>OBRM01000002.1_pt1 | contig 427506 bp, 330 predicted proteins | sample 1501121 | NCBI WGS metagenome assembly OBRM01 (sample SAMEA3360693, study PRJEB22359) | human gut metagenome | biome: ENVO:urban biome; feature: ENVO:human-associated habitat; material: ENVO:feces | place: Bangladesh | collected 2011
ATACCGGTCGTGAAGTGCAGGATATTCCCGGTGTGCTGGCCGTGTTTGCTGAACGCCGTAAGGACAGTTTTGGTCCGTATGTCCGGCTGATGAGCGTCACCCTGAACTGAGTGGGAATTCTGATGAGCAGAATTATCGCCACTACCGGACCATTCTTAGCCGATTTTCTGTAAGGATTTTATCGTGTCAGACACACTCCCCGGGACAACACTTCCCGACGACAATCACGACCGCCCCTGGTGGGGGCTGCCCTGCACCGTGACGCCCTGTTTCGGGGCACGTCTGGTGCAGGAGGGTAACCGGTTGCATTACCTTGCCGACCGCGCCGGTATCAGAGGCCTGTTCAGCGATGCAGATGCGTACCACCTGGACCAGGCCTTTCCGCTGCTGATGAAACAACTGGAACTCATGCTCACCAGCGGTGAACTGAATCCCCGCCATCAGCATACCGTCACGCTGTATGCAAAAGGGCTGACCTGCAAAGCCGATACCCTCAGCAGTTGTGGTTACGTTTATCTGGCTGTTTATCCGACGCCCTAAATGAAAAATTAACTCTCCAGAATAGCCTTCTGCTACGGCCTGGTGTTTTCACCACGCCACTTTTCCATTTTTATATCTGCATATCAGGAAAATCTTCAGTATGAAAACATTACCTGTATTACCCGGGCAGGCGGCCAGTTCTCGCCCGTCTCCTGTTGAAATCTGGCAGATACTGCTGTCCCGACTGCTGGACCAGCACTATGGCCTCACACTGAATGACACACCTTTTGCCGATGAACGTGTGATTGAGCAGCATATTGAGGCAGGCATTTCACTGTGTGATGCGGTGAACTTTCTCGTGGAAAAATACGCGCTGGTGCGTACCGACCAGCCGGGATTCAGCGCCTGTACCCGCTCTCAGTTAATAAACAGTATTGATATCCTCCGGGCACGCCGGGCAACCGGCCTGATGACCCGCGACAATTACAGAACGGTAAATAACATTACCCTGGGTAAGTATCCGGAGGCGAAATGATGACACTGGAAGCCGACAGCGTTAACGTACAGGCGCTGGATATGGGGCACATTGTCGTTGACATTGATGGTGTTAATATCACTGAACTGATTAATAAGGCCGCTGAAAACGGTTATTCACTCCGCGTGGTGGATGACCGTGACTCTACCGAAACACCGGCAACTTATGCCAGCCCTCACCAGTTGCTGTAAGACAATGCAGTGATACAGGGTATAGTGCCATTAACCACAGAAACAGCACTGTTGTCCTGTATTAAGCAGGCAAGAGAAGATGTCCTTACCCTGCGCCATCTGCAGCTTCTGCACCAGAACCGGTGAATCTCACTCAACAGGCTTCATTTCTCCTGACGCCAGCCTGAATACAGCTGGCGTTTTCATTTATAAACAGAAAGGAAAACCGATAATAATGGAATGGACGCCCCGACCATGAAGCAACGGTAGGATATTACTGATAAACCTTCCAGTGGAGGTGCGTTATGGCCGTTTTAACGATTAGCATTGACCTGACAAAAAATGAATTCCAAATCCACGGTCTGGGTAGGAACAGAAAAATCTAAGCTCAGAAAACGGATTAAAGTAAGCGTCAACGGAGCACCGTATTGACGCTTATTTATTGGTGAGAACTACGTTCCATGGCAGGAGTTCGTCAACACGGTTGGAGGGCCATTCCGGCAGTATGCTCAGAATATGGCGCAGATACGCTTCCGGATCGATACCGTTCAGACGGCAGGTGCCTGCTTTTCTGGCAACAAGCAGGAATCTCAGCGCTGAAGCAGGAATTAGAGGTAAAAACGCCCTACCGGGCCATGAATCACCCGGTCATTGGAGTAGTAACCAAAGCAGATTTAGCCAGCATGGAACAAATATCTTTGGTGAAAAGTTGGTTACGGGAAGCTGGAGCGCACAACGTGTTAGTAACCAGTGCAGTTAATAACAATGGAGTTACAGAACTTTTTGCCTTGCTGCATACAGAAGAAGGCTGTTGTTAATTTCGATTGGTTCTCGGATGAGAATGATGACGGTGATACACAGATAAGAATCAATGAGCAATGAGGGTTGCCGGGCAACCCTCATTGAATAAAACGGGAATTACTTCGCTTCGCCGTTTTTCATTTCGCCCATAGCTTTCAGCTTTTTGGAGATATCGCGGCGTTCTTTGGAGAGCTCGGCATTTTTGATGATGTAATCGTCAACGCGATCTTCATAGTCACCTTTCATGCTGGCGATGATGCCCTGGATTGCTTCAACGCTCATCCCCGGCTTGATGTAATCGCTCAGGTTGTCCAGCAGCAGGACGCGCTTCTGGTTGTCACGGATCTTTTTCTCAACGTCCTGAATTTCACGTTGCAGTTTGTTCTTACGACGGAACAGACGAACAAATTCCAGTACGTCCTGGAATGAAGGCTTGGTAGTTTCCATTTTTATACCCCTGATAATGTGAGAGTCGGATTCGTTTAAGCAACCGCTATTCGTTAGGGCCAACATTACTCATAGCTGCCGCAGATGACAATGCTTTTATCCCTTTTCACTATCATACCCTTTATCCTTGCTGAATCGAAGCAGCAGCAAGATGATTCTGAAGTTCAGGAATTATTTGCGCAAGGCCCGGCAAATCAGATTCGATAGCAACTCAAGCTGATGCGCCGTTTCCATGTTCAGCCACACATAACCATAGATTGGTGTTTCCACAACCTTCAGGTCATGGTGGTTATTGAGCAACTGACGCAGCTCTTCCACAGCATCGTTCAATTTTTCCGTATTGGCAAAAACCGGCTGCGGATTACCTTCGTACAGCGCATGAACAAGGCTCAGCAGTATTTGCTGCATCATGTGCTGGGTATCACGAAGTTTTTGCGCGTTCAATAACACGAAATGGCTGGGGCGCGTGGCCCAGTATGCATTGATTTGCAACTCCAGCATACAAACCAGATTGCGGTTAATGGTCTGGATACCTTCATATATCGATTTTGGAATACGGGTTTCTTTGCTGGCGGGCGCAATCAGTCCACGCATTTTCACGGCATCGGTCAGGAGTTTTTGTAGATGGCTTTCCAGACGTGGGCGTTCGAGTAAGTTCGGTGAGAATGCAGATTGATAAACCCGATTATACTCGGTCAGACTTTTCGCCAGTTGAATACGCCAGTGGATGAACGCCCGTTGTGGCCAGATACCGGTAAACAACATTGCCAGTAAAGAGCCGAGGATCACATCGCCGCTTCGCCATAACGCCGTATCAATTTCACCTGTAGGGGAACCCACAACAATTGCCAGCGTCACCCCAATCAATAAACCTTGATACGGTTTCTTGCCCAGCGCCAGCCAACCGCAAAGAAACATAGCCGCCGCGCACCATACTAACATCAGCGGTAACGAGATTAACTCCAGTTGCAGAGCGATAAGACCTAAAATCGAACCCAACACCGTACCGCCAATACGTTCGAAGGCGCGAGGAACAACGTTACCCCAGAACGAGATTGGCCCCATAATCACCACCATGGTGACCAGCGGCCAGGTGCTTTCCGGGATAGTAAACAGGCGGATAATGAGAAAAGTGAGCAGGAATGCCAGCGCGACCCGAGTACCATGCACAATGCGGTAATGGCGGTATACCCGGATTTCAAACGGGCTTAATGACTTATCGGCACGCACGCAGAAACTCCGTAATGAAGATTAAAAGCGCTCATAACTCATCTGTCGGCCAGAAGGCGCGCCTCTGAATTATCCGACGGACAAACCGGGAACAGTGTAATTTCCCGGCAGGAGCGAAAAAATTGAAAGGCGCATCTTACTCTTTTCGCTTTCAAAAAAAAGAGTGGTCATCGCGTTAACACACCGCCCTGAGATGAATTAGTGATGTTTTGGCTGCACCGCAACATACATTTCGATATCCCAGTACCCATCTTCCGCGCCATTGTTCAAATAAACCTCGAAGCAGGGCTTTGGTAACATTTCATAAGCACTGTCCTGCAAGAGGCTATTAAAGAACTGATACCAGGGTTTAGCAAAATCATCACCGACTACACGAGCTACCGCCACCGCATACTGACCACCTGAAATTTCTGTCAGAATGACGCCCTCACTGTTTTCGGGGAGCGTAAAGTAACCCGGCACCGTCACGACGGTGTCGCAGCGTAATTTTTCGGCGGGTGTTTCATCTGGATTGTCGTAATAGACAGCAACCCATTCCTTCGGCACAATATTTTTGCTATCTACCCACATCATCAACTGCTCAAAACCTTTCTTTACCGTCTGTTCCCACGGGCCAACGAGATGGAAACCTGCAACGGTACGTTTATCTTCCTGCTTAATCTCGTAGTTCATGACGCCTCCATTAATACTGTTTTTATATACAGTATAGTTGCAATATTAAAACCACAAGGAATGAGTGTTGATTATGCGAGCAGACTCGCACTCCTGCCAGTCTGCTGCAAAAGAAAGGTCAGGCCTTATGGTGGAAATAATCACTAAGGCGAGAAAACATGCTGCCTTCCCCGACAGATTCCAGGGTAACCAGCGGCCAGTGCGCCACCTGTTTATCACGGTCGTAAAGTTCAATTTCCCCTACCCGCTGATGGGCGCTAATTGGCGCGGTGAGTTCTTTACCATCAAGGGTATATTTGGCTTTGATATGTGGAATTTCGGCTTTCGGTAGCACCATCCAGAACTCTTGTTCCGTTCCCAGGTCGATATTTTCTTTATCGCCATACCAGATGCGTTCCGTTCCGACCTTTTTCCCACGGTGCAAAATTTGCACCGTAGTAAAGTTTTGTTGCCCCCAACGCAGTAATTTTCTTGCCTCTTCCTCACGACCTTTTGCACTGTCAGCCCCCATTATCACTGCAATGAGACGATGCTGCCCATCTACAGCCGAAGCAATGAGATTAAACCCGGCACCAGAAGTATGACCCGTTTTCAGGCCGTCAACATTCATGGTTTTATCCCACAATAATCCGTTACGGTTTTGCTGGGTGATACCGTTCCAGGTGAGACTTTTCTCACTGTACATATGATAAAACTCGGGCTCGCCGTGGATGATAGCGCGAGAAAGCACAGCTAAATCATAAGCCGAGCTATGCTGGCCAGGTGCATCCAGACCATGCACTGTTTCAAAATGCGTATCCTTGAGATGCAGCTTCTCGGCATAGTTGTTCATCATTTCAACAAACTGCCGTTGCCCACCGGCAATATAGTCAGCCAGAGCAACACAAGCGTCATTTCCGGAATCCACAATTAAACCACGGCTTAAATCACGTACCGATACGCGATCGCCCTCTTTCAAAAACATCAGTGAAGAACCGACAAACACCGGATTATCTTTCGCCCACGCATCGCGCCCTACGGTGACAATATCGTCTGGCGTAATGCGATGACTATCGATAGCGCGATCCACGACATAGCCCGTCATCAGCTTTGTCAGGCTGGCGGGATTGCGCTGTTGATGCTCATTACCCGCGGTGAGGATCTGTCCGGTGGTGTAATCCATCAGTACCCAGGACCCGGCATGAATCTCTGGAGGCTGAGGTGAAAAAGGAATGTTTTCCGCCGCAAAACCAGACGATAAGTTAAAAACGAACAAAGAAGCAGCAATAATAAGACGGCGTTTCAACAGCAAACCCTCAGGAGTTTCAAATAGCTGTTCTTTTTACGGAAATACTTATGAACTGGCTGGAATAAAGTGCAAGAAAATGTGACTACCCTCTCATTTTTATCTGACATGATCTGTTGCCACTAGCTGCCAAATTGTGGCGCTAAAGCTGATTAGCACGGTGATATTTGATACTCTGGCAGATAGCAGAAATAACGGATTTAACCTAATGATGAATGACGGTAAGCAACAATCTACCTTTTTGTTTCACGATTACGAAACCTTTGGCACGCACCCCGCGTTAGATCGCCCTGCACAGTTCGCAGCCATTCGCACCGATAGCGAATTCAATGTCATCGGCGAACCCGAAGTCTTTTACTGCAAGCCCGCGGATGACTATTTGCCCCAGCCTGGAGCAGTATTAATTACCGGTATTACCCCGCAGGAAGCACGGGCGAAAGGAGAAAACGAAGCCGCGTTTGCCGCCCGTATTCACTCGCTTTTTAACGTACCGAAGACCTGTATTCTGGGCTACAACAATGTGCGTTTCGACGACGAAGTCACACGCAACGTTTTTTATCGTAATTTCTACGATCCTTACGCCTGGAGCTGGCAGCATGATAACTCGCGCTGGGATTTACTGGATGTTATGCGTGCCTGTTATGCCCTGCGCCCGGAAGGAATAAACTGGCCTGAAAATGATGACGGTCTACCGAGCTTTCGCCTTGAGCATTTAACCAAAGCGAATGGAATTGAACATAGCAACGCCCACGATGCGATGGCTGATGTGTACGCCACTATTGCGATGGCGAAACTGGTAAAAACGCGTCAGCCACGCCTGTTTGAATATCTCTTTACCCATCGTAATAAACACAAACTGATGGCGTTGATTGATGTTCCGCAGATGAAACCCCTGGTGCACGTTTCCGGAATGTTTGGGGCATGGCGCGGCAATACCAGCTGGGTGGCACCGCTGGCGTGGCATCCTGAAAATCGCAATGCCGTAATTATGGTGGATTTGGCAGGAGACATTTCGCCATTACTGGAACTGGATAGCGACACATTGCGCGAGCGTTTATATACCGCAAAAACCGATCTTGGCGATAACGCCGCCGTTCCGGTTAAGCTGGTGCATATCAATAAATGTCCGGTGCTGGCCCAGGCGAATACGCTACGCCCGGAAGATGCCGACCGACTGGGAATTAATCGTCAGCATTGCCTCAATAACCTGAAAATTCTGCGTGAAAATCCGCAAGTGCGCGAAAAAGTGGTGGCGATATTCGCGGAAGCCGAACCGTTTACGCCTTCAGATAACGTGGATGCACAGCTTTATAACGGCTTTTTCAGTGACGCCGATCGTGCAGCAATGAAAATTGTGCTGGAAACCGAGCCGCGTAATTTACCGGCACTGGATATCACTTTTGTCGATAAACGGATTGAAAAGCTGTTGTTCAATTATCGGGCGCGCAACTTCCCGGGGACGCTGGATTATGCCGAGCAGCAACGCTGGCTGGAGCACCGCCGCCAGGTCTTCACGCCAGAGTTTTTACAGGGTTATGCAGATGAATTGCAGATGCTGGCACAACAATATGCCGATGACAAAGAGAAAGTGGCGCTGTTAAAAGCGCTTTGGCAGTACGCGGAAGAGATCGTCTAATTTGAAGCCTCCGCCGCTGGTACGGCGGAGGACAATGTTGAGTCAGGCTTTTTGAACGGTGATGCTCCACGCTGCATCGCCAATCTGCTGATAATCGGTGATGGCATGTCCTTCTTCTGCCGCCCACTGTGGGATTGCTTCAGTTGCCTGGGTGCAATCAAACTCAATTACCAACTCATCGCCGCTGGCCATTTCTGCCAGTGCTGCTTTTGCTTCTATGAGTGGAAACGGACAGACCTGCGTCACCACATCCAGCTTTTTAATCGCCATCTTTACACCTTACTTAATTTGCCGCAGCAGTTGCCAGTCGCGCCTTACGCTGCGGTCGAACATACACAAGCCAGGACGCAGTCCAGACTCCGAGAATCATAAATACAAGGCCAATCCAGCCCTGCCAGGTCATCATTGCAGTCATAACCAGTCCATTACCGATAGAGCAACCACCTGCAATACTGGCACCGAAGCCCATCAGTACACCACCTAACCCGCTACGTAATGTTGTTTGTGCATCAGTTGCGCGAACGCGGAACTCACGGCTCGCTTTGGCTGCAATAAATGACCCCACGAAGATCCCTAACACCAGGAAAACGCCCCAGTTAATGTATTTCACGTCACCCGCGACCAGAAATTGCAGAATATTGGCCGTTGGGGAAGTGATTCCTAACCCAAACATGCGTCCGGTTGCTTCACTCAGGGGCCAGGCTAAAAGCGCAATCAAACCGATGAGTACAGCAGTGACAAAGGGATGCCAGCGTTTTTCAAACAGAATATGAGCGATCCCGGTTCGGCGCGGCGGTAAGGTCGCGACTTTGAGTTTTGGCTTCTTCAACTCTTTCATCACCACCCAGAGCGTTATCACCAGCAAAACGGCAACCAACGGCCACACAGACAAATTAAAAGTCTCAGCAATAGAGTTATGTTCAGTACTGTAGTGCTGCAAGGTTTGATTTAAACCACTGGCATGTGGAGAACGCATCACCGCACTCATCACCATATAAGTGAAAAGCGCGATCCAACTGCCGATCAATCCCTCACCCGCGCGATACCAGGTCCCGGTGGCACATCCACCCGCCAGAACAATTCCCAGCCCAAAGATATACCCACCTATAACAGTACCAAGCCACGGGAACGCCCCGGCTTCGTAAGTCAGTAGGCCCGCCTGAATTAACGCAAAAACCCCCACACTTTGTACCGAAATTGCAATCAGCAAGGCGTAAAACATGCGATTATTTTTCGCGAGATACATATCGCGAAAACCACCTGTCAGGCAAAAACGCCCACGCTGCATGACAAATCCCAGCAGAGCACCACAAATTAGCCCGCTTAATATCATTGAAAACATAAATTAATTAACCAGATGAATGTTAATAGGGAAATTATTCATGACTGGTGGAATGCAGACCAATAACCAAATTCTCTAAATTAGAACAAATGGTTATTAATGAGGATGTCGATAAAAAAGAATAAAAAAACCGGAGCCAAATATTCATTCGACTCCGGTTTATTATTACAAAAGATGATTACGCTACGTCTTCGTACTGCGGAACCGGGTTACGGAAACTCTTGGTGACGCAAGCCAGGTAAATCAGACCGATAGCCGCCCAGATCAGACCCAGAACCATTGAGCTTTCTTCCAGGTTAACCCACAGCGCACCAACGGTCAGCGCACCACACATCGGCAGGAACAGATACTGGAAGTGATCTTTCAGCGTCTTGTTACGCTTCTCACGGATCCAGAACTGCGAGATGACCGACAGGTTAACGAAGGTGAACGCCACCAACGCACCAAAGTTAATCAGCGCCGTAGCCATTACCAGGTCGAAGTTGATTGCCAGCAGGGCAATCGCGCCAACCAGGATGATGTTCATCGCCGGAGTACGCCATTTCGGGTGTACATAACCGAAGAAGCTTTTCGGGAATACGCCGTCACGACCCATTACGTACATCAGACGCGCTACGCCTGCGTGCGCCGCCATACCGGACGCCAGTACGGTAATGGTGGAGAAGATCAGCGCGCCAACCTGGAACGCTTTACCCGCAACATACAGCATGATTTCAGGCTGTGACGCATCCGGATCTTTAAAGCGAGAGATATCCGGGAAGTACAGCTGCAGGAAGTAAGTTGCAAAGATGAAGATCATGCCGCCAATCAGCGCGGTCAGGAAAATCGCACGCGGGATCACGCGCTCTGCATCTTTGGTTTCTTCCGACAGATTGCTGATGCCGTCAAAGCCGGTAAAGGAGAAGCACAGGATTGTCGCCCCGGTAATCATCGGGATAACATGCGCATCGCCAGACCAGAACGGACGAGTGCTCGCCAGCGTACCAGCGCCTTCACCTTCAAATACGCCATAAACAACCATGCCCAGAATCACCGCGATCAGCACTACCTGCAACACGACGATTACAGTGTTGAAGTTCGCTACGGATTTCAGACTACGCAGGTTAAAGGCGGTCATAAAGGCCACCAGCGCCACCACAAACATCCACGATGGGATGGAAGGCACCAGAGCTTCAAAATAGATTTTCGCCAGCAGAATGTTGATCATCGGCGCGAACAGATAGTCGAGCAGAGAAGACCAACCCACCATAAAGCCGACAGTCGGGCTAATGGATTTCTGGGCGTAAGTGTATGCAGAGCCAGCCGAAGGATAGCGGCGAACCAGCTTCCCGTAGCTCAGAGCCGTAAACAGGATCGCAATCAATGCGAACGCATAGGCTGTCGGCACATGACCATCCGTGAGGCCTGAAACGATACCAAAAGTATCAAACAGCGTCATCGGCTGCATATAGGCAAGACCCATCATTACAACCGGAACTAACGTAAGCGTTTTACGCAATTCCACGCGAGAGGTGTTTGGAGTAACGTTATGCGACATGGTCATTCTCCTTTACGGTGATAACCGTCGCGTAAGCAAAAAATTGCCCCATTTTTTTGGATTCCTCAGCGACAACAACTGTCGATTTTTAGTAAATATCTATCCGGTACGAAGCCCGGCCTCTTGGTATGAATGATTGGTTTGAAGCAAAAAATAACCGACGCTGATGAAACGTCGGTTTTTAGTCATTTTTTGACAGCGGCGCATTGTGCCTAAATGGGGGGGAAATGACAAGAGAATGAGAGGCTTGTCATAATAATTTTTCTTTAAATGGCTGATTTTCCGTCATCAGATTTTGCATAAACACCGGCGATCGCACTATTTGCTAAAATTTCATCCCGCCACCAGCCGCTGGCAAGCCCTGCGGTCTGTTCATTCCAGCCAATCCAGACGGGTTCAAAGAGAGTTTGGGCGACCACTTTCTTCTCGATTAACGCGCCACTATCGAGAAACCGTTGCGCCAGATAACGGGGTAAATAGCCGCAGCCGAGGCCGCTAATTTGCAGCTCCAGCTTGGTTTTAAAATCGAAAACGGTAATGGCTTCTTGTTCGTCGAGAAGTTGTGAGGCCGTAGAAGCGCCTGCCTGCGCAGTATCCCCCACCACAATCGCCCGATATCGCTTAATAATACGACGGTTTAACGGCTCTTCTTCCAGGGCTAACGGATGATGAGGCGCGACCGCAAAGACTTGTTCCAGATCGCCCAACCGTGAAAAACCAAACTCACTGGAAGATGGTGGCTCATGCATCGCGCCAACAATAATATCCGCTCGCCCCTGAGTCAGGGCATCCCAGGAACCACCGAGTACGCCATTGATAAACTTCAGGCGCGTCACGCTATGATGTTGATAAAAAGCTTCAATCAGTGGCGCAAGCAGAGAAAAAGGAAACGTGTCGTCCACGCCAATCACCAGCTCGTTTTCCCAGCCTTCATGCAGTTTGATCGCCTGCTTTTCCAGTTCCCGCACGGTATGCAGAACTTCCCGCCCTTTCTCTAATAACATTTTTCCGGTACGGGTGAATTTAGCGCGGTGACCGCTACGATCAAGCAATTGAATATTAAGGTCGCTTTCCAGCTTGTGAACGGTGTAACTCAGAGCGGACGGCGTCTTGTAGAGTTTGGCCGACGCCGCCGCAAAACTGCCTTCTTTTTCTAAGGCATCGAGGATCATCAACACATCCAGCAGTGGTTTCATACACGCCCCCTTGCAGTGCATGCGGCGTCCTGCTGGCGTGATCGTTTACTCCAGCGGCATTACCAGCGGATCGGGATACTGGTATTCAAATCCCAGTTCATTACAAATCCGACTGCCATCAATAATCTTACCTTTGCCGCTGTCCAGACTATTTCTGAACTGCGGAGGCTCCAGCCCCAGTAAACGGGCCATCTGCGGATAGAAAACATTACGCGCAGGGTGAGCTGGCGCACATATATTATAGATGTGTCCGCCTTTAGGTGCCTGTAACAACAGAGTGATAGCGCCAATAACATCTTCTAAATGGACTAAATTAACACCATGTTCACCATCAGGCGCGGTTTTTCCGGCAAAGAAGCGTCCGGGATGACGTCCCGGTCCGACCAGCCCCGCAAGACGCAGAATATCGACCGAAGTACCGGGTAAATTGTGCAGCCAGTCTTCGAGTTCTTCTAATACTCGTCCACTGTTGGTTACCGGATTACGCGGGGTAGTTTCTTTCACCGTGCCTTGCGCGTCGCCATAGACAGATGTTGAGCTGGTAAAAATAATGCGGGGAATACGATGGGCCAGCGCGCTATCCACTAACTCTTGTACCGCTTGTAAATAGAACTCATCGCCGGGGCCGCTACGACGTGCCGGAAGCGTAATGACCAGCGCATCGACATCCATCAGGGCATCCAGATCGTCAGAATCGCAAACTAGCTCAGGCTCCATGCGAAGCAGATAGCTATCAATGCCACTCATTCGGGCCGCTTCGACACCATCTTGTGTGGTTTTACTCCCGGTGACTTGCCAGCCTCGCGCTGAAAGTGACATCGCCAGCGGCATGCCTAACCACCCTAACCCGACAATTGCGACCTTTTTCATCCGTTATCTCCTGATACACCTTAGATCTATAAGGCTACGCTAGCGTATCAAAACTGACAATTCATTCTATGAATGAAATCGAAACTGTTAGCAAATATACCATTGCCTGATGCGCTCCGCTTATCAGTCCTACAAAACATCAATATATTGAATTTAGGCAACATTTGTAGACCTGATAAGGCATTCACGCCGCATCCGGCAGGAACAAAGCCCACTTTAGTTACAGAACACAATGTTCTTGAGGGTTTTAAAGACATATTTTCACGATTACTTTTCTAACGTAGTCACTCCAGGCCCCCTCCTTTCCCCGCTCATTCATTAAACAAATCCATCGCCATAAAATATATAAAAAAGCCCTTGCTTTCTAACATGAAAGTGGTTTAGGTTAAAAGACATCAGTTGAATAAACATTCACAGAGACTTTTATGACACGCGTTCAATTTAAACACCACCATCATCACCATCATCCTGACTAGTCTTTCAGGCGATGTGTGCTGGAAGACATTCAGATCTTCCAGTGGTGCATGAACGCATGAGAAAGCCCCCGGAAGATCACCTTCCGGGGGCTTTTTTATTGCGCGATTGATAACGGTTCAGACAGGTTTAAAGAGGAATAAGAAAATGACAGACAACACTCGTTTACGCATAGCTATGCAGAAATCCGGCCGTTTAAGTGATGACTCACGTGAATTGCTGGCGCGCTGTGGCATTAAAATCAATCTTCACACCCAGCGCCTGATCGCGATGGCAGAAAACATGCCGATTGATATTCTGCGCGTGCGTGACGACGACATTCCCGGTCTGGTAATGGACGGCGTGGTTGACCTCGGGATTATCGGCGAAAACGTGCTGGAAGAAGAGCTGCTTAACCGCCGCGCCCAGGGTGAAGATCCACGCTACTTTACCCTGCGTCGTCTGGATTTCGGCGGCTGCCGTCTTTCGCTGGCAACGCCGGTTGATGAAGCCTGGGATGGCCCGCTCTCCTTAAACGGTAAACGTATCGCCACCTCTTATCCTCACCTGCTCAAGCGTTATCTCGACCAGAAAGGCATCTCTTTTAAATCCTGCTTACTGAACGGTTCTGTTGAAGTCGCCCCGCGTGCCGGACTGGCGGATGCGATTTGCGATCTGGTTTCCACCGGTGCCACGCTGGAAGCAAACGGCCTGCGCGAAGTCGAAGTTATCTACCGCTCGAAAGCCTGCCTGATCCAGCGCGATGGCGAAATGGAAGAATCCAAACAGCAACTGATCGACAAACTGCTGACCCGTATTCAGGGTGTGATCCAGGCGCGCGAATCAAAATACATCATGATGCACGCACCGACCGAACGTCTGGATGAAGTCATCGCCCTGCTGCCAGGTGCCGAACGCCCAACCATTCTGCCGCTGGCGGGTGACCAACAACGCGTAGCGATGCACATGGTCAGTAGCGAAACCCTGTTCTGGGAAACGATGGAAAAACTGAAAGCGCTGGGTGCCAGTTCAATCCTGGTCCTGCCGATTGAGAAGATGATGGAGTGATCGCCATGAGCTTTAACACAATCATTGACTGGAATAGCTGTACTGCGGAGCAACAACGCCAGTTGTTAATGCGCCCGGCGATCTCCGCTTCTGAAAGCATTACCCGCACTGTTAACGATATTCTCGATAACGTGAAAGCACGCGGCGATGAGGCCCTGCGGGAATACAGCGCGAAGTTTGATAAAACCACGGTTACCGCACTGAAGGTGTCTGCTGAGGAAATTGCCGCCGCTAGCGAACGCCTGAGCGACGAGCTAAAACAGGCGATGGCGGTGGCAGTAAAGAATATTGAAACCTTCCACACTGCGCAAAAACTGCCGCCGGTAGATGTAGAAACGCAGCCAGGCGTGCGTTGCCAGCAGGTCACGCGCCCGGTCGCTTCAGTTGGGTTGTATATTCCTGGCGGCTCCGCCCCGCTCTTCTCAACGGTATTAATGCTGGCGACTCCGGCGCGTATTGCGGGCTGTAAAAAAGTGGTGCTGTGCTCACCGCCGCCGATTGCCGATGAGATCCTTTATGCGGCGCAGCTGTGCGGTGTGCAGGACGTGTTTAACGTCGGCGGCGCACAGGCCATTGCCGCACTGGCGTTTGGTACGGAATCTGTGCCGAAAGTGGACAAAATCTTCGGGCCGGGCAACGCCTTTGTCACCGAAGCGAAACGTCAGGTGAGCCAGCGTCTGGACGGTGCGGCGATCGATATGCCCGCAGGCCCGTCGGAAGTGTTGGTCATTGCCGACAGTGGCGCAACGCCGGATTTCGTGGCTTCTGATTTGCTTTCTCAGGCTGAACACGGCCCGGACTCACAGGTGATTTTACTGACGCCCGCTGCTGATATGGCGCGTCGCGTTGCCGAAGCTGTCGAACGCCAACTGGCAGAACTGCCGCGTGCCGAAACCGCCCGTCAGGCACTGAGCGCCAGCCGCCTGATCGTGACTAAAGATTTAGCGCAGTGCGTAGAGATCTCCAACCAGTACGGCCCGGAGCACCTGATCATCCAGACCCGCAACGCCCGCGATATGGTCGATGGCATCACCAGCGCCGGTTCGGTATTTCTTGGTGACTGGTCACCGGAATCGGCAGGTGATTACGCCTCCGGCACCAACCACGTTCTGCCGACTTACGGTTACACCGCCACCTGTTCCAGCCTCGGGCTGGCGGATTTCCAGAAGCGGATGACCGTGCAGGAACTGTCGAAAGTAGGTTTCTCCGCGCTGGCTTCGACCATTGAAACACTGGCCGCCGCCGAGCGCCTGACCGCCCACAAAAATGCCGTTACTTTGCGTGTTAACGCCCTTAAGGAGCAAGCATGAGCACCGTGACTATTACCGATTTAGCGCGTGAAAACGTCCGCAACCTGACGCCGTATCAGTCGGCGCGTCGTCTGGGCGGTAACGGCGACGTCTGGCTGAACGCCAATGAATACCCCACTGCCGTGGAGTTTCAGCTTACTCAGCAAACGCTCAACCGCTACCCGGAATGCCAGCCGAAAGCGGTGATTGAAAATTACGCGCAATATGCAGGCGTAAAACCGGAGCAGGTGCTGGTCAGCCGTGGCGCGGACGAAGGTATTGAACTGCTGATTCGCGCTTTTTGCGAACCGGGTAAAGACGCCATCCTCTACTGCCCGCCAACGTACGGCATGTACAGCGTCAGCGCCGAAACGATTGGCCTCGAGTGCCGCACAGTGCCGACGCTGGACAACTGGCAACTGGACTTACAGGGCATTTCCGACAAGCTGGACGGCGTAAAAGTGGTCTATGTTTGCAGCCCCAACAACCCGACCGGGCAACTGATCAACCCGCAGGATTTTCGCACCCTGCTGGAGTTAACGCGCGGTAAGGCGATTGTGGTTGCCGATGAAGCCTATATAGAGTTTTGTCCACAGGCATCGCTGGCTGGCTGGCTGGCGGAATATCCGCACCTGGCTATTTTGCGCACACTGTCGAAAGCTTTTGCTCTGGCGGGGCTTCGTTGCGGATTTACGCTGGCAAACGAAGAAGTCATCAACCTGCTGATGAAAGTGATCGCCCCCTACCCGCTCTCGACGCCGGTTGCCGACATTGCGGCCCAGGCGTTAAGCCCGCAGGGGATCGTCGCCATGCGTGAACGGGTGGCGCAAATTATTGCAGAACGCGAATATCTGATTGCCGCATTGAAAGAGATCCCCTGCGTGGAGCAGGTTTTTGACTCTGAAACCAACTACATTCTGGCGCGCTTTAAAGCCTCCAGTGCAGTGTTTAAATCTTTGTGGGATCAGGGCATTATCTTACGTGATCAGAATAAACAACTCTCTTTAAGCGGCTGCCTGCGAATTACCGTCGGAACCCGTGAAGAAAGCCAGCGCGTCATTGACGCCTTACGTGCGGAGCAAGTTTGATGAGTCAGAAGTATCTTTTTATCGATCGCGATGGAACCCTGATTAGCGAACCGCCGAGTGATTTTCAGGTGGACCGTTTTGACAAACTCGCCTTTGAACCGGGCGTGATCCCACAGCTGCTGAAGCTGCAAAAAGCGGGCTACAAGCTGGTGATGATCACTAATCAGGATGGTCTGGGAACACAAAGTTTCCCGCAGGCGGATTTCGATGGCCCGCACAACCTGATGATGCAGATCTTCACCTCGCAAGGCGTGCAGTTTGATGAAGTGCTGATTTGTCCGCACCTGCCCGCAGATGAGTGCGACTGCCGTAAACCGAAAGTAAAACTGGTGGAGCGTTATCTCGCTGAGCAAGCGATGGATCGTGCCAATAGTTATGTGATTGGCGATCGCGCGACCGACATTCAACTGGCGGAAAACATGGGCATTAATGGTTTACGCTACGACCGCGAAACCCTGAACTGGCCGATGATTGGCGAGCAACTCACTAAACGAGACCGTTACGCCCATGTAGTGCGCAACACCAAAGAGACGCAAATTTACGTCCAGGTGTGGCTGGATCGCGAAGGTGGCAGCAAGATTAACACCGGCGTTGGCTTCTTTGATCATATGCTGGATCAGATCGCCACCCACGGCGGTTTCCGTATGGAAATCAACGTCAAAGGCGACCTCTATATCGACGATCACCACACCGTCGAAGATACCGGCCTGGCGCTGGGCGAAGCGTTAAAAATCGCCCTTGGCGACAAACGCGGTATTTGCCGCTTTGGTTTTGTACTGCCGATGGACGAATGCCTTGCCCGCTGCGCGCTGGATATCTCTGGTCGTCCGCACCTGGAATATAAAGCTGAATTTACCTACCAGCGCGTGGGCGATCTCAGCACCGAGATGATCGAGCACTTCTTCCGATCGCTCTCATACACCATGGGCGTGACGCTACACCTGAAAACCAAAGGTAAAAACGATCACCACCGTGTAGAGAGCCTGTTCAAAGCTTTTGGTCGCACCCTGCGCCAGGCCATCCGCGTGGAAGGCGATACCCTGCCCTCGTCGAAAGGAGTGCTGTAATGAACGTGGTGATCCTTGATACTGGCTGCGCCAACCTGAACTCGGTGAAGTCTGCCATTGCGCGCCACGGTTATGAACCCAAAGTCAGCCGTGACCCGGACGTAGTGTTGCTGGCCGATAAACTATTTTTACCCGGCGTAGGCACCGCACAAGCAGCGATGGATCAGGTGCGTGAGCGCGAACTGTTTGATCTCATCAAAGCCTGTACCCAACCGGTGCTGGGCATCTGCTTAGGGATGCAACTGCTGGGGCGGCGCAGCGAAGAGAGCAACGGCGTCGATTTGCTGGGCATCATCGACGAAGACGTGCCGAAAATGACCGACTTTGGTCTGCCCCTGCCGCATATGGGCTGGAACCGCGTTTACCCGCAGGCAGGCAACCGCCTGTTTCAGGGGATTGAAGACGGCGCGTACTTTTACTTTGTTCACAGCTACGCAATGCCGGTCAATCCGTGGACCATCGCCCAGTGTAATTACGGCGAACCGTTCACCGCGGCGGTACAAAAAGATAACTTCTACGGCGTGCAGTTTCACCCGGAGCGTTCTGGTGCCGCTGGCGCTAAGCTGCTGAAAAACTTCCTGGAGATGTGATGATTATTCCGGCATTAGATTTAATCGACGGCACCGTGGTGCGTCTCCATCAGGGCGATTACGGCAAACAGCGCGATTACGGTAACGACCCGCTGCCGCGCTTACAGGATTACGCCGCGCAGGGTGCCGAAGTGTTGCATCTGGTGGATCTGACCGGGGCAAAAGATCCGGCTAAACGTCAAATCCCGCTGATTAAAACCCTGGTGGCGGGCGTTAACGTTCCGGTGCAGGTTGGCGGCGGCGTGCGTAGCGAAGAAGACGTGGCGGCGTTACTGGAAGCGGGCGTTGCGCGCGTGGTGGTCGGCTCCACCGCGGTGAAATCACCAGAAATGGTGAAAGGCTGGTTTGAACGTTTCGGTGCCGATGCCTTAGTGCTGGCGCTGGATGTCCGTATTGACGAGCAAGGCAACAAGCAGGTGGCAGTCAGCGGCTGGCAAGAGAATTCGGGTGTGTCGCTGGAACAACTGGTGGAAACCTATCTGCCTGTCGGCCTGAAACATGTGCTGTGTACCGATATCTCGCGCGACGGCACGCTGGCAGGCTCTAACGTCTCTTTATATGAAGAAGTGTGCGCCAGATATCCGCAAGTGGCATTTCAGTCATCCGGCGGCATTGGCGACATTGATGATGTGGCGGCCCTGCGTGGCACTGGCGTGCGCGGCGTAATAGTTGGTCGGGCATTACTGGAAGGTAAATTCACCGTGAAGGAGGCCATCGCATGCTGGCAAAACGCATAATCCCATGTCTCGACGTTCGTGATGGTCAGGTGGTGAAAGGCGTACAGTTTCGCAACCATGAAATCATTGGCGATATCGTGCCGCTGGCAAAACGCTACGCCGAGGAAGGTGCAGACGAACTGGTGTTCTACGATATCACAGCTTCCAGCGATGGCCGTGTGGTAGATAAAAGCTGGGTATCTCGCGTGGCGGAAGTGATCGACATTCCGTTCTGCGTGGCGGGTGGGATTAAGTCTCTGGAAGATGCCGCGAAAATTCTTTCCTTTGGCGCGGATAAAATTTCCATCAACTCCCCTGCGCTGGCGGACCCGACGTTAATTACTCGCCTGGCGGATCGATTTGGCGTGCAGTGTATTGTGGTCGGTATTGATACCTGGTACGACGCTGAAACCGGTAAATATCATGTGAATCAATATACCGGCGATGAAAGCCGCACCCGCGTCACTCAGTGGGAAACGCTAGACTGGGTAGAGGAAGTGCAAAAACGCGGTGCCGGAGAAATCGTCCTCAACATGATGAATCAGGACGGCGTGCGTAACGGTTACGACCTCGAACAACTGAAAAAAGTGCGTGAAGTTTGCCACGTCCCGCTGATTGCCTCCGGTGGCGCGGGCACCATGGAACACTTCCTCGAAGCCTTCCGCGATGCCGACGTTGACGGCGCGCTGGCAGCTTCCGTATTCCACAAACAAATAATCAATATTGGTGAATTAAAAGCGTACCTGGCAACACAGGGCGTGGAGATCAGGATATGTTAACAGAACAACAACATCGCGAACTGGACTGGGAAAAAACCGACGGACTTATGCCGGTGATTGTGCAACACGCGGTATCCGGTGAAGTGTTAATGCTGGGCTATATGAACCCGCAAGCCCTGGACAAAACCATCGAAAGCGGCAAAGTCACCTTCTTCTCGCGCACTAAACAGCGACTGTGGACCAAAGGCGAAACGTCGGGCAATTTCCTCAACGTAGTAAATATTACGCCGGACTGCGACAACGACACGTTACTGTTGCTGGCGAATCCCATCGGCCCGACCTGCCACAAAGGCACCAGCAGCTGCTTCGGCGACACCGCTCACCAGTGGCTGTTCCTGTATCAACTGGAACAACTGCTCGCCGAACGTAAATCTGCCGACCCGGAAACCTCCTATACCGCCAAACTGTATGCCAGCGGCACCAAGCGCATTGCGCAGAAAGTGGGCGAAGAAGGCGTGGAAACCGCACTGGCAGCGACAGTACATGACCGCTTTGAGCTGACCAACGAGGCATCTGATTTGATGTATCACCTGCTGGTGCTATTGCAGGATCAGGATCTGGACTTAACGACGGTGATTGAGAACCTGCGTAAACGGCATCAGTGAGTTGCGGGGTAAGCGGATGCGATATTGTCGTCGCATCCGGCAAAAAAAACGGGCAAGGTGTCACCACCCTGCCCATTTTCTTTAAAACCGAAAAGATTACTTCGAGTTGTAATTACGCAGAGCATTACGCCCCAACACAATCCCCGCGCCAACCATGCCGCCCAGCAGCACCGCCAGAATCAAGGTAATTGCCTTTTTCGGGCTATCGCGACGAATAGGTAACGTCGGTTTCATCACATAACGGTAAGCATGAATATCAAGATCGTCAACCTTTAAGTTTTCGATATCCAGCAGGTTTTGACGAGTCTGATAGTAGTTTGGCGAAAACACCAACGGACGAGTTGCCTCATGCTTAATCATCGACTCCAGCGCTTCGCTCCCCAAAAGGAACAACGTATCTTGTGTGATATCTTCGCCAGTCTGTTGAATCTGCGGTTTTGTCACCTGCGCCTGATTCGCATACTGCAACGCTTCCTGAATCTGACGGATACGCAGATCTTTCTGCTCCTGCGCAACCACTTCCTGAGTTCTTAAAGAGTCCTGCAAGTTTTTCCGTCCCAAAGCAAGGTTGTCCTTGAGATCCTTTTCTAGCTCTTGATTTACTTTATCATCAACTTGCTGAATGTATTGGGCCAATTTCATTTGTGCGCCCTCTGCTGTTTGCCCAACATAAGAAACAGTCAATGGTAATTGCTGGTTCTTAACAGAAGGTTCGATGGTAAGTTTCTCTGGCTCTTCCTGATTATCCAGCGTTTCTGCTAATGCAGAGAAGGCAGAACTGAAGCGACCAATTAACGTCTCCTGCAAATCCGATACTTTCGGTGCAGTCTGACCATAGATAACATTCATGGCATTGTTATAGCCAGCAATTTGCCCCACGTCGGGCTGAGTGATAATTGCTGTTGACGTCCATTTCTCCTTCGCTACTGCCAAATATCCAATAGCCAGGGCAATAGCCACAATGACGGAAATGATGATTGTCATCTTGCCACGCCACAACTGCACTAGTAAATCAATCAAATCAATCTGTTCCGGGTCATGGTTTTGCCCAGAAACATTATTATTTTCTACTCTCATCATTACCCTAACTGACGGAAATTTCCAAGTCCGCATAGTTTAGCGATAATTCTCGTGAATGCTATAGGATAAGTGATAAAAATAATGAATTATTGAGGAAGTAACAAAAGACAATCAGGGCGTAAATAGCCCTGATAACAAGATGTTAGTCACTGCCAAAGAGATCGCGGGTGTATACCTTATCTGCCACATCCTTAAGCTCTTCTGCCATACGATTGGAGATAATGACGTCAGCTTGTTGTTTGAAAGTGGCGAGATCTCGTTCCAGGCGAGAGTTGAAGAATGAGTCTTCTTTCATCACCGGTTCGTAAATGATGACTTCAACGCCTTTCGCCTTGATACGTTTCATAATCCCCTGAATGGAAGACGCGCGGAAGTTGTCTGAACCGCTCTTCATAATCAGACGATAAATACCCACCACTTGCGGCTTGCGTGACAAAATGGCATCGGCAATAAAATCTTTACGCGTGCGGTTAGCATCGACAATTGCCGAAATCAGGTTATTCGGCACAGACTGATAATTCGCCAGTAACTGTTTGGTATCTTTCGGCAAACAATAACCACCATAACCAAACGACGGATTGTTGTAATGGTTGCCAATACGCGGATCGAGACAAACGCCTTCGATAATCTGGCGAGTATTCAGACCTAAACTTTCTGCATAGCTATCCAGTTCATTAAAGTACGCTACGCGCATCGCCAGATAGGTATTAGCGAAAAGTTTTATCGCTTCTGCTTCAGTGGAGTCGGTAAACAGGGTCGGGATATTTTGCTTAATCGCCCCTTCCTGTAACAACGCAGCAAAACGTTCAGCGCGTTCTGAACTCTCACCGATGACAATACGTGAAGGATGGAGATTATCGTAAAGGGCTTTACCTTCGCGGAGAAATTCCGGAGAGAAAATAATATTTTCAGTACGATATTTCTTATGCATCGCTGCGGTAAAACCAACGGGAACCGTTGATTTGATGACCATAACCGCATAAGGATTTATCTCAACTACGTCTTTAATTACTGATTCTACACTGGATGTATTGAAATAATTAGTTTTAGGATCATAGTCGGTTGGAGTGGCGATGATGACATAATCAGCATCCCGGTAGGCTTCATTTTTATCTAATGTGGCATTAAAGTGTATTTTATCTGATTGCAAAAACTGCTGAATTTCCTTATCAACAATTGGAGATATCCGATCATTCAGCATAGCAACGCGTGACGGTAAAATATCTAATGCCACAACCTCATGATTTTGTGCGATTAGAAGCCCGTTTGACAAGCCTACATAGCCGGTACCGGAAATGGTGATTTTCATTTCATGCTCTCAGAATTAACTTAACTGTGAATCATGATGTTTTTAGCATCCTGATAAGAGCTAAAAGTTTTAACGCTACGTTGTCAGATGGTCAACGCAACGGAAAACAATTCAGATTTTCTTTATAAGAATAGCTGATATTTATTAAGTTAATATTAAGCAATGAAATTTAGTCTATAAGATAAATGGCAAAAAAAAGCCCGGTGCAATATACGCCGGGCCTGAATTTTATTGTTGGTTAAATCAGATTAATCCAGCCATTCAGTATGGAACACACCTTCTTTATCAATGCGCTTATAAGTATGTGCACCGAAATAGTCACGCTGTGCCTGGATCAGGTTCGCAGGCAGAACAGCGGCACGGTAGCTATCGTAATAGGCAACTGCAGCAGCGAAGGTCGGAACCGGGATACCGTTCTGTACTGCATAAGCAACGACATCACGCAGCGCCTGCTGGTAGTCATCGGCAATTTGCTTGAAGTACGGAGCCAGCAGCAGGTTAGCGATCTGTGGATTTTCGGCATAAGCATCGGTGATTTTCTGCAGGAACTGCGCACGGATGATGCAGCCAGCACGGAAAATCTTCGCGATTTCGCCGTAGTTCAGATCCCAGTTGTACTCTTCAGACGCTGCGCGCAGCTGAGAGAAACCCTGAGCGTAAGAAACGATTTTACCCAGATACAGCGCACGACGAACTTTCTCGATGAACTCACCTTTGTCGCCAGCTGGCTGCGCTTGCGGGCCAGAGAGAACTTTAGATGCGGCAACACGCTGCTCTTTCAGAGAAGAGATATAACGTGCAAACACAGACTCGGTAATCAGCGACAGCGGTTCGCCGAGATCCAGCGCGCTCTGGCTGGTCCATTTACCGGTACCTTTGTTAGCCGCTTCATCCAGGATCACATCAACCAGGTAGTTACCGTCTTCATCTTTTTTAGTGAAGATGTCTTTGGTGATGTCGATCAGGTAGCTGCTCAGTTCACCGTTATTCCACTCGGTAAAGGTCTGTGCCAGTTCTTCGTTAGAAAGATTCAGGCCGCCTTTCAGGAGAGAATAGGCTTCAGCAATCAGTTGCATATCACCGTATTCAATACCGTTGTGAACCATCTTCACATAGTGACCTGCGCCATCGGCACCAATATATGTAACGCACGGTTCGCCATCTTCAGCAACGGCGGCGATTTTGGTCAGGATCGGCGCAACCAGCTCATAGGCTTCTTTCTGGCCACCAGGCATAATGGAAGGACCTTTCAGCGCACCTTCTTCACCACCGGAGACACCGGTACCTATAAAGTTAAAACCTTCTGCAGAAAGCTCGCGGTTACGACGGATGGTATCCTGGAAGAAGGTGTTACCACCATCAATGATGATGTCACCTTTATCGAGGTACGGCTTGAGGGAATCAATAGCAGCATCCGTGCCTGCACCTGCTTTCACCATTAACAGGATGCGACGAGGCGTTTCCAGAGATTCAACAAACTCTTTCACCGTATAGTAAGGAACCAGTTTTTTGCCTGGATTTTCGGCAATCACCTCTTCTGTCTTCTCACGGGAACGGTTGAAAATAGAGACGGTATAACCACGGCTTTCGATGTTGAGCGCAAGGTTGCGCCCCATCACTGCCATACCGACTACGCCGATCTGTTGCTTTGACATTGTTTACTCCTGTCAGGGGGTTACCGCATATAAGTAGCGGCTTGTATGAAAATCTTTAAAATATACCAGTATGCAATATAAAAGTTACAATTTACGCATAAAAAATTTAATAAGTTTTATCATTCATTAGCCTCATAATTTTATAAAACAATAACCATAACAAAGCTGATAGAACTGCAACAAAAGTTGAATATAAAATCCATTTGAAAAAATCATTTATAAAAAATGGCATTTTCAAACTTTCAACGATAAAATAATTAGCCAAAATAAAAAAAACCAAAAAAAATAACATAATCACTTTAAATATTATCGATTGTTTTAAAATTTTATTGCTACTATAATAAATAATATCTATTGTCCTGTATGAATAAGAGATAATGGAACCTAGCAATACACCAGGAAGCCCATATATTTTAATAAAAACTATTGAAAAAACGATATTTAATAAAGCCTCAATAATAGATCTGTATTTTGTTTGTTCATAGTGACCTTTAGCCGCTATTAATGTCATTCCTGGGACGCGAATGTTATCAGCTATACCTATAATAACAAAAAGATAAATCAATATAGTTTGAACATAATCAGGATCGTTAAATTTTAAAGTATATAAATATATAAAATCATACGATAAAATCAAAGCACATGAATAGAACCATCCCAAACATGAAAAATATAAAATTTCAAACTTTGAAAAATATTCTCTTACAGCATTAATGTTTTCATTAACAATCATACGGCCGAATACGGATTGCATACCATTGGTAATGGTCGATAAAAAAACCTTAATGGCCATAAATATAAGCATATAAATAGAATATATACTTGCTGCCTTTAGGTTAAGAAAAATAGTAATCAATATCATTGGGCTATTGAAAACTAATGCTCCTGATATCTGATGAATTAAAACTGCTGATTTCTGATGAAGCAATGCAGTTTTATTTTTTAGATCAAATGATATATAACTGTATTTTTTCAGAAAATAAAAATAATAAATAACATATCTAATCATATAGATAAACACGGAGCAAATTTGCACCAAAATAATATTCATACCTTCAGTTATCAGAATATAAGCACATCCCATATCTAATATGATTGTTAATATTTTTGTAGCCGAAGTTACATATAATTTATTATCAGCAGTAAGAAAAACCTGATACTTTGATATTAATAAAAAATCCACCGCATTTATTAGCCCCATAATAACAAAAAGACTAATTGCTAGAATGATGTTAATTTGGTCAGAAATTATTTGTGCGTATATTATTGAAAATAATAAAAGTAAAATAATAAATACAACACCAATTTTTGAGTAAAAATATTTAGCCTCCGATATGATCTGACTTTGTAGCACACGATCCCCTTCTGACAATGGTTTGAATAGTGCTACAATAGCTGCCCCTCCAACACCAGCCTCTACGAGAGCTAAATATACAAGGCATTGTTTAACAGAAGAAATCAAACCATTTATATCCGAACCATAATTTATAATAATTAATGGGGGTATGATAAAGGTATATACCGTATTAATCAGTTGCTGCATTATATTTAGAGACACATTCATAAATACAACGCGTTTATTATTCTGCATTGCCTCGTCAACCTTGCTGTCTAGCTTGTTAAGTTTTGATATAAAATGATAGTGCAGTCATGAAAAGGTGAAACTGCACTAAAAACTAAACAACCTTAAATTATTAATTTATTTTTATAAGGCAAGCAACCGAACTTAAAATTCTCTCCACATATTTTTGAGCACAAAACTCACTGTCAGCCTCACAATAACATCTCAACTCTGGAGCATTTCCGGAAGATCTTAGATGAATGATGACATTATTATTTAGTGTAAATCTATAACCGTCTAAATTATTTATATCTTTAACTTCAATGCCCGCCTCATTCTCTCCCAAAAGATCAACTATTGTATGTGGATTATTTTTACATATTGTAAATAACCTATCTCTTTTTTCTGGAAGAAAATTAGCAATTCGGTCAGAATAAGTAAATCTACTTGGTAAGCTATGTACCAAGCTTGAAATTTTTTTATTTGCAGAAAGTAAAACTAATATAGGGAGTAATGCATCTCGTGTAGGTAAGGCTTTGATCTTTCTATTATCAACTGTTATATCCGAACCTAATATAAAACCACCATTAGCCTCAAAACCTGCATAATTTTGATATTTATCTTTTAAAGAAGAAAAAGCATCTAATACGTAAGGCGAACCAATTTTTGTTAAAACAACTTCTTCAAAACACTTACGTTGCATTATTAATGAGTTACAACTAATTGGAATCGCAATAGATTTTATATTCAATGTTTCAGCACATAACAGTCCAAGTATATCTCCTCGCAACCATTTTCCATTCTCATCACTTAACATTGGGCGATCGCCATCACCATCAGTACTAAAAATAGCATCTAATTTATATTCTAACGCCCATTTTTTTGCCTGGATAACAAGATCATGACCAACAGCTTCTGTATCTATTGGGATAAATTTATCACTTCTACCGATGGAAACTATCTCTGCTCCTAACTTTTCAAAAATAGGAATGTATAAGTCACGACCAGCGCTTGAATGCTCGTAAAAGCCAACTCTTTTACCTTTTAAAATTCCTTCAGGAAAAAAGTCAATGTATCTTTTAAAATAACAACTAGCTGCGTCAGGACACGGATATAAATTTGGTATGGATGAGTCCAATGTAAAATCTATAGAAACATCTTTAATGCGAATTTCATCTTCCTTAGTGATCTCGCCAATTGGGCTATAAAACTTTAATCCATTACGATCATGTGGTATGTGACTACCCGTTACCATTATACACGGTATTTTATCCTCCAGTGCCTTATAAGCTAATGCCGGTGTTGGGATAACACCGTAATAATTTACCTTTAAGCCGTATTGCGCAATCACAGATGCACATGCTTGAGCTATAGAGTAACTACTAGGCCGATTATCAATTGCTAATGCGACTCCATGAAACTTGTACTTTTGCTTCATTACGTTAATAAAAGCATGAGAAAAAGCTCCGCATACTTCGGGGGTGAATTCTGTAACGAGGCCTCGAGCACCACTGGTACCAAAGGCAACGCCACTATTCCTGATGATAGATAAAGTATTAAATTTCTTGCTCATAAAACCTCATTAAAATTAGCTTAATAACTACTTATAATTACAAATCTTCATTTCTCTTTTACATTAAAGTTTAAGGACGAATAACGTCATCTTCAGTTAATAATTGACCGGTTTGAATTTCAATTATTTCTAATGGCAACATTTCTGAGTTTTCTATGGTATGCATAGTACCGGGAGGTATATAAATAGATTCATTTTCTTTAATTATATTTATATTCTTATTAATTGTAATTTTCGCTATTCCTGAAACTATAACCCAGTGCTCTGATCTATGGTTGTGTGTTTGCGTTGAGATTTTTTGACCTGGATTAATTAGTACGCGTCTAACGTTGTATTTCTCTGCCTCCGTAATATAATGATATTCACCCCAAGGCCGATATACTTCTTTATGTTTTTTCGACTCATCTCTGCCGTTTTGGTTAAGGACTTCAACTATTTTTTTTACATTTTGCACTTCATATTTGCTTGACACTAATATAGCATCATCCGTATGTACCAAGACTAAATCATTAACGCCAACCAAAGCAACTAGTTTATCTTCAGCTTTAATAAAATTATTATAAGAGTTAAAACTAATCAAATCACCACTAACAGCATTCCCATTTACATCCTTATCTGAAATATCCCATAATGAAGACCACGAACCAACATCAGACCATTCTGCATCCATAGGTACAACGATGGCATCATCCGTATTCTCCATCACAGCATAGTCAATTGACTCACTAGGACATAACGAAAACTTATCACGATCCACACGAATAAAATCTAGATCATTAGATGGCGATAAAAAAGCTTGTTCACATGCTGAAAAAATATCTGGGCGATACTTTTCCATCTCTGCAAGCAGTCGTTTAGCACTAAATAGGAACATACCACTGTTCCAATAATATTCACCTGTTTTTAAAAATTCTTGCGCACGATAAATATCAGGCTTTTCTGTAAAAGATGAAACTTTGTACGCATCATTAAATTTTTCTCCTCGGTGAATATATCCATAACCAGTTTCAGGTGTTGTAGGTATTATACCAAATGTTACAAGCTTGCCAGCATGAGCATGCGGTAATGCATTTTTAACTGACTTAGTAAAAGAAGATATGTTTCCTATTACATGATCAGCAGCCAATACAAGTAGTAATGGATCCTCATCATTTTTTGCATATTTTAAAGCAGCAAACGCACACAAGGTTATTGCTGGGGCCGTATTTTTACCTTGTGGTTCAAGCAGAATATTCTTATCTAATTTATTAATTTTCTTTAACTGTTCCGCAACGATGAATCTATGCTCTTCATTACAAATAACTAATGGGGTCGAACAATCCAATGTATTTAATCTCGCAATTGTAGATTGTAACATTGTCATGTCACCATAAAGTTTTAGATATTGCTTTGGAAAAGACTCTCGAGACAGTGGCCAAAGTCGACTACCGGTGCCACCAGCCATAATTATCGGAAAAAGCATCTACTATAACCTCTGTACAAATATAAATGTCATTTATAAAATATTTCTTCCAGTAGGACCTACCCATAATTTTTAAGTAAGATTTTTATTTTCTTATATTTTCTATATTATTCAAAAACCACTGGTAAGTATCTTTTACCCCATCATATAACTCGATTTTGGGTGACCAGCCTAGTTTACTCAATCGTTCATTGCTCATTAATTTACGAGGTGTTCCATCAGGTTTAGTACTATCAAAGTAAATATTTCCTTTATAATTAGTAATTTCCGCAACCATTTCTGCCAATTGCCGAATTGAATAATCTTTACCAGAACCAACATTTATGTGTGAGCACTCTGGTTTAGTATATTCTTTATAACGTTCATTAGGTAAATTCATTATATATATGGATGCAGCTGCCATATCATCTACATGAAGAAATTCTCGTAACGCATTGCCAGAACCCCAAACACTGACCTCTGGAAGATTATTAATCTTTGCTTCGTGGAAACGCCGTATTAAGGCAGGTAATACATGTGAATTTTCATGATGAAAATTGTCATTAGGCCCATAAAGATTTGTAGGCATAACGCTCCTATAATCACGACCATATTGTCTATTATAAGACTCACACAACTTAATCCCTGTTATTTTCGCAATCGCATAAGGTTCATTTGTAGGTTCTAATGAACCACAAAGTAGGGATTCTTCTTTTATAGGTTGTTCTGCAAATTTAGGATAGATACATGATGAGCCTAAAAATAATAATTTTTGAACCCCAGCTCTATGAGCTGAATTGATTACATTGGCTTGTATGAGTATATTATTATATATAAAGTCAGCTGGATATTTATTATTCGCATATATCCCACCAACTTTAGCAGCTGCTAAATAGACTTCATCGATCCTTTCTGTATTAAAAAAATTTTGGACAGCATCTTGGTTCATCAAGTCAAGTTCGTGACTACTACGAAAAATTAACTCAACAGAACTATTCTTCATTAACTGACGTTTGATTGCAGAACCAACCATCCCTCTATGCCCTGCAATATATATTTTTTTCATTTTCATTTCATTATTTCTCCACTGACAAGGACACATCATACCCATTTAACTTTAACAGAGAATGTTGCTTTGCTATGTTAAGATCATTTCTTATCATTTCCTTACACATTTCTTCGATCGTTATTTCAGGTTCCCACCCTAGTTTTATTTTGGCTTTTTCAGGATAACCGAGCAAAGTTTCAACTTCGGCAGGTCGAAAATAACGAGGATCCACTTGAACAATAACATCGCCAATTTTAACCGAAGGAGCTTCATTTCCATGAATTGCTTTCACAACTCCTACTTCTTTCAAACCACAACCAATAAATTCAAGCTCAATACCTAAATTAGCAGCAGCCATTCTCACAAACTCTCTTACAGAGATCTGCTTGCCCGTAGCTATTACGAAATCATCAGGTGTTTCTTGTTGTAACATTAACCATTGCATTCTTACATAATCTTTTGCATGCCCCCAATCGCGCAAAGCATCCATATTGCCTAAATACAAACATGGCTCTAATCCGTACGCAATATTTGCTAATGCTCGGGTGATTTTTCTTGTTACAAATGTTTCACCACGGCGAGGTGATTCATGATTAAATAAAATTCCATTACAAGCATATATCCCATAAGATTCTCTATAATTGACTGTAATCCAATATGCATACATCTTAGCTACTGCATAAGGTGACCTTGGATAAAATGGTGTAGTCTCCTTTTGAGGTATTTCTTGCACTAACCCATACAATTCCGAGGTAGAGGCTTGATAAAAACGAGTTTTTTTCTCAAGCCCACATATACGAATAGCTTCTAACAATCGTAACGTACCAATCGCGTCAACATCAGCAGTATATTCTGGTGATTCAAATGATACTGCTACGTGCGATTGTGCCCCTAAGTTATAAATTTCATCAGGTTGTATTTCTTGTACCAATCTAACTATATTCAACGAATCGGTAAGATCACCGTAATGAAGAAAAAAACTTTGTTTCTCATGATGTAGATCCTGATAAATATGATCAATTCTATTAGTGTTAAAAAGAGAGGCTCTTCTTTTTATGCCATGAACTTCATAACCTTTATCTAATAAAAATTCGGCAAGATAAGAACCATCTTGTCCAGTAATTCCAGTAATCAGAGCTTTCTTTTTCATAAAATACCTGCTAATGAGATTAAACAAAAATTATATCAGTATTAGTTGTATACGGATAATTACATTTAAAAATCACCTTTGTTCAATAAATAAACTTCTTATGTAGTAACTATAATATAACATGATTTTTTTTCGTTCAAATTCGGAAGCTATCATATATGCTTGTTCTCCATATTTTTTTGTCATTTCTCTATCATTAAATAATTCAGACATACTAACCATAAGGCTATCAATATTTTTAGGGGTTATTAAAATCCCATTTCTTTTATTAATAACAATTGCGTCAGGCCCAGGGATATCGCTACAAATGAGAGCGCACTCTCTTGCAGCTCCTTCTAAAAGTGCGTAGCAAAAACCCTCATGCTCACTTGGTACGACAACTACATCTGTAGCTAAATATACGTTATCTAAATCCATTACAAAACCTAATGGTTTGATATTATTAGGTTTACTTCCTAATACGCGAAAAATATCTTCCGAAGTTGCCCCTGCTAATAAAAGAATTACATTATCTGCACCACTAAATGCCTTAGTAAACGCTTTCAGCGTTATATCAAACCCTTTTCGTGCAACCGGCCTTCCTACGAAGGTAAAGATGAAAGTATCTGATGCAGCGTATTGCTGTTTTATATTTTCTATATCATATTTTGACTTTCTTTGAAACTCATTGTGGTCAATACCACAAGCAGAGCCAGGCCCAAGTATTGATACTGGTTTTTTAGTTATAGCGGTTAAAGGCTCAATCATACCTTGAGAAACAGTTAATACTTGGTTAGAAAAAAAACAATTTAGCTTTTCAAGTAATTTAAAACACATCCTAGGAAGGTTCTTATAACCAATATATGGTACCCCATGATTAAAATATATACGTTTGGGTACTCGGGCTATAAAAGCAGAAATTAACGGTAGAATAGCCCCTCTTGACATATGGGCTATAACTATATCTGGTCTTTCTTTTCTAAAATAGAAATAAAGCTCAATTATATGTTTGATAAATAAATAATCTATATCAAATTTTTTTATTTCATAATGTACATGAAGTTCTTTTAAAAAACGCTCATCACCATTAACAGGATCAATCAAAATTTTATGAATTATTTTTTCTTTATTGTGTTGCTCATTAACATTATCTAAAAGCGGCTCAACAAACTTCTTTGCAGTAAATGTATTTAATACCGTATGCATTATTTTCATAAGTTTCATACCTTATCTTTTTGGAAGTATAAGCGCCTTTCCAATATTGATAAGAAGCGCCGCAAAATATTTTATTCTCTTTTTTAAAAGAAATTCTCTCAACGCATAAGATGCAACTTCTGCATATGGTAGAACTCGACCACGAGTTTGATGATCGTTTATTCTATAAAATAATGTTACAGAATCAATATTTACTAACTTAAATTCATGCGCTCTAAGCATCCGAATCCATAAATCATTATCTTCTGATTGAAATCCACCAAGATAGCCCCCAATTTTAAATAATGACACTTTTTTGATGGCCACAGTTGGGTGAACGAATGGATTTTTAATGAGAGCACTTTTTACCTCTCCTAAAGGAGGAACATATTTCTTAATGATTCTACCTGTCTCACTTATAAAATAAACTGAAGTTCCTATTACATCTGGATAGTTATTTTCTTGAATAGCCGCCTCAAGAATCTTTAATCGATTCGGGGTGGATACATCATCGGCATCCATCCTAACAATATACTCCCCTCTAGCAATATTTGCTCCATAGTTTAAATTAAAAGCTAACTGCCCAATATTGGTACGATGTATTTTCAATTTGTCACTCTCAACGGAGTTCAAATATGCCCATAGATTATCATCACAATTATTTGCAATAACAATAATTTCATATTCATAAGAATAGTCTTGGTTTATAATACTCTCAAGAGCATCATTGAGAAAACCTTCATCTTTGTTAACGCATAATAAAAACGAAAAGTATGGTTTCTTCACTACAAGCTCCTTTATAATCTATCCCTAACACGAGCTATGTTTATCCACGTTTATCCAGTGATTGACTATGGGGATATAAGTATTTTTTGGAGTTATATCGTACCAAGGAGTAGGATAAATAACAATCTGTGACGCTGATGTACCTAAATAAGCCCCCCACCAACTAAAACTACTATTCGCTATAATATGATGGTTAGCTAAGCTCATTAACCATAAATCTTCTTCTTGTGATAAATCTTCTGAATAATATATATTATATTTTTTACTGAGTAATGTTTCGATATTTTCTTTACACCAAAAAATATCATCACTGAAAATAAACACGTCACGTATCATTGCCAAATCGCGTATTTTATTTAAAGCTTTTTTGTAATACTCTAACGAACAAACGCCATGAGTTAAAGTAGCTGTTTTGTTTTTTATATAATCTCCTCTTCTTATATGAATAGAAAGTGATGATTGAGATTCAAGAATTTTTGCTGCAAGTAAATTTGCTTGTTCAGACACATTCTTTGGAATAAAAAATTCTTTTAGATCTAATATATGTTTATGGAAAAAGTGCTCAGATTGCCAATACCCTATATATTTTTTGGATTTCCATTTTTGCGCTATATATTCAAAATCATAACCATAGGCATGAAATTCATTGCAAAAACCTAAAAAAAGAAAGATTTCAGGATATAATCTTGACCCACGAACCAAAAATTTATAAATATTATTAATTTTTGGTGTGTAATACTGTAAATATTCCTCTGGAATTTGTAGATTGTTTAGCCTGTAACCACCATGATCATCATTTTCAGCATAATGACTTATATCAAAATATAATGGTGTCCCATTAATTTTGGAAAGCGCATACCCAAATGAGAACTGAAAAAGTTGATTTCCAAGTCCGCCTTGTAATCTTATAATAGACATATTTGCTCTTTAAATTATGTTTTTAAAAATTGTATCCATAAAAGCTTTTTCTGTGTGTTCAACGACTAGATAGTCACGTAAAATATTACAACTTTCCTTAATGGCTAAACACTCTACTTCTGAGTTAATTTTTGTTAAGATGTCATCATTCGAATCAATAATTAATTTTCTTGTAAATTCCTTAGGTATTCCTGAAAATGCCTCTTCGGTACCTAAAATAAGTTTATTCCTGTATACTGAATTTAGAACGATATTCTTAATTCCCGCACCGGCTGCTAATGGCAAAATGATTAGATCTATATTATTATAGAACTGTTCGAAATCCTCGACATACCTTACTGCTTTGCAATTTGCTTTCCCATAATAATACATATACTTCCCGTACCAGGCTTGAGAATAAGAACCATGAAAAATAATATTAACTTTATTATGCAAATCATTCAGATTAACTTTTGTTTTAGGCCGAATAAAAGCACTTGGATTAACAGAATAATGTTCCTGTAAATTCATAAAACATATAGTACTTATATTTTCGCATCTATCCAACACATCTTCTTTATTACTTGCAGATTGTATAGGATGAGGAATATAGACAATTTTATGCTTTGGGAATTTTGATTGCAATGACCACTGATCATCTTTAGAGACGGTTAAATAGACAACGTCTTTTTTTAAAGATATTATATTCTTAGTTATAATTAACCTGATATTCTGAAATAGCCATTTTAAAATTTTTTTATTTTCATACCTCACTTTTGAAACGCTGGTTATTGATCGAATTGAGTCATCAGGCATTATTACCAAATCATTTTTTTTTGCAAATATGCAAGAGAAAGTAAAGGGAAGAAAAATTGCTACCTCTGTAGATTTCATTATATTGAAATAACGTTTAATAATCATTATCGTTGATGTTATCACTCTTACATTTGATAACCTTTCATGTAATAACGTCTGGAGATATAGAATACCAGTTGATTTTTTATTTTTGGGGTTTTTAAAAAAAAGCATCATAATATAAAATACTCAATTGAATAATAATTTTTAACAAATCGGATTAATGCAATAAGTGATAAACACATAAAAAGTGTCTTTTTATTTTTTAGCCTATTTGCGTTATTAATTAAAATTAAAATATATACCAAATCACATGCATATGAAAATCGACCAAGCATTGGGATTATTATTGTACCAAAACTTAATACGACCGGGAAAAGTAAAAATAACTTATCGATTAAAGCTATTGGTCTAATTATTGACCAAAATAGCAATAACTCTATTGCATCAACTATATATATTAGTGATAACCCCGTGTTTTTAACATACTCATCACCGTTTATAGCATAACTAGTATACTTACTAATCAAATAGGATGCTGAAAATACTAGCGCACATATTGTTAGCACGATTATTAGAATACTACGTTTACCTCTTATCAAGCCACGCAATTGATAAGTGATTGGTAATGCAGATATTAGTGGATGAATCGCCACTAATCCTAACGAACTTATAATTTTAGATGCCACACTCCTATTTGCAAATAAAATGGTAATTATGACCAAATGTCCACGAACCGAAAATGGTACGAGTAGATGGGTAAAATATAGCCACATTGCTATGTGATACCCCCATTTATATTTATAAATTAGATATGATAATGAAAATGATATAATTAAATTTTGCACTACCATAAAACTGTAAAATGTAAGCCCTATATTTTTAAATAAGACCATTGTTATATAATATAATGGAGAATCTATTGTATTGTAATATTTAAAAACATCGCTCACTGTATCTATTGCATTATATAAAGACAAATACGATGCTTTATCAGGTCCATTTAATGCGAATAATAGTGATAATGGTATTAGTACCAATAGAACATAAATACAGCTAACATAATTGGATACAATATTAATAAGACAACCAAACAAATAGAACATTATAAAAAAAACAATTACAGCATCTTTATTAAATAGACCGTTATTTACAATTACATAATCGTAAATGGTTATATTTTCCATTAGAGAAAAACCATAAATTTTGATGTACATTTCAATTATGCACGCTACCGCCCCTGGCTTTACAGCTACCAGAGTACTGCATGCATGTCTACGATGTGACGAGCGTTACCCACTCGCGCTAAACCCGAAAAATTCAAACGCTAATTGTCTTACCAATCCGCTCTGGAAACAAGGAAAATCCTGGAAAACTTTGACTAAAATCCTATTGCTAACTCGTTGTTATTCTGATTGTTTATATAAAACAACGGCAGGAATATTCGCAACAAATTACTTTCGCCACGAATCTTCACTGCCGTTATAATTTTCTTATCAACCGTTACATCCGGTCAGATTTTCATTATTCGCTTAACAGCTTCTCAATCCCTTTACGGAACTTCGCCCCTTCTTTCAGGTTGCGTAGTCCATACTTCACAAATGCCTGCATATAACCCATTTTTTTACCGCAGTCGTAGCTGTCACCTGTCATCAGCATGGCATCAACGGACTGTTTTTTCGCCAGCTCGGCAATGGCATCAGTCAGCTGAATACGTCCCCATGCACCAGGCTGAGTACGTTCAAGTTCCGGCCAAATATCGGCAGAAAGCACATAGCGACCAACGGCCATGATGTCTGAGTCCAGCGTCTGCGGCTGATCCGGCTTTTCGATGAATTCAACAATGCGGCTGACTTTACCTTCACGATCCAGTGGTTCTTTTGTCTGAATGACTGAGTATTCAGAGAGCTCACCCGGCATACGTTTTGCCAGCACCTGGCTGCGTCCCGTTTCATTGAAGCGCGCAATCATGGCAGCAAGGTTGTAGCGTAGCGGGTCGGCGCTGGCGTCGTCGATCACAACGTCTGGCAGCACCACGACAAATGGGTTGTCACCAATGGCAGGTCGTGCACATAAAATGGAGTGGCCCAAACCTAAAGGTTCGCCCTGACGCACGTTCATAATTGTCACGCCCGGCGGACAGATGGACTGCACTTCCGCCAGCAGCTGACGCTTCACGCGCTGTTCAAGGAGAGATTCTAATTCATAAGAGGTGTCGAAGTGGTTTTCGACCGCGTTCTTGGACGCGTGAGTTACCAGGAGGATTTCTTTGATCCCTGCAGCCACAATCTCGTCAACAATGTACTGAATCATTGGCTTGTCGACGATCGGTAGCATCTCTTTGGGAATCGCCTTAGTGGCAGGCAACATATGCATCCCAAGACCCGCTACAGGAATAACTGCTTTTAAATTCGTCATTATTTCATCCACCTGTAAAATGGTTGCTGAATTATAGCTTGTTCGATTTTTTTCGCCAGCATCAATTACCCTGAATTGATTACTGAATTACTTGTGATGTTACGCCGCTTCGTTGTGGATTGCAGTAGCATTGTTCCTAAGTATGGCTCCATTTTTCCAGGAATGGTCGCAAATCTACTCTCTCCGTTCCGGCAATCTAAAGTTAATCTTTTCCACATTAACAATATGGTGATTAATCCTGTCGATGTCGACGGAGCTTTGCCCTCTTTCATTCATCGCATGAACATTTGCAAGTGACAGCAGTGTTTCTTTTTTCGCCATAAAAATGCCGCGAACGTCTTTGCGCATGTCGAAGTTCATGCTCAATGCTGGTCCAACTGAGGATTCCTGCATCACCTTGATATTTCGCATAAAAAGGTGTTGCGGTTTATTGTGTAGCTCAAGCGAGGCACGCTTCATCTCAATGTTAGTCAGCGCCACAAAGGAGACGGCATTCCCAGCGGAGATTTGGATGCCGCGCAATTTATAAGCAAGATGGGTGTTATCCAGCTGAATATTATTCACTCGGAAATTTTGCGGTATCGAGAGATATTTGCCTTTAATTACCCCATAGCCGATTAACATCCCGGCGCTATTAATCATTTCAATATTATCAATCACGAAATTGTCACAACCGTAAATAGCGACCGTCGCGTTATCAATACCTGCTTTCTTACTGAAATCCGGCGTGATATTGCGGGCTTTGATATTACGAATAACAAAATGTTTACCATTTTCAACATGGATCAACTGCCGACAATCCGATCCCGTGATATTTGCCACGACAAAGTTTTTCACTACCTGGTCTTCCGGGTAGTTATTATCATAAGTACTCCCCGCAAGGCCTATGCCAATGCCCCAGTTGATTTTTCCGTTAGTACAGTTGATGCGCTCGATGAGATGGTCAGATATCAAAATATCACTGTCGTTAATTGCCACGTTCCATTCAATGGCGTCGCCTTGTAAGTCGCTGAACTTACAATTGGTGATGTTGGCACCGATAATCTGGTTATGAAATCCCTGGCGTAAGATGGCGTAATTAGCGTGGCTGACAGTGAGGTTATCGATGGTCAGGTTACGCATGACCCGTTTGTTTTTGCCGCCGATATAGATCTGCGTCACCGGGCCAAAGCCGCTCATCGTCAGCCCTTTGATGGTGCAGTCAGAGCCGCGCACATCCAGGGTGATGTTATGCATACTGCCGCCCTCCCCCCCTGTCACCTGGCTGCCGTCCTGTAAGACAAATCGCCCTCTGCCGTTGCCGCGCAGGCTTCCAAGAATGTGTAACGTTTTGCCAGCAGGAATGAAGATGCCGGTGTTGATATTGTCACAAACCAATCCGCCAGGCACGACGACCGTTTGCCCTTCGCTGAAGGCTTGTTTAAATGAGGCGATCCAGTCGTGTGGGTTGTAGTCGTTAATGTTAACGCTTTGTCGGGCGGGAAGTGCACGGGCGAAAGGGGTATGGAGGAAGGCAAGCGCCGAGCTTGCCGTCAGGAAGGTGCGTCGGGAGAGTTTTTTAAATGGCATACGTTCTCCTCTATAAAGCTTGCAGCAAGCTGGCGAGTTCTCGATTGATCACCTGCTGGTTAAAATCATGTTCGATTTTTTCGCGCGCACGTTTGATAACCGGAGCCAGTTCGTCGGTGTCCAGTTGGCTAAACGCCGCCAGTCGTTGCGCCAGTGCGCGAGCATCGTTCTCAGGCACCAGCCAGCCGGATTTGTCGGCCTCCACCAATTCCGGTATTCCGCTATGCAGAGTAGAAACCACCGGAATGCCGACCGCCATCGCTTCCATTAGTGCCACCGGAATGCCTTCCATATCGCCATCCGCGCCCGTTACCGATGGCAACAGGAAGACATCCGCGTCGTCGAGCATCGCTTTCACTTCGTGGCTCGGTTTAAAGCCCGGCATCTCTACCACATCTTCCAGTTGATATTGTTCGATGAGGGTGCGCAGGCGTCTTTCCCACGGGCCAATGCCGAGGATGCGATAGCGAAATGCCACGCCCTGCTCTTTCAACTGACGGCAGGCTTCAATCGCCACATGCAGGCCTTTTTTCTCGGTTAAGCGTGCGACGGAAATGATTTCCAGCGGCGTTGCGGGCGCTTTCACGGGACGCGGGCTAAAGCGCGTCATATCTACGCCCATGCGCGATACGGCGATTTTTTCCCTCGGGCAGCCCATTTTTTGCAGCCTTCCGGCCCACAGATCGCTTATCGGTAACATCAGGTCGCCACGGCGAAACAGTTGTTGATATTCGGGAGTGTAGTGGTTAAGCACTTCCCGACTGGAGATATCAATGCCGTGGAAGATAGTAGCGATTTTGCCGCGAATGACACCCAGTTCGCGTAGTTTTGCTGCGGTTACCCCCGCCGGGCCAAAATGAGCGATAAAGACATCGGCGCGAAACGGTGTTGCGACCTGACCGCAAATGGCAGGCAAAATCAGGTTCCGCGACTCTGCGCCATAGCGTTTGAGGTTGAGCGCCTGCCAGGTATTTTTACGATGAATGCCGCGTAACGTCTGGCTGGCGCGGTGGCGCAGTTTCGCCACTTTGCCCGTAGGTTCGTCCTGTAACCAGCGGGTTCTGGCAGCAAGGTTGTATTTCGTCCAGGCCGCGTGGGTGTTTTGTGTGTCGCCTTTTTGCAGCGCGACAATCTCCACCTCAAATCCCATATCAATAAACGCGGTAATTTGATTGAGGACGAAGGTTTCCGACGACAACGGAAATTTCAGTAAAAAGAAGCCGACCTTCATTTCACCTCCCCGATGCGCTCAAGCACAGATTGCACCATCTGCATTCCTGTCTGACGCTCACTACTGACAGCTTCGTTAAGTCGTGCGTTCAGCGCCGGAAGCTGGCCTAAGGTATCCGCAACCATCGCTTGCAGGCTGCCGTCTAATAAATGACGGATATCAATTGCCATCTCCGGTAGTCCCAACTGCTGCATAATCCCGGCGGATTTATGTTCGTAGTTGATGGCAATTGCCGGAGTGGCAAAATTCATCGAGATAATGGCAGAGTGCAGGCGCGTACCGACGGTGAGTTCACAGGCACCGAGAATTTTGCCCATTTCCAGATCGTTGAGTTCATCCACCACTACGTGGTAACGGGCAGGATCGCTGATGTGCTGGCGCAGATTGAGCGCCACCATGCGATCGTCTTTGTTATAGCTGTCGATGCCCGTACAGGTGGAAAGCGCAATCACCTGATAGCCTTCGTCGAGAATGCGATTGACCACCCCGGCAAAGGCTTTTTCATACGCATGTTGAGTGGTGCCGAGACGTTTGTCGAACGGTGCTAGTTCGCGCAGGGTAATTGCCACCGTTTTCTGTTGTGCGGCAACGTCCAGCCAGTGTTGGACGGCATAGCTGGCGGTGAAATTTTCTGTGTGGTGATCGACCAGCCACGCGGTATCGACGCCATGTTCAACTTTTGCAGTGGTGATATTGCTGCGTTTCATCAGTTCGAGACTGACCGATTCGCGTAGGATCAGCGCGTCACAGTGACCAAAAACGTAATTCGCCAGTTGGTTAAATTGCTCATCCTGGAAGGGACCGACGCTGTGACCAATCATAAACAGCGGCTTTTTCGCCATGAAAGTGCAAAGTGCATGTTCAAACTGCGGCACGCCATAGAGATCGACAAAAAACGATCCGCCGACCTGGATAATGGCGTCGTAACCTGACAGCAGGCGCACGAAGTCGGTGAATCCCTGGGCGATGGCGATATTGCGCAGCTTGCCAGTGTCGGTGACGCGTGAGAGCAATACCTGATGCTGGTAGCGGCGACGGAGGACTTTTTTAACGCGCCCGACAACGCCCGCCGCGCTGTTGTGTTGTTTCATTTGCAGGAACAGCGGATCGCCCATTACCGGGCGGTTGAGCAGCCAGGAAGAACTGACCGGATAGCGGCTCATCACATCCACTTCGGCGTGTGGATTGAGGCTGTTGATGGCATCAAGTAAGCCGCGCAGGATGGCGCTGTCGCCGCGGTTGCCGCAAGTGTGGTTGCCCAGAATAAGTAATTTCATTTTTTCCTCATAAATTTGATGCCAGGTGAGGCTGCGTTTGTTTTGTTCGTTGCCGCTTTTTGCCTGATGCGACGCTGACGCGTCTTATCAGGCCTACAAGACCCGAGCACAGAACCGTAGGATGGATAAGGCGTTTTACGCCGCATCCGGCAACCGTTGTCGGAACCGAAAACAGCAACTCACCCCGCCCGTAAAAGCATTTTCATTTTTTCGCTGCGACAAAACTGACGCTTCACTTCCACCACCAGCGGATGGCGCGACAGCACAATCATCACCACAAACGCCAGCACGCCCGCGGCTATTTGCACCGCCAGCAGCATCCCCAGCGCCAGTTGCCCTTTCAGCACAATGCCCAGCGCATAACTAACCACCAGCGTCGGCAACGAGAGATAAAACGGCAGCCACAAACTCAGGATGTACTGGCGATAACTGGAACCAAGAACCGGTTTAATCATCACGAAGTAACTCAGAATGGTGTTGATAATCTGCACCAGCAGGAAACCGAGCGTGACGCCGATTGCGCCCGCCATCTGCCCACCAATAACAATCGCCGGAATAAACAGAAATGTTTTGAATACGTTGAATTTAAAGCTGATATCGACCCGCGCTTTCGCCATCAGCAGCGAGCCAATCGGGTTACCTACCGAGCGCAGCAGACCCACCACACACAGCAATTGCAGCACCGGAATAATGCTGTTCCACTTCTCACCAAAGACCAGCGGTACAAAATTATTCGACACCACCATCAGCCCGAGCAGCGCCGGAAAGTTGATAATCCCCACCACCGACAGCAGCTTGTAGAAGTTAACGCGCAGCTTTTCGGTATCGTCCTGAATTTTGGCAAACGCCGGAAACAACACGCGGGTGATGATTGGGTTCAGCTTCATCGGTGGCACAACGGCCACGTTGTACGCCAGGTTGTATCCCCCTGCCACGCCCGCGCCGAGAATACGCGCCAGCACCAGCGTTGAAAGGTTGGTATTGAGATAGTTGATGATGCTGTCCGCCGTCAGCCAGGCACCAAAGCGTAAGTTCGGCGCAACTGACGCCAGCGAGAAATGCAGACCGGGGCGATAAATTTTTCGACCAAAGTAGCCAAACAGCAGCGTTCTTACCGCACTATTGACCAGATAACCGAGGATCGCGGTCATCGCCAGCGGCCAGAAATGGGCGCTAACCACCGTAAAAGTGAAGCCCGCCAGCACCGCGCTGGTTTCGATCATGCCGATTTTGTTGAACTCCAGTTCCTTTTGCATCAACGCGCGGAACTGTTGCCCGTGGGGGATCACCACAAACGCCAGCGACAATGTTTTAATCAACGGTGCCAGGTCCGGGTTATTCAGCACGTCACCGATGACATCACTCAACAAAAACACCGCCACGCACACCACAAGCCCCAGCCCAACGTTCAGCCAGTACAGCGTGGTGAGTTCAAGGTGGCTGATTTCTTTTCGCTGAATAATGGAGTTAGCGATACCGAAGTCAGAAAGCGTATCTGCCAGCGCGATGATCACCAGCGACACAGTCAGCAGGCCGAACTGGTGGTTATCTATAATCCGCGCCAGCACGGTCATCTGTACCAGCCCGAGGCCGATGATGATCACCGTAGCAATCGCCGACCACTTCGCGCCGCTGATGGTTTTTTCACGTAAGCTCATATCAATATGCTGCTTTGTTAACGAAGCCTTTGAATACCGTCAGGAAAACGATTTTGATATCGAACCAGACGCTCCATTCGCGGATGTACTCAAGGTCGAACTCGACGCGTTTTTCCATTTTCTCCAGTGTGTCGGTTTCGCCGCGCCAGCCGTTAATCTGCGCCCAGCCGGTAATGCCCGGTTTCACCTTATGGCGCAGCATGTAGCCTTCAATGAGCTGTCGATACTGTTCGTTATGCGCCACCGCATGCGGACGCGGACCGACAATCGACATCCCCCCGGTCAGCACATTGATAAACTGCGGCAATTCGTCCAGCGAGGTGCGGCGCAGAAAGTTCCCCACTTTGGTGACGCGCGGATCGTTCTGCGTCGCCTGAGTCACCACTTTGTCGTTCTCCATCACTTTCATGGAACGGAACTTCCACACTTTGATCGGCTTGCCATCCATGCCATAGCGAGTCTGGCGGAAAATAACCGGCCCTGGCGAACTGAGTTTCACCGCCAGCGCAATACAGCACAGCACCGGGGAGATCAGCAGCAGAATAAGCGTCGCCAGCACAATGTCTTCCGCACGTTTGAGCAGGCGGTTAACCCCGGAAAGCGGCGTGTCGTAAAGCGGCACTACCGGTACGCCGTTCATCTCTTCGAGGCGTGAATGGAGAATGTTGAAGGTAAAGACGTCGGGGATCAGCAGCACCGAACAGGTGGTGTCCGCCAGTTGATGGACCAGTTTTTTCACTCGCGCGCCGTCGCACATTTGCATCGCGATATAGACGTTATGAATCTTGCCCGCTTTCGCGTCCTCGACCAGCTGTTGCAGATTGCCCGCCCAGTCGTTAGAAACGCCGCCCGGTTTCGGGTCGTGGTAAACGCCCACCACTTCAAACCCTAACCACGGCTGATTACGGAAGCTCTCCATCAGCATTTGTCCGGCGGCTAAATCCCCCGCCACCGCGACCATGCGCTTGTTATAGCCATGATTACGCAGCCAGCCCGCCCCAATGCGAATACATGAACGGCAAACCACCAGTCCGATACTGGTCAGCCCATACCACGCCAGCCAGATTTTCAGTTGCGTGTCGAAATCATTATTGAACGCCACCAGTCCGGCGCTGAAAATCACGCTTAAGGTCCAGTTTTGTAGCAACAGGGCAAATTCTGTCGCTGCCCGAACACCGCGCCATGAGCGATAAAAATCGGTGATGCCGCCCAGCATCTGGAACACCACCAGCGTAATCAGCGCCACCAACAGGTGCATGTAGAGGAATGACAGTCCGCTGACTTCGCAAACCAGCCATAGTCCGGCAAACATGATGGTGATATCTGAAAAGCGTTGCACCATAGAGATTAACGATGCATTGGTTTTCGCTCGCTCGCGCTTTTTTAGATTTGTCATCGTTGTTCCTGTTATTAGCCCCTTACCCGCAGTGGGGTAAGGGAAGATCCGACATTACTCATTCAGCAACGTCAGCAGAGTTCGCGTTCGCGCTTCCATCAGCGGCACATCACCGCGCGATTCCACATTCAACCGCACCACCGGTTCGGTGTTGGAGGAGCGCAGGTTAAAGCGCCAGTCGGCAAAGGTCATGCTGATGCCATCGGTGCGATCCACCGCCAGCGCCTCACGGCTAAAATGCTGTTCGACGCGATTAATCGCCTCAGCGGGTTGCGCCAGTTTGCTGTTGATCTCACCGCTTGCCGGAAACGCTGCCATCCGGTCGCGCACCAGTTCGCCCAGCGTTTTTCCTTTCAGAGACACCAGTTCGGCCACCAGCAGCCACGGGATCATGCCGCTGTCGCAGTAAGCGAAATCACGGAAGTAATGGTGAGCGCTCATTTCGCCACCGTAGATGGCGTCTTCCTTGCGCATACGTTCTTTAATAAAGGCGTGTCCGGTTTTCGACATCACCGGCGTGCCGCCAGCAGCAGTCACCACATCAACGGTGTTCCAGGAGAGACGTGGATCGTGGATGATCTTCGCGCCGGGATTTTTTTCGAGGAATGCTTCTGCCAGCAGGCCGACAATGTAATAGCCCTCGATAAACTGCCCTTTTTCGTCAAACAGGAAACAGCGGTCAAAATCGCCATCAAAGGCAATGCCCATATCCGCGCCGTGTTTGATGACCGCATTGCGGGTGTCGTCGCGACATTCCGGTAGCAGCGGGTTAGGAATACCGTTGGGGAAATTGCCGTCCGGCGTGTTGTGCACTTTGATTAATTCCACTGGTGCGCCGAGGGCTTTAAAGCGGGCTTCAATGGCGTCCACCACCGGACCCGCTGCGCCGTTCCCGGAGTTGATCACCAGCTTGAGCGGCATGAGGTTTTTGACGTTGATATAACCGAACAGGTGATCAACGTAAGCGTCACGCAGGGTAATTTGCTGATAGCGACCGCGTTTGGTTTCATCGACGGGAGGAAAGTCGTTGGCTTCAGCCAGGCGCTGGACATCGCGCAGTCCGGTATCACCGCTGATCGGGCGAGCCCCCTCGCGCACCAGCTTCATGCCGTTGTAATCCATCGGATTATGGCTGGCGGTAACTTCAATGCCGCCATCCACGCCGAGATGGAACGTGGCGAAATAGATCTCTTCGGTGCCGGACATACCAATATCCAGCACGTCAACGCCCGCATCCTGTAAACCTTTTGCCAGCGCCAGTTTTAAGGTTTCGCTGGTGAGACGGACATCACCGCCTAACACAATGGTTTTCGGTTTGAGAAATTCGCCATAGGCGCGACCAATGCGCCAGGCGATATCTTCATTCAGTTCTTCGCCTAATTTCCCGCGAATATCATAGGCTTTAAAGCAGGTTAATTTTTTCATGTCGTTACCCTTTTTCAGGCAATAGTTGGCCCTGACCGAAACGGCCAATTTTGTTTTTGTCGTTATTTACATCTCGGTTTCGCATTCATTGCCTGATGCGACGCTGCCGCGTCTTATCAGGACTACAAACCCGAACCGTAGGTCGGATAAGGCGTTCACGCCGCATCCGACAAACAGCTCCTGATGCGACGTTTACACCCGTCCGTAGCGATCCGCGAAGCGCACCACATCATCCTCTTCGAGATAAGAGCCGGAGCGCACTTCAATTAAATCGAGCGGAATTTTCCCCGGGTTTTCCAGGCAGTGCGTCGCCCCCAGCGGAATATAAATGGACTCGTTTTCACCAAGCAGTTTGATATCACCATCAATGGTGACTTTTGCCGTTCCCGCGACCACTACCCAGTGTTCCGCGCGGTGATGGTGCATCTGTACCGACAAGCCCTCGCCCGGTTTCACGGTGATGCGTTTCACCTGGTAGCGGTCGCCCGCGTCGATAGAGTCATATTTGCCCCACGGACGATACACTTCGCGATGCACCCGATGCTCATGGCGACCATCGGCTTTGATCTGCTCGACCACTTTTTTCACATCCTGCACCGCGTTACGGTCGGCAATCAGCACCGCATCTTTGGTCTGCACCACTACCAGATCTTTCACCCCGACGGTGGTGACCAGGCCAGATTCGGCGTACACATAGCTGTTTTCAGTTTTGTGATTAATCACATCACCGTGGCAAACGTTGCCCTCGGCGGTGTGGGCGCTGATCTCCCATAATGAAGACCAGGAACCGACATCGCTCCAGCCCGCATCCATCGGCACCACAACGGCATCTGCCGTACGTTCCATGACCGCGTAATCCACCGACTCTTCCGGGCAGGCCAGAAACGCTTCTTCATCCACGCGAATAAAATCGAGATCCGGATCGACGGCGCTCATCGCTTGTTCACAGGCGTCGAGAATATCCGGGCGATATTTTTTCAGTTCTTCGAGATAGCGTCCGGCGCGGAACAGGAACATGCCGCTGTTCCAGTAATATTCGCCGCTTGCCACATAGGCCTGGGCGGTTTCCAGATTCGGTTTTTCGACAAACTGCGCCACTTCAAAGGCCACCGTATCCTGCTCACCCGCAGATACTTCACCGCGACGAATATAGCCATATCCGGTTTCAGGTAGATCCGGCACAATGCCGAAGGTCACCAGCTTGCCCGCTTCGGCATACGGCATGGCATTACGCACGGCGGCACGGAACGCGTCTTCATCGGCAATCACATGATCCGCCGCCAATACCAGCATTAACGGGTCGCTCTCCGGGCTATGACGTTTTGCCGCCAGCGCCGCCAGCGCAATGGCAGGTGCAGTGTTACGCCCTGCAGGTTCCAGAATAATGTTCTCGGTGAGTTTGTTCAGTTGGCGCAGCTGTTCCGCGACAATAAAGCGGTGCTGCTCATTGCAAATCACCACCGGGCTTTCGCACTCCACGCCGTTCAGGCGGCAGATGGTGGTTTGCAGCATGGTGAGATCGCCTTTCAGGCATAAAAACTGCTTGGGATAAAGTACGCGGGAAAGCGGCCATAAGCGGCTACCGGAGCCACCTGCCATCACAACTGGATAGAGTTTCGACTGCGCCATAATTATCCCCGAATATCATTTATAAATTGACGTAACACGTTCTCTTTATCGAGCGTGCGTTCGGCATATTCACGTGCCACCGTGTTGTGTTTGGGCAGCAGGAGCGCCTGACGAATCCCCGCCACCAGCGCCTCAACCGATTCCGGTTCAACGCAAACCGCAATGCCCGGAAAGGTTTCGCAAAGCTGCCCCAGTTCTGTGTGGGCCTCTGCGGTAATCACCGCGTTACCGCCTACCGCCAGAATATTGGTCAGTTTCGACGGCAATACGGCATCTGCCGCGCCGCGTTTTTGCACCACCAGATGGCAATCGCCCATCTTCAGCAGTGCGGGTAAAGCGTCATACGATTGCAGCGGGAAAAATTGCATGTTGCGCAGTCCACGCTGCTGCGCCATTTTTTCCAGCCGCGCTTTGCCGCCGCCCTGCCCGACAATGGCAAAAATCAGCGGTTCATCGCGCAGACGATCGGCAGCTTCAATAACGTTTTCCAGCCCCTGCTTTTCACCAATATTGCCGGAGTAAAGAATGATTTTTTTGTTATCCGGCAGGTCAAGCTGGTTACGAAGGGCGTCAACATCGGCATCTGCAACATGCTGAAAACGGGCAATTTCCGACCAGTTGGGGAAGAAGATGACGTTTTCCGCCGCCACGCCTTTTTCGATGGCTTTATTCATCATTGAACGCGAAATCGTGGAGACGTTATCGACGTTATGCAGTCCGCTACGTTCGAACGCCGTTGCCAGCTGTGCCACTTTGCCGCCTTTGCCTTTTCCGGCAAGGCCCAGCCCCAGCATGGCGTCCACTTCGTAATCCTGAATATGCAGCACGGTACGCGCACCAGAGAGCTTCGCCAGCAGGCGCATTCCCGGCGTGCAAAACAGCGTTGGCACTACGCCGATAATGCGATCCGGCTTCCAGCGACGTTGCGCCATCAGTGGAAAGAAACTGCTGACGGCAAAACTGCCGAGATGCAACAAGCGTTTCAGGGTGCTCGGCTGTTTTGGCACGTACAGCGGGCAGCGCCACACCGTGGCGGCCCCCTCTTCTCGTTTGTAGCGCCAGGCGGAATAGTTCACGCCCACCTGCCACTGCGGGTAGTAAGGCAGTGCGGTAATAACCCGCACCTCATGACCTTGCGCCGCCAGCCATTCCACCATCTCGCCGGTGTATTTGCCGATACCGGTTAACTCCGGCGAGTAGTTAATGCCGTAGACCAGTATTTTCATAATCCGGGTACTCCGGCACGCTTCTCAGCGAGAAAATAGGCGCGGCTGTTAGCGTGAACATCGTTACTGGCGAGCAGCGCGTCCGGCGTCAGCCAGCGGTAATCGTCATGCTGCTCATCCGGCAGTATCAGATCTTCTTCAGCGACTCTGAAGCGAAAACCGAGCACCACATAGTGAGTGGTGAAATCCGTGCCAGAGAAGTTATCGTCATAAAAGTGCTGCCAGACACCGTAAAACTGGCCTGCTGTTATCGGCAGACGCAGCCCCAGTTCCGCCATCGTCAGCCGCTCAAATGCGGCTTCCAGCGTTTCGTCTTTCTGCACGCGCCCTCCCGGCACAAACCAGTAACCCTGCGCCGGGCGGTTGGTTCTTTTGCCAAGCAGAAACTCGCCGCGACTGTTCTCGGCAATAAAGTCGAGAGAGACAAGCGGTGTGGAGCGCACTACCGTGGCAAAGTCTTCCTGACGTAAAAACATCATTACCCCCGAAAGCGGTCTCGATTCTCAAGGAACCACTGGTAAGTGCTGGCAAGCCCCGCTTCCAGTGAGATTTCGTGATACCAGCCAAGCTGATGCAGGCGCGTCACATCCAGCAGTTTGCGCGGCGTACCATCCGGCTTGCTGGCATCAAAAACCACCCGACCTTTGTAATCCACCACTTTGGCGATGGTTTGCGCCAGCTCGCGGATAGTGCAGTCAACACCGGTACCGACGTTAATGTGCGACAGCATCGGCTGGGTGTTCTCCAGCCAGACTTCGTGCGCCAGCTCCATCACGTGAATGCTGGCCGCCGCCATATCATCGACGTGCAGGAATTCACGCATCGGTGTACCGCTGCCCCATACCACAACGTCCGGCGCATTCTGTGCCGTCGCCTCGTGGAAGCGACGCAACAATGCTGGGATCACATGCGAATTACTCGGGTGGAAGTTGTCATGCGGGCCATACAGGTTGGTCGGCATGACTGAGCGGTAATCGCGTCCGTACTGGCGGTTGTAAGATTCGCACAGTTTGATCCCGGCAATTTTGGCAATGGCATAAGGCTCGTTGGTCGGCTCCAGCGTGCCCTGCAATAACTCGCTTTCTGCCATCGGCTGTTTTGCCAGTTTCGGGTAGATACAGGACGATCCGAGAAACAGCAGTTTGTTCACGTCGTTCTGATGCGCGGCGTGAATGATGTTGCTCTCAATCATCATGTTCTGGTAGATGAAATCCGCCGGATACGTGTTGTTGGCAACAATGCCGCCCACTTTCGCCGCCGCCAGATAGACCTGGTCAATGCTTTCGCTGGCAAAGAAATCATGCACCGCGCGGCTGTCCAGCAGGTTCAGTTCATCGCGGGTGCGTAATACCAGCTCCACATCACCGCGCTGTTCGAGCTGTCGCTTGATGGCGGAACCGACCATCCCGCGATGACCAGCAATAAAAACTCGTTGTTTACTCATGCTTATGACTCCAGCGCGATCGCCACGTCGTAGCCGTGAGATTTCAGCAGAGAGTGTTTTTTCGCCGCTTCGAGGTCATTAGCCACCATTTCAGACACCATCTCTCTGAGGGTGATTTCCGGTTTCCAGCCCAGTTTTTCGTGCGCTTTGGTCGGGTCGCCGAGCAGCGTTTCAACTTCAGCCGGACGGAAGTAACGCGGGTCAACAGCGATAATCACATCACCCGGTTTAACGCCCGGCGCGTCATGCCCGGTGACGGAAACCACAATGCCCTTCTCTTCAACACCCGTGCCTTCAAAGCGCAGTTTGATGCCCAACTGTGCTGCCGCCATTTCCACGAACTGACGTACGGAGTACTGAACGCCGGTCGCGATAACAAAATCTTCCGGTTGTTCCTGTTGCAGCATCATCCACTGCATTTTTACGTAGTCTTTGGCATGGCCCCAGTCACGCAGGGAGTCCATATTGCCGAGGTACAGGCACGACTCCAGCCCCTGGGCGATGTTGGCGATTGCGCGGGTAATTTTGCGGGTAACGAAGGTTTCGCCGCGGCGCGGGGATTCATGGTTGAAGAGAATACCGTTACAGGCGTACATGCCGTAGGATTCGCGGTAGTTAACGGTGATCCAGTAGGCGTACAGTTTGGCGACCGCATACGGAGATCGCGGGTAGAACGGCGTGGTTTCTTTCTGCGGAATTTCCTGCACCAGACCGTACAGTTCAGAGGTGGAAGCCTGATAGAAACGAGTTTTCTTTTCCAGACCGAGGAAGCGGATCGCCTCCAGCAGGCGCAGCGTACCCATCGCGTCGACGTCAGCGGTATATTCTGGTGACTCAAAAGAGACCGCAACGTGGCTCATTGCGCCCAGGTTGTACACTTCATCCGGCTGTACTTCACGCAAAATGCGCGTCAGGTTAGAGGTATCACTCAGGTCGCCATAATGCAGATGGAATTTCGGGTTGCAGGTGTGCGGATCCTGATAAATGTGATCCACGCGCTCGGTGTTGAATGACGATGCGCGACGCTTAATACCATGCACCTCGTAACCTTTTTCCAGCAGAAACTCTGCCAGGTAAGAACCGTCTTGTCCGGTTACACCGGTGATGAGAGCGACTTTTGACATGTCTTATTCCTCTGTATTTTTGAATTTATTCAGTTTCAACGCGTTCGCGTATCACCACTGCGGGATTCCCCCGGCAAACCACATTTGCCGGAAGCGATTTAAAAACACTGCTTCGTGCACCCACGACGGTGCCGTCGCCGATTGTGACGCCTGGGGCAACAAAGACATCGGTTGCCAGCCAGCATTTCTCGCCAATCACAATAGGCGTGGCGTTAATGGTGAAATGTTGACTTGCATGGTCGTGGCTACCGGTGCATAAATAACTTTTGTGCGATATCACCGAATGTGCGCCAATGGTTATTTCACCGAGGGTATATAAATTGACGTCATCGCCGACCCACGCGTAATCACCTAAGGTTAATTTCCACGGATAGGTAATTTTTACTGACGGACGAATAACTACGTTTTTTCCTATTTTTGCTCCGAATAAACGTAATAAAAAAGCCCGCCAGCGATACAATACTTGTGGCGACCAGGCAAATATTGTTGCCTGTACTGCCCACCATAATTGCACTTTAATAGCGTTGCCGCCCCGGAACCCTTTCGGCACCGAGAAACCGCTTAAATCCTGCATCGTTTTCCCTTATATTCAGCTTTTGTTATATAAGGCTTTCGTCTTTGAGGTAGTACGTTGGCGTAAATGCCAGGATAATTCTGCCCAGAAGCCAGGCACATGTAATATCTGCCGTTGGACTTTTTTGGCGTCAGCACACAATTCCATATTATTGGTGGTTGATACCCCACCCATGGAAAATTCAGACACCAGGCCATTGAGTTTTTTAAATGCATAACCTGCTTTATACATTTTAGCTGCCAGCGCGTAATCAGAAGAAACTTTATATTCCAGGTCATAACGCCATTTTTTCAAACCGGATACCGGGAAAAATATCGCCTGATGGCTGGCGGGCAGGCTGTGATAAATATACCAACCCGGTTTAGCACTACGCTTAATTTTATGCCCGTCGCCAAAATCCAGCAGCGCATCGCCGGTGATCATCATGTTATCTTTTTGCATTTTTAACTTACGGACAAAATTTGCGGCATCCTGATGAAAAATATCGCCCGAATTGAGAAACAACGCGAACTTGCCTTGTGCCATCGCAATGCCCTTGTTCATGGCGTCGTAGATACCGTTATCTGGCTCGCTGACAAAGCGTAGGTTATAGATACTATTGAGATTTTCCAGATACTCACGGGTACCGTCGTTGGAACCGCCATCGACAACAATCCATTCGAAGCTGATATCGTCCGCCTGCGCCAGATGCGCCAGCGAGGCATGTGTTTTGACTATCCCTTCGAGGTTACGAAACGCGACAGTGATTATGCTAAGCAACATGTTCTTATTCTTACCTCGTAATATTTAACGCTTTTCGCAAAATAAACGGACAGACGATTAAAAATGCATATTCCGGGCTAAATATCGAACCGGTAAAAAACAGCGATACCGGAGTAAAAAGATATAATTGCACGCGAAAATTGCGGTTATCACCAAAAGCGTTGATCATCATTTTTATCACTTTCCCCATGTACCACAGCGATAAAAACACCGCGAACCAGGAAAAATAAATAATCAGCAGATACAAACCATTGTCTATGGTTTTTCCGACATCCGCACCGTTAAATATTCCGAATGATGCGACATATTCATAAAGTGAGCCAAATCTGACTACACCGTCAATATGGGTCAAAGAATAACCGACCATCACCAGCGGACCGACAATACGATAATACGATGACGATCCTTCCGTACCTAAATCGCCCAGACGGGTGGAAATATAAGGAAACGCGATTACCACACCAACCAGGAATACAGCCAGAGAAATCAATGCTAACGGTAACTTTTTCTTAATCGCCTCTTTATTCAGATATTGAAATGCCCACTCCAGCAAATAAAACAGGATAAAGGTCATAACCCCTGAAAACGATCCGGATAATATTATCCCTACGAGAATCATAGCATCGGTTTTAGGCGTTTTGATACCAAACTGTTTGATGCTGAGCCAAATTGAGATTAATGCCAGAGCGAAAAATGCCGGTTCGAAATAAAGTGCTGTCGTGCGCTTGCCGCCGAATTTAATGAAATTCAGTACATAGCTGTTGCTGTAAATCAGATATTTCGAAATCGACTCCATAATACTGCTGCCGCCGGTGAGGATAATTTGCGCCATCTCCACCGCCGCCAGCGCCACCACCAACCCGACCACCAGATAAAAGAAACGTAATATCTTGCGATGGTTGTGTGGCGAAATCGTTTTAAAGCGAATACTCCACACCATGCCAATAATGATCACAATATAGACAAACAGCATGGTTGAAGTGACGTATTTACTGGCATCCAGCGACTGACCAAACAGATAGTTGAACGCCGTGAGTCCCGCACCAATCCCTAAGGCAATCATCAATTTTTTAACGCTGATGCGTTCTAAAAACAGCAGTAACAAGACAGGTAAAAAAGTGACGATAGTGATGGGGAAACTTTCACCAAGCTGGGCGATTTTGACGTTAACCAGCAGGTAGATCAGCGGCAGCAGCAGGTAGCTACAGATTCTGATAGAAGTTGACATACTCCTCCAGCATCTGTTGTCCACTGTAGGCGGCGCGGCTGCGTTGGCTGAACTCAGCCAGCGTGGTACCAAATATCGCCTGCGCGATTTCCGGTTTGCTTAACTGCACCAGTTGCAGCACCTCTTCTTCACTGACGGTTTTACCACCGGATTTTTGCAGCACTTCCCGCGCCGCATCGCTATGGGTGGCGATCACCGGCACGCCAATCGATAGCGCCTCACACAAAATCAGCGGGTAGTTATCGACGCGAGAACTGAATACCAGCGCATCCATCTGATTGAGCGCGCTCATCAGCTTACGTTTGTCGGTTTCAAAGCCGTGATTAACCACGTTACCAGCGGTGAACGGCGAGAACTTACCAAAGGTATGCAGTTCGATTTTGTCGCCCAGCGCCATCATCTCACGCACCAGTTGCTGGTTAGTCTTGCCGTCGTAACGCAGGTCATGCGCCACCACCGCGATTTTCGGCTTACCCTGGGTTTCGCGCACCGGAGGCAGATCCGCCAGAATCGCTTCGGTTGCCATATCAATACCGTTATTGATAATCCGGCAACGCCCTGGACCGTACAGGCTATTGAAAGCGTCAGCCACATGCTGGCTGGGGGAAATAAACTGACAGCCCAGCGCCAGCATCTCACGGAATAACTGGCGTTTGCCCGCCACCAGCTGGTGCGCCCGATCAATCTTCACCGGCGGATAATTATTTAAGGTCGGGCATTTCTGGCAGCCTGTTTTCCAGCCTTCGCAACCGTCGGTAAAGGCGCAGCGTCCGGTAACACTCCAGTGGTCGTGCAGCGTCCAGACCAGAGTGACGTCCGGTTTATGGTTTTTCACTTTTTCGCAAAAGCGCACCACGCTCTTAAGATTTAGCCAGTAGCTGTGCAGCACATGAAAATGCAGGACCACCGGACCCGGTGTGCGAGTAATGGTGCGATATAACTCATTGAAATTGCCAAACAGATCGCGATTAAACAGACGAAACAGGACAATATTCGCCATTGCAGTCATCCGCGGCGTATGTTTGATGACCTGCGGATAGTTTTGATGGCTGACGCTCTCTTTGCCGCCTTTGCCGTAACCGTAGACAAAATGTGACGCTAGCCCCTGTTGCAGCGCACGCTGGTGGAGATCTAACGCCACACCTGCTGCCCCGCCTTCCGCCAGTCGCACATTAAATTGCAAAATATTCATTTAATTACCTTCACTCGCGCTTTTTCTCCCACCACCAGCGCGTTGTCCGGGACAGAGTCGAGCACCACGCTGCCCGCACCCACGGTGACGTTGTTACCAAGCGTGATATCACCAAGAATAATAACGTTGGCACCGAGTTCGACGCCGTTGCCAATATGTGGACATGCCATGTTATCGGCACCACGATTGCCGATAGTGACGCCGTGGCGAATGGTGAAATCATCCCCCGCCACCACGTTTTTATTGATCACTACGGCGTAACCGTGATGGATAGTAAAGCGGCGGCCAATGGTCGCGGCAGCCTGGATTTCATAACCGAAAAAGCATTCGGTGATAATGCGATACAGCACCAGCAGCGGGGCCGCCCAAATATTGTTGAGGACGTTCTTTTTGCGCCACACCGAACAAAAATGAGCGACGCGATAGGCTAGAACCATGCAGCACGGACGTAAACTCCAGCTGTTGGCGCGCAGATCTTCCAGCATCTTTAGCGCCCCCGAATACCATCAGCCAGACGTTTGCCGTTACGCACCGAAAGCAGCGTCAGCAAAGTGCGCCAGGTCATACGTTTATTGCGGATCTGGTAGAGGGTAAACAGCTGATATTTTTTGCTTGCACGGTCAAATTTATCTTTGTGCTTGCGGTAAAAGTGGAAGTACCCGGAGAATTTTTTCGGTGACGAGGTGATCTGCATTTCACCGTGATTGATATGCAGGATCTGCGTCGCCTCTTCCACTTTCCACGGCTCGCCATACTCCACCACCATCCGCAGGAAGATGTCGTAATCCTGTGCTGCTTTCAGTTCGGTATCGAACAAGCACTCTTTGAAACGCCACGCCCAGGTAAAAACCTGATTGCCAATGATATTGCGTTTATAGAACAGGCGGCGTGAGTACGGCGATTTGGGATACAGTGGTAAGCTTGCCGGTTGGGAATAAACTTCTCCCTGGCATACGTAGTCGTTAGCGTACAAAAAGGCGTGAGTGACCAGTTGCTGTTTATGGGCGAGGAAGACGCTCAGGCGGTTGGGCGTCCATTCATCATCGTCATCGATCCCGGTAATGTATTCCCCTTGCGCCAGCATAATCGCCTGGTTACGTACCGCGCACGCCCCGCTGTTAATGTCGTTGTGAATGTAGGTAATACGCGGATCGTTGAGGGCGGTGACGTACTGTTGCAGTTGTTCCCAGGAGGTGGAGCAATCATCCACGATGATCATCTCCCAGTTGCTGTAGTCCTGGCGCAGGACCGATTTTATCGCCCGAATCGCCAGTTGTTGGCGGTTCCAGGTCGGCATATAGATTGAGATCAGCGGATTGTCTTTCATAGGTTGTTCTCCCGGAGTGTCGAGATGTTCTGCCGGTTTATAAGCTTGTTTACGGGTTCTGTTGCCGGATGCGGCGTGAGCGCCTTATCCGGCCTACGGAGCTGGTTTGCTTGCCGGATGCGGCGTGAAGGTAGGTCGGATAAGATGCGTCAGCATCGCATCCGACAGCGGATGTCGTTATTTCGCATCCGACTTATATTCGTATTCGTAATAGCCATAATCCTGATACGCGCTGGCGCGGCGGAAGATGGAGTTCAGAATCACCCCTTTCACCGGAATACCATTTTGCTCAAAGCGGCTCAGACTGGTTTCCACTTCTTTCAATGTGTTGACCGCATAACGCGCCACCATTAACGTGGTTCCAACATGACGACCAACAATTGCCGCATCGGTCACTGCCAGAATCGGCGGCGTATCAATCAACACCAGGTCATAGTTTTTACTCGCCCAGTTCACCAGTTCGGCAAAGCGTTCGCTCATCAACAGCTCAGAAGGATTTGGCGGTACCTGACCGCGCGGGATCAGGTCAAATTTGGCAATAGAGGTCGGTTTAGCTGCGGTAGTAATATCGCCCTGGCCAATCAGAATTTCCGACAGGCCATTGACGTTATTGGTACCCAACAGCTCGTGGGTGTAGCCTTTGCGCATATCGCAGTCGATCAACAACACCCGTTTATTGGTCTGACTGATCACCGCCGCCAGGTTGGCGCAGACAAAGGTTTTACCGATTGACGGGCTCACCCCTGTCATCATCAACACATTGTTCTGCGCCTGCATCATCGCGAAGTGCAGACTGGTACGCAGACTGCGGATGGCTTCAATCGCCAGATCGGTTGGATTCCCCACCGCCAGTAGCTGGCTCTGTTTATAGCGTTTAATCCCTTTGATGGTTTTGACGCTATCGCGCGCTTTCTGCCATTCCGACAACGGGATGCTGGCATAGACGCTGATACCATGTTCTTCCAGCACCTGCGGGCTTTCGATGCCGCGATTAAACAACGAGCGCAGCAGCACACCCACGATAGAGAGCATCAGGCCGAGGATAATTGCGCCGAGGATAATCAGTCCTTTCTTCGGTTTCAGCACGCCAGGCTGGGTGATTGCCGGGTCAACAATGCGCACATCGCCGACGGTGCTGGCTTCGGTGATTTTCAGCTCCTGCTCTTTATTCAGCAGTTGCATATAGACCTGCTGACCAGACTCGACATCGCGGGTCAGGCGCACAATCTCCTGCTGGGTTTTCGGCATCGCCGTTACGCGACCGTTAAGTTTGGCTTTCTCTTCTTCCAGCGCCTGACGTTTCTCCAGCAGCGTGCGGTACGCCGGGTGAACTTTGGTGTACAGCTTGGAGATTTCCGCCTCTTTAAAGGTCAGTTCGTTCAACTGCGCGTCGATGTTCACCATCGAATCGAGCACCGCTTTCGCTTCCAGCGGCAGATCAACAGAATCTTTATCCTGACGGAAGGCATTCAGTTTGTTTTCGGCAACATCGAGGCGGCTACGTACTTCCGGTAACTGTTGCGCGAGGAAAGCGAGGCTTTTCGACGCTTCCGCCGATTTGCGCTCAATATTTTGTTCCTGATAGTTACGGGCGATGCTGTTAAGAATGTCGCGGATCTGTTCGCGATCTTCACCGGTATAAGTCAGGCTCAGTACGCCTGCGTCTTTGCCGTTCTCCGTTACCGTCAGGCTGTTTTGCAGTTGGTTGATCATCCCCAACGTGGAGTATTTGGTGACGGTAAACTCACTGCCCGGGCGGGCGTGAATGGCTTCAACCATCAGCGTGACGCCTTCTTTTTTCAGCATCTGGCCCGCTTGCCCACGGGCGCTAAAGCCGCCATCACTGCTCAGAGTGTAGTTTTTGTCATCCAGCACATTAAGCGTAAACACCTGGTCCGCCATCTCTTTCGGGCGGTTAAAGGTGGTCACTTTCACCGTCTCGTTCTGACGTCCCATCAGGCGATCCCAACCCGCACCGAAAATCGGGAACGTGTTTTTGCTCACCGCAATATCGAGGTCTAGATCGTCCACCGTTTTACCAAGCACCAGACGCGAACGAATCAACTGGATCTCGGCGTCCGATGCAGGCGGTTTGTTGGCTAATGCCGAGCCAATGTCCTGCACTAACGAATTGCCGCTGTTTTGTTCGATTTGTACCAGTGCGTCGGCACTATAAATCGGCGTGGCGAAGAAAGTGTAAACCACAGCACAGAGGGCAAATACAGCGGTGATGCCAATCACCCACCAGCGCGCTTCAATGACGGTGCCGACCAGGCGACCAATATCGATTTCATCACTGCCCGTTACCGGAGCGGCATGTTGTTTTACTTTTTCTGTCATTCTTATACCTGCTCTGCGTTCAATGCCTGCGCCCACTGGCGGGCAGACCGTTCAAGTAATGTGTACACCGCTGCAAACGTTTCCCGGCTTTTGCGATACGGATCGGGGATTTCACATTCGTTATCCCAGTGACCAAACAGCATCACTTTGCCGCGCATCTCAGGTGCCATCTCGCATAAGCGTTCGATATGGCGCTTTTCCATGGTCAAAATCAGGTCATAGTTGCGACACAGGCGGCGGCTGATTTGCCGTGCACAGTGACCTTCCAGAGACAGTTGATGTTCTGCGGCGACGCTGATAGCGGTAGGATCAGCGCCCTTACCGACCAGCGCGCCGAGTCCAGCGGACTCCACTTTCAGCTCCGGGTGATAACGTTGCAGTAAGCGTTCCGCCGTCGGGGAACGGCAAATATTGCCGACACAGACAACTAATATGTTGTTAAACATGACGATTACCAGTTATGAATGTCGCTGGCTGTATCCGTCATGTAACGGACACCGCTAATAGTTGGCAGCAACTGATTGATCAGACGGTTCCAGCGGGAAACCGGGGCGGTGGTGACATACACCACGTCATAAGGTTGCAGGCGGAATTCTGTCGCCATCACCAGCGACGTCGCATCGGACATATCCAGCTGGTAGATATTGGCAATCTTGCCGTTACGCCCGCCCTCGCCTTTCAACGGACGAATGACAAAGATGCCGCTGGCGTTGGAGGTGGTCATGTCGATACCTTCGGCATTGCCCAGAGCTTCAGTCAGGGTCATGCCGCTAAAGTCCATTTTCAGGGTGCTCTGTTTCTTCACTTCACCCATCACAAACACTTTCAGATCATCATTACGCGGCACGTAGAGAATATCGCCGGGGTAAAGCAGTCGGTTCTGATTGAGGTCGCCGTTTTGCATCAGCGCCTGCAAAGAAATGCGTTCTTCACGACCATTGTGTGTTAGCACCACGTTGCGCCAGTCAGCGGTGTCGGTCAGGCCACCTGCGGCGTTGATGGCATCGAGAATGGTCAGTGGTACGTTGGTGATCGCCTGTTGACCGGATTTATTCACCTGACCTGAGATATAGGCCTTTTGTGAGCGGAAGGCGGCGATATTAACGTCCACCTGCGGGTCAGCGATGTACGTCGCTAAGCGCCCGGTAATATCACTGCGGATTTCAGCGAGCGTTTTCCCGACTACGTGAACCTTGCCGATATACGGGTAAAACATAGTGCCGTCAGGCTGTACCCAGTTGCCGGTGTCGCTGGAGCTGCGGTACTGACCGGCTGGCGTGGTGAGTTCCGGGTGATCCCAGACGGTGACATTCAGAACGTCCCCCGGCCCGACGCGATACTGGTAATTCGCGATCTCGCTTTCCAGCGTCATATTGGGGCGCGCTACATTCGGGCGTGGGCGTAATTGGTCAATCAGGCGCGGGGTCAGCGGATAAACATTCACCATTTTGTCGAGATCGAAATCAGCGTCCTGCTGTTTGATGACGTCTTTGCCCATCGTCGACATATTGCTGCCCGGAAGTACTGTGCAACCGCTTATCAAGGTTACTGACACCAATAATGGCATCAATTTCATTTTGGATTTCATCATTGTTTATTTATCACTTTGGCAGAGTAATTATCCTGTGCACTATTAATAGCAATGTCGCCATGCACATTTACCTTGCAGTTAATTGAATAAAAATTTAACTGGCATCAGTCCTAAAAAAATTGATTTCATCCGCAGGCTATTGACAGAATAATTCAGACTGGTCTTTCAGGCATCCAGACACGCTACCGCCCCTGGCTTTTTAGCTACCAATATACTGATTTAGCTTAATTTTTCAAACCCTCTCCGCATACAATCGTTGATGAGAAAGGGTTATTGCGGAAATTAACTTCCGAATATAAGGTGACATTATGGTAATTGAATATTGGCTCTCCAATAATGCAGGAGGAAGTGTTACAGCTAACGGAATAGCAGGCAAGGTAACAATTCGGCAATTGGCTATTTTTAAGAATTATATTAAGTGTCATTCAATATGGTTTTTAGGAGTTTCTTTAGGTTGACAATATTTAATATTGCGTCTCCACATGCGATATTTCTTAGATAATGCTTTATTATTACCACTTTTAATTCAGGGATAATGTGAGGTTATTACCCTCAAATAATATGAGATAAATAGTGCTGCAACATTGCATTTTTGCCCCGATTTATCCATGATCGAATTGTGACATTTGTCATACAACGAATAGGTTTTGTACTTACTATGGAATGGATTGCCGATCCGTCTATCTGGGCCGGGTTAATCACGCTGATTGTGATCGAACTGGTCCTCGGCATTGATAACCTGGTCTTTATTGCCATCCTCGCCGAAAAACTACCGCCGAAGCAGCGCGACCGCGCACGGGTTACCGGGCTGCTGCTGGCGATGTTAATGCGCCTGTTACTGCTGGCGTCAATCTCCTGGCTGGTCACCCTGACTCAACCGCTGTTCAGCTTCCGCTCGTTTACCTTTAGCGCCCGCGACTTAATCATGCTGTTTGGTGGTTTCTTCCTGTTGTTCAAAGCCACGATGGAGCTGAACGAACGGCTGGAAGGGAAAGACAGCAATAATCCCACACAACGCAAAGGTGCGAAGTTCTGGGGGGTGGTGACACAAATTGTGGTACTGGACGCCATCTTCTCACTCGACTCAGTGATTACCGCCGTCGGGATGGTCGACCATTTACTGGTCATGATGGCCGCCGTGGTTATCGCTATCAGCCTGATGTTGATGGCCAGCAAGCCGTTAACGCAATTTGTTAACAGTCACCCGACCATCGTTATTCTCTGCTTAAGCTTCCTGTTGATGATTGGCTTTAGCCTGGTGGCAGAAGGTTTCGGCTTCGTCATTCCGAAAGGCTACCTGTACGCTGCCATTGGTTTCTCGGTGATGATCGAGGCGCTCAATCAGTTGGCTATCTTTAACCGGCGACGTTTTCTTTCCGCTAACCAGACGCTACGCCAGCGGACTACCGAAGCGGTAATGCGCCTGCTTAGCGGGCAAAAAGAAGATGCGGAACTGGACGCCGAAACCGCGTCCATGCTGGTGGATCATGGTAACCAGCAGATCTTTAATCCGCAGGAACGGCGGATGATTGAGCGGGTACTTAATCTTAACCAGCGTACTGTCAGCAGCATTATGACGTCGCGCCACGATATTGAGCATATCGATCTCAACGCGCCGGAAGACGAGATCCGCCAGTTGCTGGAGCGAAATCAGCATACGCGGCTGGTGGTTACCGACGGTGATGACGCAGAAGATTTGCTCGGTGTTGTTCACGTTATCGACCTGCTACAACAGTCACTGCGTGGCGAACCGCTCAACCTGCGGGTGTTGATTCGCCAGCCGCTGGTGTTCCCGGAAACCTTGCCGTTGTTACCTGCCCTGGAGCAGTTCCGTAATGCCCGCACGCACTTTGCTTTTGTGGTGGATGAGTTTGGCTCGGTGGAAGGGATTGTGACATTAAGTGACGTCACTGAAACCATTGCCGGTAACTTACCGAACGAAGTGGAAGAGATCGACGCCCGCCATGATATTCAGAAGAATGCGGACGGTTCCTGGACGGCGAATGGTCATATGCCGCTGGAAGATCTGGTGCAATATGTGCCGCTGCCGCTGGATGAAAAACGTGAATATCACACCATTGCCGGGCTGTTGATGGAATATTTACAGCGTATTCCAAAACCTGGCGAAGAAGTTCAGGTGGGGGATTATTTGCTTAAAACGTTGCAGGTGGAAAGCCATCGCGTGCAGAAGGTGCAGATTATACCGCTGCGTAAGGATGGCGAGATGGAGTACGAGGTGTGATGGTATCGGTCATTTTACCCGATAGCCGAAAGGAATAAGATGAGGGAACCGCGCCAGCGGCGATTTACCGCCGGGAGCCCGGGTTGCCAGGGTGATAGCGATTGAGCCACCCTGGCACGTTCACCGGCTTGAGCGTTCCATAGTAGCGAGGAACATCAAGTGAACGGAACAGCCTTCGATCTTACATATTCAGAATATAATGATGCCGCCACGAACGCCTGATGCGACTCTTTACGCGTCTTATCAGGTCTACAGGACAGGTCATCTGGTAACCTACATCTTCTCCAGCAACTTCTTCACATCCTTGCCATTACGGGAATCTTTATTCCGCTCGGCCCAGTCATTCAGGCGACGTTTCGCTTCGTCCTGTAGATGTTTGCGCAGTAACTGATCCACTTGCAGGCTGTAATTGAGTTGCTGCCAGTTGCCATAAACCCGCAGCGGTACTGGCGTTTCTTTCAGGAAATCAATCAGTTTGCTTTCCCCGTTCCAGCCACCCACGACCCGAATATCAAACTGGGTGTCGCAGGTTTGATCTGCCAGATTCAACATGCCTTCCCCTGTCAGCGCCAGCACAGGCGATTGACCTTGCATGTCGTTTAACGTCACGACGCCATCCTTCAACGTCAAATCGGTGGTAAAGCGGTCAAGCCGCGTCACGTTATCAAAGTTTTCAGCGGCCTTCACATCACCGCCATTACGCTCTACCGCTTGCTGAATCATCTGCTGGAAGTTCATCCCTTCCATGCGCGTGTCGGTCATTTCGACATGTGCCTGTCCTTGCCAGTTGTGGCGGAATGCGTCGGCATCTATGTCAGCACCGGAGAAATCACCAGCCAGTGACATTTTTCCGGTCAACGAAATCGGATAGTTAAACGCCTTCAGAATGGTACCAATCTCAACGTTTTCCAGCCGTGGCTGGAAGTTTATCCGCGGATTTATTGATGTCGCGTCCAGCGTGCCCGGCAGTGAAACCTGTCCACCGTTAAGCTTGCCCTGCAGTTGAGTAATTTCCAGCAAACCCGACTTGTTGGTCATTTGCGTGGCAACATCTGTAAAATTCATTCCGCGCCAGCGCACGTTACTGACCTGCAACAAAATATCAGCCGTAAAGCCTTGCAGTCCCTGATAGGCCGGTTCATCAATACGCGAAGAAATAACCGGGCGCGGCAACGTTGATTGGCTCTGCCCCTGCTGCGCGGCACCGTTTTCACCATTCGCTGTTTCATTAAGCGGGATGAGGTTGTCAAGATTCAGTTGCGGGAATTGCAGCCTCAGCTGCCATTCCGGTTTCTCTGTCAGCGTAACCTGTGCTTGCCCGCTCAGCGTACTGTCATTGGCGGTCAAGCTGATTTGGTTAAATGAAAGGCGTTTATGTGACTCCTGCCACTGGGCCTGGAAACTCCCCTGCCCCTGAATACCTTGTTTTGGTAAATCGGCACCCTGCAACTGCCAGTTAATTTGTTCAATAGCCGCCGTTAAATCATGCGGATAATCAGAAGCATCTACCGTACCGTTAAGGGATATCGTGAGATCGCGCTGATCGCGATTAACCCGCCCGGAAAACTCAAATGAGCCACGATGTTGGGGATCTTGTTCCATTTGCAGGCGGATATTGCGGATTGTCACCTGCTCGTCATCTTCATGCTGGAACACCAGAACGCTGTCCGCCACCTTAAGACTGGATATATCAAACGACCATCCGCGATCGTCTGACAGATCCGGCAAGGTATTGTCGCGCGGTGCAACCGGAGCGTCTTCACTGCGCACCGCTTCCGTCTGCGGCGTCAGTTGGATCACTGCCCCTTTTAGCATCACCTGCTTAACGCTCAGTTGATGACTCAGTAGTGGTAAAAGCGCCACGTCCAGACGCATGTTGTCGGCGCGAACCAGTGGCTGGCTTGCGCCCTGGGCGGTGAGAGACATTCGCCCGGAGAGGATACTAAGCTGCGGCCAGACGTGCCAACGCAGTGGCCCGTCGAGCTGCAATTGATAACCGCTACGTGCAGCAACTTGCTTGACCATATAGTCGCGGAAATCATTCGGATTCACCAGCAACACTAACGCAGATAACCCGGCCACCAGCACGACCAGGAGTATCATCAGCGTCGTCAGAAATCGTCTCATGGTATCCTCAATGGGCCTGAATTAGTCTTTATCGATTCGGCTGGCTACCGCGCCCTGCTGGTTGCGATATTTCGCATCTTCACGGCGGTTGTAAGGTCGCGCCGCCGGGCCGGAAAGCGGCTCAAAGCTCAGCGCACCAATTAACATGCCCGGACGCAGCGCCAGCGGCAGCTTACCGGAGTTGTAGAACTCCAGCACAATGCAACCAGACCAGCCCGGATCGATGCGGTGCGCGGTGACGTGCACCATCAGCCCCAGACGCGCCAGTGAGGAACGCCCGTCCAGCCAGCCCACCAGATCGGCTGGCAGCGTCACCGACTCCAGCGTCACCGCCAGCGCCAGCTCTCCTGGGTGAAGATAGAACGCCTCGCCCTCGTCGAGAACGATCTCATCGCTCATCACGCGGTCAAGCGCGGCGCTCACTTCATCTTTGGGACCGCTCAGATCGATAAACGCTGCCGTGTGACCACGGAAGGTACGAAATTTATTGCCCAGGCGTACATCCACCGTCGCGCCGTTAATACGCTCCACTGGCGGACGTGGGTTGATCGACAAACGGCCTTCATCAAGCCAGGCTTCAATATCTCGGTCACACAGACGCATGGCATTTTCTCCTTTCGCGCATCACTCCCTTAACGCCAATTACGTCAAGGGCATACCAGGTTATCACTGAACGGTACACAATTTATCAAGCTTATTCAAAGAACTGACTTATTTTCGCTTTCAATATATCGATCGCGATGCGGTTTTTCCCGCCGCGCGGCACGATAATGTCCGCATATTGTTTAGAAGGCTCAATGAATTGCAGGAACATCGGGCGCACGGTTTTTTGATATTGCGCCATCACTGAATCCATTGAACGCCCACGCTCGTTAACGTCACGCTTGATGCGGCGCATCAGGCAGATATCCAGCGGGGTATCAACGAAAATGGAGAAGTTAAGTTCGTCACGCAAACGCGCATCCGTCAGCAACAAAATGCCTTCGAGAATGATGACCTTCTTCGGCTCAACCGTCACCGTTTCTTTCATACGCGTATGTTCAACATAGCTGTAAACCGGCAGGTCAATTGCCGAGCCGCGTTTCAACGCTTGTAAATGCTCAAGCAGCAGACTGTGATCCATCGCGCTGGGATGGTCGTAGTTGGTCTTAACGCGTTCTTCCATCGACAGATGGCTTTGATCTTTGTAATAGCAGTCTTCGGGAATTACGCCGATGTGTTCATCACCGACTTGCTCACGCAATTCACGATAAAGGGTACTGGCAATAAGACTCTTGCCGGAAGCCGATGCGCCAGCGATACCGATAATGACGCACTGATGAGACTGATCAGTCATATATTTAGCGACCTGATTAACCTGGATGTTAGGAAGGGGGCGACGAAGCGCCAAACGCGGCAATTATAGGGATTTCATCCGTCTGATACCAGTCGAATAGCGTTGCCGCGCGCTCAGAGTTAATTGTTGACAAAGAATTCCCGGGGGCAAATTACGTTGATCAGTTTTATGTAAGGTAAAAAATGTTATACGCAGTTGCGCAAATTATCCGCCTTTACGTCACTTTATGAGCAATTCGCATATAAAATGTAAAACTTTTGTACTAGCATAAACACAGAAACGAATACTGGCGACCAGGTCTTGCGGATAAAGCGGTAATGAGCAAACAATCACAGCATGTATTAATTGCCCTGCCCCACCCGCTGCTTCACCTGGTCAGTTTAGGTTTAGTCTCGTTTATCTTTACCCTTTTCTCGCTTGAGCTTTCGCAGTTTGGCACCCAACTCGCCCCACTGTGGTTCCCGACGTCCATCATGATGGTGGCGTTTTATCGCCATGCCGGGCGCATGTGGCCGGGAATTGCGCTGAGCTGTTCGCTGGGAAATATCGCCGCATCCATCCTGCTTTTTTCCACCAGCTCGCTGAACATGACCTGGACGACCATCAATATTGTTGAAGCCGTGGTCGGGGCAGTGCTGCTACGTAAATTGCTGCCGTGGTATAACCCCTTGCAAAATCTGGCTGACTGGCTGCGTCTGGCACTCGGCAGCGCCATTGTTCCGCCTCTGTTGGGGGGTGTTCTGGTTGTCCTGCTGACGCCCGGAGACGATCCTCTCAGGGCATTTTTGATATGGGTACTGTCAGAATCCATCGGCGCTCTGGCACTGGTGCCGCTGGGATTGTTATTTAAACCACACTATCTGCTGCGCCATCGCAACCCACGGTTGCTTTTTGAGTCGCTGCTCACGTTAGCCATCACACTGACGTTAAGCTGGCTTTCGATGCTGTATCTGCCGTGGCCTTTTACTTTCATTATTGTGCTGTTGATGTGGAGCGCCGTGCGTCTGCCACGAATGGAAGCCTTTTTGATCTTCCTTACCACGGTGATGATGGTGTCGCTGATGATGGCCGCGGATCCCTCCCTGCTTGCTACGCCGCGTACGTACCTGATGAGCCATATGCCGTGGCTACCGTTTTTGCTGATCCTGCTGCCCGCCAACATCATGACCATGGTGATGTATGCCTTTCGTGCGGAACGCAAACACATTTCCGAAAGCGAAACCCGCTTTCGGAACGCGATGGAATATTCCGCTATCGGTATGGCGTTAGTGGGCACCGAGGGACAATGGCTGCAATCCAACAAAGCACTCTGCCAGTTTCTCGGTTACAGTCAGGAAGAGCTGCGCGGACTCACCTTTCAGCAACTGACCTGGCCGGAGGATCTCAATAAAGATCTGCAACAGGTTGAAAAGCTGATCAGCGGTGAAATAAACACCTATTCAATGGAAAAACGCTACTACAACCGCAATGGCGATGTTGTCTGGGCGTTGCTTGCCGTCTCACTGGTGCGCCACACGGATGGCACGCCGCTCTATTTTATCGCTCAGATTGAAGACATTAACGAGCTAAAACGCACCGAACAGGTGAATCAGCAACTGATGGAGCGCATCACGCTGGCTAACGAAGCGGGCGGGATTGGCATCTGGGAGTGGGAGCTTAAGCCGAATATTTTTAGCTGGGATAAGCGGATGTTCGAGCTGTATGAAATTCCTCCGCATATCAAACCGAACTGGCAGGTGTGGTACGAGTGCGTGCTGCCGGAAGATCGCCAGCATGCCGAAAAAGTGATTCGTGATTCGTTGCAATCACGCTCTCCCTTTAAACTGGAATTTCGCATTACCGTGAAAGACGGCATTCGCCATATCCGCGCCCTCGCTAACCGGGTACTGAATAAAGAAGGCGAAGTCGAACGCCTGCTCGGCATTAATATGGATATGACCGAGGTAAAACAGCTTAACGAGGCATTGTTTCAGGAAAAAGAGCGCCTGCACATTACGCTGGATTCCATCGGCGAAGCCGTGGTCTGTATTGATATGGCAATGAAAATTACCTTTATGAATCCGGTGGCGGAGAAGATGAGCGGCTGGACGCAGGAAGAAGCGTTAGGTGTTCCACTCCTGACGGTGTTGCATATTACTTTTGGCGACAACGGACCATTAATGGAGAACATTTACAGTGCCGACACCTCACGTTCCGCGATTGAACAAGATGTGGTGTTGCACTGCCGAAGCGGCGGCAGCTACGACGTGCATTACAGTATTACGCCGTTAAGTACTCTGGACGGCAGCAATATTGGTTCGGTTCTGGTGATTCAGGACGTCACCGAATCGCGCAAAATGCTGCGCCAGCTGAGCTACAGCGCCTCCCATGATGCACTGACGCATCTCGCCAATCGCGCCAGTTTTGAGAAGCAACTACGCATCCTGCTGCAAACGGTAAACAGTACACATCAGCGACATGCACTGGTGTTTATCGATCTTGATCGCTTTAAAGCGGTGAATGACAGCGCCGGGCACGCCGCTGGCGACGCTTTACTGCGCGAACTGGCGTCATTGATGCTGAGTATGCTGCGCTCCAGCGACGTGCTGGCGCGACTCGGTGGCGATGAATTTGGTCTGCTGCTGCCAGATTGTAATGTCGAAAGTGCGCGTTTTATCGCTACACGCATTATCAGCGCCGTGAATGACTATCACTTTATCTGGGAAGGACGTGTACATCGGGTAGGTGCCAGTGCCGGGATTACCTTGATTGATGACAACAATCATCAGGCGGCTGAAGTGATGTCGCAGGCTGATATCGCCTGTTATGCCTCCAAAAATGGTGGCCGGGGCCGGGTGACGATTTACGAACCGCAGCAAGCTGCCGCACATAGCGAACGGGCGGCGATGTCGCTTGATGAACAGTGGCGGATGATTAAAGAGAATCAGTTGATGATGATCGCCCACGGTGTCGCTTCGCCGCGGATCCCGCAAGCGCGTAATTTGTGGCTGATTTCACTTAAGCTCTGGAGTTGCGAAGGCGAGATTATTGATGAACAAACATTTCGTCGTAGCTTCAGCGATCCGGCACTTAGCCATGCTCTTGACCGACGGGTATTCCACGATTTTTTCCAGCAGGCCGCCAAAGCGGTTGCCAGTAAAGGTATAAGCATCGCCCTCCCGCTTTCCGTTGCCGGTTTGAGTAGCGCCACGCTGGTGAATGAACTAATTGAGCAGCTGGAAAATAGCCCTCTACCACCACGGTTATTACATCTGATTATTCCGGCAGACGCGATTTTAGATCACGCAGAAAGCGTGCAAAAACTGCGGCTGGCGGGATGTCGGATCGTATTCAGTCAGGTGGGCCGCGATCTGCAAATCTTCAACTCGCTGAAAGCGAATATGGCAGATTACCTGCTACTTGATGGTGAGTTATGCGCCAACGTGCAGGGAAATTTGATGGATGAGATGCTGATTACGATCATTCAGGGGCACGCTCAGCGGCTCGGGATGAAGACCATCGCCGGGCCAGTAGTTTTACCCCTGGTGATGGATACGCTTTCTGGCATCGGCGTCGATCTGATTTATGGCGATGTGATTGCCGATGCCCAACCGCTGGATTTGCTGGTGAATAGCAGTTATTTCGCGATTAACTGAGGCGTGCTTCCCCATCGCCTGATGCGGCGTATCAGGCCTACAATTCGTCCGTTCCGTCTGGTTGCCAGCCTTCCGTATACCAGATATGCAACAGCGCATAAGAACGCCAGGGCTTCCAGCGTTCGGCATAACGGCGGATTTGTGCCGGTGTCATTCCCGGAAATCGCTGTTTAATCAGATAATCATCCGGCAGGAAAACATCTTTCGCCTGCCAGCCACGTAAGGCGAAATAATTCGCCGTCCAGCGCCCGATACCCGGAAAAGTTTGCAGCGTTTTCATCGCTTGCTCTACGTCGCCCGGAAATGTCATTGGTAAGGTGCCCTCCAGCGCCGCATTTGCCAGATGAATCAGTGCCTCTGCCCGTTTCAACGGCATACCTAACGCTTTTAATGCCTGCGGGTCGGCTGCAGCCAGCCGCTGAGGCGTGGGGAAGCAGACATAATCCGGAAAATCATCCAGCCGTTCGCCATAAAGCTGTGCCACTCTGGCGGTCAATTTTGCCGCCATCGCCACGCTCACCAGTTGGCCTAAAATCGCCCGCACGCCCTGCTCAAAAGCATCAACACTGCCGGGTAAACGCAATCCGGGCCGCGCCGCGCCTAACTTGCCCAACGCACCGTTAACAATCTGCGGGTTACATTGCAGATCAAACAGGCGGCTCATTTTCGCCAGACACTCTGCGGCAACAGGTTCTAAACCTGCACTTAAATTTATGTGCAGAGTATGGCGGGCTATATCCGGAATAGCAGTCACCACGCCGCGATATTCGCCCACCGCCAGACTACGGGCATAATAATCGTCAGCGACCGTTTCCACACCGTTCACCGCACGGGCGGCGAGAAATCCCAACATCCACGACCAGTCATACGGCGGCTGCCAGTTCAGGGTATACATCGCATCTCCTTGTTAATCCGCTTTCAGCATAAACGTTATTCAGACGTTACGCTTTGCTTTCATATTCCGGTTGTCGCGACGGCAACATTTCGCTAAAGTCACGCCCCTTCTTCACCGGCATGGGGATTATTTCGTGTTTATTGGTTTTGATTACGGTACAGCAAACTGTTCAGTGGCGGTCATGCGCGACGGTAAACCGCATTTGCTAAAAATGGAAAACGACAGCACGCTGCTGCCTTCAATGCTTTGCGCGCCAACGCGTGAAGCGGTAAGCGAATGGCTGTACCGCCATCATGATGTTCCGGCAGACGACGATGAAACGCAGGCGCTGCTGCGTCGGGCGATTCGTTATAACCGCGAAGAAGATATCGATGTTACGGCGAAAAGCGTGCAGTTCGGTCTTTCCTCACTGGCACAGTACATTGATGATCCAGAAGAAGTGTGGTTTGTGAAATCACCAAAATCGTTCCTCGGTGCCAGCGGCTTAAAACCGCAGCAGGTAGCGCTGTTTGAGGATCTGGTCTGCGCAATGATGTTGCACATTCGCCAGCAGGCGCAGGCACAGCTGCCAGAAGCGATTACTCAGGCGGTGATTGGTCGCCCTATCAACTTCCAGGGGCTGGGCGGCGATGAAGCAAACACCCAGGCGCAGGGGATTCTGGAACGCGCGGCGAAGCGTGCCGGGTTTAAGGATGTGGTATTCCAGTACGAGCCGGTCGCGGCTGGGCTGGATTACGAAGCCACCTTGCAGGAAGAAAAACGGGTGCTGGTGGTGGATATCGGCGGTGGTACGACTGACTGTTCATTGCTGCTGATGGGGCCGCAGTGGCGTTCGCGTCTCGATCGTGAAGCCAGCCTGCTGGGTCACAGTGGTTGCCGTATTGGCGGTAACGATCTGGATATCGCACTGGCGTTTAAAAACCTGATGCCGTTACTGGGCATGGGTGGCGAAACCGAAAAAGGCATCGCCCTGCCGATTCTGCCGTGGTGGAATGCGGTTGCCATCAACGACGTACCTGCGCAAAGTGATTTCTACAGTAGTGCCAACGGTCGTCTGCTTAACGATCTGGTACGCGATGCCCGCGAACCGGAAAAAGTGGCCCTGTTACAGAAAGTCTGGCGTCAGCGTTTAAGCTATCGCCTGGTACGTAGCGCAGAAGAGAGCAAAATTGCGCTTTCAAGCGTAGCGGAAACCCGCGCCTCACTGCCGTTTATCAGCGATGAACTGGCTACGCTGATTAGCCAGCAAGGGCTGGAAAGCGCCCTCAACCAGCCACTGATGCGGATTCTGGAACAGGTGCAACTGGCGCTGGATAACGCCCAGGAAAAACCGGATGTCATCTACCTGACCGGCGGTAGCGCCCGTTCGCCGCTGATTAAAAAAGCGCTGGCAGAACAGTTGCCGGGCATTCCGATTGCAGGCGGCGATGACTTTGGCTCCGTCACCGCCGGGCTGGCACGCTGGGCGGAGGTGGTGTTTCGTTAATTGAAAACTGGCTCAGCAACGGCTTAAATCAGCCTGCGCCTGAGCCAGTTTTTCTGCCGCCTGACGTAACGGTTCCATCAACGGCATGGTCCGTGCTGGAGCATGAAGGCGGAATCGCTGCAACTCTGTCGCACCGACAGTCAGCGCCGATTCCAGCCGATGTCGTTTGGCGGCCATTTTTGCCATTACCGCTTGTCTGTCTGCAGGCGTTACCGCTTCGTTCGGCCTGAAAACAAAACGGCGTTCGCAACTCGCTTTCCAGTCGATAACCGCCTGGGTCAGATGATCACCAAAACCTTTTACTTGCTTAACGCTCCGTCGGGTAACGTCTGCCGCCGTTTCAATACCAAAGGACCGTAACGCCGCTTTACGCGCAGGGCCAACGCCGGGAATAGAGGCAACATCAATAAAAAATCCCTCCAGAAACTTCTGCTTCTGCCGTTCCCTTGCGGTGTCCTGAAGTGCTGCCAGATCGCGCTTTTCTTCTTCCGGTAACCCAAGAATTTCGTCCTTCATTTTTTCGAGCATCGTCCGTTTGGCGATAAAACCTTCCAGCCCGCCCAACCGTTGGATCTGGCTGACTAAATGGTCATAGTCCATTTTCGCGCGATTAAACGCCTCACGGCGTTGCTGGATTTCTGCTTTGTACGCTTTGCTTGTCAGGCTGCCAATAATCCAGATAGCCGCCAGCACAGGAACCAAAATAATATAACGCGGTTCTGCCTGAAGGCCGCAAAGCAACAGCGATAACGCTGACAGTGCGATCTCAATCAGAATGATGTATTCGCGCCGTAACAGGCCTAAAGGAAGCGGCCTGCCAGTCAGTTGGAAATGATCGGGTAATGGCAGTTGCAATGCTGGCGGTGCTACTGACGCCATCACCATCGCCCAGACTTTCGCCAGCACAAAATCACCGCTGGTGGTAATGACCTCTTCGCCGAGATCAATAAAATAGATAACGCCTTGATTATCCAGCGCACACCACGGGCAGTCAGTCAAATGACCGGGGTAAACATGCATTGCCGAAACGGTACATTTCTTTAACTGTTGGCGTAGTAAATCAAGTGCCGCAACCCACGCTTTTGCCGTCGGACGCCCGGTTGCCACGCCACTTTCCGTGAATGCCTGCTGAAACATGGTTTCAACATCGCCCGGTAACATCGACAGCGGAATAGATCGTGGCGGCGGTTTTAAACCACGTCGCTGATTATCTGACGCGTAGGCATAACGGAAATGGGCAATATCCGTCTCCAGTGCATTACCCGCATCAGAGACAAGCGGTACACCGGAATAAGGATGCCGCCCACCAAACAAGACGTGAAAAATCAGCAACGCAAGGCCAAAATTATCGTGATTCGCGGTGCGTTCAAAGCCGACAAATGATGGCAAGGTTTGCAGCTCTGGCGGCGTAAAATGCGACACGCCGACTTCGCATAAATGCAGCGTGCCATTGGCGTTAATCTGAAAGGAGTCGCTATCAATCAACACCACTTTGCTGTCACGGCCTACCATAAAGCTGTTCTGGTTTACGTCACCCACGACATGCCCGTGCTCGTGAACCGTAGCAAAAGATGAAGCAATATTGCGCGCAACATAGAGTAGAAAATCCCACGCACAATGAGGGTAACGTTGGCGACGATGTGCCGGGCTATAGATCATATGAATCGGTTCTTTACCAGAAACTTTTGGCATCATAAAACCGATAACCTTTCCGCCTCGTCCACCGTGAAGCGTTGCCTGCGGCCAGGCGACATAATTCAACAATTGCGCGTCAGCTGTCGCAGCCATAAAGGCAAGTTTGTCCTGTTTTAAGGCGGGTGGCGGCGTGTGATAAATCTTGGCGACACTATCGACAAACTCCTCGATATCATAAACCGCGCCTTCGCCACCTTTTCCCAGTTCACGCCCGAGAGTGGTCAATTCACCTGTCGATGTAAATACTTTTATATTTGTCTTCATAATGTTTTAAGGGCAGTCATATTATATTTTAATGAATAATAACACTGCCCATTATAATTATTTCCATATTGGAAGAGTCCCACTCAAGAATAAAAATGATAATGCAATTTCATCAGGATACAATTCAATTCCAACCTGATAATGATTCACTTCCACAGATTTTTTGCTAACTTTTACTACACAGGGATTCTGGAAAAAAGATGAAAAAGATATTACTTATGTTGAGTCTGCTATTTTTTACTACCGCGGGCTTTAGTGAAGTTTCGGATACGTTAGTGACGGGAGGTTATGATAAACAAGCGATGTCTGACGCCATTCAACATGCGCGGAAAGAAACCGATCAATTCATCGAAATTATGAATAAAAAAGATGCCGATACTTTCGCGGTCAAAGCCCCGATAACCGATCACGGAAGAACAGAGCATTTCTGGCTTACGGATGTCACTTATTCTAACGGCATGTTTATTGGCGTAATAAGCAATGACCCTGGTATTGTTACAAACGTAGAATATGGTCAGGAGTGGAAAATCAAGAAAGAAGATATTTCAGACTGGATGTATACGCGCGGGGATAAAATTTACGGCGGTTATACCATTGATCCTTTATTAGTCACCTATCCAAAAGAAGAAGCCGACGAGCTAAGAGCAAAATTAGTTCGCTAACCAGCCATTATATTGATTGCTTAAACTGGCGGTTGAACTGTTGTCTTCAACCGCCATGCGATGTTCATTCTGTCCACAGCGCCAGTGCCAACGTTTTATCATCATCCGTACGCTCGTTTACCGCCGGGCTGGACAAAAACTGCTTTAACAATTCAGGTAATAAATCGAGTTGTTCCTGCGTTGCTGACGCCAGTCCATTGAAAAACGGGGTAAAAAAAGGCACATGCGGAGAATTATTCAACATATTTAACGCCAGCCTCTGAATACCATCCGTAAATGCTGCAACTTTATGCGCACGCTCAGTACTGGTGTAAGTTTCCAGTCTGGAAACAGCATCGTCATCGGTAATGAAGTGCGTCATGTTGGCATATTCACCCACCATCGGCGTGAGAGGCAATTGCAGACCGTGACCCAAATCTACCACCATGCCGCCATCGCCAATCTGCATAATCAAGGTGCCGTCAGGCGATGAAATCAGTCCCAGAAATGTACAGGCAAAATCGCGAACCGCTAATTCTTTGGCCTCTGCCTCGGCAAAAAGTCGCTGACGAATGGTCAGCACAATATCCGTGGCGAGGACATCATTAAGCCCCAATTCCCCACCCTGCACTTTTTGCGACATATAAGCCATCGCTTCATTGACGGCGAGCATCGCGCCTTCGCCACCCTGCGAGACGCTGCCTGCGCCATCAGCGACAAATACCGACAATAATGGCTGCTGGTCATTTAACCAGGCAACCTGCATCTGGCAGGCATCCTGGCAAGGCAAGTCCGCGCTGATGTGCGACGTTCCAACGGTTGATGCATAGACCAGACGCCAGCTCACACTGACGTCCAGCCTTTTGGCGCTTCCAGCACAACTTCCGTTCCCGGCGTGGAGCGGGAAACCGAACGCAGCGAACTGGATAACCAGCTAAACAGTTCACGGAATTGTAATCCCTGCAGTGGCAAAGGCTGACGAACGCTGATTTGTGCCAAAGTCTTCATATCCGCCCCCTGAACACCGATGGAAAAGAAGGCAAACTTCTTATCTTCTTCCCCCTGAAACACTTTGTTGGCGGCAGCCTGCCACTCATCGGTTGGAGCGCCATCGGTGATCAGGAAAATCCACGGGCGATAATAGGAAATACCATTGGCGCGATACTCACGTTTGCGCTCCTCAACCATATCCAGGGCTTTGGTAATGGCGGCCCCCATTGGTGTATCGCCCTGGGCAAACAGGATGGGCGGGAAAAAATTAGCGGCGCTGGTAAAGGGTTGTTCCACATGCACCGGGCCGAACGTCACAATACCGAGTTCCACTCTTTTTAAGGCCAGCGGATCGGCAAGCAGTTCATCGCGAAAGGTAACCAATCCGGCGTTAAGTTCATTAATAGGTCTACCACTCATCGAACCAGAAACATCCAACAGCAAAATGCAGGGGCAACGTGGTTCCGGGTTACTGGCAAAATCGCTGGTGGCAAACGTGATTTGTTCGCTCATAAGAAATCCTTTCTTAGAGAATTATTGAGGTCCGGTATCATACCGATTGCAATAATGAAATAAGAGCAAACGAAGAAACTTTCAGAATTAGGCCCGGCGGCGCAGAAAATTTTGCTATTCGCCTCGCAAGAACGGAGAGCCGTCGATTGACACTAAGGGCGGAGTGACATAATTTCAGGAGTGAGGGTTAGGGAGAGGTTTCTCCCTCCCCCTGGTGTTCTTAGTAAGCCTGGAAGCTAATCACTAAGAGTATCTCCAGTATGATGACGTGCTTCATCATAACCCTTTCCTTATTAAAAGCCCTCTTCTCCGGGAGAGGGTTTCCCGTTTCAGCGTCCCGCTGAAATCGTCGGCTTACCTCCTTTCGCCCTGAATGCAGTCTATCGCTAACGCGTGAACAAAATAGTTTCCTCTGTGATTATTGCGTAACGACTCGCAAAGAATATTTGCTGGCAGGATCGCAGACTGCAAAGCCTGCAGATTGACAATCTTATCGTGAAGGCATAATTTCAGGAGTGAGGGTAGAGCGGGGTTTCCCCCGCCCTGGTAGTCTTAGTAAGCCGGGAAGCTTATGACTAAGAGCACCACGATGATGATCCACTTCATCATGACCCTTTCCTTATTTAAGGCCCCTTCCTCGGGAGGGGCTTTCCCGTTTCAGCGTCCCGCTGAAATCGTCGGCTTACCTCCTTTCGCCCTGAATGCAGTCTATCGCTAACGCGTGAACAAAATAGTTTCCTCTGTGATTATTGCGTAACGACTCGCAAAGAATATTTGCTGGCAGGATCGCAGACTGCAAAGCCTGCAGATTGACAATCTTATCGTGAAGGCATAATTTCAGGAGTGAGGGTAGAGCGGGGTTTCCCCCGCCCTGGTAGTCTTAGTATGCTGGGTAGCTAATCACTAAGAGCACCACGATGATGAGTAGCTTCATCATGACCCTTTCCTTATTTATGGCCCCTTCCTCGGGAGGGGCTTTCCCGTTTCAGCGTCCCGCTGAAATCATCGGCTTACCTCCTTTCGCCATGCACGTAGTCTATCGCTAACGCGTAGATAAAATAGTTTCATGTATTATTACTGGATGCGTGCTCGCAAATGTGCCCGCCATTCAGACGATTCCCGATAGTGTTTCATAATTCCTCCATTTTTCTCCCTTATTGGCTGGCTACACTAGTATCATTCCGCGAAACGTTTCAGGAAGAGAAACTCTTAACGATGAAAGGCAGTTATAAATCCCGTTGGGTAATCGTAATCGTGGTGGTTATCGCCGCCATCGCCGCATTCTGGTTCTGGCAAGGCCGCAATGACTCCCGGAGTGCAGCCCCAGGGGCGACGAAACAAGCGCAGCAATCGCCAGCGGGTGGTCGCCGTGGTATGCGTTCCGGCCCATTAGCCCCGGTTCAGGCGGCGACCGCCGTAGAACAGGCAGTTCCGCGTTACCTCACCGGGCTTGGCACCATTACCGCCGCTAATACTGTTACGGTGCGCAGCCGCGTGGACGGTCAACTGATGGCGTTACATTTCCAGGAAGGCCAGCAGGTCAAAGCAGGCGATTTACTGGCAGAAATTGACCCAAGCCAGTTCAAAGTTGCATTAGCACAAGCCCAGGGCCAACTGGCAAAAGATAAAGCCACGCTTGCCAACGCCCGCCGTGACCTGGCGCGTTATCAGCAACTGGCAAAAACCAATCTCGTATCTCGTCAGGAACTGGATGCCCAACAAGCGCTGGTCAGTGAAACCGAAGGCACCATTAAGGCTGATGAAGCAAGCGTCGCCAGCGCGCAGCTGCAACTCGACTGGAGCCGCATCACCGCACCAGTCGATGGTCGCGTTGGTCTCAAGCAGGTTGATGTTGGTAACCAAATCTCCAGTGGTGATACCACCGGGATTGTGGTGATCACCCAGACGCATCCTATCGATTTGCTCTTTACCCTGCCGGAAAGCGATATCGCTACCGTAGTACAGGCGCAAAAAGCCGGAAAACCGCTGGTTGTTGAAGCCTGGGATCGCACCAACTCGAAGAAATTAAGTGAAGGCACGCTGTTAAGTCTCGATAACCAAATCGATGCCACTACCGGTACGATTAAAGTGAAAGCACGCTTTAATAATCAGGATGATGCGCTGTTTCCCAATCAGTTTGTTAACGCGCGTATGTTAGTCGACACCGAACAAAACGCCGTGGTGATCCCCACCGCCGCTCTGCAAATGGGCAACGAAGGCCATTTTGTCTGGGTGCTGAATAGCGAAAACAAGGTCAGCAAACATCTGGTGACGCCGGGCATTCAGGACAGTCAGAAAGTGGTGATCCGCGCAGGTATTTCTGCGGGCGACCGCGTAGTGACGGATGGCATTGATCGCCTGACCGAAGGGGCGAAAGTGGAAGTGGTGGAAGCCCAGAGCGCCACCACTTCGGAAGAGAAAGCCACCAGCCGCGAATACGCGAAAAAAGGAGCACGCTCCTGATGCAGGTGTTACCCCCGAGCAGCACAGGCGGCCCGTCGCGCCTGTTTATTATGCGTCCTGTCGCCACCACGCTGCTGATGGTGGCGATCTTACTCGCCGGGATTATCGGTTATCGAGCACTGCCCGTTTCGGCGCTACCGGAAGTGGACTATCCGACCATTCAGGTAGTCACGCTCTACCCAGGTGCGAGCCCGGATGTCATGACCTCTGCCGTTACCGCGCCGCTTGAACGCCAGTTTGGGCAGATGTCTGGCCTGAAACAGATGTCGTCGCAAAGTTCCGGCGGTGCGTCAGTTATCACCTTACAGTTCCAGCTAACATTACCGCTCGATGTCGCCGAGCAGGAAGTGCAGGCCGCGATTAACGCTGCGACCAACTTGTTGCCGAGCGATCTGCCTAACCCGCCGGTTTACAGCAAAGTGAACCCGGCAGATCCACCAATCATGACGCTCGCCGTCACCTCAACCGCCATGCCAATGACGCAAGTGGAAGATATGGTGGAAACCCGCGTCGCGCAGAAAATCTCGCAGATTTCCGGCGTCGGCCTGGTGACACTTTCCGGCGGTCAGCGTCCGGCTGTTCGCGTCAAACTTAACGCTCAGGCGATTGCCGCCCTCGGCCTGACCAGCGAAACCGTGCGCACCGCCATTACCGGCGCTAACGTCAACTCGGCAAAAGGTAGCCTCGACGGCCCTTCTCGTGCGGTTACGCTTTCCGCGAACGACCAGATGCAATCCGCCGAAGAGTATCGCCAGCTAATCATCGCCTACCAGAACGGCGCACCGATTCGTCTGGGCGATGTCGCAACCGTAGAGCAAGGTGCAGAAAACAGCTGGCTTGGCGCATGGGCTAACAAAGAACAGGCCATTGTGATGAATGTTCAGCGCCAGCCCGGTGCTAACATTATCTCCACCGCCGACAGCATCCGGCAGATGCTGCCACAACTCACCGAGAGTTTGCCGAAATCGGTAAAAGTGACGGTACTTTCTGACCGTACCACCAATATTCGCGCATCCGTCGATGATACTCAGTTTGAATTGATGATGGCTATCGCGCTGGTAGTCATGATTATCTACCTGTTTTTGCGTAATATTCCGGCGACTATCATTCCCGGCGTCGCAGTGCCGCTGTCGTTAATCGGCACCTTCGCGGTCATGGTGTTTCTCGATTTTTCAATCAATAACCTGACGCTGATGGCGTTAACTATCGCCACCGGATTTGTGGTCGATGACGCCATCGTGGTGATCGAAAACATTTCCCGCTATATCGAAAAAGGCGAAAAACCGTTGGCGGCGGCGCTCAAAGGCGCGGGTGAAATCGGCTTTACCATTATCTCGCTGACCTTCTCACTGATTGCAGTGTTGATCCCACTGCTATTTATGGGCGATATCGTCGGGCGACTGTTCCGCGAATTTGCTATTACTCTGGCAGTCGCGATTTTGATCTCAGCCGTGGTGTCGCTGACTCTGACGCCGATGATGTGCGCGCGGATGCTCAGCCAGGAGTCGCTGCGTAAACAGAATCGCTTCTCCCGAGCCTCGGAGAAAATGTTCGACAGGATAATCGCCGCCTATGGTCGTGGACTGGCGAAAGTGCTGAATCATCCGTGGCTGACCTTAAGCGTGGCACTCAGCACGCTGCTGCTTAGTGTTCTCTTGTGGGTATTCATTCCGAAAGGTTTCTTCCCGGTACAGGACAACGGCATTATTCAGGGCACTTTGCAGGCACCGCAATCCAGCTCCTTTGCCAATATGGCCCAGCGGCAACGCCAGGTCGCGGATGTGATTTTGCAGGATCCGGCAGTGCAAAGCCTGACCTCATTTGTTGGCGTTGATGGCACTAACCCGTCGCTGAACAGTGCGCGTTTGCAGATCAACCTCAAACCACTGGATGAACGAGATGACCGGGTGCAAAAAGTCATCGCCCGTCTGCAAACGGCGGTGGATAAAGTGCCGGGCGTCGATCTCTTCCTGCAACCAACGCAGGACCTGACCATCGATACTCAGGTCAGCCGCACCCAGTACCAGTTTACCTTGCAGGCCACGTCACTGGATGCGCTCAGTACCTGGGTGCCACAGTTGATGGAAAAACTCCAGCAACTGCCACAGCTTTCTGATGTCTCCAGCGACTGGCAGGACAAAGGGCTGGTGGCGTATGTCAATGTTGATCGCGACAGCGCCAGCCGTCTGGGGATCAGCATGGCGGATGTCGATAACGCCCTGTACAACGCGTTTGGTCAGCGGCTGATTTCCACTATTTATACTCAGGCCAACCAGTATCGCGTGGTGCTGGAGCACAACACCGAAAATACCCCAGGCCTCGCGGCGCTGGATACCATTCGCCTGACCAGCAGCGACGGCGGCGTGGTGCCGCTAAGCTCAATTGCCAAAATTGAGCAGCGTTTTGCGCCGCTCTCCATCAACCATCTGGATCAGTTCCCGGTAACGACCATCTCCTTTAACGTGCCGGATAACTATTCGCTGGGCGATGCGGTGCAGGCGATTATGGACACCGAAAAGACGCTGAATCTGCCGGTGGATATCACCACGCAGTTCCAGGGCAGCACCCTCGCCTTCCAGTCGGCGCTGGGCAGCACTGTCTGGCTGATTGTCGCGGCGGTGGTGGCGATGTATATCGTGCTCGGCATTCTGTACGAGAGCTTTATTCACCCGATCACCATTCTCTCGACGCTACCCACCGCAGGGGTTGGCGCCCTGCTGGCGTTAATGATTGCTGGTAGCGAACTGGATGTGATTGCGATTATCGGCATTATTTTGCTGATCGGTATCGTGAAGAAGAACGCCATCATGATGATCGACTTCGCGCTGGCTGCCGAGCGCGAGCAAGGCATGTCGCCGCGCGAGGCAATCTACCAGGCTTGTCTGTTGCGTTTTCGTCCGATCCTGATGACCACCCTGGCGGCTCTGCTTGGCGCGCTGCCGCTGATGTTGAGTACCGGGGTCGGCGCGGAACTGCGTCGTCCGTTAGGTATCGGCATGGTCGGCGGCCTGATTGTCAGCCAGGTGCTGACGCTGTTCACCACGCCGGTGATTTATCTGCTGTTCGACCGCCTGGCATTGTGGATCAAAAGCCGCTTTGCCCGTCATGAAGAGGAGGCGTAAGTGAAGTTTTTTGCCCTCTTCATTTACCGTCCGGTGGCGACGATTTTACTGTCGGTTGCCATTACCCTGTGCGGCATACTGGGCTTCCGTATGCTGCCGGTCGCCCCGCTGCCGCAGGTCGATTTTCCGGTGATTATGGTCAGCGCCTCGCTGCCCGGTGCGTCACCAGAAACAATGGCGTCTTCCGTTGCCACGCCGCTGGAGCGCTCACTTGGGCGCATTGCCGGAGTCAGTGAAATGACCTCCAGCAGTTCGCTCGGCAGCACGCGTATTATTTTGCAGTTTGATTTTGACCGGGATATCAACGGCGCAGCGCGTGATGTGCAGGCGGCGATCAACGCTGCACAAAGTTTGCTGCCCAGTGGGATGCCCAGCCGCCCGACCTATCGCAAAGCGAACCCGTCGGATGCACCAATTATGATCCTCACGCTGACGTCCGATACTTATTCGCAGGGTGAACTGTACGATTTCGCCTCGACGCAGCTGGCTCCGACGATTTCGCAAATCGACGGTGTTGGTGATGTCGATGTCGGAGGCAGCTCACTGCCCGCCGTACGCGTCGGGCTGAATCCGCAGGCGCTGTTTAATCAGGGCGTGTCGCTGGACGACGTACGCACCGCCGTCAGCAATGCCAACGTGCGTAAACCGCAGGGCGCGCTGGAAGATGGCACTCACCGCTGGCAGATCCAGACCAATGATGAGCTAAAAACCGCCGCTGAATATCAGCCGTTGATTATTCACTACAACAACGGCGGCGCGGTTCGTCTGGGCGATGTGGCGACGGTGACCGACTCAGTGCAGGATGTGCGCAACGCCGGGATGACCAACGCCAAACCGGCTATTTTACTGATGATCCGCAAACTGCCGGAAGCCAATATTATCCAGACGGTTGACAGCATCCGGGCAAAATTACCGGAGTTGCAGGAAACCATTCCGGCGGTGATTGATCTGCAAATTGCCCAGGATCGCTCCCCCACCATTCGCGCCTCGCTGGAAGAAGTCGAGCAAACGCTGATTATCTCGGTGGCGCTGGTGATTCTGGTGGTGTTTTTATTCCTGCGCTCGGGTCGCGCCACTATTATTCCCGCCGTTTCGGTGCCGGTTTCGCTGATTGGTACGTTTGCGGCGATGTACCTGTGCGGATTCAGTCTCAATAACCTTTCGTTAATGGCGCTCACCATCGCTACTGGTTTCGTGGTGGATGACGCCATCGTGGTGCTGGAAAACATTGCACGTCATCTGGAAGCGGGAATGAAACCGTTGCAAGCCGCACTGCAAGGTACTCGCGAAGTCGGTTTTACGGTGCTGTCGATGAGTCTGTCACTGGTGGCGGTGTTCCTGCCGCTGCTGTTGATGGGCGGATTGCCGGGCCGACTGTTACGCGAATTTGCCGTGACGCTTTCTGTCGCCATTGGTATATCGTTGCTGGTTTCTCTGACATTAACGCCAATGATGTGTGGCTGGATGCTGAAAGCCAGCAAGCCGCGCGAGCAAAAGCGACTGCGTGGTTTTGGTCGCATGTTGGTAGCCCTGCAACAAGGCTACGGCAAGTCACTGAAATGGGTGCTCAATCATACCCGTCTGGTGGGCGTGGTGCTGCTTGGCACCATTGCGCTGAATATCTGGCTGTATATCTCGATCCCGAAAACCTTCTTCCCGGAGCAGGACACTGGCGTGTTGATGGGCGGGATTCAGGCGGATCAGAGTATTTCGTTTCAGGCGATGCGCGGTAAGTTGCAGGATTTCATGAAAATTATCCGTGACGATCCGGCAGTGGATAATGTCACCGGCTTTACAGGCGGTTCGCGAGTGAACAGCGGGATGATGTTTATCACCCTCAAGCCACGCGACGAACGCAGCGAAACGGCGCAGCAAATTATCGACCGTCTGCGCGTAAAACTGGCGAAAGAACCGGGGGCGAATCTGTTCCTGATGGCGGTACAGGATATTCGCGTTGGTGGGCGTCAGTCGAACGCCAGCTACCAGTACACGTTGTTATCCGACGACCTGGCGGCACTGCGAGAATGGGAGCCGAAAATCCGCAAAAAACTGGCGACGTTGCCGGAACTGGCGGACGTGAACTCCGATCAGCAGGATAACGGCGCGGAGATGAATCTGGTTTACGACCGCGACACCATGGCACGGCTGGGAATCGACGTACAAGCCGCCAACAGTCTGTTAAATAACGCCTTCGGTCAGCGGCAAATCTCGACCATTTACCAGCCGATGAACCAGTATAAAGTGGTGATGGAAGTGGATCCGCGCTATACCCAGGACATCAGTGCGCTGGAAAAAATGTTCGTTATCAATAACGAAGGCAAAGCGATCCCGCTGTCGTATTTCGCTAAATGGCAACCGGCGAATGCCCCACTATCGGTGAATCATCAGGGATTATCGGCGGCCTCGACCATTTCGTTTAACCTGCCGACCGGAAAATCGCTCTCGGACGCCAGTGCGGCGATCGATCGCGCAATGACCCAGCTTGGTGTGCCTTCGACGGTGCGCGGCAGTTTTGCCGGCACGGCGCAGGTGTTCCAGGAGACGATGAACTCGCAGGTGATCCTGATTATCGCCGCCATCGCCACGGTGTATATCGTGCTGGGTATCCTTTACGAGAGTTACGTACATCCGCTGACGATTCTCTCCACCCTGCCCTCGGCGGGCGTTGGAGCGCTGTTGGCGCTGGAGCTGTTCAATGCCCCGTTCAGCCTAATCGCCCTGATAGGGATCATGCTATTAATCGGCATCGTGAAGAAAAACGCCATTATGATGGTCGATTTTGCGCTTGAAGCCCAACGGCACGGTAACCTGACGCCGCAGGAAGCTATTTTCCAGGCCTGTCTGCTGCGTTTTCGCCCGATTATGATGACTACCCTGGCGGCGCTGTTTGGTGCGCTGCCGCTGGTATTGTCGGGCGGCGACGGCTCGGAGCTGCGGCAACCCCTGGGGATCACCATTGTCGGCGGACTGGTAATGAGCCAGCTCCTTACGCTGTATACCACGCCGGTGGTGTATCTCTTTTTCGACCGTCTGCGGCTGCGTTTTTCGCGTAAACCTAAACAAACGGTAACCGAGTAAATGACAGATCTTCCCGACAGCACCCGTTGGCAATTGTGGATTGTGGCTTTCGGCTTCTTTATGCAGTCGCTGGACACCACCATCGTAAACACCGCCCTTCCCTCAATGGCGCAAAGCCTCGGGGAAAGTCCGTTGCATATGCACATGGTCATTGTCTCTTATGTGCTGACCGTGGCGGTGATGCTGCCCGCCAGCGGCTGGCTGGCGGACAAAGTCGGCGTGCGCAATATTTTCTTTACCGCCATCGTGCTGTTTACTCTCGGTTCACTGTTTTGCGCGCTTTCCGGCACGCTGAACGAACTGTTGCTGGCACGCGCGTTACAGGGCGTTGGCGGCGCGATGATGGTGCCGGTCGGCAGATTGACGGTGATGAAAATCGTACCGCGCGAGCAATATATGGCGGCGATGACCTTTGTCACGTTACCCGGTCAGGTCGGTCCGCTGCTCGGTCCGGCGCTCGGCGGTCTGCTGGTGGAGTACGCATCGTGGCACTGTATCTTTTTGATCAACATTCCGGTGGGGATTATCGGTGCGATCGCCACATTGCTGTTAATGCCAAACTACACCATGCAGACGCGGCGCTTTGATCTCTCCGGATTTTTATTGCTGGCGGTTGGCATGGCGGTATTAACCCTGGCGCTGGACGGCAGTAAAGGTACAGGTTTATCGCCGCTGACGATTGCAGGCCTGGTCGCAGTTGGCGTGGTGGCACTGGTGCTTTATCTGCTGCACGCCAGAAATAACAACCGTGCCCTGTTCAGTCTGAAACTGTTCCGTACTCGTACCTTTTCGCTGGGCCTGGCGGGGAGCTTTGCCAGACGTATTGGCAGTGGCATGTTGCCCTTTATGACACCGGTTTTCCTGCAAATTGGCCTCGGTTTCTCGCCGTTTCATGCCGGACTGATGATGATCCCGATGGTGCTTGGCAGCATGGGAATGAAGCGAATTGTGGTACAGGTGGTGAATCGCTTTGGTTATCGTCGGGTACTGGTAGCGACCACGCTGGGTCTGTCGCTGGTCACCCTGTTGTTTATGACTACCGCCCTGCTGGGCTGGTACTACGTTTTGCCGTTCGTCCTGTTTTTACAAGGGATGGTCAACTCGACGCGTTTCTCCTCCATGAACACCCTGACGCTGAAAGATCTCCCGGACAATCTGGCGAGCAGCGGCAACAGCCTGCTGTCGATGATTATGCAATTGTCGATGAGTATCGGCGTCACTATCGCCGGGCTGTTGCTGGGACTTTTTGGTTCACAGCATGTCAGCGTCGACAGCGGCACCACACAAACCGTCTTTATGTACACCTGGCTTAGCATGGCGTTGATCATCGCCCTTCCGGCGTTCATCTTTGCCAGAGTGCCGAACGATACGCATCAAAATGTAGCTATTTCGCGGCGAAAAAGGAGCGCGCAATGAAGTTCTGGCGACCCGGTATTACCGGCAAACTGTTTCTGGCGATTTTCGCCACCTGCATTGTCTTGCTGATCAGTATGCACTGGGCGGTGCGTATCAGTTTTGAGCGTGGCTTTATTGATTACATCAAGCATGGTAATGAACAGCGATTACAACTGTTAAGTGATGCGCTTGGCGAGCAGTATGCGCAGCATGGCAACTGGCGCTTCCTGCGCAACAATGATCGCTTTGTCTTTCAGATCCTGCGTTCATTTGAACACGATAATTCGGAAGATAAACCCGGCCCGGGTATGCCACCGCACGGCTGGCGTACCCAGTTCTGGGTGGTTGATCAAAACAACAAAGTGCTGGTTGGTCCGCGAGCGCCGATTCCACCTGACGGTACACGGCGACCCATTCTGGTCAACGGTGCGGAAGTTGGCGCGGTGATCGCCTCCCCCGTTGAGCGGTTAACGCGCAATACTGATATCAATTTCGATAAACAACAGCGGCAAACCAGCTGGTTGATTGTCGCCCTGGCAACGTTACTCGCGGCACTTGCCACTTTTCTGCTGGCGCGCGGTTTACTGGCACCGGTAAAACGACTTGTCGATGGCACGCACAAACTGGCGGCGGGCGATTTCACTACCCGCGTAACGCCCACCAGTGAAGATGAACTGGGCAAACTGGCGCAAGACTTCAACCAGCTTGCCAGCACACTGGAGAAAAACCAGCAAATGCGGCGCGATTTTATGGCCGATATTTCTCACGAACTGCGTACGCCATTAGCGGTGCTGCGCGGTGAACTGGAAGCCATTCAGGATGGCGTGCGTAAATTCACGCCGGAGACGGTGGCGTCTTTACAGGCGGAGGTCGGTACACTGACCAAACTGGTTGACGATCTCCATCAGTTGTCGATGTCTGATGAAGGCGCTCTCGCCTATCAAAAAGCACCGGTAGATTTGATCCCACTGCTGGAAGTGGCGGGCGGCGCATTTCGCGAACGATTCGCCAGTCGTGGCCTGAAACTGCAATTTTCCCTGCCAGACAGTATTACCGTATTTGGCGATCGCGACCGTTTAATGCAGTTATTCAATAACTTACTGGAAAACAGCCTGCGCTACACTGACAGCGGCGGCAGCCTGCAAATCTCTGCCGGGCAGCGCGACAAAACGGTGCGCCTGACCTTTGCCGACAGTGCGCCAGGTGTCAGTGACGATCAGCTACAAAAATTGTTTGAACGTTTTTATCGCACCGAAGGTTCCCGCAACCGTGCCAGCGGCGGTTCCGGGCTGGGGCTGGCGATTTGCCTGAACATTGTTGAAGCACATAATGGTCGCATTATTGCTGCCCATTCGCCTTTTGGCGGGGTAAGCATTACAGTAGAGTTACCGCTGGAACGGGATTTACAGAGAGAAGTATGACCGAGTTACCAATCGACGAAAACACACCACGTATTTTGATCGTGGAAGATGAACCGAAGCTGGGGCAGTTGCTCATTGATTATCTGCGTGCTGCGAGCTATGCGCCGACGCTTATCAGCCACGGCGATCAGGTACTGCCGTATGTGCGCCAGACACCACCGGATCTGATCCTGTTAGATCTGATGCTCCCTGGCACCGATGGCCTGACGCTGTGCCGGGAAATTCGTCGTTTTTCTGACATTCCGATCGTGATGGTGACGGCAAAAATCGAAGAGATCGATCGCCTGCTGGGGCTGGAGATTGGCGCAGATGATTATATCTGTAAGCCGTACAGCCCACGGGAAGTGGTAGCGCGCGTCAAAACCATTTTGCGCCGTTGCAAACCGCAGCGCGAGTTGCAGCAACAGGATGCTGAAAGCCCGTTGATTATCGACGAAGGTCGTTTTCAGGCTTCATGGCGCGGTAAAATGCTTGACCTGACGCCTGCGGAATTTCGTCTGCTGAAAACGCTCTCTCACGAACCAGGAAAAGTGTTCTCCCGCGAGCAATTGCTCAATCATCTTTATGACGACTACCGCGTAGTAACCGACCGCACCATCGACAGCCACATTAAAAACCTGCGCCGCAAGCTGGAATCTCTCGACGCCGAACAGTCATTTATCCGCGCCGTTTATGGCGTCGGTTACCGCTGGGAAGCCGACGCCTGCCGCATCGTTTAGTTTTAGCGACATTATTTTGTTAGCCGGAGATGGCGTTCAGACCAGATCCGGCAACATTATCCCACGCATGGTCAGCAAACTGACATTATCTCTCCGCCCTGGCAGGCATCAGAAAATCGCTCATACTTTAATCGGTAAACAGCACCTTTAGATGCTGTTTTCGATACACAATTTCAATCAAGGAGTCATTATGGCTGGTTGGTTTGAACTCAGTAAGAGCAGTGATAATCAGTTCCGGTTTGTGCTAAAAGCGGGCAATGGTGAGACTATCCTCACCAGCGAGCTTTATACCTCAAAAGCCTCTGCGGAAAAGGGCATCGCGTCGGTGCGTAGCAACAGCCCGCAAGAAGAACGCTATGAGAAAAAAACGGCAAGTAACGGCAAATTCTATTTCAATCTGAAAGCCGCTAATCATCAAATTATCGGCTCCAGCCAGATGTACGCCACCGCGCAATCTCGTGAAACCGGAATTGCCTCCGTTAAAGCCAATGGCACAAGCCAGACGGTGAAAGACAATACGTAATTACGATGCCGGGCGTGGGTTGTTGGCGTCCGGCGCTTTACCAGATCCCCCCACAGCGCTACAATGCCCGCCCTTAAAGTGGGGGCACTCCCCTAACCGCTTCATCAGGTGAAGCGGATCTGACCTGTCATCAGAACGAGAGAATTATGTTTAAACCGGAACTCCTTTCCCCGGCGGGAACGCTGAAAAATATGCGTTACGCTTTCGCTTATGGCGCAGATGCTGTTTATGCGGGCCAGCCGCGTTACTCCCTGCGTGTGCGCAACAACGAATTCAACCACGAAAATCTTCAGCTCGGCATCAATGAAGCCCACGCGCTGGGGAAAAAGTTTTATGTCGTGGTCAACATTGCACCGCACAACGCCAAGCTGAAAACCTTTATCCGTGACCTGAAACCGGTGGTGGAAATGGGGCCGGATGCGCTGATTATGTCCGATCCAGGGCTGATTATGCTGGTGCGTGAGCACTTCCCTGAAATGCCGATCCACCTCTCGGTGCAGGCTAACGCCGTAAACTGGGCGACGGTGAAATTCTGGCAGCAAATGGGCCTGACCCGCGTGATCCTCTCTCGCGAGCTGTCGCTGGAAGAGATTGAAGAGATCCGCAATCAGGTGCCGGATATGGAGATCGAGATCTTCGTTCACGGCGCACTGTGCATGGCCTACTCCGGTCGCTGCCTGCTCTCTGGCTATATCAACAAGCGCGATCCGAACCAGGGTACCTGCACCAACGCCTGCCGCTGGGAGTACAACGTCCAGGAAGGGAAAGAAGATGACGTTGGCAACATCGTACACAAGTACGAGCCGATTCCGGTGCAAAATGTTGAGCCGACGCTGGGTATCGGCGCGCCAACCGACAAAGTGTTTATGATCGAAGAAGCCCAGCGTCCGGGCGAGTATATGACCGCGTTTGAAGATGAGCACGGCACTTACATCATGAACTCGAAAGATCTGCGCGCCATCGCCCATGTAGAACGCCTGACCAAAATGGGCGTGCATTCGCTGAAAATCGAAGGCCGTACTAAATCTTTCTACTATTGCGCACGCACCGCACAGGTTTACCGTAAAGCTATCGATGACGCCGCTGCGGGCAAACCGTTCGATACCAGCCTGCTGGAAACTCTGGAAGGTCTGGCGCATCGTGGCTATACCGAAGGTTTCCTGCGTCGTCATACTCACGACGATTATCAGAACTACGAATACGGTTATTCAGTTTCTGACCGCCAGCAGTTTGTTGGTGAGTTTACCGGTGAGCGCAAGGGGGACCTCGCGGCGGTAGCGGTGAAAAATAAATTCTCCGTTGGCGACAGCCTTGAGCTGATGACGCCGCAAGGCAACATTAACTTTACCCTTGAGCACATGGAAAACGCCAAAGGTGAAGCGATGCCGGTCGCACCAGGCGATGGTTATACTGTGTGGCTCCCGGTCCCGCAGGATCTTGAGCTCAATTACGCTCTGCTGATGCGTAATTTCTCCGGGGAAACCACGCGTAACCCACACGGTAAGTGATTAATTTCGATTATTTTTCCCGGATGGAAAATTCTTAGAAACCGATCACATACAGCTGCATTTATTAAGGTTATCATCCGTTTCGCTGAAAAACATAACCCATAAAATGCTAGCTGTACCAGGAACCACCTCCTTAGCCTGTGTAATCTCCCTTACACGGGCTTATTTTTTTATGCATAAGCCCTATCTCTGGTAACCGTCTTCCATTGACCACATCGATAGAATCCTCCTTCATAGCACGATGCCTTTCACTTATCGGCATCGTGCTCCCACAGGTTCCGGCTACGCACAGCCAGAACGCGCATATTTGACGCTTACCAAAAAATATTCTCACTCTCCACATTTGAATGTCAGACGAGCGACACCATGTAATCCTACACCTTCTGTCTTCAGCTCAACTATTTGCATTTTTTTGCCCTGAGTAACACAGAAATGAGTTGCATCATTTTTTACTATATTTTCTGCACCAGATATTCTACCCCTGGCTAAAGAAGCTTCGGCTTCGGTGTAGTATTGGTTATCGAGTTTACGCTGAATATTACTTTTATATGCAAGACCAAATTTACCGATACTTGTCTCATCATTATGCACAGCACAACCAGACATAATAAAAATACTAATTAATGATATAGCAGCTATCTTTTTCATCTCACCTTCCCCCATTAAATACCAACGACACTCTCTAGTGTTTAAATATAATAATGGCATGATTATTATAATTGAATAGGATTATAATAAATGTTCTGTACAACATTTCCTACATAAGTAGGAATTACGGACATGGAGGCCCTTCCGGGTAACTCCATGAGGGCTTTAATATATTATATTGAAGATGCCACCGTTTAGTTGAATATTAGGTATATTCTCTTTTTTGAAATTTATCGGTGGCTGCCGTTAGTATTCGCTGTCCCCATTGCAAGCTCCTGGTGGTAACCACTGAATCCTCCATACTTGAACTGACTTTTATCCTCCGACTTTCATCCTGTTCTGACTCCACCTTTTCTTTTCTGCTCTACACTATCTACAGACCAATCATAAAGGCACATACGATCATGGCAGAATTTCCCGCCAGCTTACTGATTCTTAATGGCAAAAGTACTGACAATTTACCCTTGCGCGAAGCAATTATGCTGTTGCGTGAGGAAGGAATGACGATCCATGTGCGGGTCACCTGGGAGAAAGGCGATGCCGCACGATATGTAGAGGAGGCCCGGAAGTTGGGCGTCGCAACGGTGATTGCCGGTGGTGGCGATGGCACCATTAATGAAGTTTCTACGGCGTTGATTCAGTGTGAGGGGGATGACATACCCGCGCTGGGAATTTTGCCATTAGGAACCGCCAATGATTTTGCCACCAGTGTAGGGATTCCTGAGGCACTGGATAAGGCGCTGAAACTGGCAATTGCCGGTAACGCCATTGCGATAGATATGGCGCAGGTCAACAAACAAACCTGTTTTATTAATATGGCGACAGGCGGATTTGGGACGCGTATTACCACAGAAACGCCGGAAAAATTAAAAGCCGCGCTGGGTGGCGTCTCTTACATCATTCATGGCTTAATGCGCATGGATACTCTGCAACCGGACCGTTGTGAAATCCGCGGTGAAAACTTTCACTGGCAAGGTGACGCCCTGGTCATTGGTATTGGTAACGGGCGTCAGGCCGGTGGCGGTCAGCAATTGTGTCCGAACGCGTTAATTAACGATGGCTTGCTGCAACTGCGCATTTTTACCGGCGATGAAATACTTCCGGCTCTCGTATCAACCTTAAAATCTGACGAAGATAACCCGAATATTATCGAAGGCGCTTCGTCGTGGTTTGATATTCAGGCACCACACGACATCACCTTTAATCTTGATGGCGAACCGTTGAGTGGGCAAAATTTTCATATTGAAATACTTCCGGCAGCGTTGCGTTGCCGTCTGCCACCAGATTGTCCACTGTTGCGTTAATCAAACTATTCTCTCTTGAACCAGGGAGAATCCGTAATGCCGGATGCGGTGTAAACACCTTATCCGGCATACAGAACAATACTACACCGTAATTAATTTTACCCGCGTCTTCTGCAATGCCAGTTTATCCACCTCTGACACAGCATCATCGGTAATAATAATGTCAATTTTTTCGATTGGTAGTACCTGATTAAAACCGCGACGGTTAAATTTCGATGAATCGAGAACGGCAATCACTTTATTAGCGGCTGTGACCATCGCACCGCTAATAGAATAACCTTCATTAAAGGTCGTAATACCATTAACCGCATCAATACCATCAGCACCGACAAACATTAAATCGGCATTAATATCCTGTAATGAACGCTCGGCAATGGAACCATGCATCGAGCGCGTTTTATGGCGGACCGTGCCACCACAGACGACCAGAGTAATGTCTTTATTTTCGGAAAGGGCAAACGCTGCCGGGAGACTGTTGGTAATCACCGTGATATTTTTGGCGGTCATTAATCCTTCGGCGATAAGCATTGTCGTACTTCCGCTGTCGAGAATAACGGTCATCCCTTCGTGGATCATTTTGACTGCCGCCTGCGCTATTCTGTTTTTTGGCGCGCTGGCGAGCTGAAATCGCTCTTTAAACCCGACTTCCTGGGTCTCGGTTTCACTATTACCAGACATTATTTTCGCCGCACCGCCATGAAAGCGCGTAACCACGCCTTTTTGTTCGAGAAAGCGCAAATCGGCACGGATTGTCGCTTCCGAGGCAGCAAATACTCCCGCCAGATCCTGAACAAGCACGGTTCCCTGTTCATTCACTAATTGGATGATCTTATTCCTTCGCTCGAATGAATTCATCGTCATTTACCCATATTCAATTGTGGCTAGTGTAAACGAAGGGGGACCATTGGTGAATGATCTGTTTTGCACAATACCGGGCCAGCATCACGCTGGCCCGCGGTTTCAGGGAATGAGCAACACTTTGCCCGGCATAGCATTACGAGCGATGTCACGCACCGCCTGGGCGAAGCTTTCAAAGCTTCCACGGTGAGCGATTAATGGCTCCAGGCTTAACTTACGTTCTGTCAGCAACCGGCTCGCCGTTTCCCACTCCTGCCCCGGCCAAGGGCTGGAGTAGTTCATCCAACTGCCGATAACCGTCAGCTCTTTACGCAATATTTTGCCAAACGTTGCCGATGTTAAATGCAGATCCTGATGCAACGTGCCCACCAGCGCCAGTTGGGCATGAGGACCGGCAATCTCTACCGCCAGTTCGACAGTTTGCGGTACGCCAGCCGTCTCGAGGATAAGCTGATTAAAGCGCAGTTCGCGTAAAACGCTCTGCATTTGCGGCGCGCTCATTTCGCTACTGTTAAATGTTTGCATCGCACCGAAAGATTTTGCCAGTGCCAGTTTTTCTGAACTAATGTCGATCGCCGTCACACTCTTTGCTCCCAGCGCGACAGCGCACTGAATGGCCAGCAGGCCAATGGTTCCGGCACCAATAATAATAACGTTTTTATTCTCACAACCTTGCGCTAAATGAAAAGCATGCAGACCAACGGTAATCGGCTCAATAAAAGCCCCATCCTCAATAGGCATATCCGTGGGTAGAGCAAAGACATTTTTTCGCTTAACGACAATATATTCAGCAAATCCACCATCACGCCGCGAGCCAATAAAATCATATTTTGCGCACTGGGAATAAAACCCTTTCAGACACTCTGGACAAGTAAAACAGGGTAATAACGGCACACAGGCAACCGCATCGCCAGGGTGTAAATCATCAACACCGGATCCCACCGCATCAATATAGCCGCTAAATTCATGGCCTAACGTTATTGGATAATAATGTGCACCATTTTTAAATATCCTGGGTAAATCGGAACCACATAAGCCCGAGCTGGCAATTTTTACCCGCACCTCATCCTGATGTTTAATTTCAGGAATGACGCTTTCTGCAACGCGCACGATACCATCAGTATCATTCACCACTGATTTCATAAAAACTCCTGATTGTTAAGGGGGATAACCTCCCCCTCAGGTAAAAATTATTCTGCGAGAACGACTTTCTCTTGTTTAATAAAGCCACGCGCTCTACGCCAGGTCATGAAAATACCGGTCAGATAAATTGCACCGATAATAATGAAACCGGGAATATTTTGCGGGGAGAAAACCTGAATCAGTAACCAGGTAATGGGAGAACCGCCCTGATCCATTGAAGCCACCATACCCCCGGCTTTTAACGCCCCAGCATTAGCCGCCAGTTGGGTGTGCAAACCAATAGTTTGCGTCGCGATCCACAGGGTGATGCTCATAATGATGACACCCGAGATTAAGGTGCGGAACAGATTTCCACGATGCACGGCGACCGCCATCGCCACGAAGAAGCCGATGGTGGCAAGATCGCCAAACGGCAGCACCTGATTACCCGGCACACAAACAGCAATTAAAATGGTGAGTGGGATAAAAATCAGGCTTGCCGATACCACCGCCGTATGTCCCAGCAGCAACGCCGGATCAAGGCCAATCAGGAACTCCTGACCGCCGAACTTCGCCTGTAAACGACTACGAGCCTGCTTAGCGATGGGCGTTAAACCATCCATGATGGGTTTAATCACCCGTGGCATTAGCAGCATCACTGCCGCCGTTTTTACCGCCAGCTGCAATACACCTTTGACATCGTAACCCGCGAGGATGCCGATAATCAGCCCCATCACAAAACCCACGGTGACAGGCTCGCCAAATGGACCAAATTTGCGCTGAATATCGTCGGCGCTAAATTTAATTCGGTTAACGCCTGGGATTTTCTCGATGATAGCATCGACCAGCACCGCAATCGGCCCCATATACGCCGACGTACCGTGCGGAATAGCAATACCTTCCAGCTCAAAGAAATTTCGGGTATCGCGGGCAAACCAGTCGCCGAGCTTATAAACAAACGCCGCGTGAATTACCACACCTGCCATCCCTATCATCCATGAACCGGTTGCCAGATGCAGCAACGCGCCGGTGAAGGTCATATGCCAGATATTCCAGATATCAACATTTACCACCCGCGTCATACGGGTCAGTAACATCGCCACGTTAACCAGAATCGCAATCGGAATCGCCACCAGCGCAATTTGCGACGCCCAGGTCATTGGTGAAGAGCCCGGCCAGCCAACATCGACCACATGCAGATTCAGGTCGAAATTTTCCGCCATCGCTTTCGCCGCCGGGCCAATGGAATCCAGCATTAAGCCAATCACAAGGCCAATGCCAACAAAGCCAATCCCGATATGCAGACCCGCTTTAAAGCAATCGCCTGCCTTCATGCCTAATATTTTAGAAAAAATAATGATGACAATCGGAAGCATCACCGTAGGGCCGAGGTCGAGAATATAACGCATGACTTCTGAAAACATAGGTCACCCCTGTAAGATAGTCAGAATTTTATTTTTTAATGCTTCGATACCGACACCAGAAATAAAAGGCATGCCGTGAACTAACGGAATATCGCCAAAACTACGATCCACTTTGGCAGTGGTGCATATCAAATGCACACCATCCATATAGGTTTCTATTTCATTAACCCGACACTGGATTAATTCAACAGGAATATTATGATTCTGACACAACTCTTTAATTTCTTCCGCCGCCATCGTAGAGGTCGCAACCGCGCCTCCGCAAGCGACAATAATCTTGCGTTTCATAAATAGTCCTTTTTATTGTTACAGAGGGATTTATTCGTCTGAATCTAAAACATACTTTGTGAAGTATTCCTTTAACTGAGTTTCAGGAAGAGTAATTAGTGTCTCGACGATATCGGGCTGTTGTAACTTGCCAAATAAACAGCGTAAAAGTTTCAATTGCTGCTGCGGATTTTCCACAATCAACGCAATAACCAACGACACCTCCACGTCGTTATCATCATCCGCTTGCTGAAAATGAACTTTATTTGTTGGCCTTAACAGATAAATGGCTGACGACTTAGCATGAATCGCCTCACAATGCGGTATAGCAATGGCGTGCTGCTCAAGCATTATCCCGGTAGGGAATTCTGCTTCTCTGGCAATTAATGCCTGTGGCCAGGTATCATAAACCACACCTTTCGCGAGCATCTCATTACCGATATGGGTTAAAACTTCGCTACGATCGACAAAAGAAATTCCGCTACGAACAAACAGGTTAGTCATATACCGTCCTTATTCCGCACAGCCGTAGCGATAGGCGCGCAAAACATCATAAATTTTATCCATAATCAGCTGATGCGGTATTGCTGATAATTCCCCGGACTGAATGCGTTCAAATTGTTTGGGAAGATACTGACTAATCATGCCCAGTGGGATGTCCACGCCTTCAAGATTCACCATCATCGTTTCGACGCTATTTTTAATCCGACTATGCGGCCAGTAATAACGAATACGATCCGACAGGCTGTAACGAATATCCAGTAATGAATCGTTAAAACCCGTACGATAATATTTTTTCCAGTATTGCGGTTCGTCGAGCATCACTTCTTCAATTACCGCCAGGCAACCGCTGCGATTTTCAGGGGCGATAAGTTCCTGCTCAATTTGTGCCAGTGCAAATATCGCCTCGCGTAAAGCAAAGGTTAATGCGGGACCGACTTTCAATATTGCAAAGTGATCGCGGACTAATTCCCAATAAGCCGTCCGGGTCTGGTAATCGGTAGAATGTGCTTCATAAACCATTCGGGTGCTTTCTATCCATTGCGCCAGCGGCTGCGCTTCCTGCGGCTGATAATGGATAATATTGCTGTGATCAAATTCCACGCCCGGCTGCACCACGATGGCAATCACGCGTGTTAACGCCTCTGTCAGCCCACGGGCAATAAAGGCCTTTTGATGCGTACGTAAAGTATTGGCGGCATCTTCAACATGGGTGATGTGTACTGACTGAATGGCGCTGGCCTCACCGCCCGGAACCGGAACTTCGGTGCCAATGACATAGCTCAGTTGCTCACGCTGGCAATCTGTCGCCACACTTTCCGCAGCAAAGCAAAGCACAGCAGCTCGTTCCGCAACCGTTTCTGGTGCTAACGGTATGGGATCCCCCGCGCAGGACATTGACGCATCAAGATGAATTTTACTGAAACCGGCACGAACATATTCCTTTACCAGCTCGACGGATTTTTCCATCGCCACATCCGCATTTTCTTGCTGCCAGCAGTTTGGCCCCAGATGATCGCCGCCGAGAATAATGCGTTCGCGTGCAAACCCAACTTTATCGGCAATCGTAAAAACAAATTCGCGAAAGTCTGCCGGTGTCATTCCGGTATAACCGCCAAATTGATTGACCTGGTTTGACGTTGCTTCAATCAGCACTTTGCGCGTGCTGTTGCGATCAAATGCCAGCGCCGCTTCGATAACCAACGGATGGGCAGAACAGACTGAACATATGCCGATATGTTCACCAGCTTTATGCCGGGCAATTAACGTTTTCATGTTTTTTCCTTATTAAATGGCAGGTGCGTTATGCCCTGCCCTCGCAGCCACAATCGGCAATCACTTTGCTCACCACATCGCGCATTGCGGATTTAGCCGACTGCAAATAATCCCGGGGATCGGTCGCTTCAGGGTGCTCGGTCAGGTAATTTTTTAACGCCTGCGAGAAGGCATTTTTCAGCTCCGTTGCAACGTTGATTTTGCATATCCCCAGTTTGATGGTTTGCTGAATATCCTTAGTCGATAACCCTGACGCGCCATGCAGCACCAGCGGTAAGTTCACCCACTGGCGAATGTTCTCCAGTCGAGAAAAATCAAGCGCCGGTGCGCTGGCATACATCCCATGAGCCGTGCCGATGGCGACCGCCAGGGAATCAATTCCGGTTGCCTCGGCAAATTCACGCGCCTGAGCGGGGTTGGTATAAAAAGCATCGGCTTCATTGACTTGCACATCATCTTCCTGGCCGCCAAGTTGCCCCAGCTCCGCTTCGACGCTGACATCAAAGCGATGGCAAAAATCCACCACCTCTTTGACCCGTGAAATATTTTGCGCAAAAGGCAAATGCGAGGCGTCAATCATGACTGAGCGCACGCCAGAACGAACCTTCTGAGCGATATCGTCAAATTTCGTGTGATGGTCGAGATGAATTGCCAGTGGATGGTGATATTGCTTCGCCATCGCGCTGACCAGCGCCAACAGATTTTCTGTACCAGCATGAGTAAATGTGCCAGGCGTTCCGGCGATGATGACCGGCGCATGCAGGTTGGCAGCGGTTTCCACCACCACTTGCATCGTTTCGAGATTGTGAATATTGAATGCCGGAACCGCATAACCGCCGCGCTGTGCGTTGTTCAGCATCTGCTTTGTCGATACCACGTACATTTTCATATCCTGTCGTTTGCTTTCGATTTCAAAATATAATGAAATGATTTGTTTTTAAATGTCGAGATAACGATCACAAAAACGACAATGTGAAAATTGTTCGAGGAGTAAAAGGCAAAAAAAACGGCCTCCCGATAGGGAAGCCGTAGCAAAGTGCGCGTGTTTTTATGCCGGATGCGGTGTAAACATACGTGGCAGTGCTATGTAGGCATGATAAGACGCTTCCGCGTCGCATCAGGCATAGGTTGCCGGATGCAGTGTAAACGCCTTATCCGTCCTACGGGGTGGTGCTGTTCGTATGAGGCGTATCAGGCAATAGTAATTTTGCTATCGAGATAAACGTCCTGCACGGCATTAATCAGTTTCACGCCGTCAGCCATCGATTTCTTGAACGCCTTACGTCCAAGAATCAGCCCCATTCCGCCAGCGCGTTTGTTGATAACCGCAGTACGCACTGCATCGCTGAGGTCAGTTTCACCGCCCGCAGCACCGCCGGAGTTTATCAACCCAGCCCGACCCATATAGCAGTTAGCTAACTGATAACGCACCAGATCAATCGGGTTTTCGCTGGTCAATTTGCTGTAAACACGATCGTCGGTGTAACCGTAATTAATTGCTTTATAGCCGCCGTTATTTTCCGCCATTTTTTGTTTGACGATATCTGCACCGATGGTTGCCGCCAGATGGTTTGCCTGACCGGTCAGGTCGGCGGAAACATGGTAATCAACGCCATCTTTCTTAAAGGCGGAGTTACGCAAATAGGCCCACAGCACTGTCACCATACCCAGCTCGTGCGCACGTTCAAAAGCCGCAGAAATTTCTTCAATCTGGCGACGTGACTCTTCCGAGCCAAAATAGATAGTCGCACCAACCGCAACCGCGCCCATGTTGAACGCCTGCTCCACGCTGGCATACAGCGTTTGATCGTAGGTATTCGGGTAACTTAGCGTCTCGTTGTGATTAAGTTTGACGAGGAATGGAATGCGATGCGCATAACGCCGCGATACCGACGCCAGCACGCCGTAAGTTGACGCCACACAGTTACAGCCCGCTTCGATCGCCAGTTCAACAATGTTTTTCGGGTCAAAGTAGAGCGGGTTAGCAGCAAATGAAGCTCCGGCAGAGTGCTCAACGCCCTGGTCAACCGGCAGAATAGAAAGATATCCTGTGCCAGCCAGACGCCCGGTGTTGTACAACGTCTGCATATTACGTAACACCGCTGGCGGGCGATTATTGTCAATCATTACGCGGTCTACGTAGTCATGTCCGGGGAGATAAAGCTGGTCAGAAGGAATTGTCATACAACGGTGCTGTAAAAGGTTGTCGGCGTCTTTGCCAAGCAACTGCGCAATATCTGTCATTACTATGCTCCCGTAAATTCCGATTGAATATCGGCTATGGATTGTCCTGGCCCGCCTTTTGCGGGCAATCATAATCCTGGTCGTTACGGGCGAGTTTTTCCATCTTTTGGATGTTTTTTCAGCGTTTTCTGTTGGCTCGATTCATCAGAAAAAATGTTAGCGCGGTCAAGTTTTCACCGCAAAGGTATTTAAAAGGTATTATTAAGTGGTATTGTCATCGCGTACCTTACATTACCTGTCATGAAGGAATTAAAAGATGAAAACAACAGCAAAGCTGTCGTTCATGATGTTTGTTGAATGGTTTATCTGGGGCGCGTGGTTTGTGCCATTGTGGTTGTGGTTAAGTAAAAGCGGTTTTAGTGCCGGAGAAATTGGCTGGTCGTATGCCTGCACAGCCATTGCGGCGATCCTGTCGCCAATTCTGGTTGGCTCCATCACTGACCGCTTTTTCTCGGCGCAAAAAGTGCTGGCGGTATTGATGTTCGCAGGCGCGCTGCTGATGTATTTCGCTGCGCAACAGACCACTTTTGCCGGGTTCTTCCCGTTACTGCTGGCCTACTCGCTAACCTATATGCCGACCATTGCGCTGACTAACAGTATCGCTTTTGCCAACGTGCCGGATGTGGAGCGTGATTTCCCGCGCATTCGTGTGATGGGCACTATCGGCTGGATTGCCTCTGGTCTGGCATGTGGTTTCTTGCCGCAAATGCTGGGGTATGCCGATATCTCACCGACTAACATCCCGCTGCTGATTACCGCCGGAAGTTCTGCTCTGCTCGGTGTGTTTGCGTTTTTCCTGCCCGACACGCCGCCAAAAAGCACCGGCAAAATGGACATTAAAGTCATGCTCGGCCTGGATGCGCTGATCCTGCTGCGCGATAAAAACTTCCTCGTCTTTTTCTTCTGTTCATTCCTGTTTGCGATGCCACTGGCGTTCTATTACATCTTTGCCAACGGTTATCTGACCGAAGTTGGCATGAAAAACGCCACCGGCTGGATGACGCTCGGTCAGTTCTCTGAAATCTTCTTTATGCTGGCATTGCCGTTTTTCACTAAACGCTTTGGTATCAAAAAGGTATTATTGCTTGGTCTGGTCACCGCTGCGATCCGCTATGGCTTCTTTATTTACGGTAGTGCGGATGAATATTTCACTTACGCGTTACTGTTCCTCGGTATTTTGCTTCACGGCGTAAGTTACGATTTTTACTACGTTACCGCTTACATCTATGTCGATAAAAAAGCCCCCGTGCATATGCGTACCGCCGCGCAGGGGCTGATCACGCTCTGCTGCCAGGGCTTCGGCAGTTTGCTCGGCTATCGTCTTGGCGGTGTGATGATGGAAAAGATGTTCGCTTATCCGGAACCGGTAAACGGGCTGACTTTCAACTGGTCTGGGATGTGGACTTTCGGCGCGGTGATGATTGCCATTATCGCCGTGCTGTTCATGATTTTTTTCCGCGAATCCGACAACGAAATTACGGCTATCAAGGTCGATGATCGCGATATTGCGTTGACACAAGGGGAAGTTAAATGAAAACAGAACGTATTCTCGGTGCTCTTTATGGGCAGGCGTTAGGGGATGCGATGGGGATGCCCTCCGAGCTTTGGCCACGCAGCCGCGTTAAAGCACACTTTGGCTGGATTGACCGTTTTCTGCCTGGACCAAAGGAGAATAACGCGGCCTGTTATTTTAACCGCGCCGAATTCACCGACGATACCTCGATGGCGCTGTGTCTGGCGGATGCGTTACTGGAACGTGAAGGCAAGATCGATCCGGATCTGATTGGGCGTAATATTCTCGACTGGGCGCTGCGTTTCGACGCCTTTAACAAAAACGTACTAGGTCCGACCTCGAAGATTGCGCTTAACGCCATTCGCGACGGTAAACCCGTTGCTGAACTGGAAAACAACGGCGTGACCAACGGCGCAGCGATGCGCGTCTCGCCATTAGGTTGTTTGCTTCCGGCGCGTGATGTTGATTCCTTTATTGATGATGTGGCGCTGGCGTCGAGCCCGACCCATAAATCCGATCTGGCAGTTGCAGGTGCGGTAGTCATCGCATGGGCGATTTCTCGTGCCATTGACGGAGAAAGCTGGTCAGCGATTGTTGATTCCCTGCCTTCAATTGCGCGACATGCACAGCAAAAACGCATCACTACCTTCAGCGCCTCACTGGCAGCACGTCTGGAGATTGCGCTGAAAATTGTGCGCAATGCCGACGGCACCGAATCCGCCAGCGAACAGCTTTACCAGGTCGTTGGCGCAGGTACCAGCACTATTGAGTCCGTTCCGTGCGCCATTGCGCTGGTTGAACTGGCACAAACCGACCCGAATCGCTGCGCCGTCCTGTGCGCTAACCTTGGCGGCGACACAGACACCATCGGCGCTATGGCGACGGCGATTTGCGGCGCGTTGCATGGCGTTAACGCTATCGATCCTGCATTAAAGGCGGAACTGGATGCGGTAAATCAGCTTGATTTCAACCGCTATGCCACAGCGCTGGCGAAATATCGTCAACAACGGGAGGCGGTATGAGCGGCGCTCGATTACACACGCTGCTGCCTGAATTAACCTCGCGTCAGCCGGTGATGGTCGTCGGCGCGGCGGTCATTGATGTGATCGCCGACGCTTATGCCCTCCCCTGGCGTGGGTGCGATATCGAACTGAAGCAGCAGAGCGTTAACGTTGGCGGCTGCGCACTGAATATTGCCGTGGCGTTAAAGCGCCTCGGCATCGAAGCGGGTAATGCCTTGCCGCTCGGTCAGGGCGTGTGGGCGGAGATTATTCGCAACCGGATGGCAAAAGAGGGCTTAATCAGCCTGATCGATAACGCCGAAGGTGATAACGGCTGGTGTCTGGCACTGGTTGAGCCGGATGGCGAACGCACTTTTATGTCATTCAGCGGTGTGGAAAATCAGTGGAATCGCCAATGGTTGGCACGATTAACCGTTGCGCCTGGCAACCTGCTCTATTTTTCCGGTTATCAACTGGCCTCGCCCTGCGGCGAATTGTTAGTGGAATGGCTGGAAAAGCTGCAAGACGTGACGCCGTTTATCGATTTTGGCCCACGTATCGGCGATATCCCGGACGCATTACTGGCGCGGATCATGGCCTGTCGACCTTTAGTATCACTCAATCGTCAAGAGGCTGAGATTGCCGCCGAACGTTTTGCTTTATCCGCAGAGATAACAACACTTGGCAAGCAATGGCAGGAGAAATTTGCCGCGCCGTTGATCGTTCGTCTCGATAAAGAAGGCGCATGGTATTTCAGCAACGACGCTTCTGGCTGCATTCCGGCATTTCCAACGCAAGTTGTCGACACCATTGGGGCGGGCGACAGTCATGCCGGTGGCGTACTTGCCGGGCTGGCCTCTGGTCTGCCACTGGCGGATGCCGTATTACTGGGCAATGCAGTGGCGTCGTGGGTTGTCGGGCATCGGGGCGGTGATTGTGCGCCAACGCGCGAGGAACTACTCCTCGCACACAAAAACGTATAGATCGCTGCGACAGTGGCTAATGCTGTACTCAATAGGCCGTTGCTGTTGGTCAAGCGCCACTTGCTTGATCACCAGCACCGGTATTTTGCTATCTAACTGAATATGTGACTGAAACTCGGCATCCGGCATCCGGGCGCTAACGCGGGAACGCGTACGTTGTGGGTAAATGTGCTGGCTGCGGAAATAGTCATAAAGTGAAATCCCGATGGCATCAACATCATGAATTAAATGCGCCGGAACCCACGATTCCTCAATCGATACCGCTTCTTCATCGACATAGCGAATACGCTTAAGCAAAAAGACATCACTTCCTGCTTCGACCGCCAGCTGCTGCGCGACTTCTTCGGGACATTTCACGACACGCTTGTTAACCCATAGCGTATCGGGCTTTTTCCCGCGCAATACCACCTGCTGAGAAAAACCTCGCGCTTCTTTCAACGAGTATTCGAAGATGTTGTTGATCTGCGTGCCGTAACCGCGCGAACGCGTCACCACACCCTCTTCTTCCAGCGCCTGCATCGCCTTGCGCACCGTAATGCGCGAAACACCGGTTAACTGACTTAAATCACGCTCACCGGGCAAAATATTGCCATGCTCCAGCACCCCGCTGCGCACGGCATTTTTTACCGTTTCGGCAAACTTAATATAAAGCGGCGTGTTATCCGCCGCTAAAATACGCTCGTTCAACTGAGCGATAAGCTGGGTATGCGCTTGTTCCATTTGTCTTTTTCCTGCCGGGGAGTCTGGTGGGAGTATATCACTGCTTCTTATTTAAGGCGTTTCTTTAATCCCATCAACGAATGCCTGCAACTCCTCCTCTGTGCCATTAAACACATTAAAATCCACCGGACCATTAATGCCATCTACCTGCCCACGGTCGGAATGCTGCCAGAAACGCCAGGCCATGCCGTCATTGTCCGGACGACGTTGATAGTAGTGAGCCACCCACCACGGATATTCATTGAAATAGCCCGCCAGATTGGTGTGATAAAAAACGGCTCCTGAGTAAATAATCGGCTTTTTTTCCGTACTTTTTTCGACCATTTTTAGCCACTGACTTACCCGCTTGCGTAATTCTTTTGCCGATAATTTTCCCCGTTCTTCTACGTCCAGCACGGCAGGGAAATCGCCTTGTGAGAAATCCACCGTTTGCAGAAATAATCGTGCCTGAACCGGCGCTGCTACCGACGGGGAGAAATAATGATACGCCCCGCGCAGCAGGCCATTTTCGCGGCTTAGTTGCCAGTTACGCGAAAAATAGGGGTCCACCAGCTTTTCGCCTTCCGTCGCCTTAATAAAAGCAAACTGTAAGCGGATACCGTTGTCGCGCATTTTTGCCACCCGCTGCCAGTCGATCCGCTCCTGCCAGCGAGAAACATCTATTCCGTGAATGGTGTAACTGGCAGGAATGCGAATAGCGAAAGATTTAACCGGGCGATAACCGTAGAAATGGATGTAGTCTTTAATCTGAATTGCTGTCGAATAGAAAAAATTCACCGTCTGACGCGGATAAATTGCAACGATGGAAATTAGCCCAAGAGCGCATAATAGAGAGGTGAGTTTTTTTCGACTGGTAATTCTTAGCTGCATTGGTTTCATCCCTGAATGTCAGTGCAAAAGACTGACAATAACCAAAGCAGCTATAGTACGGTGCTCACCACCAGGCGTGGAAGTGGTGAACCGGACCAATACCGTGACCAACTTCCAGCGTGTCGGCCTGGGCTAACGCCGATGAAAGCCAGCTTTTTGCCTCCTGTACGGTGTCAGCCCAGTTTGTATGGCGCGGGCGTAGTGCAGCCAACGCCGCAGAGAGTGTACAACCAGTGCCGTGGGTGTTTTTGGTCATAATGCGCGGTGCGGTAAACCGTTGTTCACCCTCGCGGGTAAACAGCCAGTCCGGGCTTTGCTCATCATCCAGATGACCACCTTTCATTAGCACTGCGCCACAGCCCATCGCCAACAGCGATCGCCCTTGTTCCAGCATTTCCTGTTCGGTGCGCGCGTGTGGCGCGTCGAGCAAGGCGGCAGCTTCGGGCAAGTTTGGCGTTATTAATGAAACCTGTGGCAATAATCGACTGCGCAGCGTAGCAACCGCCGAAGGTGAAAGCAGCGGGTCGCCGCTTTTTGCCAGCATAACGGTGTCGAGTACCACGTTTTGGATCTGATAACGTTGCAACCGTTCTGCCACCGCTTCAACAATATCGGTTTCCGCCAACATACCGATTTTAGTGGTATCGATTCGCACATCGCTGAACACCGAATCGAGCTGGGCGGCGACAAAATCAGGCTCAATGCGATACACCGACTGTACGCCACGGGTATTTTGCGCCACCAGTGCAGTAATAACTGAGCAACCATAAGCGCCAAGTGCCGAGAAGGTTTTAAGATCGGCCTGAATCCCCGCACCACCACTCGGATCAGTACCGGCAATCGTCAGAGCGTTAATTCGTTTCATGCCTGCACCTCCTGCGTCAATTGCCAGAGCGCATCAAGGAAATGTGGAACAAAACTGCCTGGCCCCTCGCTTCTGGCGACTGCGCGTTCTCCGGCTTGTTTCATCCAGTGACAGGCAGATGCGACATTTTCCAGCATATCGCCTGGTAACGCACAACAGGCAGCGACAACCGCCGATAATGCACAGCCAGTTCCTACCACTTTGGTCATTAACGGATCGCCACCGTGAATGCCAATGATACGATGTCCATCGGTAACATAATCCACCTCGCCAGTGACCACGACGATTGCGCCAGTTTCCCGTGCCAGTGTTTGTGCAGCGGGTATCGCGTTAGCTGCGGCGTCAGTGGTATCCACTCCCCGCCCACCATTAGCAATGCCAGCTAATGCCATGATTTCCGAAGCATTACCACGTATCGCTGCCGGTTTAAAAGATAAAAGTTCATGACAAAAATGGCGGCGATAATCGAGCGCACCCACCGCTACTGGATCAAGCGTCCAGGGTGTTTGAGAGCTTTTTGCTTGCTCAACGGCAGCACGCATCGCCTGTGTGCGTGGCTGCGTCAGTGTGCCAACGTTAATCAACAAGGCACTGGCGATAGCCGCAAACTGACTGGCCTCTTCGGTTTCGATAACCATCGCTGGCGATGCACCGAGCGCCAGCAAGGTATTGGCAGTAAAGGTTTGCACCACATCGTTGGTCATGCAGTGCACAAGAGGGGAATGTTGGTGAAAAAGGTGTAACGTGTGCGCAGATTGCGCTGAACTCAGCAGGTCGACTTGCATAGTTTGCTCCTGCCATAACGTGAAGAAGCAATGACCTGGTGGTCCGTGACTTCCCTACGCTGGCATTATCCAGATCAGGTGATACGGGTATTTCTCAGCCTTCACGCAGAAGGGCACCCCGAGTCGTTTGGTTGCGATGATAAATCGCAGAGGAGGATGGTAATGTCCAGCGCACGCGTTGTAAACGAGGAAAAACGGCAGTTTTACAATCGCGTTAATAAATTATTTGATATATGAATCCAGCACCTTCAGAACGACATCCAGATCTTCTTCACGTTTTAGCTCATCCCCCTGGTGAACGATATGTTCCGTTAGATGACCTTTAATCACTTCCCGCATCAGACCGTTTACCGCGCCACGGATAGCAGCAATCTGTTGTAAAACTGCAGCGCATTCGTGCGGCTCGTCGAGCATTTTCTTGAGCGCCACGACCTGGCCCTGAATCTTACTGGCACGCGCTTTCAGTTTCTGTTTATCACGGATTGTATGAGACATGGCAACACCTGGTTAACAAGAACATGAAAAATCATAGCACTATTAATCTACTGGGGGGTAGTATCAGGTACTGGGGGGGAGTAGAATCAGATTGCCGAATTAATACTAAGAATTATTATCATGACCGAATTTACAACTCTTCTTCAGCAAGGAAACGCCTGGTTCTTCATCCCCAGCGCCATCTTACTTGGTGCGCTTCATGGCCTGGAACCAGGGCACTCAAAAACGATGATGGCGGCGTTTATCATCGCCATCAAAGGCACCATTAAACAGGCGGTGATGCTCGGACTGGCAGCAACCATTTCGCATACCGCGGTGGTCTGGTTGATTGCCTTTGGCGGGATGGTGATCAGTAAGCGCTTTACTGCTCAATCAGCAGAACCGTGGCTCCAGCTGATTTCCGCAGTGATCATTATTGGCACCGCGTTCTGGATGTTCTGGCGTACCTGGCGCGGCGAACGCAACTGGCTGGAGAATATGCACGGGCATGATTATGAGCATCATCACCACGATCACGAAGATCACCACGACCATGGACATCATCACCATCACGAACATGGCGAGTATCAGGATGCCCATGCACGAGCCCATGCCAATGACATTAAACGACGCTTTGATGGTAGAGAGGTCACCAACTGGCAAATTTTGCTATTTGGCTTAACCGGTGGCCTTATCCCCTGCCCGGCAGCAATTACCGTGCTGTTGATATGCATTCAGTTGAAAGCCCTGACACTGGGCGCAACACTGGTCGTCAGTTTCAGCATTGGCCTGGCGTTAACGCTTGTCACCGTAGGCGTTGGCGCAGCAATCAGCGTTCAGCAGGTCGCAAAACGCTGGAGCGGATTTAACACTCTCGCTAAACGCGCCCCCTATTTTTCCAGTCTGTTGATTGGCTTAGTTGGTGTGTATATGGGCGTACATGGCTTCATGGGCATAATGCGATAACTCAATCCTTTAGGCTTGCATGTTATCTTCAGCCCAGGATGATTCTTAAATCAGCTATTTCCGCTGACTCTCTGCTCGCTAAGGATGCTTTTAGGGCATCCTTTCATTTACACTTTTTACGAAATCATGGGATCACTAACAAAATATCGCTTGTCAGTTATATTGTATGGCAGGAAAGATATGCGACTGATATTACAGATCCCCAAAGTGGAGAGTTTATGACCATTAAAAATAAGATGTTGCTGGGTGCGCTTTTGCTGGTTACCAGTGCCGCCTGGGCCGCACCAGCCACCGCGGGTTCGACCAATACCTCGGGAATTTCTAAGTATGAGTTAAGCAGTTTCATTGCTGACTTTAAGCATTTCAAACCAGGGGACACCGTACCAGAAATGTACCGTACCGATGAGTACAACATTAAGCAGTGGCAGTTGCGTAACCTGCCCGCACCTGACGCCGGAACCCACTGGACCTATATGGGTGGCGCGTACGTGTTGATCAGCGACACCGACGGAAAAATCATTAAAGCCTACGACGGTGAGATTTTTTATCATCGCTAAAAAAAGCCCCCTCGGAGAGAGGGGGAAATGCAGACACCTTATTATTTCTTATTATTAGCCACTTGCTCGTCTTGCTTGTTATTAGTCGTATTTCACGTTGATTAATGCGGTTGCTTCCAGTGCGCCAGATTTAACTTTGTTTGTATCGTAGACGTAGTAACTGGCTGTTATCGGAATTGAAACCGTTGTATCTGTAAGTTTTGACTTTGCCGCAATTTCTTTTAAATTTGTGTATCCTTTACTGCTGTTAGTGATATTTAAAAGTGTGACTGGCGAACTATTACTTTCAAGAATAAATCCTACGCCATTATCTTCCGCACCTTTCAGTATTGTGTTGCTGTTGGTTAACAAGTCAGAACTTGATAAATACACCTGCATTTTCCGTGATGTTTGATTTTGTTGACCTAATAAATTTTTACAACGCAGAATAATATCCCCTTGTTTACTATTTATTGTTGCTTTGTTACCTGTGGCTGGTAATTGTGAAACGGGAATACTGTCTAAAGTAATTAATAAATCGTCCGGTTTGCAGGTTGTGGTTATCGGGTTGTATGACAATGTCAGATTAAAGGAATAGACACCTGCATTTTGTGCCAATGCATTTCTGTAGCTATTTACACATGCATCCCATGACTTGCCACCTAATAAACACAGTAGAAATTGTACTGCGGCACTCCCGCGTGTCGATGATGAAGCACTGGATAATGTTGCAACACCATTAATCATCACTGAACCGCCGCCCCCCGCAGAAACATTCACTTTTGCATTACTGGCCGCAGGTGTCACCGTTACCGAATAACCATTGGTGAAACTGGTCTGATTATTTGACAACGTGATGTTATTTTTATTGGTCCATTCAAAATGTAAATTTAATTTAATGGTATCGTTATAAAGTCCAACAATAATATCCGACGGGCTCATAGGGGTGATAGTATTTGTACTTACGCATGACGAATCATTAAAATTATGCTCATATGTCGCCATTTGTGTTTGAGTAAGTGCAAAATCCCCCTGAACAACCAAGTTGTGCTGAACAGATAACTCACTATAACATGCCGCATAGCTCACAGGCATAACCATCATCATTAATATAAATAGCATTATGCGAATTTCCATAGAACCACCTGACTATTACTGGCAAATATAATTTCTACTTTCATCAATCTCTTTACCGAAGGTGATTGTGCATGAAAGTCCTTGTTGCTTATCAATTGCCACATTAACCGATGACGGTACTTCATTGGTGCGAATAAATAACTGACTTCCCTGGCCGACAACGCCAATATTATGACCATGGATATCATTGACTTCATAACCAAACGTTAATGATTGCCCATCTGCTCTTAACGCTTTTATAAACCATGGCTTGCGCTGATCGGTATCAAAATTAACCAGTACAACCGCGCCGCGATAAGGGGCGGCAATTTTCCGGTTGCCACGTAATTCTGCTTCGCTATCGCTTTGCGACACATCCAGCATCAGGTGATTTTCCCGATAAGGTGTCATTCCGTCGTATATCACCACTCCATTACGGTTTGTTGTGCGATATTTTTGCCCATTGACATAAGCATCTTTAATTCCTGGCGCATTCATCACAGCAAACGTTTCGGAAAGACGGTTCGCCAGATTAACGCCACCCGACCAGGCGACAATGCCCCCTGAAACACTGGCTCCAGCCTGTCGATAAGTACTCGACTGACTATAACTGCCATTCACTGTCGCAACCGGCGCGTTCCAGGTCAAATTCGCCCCAGCTGTCGTTTCATTTCCCTGATGCTGATAACTCAGGTTGACCCCATAGTTAAACTGATCCCGGCTTCCAACGGTTCCTGATAATCCCGTATTATTTGAGGCAAACCCCTGATCATCAAACGTCGTTGAGTTAGACATATATATTTGCCGACGAGGCGTCGAAACGTCATCACCCCAATCAAAGGGAATCGATATAAAAATATTAAAACGTTTCTCTTCATGATGATTCTCGTCATAAGCCTGGCTTGCCGCGAGGGTATAGCTTATCCGTCGCAGGTTGTTGGAATAACTCAACTGATAATCCTTACTACTGCCGCTACGCCCCCAGTAATCTCGCCATAACGTACTTAATGACACAGACCCCCAACCTTCTGGCAATGACTGGCTCATATTGGCGGAAAAGCTATTTTTGCGGCCAAAATCGTTCTGGTAATAATCGGCAATGTCATAGACATCGTTTTCATCACGGCGATAATTATCTTTATTGTTTGCCCAAACGTGATCGTTAAATGTCCGGTAATCACGCGACGAATAACGCCAGGCCGCCAGACCAAAACGCGTCGACGTTTGGCTCACAAATTTGTTGTAGGCAATTTGATAACTTTGCCCGTCAAACACATCGCCGTTGTCTTGTTTACTATGCGACTTAGTGGCATCGACGGAAATGGCACCAATGCGTGTATTCCAGCCAGCCCCCAAAGTAAACGCGTAATAATTATTCGCGACCATCGAGCCACCATACAGCGTCAATAAATTATTAAAACCATACTGATAACCCGCCTGGACAAAATCACTTTGTTTGCTCGCCCCTTCAATATGGCTACGACCCGCCGCTAAATCATATTTCGACACGCCGGGTTGCAGCATATTTGGCACCGCTGCATAAGGCACCAGATAGGTGGTTACCGAGCCGTCCGCCTCTTTCACGCTGACATCAAGATCTGCTCCACCACCGGCCAACTGCAAATCTGTAATCGCGAACGGGCCAGGAGGAACCTCTTTCTGATAAACCACAAAACCATTCTGTTCAATAGTTACCAGCGCGTTACTCTGAGCAATCCCCTGCACCCGTGGCGTAAAATTTTGTTTCGAGTTAGGCAACATCTGCATATCACGAAACAACCGCACACCTCTGAAGCGAACAGAATCAAAAATATCGCTTGATGTGTACATATCACCCACGCGAAGCGTGCCGAGAAGTTGGGCAAATCCACGTTCCAGATACAGGGTATTGCTTTTCCACACCCCTGGATTGTTATTTGTTTTACTGAAACTGGCATCAGAATGCAGTTGCCACCCCAGTAAATTTAACCCGCTGTTAAAACGTACATATGTACTCTTGTTATTACCCGACGCTTTATAGTCGCTGTAATACTGACTCAGATAATAAGAGGTATAAAACGCATTAATACCCCGCTCCCAGTTTTCCGGTGGAACATAGCCACTTTCCAGTTCTTCCACCCAGGCCTGCGGGACACTGAAATCGAGACGAAAAACCCCGATATCCCAGGTATAGCTCCCACCCTGAACAAGTTGCTCAAATGTTAAACATTGCTTACCGCTGGCGAAGTTATCGCTATTAATGCCTAACCGCTTGATAACTTCTCTTGATAAACATGTTTCTTGCGGGTTGTCTTTAACAATAATCTCATATTTCCCGCGCCATTGCTTATTGACATAAATATCGATGTCATACTGCCCCGGTAAGGGTTGATTATCATCAAGACGAATATTTGCAACCTGCTGGTCTTTCATTCCACCTATCATAAAATGGGTATCAAAGGTTTCTTCAGCTGCATAAGCTTCAATGCCGAGCAATAACGCTACGATTGCTGATGCAAGTGGGGTCATTCTCAACATAGGCAGCTCCTGCAATTAAATTTTGTCACTAATATAGTTGCCATGGTCATCGATAATGGTCAGATGCCAGTTATTTGCATTATTACTTTTGACATTAACACTCTGACTTTCTAAGGGGGCAATCATAATAGTTTCATAATTGACTTTGACATTATTAGCTTTGACATCCGAAATCGTCACCCAATTAGCTGAGTCATTTTTTATCACCAAACCATTGCCACTGCGATTTACCAGCAATTTTTTAAATGTCGCTTTATTTACCGGAGCAATACCCGCTGGCCGGTAAAACAACTTAATTCTGTTTTGCATCGCAAACTTCAGTGCATTCTTACCTTCTTGCTCTGGACTATTTGGTGGAATATCCAGAACATTCAGATAAAAAATGCTTTCTTTATTAGTGGGCAGTTTATTCGGCATAATTTTGATTTTTACTTGCTGCCCGGAATTTGCTCCTATTTTTGCCACTGGTGGCGTTAACATGAAAGGAACCTGAATTTTTTCTGGTGGTAATGACGTATCGCCATCATCAATCCACGCCTGCAGCAGCGAAGAACGGTTTCCCTGGTTCATCAACTGCACCATCACTTCTTTATTTTCTGCCGGGTAAATAATGCGCGTCCCGTAGATAACAATTCCGGCATGTGCAGGAAGGACCATAGAAAAAATGAATAAAGATAATAATCCTTTCATTTTAATGCCTCTTAAATTAAAAGGCCGCCATGGGATAGCGGCCATGTTTATTACCTGGAGAAACTTACAATTTTATTTATTAATCCTGCGCCACACGCATAACCAGAGAAGATAACACATCACCTGATTGCACTGAGTTATCTGTCAGTTTCAGGTATTTTGCTTTAAACGGAATAGCATATTGACCTTCCGCTGTTTTATAACTCTCAATGTTAAAAGGTGCAGAAACATCCAGGACATCGCTGTTATCACCTAAATAGAGATAGTAACCCACGGTATCGTTGCTACTGGCTATCGCCTTATCGTTACCGGTTATTTTATCGTTGGTAATCAACGAGAGTTTTACACCAGCAACTTCTTTCGGGCAGCTAATTTTTAACATGCTGCTGGTTACACCGACTGCATCATCATAGGTAGAATATTTAGCTTTACCTTCAAAGACAGTGGTTGGTACAGTCGGCATATTAATACTTACTGAATCACCACCCGCTTCGAATTTACACGGAGATTCTGCAATATTCCCCTTAATAGTTAATGTTCCGGTATCAACGTCTGCAGCAAATACTCCAGCGCTCATAAAAAAAGAAGAAAAGACAGCGGCAGCAATAATTGAACGTTTCATAATATGTTCCTTAATAAAATTTATTTTTGGTTGTTAAGAGTCTGTATCTCTTGGAAACAAATTTCTCACATCAAAAAAGTTGCCGCAATGTAAACACATTGTTTTATTGATTTAAAACAAATTAACCATTGCAATATAAATACAACAAATATTTAAGAGTATTAACTATTTATCGCATCTATCAATTAATGTAGATTTATGTAAATGGTATTGTTGATATCAATAAAAAAGCCGAAATCATTTATATAAATGATTTCGGCTTTCTAAATGCAATTAAAATCAGGTTGCCAAATTAATCGTAGCGATTTAACACGATTCGACGTTTGCTATCGCTACCTGCAACAACCACTTCTGTCGTTACACCTTTGACGGGCGAAGAAAACAGATGACGGGTGTCAACATTATACGTTAACTGACCACAATGCTGTTGAGGTTGACCATTAACCATAGCCATACTGCATGTTGGGGGACTGATCCTGCCATTAATCGCTAATGTGGCAGTCTCTGAAGAGAACGCGGGAGAAGCCAATCCATAGGCAAGAAAAATAATTCCTGACAGCCAATACTTATTCATTGAACGTTATCCCTGTAGTAAAGGTTATGCCTGGATAGAATGAGTGCATAACAAACTATAGCTGTACATCCACTACACAGCCACGAAGGATGATAATGAAGCATTGCCTGTACGATCAATCGACTTTGTAGAGTTTCGGACGAAGGTCCGCAGAATATTCGCAGTATTAAATAAGTGTTCATTAATGCGGCAAAAACAAATACACCGCATCAATATAACATCTCTGCGGTGTATGAAGAATAACCAGAATGGTTAATAGGCGTTAGACCGCGCGGAAGGAAATCTCGCCTGGAATGACTTCACCCTGCCAGTAGAGCTGAGCTGCAACGCGGTCAGCCAGCTGGCGGTAGATAGCGGTAAATTCGCTCTCCGGACGGCTGATAACCGTTGGCGTGCCTTTATCGAGATCCTCACGTAAGGAGATGTGTAACGGCATCTGCCCCAGCAGCTGTGTGTGGTATTTTTCAGCCAGTTTCTCAGCACCACCGGTACCGAAAATCGGTTCATGGTGACCACAGTTACTGCAAATATGCACACTCATGTTCTCGACAATACCAAGCACCGGAACCTCGACTTTCTCGAACATCACAATGCCTTTTTTCGCATCGATCAACGCGATGTCCTGCGGGGTGGTGACCACGACTGCACCAGTTACTGGAATGTTTTGCGCCAGCGTCAATTGAATGTCACCGGTGCCTGGCGGCATATCAAGCACCAGATAGTCGAGATCCGGCCACAAGGTTTCCTGCAACATCTGCATTAACGCCTTGCTCGCCATCGGTCCACGCCACACCATCGCATTGTCGTCAGTGACCAGATAACCAATTGAATTGGTTGCCAGGCCATGAGACATAATCGGTGCCATATGGGTACCGTCCGGCGAAGTTGGACGCTGATTTTCTGCGCCCAGCATGGTGGGAATTGATGGGCCGTAGATATCGGCGTCCAGAATGCCGACTTTAGCCCCTTCCGCCGCCAGTGCCAGCGCCAGGTTTACCGCCGTGGAGGATTTACCCACGCCGCCTTTACCGGAACTGACCGCAATGATGTTCTTCACACCATTAATACCCGGCTGATTCTTCACGCGTTTTAAGGTGGCGATATTGTGCGACAGTTTCCAGTCGATAGCTTTCGCCCCGGTGATACGCAGCAGTTCGGCGCTACATTGCTCTTTTAACTCTTCAAACGCGCTATGCCAGACGAATGGCATAACCAGTTCCACATGCAACGTGTCGTCCATCCAGGCGACATGGTGCAACGCTTTCAGCGTGGTGAGGTTATGCTTCAGGGTTGGGTGCTGAAAATTGGCCAGTGTCCCGGCGACCATTGCGCGCAAGGCTTCTGGTGATTTGGCCTGGGATTGTTCGTTCATCCCGACTCCTTTTTTGTATAAATAAACCATCAGCTGATAGTTTACCTGAAGAATATAGAGAAGTACTTACTTAACATTTTCCCATTTGGTACTATCTAACCCCTTTTCACTATTAAGAAGTAATGCCTACTATGACTCAAGTCGCGAAGAAAATTCTGGTGACGTGCGCACTGCCGTACGCTAACGGCTCAATCCACCTCGGCCATATGCTGGAGCACATCCAGGCTGATGTCTGGGTCCGTTACCAGCGAATGCGCGGCCACGAGGTCAACTTCATCTGCGCCGACGATGCCCACGGTACACCGATCATGCTGAAAGCTCAGCAGCTTGGTATCACCCCGGAGCAGATGATTGGCGAAATGAGTCAGGAGCATCAGACTGATTTCGCAGGCTTTAACATCAGCTATGACAACTATCACTCGACGCACAGCGAAGAGAACCGCCAGTTGTCAGAACTTATCTACTCTCGCCTGAAAGAAAACGGTTTTATTAAAAACCGCACCATCTCTCAGCTGTACGATCCGGAAAAAGGCATGTTCCTGCCGGACCGTTTTGTGAAAGGCACCTGCCCGAAATGTAAATCCCCGGATCAATACGGCGATAACTGCGAAGTCTGCGGCGCGACCTACAGCCCGACTGAACTGATCGAGCCGAAATCGGTGGTTTCTGGCGCTACGCCGGTAATGCGTGATTCTGAACACTTCTTCTTTGATCTGCCCTCTTTCAGCGAAATGTTGCAGGCATGGACCCGCAGCGGTGCGTTGCAGGAGCAGGTGGCAAACAAAATGCAGGAGTGGTTTGAATCTGGCCTGCAACAGTGGGATATCTCCCGCGACGCGCCGTACTTCGGTTTTGAAATTCCGAACGCGCCGGGTAAATATTTCTACGTCTGGCTGGATGCGCCGATTGGCTATATGGGTTCTTTCAAGAATCTGTGCGACAAGCGCGGCGACAGCGTAAGCTTCGATGAATACTGGAAGAAAGACTCCACCGCCGAGCTGTACCACTTCATCGGTAAAGATATTGTTTACTTCCACAGCCTGTTCTGGCCAGCAATGCTGGAAGGCAGCAACTTCCGCAAGCCGACCAACCTGTTTGTTCATGGCTATGTGACGGTGAACGGCGCGAAGATGTCTAAGTCTCGCGGTACCTTTATTAAAGCCAGCACCTGGCTGAATCATTTTGACGCTGACAGCCTGCGTTACTACTACACTGCGAAACTCTCTTCGCGCATTGATGATATCGATCTCAACCTGGAAGATTTCGTTCAGCGTGTGAATGCCGATATCGTTAACAAAGTGGTTAACCTGGCCTCCCGCAACGCAGGCTTTATCAACAAGCGTTTTGACGGCGTGCTGGCAAACGAACTGGCTGACCCGCAGTTGTACAAAACCTTCACTGATGCCGCTGAAGTGATTGGTGAAGCGTGGGAAAGCCGTGAATTTGGTAAAGCTGTGCGCGAAATCATGGCGCTGGCTGATCTGGCTAACCGCTATGTCGATGAACAGGCTCCGTGGGTAGTCGCAAAACAGGAAGGTCGCGATGCTGATCTGCAGGCGATTTGCTCAATGGGCATCAACCTGTTCCGCGTGCTGATGACTTACCTGAAGCCGGTACTGCCGAAACTGACCGAGCGTGCAGAAGCCTTCCTCAATACGGAACTGACCTGGGATGGTATCCAGCAACCGCTGCTGGGCCACAAAGTGAATCCGTTCAAGGCGCTGTATAACCGCATCGATATGAAACAGGTTGAAGCTCTGGTGGAAGCCTCTAAAGAAGAAGTGAAAGCAGCTGCCGCGCCAGTTACTGGCCCACTGGCAGATGATCCGATTCAGGAAACCATCACCTTTGACGACTTCGCCAAAGTTGACCTGCGCGTAGCGCTGATCGAAAACGCAGAGTTTGTTGAAGGTTCTGACAAACTGCTGCGCCTGACACTGGATCTCGGCGGTGAAAAACGCAATGTCTTCTCCGGTATTCGTTCTGCCTACCCGGATCCGCAGGCACTGATTGGTCGTCACACCATTATGGTGGCTAACCTGGCACCACGTAAAATGCGCTTTGGAATCTCCGAAGGCATGGTGATGGCTGCCGGTCCAGGCGGGAAAGATATCTTCCTGCTAAGCCCGGATGCTGGTGCTAAACCGGGTCATCAGGTGAAATAATCCCCCTTCAAGGCGCTGCATCGACAGCGCCTTTTCTTTATAAATTCCTAAAGTTGTTTTCTTGCGATTTTGTCTCTCTCTAACCCGCATAAATACTGGTAGCATCTGCATTCAACGGGATAAAATTACAGGGATGCAGAATGAGACACTTTATCTATCAGGACGAAAAATCACATAAATTCTGGGCGGTGGAGCAACAGGGAAACGAGTTGCATATCAGTTGGGGAAAAGTTGGCACCAAAGGGCAAAGTCAGATAAAAAGTTTTTCAGATGCTGCGGCAGCGGAAAAAGCGGAACTTAAGCTGATTGCGGAGAAGGTGAAGAAGGGGTATGTGGAGCAAGCGAAGGATAATTCTTTGCAACCTTCCCAAACGGTAACGGGCTCTCTCAAGGTAGCGGACTTATCCACCATTATTCAGGAACAACCCTCTTTCGTAGCAGAAACCCGTGCGCCTGACAAAAATACAGATGCTGTTTTACCGTGGCTGGCGAAAGATATTGCTGTCGTTTTTCCGCCCGAAGTTGTACACACCACGTTAAGTCATCGCCGCTTTCCCGGAGTTCCTGTTCAGCAAGCAGACAAATTGACCCAATTACGTCGCTTAGCCTGTAGTGTGTCGCAACGGGATAATAAAACAGCCACATTTGACTTCAGCGCCTGTTCTTTAGAATGGCAAAACACCGTCGCCCAGGCGATCAGTCAGATCGACGGCCTGAAAACAACACAGTTACCATCACCAGTAATGGCTGTACTCACGGCACTTGAAATGAAATGCACAAGATATAAAGTGCGTGAGGATGTTATGGATCAGATCGTCCAGGAAGGCGGTCTGGAATATGCTACTGATGTAATAATACACCTTCAACAGATTGATATTGAATGGGATTATGCGAATAATGTCATTATTATTCTGCCGTCTGGCATTGCACCTAGCTACTTGGAGCAATATTCCAGATTTGAATTACGCCTACGTAAACATTTATCACTGACGGAAGAGTCTCTCTGGCAAAAATGTGCACAAAAACTTATTGCCGCAATTCCACATATTCCAGAATGGCGGCAACCATTAATTGCTTTGTTATTACCCGAAAAACCAGAAATTGCACATGAAATTGCCCAGCGTCTACTGGGGCAAAAAAAATTACCCTCGCTTGAGTGGTTAAAAATAGTGGCGACTGATGAGCACATTCTTGCCTCATTAGAAAAATATCACGAACCATATGCCATTTTTGATGATTACTATTGTGGTGCGATATGGTCAGCCACCGTATTACAGGAGCAAGGTGTTGCAGCCCTGCCCCGATTTGCTCCCTATGCCGCAAGTGACTACTGCGCCGATGTGTTGCGTCATATCAATCATCCGTTCGCATTGACACTGCTTATACGTGTAGCCGGGCAAACTAAACGCTGTCACGATCGGATGACGAAAGCCATTGCTGCGTTCCCACATGCAGCAATGGCGGCACTGACGGAACTTCTTGGGCAAAAAGAAGAGAACAGTTGGCGCATTATGCTAATGACAATGCTTATCTCACAACCAGCACTGGCAGAACAGGTCATTCCCTGGCTCTCGACACCCGCAGTTGCCGTACTGAAATCATGCCAGCAACAACTGACACAGCCCTCAAACCATGCCAGCGCCGATCTACTGCCAGCCGTAGTAGTCTCCCCTCCCTGGCTTTCGAAAAAGAAAAAATCGCCGATTCCGGTGCTGGATTTAGCGCCATTAGGCATTGAGCCAATCTGTTATCTGACAGAAGAAATCAGTAATCAACTTTTGGCGAAATATATCTGGTATTCAAAACACATCACGGTTAGCCATGAAGAAAGTACTACCAACCTGTTGGCAAGGATGGGTTTTCAACGACGGATCGCTGGTACATATATTAAAGCTCCCGAAGCGGTAGTTGAGGCATGGCTAAATGAAGATTATTCAACCTTACTAAGTGAATTTAAGGTGTTTCATTCACCTACCGGGCATTATTGGCAGTTGGGGATTTTGACAACATTGCCGCTGGAGAAAGCAGTAAAAGCATGGAATGCCCTTACCCTATCTCCACATACCGATACCGAATACTCCATGTTACATTTTGGACTCAAAGGGTTACCTGGGTTAGTAAACTCACTTGCACGCTATCCACAAGAAGCCTTGCCCATCACGAATTACTTCGCAGCGAGTGAGCTGGCACCTGCCGTCGCCCGCGCCTTCAACAAACTCAAAACCCTACGACAAGACGCCCGTAGCTGGCTGCTAAAATACCCGGAACATGCCATAACCGGCCTGCTACCTGCGGCGCTCGGCAAAGCCGGTGAAGCCCAGGATAACGCCCGCGCTGCCTTGCGTATGCTTACCGAAAACGGTCATCAGCCATTACTGCAAGAAATCGCCCGGCGTTATAACCAGCCGGAAGTAACAGACGCGGTGAACGCTCTGCTTGCGCTCGATCCCTTAGATAATCACCCGACAAAAATCCCCACTCTTCCGGCCTTTTATCAGCCATCGCTCTGGACGCGCCCGGTATTAAAAGCAAACGCCCAATCACTGCCAGATAACGCCCTCCTCCACCTCGGTGAAATGCTCCGCTTCCCTCAGGAAGAGGCTCTGTATCCGGGATTATTGCAGGTGAAAGATGCCTGTACCGCCGACTCACTGGCTGAATTTGCCTGGGATCTGTTTACCGCCTGGCAGACCGCTGGCGCGCCGTCGAAAGAAAGCTGGGCGTTCACTGCGTTAGGCGTTCTCGGTAACGATGACACCGCCCGCAAACTGACGCCATTAATCCGCGCCTGGCCTGGCGAATCTCAGCATAAACGTGCCACCGTTGGGTTGGATATTCTCGCTGCTATCGGTAGTGATATCGCCCTGATGCAGCTTAACGGCATCGCCCAGAAACTGAAATTCAAAGCATTACAGGAGCGGGCAAAAGAAAAAATTGCCGACATTGCCGAAAGTCGCGAACTCACGGTGGCGGAGCTTGAAGATCGGTTAGCACCGGATCTCGGTCTGGATGATAACGGTTCGCTGCTGCTGGATTTCGGCCCACGTCAGTTCACCGTCAGCTTTGATGAAACCTTAAAACCGTTTGTGCGCGATGCTTCCGGCAGCCGCCTGAAAGACCTGCCCAAACCAAACAAAAGCGATGATGAATCGCGGGCTGATGAGGCGGTTAACCGCTACAAACTGCTGAAAAAAGATGCGCGTACCGTCGCCGCCCAGCAGGTGGCAAGGCTTGAATCCGCCATGTGCCTGCGCCGCCGCTGGTCACCAGAAAACTTCCAGCTCTTCCTGGTTGAGCACCCGATGGTTCGCCACTTAACCCGACGTCTGATTTGGGGCGTTTATAGCGCCGACAACCAGCTACAGGCGTGCTTTAGGGTAGCGGAAGATAACAGCTACAGCACCGCTGACGATGATCTTTTCACCCTGCCGGAAGGCGATATCTCTCTTGGTATTCCTCACGTTCTGGAAATATCACCGACGGATGCTGCCGCCTTTGGTCAGCTTTTTGCCGACTACGAACTGCTACCACCGTTCCGTCAGCTTGACCGTAACAGTTACGCCCTGACAGAAGCCGAGCGCAATGCCAGCGAATTGATCCGCTGGGCAGGCAGAAAATGCCCGAGTGGTCGGGTAATGGGGCTGGCGAATAAAGGCTGGATAAAGGGCACCCCGCAGGATGCAGGCTGGATCGGCTGGATGATCAAACCTCTCGGTCGCTGGTCGTTAATCATGGAAATCGATGAAGGCTTTGCGGTAGGCATGTCGCCAGCCGAACTCAGCGCTGAGCAGCTCTTAAGCAAGCTGTGGCTATGGGAAGGCAAAGCAGAAAGATATGGCTGGGGGAGTAATTCAACACAGGAAGCGCAGTTCTCCGTAATCGATGCCATCACCGCCAGCGAGCTAATTAACGATATTGAAGCCCTGTTTGAATAAGGAAAGAGCATGGACAAGGAATTACCGTGGCTGGCGGATAACGCCCAACTGGAACTGAAATATAAAAAAGGCAAAACGCCGCTCAGTCATCGTCGCTGGCCGGGCGAACCAGTGTCCGTTATCACTGGAAGTCTCATCCAGACATTGGGTGATGAATTGCTACAAAAAGCTGAGAAGAAAAAAAACATTGTCTGGCGTTATGAGAATTTTTCACTGGAGTGGCAGTCCGCCATCACGCAGGCCATCAACTTGATCGGCGAACACAAACCCTCAGTCCCGGCCCAGACAATGGCGGCGCTAGCCTGTATCGCGCAAAATGACAGCCAACAGTTGCTCGACGAAATCGTCCAACAAGAGGGGCTGGAATATGCGACTGAGGTGGTGATTGCACGCCAGTTTATTGCGCGGTGTTATGAGAGTGATCCTCTGGTAGTGACATTGCAGTATCAGGACGAGGATTATGGCTATGGTTATCGCTCAGAAACCTATAACGAATTCGATCTCCGACTGCGTAAGCATCTCTCTCTGGCAGAGGAAAGCTGCTGGCAGCGTTGCGCCGACAAACTCATTGCCGCACTACCAGGAATAACCAAAGTTCGCCGCCCTTTTATTGCGCTGATCCTCCCGGAAAAACCAGAAATAGCCAATGAGTTGGTAGGCCTTGAATGCCCGCGAACTCATTTTCATTCTAAGGAGTGGTTAAAAGTTGTTGCTAATGACCCCACAGCGGTGAGAAAACTCGAACACTACTGGAGCCAGGATATATTTAGCGATCGAGAAGCCAGCTACATGTCGCATGAAAACCACTTCGGCTACGCGGCCTGCGCCGCCCTTTTGCGCGAACAAGGACTGGCAGCCATTCCGCGCCTCGCGATGTATGCCCATAAAGAAGATTGCGGCAGTCTGCTGGTACAAATTAACCATCCGCAAGTCATCCGCACCTTGCTACTGGTGGCTGATAAAAACAAACCCAGCCTGCAACGTGTAGCTAAATACCATAAAAACTTCCCCCATGCGACGCTCGCCGCACTGGCAGAACTGCTGGCGTTAACAGAACCACCAGCCCGCCCTGGTTATCCAATCATCGAAGACAAAAAGCTGCCTGCACAGCAAAAAGCACGCGATGAATACTGGCGTACGCTGTTACAGACGCTGATGGCATCGCAGCCACAACTGGCAGAAGAGGTGATGCAGTGGTTAAGTACTCAAGCCAGGGCAGTGCTGAATAGTTATTTATCGGCACCGCCCAAACCGGTTATTGATAGTACCGATAACAGCAATCTGCCTGAAATCCTCGTTTCGCCACCGTGGCGTAGTAAGAAAAAAATGACAGCTCCACGTCTTGATTTGGCACCGCTCGAATTAACTCCGCAAGTTTACTGGCAACCAGGCGAACAAGAGAGGCTTGCCGCCACTGAGTCTGCCCGTTATTTCAGCACGGAATCTCTTGCGCAACGCATGGAACAAAAAAGTGGACGAGTTGTATTACAGGAACTGGGTTTTGGGGATGATGTATGGCTGTTTCTGAATTATATACTCCCCGGAAAACTGGATGCTGCACGCAATTCACTCATTGTTCAGTGGCATTACTACCAGGGGCGGGTTGAAGAGATCCTGAATGGCTGGAACTCCCCGGAAGCACAATTAGCAGAACAGGCGCTCCGCAGCGGTCACATAGAAGCGTTAATTAACATATGGGAAAATGACAACTACTCACGTTATCGTCCGGAAAAGAGTGTCTGGAACCTGTATTTATTGGCACAGTTGCCGCGTGAGATGGCTTTGACCTTCTGGCTGCGTATCAATGAGAAAAAGCATCTGTTCGCGGGTGAGGACTATTTTCTCAGTATCCTCGGATTGGATGCGCTACCAGGTCTGCTGTTGGCTTTTTCACATCGTCCAAAAGAAACATTTCCGTTAATTTTAAATTTCGGCGCAACAGAACTGGCCCTGCCCGTTGCCCGCGTCTGGCACCGTTTTGCGGGCCAGCGTAATCTGGCTCGCCAGTGGATTTTACAATGGCCGGAACATACGGCTACTGCACTTATTCCACTCGTCTTTGTTAAACCCTGCGACAACAGCGAAGCGGCATTATTTGCCCTTCGTTTACTGTATGAACAAGGACATAGTGAATTACTGCAAACGGTTGCAAACCGCTGGGATCGCGCTGATATGTGGCCAGCCCTGGAAAAAATACTTACCCAGAACCCGATGGAAATTTACCCGGCACGCATTCCAAAAGCCCCTGATTTCTGGCATCCGCAAATGTGGTCCAGGCCGCGCCTTATCACTAATAATCAAACTGTTACCAATGACGCTCTGGAAATTATCGGCGAAATACTGCGCTTTACCCAGGGGGGACGTTTTTATAGCGGGCTGGAACAACTGAAAACGTTCTGCCAGCCACAAACGCTGGCAGCTTTTGCTTGGGATCTCTTCACTGCGTGGCAACAAGCTGGTGCCCCCGCAAAAGACAACTGGGCATTTCTGGCGTTAAGTCTCTTTGGTGACGAAAGCACGGCACGGGATCTGACGACACAGATCCTCGCCTGGCCACAAGAAGGCAAATCTGCCCGTGCTGTCAGCGGCCTGAACATCCTTACCCTGATGAATAATGATATGGCGCTGATACAGCTGCATCATATATCGCAACGGGCTAAATCCCGCCCCTTACGTGATAACGCGGCGGAATTTCTTCAGGTGGTCGCAGAAAATCGCGGGCTAAGCCAGGAAGAGCTAGCGGACAGATTAGTCCCAACCCTGGGCCTTGATGATCCGCAGGCGTTGAGTTTTGATTTTGGTCCCCGGCAGTTTACCGTTCGCTTCGATGAAAATCTCAACCCGGTTATCTTTGATCAGCAAAACGTTCGCCAGAAAAGCGTTCCCCGTTTGCGCGCCGATGACGATCAACTGAAAGCGCCCGAGGCACTGGCCCGACTAAAAGGGCTAAAAAAAGATGCTACTCAGGTGAGCAAAAACCTGCTCCCGCGTCTTGAAACGGCCCTACGTACCACCCGACGCTGGTCGCTGGCAGATTTTCATTCTCTGTTTGTTAATCATCCCTTTACCCGTCTGGTTACCCAGCGATTAATATGGGGGGTTTATCCGGCAAATGAACCGCGTTGTTTACTCAAAGCCTTTCGTGTGGCCGCAGAGGGGGAGTTCTGCAATGCGCAAGATGAGCCAATTGACCTGCCTGCGGACGCTCTGATTGGCATTGCCCACCCGTTAGAAATGACAGCAGAAATGCGCAGTGAATTTGCACAGCTTTTTGCCGATTACGAAATTATGCCGCCTTTTCGCCAGTTGTCGCGCCGCACGGTGCTGCTCACACCTGACGAGTCAACCAGTAACAGCCTGACTCGCTGGGAAGGTAAATCCGCTACCGTTGGGCAACTTATGGGAATGCGATACAAAGGCTGGGAGTCAGGCTATGAGGACGCATTTGTCTATAACCTGGGTGAGTACCGGCTGGTCCTTAAGTTTTCACCCGGTTTTAACCACTACAATGTTGATAGCAAAGCGCTAATGAGCTTCCGTTCTCTTCGAGTGTACCGTGACAATAAATCCGTCACTTTTGCCGAACTTGATGTGTTTGATTTGAGTGAGGCGTTAAGCGCACCTGACGTCATTTTCCATTAAAACACAGCGGGCAGTGATGCAACTGCCCGTTATCAACACGACTTACCAGCGGGGAAAGCGATGATCGTGCAAAAAGAGCTGGTTGCTATTTACGATTATGAGGTCCCTGTACCTGAAGATCCGTTTTCCTTCAGACTTGAGATCCATAAATGCTCTGAATTATTTACAGGTTCCGTCTATCGACTGGAGCGATTCCGGCTACGTCCAACATTTCATCAACGTGATCGAGAAGATGCTGACCCGCTAATAAATGATGCGTTGATTTATATAAGGGATGAGTGTATTGATGAGCGGAAATTACGAGGTGAATCACCTGAAACTGTAATAGCAATTTTTAATCGTGAACTACAGAATATATTCAACCAAGAAATAGAATAATATACTCTAAATAATTCAAATTGGTCCGATCCGGCGCAACGTCCCAATGGCCTGGATTATAAATCTCATTATCTTAATTGCAACGGGGTCCAGCCGTGGTTATAATTCGTTCGTTGGAACACGATGTTGCACAGGCTGTGGTGTTAGGCCTGAAAATAGTAAATAAAAGAACCTGCCTCACCAGCAGGTTTTTTTATTTACTGTGATCTGCTTTCCAGATATTTTTCGCTCAAACAACTAATGCGCCAAACATTTATTGCGCGTAAAATATCGTTTATTTCATTAATACATTTCAGGGATGAATATATGTCACCGCAGAATAATCATCTGCAGCGTCCGCCTGCTGCTGTGTTATACGCCGATGAACTGGCAAAATTAAAACAAAATGATAACGCACCTTGCCCGCCCGGTTGGCAGTTAAGTTTGCCTGCGGCCCGTGCTTTTATCCTTGGCGACGAAGCGCAAAATATCAGCCGTAAAGTGGTGATTAGCCCCTCCGCTGTCGAACGTATGTTAGTCACTCTTGCTACCGGCCGCGGTTTGATGTTGGTGGGGGAACCGGGTACCGCAAAATCTCTTCTTTCTGAATTACTGGCAACCGCTATTAGCGGCGATGCCGGGTTAACCATCCAGGGCGGGGCATCTACCACCGAAGATCAAATCAAGTATGGCTGGAACTACGCCCTGCTTATCAATCATGGTCCGTCAACGGAAGCGCTGGTCCCTGCCCCGCTTTATCAGGGAATGCGCGACGGCAAAATCGTCCGTTTCGAAGAGATAACGCGTACACCGCTGGAAGTGCAGGACTGTCTGTTAGGTATGCTTTCTGACAGGGTGATGACGGTGCCGGAACTCACTGGTGAAGCCAGTCAGCTCTATGCGCGAGAAGGCTTTAATATTATTGCCACTGCCAATACCCGCGATCGCGGCGTCAATGAAATGAGTGCTGCGCTAAAGCGTCGCTTCGATTTTGAAACGGTTTTTCCGATTATGGATTTCGCCCAGGAGTTGGAACTGGTCGCCAGTGCTTCGGCGCGTTTGCTGGCCCATAGCGGTATTCCGCATAAAGTGCCTGACGCGGTACTGGAATTACTGGTCCGCACCTTCCGCGATCTGCGTGCCAACGGCGAAAAGAAAACGTCAATGGATACACTGACAGCGATTATGTCCACCGCTGAAGCCGTGAACGTGGCCCATGCTGTGGGCGTCCGCGCCTGGTTTTTAGCGAATCGCGCGGGGGAGCCTGCCGACCTGGTGGAATGTATTGCCGGAACCATCGTCAAAGATAACGAAGAAGATCGCGCGCGTCTGCGCCGTTACTTCGAACAGCGTGTCGCCACACATAAAGAAGCTCACTGGCAGGCTTATTATCAAGCCCGCCACCGCCTGCCGTGAGGAAAGATGCATGAGCGAGCCGTTAATTGTCGGCATCCGGCATCATAGTCCGGCCTGCGCCCGGCTGGTGAAATCGTTAATCGAAAGCCAGCGGCCACGATACGTGTTGATTGAAGGCCCGGCTGATTTTAATGACCGGGTAGACGAACTGTTTTTAGCCCACCAGCTTCCGGTAGCTATTTACAGTTATTGCCAGTATCAGGACGGTGCAGCCCCCGGGCGTGGTGCCTGGACGCCATTTGCTGAATTTTCGCCGGAGTGGCAGGCGCTACAAGCCGCACGTCGCATTCAGGCACAAACTTACTTCATCGATTTGCCTTGCTGGGCGCAGAGTGAAGAAGAGGACGATTCGCCTGATACGCAAGATGAAAGCCAGGCCTTACTGCTGCGTGCCACCCGCATGGATAACAGCGATACCCTGTGGGATCACTTGTTCGAAGATGAAAGCCAGCAAACTGCATTACCCTCTGCGCTGGCGCACTATTTTGCCCAACTGCGGGGCGACGCCTCCGGCGATGCGCTCAATCGTCAGCGCGAAGCCTTTATGGCCCGCTGGATTGGATGGGCGATGCAGCAAAATAATGGCGACGTGTTAGTTGTCTGCGGTGGCTGGCACGCTCCGGCACTGGCAAAGATGTGGCGCGAATGCCCTCAGAAAATTAACAAGCCAGAATTGCCCTCGCTGGCAGATGCCGTTACAGGTTGTTATCTCACACCCTACAGTGAAAAGCGCCTTGATGTGCTGGCAGGATACCTTTCAGGAATGCCTGCCCCGGTATGGCAAAACTGGTGCTGGCAGTGGGGCTTGCAGAAGGCCGGTGAACAACTGCTAAAAACTATCCTTACCCGTTTGCGCCAGCACAAATTGCCCGCTTCTACCGCGGATATGGCTGCCGCTCATCTGCATGCGATGGCGCTGGCACAGTTGCGCGGTCATACACTACCGTTACGCACTGCCTGGCTGGATGCCATAGCAGGCTCGCTGATTAAAGAAGCCCTGAACGCGCCGTTGCCGTGGAGCTATCGCGGCGTTATTCATCCCGATACCGATCCGATTCTGCTAACGTTGATAGACACATTAGCGGGTGACGGATTCGGTAAACTTGCCCCTTCTACGCCACAACCGCCTCTGCCAAAAGATGTCACCTGCGAACTGGAACGTACCGCAATCTCCCTTCCGGCGGAGCTTACCTTAAATCGCTTTACCCCCGATGGGCTGGCGCAAAGTCAGGTGTTACATCGGCTGGCAATACTGGAGATCCCTGGGATTGTACGCCAGCAGGGAAGTACACTGACACTTGCAGGCAACGGTGAAGAACGCTGGAAATTAACCCGCCCGCTTAGCCAGCATGCGGCATTGATTGAGGCCGCCTGTTTTGGTGCCACACTCCAGGAAGCCGCACGCAATAAATTAGAAGCCGATATGCTGGACGCGGGCGGAATCGGCAGTATCACCACATGTCTTAGCCAGGCGGCGTTAGCGGGTCTGGCGTCCTTCAGTCAACAATTACTGGAGCAACTCACACTATTAATCGCCCAGGAAAATCAATTTGCCGAAATGGGCCAGGCGCTGGAAGTGCTTTATGCCTTATGGCGGCTGGATGAAATTAGCGGTATGCAAGGCGCGCAGATATTACAAACGACGTTATGCGCGACTATCGATCGCACGCTGTGGCTGTGTGAATCTAACGGCAGACCGGATGAAAAGGAGTTTCACGCTCACCTGCATAGCTGGCAAGCGCTTTGCCATATTCTGCGCGATCTACATAGCGGCGTTAATTTACCCGGCGTTTCGCTTTCTGCGGCGGTAGCCTTACTGGAGCGCCGCAGTCAGGCGATTCATGCCCCGGCGCTGGATCGCGGCGCGGCTCTTGGCGCACTAATGCGTCTGGAACATCCCAACGCCAGTGCCGAAGCGGCGCTGACAATGCTGGCGCAATTATCCCCGGCACAATCCGGCGAAGCGCTGCACGGTTTGCTGGCGCTGGCCCGCCATCAACTGGCCTGTCAGCCGGCATTTATCGCCGGTTTCAGTAGTCATTTAAATCAACTGAGTGACGACGATTTTATTAACGCCCTGCCCGATTTACGCGCGGCGATGGCCTGGCTACCACCACGAGAACGCGGGACGCTGGCGCATCAGGTGCTTGAGCATTACCAGCTCGCACAGCTTCCCGTTTCAGCGCTGCAAATGCCGTTGCATTGTCCACCACAAGCCATTGCACATCATCAACAACTCGAACAGCAGGCACTGGCATCGCTGCAACACTGGGGAGTTTTCCATGTCTGAACTGAACGATCTTCTGACCACCCGTGAGCTACAACGCTGGCGATTAATTCTTGGCGAAGCGGCAGAAACGACCCTTTGTGGGCTGGATGACAACGCCCGGCAGATAGACCACGCGCTGGAGTGGCTGTATGGGCGCGATCCTGAACGGCTCCAGCGTGGTGAACGCTCTGGTGGATTAGGTGGCTCAAATCTCACCACTCCTGAGTGGATCAACAGTATTCACACGCTGTTTCCGCAACAGGTGATTGAGCGGCTGGAAAGCGATGCCGTACTGCGCTACGGCATTGAAGATGTGGTGACGAATCTCGACGTGCTGGAACGTATGCAGCCTTCTGAAAGCCTGCTACGCGCCGTTTTGCACACCAAACATCTGATGAATCCCGAAGTACTGGCTGCCGCCCGCCGGATAGTGCGCCAGGTTGTGGAAGAAATTATGGCACAACTGGCAAAGGAGGTTCGTCAGGCTTTTTCTGGTGTCCGCGATCGCCGCCGTCGCTCATTTATTCCACTGGCGCGTAATTTCGATTTCAAAAATACGCTGCGCGCCAACCTGCAACACTGGCACCCGCAACACGGCAAGTTGTATATCGAATCCCCCCGCTTTAACAGCCGTATTAAGCGCCACAGTGAACAATGGCAACTGGTCTTACTGGTTGATCAAAGCGGATCGATGGTTGACTCGGTGATCCACTCAGCGGTGATGGCGGCCTGTTTATGGCAGTTACCCGGTATTCGTACCCATCTGGTGGCGTTTGACACCAGCGTGGTTGATCTCACGGCAGACGTTGCCGATCCGGTAGAGTTATTAATGAAAGTGCAATTAGGCGGCGGAACCAATATCGCCAGTGCCATGGAATATGGTCGGCAACTTATTGAACAACCAGCGAAAAGCGTCATTATCCTCGTGAGCGATTTTTACGAAGGGGGTTCATCATCATTACTGACGCATCAGGTGAAAAAGTGTGTCCAGAGCGGCATCAAAGTACTGGGACTGGCGGCGCTCGATAGCACCGCAACACCTTGCTATGACCACGATACGGCCCAGGCGCTGGTTAATGTCGGCGCACAAATAGCCGCCATGACACCGGGCGAGCTGGCATCATGGCTTGCGGAGAATCTTCAGTCATGAATTCACTACGTCCGGAATTATTAGAACTGACACCGCAGGCCCTGACGGCGTTAAGCAATGCCGGTTTTGTTAAGCGCAGTCTTAAGGAACTGGAAAATGGCAACGTCCCGGAGATCAGCCATGAGAACGGCGCTTTAATCGCCACCTTCAGTGACGGTGTCCGTACCCAGCTGGCGAACGGTCAGGCATTGAAAGAGGCTCAATGCAGCTGCGGGGCCAGCGGCATGTGCCGTCATCGCGTGATGCTGGTGTTAAGTTATCAACGACTTTGCGCCACCACCCAGCCTACGGAAAAAGAAGAAGAGTGGGATCCGGCAATCTGGCTGGAAGAACTGGCTACCCTGCCCGATACCACCCGCAAACGCGCACAGGCGCTGGTCGCTAAAGGCATCACCATTGAGTTGTTCTGTACGCCGGGCGAAATTCCCTCTGCCCGCTTACCGATGAGCGATGTGCGTTTTTATTCCCGTAGCAGCATTCGTTTCGCCCGTTGTGATTGTATTGAAGGCACACTTTGCGAACATGTCGTACTGGCAGTACAGGCCTTTGTCCAGGCAAAAGCGCAGCAAGCGGAATTGACTCATTTAATCTGGCAGATGCGCAGCGAACACGTCACATCATCTGACGATCCGTTTGCCAGCGAAGAAGGCCAAACGTGTCGTCAATATATTCAACAATTAAGTCAGGCATTATGGCTGGGCGGCATCAGCCAGCCGCTTATTCATTACGAGGCTGCTTTCAGCCGCGCGCAGCAAGCGGCGGAACGCTGCAACTGGCGCTGGGTGAGTGAATCGCTACGGCAACTGCGCGCCAGCGTTGATGCCTTCCACGCCCGCGCCAGCCACTATCATGCCGGAGAATGCTTACGTCAGCTTGCGGCATTAAACAATCGATTAAATTGTGCACAAGAGATGGCCCGGCGCGACAGTGTTGGTGAAGTTCCTCCCATGCCGTGGCGCACGGTCGTTGGCGCTGGCATTGCCGGAGAAGCAAAGCTTGATCATCTGCGGCTGGTGTCTTTAGGTATGCGTTGCTGGCAGGATATTGAGCAGTATGGTTTACGCATCTGGTTTACCGATCCCGACACCGGCAGTATTTTGCATCTTTCACGTAGTTGGCCGAAAAGCGAACAGGAAAACTCACCGGCAGCGACGCGTCGGCTGTTTAGTTTTCAGGCTGGCGCACTGGCTGGTGGGCAAATTGTTTCACAAGCAGCAAAACGCAGTGCCGATGGCGAGCTGCTGTTAGCTACCCGCAACCACTTGAGTAGTGTTGTTCCACTGTCGCCAGACGCCTGGCAAATGTTGAGTGCGCCGTTGCGCCAGCCGGGCATTGTGGCTTTGCGTGAATATTTACGCCAGCATCCCCCCGCCTGCATACGACCACTCAACCAGGTCGATAACTTATTTATTCTGCCGGTAGCGGAGTGTATTTCGCTCGGTTGGGATAGCAGCCGCCAGACACTGGATGCGCAGGTCATTAGCGGCGAAGGGGAAGATAATGTGCTGACGTTATCCCTTCCGGCATCTGCCTGTTCTCCTTTTGCCGTTGAACGCATGGCGGCGCTTTTGCAACAAACAGACGACCCCGTGAGTCTGGTTTCTGGCTTTGTCAGCTTTGTAGAGGGGCAATTGACACTGGAACCACGGGTGATGATGACAAAAACTCGCGCCTGGGCGCTGGACGCAGAAACTGCGCCTGTGGCACCGCTACCTTCTGCCAGCGTTTTGCCTGTGCCGTCTACCGCTCATCAGTTGCTGATGCGCTGCCAGGCGTTACTTATTCAACTGCTCCATAACGGCTGGCGCTATCAGGAACAGAGTGCTATTGGTCAGGCAGAGTTGCTGGCGAATGACCTCACCGCGGTCGGTTTTTATCGGCTGGCACATGTGTTGGCACAATTTCGTAATACAGAAAGCGAGGCACGGGTAGAAGCAATGAATAACGGTGTTTTGCTTTGCGAACAATTATTCCCCATGCTTCAGCAACAAGGATGAAATAGTGCTTTTTACTAAGAGTTCTACTCCAGTTCCGGACTGCTCACGCCACGGTATTAGGCATATCCTATATAGCCCCTGGTGAGAGTCACCAGTTTCTTGATTAAATAAAATGGAGTTTTACATGAAGGCTTTCAATAAGCTGTTTTCCCTCGTTGTTGCATCTGTTCTGGTTTTCTCTCTTGCTGGCTGCGGTGACAAAGAAGAATCGAAAAAATTCAGCGCCAATCTGAACGGTACTGAAATTGCCATTACCTATGTCTACAAAGGTGACAAGGTGCTTAAGCAATCTTCTGAAACCAAAATTCAATTTGCCTCCATTGGTGCAACCACCAAAGAAGACGCTGCCAAGACACTTGAGCCGTTAAGCGCCAAATACAAAAACATCGCGGGTGTTGAAGAAAAATTAACCTATACCGATACTTACGCGCAGGAAAACGTGACTATCGATATGGAAAAAGTGGATTTTAAAGCCCTGCAGGGTATTTCAGGAATCAACGTTTCTGCTGAAGATGCCAAAAAAGGTATCACTATGGCGCAAATGGAACTGGTGATGAAAGCCGCTGGTTTTAAAGAAGTGAAATAATCTGTCGGCGGCCATGTTTTTGCATGGCCGCCATACCCGTCTTAGCTTTTCTTCACATGCTGGCGCGCTGCCAGTCCACGCAGAAAATAACGTAAAAATTGATCGCCGCATTCGCGGAAGTTTTTATGATCCGGTGCACGCATCATCGCCGTAATTTCCGGCATCGAAACGCGGAACTGCTGTTCGGTGAGGATCGCCAGAATATCATCGGTTTTCAGCGAAAACGCGATGCGTAATTTTTTCAGCACGATGTTGTTATTAATGCGACGTTCCGGCTCCAGTGCCGGAGCAGACTCATCCTTGCCGCGTTTTTCATAAATCAGGCCATTGAGGAATGACGACAAAACAATGTCCGGACAACGCTGAAAACCCTCTTCGTCTTCTTTACGTAGCCAGACGGCGATCTGTTCCGCGGTGGCTTCGACATTACCCAGCGCCAGAATACGCACCAGGTCATTATTATTGGCTTTCAAAATGTAGCGCACGCTGCGCAGAATATCGTTACTTAGCATGAGGCCTTCAGGTGTTGATGAGGCAAAAAGCCATTTTAGCAGCCTTTTACAGGCCAATCGCCTCTTTTAAGCTTTTCAGATAACGGCGGCTGACCGGCACGGTTAAGCCATTACGCAAAATCAACTCGGCCTGGCCGTTATCTTCCAGACGAATCTCCTGTAAATGCGCGAGGTTAACCAGATACTGACGATGGCAGCGCAGTAGTGGTGTACGACTTTCCAGGGTACGTAATGTCAATTCGGTAAAGCCCTCTTTCCCTTCGTGACTCGTAACGTAGACACCGCTCATCCGACTGCTGACAAATGCCACATCTTTCATTTGCAGCAAATAGATCCGACTATGCCCCGTACAAGGGATAAATTTCAGCGCCTGTTGATTTTCCGGTAACAGCGAAACATCCTGCTTACTGCGTTCCTGACGCAAACGCGCCAGCGTTTTCTCCAGTCGCGCTTCATCAATTGGCTTCAGCAGATAGTCAAAGGCATGTTCTTCAAAGGCTTTAATAGCGTATTCGTCAAACGCGGTGAGAAAAACGATATACGGTCGATGTTCGGGGTCGAGCATCCCCACCATTTCCAGACCACTGATGCGCGGCATCTGGATATCGAGAAACAGCACATCCGGGCGCAGTTTATGCACCGCGCCGATCCCTTCTACGGCGTTTGAACACTCTCCAACGATTTCAATATCGCTCTGCTCCTGCAAAAATACGCGCAGGTTCTCCCGTGCAAGCGGTTCATCATCGACAATTAAGACTTTAATCATGCCTCGTCCCTCCATGGTAGTCGTAACGTTATTCGGGTGTAACTATCAGGCTCACAGGCGACGCTTATCCCATAGTCATCGCCAAACCGTTCACGTAAACGCTTATCCACCAGATTCATCCCCAGCCCACTGGCATTGGTTACCGGTTGATACAAACCGGCATTGTCTTCGATCTCCAGCATCAAATGTTGCCCCTCACGTCGGGCGCTGATTGCCACTCGCCCTGTATCCAGCAGTTGTGATGTCCCATGTTTAATGGCGTTTTCCACTATCGGTTGCAGGGTAAACGCGGGCAATTGCTGCTGGGATAATTCTTGCGGAATAGCAATATTGACCTGCAACCGCGACTGGAAGCGCGCCTTTTCAATTTGCAGATAAGCGTTCACATGTTCAATTTCGTCGGCGAGAGTAACAAACTCCGAAGGCCGCTTTAAGTTTTTGCGGAAAAAAGTGGAAAGATACTGCACCAGCTGGCTGGCCTGTTCGCTGTCGCGACGGATCACCGCTTTAATGGTGTTAAGCGCATTAAACAAAAAATGGGGGTTCACCTGAGCGTGAAGCAGTTTGATCTCTGACTGGGTGAGCATCGCTTTTTGCCGCTCATATTGCCCGGCAAGGATCTGCGCCGAAAGTAGTTGCGCAATCCCCTCACCCAGCGTGCGATTGATTGAACTGAATAAACGGTTTTTGGCTTCATACAATTTGATGGTGCCCATCACCCGCTGATTTTCGCCACGCAACGGAATGACCAGCGTCGATCCCAGTTTGCATTGCGGATGCAAAGAGCAACGATAAGGTACTTCGTTGCCATCAGCGTAGACCACTTCACCGGTTTCAATCGCTTTTAAGGTATAAGTCGAAGAAATCGGTTTGCCGGGTAAATGGTGGTCGTCACCAATTCCGGTAAAGGCCAGCAATTTCTCTCGATCGGTAATCGCGACTGCACCAATATCCAGCTCCTGATACAGCACCTGTGCCACTTTCATGCTGTTCACTTCGTTAAACCCCTGGCGCAAAATGCCTTCCGTCGAGGCAGCCACTTTTAGCGCAGTGGCAGAAAAAGCCGAAGTGTATTTTTCAAACATCGCGCGTTTATCGAGCAATATACGCATAAACAGCGCCGCGCCGACGGTATTGGTGACCATCATTGGCGCAGCAATATTACTCACCAGACGCACCGCATCTTCATAAGGTCGGGCGATCGCCAGGATGATCAGCATTTGCACCATTTCAGCGACGAACGTGACGGCACCGGCGGTAATGGGGTTAAAGACTTTATCAGTGCGCCCGCGACGGATCAGGATGCTGTGTACCAGGCCGCCGAGCAATCCTTCAACGATGGTCGAGATCATGCAACTTAGCGCGGTCATGCCCCCCATCGAATATCGATGTAACCCGCCGGTCAGACCAACCAGCCCACCGACGACCGGGCCGCCGAGTAAGCCGCCCATTACCGCGCCTATCGCACGGGTATTGGCAATAGAATCGTCAATATGCAGCCCAAACCAGGTGCCCATGATGCAGAAGATGGAAAAGACGATGTAGCAGAGAAATTTATGCGGCAGACGAACCGTGACCTGCATTAACGGTATGAATAATGGTGTTTTACTCATTAACCACGCAATGACTAAAAAAACGCACATCTGCTGAAGCAGCAGCAACACCAGATTAAAATCGTACATACCCGCAAACCACACTTCCCTTTAAAACGCGTAACATACATTGCCTGCGTTTAACTTTCTTTGAACTCTTGCAGAAAAATGAGAATTCGTGAGTACGATCACTCAAAATCGCCTGGCAAAAATAAAATCACCCTATAGATGTACAAAAAACGGGCAAAACTACCTGGTTCGCAAAACTGCGTCTAAAGTTAAACCGGGACCTCGCGAGCAAGGGTGAGACGATGGCGCTTTACACAATTGGTGAAGTGGCGTTGCTTTGTGATATTAACCCTGTCACGTTACGCGCGTGGCAGAGGCGTTACGGATTGCTGAAACCGCAACGGACAGACGGCGGTCATCGGCTGTTCAATGATGCCGATATTGACCGGATCCGCGAGATCAAACGCTGGATCGACAACGGCGTGCAGGTCAGCAAAGTTAAAATGCTGCTCAGTAATGAAAATGTTGATGTGCAGAACGGCTGGCGCGATCAGCAAGAAACATTACTGACTTACCTGCAAAGCGGCAATCTGCATAGCCTGCGAACGTGGATCAAAGAGCGCGGTCAGGATTACCCCGCCCAGACACTCACCACGCATCTGTTTATTCCTCTGCGCCGACGACTTCAGTGCCAACAACCGACCCTCCAGGCGCTGCTGGCGATCCTCGACGGCGTACTGATCAACTACATCGCCATTTGCCTGGCTTCGGCACGTAAAAAACAGGGTAAAGATGCGCTGGTGGTTGGCTGGAATATTCACGATACCACCCGTCTGTGGCTGGAGGGCTGGATTGCCAGTCAACAAGGATGGCGCATTGATGTCCTCGCCCACTCGCTCAATCAACTACGCCCTGAACTGTTCGAAGGCCGTACATTGCTGGTGTGGTGCGGTGAAAATCGAACCTCCGCCCAACAGCAGCAACTCACCAGTTGGCAGGAACAAGGCCATGATATTTTCCCACTCGGCATTTAATGATTCGTTAACAAATGCGCTTTACTGTACAATCCTTTCGTTAACATAAGGAGTGCATTATGCGCATAGCTAAAATTGGGGTCATCGCCCTGTTCCTGTTTATGGCGTTAGGCGGAATTGGTGGCGTCATGCTCGCAGGTTATACCTTTATTTTGCGTGCTGGCTAAGCGCCTGCACCAGCCTTTCAAACAGGCGGTCTGCAATGATCGCCGCCAGTGCCACCAGTAACGCCCCCTGGATCACATACGCGGTATTAAATCCGCTAAGCCCGATGATGATCGGCGTACCCAGCGTGCTGGCCCCTACCGTTGAGGCGATCGTCGCCGTACCAATGTTGATAATCACCGAAGTTCGCACGCCCGCCAGAATCACCGGAGCCGCCAGCGGTAGCTCGACCTTACGCAGTCGCTGACCACGGCTCATTCCCATACCTTTCGCAACTTCTGTCACGCTGGCATCAATCGCTCCCAGCCCGGCAAGTGTCGCCTGCAGGACGGGCAGCACACCATAAAGGATCAAGGCGATAATCGCGGGTTGCAGACCAAACCCAATCACCGGAACGGCAATCGCCAGCACCGCGACGGGCGGAAAAGTCTGTCCAACGGCGGCAATAGTTTCCACCAGTGGGCGAAATTCCGCGCCCCACGGGCGAGTAACAATAATTCCTGCACCAGTGCCAATGATCACCGCAAACAAACTCGAAATTCCCACCAGCCAGAAATGAGCCAGTGCCAGAGCAGCAAAACTTTCTTGCTGATAAACGGGTCGTGGCAGTTGTGGGAACAAGGCAGCAAACAGCGGCTGGCTGTAAGGCAGCCAGAAAATCAGCGCCACAAACAGAGCAATGAGCCAGAACAGCGGATCGCGCAACATCTTCATACGTTTACGCCTCCACCAGCAGATCCTGAAAATGCAGCGTGCCGCAAGGCTCGCCCTGCGTGTTCACCACCGGCAGCACTTCACATCCCCGCGCGACAAACAGGGAGAGTGCATCGCGTAGCGTCATCTCTTCTGCCAGCGCCTCACCTTCTGCCCGTTCTTCGCGACGCACGTAATCCGCCACGCTACGTAACGAAAGCAGGCGGACACCCAGTTCACTATGCCCAAAAAACTGGCGGACAAAATCATTCGCCGGACGAGTCAGCATCGTCAGCGGATTGCCCTGCTGCACCACTTCACCGTGATCCATCAACACCAGATGTTCTGCCAGCCGTAGCGCCTCATCAATATCATGAGTGACCAGCACAATAGTGCGCCCCAGCAAACGGTGAATGCGCGTCATCTCTTGTTGCAACGCGCCGCGCGTTACCGGGTCCAGCGCGCCAAAAGGTTCATCCATCAGTAAGACTTGCGGATCGGCAGCCAGTGCGCGCGCCACTCCCACACGTTGCTGCTGACCACCGGAAAGCTGATGCGGATAACGCTCACGCAAATTTGGCTCCAGCCCCAGTAGCGCCATTAATTCGTCGATACGATCGTCGATCCGCGCCCGTGACCATTTTTGTAATTGCGGCACGGTGGCAATATTTTGCGCCACGCTCCAGTGGGGAAACAGGCCAATAGATTGAATGGCATAGCCCATCCGGCGGCGCAACTCCAGCACTGGCAGCGAGCGAATTTCTTCTCCGGCAAAGCGGATCACGCCACTGTCATGCTCCACCAGGCGGTTAATCATTTTCAGAGTGGTGGATTTACCGGAGCCTGATGTACCAATCAGCACCGAAAAACTCCCCTCCTGAAAATTGAGATTGAGATCGTTAACGGCTTTTTGTATGCCGAACAGTTTGCTGACATGGCTAAATTCAATCATTACGTTTCACCTTCAGCAGTGCGATAAGCAAATCGAACAGCGCATCGATCAGCACCGCCAGAACAATTACCGGGATCACCCCTAGCAACACTAAATCAATGGCACTGCTTAGCAGCCCCTGGAAAACCAGCGCACCAAAACCGCCTGCGCCGATTAACGCCGCAATCACCGCCATGCCGACGGTTTGCACCATCACCACCCGCAGGCTACGCAGAAATACCGGTAACGCCAGTGGTAACTGAACATGCAGGAATCGCTGCGCCCCGCTCATGCCCATCGCTCTGGCGCTCTCCAGCACATCGCGCGGGATCTGGTTCAAGCCGACTACCACGCCGCGCACCAGCGGCAGCAAGGCATAGAGCACCAGCGCAATCAGTGCGGGTGTCATTCCGGTTCCTGCTATGCCGAGCTTACCCAGCCACGGAAAGGCCGTAACCAGTGCGGCAAGCGGCGCAATCAACAGGCCAAAGAGCGCCACCGAAGGCACGGTCTGAATGACATTCAGCAGAGAAAAAATCGCCCCCTGCCGCGCAGTGGAAAAGTAGCACCAGACGCCCAGCGGCACACCAATCACTAACGCAGGCAGCACCGCACCAAACAGCAACGTCAGATGTTGCGCCAGCGCGTCATCAAACACATCCTGACGGTTGGCGTATTCTTTCATTAGCGAGAGATCGTTAAGCGCGCCGGAATACAGCAACCACAGCGGAATGATGGCAATCTGCATATGCAACAACCAGCGCCACAGCGGATGCGTGGAGATTCGTCGGATGGCATCGCTACAGGCAAGCAATGCCAGCGCCGCAGCCAGCCAGAAACCACTGCCGAGGCTGGTACGCGCCAGCGCACTGCCATTTTGCGCCAGTTGTGTCGCCGCCTTTCCTGCTCCCCACACCAGCAATACGAAGACGAATTGCGCCAGAATGAGTGCAAAAATGCTGCCTTTTTTAGCGGGAATAAAACAGGCTGTCATCCAGGCGCAACCAACGCCCACCAGCATCCAGATCGTTTGCGGCCACAGCTGCCAGAGATGACGCCCCTCACCCGAAACTAAACGATTAGGCGCGTAACTGATAAACGGCAGCGCCGCTGCGATTGCCGTCAGCAACAGCAGCAGCGCCAGAACAGGATTAATACGGAAATAAGTCACGGGAAATTACTTCGTCCACCCTTTTTGTTTCAGGTAGTCGGCAGCCACTTTTTTGGCATCCAGTCCTTCCACAGCAATGCTGGCATTCAGTTGCTGCAATGTTTTTTCATCGAGGCTGGCGAAGACTGGCTGTAGCCACTGTGCCATTTGTGGATACTCTTTCAACACCGACTCACGCACCACTGGTGCAGGCGCGTAGATAGGTTGCACGCCTTGCGGATCGCTTAAGGTTTGCAGCCCCAGCGCCGCGACCGGGCCGTCAGTGCCGTAAGCCATCGCCGCATTAACGCCAGAGGTTTGCTGGGCAGCGGCTTTGATCGTCACCGCCGTGTCGCCACCAGCCAGTGACAGCAACTGATCCTGACCGAGCTTAAAGCCATAGGCTTTTTCAAACGCGGGTAACGCATCGGCGCGTTCGATAAACTCTGCTGAGGCAGCCAGTTTGAAGGTGCCGCCCTCTTTCAGATAACGACTCAGGTCAGCAAGCGAAGTGAGTTTGTTTTTCTCTGCCACATCCTGACGCACGGCGATGGTCCAGGTGTTATTCGCAGGTGCGGGCGTCAGCCAGATTAACTTGTTTTGCTCTGCATCGAGCTTTTTGACTTTCTCGTAGCCCTGCCCGGCATTTTTCCATGCCGCATCGTTTTCATCTTTAAAGAAAAACGCGCCATTGCCGGTATATTCCGGATAGATATCCAGTTCACCGGAAGTAATCGCCCCGCGCACCACGGGAGTCGTTCCCAGTTGCACTTTATTTACCGTAGGAACACCGTGACTTTCCAGCACCTGCAAAATGATATTGCCGAGCAGCGCGCCTTCGGTATCGATTTTTGAACCGACCTTAACGGGGGAAGCCGCCTGTAGCGGCAGGCTCACGGCTGCCATCAGAACCAGTGAACCTGCCCAGACCTTTGAGAGTGGCATGATGCTTTCCTCATTCTTTTACTGTTGTTTTCAGCGAATTAAGAGAAAAGCATAGTTGATAATGGCGGGGTTAGCCTGAGCGGAAGGATTCAGTTGCAGAATCAGATAAATACTTAAGAGGCATATTCGGTCCGGCGTTTCCTGCCGGATGCGGCGCGAGCGCCTTATCCGGCCTACAAAGGGCGAAAATTCAGCAAGTTAAGATATGAACATCAGGCAAAGGGCGCAAACGTCGCGCCCTTACTAAAGCATTACAGCAACTCAAACTCGCCTTTCTTAACGCGTGCGGAATCAGTGCCGATAAAGACATTGAACTTGCCAGGCTCGGCGTCATATTTCATCTGTTGATTCCAGAACTTCAGCGCCTCAATATCAATCGGGAAGCTGACGGTCTGGGTTTCGCCTGGTTTCAGGGTGATTTTCTCAAAGCCTTTCAGCTGCTTCACCGGACGACTCATGGAAGCCGTCACATCCTGCAAGTACATCTGCACTACCGTCGCCCCTTCGCGCTTACCGGTGTTCGTCACCTGCACACTGGCGGTCACTTTGCCGTCACGCTTCATGGTCGGCGCAGAAAGTTTCACATCAGAGACGGTGAAAGTGGTATAGCTCAGACCATAGCCGAACGGATAAAGCGCCCCGTTAGCTTCATCAAAATAACGCGAAGTGTATTTGTTCGGCTTGTCGGCATTATACGGACGCCCGGTGTTCAGATGGCTGTAGTACACCGGGATCTGCCCGACAGAACGCGGGAAGGACATCGGCAGCTTGCCGGACGGGTTGTAATCGCCAAACAATACATCGGCAATCGCATTCCCCCCTTCAGTCCCCGCAAACCAGGTTTCCAGAATCGCATCAGCCTGCTGATCTTCTTTCACCAGCGCCAGCGGACGCCCATTCATCAGCACCAGCACCAGCGGTTTACCGGTGGCTTTCAGCGCCGCAATCAAGTCACGTTGGCTTTGCGGAATAGTGATATCGGTACGGCTGGAAGCCTCGTGCGCCATCCCCTGTGCTTCACCGACCACAGCCACCACCACATCAGATTGTTTCGCGGTTTGCACCGCTTCATCAATCATCTCTTGCGGCGAGCGCGGGTCGACTTTGACCGCCTCTTCATACTGATTCAGGAAATCGATAATGCCTTTGTCACTGGTAACGTTCGCCCCTTTGGCGTACAGCACTTTACCGTTTTCACCGACGGCATTTTTAATCCCGGTCAGTACGGTCACGGATTGATCGGCAACACCGGCTGCGGACCAGCTGCCCATCACGTCACGTTTGCTGTCTGCCAGTGGCCCAACCACCGCAATGGTGGCTGATTTTTTCAGCGGTAACGTTTCGAGACGGTTTTTCAGTAACACCAGGCTTTCGCGTGCCACTTCACGCGCTTCTTTACGGTGCAGGCGGCTTTCGGCATTGGTATCCACCGGGTCAGACTCTTTCGGACCGAGATGGCTGTACGGGTCGTTAAACAACCCCATATCATATTTAACGTTCAGTACATGACGGGCAGCGTCATCCAGCTCTTCCATCGTCACTTTGCCGGATTTGATCAACCCAGGCAGATACTTCGAGTAATACTCGTCGCTCATACTCATGTTGATGCCGGATTTCAGCGCCACGCGCACCGCATCTTCCGGGTCTGCCGCCGTGCCATGTTTAATCAGCTCTTTGATTGCGCCGTGATCGGAAACGGTGATGCCTTTAAAGCCCCACTGGTCGCGCAGAACATCTTTCAGCAGCCAGGAGTCGGAGGTGGCTGGCGTACCGTTCAGCGAGTTCAGCGCCACCATCACCGCGCCGCTGCCTGCGTCCAGCCCCGCTTTGTACGGCGGCATATAATCATTAAACAGGCGCTGCGGACTCATATCGACGGTGTTGTACTCTTTACCGCCTTCTACCGCGCCGTATGCGGCAAAGTGTTTGACGCTGGTCATCACCGAGTAGCGATCTGCCGGGCTTTTACCCTGCATCGCTTCCACCATGGTTTTACCCATTGTTGAAGTGAGATACGTATCTTCGCCAAAACCTTCGGAAGCACGTCCCCAGCGCGGATCGCGCGAGACATCGACCATCGGTGCCCAGGTCATATTCAGGCCATCATCTGCCGCTTCATAAGCAGAGACACGTCCGACCGTTTTCACCGCATCGAGGTTAAAAGACGAGGCCAGACCGAGGCTAATCGGGAACACCGTGCGCTGACCGTGCAGCACGTCGTAAGCAAAGAAAAGAGGAATTTTCAGGCGGCTTAATTCCATCACCTGATCCTGCATGGCGCGGATATCCTGACGGGTTACGGTGTTGAAAATCGCCCCAACCTGCCCGTCTTTGATCATCTCGCGGATCGCCTCTTTCGGATTATCCGGGCCGACGCTGATTAAGCGCAGCTGACCAATTTTCTCATCAACCGTCATTTTCTTAAGCAGTTCGGTGACGAACGCATCCCGCGCTTCAGGCGTTAAGGGATGGTTACCGAATAAATCATCCGCCAGTGCTGGCTGCAGGGCCAGACTCACCGCGATTCCTACTGAACATAGCCATTTCATATGGATTTTTCTTCCTCTGTTGCCCGACGAGGCAGCGAAAATGGTGCAAAAACCGTAGTTTGCCATAAGCATGGTGGAGAGAGAAAAAGAATGCTCAGTTTATTGTCTGAATTTTCAAAATATTCACTCGCTGAATTGTCATACAAGGCGCTATTCTAGTTTGTGATATTTTTTCGCCACCACAAGGAGTGGAAAATGTCTTCCATGACAACAACTGATAATAAAGCCTTTTTGAATGAACTTGCCCGACTGGTGGGTTCTTCACACCTGCTCACCGATCCCGCAAAAACGGCCCGCTATCGCAAGGGCTTCCGTTCTGGTCAGGGCGATGCACTGGCTGTCGTTTTCCCTGGCTCACTACTGGAATTGTGGCGGGTGCTGAAAGCCTGCGTCACCGCTGACAAAATTATTCTGATGCAGGCTGCCAATACAGGCCTGACCGAAGGATCGACGCCAAACGGTAACGATTATGATCGCGATATCGTGATCATCAGCACCCTGCGTCTCGATAAGTTGCACGTCCTCGGTAAGGGCGAACAGGTGCTGGCCTATCCTGGCACCACGCTTTATTCGCTGGAAAAAGCCCTCAAACCTCTGGGACGCGAACCGCACTCAGTGATTGGATCATCGTGTATAGGCGCATCGGTCATCGGCGGTATTTGTAACAACTCCGGCGGCTCGCTGGTGCAACGTGGCCCGGCGTATACCGAAATGTCGTTATTCGCGCGTATAAATGAAGATGGCAAACTGACGCTGGTGAACCATCTGGGGATTGATCTGGGCGAAACGCCGGAGCAGATCCTTAGCAAGCTGGATGACGATCGCATCAAAGATGACGATGTGCGCCACGATGGTCGTCACGCCCACGATTATGACTATGTCCACCGCGTTCGTGATATTGAAGCCAACACGCCCGCACGTTATAACGCCGATCCGGATCGGTTATTTGAATCTTCTGGTTGCGCCGGGAAGCTGGCCGTCTTTGCGGTACGTCTTGATACCTTCGAAGCGGAAAAAAATCAGCAGGTGTTTTATATCGGCACCAACCAGCCGGAAGTACTGACCGAAATCCGCCGTCATATTCTGGCTAATTTCGAAAATCTGCCGGTTGCCGGGGAATATATGCACCGGGATATCTACGATATTGCGGAAAAATACGGCAAAGACACCTTCCTGATGATTGATAAGTTAGGCACCGACAAGATGCCGTTCTTCTTTAATCTCAAGGGGCGCACCGATGCGATGCTGGAGAAAGTGAAATTCTTCCGTCCGCATTTTACCGACCGTGCGATGCAAAAATTCGGTCACCTGTTCCCCAGCCATTTACCGCCGCGCATGAAAAACTGGCGCGATAAATACGAGCATCATCTGCTGTTAAAAATGGCGGGCGATGGCGTCGGTGAAGCCAAATCGTGGCTGGTGGATTATTTCAAACAGGCCGAAGGCGATTTCTTTGTCTGTACGCCGGAGGAAGGCAGCAAAGCGTTTTTACACCGTTTCGCCGCTGCGGGCGCAGCAATTCGTTATCAGGCGGTGCATTCCGATGAAGTCGAAGACATTCTGGCTCTGGATATTGCTCTCCGGCGTAATGACACCGAGTGGTATGAACATTTACCGCCGGAGATCGACAGCCAACTGGTGCACAAGCTCTATTACGGCCATTTTATGTGCTATGTCTTCCATCAGGATTACATCGTTAAAAAAGGCGTGGATGTGCATGCGTTGAAAGAACAGATGCTGGAACTGCTACAGCAGCGCGGCGCGCAATACCCTGCCGAGCATAACGTCGGTCATTTGTATAAAGCACCGGAGACGTTGCAGAAGTTTTATCGCGAGAACGATCCGACCAACAGCATGAATCCGGGGATCGGTAAAACCAGTAAGCGGAAAAACTGGCAGGAAGTGGAGTAAAAATTACGGATGGCAGAGTATCGCCATCCGTCATTCATTTAATCGTTCTGTGCCGTCTGCCCCGCCGCCGCCATCTGGGCGGCTTTTTGTTTTTTATAGCTCAACGCTGCTGCCGGAACAGGCATCACTTTACCGGTTTCAATCCAGGTACGCAGGCGGCTGGCATCGGCAAAATGGGTATATTTGCCAAACGCGTCCATCACTACCAGCGCCACCGGTTTATTATTGATAACCGTACGCATCACCAGACAATGGCCCGCCGCATTGGTAAAGCCGGTTTTGGTTAACTGAATATTCCAGTTATCGCGATACACCAGATGGTTAGTATTGCGGAACGGCAGCGTATACGTCGGGTTAGAGAAGGTTGCCATATCTTCCCGGGTAGTACTTAACTGCCCGATCAACGGATATTGTTTGCTGGCAATGAGCAGTTTGGTTAAGTCACGGGCGGTTGAAACGTTATGCACCGACAATCCGGTCGGTTCAACAAAGCGCGTGTTGTTCATTCCGAGCGATTTCGCTTTCGCATTCATCGCCTTAATAAAGGCTTTGTAACCACCGGGATAATGGTGCGCAAGGCTTGCCGCCGCGCGGTTTTCTGAAGACATCAGCGCCAACAACAGCATATCTTTACGGCTGATTTCGCTGTTCAGTCGTACGCGCGAATAGACCCCTTTCATCTCCGGCGTCTGGCTGATATCCACTTTTAGTTTTTCATCCAGCGGCAGTCGCGCATCCAGCACGACCATCGCGGTCATTAATTTGCTGATAGACGCAATCGGACGCACCAGATCCGGGTGGTTCGAATAGATCACTTTGTTGGTATTCAGATCAACAATCATCGCGCTACCGGAGGCAATTTCCGGCTGTGAAGCGGTGGTAGCGGCTGCCGTTTTCGCAACGGCCTGCGGTGCCAAAGGCACAGCCAGCATCAGGGCCAGGCTAAATAAAGAAACTCGAAATTTCGGCATGATGAGCATTCAGATAGTGGTTCACGCGCACGGGTTGCGCACCGCCGGAGTAAGGATTTACTGAGGCTAGCGACGCCATCATAACGAGCAAAAAGTGCGATCGTCAAAGGAGAATCGTGAGGAAATGCTGCATTGCTGACATTTACGCCAGCAATGCAACACAAAAGAACTTTCTAGAACAAACGATAACCGTAACCCCATAGTATAACGGTAAGGGCGAGCAGCACTTCCAGCACCAGCACGCCTATCGCCAGCGTCGAACTGGAGAAGCTAAGGCCTTCCTCTTTGTTGATATTCAGGAAGCTCGGAATACCGAGGTAAAGCAGGTAGCCGGTGTAAAACAGCGCCACCGTGCCGACCAGCGCACACAACCAGACCAGCGGATAAAGCGCCACCAGACCGCTTAAAAACAGCGGAGTTGCAACGTAGCCCGCGAAGACCATGCAGTGCGCAAGTGACGGACGCTGCGGATAATTACGCGCCATCCACCAGATGACCCGCCCCATCACCGCGACCCCAGCGAGCATAACGCCATAAAACAGGACAGCCAGCGCCAGTCCGGTAAACCAGGATAACTTCAGGATAGTGCCATCGCCAAAATTCCAGCCAATTTGTGTGGTGCCAATGAAGGCGCAAATCACCGGAATCGCCGCCATCAGCAAAACGTGGTGGGTGTAGTGATGAGAAATCGTTTCGTTTTCGCGATTAATCACCTGCATTTCACGATCGGGATGGGAAAACAGTCCCCAGACATGGCTCATACCGCCCCCTTGTTGTGAGTTCATGAACCTGACAGTTCAAGTATAAGTCAGCTTGTGATTATTTTTTGTTCACTCATGTAATTTGCACCGTCTGATGTACGTCCTTTTTCAGCGTGAACTATTCACAGGGTGTATGCTTACAGGCAAGCAAAGGGAGACAGACTGGCCTATGGATCTCAATACACTCATCTCACAATATGGTTATGCCGCGCTGGTGATCGGTAGCCTGGCGGAAGGTGAAACCGTGACTTTGCTGGGAGGCGTTGCGGCACATCAGGGGCTATTAAAGTTCCCGCTGGTGGTACTTTCTGTGGCGCTTGGCGGCATGATTGGCGACCAGGTGCTTTATCTGTGCGGGCGGCGGTTTGGCGGCAAGCTGTTACGCCGTTTCTCGAAACATCAGGATAAAATTGAGCGGGCGCAGAAACTTATCCAACGCCATCCGTATCTGTTTGTCATTGGTACGCGTTTTATGTATGGCTTTAGGGTGATTGGCCCGACGCTGATTGGTGCCAGCCAGCTGCCGCCGAAAATCTTTCTGCCACTGAATATCCTTGGCGCATTTGCCTGGGCGTTGATTTTTACCACTATCGGTTACGCTGGTGGTCAGGTGATTGCGCCGTGGTTGCACAATCTCGACCAGCATTTGAAGCACTGGGTCTGGTTGATTCTGGTCGTGGTTCTGGTGGTAGGCGTGCGCTGGTGGCTGAAACGGCGCGGGAAGAAAAAGCCGGATAATCAGGCGTAAAGCAGTTGCCACAGATAAGCATTCACGCCACATCCGGCACCGGGTGTTCCATGCCTGATGCGACGCTGGCGTGTCTTATCTGGCCTAACCCAATGAAATATCCACGCACCTCACTGCGCTATTCTGGGTTGAACTGCGGATTCGCCAACATAAAGCCGCCATCCACTATCAACGACTGCCCGGTGGTGTAATTTGCGCCCTCTGAGCACAGCCACGCTACCAGGCTGGCAATCTCATGCGTTGCGCCAAAACGCCGCAAGGGAATCGAAGGCTCCGCGCCGGGCTTCACGTCGCCATCATCCATGCCGTTCATTGGCGTGGCGATCGCCCCAGGTGCAACCGCATTCACCAAAATCTTATGCCTGACCAGCTCCAGCGCCATCGCTTTGGTTAACCCGCCGAGCGCATGTTTAGCGGCTGTGTAGGCGCTGGCATCCGGCAACGGCGTATGTTCATGCACCGACGTAATGTTGATGATGCGACCACCCTGCCCTTGTTTCACCATCTGGCGGGCAGCAATTTGCGAGCATAAAAATGCACCATCGACATCAACGGTAAAAATCTTGCGCCACTCATCGAAAGCCATATCAAGAAACGGCGCTTTGGTCATTGCGCCCGCATTATTCACCAGCACATCAATACGCCCCAGCCGTTGAATGAGTTTCTCCAGCGCCAGTGCCCCTTCTGGTAGATTGCCGAGATCCAGCTGCACGATCTCCGCACGTACGCCGTGGCTAACCACCTCACGCGCGGTATCTTTTGCCCCTTCTTCATCAGAGTGCCAGGTAATACCAATATCAAACCCCTGCTGCGCCAGTAATAACGCGCACTCTTTGCCGATCCCCGAATCGGAGGCGGTAATAATCGCGACCTGTGCCATCGAGTTCTCCACTTAACGCTGAATAAACGTTAAGTATAGAAGGCGCATATCATCAACGTTTGTAACCCCCGCCCAACGCACCAGTGAGTTGAATGGAGGCATCCAGCCACTGCCCTTGCAATAACAGGCCATTGGCCCGCTCACGCAGCGCGGGGATTCTGGCTTCGCTGACGCGGGAACCCGCAATGATGCCCGCGTTAAAGCGCGCCTGCGCAAGACCTACTACACGCAAGGCATCGCGCTCAATTTGCGCCTGATGCTGGTTTTTCTCCGCCAGTGTCTGAACCTGACTAGCTGCCCGCGCCACGTCATTCACCGCTTCAACCACCGCTTTGTTGTAGCTGGCGATAGACAAGTTGCTTTCGGCTTTTGCGATATCGAGGTTGGCGTTAAGACGGCCACTATCGAAAATGGGTAGCGTCAGGCCTGCCGTAACGCCCATTTGCTGCGCGGAATGACGGAACAGATCGCTTAAGTGCAACGCATCCTGTTGCAGGAAGGCCATCAGGTTGATGTCAGGATAAAATGCCGCTTTTGCCGCATCAATAGTGCTTAACGATGACTCAACGTACCAGTGCGCCGCCTGCAAATCTGCCCGCCGGGCCAGTAAGGAGTACCCCAGTTCATCAGGAAGCTGGCTTGCCACTTTCGGCAACGCGACCGGATTAAGCTTCAATGCCTTTGTCTGGTGATTTGTAAGTGCGCTTAACCGTGCCTCAATAATTTTCATTTTCCCCGCGACATCGTTGAGCTGCTGCCGGGTTTTGCTGGCATTAATATCGGTTTCCACACCTTCAACTGAAGAAGTAATCCCGTTCTGATATAGCTGGCGATCGGTGGCGATAATGGTGTTCTGCTCTTTTTCGATTTGCTGTAAGACAGTGTTTAACGCCGCCTGGGTTTGCCACTCCCAGTACAGGCGGGCTACGCTGCCAGCCAGCAATTGGCGGGTTTGCTCGCGTTCCGCCGCTCGTGCTTTAACCGTACCCAGGCGAGCAGTAACCTCCGCCCGATTCTTTCCCCAGATATCGAGATGCCAGCCCGCCGTTAAGCCAAAAGTACCGTTGGTGTACCACGGACCGGTCGTACCTGCGGCAGGATCGTTCAGAGCAAACGGCCCCATTAACCCTTCTGCCGACATTTTTTGCCGCTCCATATCCGCAGAAAAGTCGATCTGCGGACCATCCTGAGTGGCAACTGCCTTCGCCTGGGCTTCAGCCAGCTGAATGCGCTGTTCAGCCACCTGCATATCCGGTGCGTTCTGTAGTGCATTGTTAATTAAGGAAGTGAGCTGATTATCGTGATACTTCAGCCACCATTGGCTGTCTGGCCAACCATTTTTCAGCGCCGTGGGTAATGCGGTGTCAACTTGCACAGCGGGCGTTTGCTGGCTTAACGCCTGGCGGGTTTCATGCATAGGCGCACACCCGGCCAGCATCAGTAACAGCGGAAAACAGGCGATGGCGGGATAAAAGGAATCACGATTCATGGGGGAATAATCAGGTAAGAAAAGGTGCGCGGAGATTACCGTGTGTTGCGATATATTTTTTAGTTTCGCGTGGCAAAACATCAGTGGCAATAATATGACATATCCAGAAAAATATACACTAAGTGAATGATATCTTCCGATTTATCTTAATCGTTTATGAATAACGGCAAAGGGCTTCGTTTTTTCCTATACTTATTCAGCACTCACAAATAAAGGAACGCCAATGAAAATTATACTCTGGGCTGTATTGATTATTTTCCTGATTGGGCTACTGGTGGTGACTGGCGTATTTAAGATGATATTTTAAAATTAATTAATGTCATCAGATCCGAAAATAACGAGAATATTTCAGTCTCTCATCCTGTTGCGCTCCTGTCATGTGCATTGCTTCATATAATCACTGGCGCAAGGAGCGCGCAGGGGGCGACCAATCGCCGCTGCGCGGTGCCCTCGGCTTATCCCTTACGGCTACCGGGTCGGCGATTTTGACGCCACCAAACAACCGTGCGGCCTATTGATAAAGAGCTAACACATTGTCAAAAAACATCACTATGGTTTTTTAGAGTTTCTCGATATCAATTGCCTGAATAGCCCTTGCAATATCAGGGGAATTATTCAACACCCGAACATGCTGAAATAATTCCGTTGCTTCATCGTATTCTTTACGCAAATAACTCAACCACTGTTTAATCCGCGCAACGTGATATAACCCGGTATCGCCCTGCTTTTCCAGACGGGTATATTTTTGCAGCAAAGCAACTACCTCCGGCCACGGCATTCGCGGTTCGTTATATTTTACCACCCGGCTCAGGTTGGGAATATTGAGCGCCCCGCGACCAATCATCACTGCGTCGCAGCCGCTGATCGCCATGCATTGTTGCGCGCTCTGCCAGTCCCAGATTTCACCGTTGGCAATCACCGGAATATTCAGCCGCTGGCGAATCTCGCCAATCGCCTGCCAGTCAATATGCTCCGCGCGGTAACCCTGCTCTTTTGTCCGCCCATGCACCACCAGCTCCGTAGCGCCAGCCTGTTGAACCGCATCGGCGATTTCAAATTTCTTCTCACCGCTGTCCCAGCCCAGACGCACTTTTACGCTGACGGGCAAATGCGCTGGTACAGCTTCACGCATCGCTTTTGCACCCTGGTAGATGAGTTCAGGATCTTTGAGTAACGTCGCGCCGCCGCCGCTACCGTTAACCGTTTTCGACGGGCAGCCGCAATTGAGATCCACGCCCCAGGAACCTAACTCCACCGCACGGGCGGCGTTCTCTGCCAGCCATTGTGGGAACTGACCTAACAACTGCACGCGCACCAGCGTACCAGATGGTGTCCGGCTGGCGTTTTGTAGCTCAGGGCAAATGCGATGAAAGACTTTTACCGGCAGCAGTTGATCCACCACGCGGACAAACTCGGTGATGCACAGATCGTAGTCGTTAACTTCGGTCAGCAATTCACGCACCAGAGAGTCAAGCACTCCCTCCATCGGTGCCAGTAACACACGCATATCATCACCCGCAAAAAAATGAGGCGCTATGTTAGCGCCTATGGTCAGCGGATTAAAGGTCTGCAAAGAGGGATTGCTGCAAACTGCAATCCCTCTCTATGCTTGATGTATGCCTGAGTTCGCTGCTCATTGCGTAATACCGGGGAGCGAAAAAATAAGCGCTGATTTCTTAATGTGATCGGTAGCACGTTTTACGAATTAATTGTATGATGAATCCATCTCATCTGGGGTGTTGATTATGAGTAAGACACTGAACATTATCTGGCAATATTTACGCGCTTTCGTCCTGATTTATGCCTGCCTGTATGCAGGCATTTTCATTGCTTCCCTGCTACCGGTAACCATTCCGGGCAGCATCATCGGTATGCTGATCCTGTTTGTCCTGCTGGCCTTGCAAATTCTTCCGGCAAAATGGGTCAATCCGGGGTGCTACGTACTGATTCGCTATATGGCGCTATTGTTTGTGCCGATTGGCGTAGGCGTCATGCAATATTTTGATTTGCTCCGCGCACAGTTTGGCCCGGTAGTGGTTTCCTGTGCAGTCAGTACGCTGGTGGTTTTTCTGGTGGTGAGCTGGAGTTCGCAACTGGTACACGGTGAACGTAAAGTCGTAGGTCAGAAAGGATCAGAAGAATGATGGCGAATATCTGGTGGTCATTACCGCTGACATTGATTGTCTTTTTTGCCGCCCGCAAACTGGCGGCACGGTATAAGTTTCCCTTGCTTAACCCGTTGCTGGTAGCAATGGTGGTGATCATTCCTTTTTTAATGCTGACTGGCATCTCTTACGACAGCTACTTTAAAGGTAGCGAAGTGCTAAACGATCTGCTGCAACCGGCGGTCGTCGCGCTGGCCTATCCTTTATATGAGCAGCTACACCAGATCCGCGCGCGCTGGAAATCGATCATCACCATCTGTTTTATCGGCAGCGTGGTTGCGATGGTGACGGGGACTTCCGTGGCATTGTTGATGGGCGCTTCACCGGAAATCGCCGCGTCAATCCTGCCGAAATCAGTCACCACGCCTATTGCAATGGCGGTTGGCGGCAGTATTGGCGGTATTCCGGCAATCAGCGCAGTTTGCGTGATTTTCGTCGGCATCCTCGGCGCGGTGTTTGGCCATACATTGCTTAATGCGATGCGTATTCGTACCAAAGCTGCGCGCGGTCTGGCAATGGGGACAGCCTCGCACGCCCTCGGTACGGCGCGCTGCGCCGAGCTGGATTATCAGGAAGGTGCATTTAGTTCGCTGGCGCTGGTGTTATGCGGGATTATTACTTCGCTGATCGCACCGTTCCTTTTCCCGATTATTCTGGCAGTAATGGGCTAAAATTTGCGATGCGTCGCGCATTTTTGATGTAAGTTTCACGCGTTGCATAATTAATGAGATTCAGATCACATATAAAGCCATAACGGGTTCGTAAACTGTTATCCCATTACATGATTATGAGGCAACGCCATGCATCCACGTTTTCAAACCGCTTTTGCCCAACTTGCGGATAACTTGCAATCTGCACTGGAACCTATTCTGGCAGACAAGTACTTCCCCGCTTTGTTGACCGGGGAGCAAGTCGCATCGCTGAAGAGCGCAACGGGGCTGGACGAAGACGCGCTGGCATTCGCACTACTTCCGCTGGCGGCGGCCTGTGCGCGTACGCCATTGTCGAATTTTAATGTTGGCGCAATTGCGCGCGGTGTGAGCGGAACCTGGTATTTTGGTGCCAATATGGAATTTATTGGTGCGACAATGCAGCAAACCGTTCATGCCGAACAAAGCGCGATCAGCCACGCCTGGTTGAGTGGTGAAAAAGCGCTTGCAGCCATCACCGTTAACTACACGCCTTGTGGTCACTGCCGTCAGTTTATGAATGAACTGAACAGCGGTCTGGATCTGCGTATTCATCTGCCGGGCCGCGAGGCACACGCGCTGCGTGACTATCTGCCGGATGCCTTTGGGCCGAAAGATCTGGAGATTAAAACGCTGCTAATGGACGAGCAGGATCACGGCTATGCGCTGACGGGTGATGCGCTTTCTCAGGCGGCGATTGCAGCGGCAAACCGTTCGCACATGCCTTACAGTAAGTCGCCAAGCGGTGTCGCGCTGGAATGTAAAGACGGTCGTATTTTCAGTGGCAGCTACGCTGAAAACGCCGCATTCAACCCGACTCTGCCACCGTTGCAGGGAGCGTTAATTCTGTTGAATCTCAAGGGTTATGATTACCCGGATATCCAGCGCGCGGTTCTGGCAGAAAAAGCCGATGCGCCGTTGATTCAGTGGGATGCCACCTCCGCAACGCTGAAAGCTCTCGGCTGTCACAGTATCGACCGCGTGCTTCTCGCTTAAGCCTGGTGCCGGATGCGGCGTGAACGCCTTGTCCGGCTTGCCAGCCCTCTCCTGGTGTCGAAATTCCCGGCAAACAGTTTGCCGTTTCTTGCGCAAAACCAGCGGGTAAAGTAGCCTGATGGAAATTTTCCTTAGATCGAGTCTCCTGCATGTTAAAGCGCGTGTTCCTCAGCCTGTTAGTCCTGATCGGCTTGCTGCTGTTGACTGTGCTCGTCCTCGATCGCTGGATGAGCTGGAAAACCGCGCCTTATATCTACGACGAATTGCAGGATCTCCCCTACCGCCAGGTCGGCGTGGTGCTCGGCACAGCAAAATATTATCGTACCGGCGTTATTAATCAGTATTATCGCTACCGCATTCAAGGAGCGATTAATGCCTATAACAGCGGTAAGGTAAATTATCTATTACTGAGCGGCGATAACGCATTGCAAAGTTATAATGAGCCGATGACCATGCGCAAAGATTTAATCGCTGCTGGTGTCGACCCATCAGATATTGTTCTCGATTACGCAGGCTTTCGTACGCTGGATTCCATCGTGCGTACACGCAAAGTTTTCGATACTAATGATTTCATTATTATCACCCAACGTTTCCACTGTGAGCGGGCATTATTTATTGCGCTGCATATGGGGATTCAGGCTCAGTGTTATGCCGTACCGTCACCGAAAGATATGCTGTCAGTACGTATTCGCGAATTTGCCGCCCGTTTCGGTGCGCTGGCTGACCTTTATATTTTTAAACGTGAACCGCGTTTTTTAGGGCCGCTGGTCCCTATTCCGGCTATGCACCAGGTGCCGGAAGATGCGCAGGGGTATCCCGCCGTCACACCCGAACAGTTACTTGAATTACAAAAGAAACAAGGAAAGTAGTTATGGATGTACAGCAGTTTTTTGTCGTTGCCGTTTTTTTCCTTATTCCGATATTTTGTTTCCGCGAAGCATGGAAAGGCTGGCGCGCAGGCGCGATTGATAAACGGGTTAAAAATGCACCGGAACCGGTGTATGTCTGGCGAGCAAAAAATCCCGGACTCTTTTTCGCTTATATGGTGGCATATATCGGCTTCGGAATTTTATCTATCGGCATGATTGTTTATCTTATTTTCTATCGTTAATATTTTCTCTTTTCTGTTAATTATTGAGAATAATTATTACTTCACTCAATAAGCTGCGGATATAACATTCTGAACCGCAGCTATTTGTGAATCCTTTCACAGTATAAATTTCCCCACGCGCATAGCCTTAATATCAGCACGCAATATTTATTTAGCGTTCGCCTTAATTACTCATAGCATTAAGGAAGATCACATGCCGCAACAAAATTATCTGGATGAACTCACTCCGGCTTTTACACCGTTACTGGCGATTAAAGAAGCCTCTCGCTGTTTATTATGCCATGACGCCCCCTGTAGTCAGGCTTGCCCGGCACAGACCGATCCGGGGAAATTTATTCGCTCAATCTACTTTCGTAATTTTAAAGGCGCTGCCGAAACAATTCGTGAAAATAATGCCCTCGGTGCCGTTTGTGCCAGAGTGTGCCCGACGGAGAAATTATGCCAAAGCGGTTGTACCCGTGCCGGTGTTGATACTCCCATTGATATCGGTCGCTTACAGCGTTTTGTTACTGATTTTGAACAACAAACTGGGATGGAAATTTATCAGCCCGGTACTAAAACGCTCGGCAAAGTCGCCATTATTGGCGCAGGTCCTGCCGGATTGCAGGCCAGTGTGACGCTGACAAACCAGGGTTATGACGTCACGATCTATGAGAAAGAAGCACAACCCGGTGGCTGGTTGCGTAACGGCATTCCGCAATTCCGGTTACCGCAATCAGTACTGGATGCAGAAATCGCCCGTATTGAAAAAATGGGCGTGACCATTAAGTGCAATAACGAAATCGGTAAAACACTCACCCTGGAGCAGCTGAAAGCGGAAAACCGCGCGGTACTGGTCACCGTGGGGTTATCAAGCGGTTCGGGGCTACCACTGTTTGAGCATAGCGACGTTGAGATTGCCGTCGACTTCTTGCAACGTGCACGACAGGCGCAAGGCGATATCAGCATTCCACAAAGCGCATTAATTATCGGCGGCGGTGATGTCGCGATGGACGTAGCCAGCACGCTGAAAGTTCTCGGCTGTCAGGCAGTAACTTGCGTAGCGCGTGAAGAGTTAGATGAGTTTCCGGCAAGCGAAAAAGAGTTTGCCAGCGCCCGGGAGCTGGGCGTTTCGATCATTGATGGATTCACGCCAGTAGCCGTGGAAGGCAATAAAGTCACGTTTAAGCATGTACGGTTACCGGGCGAACTGACGATGGCGGCAGATAAAATTATTCTCGCCGTCGGTCAGCATGCCAGACTGGATGCCTTTGCGGAGTTAGAGCCGCAGCGTAACACCATCAATACACAAAATTACCAGACCCGCGATCCGCAAGTCTTTGCTGCTGGCGATATTGTTGAGGGGGACAAAACCGTGGTCTATGCCGTGAAAACCGGGAAAGAAGCCGCCGAGGCGATTCATCACTATTTAGAGGGAGCTTGCTCATGTTAACGAAAGATCTTTCGATTACTTTTTGCGGCGTGAAGTTTCCCAACCCGTTCTGCCTCTCTTCTTCGCCGGTAGGCAACTGCTATGAGATGTGTGCCAAAGCCTACGACACAGGCTGGGGTGGCGTGGTGTTTAAAACGATCGGTTTTTTTATCGCCAACGAAGTCTCGCCGCGTTTTGATCATCTGGTGAAAGAAGATACCGGTTTTATCGGCTTCAAAAATATGGAGCAGATTGCTGAACATCCGTTGGAAGAGAATCTGGCCGCCCTGCGTCGGCTGAAGGAAGATTACCCGGACAAAGTATTGATAGCTTCAATCATGGGGGAAAATGAGCAGCAGTGGGAAGAGCTGGCGCGCCTGGTGCAAGAAGCTGGCGCGGATATGATCGAGTGTAACTTCTCCTGTCCGCAAATGACTTCTCATGCGATGGGTAGCGATGTCGGGCAAAGCCCGGAGCTGGTAGAAAAATATTGTCGGGCAGTGAAACGGGGTTCCACGCTGCCGATGCTGGCGAAGATGACGCCGAATATCGGTGATATGTGCGAAGTGGCGCTGGCGGCGAAGCGCGGCGGCGCAGATGGCATTGCGGCGATTAACACCGTTAAATCCATCACCAATATCGATCTTAATCAGAAAATCGGTATGCCGATCGTTAACGGTAAATCGAGTATTTCCGGATATTCCGGTAAAGCGGTAAAACCGATCGCCCTGCGCTTTATTCAGCAAATGCGCACCCATCCAGAGCTGCGCGATTTCCCGATCAGCGGTATCGGCGGTATCGAAACCTGGGAAGATGCGGCAGAGTTTTTATTGCTCGGTGCAGCGACGTTGCAGGTGACCACCGGCATTATGCAGTACGGCTATCGCATCGTAGAAGATATGGCGAGCGGGTTGTCGCATTATCTCGCCGATCAGGGATTTGATTCGTTGCAGGATATGGTAGGTCTGGCGAATAACAATATTGTCCCGGCGGAAGATTTAGACCGCAGTTATATTGTCTATCCCCATATCAATCTCGATAAATGTGTTGGCTGTGGACGCTGTTATATTTCCTGTTACGACGGCGGTCACCAGGCGATGGAATGGAGCGAGAAAACACGCACGCCGCATTGTAATACCGAGAAATGTGTTGGTTGCCTGCTTTGTGGTCACGTCTGCCCGGTGGGTTGTATTGATCTCGGAGAAGTGAAGTTTAAGAAGGGAGAGAAAGAACACCCGGTAACGTTGTAAAACCAGAGACGCATCCGGCATTTGGCACCGATTGCCGGATGCGGCGCATCCGGCAATACCCACATTCACATCATTTCTTACGCGCGTATTTCAGTGAATCCAGCGCCACGGCGAAGATAATAATCGCCCCTTTGATGATGTACTGCCAGTATGGGTTTACGCCGATATACGTCAGGCCATAGTTGATGACGGTAAAAATAATCACCCCGGTCACCACGCCAATCACCGTCCCTACACCACCGCTGAACGATACACCGCCTACCACACACGCCGCGATAGCATCCAGCTCATACATAAAGCCGAGGTTGTTGGTGGCAGAGCCGATACGTCCGGCTTCTAACATCCCGCCGAAGGCATAGAACACACCAGACAACGCGTAGATCATCAGCAGGTTCAGGCCGACGTTGACACCAGATACTTTCGCCGCTTCCGGGTTACCGCCAATGGCAAAAATGTTCTTGCCGAAGCGGGTTTTGTTCCACAACACCCAGACGAACGCCACCGCAATCAACGCGTAGAAGGTGATGTAAGAGAGACGGAAACTCCCCAGCGCGACAAAGCCCTGAGCAAAGGTAGAGAAGCCACTGTCAAAACCAGAAATTGGCGACGCCCCGACAAAGTCGTAATAGAGCGAGTTGATGCCATAGACGATGATCATCGTGCCGAGCGTGGTAATGAACGGCGTCACGTTGAGATAAGCGATAATCAGGCCGTTGATCAAACCGATCACCGCACCAATGGCACAGACAATCAGAATAACCAGCGCAATCGGCATCGTCGCCATTTCCGGGAACACTTTGTTGGCGTTATCCATGGACTGCAATAACGTCGCCGCTACTACTGCCGCCAGCCCCACCTGGCGACCTGCAGAAAGGTCGGTCCCCTGGGTGACAATTAACCCTGCCACACCGAGCGCGATAATAATACGCACCGATGACTGGGTGAGAATATTACTTAAGTTCAACAGACTTAAAAATGTTGGGTCCTGGAAAATAATAATCGCCAGCAAAACTAAAAGAACGACGTAAATACCGCCCTCTTTCAGGTAAGTAAGAAAACTTTTCTTATTTAACGCACTCATGGGAAGCCCCTAATCTTAAAGGTGCAAAGACGCAAGACGCAGAATTTCGTTTTGCGTTGTTGTTTTTGTATCGACAATTCCGGAAACGAGACCATTGCTCATGACCAGAATACGGTCTGTTATCCCTAACAACTCAGGCATTTCAGAGGAGATAATAATAATCCCTTTGCCTTTCTTCGCCAGTTCGGCAATTAACTGATAGATCTCAAACTTCGCTCCGACATCAATACCGCGCGTCGGTTCATCGAGCATTAATATTTCTGGTTGCGTTAGTAGCCAGCGACCAATAATCACCTTTTGCTGATTACCGCCGGAGAGCGAACCAATTTGCGTCCGATGCCCCGGTGTTTTTACCCGCATCGAATCAATCACCCACTGGGTATCGCTTTTCATCCGCGAGTTATCCAGTAAACCAACTTTATTTTTGTAGTTGCGAATATTGGAAATTAACGAGTTAAAACCGATATCCAGATAGGCATAAATTCCCGTTGAGCGGCGCTCCTCAGTTACCAGAGCAAATCCGTGGTTTATGGCTTCGTTGGCATTATGGTTATTGATCTTTTTGCCGTGCAGCGTAATGGTGCCAGCCGATTTCTCGCGAATACCAAATAACGTCTCAACAATATCGGTACGTTTCGCCCCCACCAGACCGGCAATACCGAGGATCTCCCCTTTATGCAGGTCAAACGAGACATCGCGAATCGACGGCTGGCGCAGTGACGTCAGGTTACGCACTTCGAGGATCACTTCGCCCGGCTTGTTTTCTTTATCCGGGAAACGCTGGTTAAGAGAACGACCAACCATCATGGCGATGATCTTGTCCATCGTCAGCCCTGCCAGCGGTTCGGTAGCGATCCACTGACCGTCGCGCAATACGGTAACTTCATCACATAACTGGAAGATTTCTTCCATTTTATGCGAGATATAAACAATACCGCAGCCGCGCTCTTTTAATTTACGGATAATAGTGAACAGATGATTGACCTCTTTTTCGGTTAACGAAGAAGTCGGTTCATCCATAATCACAATTTTCGCGTTATAGGAAAACGCTTTGGCGATTTCGATCATCTGCATTTGCGAAACGGATAATGTGCCGACGCGCGCACGCGGATCGATATCAATATCCAGTTCATCAAAAATCGCTTTGGTTTCGCGGTACATTTTGTCCTGATCGACAAACATGCCTTTGGTGGGATATCGCCCCAGCCACATGTTATCCATCACCGAACGTTGTAATACCAGGTTTAACTCCTGGTGTACCATCGAAATACCATTTTCCAGGGCTTCTTTTGCAGAATGGAAATCGATCTCTTTACCCTGGAATAAAATGGTGCCGGAGTCTTTTTGATAAATACCAAACAGGCATTTTAATAATGTTGATTTTCCTGCGCCGTTTTCCCCCATTAATGCATGGATAGAATGTGGCCGGACTTTTAAATTAACGTTATCAAGTGCCTTAACACCAGGAAAAGACTTGTTGATACCGCTCATTTCCAACAAGTATTCCCCGGAAGACGGAGTCGTTGAGCTGACCATATAATTTTACCTTGTTGGCCATACAATAAGGGCGCAGTAAACGACTGCGCCCAATCAGTCTTATTTCTTGCTGAATTCAGCCAGGTTGTCTTTATCTACGCCAACATAAGGTACGCGGACCACTTTGTTGTCGATTTTCCAGTTGGTGCCATCAGCCGCACCTTTGCCATCGGCCAGGTTTTTCGCCAAATCAAAGGTCGCTTTCGCCTGGTTGTTAGCATCGTTCAGTACGGTGCCCGCCAGTGCACCGGATTTCACCAGCGCCAGCGCTTCTGGCAGCGCATCGACGCCAAACACCGGAATGCTGGACTTGTTGTGTGCTTTCAGTGCTTCTACCGCGCCCATTGCCATCGCATCGTTGTTGGCGATAACCACTTCGATTTTGTTGGCGTTCGGGCCAGACAGCCAGGCGTCCATCTTATCTTTCGCCTGAGCGGTATCCCACATAGCGGTATCTAACTGTAACTGTTCAGTTTTGATGCCTTTGTCGTTTAATTCTTTAATCACGTAAGTGGTACGTGCTTCTGCATCCGGATGGCCCGGCTCACCTTTCAGCAGTACGAACTGAATCTGACCGTCTTTGTTCAGATCCCAACCCTGATTCGCCGCCCAGTGTTTAGCAATCAAATCGCCCTGAATAATGCCGGACTCTTTGGAGTCAGTGCCAACGTAGTAGGCTTTGTCGTAGCTATCCAGCGCCTTACGAGACGGTTCTTTGTTGAAGAAAACCACCGGCACATTTTGCCCACGCGCTTTCTCAATCACCGTACCCGCAGCTGCCGGGTCAACCAGGTTGATTGCCAGTGCCTTCACCCCTTTCGCCAGCAATACGTCGATCTGATCGTTCTGCTTGGACTGGTCATTCTGAGAATCATTCATCAGCAGCTGAACATCTGGCGCGGCTTTCGCATCTTGCTCAATAGCCTTGCGCACTACAGACATAAAGTTATCGTCGTACTTATAGATTGTTACACCAATGCGAGTATCAGCAGCGTGTGCAGCGGCACCGAATAACATGCTGGCCATCACAGCAGACAGGGTTAACACCTTCTTATTCATGGTATCTCCGGTTTTTCTTATGCAGGGTAGTGCTTGAGATAAATGCTCGGCGGGGCAGTAGAGTTAATGAAGTGTTACTGAACGCCGAAGCTCACTTTTTAAAATTCGTTCTTCCATGCCCGGTAACGCTCCAGAAAACGGCTTTAATTGTTGTTATGACGCTATTACCTCGGTGAAAGTGATTATTCACTGTTACATACGGGTTACAACGTTAAAACGGTGCAATCATAGCTATCACATTGTTAAGATACTGTGAAATCACTCACAGATTGAAAGCGGTTACATCGCCTGATTTGTTGAGTTAGTGATCGCCGCCGCATTCTGGCGCGTTGCGACAGAATGGCGACGCACTAACGTCGGCATAAAACAGTGGCTAGCACGAGGATCAATATTGCCTGCTGCCCCCTGCAAGGCCAGTTCGGTGGCTAATTTAGCCATTGAAGCAATGGGATAGCGCACAGTCGTTAATTGCGGGTCGGTGTAACGGGCGATGGGAATATCATCGAAACCGATGATTGAGAGATGTAACGGAATCGCAATGCCATTATCTTTTAATGCTGTCAGTGCGCCAGCGGCCATATTGTCGTTATAAGCAAATACAGCGGTAAGTTGTAGATTGCGCCCCAGCAGTTCAACCATCGCCGCCTCACCGCCCGGCATGTCCGGCGTGCCAGTGCCAATCCAGCTTTCCGGCGGAATAATATCCTGCTCTTTCAACGCACTCATCCAGCCTGCTTTACGCATGGCGTCATCTTCAATGCCGTGACTGGAAGAAAGATAACCAATACGTTGATGACCGTTATTCAGCAACATGCGCGTCGCCATTCGGGCACCGCTGAGATTATCCAGGCAAACGCAACGATGGGCGTACCCCGGCACAACGCGGTTGATTAACACCATACCGGGAATGTTATCCATAAATTGTGCCAGTTCATCGTCACTCAATGCTTTTGAGTGAACAATCAATGCATTACAACGCTGGCGAATTAACACCTCAATGGCGTGACGCTCTTTTTCCGCTTCATGATAGCTATTGCCGATTAGCACGTATTTCTGATGCTGCTGGGCGACCAGATCCACCGCTTTTACCAGCGCGCCGAAAAACGCATCAGAAACGTCCATCACCACCACGCCAATGGTGTCGCTAACCTGAGTTGCCAGCGCCTGGGCATTGGCATTTGGTCGATAATCCAGCTCACTAACGGCTTTCATTACTGCTTCACGCGTGTCGGCACTGACCAGCGTGCTGTTATTGAGCACTCGAGAAACCGTTGCCACAGAGACGCCAGCCTGACGCGCTACATCACGAATGGTGATCATATTCACTACCTGTTATGAGATTGCAGTAAATGACTGCTTGCTGGCGGCTATTTTGTCAGCACTGAATACAGGACTTCGTGAATCGAGTCACAGCAATGGAAACGGTTACAGCCGTTTTGTTAACGAATGTGATCCAGATCGTTATCTTGATGTTTTAGATATTGCCGGTCCGGCAGCACGCAAAGTTAACTGACGCCAGAGCCATTCCACCGGCCCCTGGCGGAAGTAACGCAGCCAGATAACAGAGAAGAGGATATTCGCCAGCCATACCGGAATAACAAACGCCAGCAGCTCCAGACGGTCAAACAGCATAAACAAACCGAGGTGGTAAAAAAGCGTGGTACAAATCAGCGTTTGCAATAGATAGTTGGTTAGTGCCATCCGTCCGACGCAGGCGATTGCCAGTACCAGCTTAAAGCGGCTTAATTGCGGCCAGAAGCCATAAAACAGCGACGCATAGCCAATCGCCTGAAACGGCGCACTCAGTTCCCGCGGCATCTGAAGTAAGAAGGCGCACCAGCGATACGCCCAGTCCAGCCGCCATTGCAGGGCGATAGCAGGAAGGTTAATGATCACCCCAATCGCCACCAGCACAAAACCAGTACGACGATAGTGACGTAAGCTGAACTGCCCTTTCAGCCAGCCGCTGCGCATCAGCGCCGCACCAATGAGCATCATCCCTGCCAGTTGCCAGCCATACTGTGCGCCCAGTGCCAGTAAACTGTTTCCAACACCATCGGCACGATTACTGATCGCTTCAACGCCGCCGTGAAGCTTCCAGTATTTTTCATACAAAATAGCCGATGCATCCGGCGTCCAGGCGCGGCTGGTCTGGCTGTCGGAAATCAGCCCCAATAACATCAAAACGCCAAGCCCCACCAGATAAAGCATGACGCCTGTATTAAACAGGCTTTTTACCGATGGCGCATCGCGCACCAGCCGCCAGCAGATTAAGCCCACCAGCCCGTAAGCCAGCAGAATATCGCCGTCCCAGAACAATAAACCGTGAATAAAGCCCAGCAAGACTAACAGCGTTAACCGCGACTGGATCCAGCGTCTGCCACGGGGCAGCAACATTTGCAGGCCAGCACCAAACAGCAGCGCAAAAAGCGTGAGGAATTTCACCTGGCCGATGAGATCGAGAAATGCCCAGGTCCATGCATCCTGCGGCGTAATAGCGCCGTACCAGGCGGGATTAAGATAAGCCGCCTTTGGTAGCCCAAAGGCGCTGATGTTTAATAGCAGGATCCCCAGAATGGCGACGCCGCGAACAAAATCGAGCGTGACGTTGCGCTCCATGGTTCCTGCCTTTTAATCAGTTGTGATGACGCACAGCGCGCAGAAATTCGTGGCGCGTATTCTGACTGGATTTGAACAATCCACCAAGAGAGGTCGTTGTTGTGGCACTGGTTGCGTCGCGGATGCCACGCGCTTTCACGCAGTAATGCACCGCGTCGATAGAGACAGCCACGTTATTGGTGCCCAGCAGCGTTTGTAGCGCAATGAGAATTTGCTGGGTCAGACGTTCCTGCACCTGCGGACGCTGGGCAAAGAACTGCACGATGCGGTTAATTTTTGACAGACCGATCACCGAATCTTTCGGGATATAAGCCACCGTCGCTTTGCCATCTATGGTAACAAAATGGTGTTCACAGGTGCTGGTCAGGGTGATATCGCGCACGGTGACCATTTCATCGACCTTCATTTTGTTTTCAATGAGGGTGATTTTCGGGAAATTGGCGTAATCCAGACCGGAGAAAATTTCATCGACATACATTTTAGCGATGCGATGCGGCGTTTCCATCAAACTGTCATCAGCCAGGTCGAGATTCAGCAGCTGCATGATTTCGGTCATATGACCAGCAATAAGGCTTTTGCGCGTTTCGTTATCCATTTCATGCACGGGCGGGCGCAGCGGTGTTTCCAGTCCTCGCGCAACTAACGCTTCATGAACCAGGGCCGCTTCTTTACTGAGTGATGGCATTTATGATTTCTCCTGCAGGTGTGACGCCTCCGCCCTGCGTGGGGGCAAAGTTATTAAGCTGATTTACAGCCTGATTATTGTGCGTGAGGCGGCGCACATAATCCAGTATTCACAGCGATAATTATTGTAATTGCCGCTGCCTTTCATCAGCAGATGTTAAAACATCGTTATGCAAATACGGAAGTGAAAGTTACTCACAGCACATTGAATAAACGGTATGATGAAGAAATTGCAAACAACACAACAAGGAGCCACGCATGGAAATGCTCGAAGAGCACCGCTGTTTTGAAGGCTGGCAGCAACGCTGGCGACACGACTCCAGTACCTTAAACTGCCCGATGACGTTCAGTATCTTTCTCCCACCACCTCGTGATCACACCCCGCCACCAGTGCTGTACTGGCTTTCCGGATTAACCTGCAATGACGAGAACTTCACCACCAAGGCGGGTGCCCAGCGCGTGGCGGCAGAACTGGGGATTGTACTGGTAATGCCAGACACCAGCCCGCGCGGCGAACAGGTTGCCAACGACGATGGCTACGATTTAGGCCAGGGCGCGGGGTTTTATCTTAACGCCACGCAACCGCCTTGGGCGACGCATTACCGGATGTATGATTATCTGCGCGATGAATTACCGGCGCTGATTCAGTCGCAATTTAATGTCAGCGACCGCTGCGCTATTAGCGGTCATTCAATGGGTGGTCACGGTGCATTGATTATGGCGCTGAAAAACCCGGGCAAATACACCAGCGTTTCCGCCTTTGCGCCGATTGTGAATCCGTGCAGCATCCCGTGGGGAATCAAAGCGTTTAGCACCTATTTAGGTGAGGACAAAAATGCATGGCTGGAATGGGACAGTTGCGCGCTGATGTATGCCAGTAACGCGCAGGATGCGATCCCGACGCTTATCGATCAGGGTGATAATGATCAGTTTCTTGCCGACCAGCTGCAACCCGCAGTGCTGGCAGAAGCGGCGCGCCAGAAAGCGTGGCCGATGACGCTGCGTATTCAGCCGGGATATGATCACAGTTACTACTTCATCGCCTCTTTTATAGAGGATCATTTGCGCTTCCATGCGCAACATTTACTGAAGTAAAGTCTGCCCGGTTCGCCGGGCATCTTCCTGTCAGAAGCGATAATCCACTGCCATAAAGTAACGACGTCCGTCTTCGTTATAGCTGTAGTCGTCACGACTGAGATCCTTGTCGCCAAGGTTCAGCACGCCTGCGCGCAGTTTGACGTCTTTAGTCACCTGCCAGGCCGCACCGGTATTCCAGATGGTATAACCGCCCGGTGTTTTAGCCGTCGCGCTGTCGGCGCGTTTCTGCCCGGTATAGTGACCAGAAACATAGAATGACCAGTCTTCCAGCGCCAGCGGTTTCCAGTCCAGCGTACCGTTAGCGGTATGGAACGGCAGATCGGATAAAGGTTTATTTTCGCCGTTGCTGACATCACGACCATCGTTGTAGGTGTAGTTGAGTGACAGTTTCCATTCATCGTTGAACGGAATTTTCAGTTCGGTTTCCACGCCCTGAATACGAGCTTTGTTAACGTTGTAGTAGCTAAATACCGGCACACCGTTCGCTGTAAAACCAACAAAGTTTTGGTAGCCTGGTGCAGCATTGACGTCAGACGTACGGCTGATGCTGATACGATCTTTCACATCGTTACGGAAAACGGTAACGCTGGATTCAACCCCTTCCAGCCAGCCTTCTTCACCCATGTAGTAAAGCCCCAGCTCCCAACTTTCGCTCGTTTCTGGTTTCAGATCCGGGCTACCCACAATCTTACATGCGCCACGGCAAGAATTGCTCGTCCAGTCAGGGCTAAGTTGCAACAGAGAAGGTGCTTTAAATGCCGTCGCCCAGCCCCCTTTTACCGTTACGGTGTCGGTGGCGTTATAAACCAGGTAGGCACGCGGACTCCAGTGTTCACCGTAGGTTTCATGATCGTCCATACGTACGCCGGTCGTCAGCGCCAGCGGCTCGAAGATCCGCCATTCATCTTCCACAAACAGCGCGTACTGGCTGGCAGACGTTTTGGAGCTGGTTCCCCCAGTCAGGTTCACCGCATCGCTAAGTTTGTCGTGACGCCATTCACCGCCAACCGTGAGAAACTGATTAATCGCCGTCAGCGGCAACGTGTATTTGCCGTCGACCGTATTGCTTTCGGAAGTTATCGGGCTGCTGTTGCCAGGGTTTTTGTTCTCGACTTTCTCACCGTAGTATTTCAGTTCGCTGGTGCCGTAATCCCAACGCCCATTATGGCTGACGGAGTAGTTCTGGCGTTCCAGGCGGTTTTTGTCCAGCGAGTCGGAATCACGATCCTGACGGTCGAAACCGTATCCGGCAGTAAAATCGTGATTTTGATTCGGTGTCCAGGCAAATTCGACATTGCCGTCGCGGCTGGAGAATCCTTCAATACGCGGCGTTTCTCCGGTATCGGTGGTCGTTGAGTTTTGCGGGTCATCCTTTTCACGTTTTGCCAGGCTGCCGTAAGCTTTCATTCCCAGCACACCGTCAATTAATGGTCCGCTGGTAAAGAACTGACCGTTATAGGTATCACCGCGATCGCGATGTTCCTGAATGGTGGTATCGACGGTAACGGTACCCGACCATTTCTGACCGATTTTTTTGGTGATGATATTCACTACACCGCCGAGCGCATCGGAACCGTACAGCGACGACATCGGGCCACGGACCACTTCAATACGTTCGATGGAATCGACCGGGATCCAGTTCAGATCGAAATCATTGTGGCGGAAGACGGCATTGCGGGAGTTAACGCGTTTACCGTCGACGAGAATCAGGGTGTAGCTGCTGTCCAGACCACGAATACTAACGCCCTTACGGTTATCCCCTTCGTTCGTCAGTTGTACGCCAGGCACTTCTTTGAGGACATCCTTCAGATTCTGTACCGGTTTTCGCTGCAGGTCTTCCTGGGTAATGACGCTGATACTGGCAGGTGCATCTTTAAGGTTTTGTTCAACGGAAGATGCAGTGACAACCATCGTTTCGCCATCATCATCGACCGCTAACACAGGCCATGCACAAGAAATAGCGGACAAACACAGCCCGACCCGTACGAAAGGGTTCAACCTAAACATTCCATATCTCCATGAGGTAACTACGAAAATAAAATGGGTATCGCTCACATCTTCTTTACGTCCCCTTGCGTACGGCAGCATCGCGGTGGACTTATTTGTATGCAGGTGATCATCCCAGAAAGCCGGAACAGCCTCTGATTTGTCAGCCTTTTTTGATTGCGGCGTAACGATAATGCAAACGATAACAATTATCAATCCAAATGATAAATTTTATATCCGCATGATTTGTCAGGGAAATGGAATTGAAAAAGCCCTCTCGGTTGAGAGGGCTTAGCAAGGAAGGGAGGAAACTTATTTCTTATCGTTCTGCGGGAACTTCATTTCGCTGTAACGTACGAAGTGTGTTCCTTTAATCAGCTTGTAGCCGAACCAAATAATCAGGAACAGCGGGATACCAATATACGTTGCCGCTACGCCGCCCCAGTCAATGGTATCTTTCAGGAACGCTTCGTAGTTCTGGCCTAAAGTGATAATCAGACACAGAATGAATGCGAAGATCGGCCCCAGTGGGAAGAAACCTGAACGGTACGGCAGATCGTTAATGTCGTGTCCCTGCAATACGTAACCGCGACGGAAGCGATAGTGGCTAATGGCAATCCCCAGCCAGGCGATAAAACCGGTCATCCCGGAGGTGTTCAGCAGCCACAGGTATACCGTCTGGTTGCCAAACATGGAGGTCAGGAAGCACAGACCGGCAATCACCGTCGTCGCATACAGCGCATTACGCGGCACGCCACCACGCGACAGTTTAGCGAAAATGCGCGGCGCTTTACCGTCACACGCCAGGGTGTACAGCATACGAGTAGACGCATACATACCGGAGTTACCCGCTGACAGCACCGCCGTCAGAATAACTGCATTCATCACCGCCGCCGCAGAGAGCAGACCCGCGTGCTGGAACACCAGGGTGAACGGACTAACGCTGATGTCTTTAACATCGTTACGCAGCAGGCTCGGATCGGTGTACGGAATAATCAGGCTGATAATCAGGATCGCGAACACATAGAACAACAGGATTCGCCAGAACACCTGACGTACCGCGCGTGGAATGTTTTTCGCCGGATCTTCGGACTCGCCTGCAGCAATACCGATCAGCTCGGTTCCCTGGAAAGAGAAGCCGACAATCATAGCTACGCCGATCATCGCCGCAAAACCACCAGCAAACGGCGCTTCGCCGATTGTCCAGTTGCTCCAGCCCGCAGGCTGCGCGCCTTTGAAGATACCGATAATCATCAGCACGCCAACGATGATAAAGACAATAACTGTCGTGACTTTGATCAGTGAGAACCAGTATTCCGCTTCACCAAAGCCGCGAACTGAGATGTAGTTCAGCAGGAAGATAACGCCGAGGAACAGCGCACTCCAGATCCAGCCCGGTGTATCCGGGAACCACCAGCTCATGACCAGCTGAGCTGCAACCAGGTCAACGGCGATAGTCACCGCCCAGTTGTACCAGTAGTTCCAGCCCAGCGCGAAGCCAAAGCCTTCTTCAACATAGTTCTGACCGTAAGTGGCAAACGAACCGGAAACCGGCATATATGCAGCCAGTTCACCGAGACTGGTCATCAGGAAGTAAACCATCAGGCCAATCAACATATACGAGAGCAATGCCCCGCCCGGACCTGCCTGAGAAATCGTTGCGCCAGAGGCAACAAAAAGACCTGTACCGATGGAACCGCCAATGGCAATCATCGTCAGGTGACGCGCCTTTAATTCACGGCGTAAGCCCGGCGCTTCTGTAGTTTTAGTTTCGGAACCCATACAAAAATGCTATCCATCTTAAAAATGAGGCGCGATTGTAGCAGACGATTGGCAATCCTTCCGGCAGAAATACACGGTTATAAGACACCTTCATGATCGCCCAGGGATTATAAGTAAAGCAGCCAATCTCTTTTCTGGCGAATGCATGCTGAGGGCGCTGCGTCACGAAATCGACACAGCACCAGCATGTTCTTGTACAGCAACTTAACGCGGTACATTCGCGGGATCGCAATAGTCCAGAAAGCGCCGTAGCGCGTTGGAAAGGTGTTTTTGCCGATGATGTATACGCCACAACGTACGCATCAGGCGCGGCAGAGGGACCGCAACTTCACTTAATGTGCCTGCCTGCAATTGATCTTCAATCACCCGCCGCGACAGGCAACTAATTCCCAACCCATGACGCACCGCATGTTTGATTGCCTCGGAGTTACCTAATTCCATCGCCATCTCAAACTTCGGTAAATGTGACAGCAACAGATAATCGACAATCTCCCGCGTGCCGGAGCCGCGTTCACGCAGGATCCACGGCGCAGCGGCCAGCTGTTCTAAGGTGACAGGTCCACGAGCCAATGGCGAAGTCGGCGCGGCGAAAACCACCAGCTCGTCTTCCAGCCACGGTTCAGAAATGATTTCAGTGCTGTGGCACGGTCCTTCAATAAAGCCAATATCAACGCGGAAATCCAGCACCGCTTGCATCACGTCCTGGCTGTTCCCAACGCTAAGTTCAATCGGCAACTGCGGATAATCATGGCGATAACGGGCAATGACTGCAGGCAGAATGTAGTTACCGATAGTACTACTGGCATAGATACGAATCGCGCCGTTGTCTTCGCGAAACAGTTGTTCGATTTCAACCGCCTGTTCAAGCAGTGCCAACGCGCGCGGATAGAGCAGCCGCCCGTGTTCATTAACAACCAGTCTTTTCCCCACGCGATCAAACAGTTGCACGCCAAGCTGCCCTTCCAGGTCGGTCAAGGCTGCGCTCACTGCTGATTGCGACAACGCCAGCATCACCGACGCCTGGGTGGTTGATCCACTTTTCAATACTTCTGCAAAAACTTCCAACTGCCGGAGGGTGATGTGCATAGTCGCTTACCACTTATAAAGATTAATTATAAATATATAATCAATTTTATTTTTAAACCAGTTAGTCGTAACCTTATGCCCGGTTAAAGGAGAGGGTTATGACGAATATCACCTTACAGAAACAACATCGTACACTGTGGCATTTTATTCCGGGGTTAGCCCTGAGTGCAGTTATCACCGGGGTCGCCCTGTGGGGTGGTTCCATTCCCGCGGTTGCGGGTGCCGGGTTTAGTGCCCTCACCCTCGCAATCTTGTTGGGGATGGTTTTAGGCAACACCATCTATCCGCACATCTGGAAAAGCTGTGACGGTGGCGTGCTGTTTGCCAAGCAATATTTATTACGTCTGGGTATCATTCTTTATGGCTTCCGTCTGACGTTCTCGCAAATTGCCGATGTCGGTATCAGTGGGATCATCATTGACGTGTTGACGCTGTCCAGTACCTTCCTGCTGGCTTGCTTCCTGGGGCAGAAAGTGTTTGGTCTGGATAAGCACACCAGCTGGTTGATCGGTGCCGGTAGCAGTATTTGTGGTGCTGCCGCGGTACTGGCGACTGAGCCGGTAGTGAAAGCGGAAGCCAGTAAAGTAACCGTGGCTGTTGCAACCGTTGTTATCTTCGGGACCGTGGCGATTTTCCTCTACCCGGCGATATATCCGCTGATGTCTCAATGGTTTAGTCCGGAAACTTTCGGTATCTACATTGGTTCTACTGTGCACGAAGTGGCGCAGGTGGTGGCGGCAGGTCATGCCATCAGCCCGGATGCAGAAAACGCAGCAGTTATTTCCAAAATGCTGCGCGTGATGATGCTGGCTCCGTTCCTCATCCTGCTGGCGGCGCGTGTTAAACAGCTGTCTGGGGCGAACAGCGGCGAGAAAAGCAAAATCACTATTCCGTGGTTTGCCATCTTGTTCATCGTAGTTGCCATCTTTAACTCGTTCCACCTGTTACCGCAGAGCGTGGTGAACATGCTGGTAACGCTGGATACCTTCCTGCTGGCAATGGCGATGGCGGCGCTGGGTCTGACCACTCACGTCAGCGCGCTGAAAAAAGCCGGGGCGAAACCTCTGCTGATGGCACTGGTACTGTTTGCCTGGCTGATTGTTGGTGGTGGTGCGATTAACTATGTGATTCAAAGCGTCATCGCATAAACCACTACATCTTGCTCCTGTTAACCCGCTATCATTACCGTTTTCCTCCAGCGGGTTTAACAGGAGTCCTCGCATGAAATACATTGGAGCGCACGTTAGTGCTGCTGGCGGTCTGGCAAATGCCGCAATTCGCGCCGCCGAAATCGACGCAACCGCGTTTGCCTTGTTCACCAAAAACCAACGTCAGTGGCGTGCCGCACCGCTCACGACGCAAACCATCGATGAATTCAAAGCCGCCTGTGAAAAATATCACTACACATCGGCGCAAATTCTTCCCCACGACAGTTATCTGATTAACCTCGGACATCCGGTCGCTGAAGCTCTGGAAAAATCGCGCGATGCGTTTATAGATGAAATGCAGCGTTGCGAACAGCTGGGGCTTTCTTTGCTCAACTTCCACCCTGGCAGCCATCTGATGCAGATTTCAGAAGAGGATTGCCTTGCGCGTATTGCCGAATCCATCAACATTGCGCTGGATAAAACTCATGGTGTGACAGCGGTGATTGAAAACACCGCCGGTCAGGGCAGTAACTTAGGGTTTAAATTCGAACATCTCGCGGCGATTATCGACGGCGTTGAAGATAAATCCCGCGTCGGCGTCTGCATTGATACCTGCCATGCTTTCGCTGCCGGGTATGATTTGCGTACTCCAGCCGAATGCGAGAAAACGTTCGCGGATTTTGCCCGTATTGTCGGCTTTAAGTATCTGCGCGGGATGCACCTTAACGATGCGAAAAGCACCTTTGGCAGCCGCGTTGACCGCCATCATAGCCTCGGTGAAGGCAATATCGGTCATGATGCGTTCCGCTGGATCATGCAGGACGACCGTTTCGACGGCATTCCGCTGATCCTTGAAACCATCAACCCGGATATCTGGGCAGAAGAGATCGCCTGGCTGAAAGCGCAACAAACTGAAAAAGCGGTAGCCTGAAGATGAACAACCGGGAGAAGGAGATCCTTGCAATTTTACGGCGTAACCCGCTGATTCAGCAGAACGAAATTGCGGATATGCTGCAAATCAGCCGTTCGCGCGTTGCGGCGCATATTATGGATTTAATGCGCAAAGGCCGGATTAAAGGCAAAGGTTACATTCTCACCGAGCAGGAATACTGCGTAGTGGTGGGGACAATCAATATGGATATTCGCGGGATGGCGGATATCCGTTACCCGCAAGCGGCTTCTCATCCCGGTACCATTCATTGCTCGGCAGGCGGCGTTGGACGCAATATCGCCCACAATCTGGCGCTGTTAGGCCGCGACGTCCATTTGCTTTCAGTGATTGGCGATGACTTTTATGGCGAAATGCTCCTGGAAGAAACGCGCCGCGCCGGCGTGAATGTCTCCGGCTGCGTTCGTTTACATGGCCAAAGCACATCGACGTATCTGGCAATTGCCGATCGAGACGATCAAATCGTGCTGGCGATTAACGATACCCATCTGCTGGATCAGTTGACACCGCAACTACTGAACGGGTCGCGCGATTTACTTCGTCATGCGGGCGTGGTACTGGCTGATTGCAACCTGACAGCCGAGGCGCTGGAGTGGGTCTTTACCCTCGCTGATGAAATCCCGGTGTTTGTCGATACCGTTTCAGAATTCAAAGCGGGCAAAATCAAACACTGGCTGGCGCATATTCACACCCTGAAACCCACTTTACCGGAGCTGGAAATTTTATGGGGACAGGCGATCACCAGCGATGCTGACCGTAATGCCGCAGTGAATGCGTTGCATCAGCAAGGCGTTCAGCAACTGTTTGTTTATTTGCCCGATGAGTCTGTTTATTGCAGCGAAAAGGATGGAGAACAATTTTTGCTGACAGCGCCAGCGCATACGACAGTAGACAGTTTTGGTGCTGACGATGGTTTTATGGCGGGCCTGGTATATAGCTTTCTGGAGGGAAACAATTTCCGTGACAGCGCCCGTTTTGCGATGGCCTGCGCGGCAATTTCACGCGCCAGCGGCAGCTTAAACAACCCTACCCTGTCTGCCGATAATGCGCTGTCATTAGTGCCAATGGTGTAACAATGTTGCCGGATTCGACGCTTGACCGCATCTAATCCGGCTCATAAATTGCACACTACGCTAAACCAATAAAGAACCCGGCAATGGTGGCACTCATCAGATTAGAAAGTGTCGCCGCCGCCAGCGCGCGTAAACCAAGCTGGGCGATTTCCGGCGCACGGTGTGGCGCAACCGCAGAAAACGCCCCCACCACCACCCCGATAGAACCAAAGTTAGCGAAACCGCACAACGCGAAAGAAATAATCGCCACGGTTTTAGCATCCAGAGTGCCAGCTGTTTGCAGATAAGGTGAGAAATTGAGGTAAGCGACAAATTCATTAATCGCCAGTTTCTGTCCAATCAAACTCCCGGCAAGATTCGCATCACTCCAGTCAACCCCCATCACCCACGCCAGCGGGGCCAGCAGGTAACCTAAAATGGACTCCAGCGAGGCATGTTCAAAACCAAACCAGCCGCCAACGCCGCCGATAATACCGTTAATTAACGCAATGATGGCGACAAATGCCATCACTACTGTCGCCACACCTGCGGCGATTTTCAGCCCGGTCATTGCCCCTGTAGCGGCGGCTTCAATAATGCTTTTTGGCGGTGTTTCGGTGAAAGAGAGGTTATTAAAGGAAACCTGCGAAGATTCGGTAGCCGGGCTTAACAGGCGGGCAAACAAGATCCCGCCAGGGATCGCCATTAACGATGCCGCCAGCAGATATTCCACAGGCACGCCCAGTGCAGCGTAACCAATCATTGTCGAACCAGCAATCGAGGCCATGCCACTACAAATCGCTGTAAATAATTCATTGCGATTCAGCCGATCGATAAAGGGTTTGACGATTGCCGGAATTTCGTTTTGCCCGAGGAAAATGGTAGTGACCGCGACGAATGACTCGATCTTGCTGATATTTAATGCTTTCTGGAAGATACCGCCGAGAATGCGAATTAAGATCCCCATCACACCGATGTAGTAGAGAATACTCACCAGTGCTGTAACGAAGATAATTGCCGGTAATACCCTGAAACCAAAGATAAATCCTGCGCCATCAAATAAGGTATCCATTTTCGGTCCGACCAGAGAACCAAAGATAAATGCGCTACCTGCATCGCTGTACGCCATCACTTTATGCACGCCAAAAGCGACTTTTTCTGCGACCCAACGCCCTGGTGGTAACCAAAGCATAATGCCGCCAATCACGACCTGTAACACTAACGCCGCGCCAACGGTACGCAGGCTGATCTTCTTCTTGTTTACTGACAGCAAAAACGCAATTGCCAGTAATACCACCATTCCCAGAACACTTCTCATGACATCCATAGTTATTATCTCTTCATGTCATTTTGGGCGACGGCTTTCTGCCCATCAGAAATAGCCGGGCCTGCATCTTGCGATACTGTCCCGGCTTGTTATCAACACTTAATGGGTTTTGATGTAGCCGCGCACGCACTCTTCGACTAATCCCCAGAACCAGTCGGTATCAATAGTGATGCCGACTTTGGTATTGGCGGGCTTGCCAAGAACGCCCAGCTCGTCGCAGACGGTACGCCCATAGCAAGGGCCACTGTTAACGTCCACGTCGACGTACATCTCCTGGGTTTTAATGCCATCAGGGTTAATCAGATAACCGATGCAGGTGGCGTCATGCACCGGGCCGCCAGCAAGGCCGTAGTTTTCGAACTGCGTTTTGAGAGTGAAGTTCATGATGTCGCTGAACAGCTCTCCGGCGGGGCCGCCTGCCCTTTCCATCCGTGCAATCACGTCCGGGGTGCAAACGGTCTGGTTGGTGAGATCGAGGCCCATCATCACTAATGGAACGCCGGAGGTGAACACCACGCGTGCCGCTTCCGGGTCAGCAAAGATGTTGAACTCGGCGGATGGCGTAAAGTTGCCAGTACCGTAAGCGCCGCCCATCAGCACAATTTCACGGATTTTCGGCAGGATCGCGGGTTGCATACGCATTGCCACCGCGATGTTTGAAAGTGGACCAACCGGCACCAGAGTGATATCGCCATCGCTTGCCATCAGGGTATCGATGATATATTTCACCGCATGAGTGCTTTCTGCCTGGCGGGTCAGCGGCCCGAATACCGGGCCATCAAGTCCGGTTTCACCGTGAATATTATCGGCAACGATTTGTTGACGCATAATGGGCTGTGGCATCCCCGCATAAACCGGAACATTAATCTCCAGTTTCTGGCAAACATTCAGGCCATTAATTAATGTTTTATCGAGGGTTTGATTACCCGCTACAATGGTGATACCTAATAAATCTATTGCCGGATGTTTCGCTGCCATCATTATTGCAATAGCATCATCATGACCCGGATCACAATCCAGGATAATTTTTCTTTTTTCCATTGTTTATTTCCTCTGTTTCCAGTTGCGTTATTTTTTCTACAGCAAAGAAAATTCGACCGGGCCGATGATTGAATCTTAACAACAGCGTACGTATGCTAAATATGAGAAATCTCATAGCGGATAAACATCGTGAAAGAAATCCACAATAATGATCTTAAGCAGCAATTGATGAGTGAATCAGCGTTTAAGGATTGCTTTTCAACGGATGTTTCAGCCGATACGCGGCTGTTTCATTTTTTAGCGCGTGACTACATTGTGAAGGAAGGGCAACAGCCGTCCTGGCTGTTTTACCTGACGCGAGGCCGCGCCAGGCTTTACGCCACGCTTGCTAATGGTCGCGTGTCGCTGATCGATTTCTTTGCCGCGCCCTGTTTTATTGGCGAGATTGAGTTAATCGATAAAGACCATGAACCGCGTGCGGTGCAGGCTATTGAAGAGTGTTGGTGTCTTGCGCTCCCTATGAAACATTACCGCCCGCTGTTATTAAACGACACACTATTTTTACGAAAACTCTGCGTTAGTTTAAGCCATAAAAATTATCGCAATATTGTTTCTTTAACTCAGAATCAATCATTTCCGTTAGTGAATCGCCTGGCAGCTTTTATATTACTCTCACAAGAAGGTGATCTTTATCACGAAAAGCATACGCAAGCGGCAGAGTATTTAGGCGTTTCTTATCGACATCTTTTATATGTTCTCGCGCAATTCATTCACGACGGTTTATTAATTAAAAGCAAGAAAGGATATCTAATTAAAAACAGAAAGCAGTTGTCAGGACTGGCGCTGGAGATGGACCCGGAGAATAAATTCTCCGGGATGATGCAGTAAAAAATAATCTGCAATAGCACGATTGCCGGATGTGACGCTTAATAAGCGCGTACATCCGGCAATGACACTCAAGCTAAACCAATAAAGAACCCGGCAATGGTCGCGCTCATCAGGTTGGAAAGCGTTGCTGCTGCCAGCGCCCTTAAACCAAGCTGAGCGATTTCCGGAGCACGTTTTGGCGAAATAGCCGAAAATGCCCCAACGACAACACCGATAGAACCAAAGTTAGCAAAACCACAAAGCGCAAAGGAGATAATCGCAATGGTTTTCACTTCCAGCGTGCCGCCCGTTTGCAGGTATGGGGAGAAACTCAGGTAAGCGACGAATTCGTTAATCGCCAGTTTCTGCCCAATCAGGCTACCCGCAAGGTTGGCATCACTCCAGTCCACACCCATGATCCACGCCAGCGGTGCCAGCACATAGCCAAAAATACTTTCCAGAGAGGCATTGGCGAAACCAAACCAGCCGCCAATTCCGCCGATAATGCCGTTGATCAGCGCAATAATTGCGACAAACGCCATTACCACCGTCGCTACACCAGCGGCGATTTTCAGCCCGGTCATCGCACCGCTCGCCGCCGCTTCGATAAAGCTTTTTGGCGGCGTTTCGCTGAACGACAGATTTTCAAATGTCACCTGCGAAGGCTCGGTGGCTGGGCTAAGAATACGTGCAAACAAAATACCACCAGGGATCGCCATCAGCGATGCCGCTAACAGGTAGTCAATTGGTACGCCCATTCCGGCATAACCAATCATCATCGAACCAGCAATGGACGCCATCCCGCTACAAATTGCGGTAAACAACTCGTTGCGATTCATGCGATCGATAAACGGTTTAACGATCGCAGGGATCTCATTTTGCCCGAGGAAAATAGTGGTAACCGCAACAAAAGATTCGATTTTGCTGATGTTGAGGGCTTTCTGGAAAATGCTGCCAAGGATGCGGATTAGCAGCCCCATCACGCCAATGTAGTACAGCAGGCTGATGAGCGCAGTGACGAAGATAATCGCCGGGAGTACGCGAAAGGCGAAGATAAAGCCCGCGCCATCAAACAGGACATCCATTTTCGGCCCGACCAATGAACCAAAAATAAAGGCACTACCGGCATCACTGTAAGACATCACTTTATGAACGCCTAATGCCGCCTGCTCTACCGCCCATTTTCCTGGTGGAAAATAGAGCATGATGCCGCCAATGGCGATTTGTAGCAGCAGCGCGGCTCCAACCGTGCGCAAACTGATGCTCTTTTTATTCACTGACAACAAAAATGCTATTGCCAGTAACACCACCATCCCCACAACACTTCTCATTATATCCATAATGATTTTCCCTTCATGCCAGTAAACCCGGCGTCAGCGCCAGGTTTTGGTATGTATGATCAGTACGGGCGACGGCTTTCTGCCCGTCAGAAATTAACCCGCGAGACGCTGGTATTCTTTGGCAATTTCACTCGCCAGAATGGCGTTGTTGAACACCAGTTGGATGTTGGATTTCAGGCTGTCACCGCCAGTCAGTTCAGCAACACGAGCCAGCAGGAACGGTGTGCTTTCTTTACCAATAACGCCCTGCTCTTCGGCTTCGGCAACGGCTTGATCTATGGCTGCATTGATAGATTCCTCCGGCATCGCAAACTGTTCCGGGATCGGATTTGCCACCACCAGGCCACCGTTCAGCCCGCTTTGCCATTTCACCGCCATTGCATGGGCAATTTCACTGGCGCTGTCGAGACGAATACTGACGTCAAACGGGCTGGTACGGCAGAAAAACGCAGGCAGCGCTTTGGTCTGATAGCCAATTAACGGCACACCGAAGGTTTCTAAATACTCAGTGGTTAATCCTAAATCGAGAATAGATTTCGCCCCGGCACAAACAACGGTGACATTAGTATTTGCCAGTTCTTGCAAATCGGCAGAAATATCGAAGGTATGTTCCGCCCCGCGATGCACACCACCAATTCCCCCTGTGGCAAATACTTTAATTCCGGCAAGCGCCGCAATAATCATCGTTGAAGCAACGGTAGTTGCGCCATTTTTTCCGGCGGCAACAACAAAAGGTAAATCGCGACGACTAACTTTGGTCACGTTATGCCCTTCACGACCCAGCAATTCAATTTCTTCTTTGCTTAAACCCACTTTCATCACGCCGCCAATAATGGCGATAGTGGCAGGTACAGCGCCCTGTTTACGAATAGTTTCTTCAACTTCAATTGCGGTCTGGGCATTTTGTGGGAACGGCATCCCGTGAGAAATAATGGTCGATTCCAGCGCCACAACCGGTTTTTTGTTTTTTAAAGCGTCCTGCACTTCCGGGGAAATTTGTAATAATTCAGGGGAAATTTTTAATTCAGACATTCTGCGTTCTCCACTAACGATATAACGTTGGCAATCGATAAATCGGGGTTATTGGTGTATTCACAGGAGAGCGCCATTGACGAACATCCCTGTGCGAAACGAACAGATTCGGCAAACGGCATTCCGTCTACCCAACACGAAGCAAGCCCCGCCATCATGGCATCGCCCGCTCCGGTAACATTAATAACATTGGTTTTGATCGGCGCAGACCAGCCACTTTCACCGCTGATATCACTGTAATAAACGCCATCGCCGCCCATGCTCAATACCAGTCGGTTCAGGCCATGTTGATGGAACCAGGCAGCAACTTTTGCCACATCTTCACGCCCTGACAGCGCAATCCCACTCAGGGTTTCCGCTTCAAGGCGGTTTGGCTTGAGAGTGTGGATTTGATTTAGACGGTCGCGCACTTTGACACATTTCCATGCGGAAACCGGATCGACAAATACGGGTACGTTGGCGGCATTATCCAGAATCCATGCCAGTGCCTCTTCACTGATATTACAGTCTGCGACAATGACCTTTGCCCTCTGAATAAATTCACGGTGCTGTGCGAGATATTCAGCTGTAATAGCGTTGCTAATATTCATGTCATTTATAGCAACCAGCATTTCACCGGTATTATCGAGTAATGATAAATAGCTTGACGTATTTTCTCCCGGCACAATCAGGCATTTATCGACATAAACGCCAGATTGATTGGTTTGCGTTAGCAGCGATTGACCATAAAAATCACTGCCTACGGCGCTCAGTAGCCAGGCTTTGTTCTCCAGCAACGCCAGGTTTTGTGCAATATTGCGCCCGACTCCACCAGGCGTAAATTTTATTTTACCTGGATTTGAATCCGCATAATTTAATGATTCATGTGAATATCCGGCGACATCAATATTCGCCGAACCTATAATTACGACATAATCCTTTTCGCGCATAGCACGTCCTCTGGTAAAAAATTACCACCCCTGTCAATCCACAAGAATATTGATACTGCAAAGACGGTTTAAACATGTGTTCATATTTAAACATGTGCTCATAGTATGCATGTTTTACGTAAAGTAAATTACCGCCAGAGAGGCAAAATGGGCAGATTTGAGCAGGCTCACAAAACGCGATTAAATGCCTGAATTATAAAAACGGGGAATTTGTGACGGGATGCACAGAACAGGAACAATAAAAAAGGGCAGAAATTAATCTGCCCTTGAGGAAATAACCTTAGTGTTTGATGAAGGTTTCAGGTTTCTACTAAAAGATAAAACCATTTAAATTCATAAAATTACATTCACAAACCGGTCATTCTCTTTGCGCGCATCAAATGTTACAGGGCAGGAAATTTCTGCCCTGTAACACACCTTTTATTACGCTGCTTTCGCTACTGCGTCCACTTCCGGACGTTTCAGGAAGGCATAGGCCAGACCCGCCACCAGCGTACCGGCAATAATGGCTACCAGGTAACCCAATACCGGCGTAATCGCGCCAGGGATCAGCAGAACAAACAGACCACCGTGCGGTGCCATCAGTTTCGCACCAATCGCCATTGAGATTGCGCCAGTCAGCGCCCCACCCACGATACAGCACGGCAGCACACGCATCGGATCACGGGCAGCAAACGGAATTGCACCTTCCGAAATAAAGCACAGTCCCAGTACCAGAGCGGCTTTGCCCCCTTCCTGCTGCGCTTTGTCGAATTTGCGACGCGCCACCATTGTTGCCAGGCCCATTGCCAGCGGTGGCACCATACCTGCCGCCATAATCGCCGCCATCGGGCCATAGGTTTGAGTACTCAGCAGACCCACACCGAACGCGTACGCTGCTTTGTTTACCGGACCGCCCATGTCAGTACACATCATGCCACCGAGGATCGCCCCCAGCAGAACCGCATTCGCAGTCCCCATGGTCTGCAGCCAGTGAGTCAACCCTTCGAGAATGCCAGCAACCGGTTTACCGATCAGATAGATCATCGCCAGACCGACCACCAGACTGGAAATTAGCGGAATGATCAGAATCGGTTTCAGCGCCTCCATACTCTGCGGCAGTTTCAATTGCGTACTGATTAACTTCGCAATGTAACCAGCCAGGAAGCCCGCAATAATACCGCCAATGAAGCCAGAACCGGTGCTGACCGCCAGCATACCGCCAATCAGACCCGGCGTGAGACCCGGACGATCGGCAATGGAAAAGGCAATATAACCTGCCAGTACCGGCACCATCAACGCAAAGGCTGAACCACCACCAATCTGCATCAGCGCCGCAGCCAACGTACCCGGCTCTTTAAACGCTTCGATACCAAAAGCAAAAGAAAGCGCGATACACAGACCACCTGCAACGACCATCGGCAGCATGTAAGAGACGCCCGTCAGCAAGTGACGGTAAGCGCCTGCACTCTCTTTCTTACCTTCAGTGGTCGCTGTTTGAGTTTTGCCCGCCGGTTCATACGGCGTTGCTTCAGCAACCGCTTTATCCAGTTCCTGCGCGGTTTTCTTCAGCGCCAGACCGGTAGAGGTGCGATACATCGGTTTACCAGCAAATTTCGCCAGATCCACTTCAATATCTGCCGCCACAATCACCAGATCCGCTGCGGCTACTTCTTCAGGGGTGATTGCATTACCCGCGCCAACCGAACCACGGGTTTCAACTTTCACCCACCAGCCACGTTTTTTCGCTTCGGTTTCAATGGCTTCAGCCGCCATAAAGGTGTGTGCTACGCCAGTCGGGCAAGCAGTCACCGCAACTACGCGTTTCGGACCGCTGGCGGCAACCGGTGCTGTCGCAGCGACCGGCGCAGTGTAAGGTTTCGCATGGCCTTTGGCTTCACTCAGGAACAGCTCAGGGTGCGCAACTGCCCGGGAAATATCGCCCAGCCAGACATTTTTACCGTTCAGCGCGCTGTCGTTCGGGATGGAATCACCGAGAACAATCGCCATTTCAGCGTCGTTCGGATTGTCGATGATTTCCAGTTTTGCTTTTCGCGCCGCCGCGCCCAGCAGGGTCTTCGCCATATAGGCGCGTGCCTGACCGAGATTAGCGTCAATAATCAGCAGCGTTTTCATTATGCCTCTCCTGCTGTCAGTTAAAAGGTTGTAAGTCGACGCGCGCCATCATTGCGGCCAACTGCGGACGATCGGTAATACCCACATTGCTTTGACTTACCGCCAGGGCTGCAACAGCTGTCGCCAGACGCAGTGTGTGTTCACTGGATTCACGCATCAGCAAGCCATAAATCAGGCCACCAACCATAGAATCCCCTGCGCCAACGGTGCTTACGACATCGACTGACGGTGGTTTGGCGATCCATTCGCCGGAGGCATTAACCCAAAGCGCGCCTTCGGCACCCAGTGAAATAACGACATGCGCGATACCCTGTTCACGCAGCGCATGCGCAGCTTCAATCACATCTTTCATTTCAGGCAGTTTACGGCCCGCCCAGATTTCCAGCTCGCGGCGGTTAGGTTTCACCAGCCACGGTGCCGCTTTCAAACCTGCTACTAACGCTTCACGGCTACTATCAAAGATAATGCAAGGACACTGACTACGCAGGCGAGTCATCCAGTCGGTGAACGCTTCCGGGCTGACGCCTGACGGTAAGCTTCCGCTGACACAGACCATATCGAACTGACCGAGCCAGCTCAGAGAATCAGTCACAAAGCGTTCCCAGTCGGCGGGAGTGACTTCAAAACCCGAGAAGTTGAAGTCGGTCACTTCGCCGTCTTTTTCCGTCAGCTTAACGTTAATTCGGGTGCGCCCCTGTACAACCTGGAAACGGTTGGCAATGCCCAGCTCGCTGAACAGTTGCTGAAAACCATCCTGATTGTCTTTACCGAGGAAGCCGCCAACGGTGACATCAATTCCCAGGTCTTTTAATACTTTGGCCACGTTGATGCCTTTACCCGCCGCATGCAGACCGGTGGTTTTCACCAGGTTCACTTCGCCGCGTTCAATTTCCGGGCAGAAACCAACAAGGTCATAAGCCGGATTAAGGGTGATAGTAGCAACACGTCTGCTCATTATGCGCCCTCCCCAAGACCAGCAGCGATAGCGTCGCCAATGGCTTTCAGCGCCTGTTCAGCATCTGCACCCTGGGCGGTAAAGCGTAGGCGATGACCTTTCTTAACGCCAAGTGCCACAACTTTCATCAGACTACGTCCGTTTGCCGGTTTGCCGGTGCCATCAAGGTTTGTCACGGTAATATCACTGTTAAATTGTTTAATGGTATTGACCAGCATGGTACCTGGACGAGCATGCAGGCCGTGTTCATTGCGCACCACAAACTCCGCGCTTAACACGTCGTCGGTCGGCGCATCATCGCTGGTCAGCAGCGCCAGCAACGTTGCCGCATCCGCTTTCAGCAAGCGGTCAGCTTTATTGTCGAGTAACAAATCAGCGAGACGCTTAAGAACCGCAATGGGCTGATCGTCATTCATCGCCACACTCACCAGCATGGCTGCCGTTTCGCCGTCCACATCAAAAGCATTTGCCGCACGGCTTACCGCAATCGCGCTACGCAGATTGCCTTCGGCGCTATCGCTCAGCCAGATACCCTGTCCGAGGTTCAGCGGTTGTTCATTGATAGCTTTGGTGACGAAAGTGGCGTCAACTGCCCCCGCCTCTTTCAGACGAGCAGCGTTCAGCGCCTGAAGAGTCAGCAGATCGCTGGCGACGATATCCAGCGTCAGCATTTCGTTGTCGAGCTTCAGCTGCTCACTCTGCTTTTCGCCCATCAGCAATGCGCGAAGTTCTTCTGCTGTTGTTGCTGACTTCAGTTGTTCAGCAACGGAATCATCGCTCAGTACGTGGGTCAGCTGGCGTAGCAGGCCCAGATGTTCATCCGAGCTGGCAGCAATACCGATCGCCACGTACGCTACCTGGCCGTCACCCCAGGTGACGCCTTCCGGGAACTGAAATACCTGAACGCCGGTTTTCAGCACCTGATCGCGGGTGTCGGTAGTGCCGTGTGGAATAGCAATACCATTGCCGAGGAACGTAGAGGTTTGCTGTTCGCGCGCCAGCATGCCATTGACGTAGCCTTCAGCTACATTACCGGCCTGCACCAGCGCCGCAGCGACATGGCGAATCGCCTCTTCTTTGTCTCCGGCCTTTTCGCCCGGATGGATGTCCTGTACGGATAACTGGAACATAGTTCTCCTCTCTTGCTGAATTGAAACGATTCAGCTTCTATGAGAAAAAAAGCGCCAACCTGGCTTAGGGTTAAAGACAAGATCGCGCTGAAACGTTTCAAGAAAGCATAATACTTCTGTTTCAGCACGCAAGGAAAGCCGTAAAGTTATGAGCAAAAGTTTGATGTGCTGCACAATTTTTTGTCATTTTTCCTAATTGCTGATGGGAAAATCCGTTATCAGCAATTTCATTTCAGCAGCGTCAGCAGCCAATCAGCAACAGTGAAATGGCATTTTGATTATTCGTGGCGCTTTTGATTTCGCTGTCTGTTTATTTTCTGACAAGCAGCGTAAACTCCGCGTCTTCCTCTTCCAGTGATCGACCAGCATGCATAACTCCCCCGCAGTCTCCAGCGCGAAATCGTTTGACCTGACCTCGACGGCGTTTTTAATCGTTGCTTTTCTCACCGGTATTGCGGGCGCTCTGCAAACCCCGACACTCAGTATTTTTCTTACTGATGAAGTACATGCCCGCCCGGCGATGGTGGGATTCTTCTTTACCGGCAGCGCTGTCATTGGGATTCTGGTAAGTCAGTTTCTCGCCGGGCGCTCTGATAAGCGCGGCGATCGCAAATCGCTGATTGTCTTTTGCTGCCTGTTAGGCGTGCTGGCCTGCACTCTTTTTGCCTGGAATCGCAACTACTTTGTTTTGCTATTCGTTGGCGTCTTTCTTAGCAGCTTTGGCTCGACTGCTAACCCGCAAATGTTTGCCCTCGCCCGTGAACATGCTGACAAAACCGGACGTGAAGCGGTGATGTTCAGCTCTTTTTTACGCGCTCAGGTTTCACTGGCATGGGTCATTGGCCCGCCGCTGGCTTATGCCTTAGCGATGGGTTTCAGCTTTACGGTAATGTATCTGAGCGCAGCGGTAGCGTTTATTGTTTGCGGCGTGATGGTGTGGCTGTTTTTACCGTCGATGCAAAAAGAACTTCCACTGGCGACCGGCACGGTTGAAGCGCCGCGCCGTAACCGTCGCGATACGCTGCTGCTGTTTGTCATTTGTACATTGATGTGGGGCTCGAACAGCCTGTACATCATCAACATGCCGCTATTTATTATCAACGAACTGCATCTTCCCGAGAAACTGGCCGGTGTGATGATGGGGACCGCCGCCGGGCTGGAAATCCCGACCATGTTGATTGCCGGATATTTCGCCAAACGTCTGGGTAAGCGTTTCTTAATGCGCGTTGCTGCCGTGGGTGGCGTCTGTTTTTACGCAGGAATGCTGATGGCGCATTCACCTGTCATTCTGTTGGGCTTGCAGCTGCTAAATGCTATTTTTATTGGCATTCTGGGTGGCATCGGGATGCTCTATTTTCAGGATTTGATGCCCGGTCAGGCAGGTTCAGCCACCACGCTCTATACCAACACTTCGCGCGTGGGCTGGATCATCGCAGGATCAGTGGCGGGCATCGTCGCCGAGATCTGGAATTATCACGCTGTGTTCTGGTTTGCGATGGTGATGATTATCGCCACTCTGTTTTGCTTACTACGGATTAAAGATGTTTAAGGCGCGGTCAGGATTTCCAGATCGATAAGCCAGGTCATCGCCTGCTGACGCGAGTTACCGCACATTTCAGCGCTGGCTTGTAAGCCTGCACAGACTTTCGGTCGCAGTGGCGAGGTGAAAATTTTACAGCGTTGCTGTTCATCAAGCTGAATGCAGGGCGTATTGGCGGGCTTGCCATCTGGCATACCGGGAATAGGGCTGGAAATTGAAGGGGCAGTGCAACACGCCCCGCAACCCGGACGGCATTCCATACGTTGTTCTCTTAAGGTTAACCACCGGATTGATGAGCGCGCACAGTACCACCTTTTTTGCACCAGCAAAAGTGCGAATACCACTTGCCCGAAAGGCCCGTCGCGAGTACTTTGTCGCGATATTTTTGACATTTTCGACTACAGGAATTTTTCGATGCCAAGAGCGAACGAAATTAAAAAAGGTATGGTACTGAATTACAACGGCAAACTGCTGCTGGTTAAGGATATTGATATTCAGTCGCCCACTGCCCGCGGTGCCGCTACGCTGTACAAAATGCGTTTTTCTGATGTCCGTACCGGGCTGAAAGTAGAAGAGCGTTTCAAAGGAGATGATATCGTTGACACCGTGACGCTGACCCGCCGTTACGTTGACTTCTCCTATGTCGATGGCAACGAATATGTCTTTATGGATAAAGAAGACTATACCCCGTATACCTTCACCAAAGATCAGATTGAAGAAGAGTTGCTGTTTATGCCAGAGGGCGGCATGCCGGACATGCAGGTGCTGACCTGGGACGGTCAACTGCTGGCGCTTGAGCTGCCGCAGACCGTTGATCTGGAAATCGTTGAAACCGCACCTGGCATCAAAGGGGCATCTGCCAGCGCCCGTAACAAACCGGCGACATTGAGCACTGGTCTGGTGATTCAGGTACCAGAATACTTAAGCCCGGGCGAAAAAATTCGTATCCATATCGAAGAACGCCGTTATATGGGTCGTGCTGACTAACTTCAGCCGCATGCAGAAAAGGGATAGCTCAGGCTGTCCCTTTTTTAATTTATTATACCAATCTTCTATTTTGCGCTTCCTGAACACCTTACGTCCTCAATTTTCACTCGTTGATTGATCGCCCTCACACTTCATCGCATTAACAATCCAGACCAATTTCAATTGCTGTCATATAACTTTACACTGTCATTGTTAATTAATCGTTACTAAGACGTGACTCCTATGAATACAATCGCCTCCGTTACGCTCCCGCATCATGTACACGCTCCACGCTACGATCGCCAGCAGTTGCAATCACGTATCGTTCATTTTGGCTTTGGAGCCTTTCACCGCGCACATCAGGCGTTACTGACCGATCGTGTGCTGAATGCCCAGGGCGGTGACTGGGGGATCTGTGAAATCAGCTTGTTCAGCGGTGATCAACTGATGAGCCAGCTCCGCGCACAGAACCATTTATATACCGTGCTGGAGAAAGGGGCGGACGGCAATCAGGCGATAATTGTCGGTGCCGTTCACGAATGCCTTAATGCAAAACTGGATTCCTTAGCGGCAATTATTGAGAAATTTTGCGAGCCACAGGTGGCAATTGTTTCCCTGACGATTACCGAAAAAGGCTATTGTATTGACCCGGCCACCGGTGCACTCGACACCAGCAATCCGCGGATTATTCACGATCTACAAAACCCTGAAGAACCTCACTCCGCGCCGGGTATTCTCGTCGAAGCACTGAAACGACGCCGTGAACGCGGCCTTGCACCGTTTACCGTACTCTCCTGCGACAATATTCCCGACAATGGCCATGTGGTGAAAAACGCGGTGCTGGGGATGGCGGAAAAACGTTCACCAGAACTCGCCGGGTGGATAAAAGAACACGTCAGTTTTCCGGGAACCATGGTCGACCGTATTGTTCCGGCAGCAACCGACGAATCACTGGCGGAAATCAGCCAGCATCTGGGGGTGAATGATCCCTGCGCGATTAGCTGCGAACCGTTTATCCAGTGGGTGGTGGAAGATAACTTCGTCGCTGGGCGTCCTGCCTGGGAAGTCGCAGGTGTACAAATGGTGAATGATGTCCTGCCATGGGAAGAGATGAAACTGCGTATGCTTAATGGCAGCCACTCTTTTCTCGCTTATCTGGGTTACCTCTCAGGATTCGCCCATATCAGTGATTGCATGCAGGATCGCGCATTTCGCCATGCCTCCAGAACATTAATGCTGGATGAGCAAGCGCCAACACTGCGAATTAAAGATGTCGATTTAACACAATATGCGGATAAGTTAATTGCACGTTTTGCTAATCCGGCGCTGAAACATAAGACCTGGCAAATCGCAATGGATGGTAGCCAGAAATTACCGCAACGCATGCTGGCAGGTATTCGCATACATCTGGGGCGCGAAACGGACTGGTCGATGCTGGCATTAGGCGTTGCAGGCTGGATGCGTTACGTCAGCGGCGTTGATGATGCCGGAAATGCCATTGATGTTCGCGATCCGCTTAGCGATAAAATTCGCGAACTTGTTGCGGGCAGTAGCAGTGAACAACGCGTAACCGCCCTGCTTTCCCTGCGTGAAGTTTTCGGTGATGATCTGCCAGATAACCCGCATTTTGTGCAGGCTATCGAACAAGCCTGGCAACAAATCGCACAATTCGGCGCGCATCAGGCGCTATTAAACACCCTCAAAATTTAACGATTTCTGCGGTTAAAGCGGATGAAGCTCGCCTTCGTCCGCTCCCCCCTTCTCTTTTCTGCCTTTTTTAGCCAGGATTAACGCTCAGTTAACTTTTAAGAGTATTGCGGAGCCGTTGTGACCAGGACCAACCTCATCACCGGTTTTCTCGGCAGCGGGAAAACTACGTCGATTCTTCATCTTTTAGCCCATAAAGATCCCAACGAAAAATGGGCGGTACTGGTTAATGAATTTGGGGAAGTCGGAATTGATGGTGCTTTGCTCGCCGATAGCGGCGCATTGCTGAAAGAGATCCCCGGCGGCTGCATGTGCTGCGTTAATGGTTTACCCATGCAGGTAGGGTTGAATACCTTACTGCGTCAGGGAAAACCAGACCGCTTGTTGATAGAGCCGACCGGACTGGGTCATCCGAAACAGATCCTAGATCTCTTAACCGCGCCCGTGTATGAACCGTGGATAGATCTGCGCGCCACGTTGTGCATTCTCGATCCACGCCTGCTGCTGGACGAAAAAAGCGCCAGCAATGAAAACTTCCGTGACCAGCTGGCTGCCGCAGACATTATTGTCGCCAATAAATCCGACCGTGCGACGCCCGAAAGTGAGCAAGCGCTACAGCGCTGGTGGCAGCAAAATGGTGGCGATCGGCAATTAATTCACAGCGAGCATGGGAAAATTGACGGTCATCTTCTGGATTTGCCGCGTCGCAATTTAGCCGAGTTGCCCGCCAGCGCCGCACATTCTCATCATCATAGCGTGAAAAAAGGGTTAGCAGCGTTAAGCCTGCCAGAGCATCAACGCTGGCGTCGCAGTCTGAACAGCGGGCAAGGATATCAGGCCTGCGGCTGGATATTCGACGCTGATACGGTATTCGACACCATTGGCATTCTGGAATGGGCGCGACTTGCATCGGTAGAACGCGTCAAAGGCGTGCTGCGTATTCCCGAAGGGCTGGTGCGAATCAACCGTCAGGGCGATGACCTGCACATTGAAACGCAAAACATTGCGCCACCGGACAGCCGTATTGAGCTGATTTCCAGCAGCGAAGCTGACTGGAATGCCTTGCAGAGCGCGCTGTTGAAGCTTCGTTTAGCGACTACCGCGTAAGGTTGCCTGCGTTTTTCAGTAAGATAATTAGAGAAAATATGATTAAAAATTTGCCGCAAATAGTGTTGTTGAATATTGTCGGCCTCGCGCTGTTTCTTTCCTGGTATATACCCGTTAATCATGGATTCTGGTTGCCGATTGATGCGGATATTTTTTATTTCTTTAATCAGAAACTGGTCGAAAGTAAGGCCTTTTTGTGGCTGGTTGCATTGACCAACAATCGCGCTTTCGACGGTTGTTCACTGCTGGCGATGGGAATGTTGATGCTGAGTTTCTGGCTGAAAGAACACGCCCCAGGCAGACGACGTATCGTGATTATTGGTCTGGTCATGCTATTAACTGCAGTGGTATTAAACCAGCTGGGTCAGGCATTAATTCCTGTAAAACGGGCCAGCCCAACATTGACTTTTACCGATATTAACCGCGTCAGCGAACTGCTCTCTGTTCCCACGAAAGATGCCTCACGAGATAGCTTTCCCGGCGATCACGGTATGATGCTGCTTATTTTTTCGGCATTCATGTGGCGTTATTTCGGCAAAGTTGCAGGCCTTATCGCCCTTATTATTTTTGTGGTTTTTGCGTTTCCCAGAGTAATGATTGGCGCACACTGGTTTACTGACATCATTGTCGGTTCGATGACCGTGATATTGATCGGTTTGCCCTGGGTGTTGCTGACGCCATTAAGTGATCGATTAATCACCTTTTTTGACAAATCACTACCGGGAAAAAACAAACATTTCCAAAACAAATAACTCACAGTAATTAACATCATCAGGGTTATTTTTATAGTGAGGATAATCCTGATGATGCGCACCGTGCTTTCATCTATCGAACGCAAAAATCATTCTCTAAGTAAATGAATGGATTGCATGCGTTTCACTCAATCGTACTTTAATTGACCAATCCCGCTTATTAACTTTCTGTATCACTTTTTCTTATAAAAAATCATGTAAAACCGCTCGCCAAGACCGCACCAATCGGGTAATCTCGAACTCGTTTTGCCTCGGCGGTAGATTATCCTCACAGCATATAATTTTGTGCGTTAGTCCACAGATTTGGCCTTAAGGAATTGTTTCAACATGCCCAGGTAATTAGTCTCGTGTCGCTTGGCATTTTTTTATAACGATATTTGTCGTTAAGGACTTCAAGGGAAAACAAACAACATGGTCAAATCTCAACCGATTTTGAGATATATCTTGCGCGGGATCCCCGCGATTGCAGTAGCGGTTCTGCTTTCTGCATGTAGTGCAAATAACACCGCAAAGAATATGCATCCTGAGACACGTGCAGTGGGTAGTGAAACATCATCACTGCAAGCTTCTCAGGATGAATTTGAAAACCTGGTTCGTAATGTCGACGTAAAATCGCGAATTATGGATCAGTATGCTGACTGGAAAGGCGTACGCTATCGTCTGGGCGGCAGCACTAAAAAAGGTATCGATTGTTCTGGTTTCGTACAGCGTACATTCCGTGAGCAATTTGGCTTAGAACTTCCGCGTTCGACTTACGAACAGCAGGAAATGGGTAAATCTGTTTCCCGCAGTAATTTGCGTACGGGTGATTTAGTTCTGTTCCGTGCCGGTTCAACAGGACGCCATGTCGGTATTTATATCGGCAACAATCAGTTTGTCCATGCTTCCACCAGCAGTGGTGTTATTATTTCCAGCATGAATGAACCGTACTGGAAGAAGCGTTACAACGAAGCACGCCGGGTTCTCAGCCGCAGCTAATAAACCGTTTGGATGCAATCCCTTGGCTATCCTGACGAGTTAACTGAAAGCACTGCTTAGGCAGTGCTTTTTTGTTTTCATTCATCAGAGAAAATGATGTTTCCGCGTCTTGATCCAGGCTATAGTCCGGTCATTGTTATCTTTTAAATGTTGTCGTAATTTCAGGAAATTAACGGAATCATGTTCATACGCGCTCCCAATTCTGGACGTAAGCTCCTGCTTACCTGCATTGTTGCAGGCGTGATGATTGCGATACTGGTGAGCTGCCTTCAGTTTTTAGTGGCCTGGCATAAGCACGAAGTCAAATACGACACACTGATTACCGACGTACAAAAGTATCTCGATACCTATTTTGCCGACCTGAAATCCACTACTGACCGGCTCCAGCCGCTGACCTTAGATACCTGCCAGCAGGCTAACCCCGAACTGACTGCCCGCGCGGCGTTTAGCATGAATGTCCGTACGTTTGTGCTGGTAAAAGATAAAAAAACATTCTGTTCATCTGCGACTGGTGAGATGGACATTCCACTCAATGAATTGATTCCGGCGCTCGACATTAATAAAAACGTCGATATGGCGATCTTACCCGGTACGCCGATGGTGCCGAACAAACCCGCAATCGTCATCTGGTATCGCAACCCGTTGTTGAAAAATAGCGGCGTCTTTGCCGCGCTGAATCTCAACCTGACGCCTTCACTCTTTTATAGTTCACGGCAGGAAGATTACGATGGCGTCGCCCTCATTATTGGCAATACTGCGCTATCTACCTTTTCTTCACGTTTGATGAACGTTAATGAATTAACCGACATGCCGGTCCGTGAAACTAAAATTGCGGGCATTCCTCTGACCGTTCGGCTTTATGCGGATGACTGGACATGGAACGATGTGTGGTACGCATTTTTACTGGGCGGCATGAGTGGAACTGTCGTTGGCCTGCTTTGCTATTACCTGATGAGCGTACGTATGCGCCCCGGCAGAGAAATCATGACCGCCATCAAGCGCGAACAATTTTACGTGGCGTATCAACCGGTGGTGGATACACAAGCTTTGCGGGTAACGGGCCTGGAAGTACTGCTACGCTGGCGGCATCCTGTAGCGGGAGAAATTCCCCCGGATGCCTTCATTAACTTTGCCGAATCGCAAAAGATGATTGTGCCGCTGACTCAGCACCTGTTTGAGTTAATTGCCCGCGATGCCGCAGAATTAGAAAAAGTACTGCCGGTAGGCGTCAAATTTGGCATTAACATTGCGCCGGACCATCTGCACAGCGAAAGCTTTAAAGCAGATATCCAGAAACTGCTCACTTCCCTGCCCGCACACCATTTCCAGATTGTGCTGGAAATTACCGAGCGCGATATGCTGAAAGAGCAAGAAGCCACGCAACTCTTTGCCTGGCTACACTCGGTCGGCGTAGAAATTGCTATTGATGACTTCGGTACCGGGCACAGCGCGCTTATCTACCTTGAGCGTTTTACGCTCGATTATCTGAAAATTGACCGTGGATTTATCAACGCCATCGGTACGGAAACGATCACTTCACCCGTACTTGACGCGGTGCTGACGCTGGCGAAACGTCTCAATATGCTGACGGTTGCTGAAGGGGTCGAAACGCCGGAACAGGCGCGATGGCTAAACGAACGCGGCGTTAATTTCATGCAAGGCTACTGGATTAGTCGCCCGTTACCGCTGGACGATTTTGTCCGCTGGCTGAAGAAACCGTATACGCCGCAGTGGTAAGGTGTGCTTACGTCCCTTATTATTCATAGTGAAAGCATGCCGGATTGCGGCTAATGATGAGTAAAAGGAAATCCGTTGCAGATGATTGTGCGCATACTGCTGCTGTTTATCGCTCTGTTCACCTTCGGTGCGCAGGCGCAGGCTATCAAGGAAAGCTATGCCTTTGCCGTGCTGGGCGAACCCCGGTACGCGTTTAATTTCAACCATTTTGATTATGTGAACCCCGCCGCGCCAAAAGGGGGGCAGATAACGTTGTCAGCCCTCGGCACCTTCGATAATTTCAACCGCTATGCACTGCGCGGCAACCCGGGCGCACGCACCGAGCAGCTGTACGACACGCTATTTACAACTTCCGATGACGAACCAGGCAGTTATTACCCGCTGATTGCCGAAAGCGCACGCTATGCTGACGATTATTCCTGGGTGGAGGTCGCTATTAATCCGCGCGCCCGTTTTCATGATGGTTCGCCCATTACTGCCCGCGATGTAGAGTTTACTTTTCAAAAATTTATGACCGAAGGCGTGCCGCAATTTCGTCTGGTCTACAAAGGCACCACCGTCAAAGCCATTGCACCATTAACCGTGCGTATTGAGTTAGCGAAACCCGGCAAAGAAGATATGCTGAGCCTGTTTTCGCTGCCGGTCTTTCCAGAAAAGTACTGGAAGGATCACAAACTTAGCGACCCGCTCGCCACGCCTCCGCTTGCCAGTGGTCCGTACCGAATTACGTCCTGGAAAATGGGGCAAAATATTGTCTATTCCCGCGTGAAAGATTACTGGGCAGCAAACTTACCAGTAAACCGTGGACGCTGGAATTTCGACACCATTCGCTACGATTATTACCTCGATGATAATGTCGCCTTTGAAGCGTTTAAAGCCGGTGCCTTTGATTTGCGTATGGAAAACGACGCCAAAAACTGGGCCACGCGCTATACCGGTAAAAATTTCGATAAGAAATACATCATCAAAGATGAGCAAAAGAACGAATCAGCCCAGGATACGCGCTGGCTGGCGTTTAATATCCAACGTCCGGTATTCAGCGATCGCCGGGTGCGGGAAGCGATCACCCTCGCCTTTGACTTTGAATGGATGAACAAGGCGTTGTTTTACAACGCCTGGAGTCGCACGAACAGTTATTTTCAGAATACCGAATACGCGGCCAGAAATTACCCCGACGCCGCGGAGCTTGTGCTTCTGGCACCAATGAAAAAAGATCTACCGCCAGAAGTCTTCACGCAAATCTACCAGCCGCCGGTATCCAAAGGCGATGGCTACGATCGTGACAACCTGTTAAAAGCCGACAAACTTCTCAACGAAGCGGGCTGGGTGCTGAAGGGTCAGCAACGCGTAAATGCCACAACGGGTCAGCCGCTCAGCTTTGAGTTATTGCTACCTTCGAGCAGCAATAGTCAGTGGGTATTGCCGTTCCAGCACAGCCTGCAACGGCTGGGTATCAACATGGACATTCGCAAAGTGGATAACTCGCAAATCACCAACCGCATGCGCAGTCGCGACTATGACATGATGCCGCGCGTATGGCGGGCGATGCCGTGGCCCAGTTCCGATTTACAGATTTCCTGGTCATCGGAATATATCAATTCCACTTATAATGCCCCCGGCGTGCAAAGCCCGGTTATCGACTCGCTGATCAACCAAATTATTGCCGCGCAGGGAAATAAAGAAAAATTACTGCCGTTGGGGCGAGCACTGGATCGCGTATTAACGTGGAATTATTACATGCTGCCAATGTGGTACATGGCGGAAGACCGTCTCGCCTGGTGGGATAAATTCTCCCAACCCGCTGTACGCCCTGTTTACAGCCTGGGTATCGATACCTGGTGGTATGACGTTAATAAAGCGGCCAAACTGCCGTCAGCCAGACAACAGGGAGAGTAGATGGGCGCTTATCTGATTCGCCGTCTGTTGCTGGTGATCCCAACGTTATGGGCGATTATCACTATCAACTTTTTCATCGTGCAAATTGCGCCTGGCGGTCCGGTCGACCAGGCCATCGCCGCCATTGAGTTTGGTAATGCCGGAGTATTACCCGGCGCAGGCGGTGAAGGTGTTCGCGCCAGCCATGCGCAAACGGGCGTCGGCAATATCAGCGACAGTAATTACCGTGGCGGACGCGGATTAGATCCAGAAGTGATCGCCGAGATCACTCATCGCTACGGTTTCGATAAGCCGATCCACGAACGTTACTTCAAAATGCTCTGGGACTACATCCGCTTTGATTTTGGCGACAGCCTTTTTCGCAGCGCCTCGGTACTGACGCTGATTAAAGATAGTCTGCCGGTTTCCATCACCCTCGGATTATGGAGCACGCTGATTATCTATCTGGTGTCGATTCCGTTAGGCATTCGCAAAGCTGTTTATAATGGTAGCCGCTTTGACGTCTGGAGTAGTGCATTTATCATCATCGGCTACGCCATTCCGGCCTTTTTGTTTGCCATCCTGCTGATTGTCTTCTTCGCGGGCGGCAGCTATTTCGACCTGTTCCCTCTACGCGGCCTGGTTTCCGCTAACTTTGATTCGCTGCCGTGGTATCAGAAAATCACCGATTATCTGTGGCATATCACGCTGCCGGTGCTGGCGACAGTGATTGGCGGCTTTGCGGCGCTGACCATGCTGACAAAAAACTCATTCCTTGATGAAGTGCGCAAGCAATACGTGGTGACCGCCCGTGCGAAAGGGGTAAGTGAAAAAAATATTCTCTGGAAACATGTGTTCCGCAACGCCATGCTGCTGGTGATTGCCGGTTTTCCGGCGACGTTTATCAGCATGTTTTTTACCGGCTCGCTGCTGATTGAGGTGATGTTTTCACTCAATGGTCTTGGCTTACTGGGCTACGAAGCGACCGTCTCGCGCGATTATCCTGTAATGTTTGGTACCTTGTATATTTTCACCCTGATTGGCCTGCTGCTGAATATTGTCAGTGATATCAGCTATACGCTGGTCGATCCGCGTATAGATTTTGAGGGACGTTAATGTCGCGACTCAGCCCCGTCAATCAGGCCCGTTGGGCGCGTTTTCGTCATAACCGTCGCGGCTACTGGTCGTTATGGATTTTCCTCGTTTTGTTTGGTTTGAGTTTGTGTTCTGAACTGATCGCCAACGATAAACCGTTGCTGGTACGTTATGACGGCAGTTGGTATTTCCCGTTGTTGAAAAACTACAGCGAAAGCGATTTTGGCGGCCCGCTGGCAAGCCAGGCTGATTATCAGGACCCGTGGCTGAAACAGCGGTTGGAAGATAAAGGCTGGGTACTGTGGGCACCGATTCGCTTTGGCGCTACCAGTATCAACTTTTCTACTGACAAGCCCTTCCCCTCCCCACCCTCCCGGCAAAACTGGCTGGGAACGGATGCCAATGGCGGCGATGTGCTGGCGCGCATTCTCTATGGCACGCGGATCTCAGTTCTGTTTGGCCTGATGCTGACCCTCTGCTCCAGCGTGATGGGCGTGCTGGCGGGGGCGCTACAAGGCTATTACGGCGGTAAAGTCGATCTCTGGGGGCAACGTTTTATTGAAGTATGGTCGGGGATGCCGACGCTGTTTTTGATTATTTTACTTTCCAGCGTCGTACAGCCTAACTTCTGGTGGCTGTTGGCAATTACCGTCTTGTTTGGCTGGATGAGTCTGGTCGGCGTGGTGCGGGCGGAGTTTTTACGTACCCGTAATTTCGACTACATCCGCGCGGCGCAGGCGCTTGGCGTCAGCGATCGCAGTATCATCCTGCGTCATATGTTGCCAAATGCCATGGTCGCTACCCTCACTTTTTTACCGTTTATTTTATGTAGTTCGATCACCACCCTGACCTCACTCGATTTCCTCGGCTTCGGTCTGCCGCTCGGTTCACCGTCACTCGGCGAACTGCTGTTACAAGGGAAAAATAACCTTCAGGCCCCGTGGCTTGGGATCACCGCCTTCTTGTCGGTGGCGATATTGTTGTCTTTGCTGATCTTTATTGGTGAAGCCGTCCGCGACGCATTTGATCCTAATAAGGCGGTGTAGCATGACGCAAACTCTGTTAGCGATTGAAAATTTGTCGGTGGGTTTTCGCCATCAGCAAACCGTACGTACAGTAGTCAATGATGTTTCACTTCAGATTGAGGCTGGCGAAACGCTGGCGCTGGTGGGTGAGTCTGGTTCAGGTAAGAGCGTTACCGCGCTGTCAATTTTACGCCTGCTCCCTTCCCCGCCGGTTGAATATCTCTCCGGCGATATTCGTTTTCATGGCGAATCGCTGCTTCATGCCAGCGATCAAACGTTGCGCGGTGTACGCGGTAATAAGATCGCCATGATTTTTCAGGAGCCGATGGTGTCATTAAATCCATTGCATACCCTGGAAAAACAGCTTTATGAAGTGCTTTCACTCCACCGCGGGATGCGTCGGGAAGCGGCTCGTGGCGAAATTCTTAACTGCCTTGATCGCGTCGGTATCCGCCAGGCGGCAAAACGGCTGACAGATTATCCGCATCAGCTCTCCGGCGGCGAACGCCAGCGGGTGATGATTGCGATGGCGCTGTTAACGCGACCGGAATTATTAATTGCCGATGAACCAACCACCGCACTGGACGTCTCTGTTCAGGCGCAGATTTTACAGCTGTTGCGCGAACTGCAAGGCGAGCTGAATATGGGTATGCTGTTTATTACTCATAACCTCAGCATTGTCAGAAAACTGGCCCATCGCGTGGCGGTAATGCAAAACGGTCGCTGTGTCGAGCAAAATAACGCCGCTACGCTATTTGCCTCACCCACTCATCCTTACACACAAAAGCTACTCAACAGTGAACCGTCAGGCGACCCGGTACCATTGCCAGAACCTGCCTCAACGTTGCTGGATGTTGAACAGCTTCAGGTTGCCTTCCCCATTCGCAAAGGGATTTTGAAGCGCATTGTGGATCATAATGTGGTGGTGAAAAACATCAGTTTTACGCTACGAGCGGGTGAAACACTGGGTTTAGTAGGCGAGTCAGGTTCCGGGAAAAGCACGACGGGACTGGCGCTGCTGCGACTGATTAACTCTCAGGGCAGCATTATCTTTGACGGTCAGCCACTGCAAAATTTAAATCGTCGCCAGCTGTTACCTATTCGTCATCGCATTCAGGTGGTATTTCAGGATCCAAACTCCTCGCTCAACCCACGACTCAACGTTTTGCAGATTATTGAGGAAGGCTTACGGGTTCACCAGCCGACGCTTTCTGCCGCACAACGCGAACAACAAGTGATAGCCGTGATGCATGAAGTGGGATTAGATCCTGAAACACGCCACCGTTATCCGGCGGAGTTCTCTGGTGGTCAGCGGCAACGTATTGCGATTGCCAGGGCGTTAATTCTTAAGCCCTCGCTGATCATTCTTGATGAACCAACATCATCGCTCGACAAAACGGTACAGGCGCAAATATTGACGCTATTGAAATCATTGCAACAAAAGCATCAACTGGCCTATTTGTTTATCAGTCACGATTTGCACGTTGTCCGCGCGTTATGTCATCAGGTTATCGTACTGCGACAAGGGGAAGTAGTGGAACAAGGACCGTGCGCGCGCGTGTTTGCCGCACCGCAGCAGGAGTATACGCGTCAGCTACTGGCGTTGAGCTGACGCTTAAAAAGGATTGTAGTTTGAGAAGGGTTCGGCAATTGCCACACCAAAATTTTTCAATCGGCATGTTGCAGCAAACTCGTCCTGGCGATTTACAAACAGGCACGGCTCACCTTCACACTCCAGTACCGAACATGGAACTTCGATGTCGCTTAACGCCTGGCTGAGTTTGTACATCACCGACCATGCATTATCACCATCCGGGCTAAGCAATTTAAGCGCCACCAGGCTGTTGTCACCGCACGGTCCATTTTGCGGAATCGGTTCAACCTTCGAACCTGCGAAACCAGCAGACCAGCGATAGTTCTGCGGCAGTCGATGGACGATTGAGAGTTGTAATGAAGTCACTTATTTTCCCCGGAAGCACATTTACTTCACAATTTGTTTACATCAATTTTAACACATCATCAACAATCCGTCTTTATACAGATCGTAAAGATTGATGCCTCGCCAGCGTGGCCTCTATGGCTCTGATTTAAATAATATCTGCGGGCGTGGTCACGTTTGCGGGGCTATATGTACCCGTTTCTGCGATCTAACTCAACCTTTTTAACTACAATGATGTGACTTTTTACATAAATTGATTTTACATAAAATAAACATATATCGGGGGAATGATGGATTTATGGTTGACATGCATCAACAAAGGAAGCCTTTTAGCTTCCTCGTTGTGCAATAGATCACCGTTTTTTCGGCCGACTGGCGTACAGACAGAAGAGAATGGAGCTGGTTGCGCAGAATGCAATTGACCAAATCATCGGCCATGCAGAGTTAAAGGTCGCAAGAGAAAGCAATGCGCCAACAATTGCCCCTATGCCGAAACGGAAGGTTCCTGCCAGCGAAGATGCCGTTCCCGCCATATGGGGAAACTCATCCAGAATGACCGCCATCGCATTGGATGACACCATCGACACGCAGCCCACAAACGCCGCAACGCCAACCACCAGCGACCAGAATCCCAGCCCCAGCAGCGCACTGATGACCATCCACGCCGCCATAATAAACTGTATCCACAACCCCGAGCGGAACATATTTAACGCGCCAATTCGGCGGACAAAGCGGCTGTTAAAGATGGTCATCACGAACAGGAAAACAATGTTTAGCGCAAAGTAATAACCAAAGTTTTCCGGCGCGACGTGGTTAATTTCAATGTAGACAAACGGTCCGGCGCTTAAGAACGAGAACATCCCGGCAAAGCTGAAACCACTGGCAAGCATATAACTCAGGACACGCTTATGACGGAACAGCGCCGCAAAGTTACCAATAGTAGTACGAATGTGAAAAGGCTGGCGACGCTCCGGTGGTAAGGTTTCTTTGATCAGAAAGAAGATCATTGCCGAAGCCAGAATCGCCGCCACAGCGAGGATCCAGAAGATGTAATGCCAGCTCAGCCACACCAGCACCCAGCCGCCAACTATCGGTGCCATCAGCGGTGCAATGGTCGTCACCAGCATGACAAACGACATCATCCGCGAGAACTCTTCTTTCGGGTAGATATCACGCATCAAAGCGTTGATAACCACGCTGGCCGCAGCCGCAGCCAGACCGTGGAAGAAACGCATCACAATCAGCTGATCGATGGTTTGTGCCAGCGCACACGCCACCGCGGCGGCGGCAAACACCAGCGTACCGCCAAGAACCACCGGCTTACGCCCGAAACTGTCTGCCATCGGCCCGTAGATTAACTGCCCCAACGCAAAGCCCAGAATATAAGTACTGAGGGTCATCTGCGTACTGCCCGCCGGTACGCCAAACTGCGCTGAAATTACCGGTAGCGCGGGCAGATACATATCAATCGACAGCGGCATCAACATGGCCAGCAGGCCAAGGATAAAAACAATAGCAAACGACGAATGCTGTCGGGTGGTCACAACGGGCTCCTGAAAGTCATTAAAAAGTTAGACGACGCTGGCAATTTCTTCTTCAGTTAACGGACGATATTCACCGGGGGCTAAATCAGCATCCAGCGTAATGCCGCCAATACGTTCACGATGCAGCTCAACCACATGGTTACCCACGGCGGCGAACATACGTTTCACCTGATGATAACGCCCTTCGCTGATGGTCAAACGAACCTGCGTTGGGGTAATCACTTCCAGCACCGCCGGCTTAGTGAGATCTTTTTCGTTATGCAGCTGCACGCCTTTAGCAAATTGCTCTGCCGTATCGTCAGCTACGGGTGATTCCAGCGTCACCAGATAGGTCTTCTCGCAATGATGGCGCGGAGAAGTAATGCGGTGCGACCACTGACCATCATCTGTCATTAGTACCAGACCGGTGGTATCGATATCCAGACGCCCTGCGGCGTGCAGTTTCCACGCTACCGGTTCATCCAGAAAATAGAGCACCGTTGGGTGATCAGGGTCGTCCGTGGAGCAAACATAGCCCTGAGGCTTATTGAGCATGAAGTAACGTGGACCGTGTTGCTGCGCCAGCGGGTTGCCATCGTAAGCGACATCATGTTCAGGGAGCAGTTTGAACGCTGCATTACGGACGATTTCGCCATCGACGGTGACACGATTGCCGCGGATTTCACGCCCGGCAATAGCACGGCTAACGCCGAGTTGCTGTGCGATAAATTTATCAAGTCGCATGTGTGTGATTTTGCCTGTAAAAAACGGAGGTCGGGTAATGACCCGAAAATCTGAACTGTTGTCTGCCCAGTATAGCGGTCTAATAACTTCCCTCAAGGGAAAAAGATCCGTGGCATACTATTAGCAGAATAATCTACCTACGCGAGACCATGATTTTTACACTCCGCCCATATCAGCAAGAAGCCGTGGATGCCACGCTCAACCATTTTCGTCGTCATAAAACCCCTGCCGTTATCGTGCTGCCCACCGGTGCAGGTAAAAGCCTGGTGATAGCGGAACTGGCACGGCTGGCTCGTGGTCGCGTGCTGGTGCTGGCACACGTTAAAGAACTGGTGGCGCAAAACCATGCAAAATATCAGGCGCTGGGGCTGGAAGCCGATATTTTTGCCGCCGGGCTAAAGCGCAAAGAGAGCCACGGTAAAGTGGTATTTGGCAGCGTGCAGTCGGTCGCCCGTAATCTTGATGCCTTTCAGGGTGAATTTTCGCTGTTGATTGTCGATGAATGTCACCGTATTGGTGACGATGAAGAGAGCCAGTATCAGCAAATCCTCACTCACCTGACCAAAGTGAATCCCCACTTACGCCTGCTGGGGCTGACTGCCACGCCTTTTCGACTGGGCAAAGGCTGGATTTATCAGTTCCATTATCACGGCATGGTACGCGGGGATGAGAAAGCCCTTTTCCGTGACTGCATTTATGAGCTGCCGCTGCGTTATATGATTAAACACGGCTATCTGACGCCGCCAGAACGGCTGGATATGCCGGTAGTGCAATACGATTTCAGCCGCTTGCAGGCACAGAGTAACGGGCTTTTCAGCGAAGCCGATCTCAACCGCGAGCTGAAAAAACAACAACGTATTACCCCGCACATCATCAGCCAGATTATGGAGTTTGCTGTAACGCGCAAAGGGGTGATGATTTTCGCCGCCACCGTTGAACACGCCAAGGAGATAGTGGGACTGCTGCCTGCCGAAGATGCAGCACTAATTACTGGCGACACACCCGGCGCTGAGCGCGATGTGTTAATTGAAGATTTTAAAGCCCAGCGTTTTCGCTATCTGGTCAACGTCGCGGTACTGACCACTGGATTTGACGCCCCGCACGTCGATCTTATTGCTATTCTGCGCCCTACCGAATCGGTGAGTCTTTACCAACAAATTGTCGGGCGCGGTCTGCGTCTCGCTCCAGGCAAGACTGATTGCTTAATTCTTGATTATGCGGGTAACCCTCACGATCTCTACGCGCCGGAAGTTGGTACACCGAAAGGCAAAAGTGACAACGTCCCGGTACAAGTTTTCTGCCCTGCCTGCGGTTTTGCCAACACCTTTTGGGGGAAAACGACCGCCGACGGGACATTGATTGAACACTTTGGTCGTCGTTGTCAGGGATGGTTTGAAGATGACGACGGTCATCGCGAACAATGTGACTTCCGTTTCCGTTTTAAAAATTGCCCGCAATGTAACGCGGAAAACGATATTGCCGCCCGCCGCTGCCGCGAATGTGACACCGTACTGGTTGATCCGGATGATATGTTAAAAGCGGCGCTACGACTGAAAGACGCGCTGGTATTACGCTGTAGCGGCATGTCTTTGCAGCATGGGCACGACGAGAAAGGCGAATGGTTGAAAATCACCTATTACGATGAAGACGGCGCGGATGTGAGTGAGCGTTTCCGTCTGCAAACGCCCGCCCAGCGTACCGCCTTCGAGCAGCTTTTTATCCGCCCGCATACGCGCACACCGGGCATCCCTCTGCGCTGGATCACCGCCGCTGATATCCTCGCCCAGCAAGCATTACTGCGACACCCGGATTTTGTCGTCGCCCGCATGAAAGGTCAGTACTGGCAAGTGCGTGAAAAAGTGTTCGATTACGAAGGTCGTTTTCGTCGGGCGCACGAATTACGCGGTTAATGGTAGTTTTGATTGATGTATAAGGCGATTGAGTATAGAATCTCGCCCGCTTTTGCATACGCAAAGCAGATCACTTACCTGTTGCTGGGTCGCCTGTAGCAGGATTAATTTAAGAGAGAAAGAAATGTTTACTATCAACGCAGAAGTACGTAAAGAGCAGGGTAAGGGTGCGAGCCGCCGCCTGCGTGCCGCTAACAAGTTCCCGGCAATCATCTACGGTGGCAAAGAAGCGCCGCTGGCTGTCGAACTGGATCACGACAAAGTCATGAACATGCAAGTTAAAGCTGAATTCTACAGCGAAGTTCTGACCATCGTTGTTGACGGTAAAGAAATCAAAGTTAAAGCTCAGGACGTACAGCGTCACCCGTACAAACCGAAGCTGCTGCACATCGACTTCGTTCGCGCTTAATTGCTGAATAAGTTGTAAAAAACCCCGCTCCGGCGGGGTTTTTTGTCTCTGCAAATTATGCCTGATTACGGTATTGCTATTTTTTGCAGGCCAGATAAGGCGTTCACGCCGCATCTGGCATTCAGAACACAAAACCGATTAATTGCCGCCAGACGTCCGGCGCTGCAATTGATCGCGCAAATTCGGCGGCGTGCCTTTAATGGTCAAGGTATCGGTTGCTGGATCCCAGAAGATGCGTTCACCTAACAGCATCGCATCAAAATTAATAGTCAAGCCACCGCCGCTACCGGCAAACTTCGTCAACTGACGCAGTGTGCTACGGTCTGCCGGGAAGCTCTCTTCCAGTTCGTAGCCTTTTTCAGCCGCAAACTCCGTGAAGCTCACTTCGCTGACGCCTGCCAGCTCTTTCGACAGCGACTCCAGCTCAATCTCTTCGCCTGCCTGCAGCTGCTCATTACAGTAGCTATAAACCTGCTGGCGCACGTTCTGTCGCTCTGCTTTATCCAGTTGTGCTTCGGCAGTGAAATCATCGACCGCTTGCAACAGCCCACGGTTTTGCGCTTTCGCGTTTAACCCTTCGCTGGCCCCGAGGAAATCCATAAAGAAATCCGCCACTTTGCGCCCTACTCGCCCTTTCAGGAAAGTGAGATAGCGGGTCGACTCTGGATTGGTTTCCCACTCGGTTAAATCGATACGCGCAACAATATCCGCATGATTGATATCAAGATAATGGGTTGGGTTGATGTCGAGATTTTCGTTAACACGCATACTGCTCAGGTTGCTCAGAACTGCCACCAGCAGATACTCCACCGCCAGATAGCGATAGTGGCAAAACAGCACGAATCCACCGTCAGCAAAAGGATATTTCGCTAATTCGTCACGCAGGCGACCGGTTGCCGCGCGGCTAAATGCCAGAAAGTCCTCTTCGCCCTGACGCTGTAAGCGCAGTGTCTGCGCCAGTTCACTCTCTTCGCTAAACAAGCCGTAAGCTTTATTTTTGGCGCTATAGACCCGATGCAGTTCTGCCACCATCTCAACGACGGTTTCCGTCGGTTCCAGCAATGAATCGCGCAACACCAGCTCAAGGTTCTGCTCATCACGCTTGATAAGCTGGTGCAGAGCAATCTGGTTGATATCCAGACTCATGATAAACTCTCCTTTAAGACCGGGCGGTATTCAACCACCGCCGGTTAAGCGACGCAATAAAAGATGGCGGTCATTTTACAGAAGGCGGCGTAACGAGAATGATTTAACGCATAAAAAAGCAGAAAAAAAACCGTTGCTACGGTAATATGTTGCCCTTTCATCAACTAACTGATTTCGATTTATGCCACAAATTTCCCGCTACAGTGATGAACAGGTTGAACAATTGCTCGCAGAGCTGCTCAACGTACTGGAAAAACATAAGGCTCCGACCGACCTTTCCCTGATGGTGTTAGGCAACATGGTCACTAACCTTATCAACACCAGCATTGCCCCGGCCCAACGCCAGGCAATTGCCAACTCTTTTGCCCGCGCCTTACAGTCCTCTATCAACGAAGACAAAGCGCACTAAGGGAAACAGATAACAGGTTATGGTAACTCATCGTCAGCGCTACCGTGAAAAAGTCTCCCAGATGGTCAGTTGGGGGCACTGGTTTGCACTGTTCAATATTCTGCTTTCGCTCGTCATTGGCAGCCGTTACCTGTTTATCGCCGACTGGCCGACAACGCTAGCTGGTCGCATTTATTCCTACGTAAGCATTATCGGCCATTTCAGCTTCCTGGTGTTCGCCACCTACTTGCTGATCCTCTTCCCGCTGACCTTTATCGTCGGCTCCCAGAGGCTGATGAGGTTTTTGTCCGTCATTCTGGCAACGGCGGGAATGACGCTATTACTGATCGATAGCGAAGTCTTTACTCGTTTCCATCTCCATCTTAATCCCATCGTCTGGCAGCTGGTTATCAACCCAGACGAAAATGAGATGGCGCGCGACTGGCAGCTGATGTTCATCAGCGTGCCGGTTATTTTATTGCTTGAACTGGTGTTTGCGACGTGGAGCTGGCAAAAGCTGCGCAGCCTGACGCGTCGTCGGCGCTTCGCGCGCCCGCTGGCCGCATTCTTATTTATCGCCTTTATCGCCTCGCATGTGGTGTATATCTGGGCCGATGCCAACTTCTATCGCCCGATCACCATGCAGCGCGCTAACCTACCGCTTTCGTACCCGATGACGGCGCGACGTTTTCTTGAGAAGCATGGTCTGCTGGATGCGCAGGAATATCAACGCCGTCTCATTGAGCAAGGTAATCCAGACGCCGTTTCCGTTCAGTATCCGTTAAGCGAACTGCGCTATCGCGATATGGGCACCGGGCAGAATGTGCTGTTGATTACTGTCGATGGCCTGAACTACTCACGCTTCGAGAAGCAGATGCCTGCGCTGGCAGGTTTTGCTGAGCAAAATATTTCGTTCACGCGCCATATGAGCTCCGGCAACACTACAGACAACGGCATCTTTGGCCTGTTCTATGGCATCTCGCCGAGCTATATGGACGGCATTCTGTCGACTCGTACGCCTGCGGCGTTAATTACTGCGCTTAATCAGCAAGGCTATCAGCTGGGGTTATTCTCGTCAGATGGCTTTACCAGCCCGCTGTATCGCCAGGCATTGTTGTCAGATTTCTCGATGCCAAGCGTACGTACCCAATCCGACGAGCAGACCGCCACGCAGTGGATCAACTGGCTGGGCCGCTACGCACAAGAAGATAACCGCTGGTTCTCGTGGGTCTCTTTCAATGGCACTAACATTGACGACAGCAATCAGCAGGCATTTGCACGGAAATATAGCCGGGCGGCAGGCAATGTCGATGACCAGATCAACCGCGTGCTCAATGCACTACGTGATTCTGGCAAACTGGACAATACGGTGGTGATTATCACTGCCGGTCGGGGTATTCCACTGAGCGAAGAGGAAGAAACCTTTGACTGGTCCCACGGTCATCTGCAGGTACCATTAGTGATTCACTGGCCAGGTACGCCGGCGCAGCGTATTAATGCTCTGACTGATCATACCGATCTGATGACGACGCTGATGCAACGCCTGCTACATGTCAGCACACCTGCCAGCGAATATTCGCAAGGTCAGGATTTGTTCAACCCTCAACGCCGTCATTACTGGGTTACCGCCGCGGATAACGATACGCTGGCAATTACCACCCCGAAAAAGACGCTGGTGCTGAACAATAACGGTAAATACCGTACTTACAACTTACGTGGTGAAAGAGTGAAAGATGAAAAACCACAGTTAAGTTTGTTATTGCAAGTACTGACAGACGAGAAGCGTTTTATCGCTAACTGATTAATTATAAATCAGTTAGCAAAATATCTTACTTGCAATCGGTGTGGAAAACGGTAGTATTAACAGCCACGAGTCGGCACGTAGCGCAGCCTGGTAGCGCACCGTCATGGGGTGTCGGGGGTCGGAGGTTCAAATCCTCTCGTGCCGACCAAAAATCCCAAAAAAAACCAACCGTAAAGGTTGGTTTTTTTATATCTGCATTTAATTCGATAAACAGACCGCGACACATCACGGCCTGTTTATTTTCTGTTATCAGAACGACCAGACCACACCCGCCTGAGTATTCCACGGTGATTCTACCCCTGCGCCATTGCCATAACTGACTGACAAATGACCGCTTAACGTCGGGGTAAACGATGACCTTATCCCAGCCTGATAAACGCCACGGGTTCCAGCCACATCATTATTAAATTTGCCATCGTCATTAACTTTCACCTGGTTAGAATCGGCGTATTCCTGACGCACGGCGGCTTTCAGCCAGGGTTCCAACGTCGTACCGTTTTGCAGGTCCATGTGATAGCTTACCGCCGTTCCCGCTTCAGCGCGTAATATCCGGGTATTTCCCACATCCGCGCGCATGCCATTTGATAACGTGTAGTCCTGACCATCTGTGGTAAAGCCGGTAAAGGCCAGATAGGGTCTAACACTCCACAATCCGTCAACCCAACGGAACCCGCTCTCGACATGAGCACCCGCGCCGTTACTATTGTAATCGCCAAACGCTGTTGCTCCATTACTCATCTTGCCATGGATGGTGTTGGCAAAACGGTCAACTTTCACCACTCCATCAACATAGGCACCGTTCTGATGCTCCCAACCGGCATAAGCCCCCAGGGTGTAGCTATCGATATTACCTTTGCCGCCGCGATCAAAACCAATATCAGAATGAGAGTAACCAAAGAACAAGCCGCGAATTGTGCTGCTTTCTTCACGGGAGAAACGGCTATCGATACCGAGCGTCAGGCCCGTCAATGTTTGCTCAAAGCCAGCTCCCGCATCAGTGGTCACGTTGTTGCGGGTGTTAATTGCCGAACTCCACATCGCCGTATCGTAACTAACGCCTTTTACGCTACCAAGACGCTCACGCACGGTGTCCAGTTCTGCATCAAATACCAGCGGTTGTGCTGCTGCCATGTTCAGCACATCAGTGGTTGAAGGGGTAATTTGCGCGCGATTCTCTGCGAGGCTCCAGCTATGGTTGCCATTATCCAGCAAGGTATATTCATACGTACCGATATCAACAACGCCTCCGGCATTGCCCAACGTAAATGCAGCATCACCGCCGCCCGTTGTTACCAGTGTAAGGCTATCTCCTGCTGCCGGGCTGGCACCGGTGTCCGTCACGAATATTTTGAAATCACCTGTTGCCTGACCGGTGACGTTGAGCTGATCGCTCTGATGATTAGCCATATCGGTACGCATATAAAAATTGCCATTTCCCGACAGGGTATTGGTGGTCAACGTAATGAAATTTTCCGCACTTGCCGTCACAGATGAACGAGTCACTGGCTCAGCCATCATAATCACATTTGCGCCAGACATCGCAAGGTTGGCTAAGTTGAGGCGAGTGTTTTGGTTCGTCGTAGTGATATCGGCAATGATGGTCCATGCGCTATTTTCGAGCGAAACATCCGCTTTGCTGGTATCCACGGCACCATGCGTTCTAAAAGAAGCGCTATCAGAAACCACTACCTTACCCACCAACATTGCGGGCGCATAATTTATTTGCGGCTTCATGACCTCAAGAATGCCATCATTCCCTCTGACTGAAACGTTAACCATTGTGCCAGCCCAGACGTTAGCGCGGCCATTGTTGATAACCATATTTTCAGAGATGGCTTTTGAGGAATACGTGATACTTCCATTCTGATCTGATCGACCGAGATCATATACCGCATTTGCCTGCACTCTCGTACCAGTATCCTTTCCCAGCGATTGCATAGTGGCATGCTCATCAAGGATAGTATCAATGGCCTGCGTGTCCTCCATAACAATGAGCCCGGAACCATCATCCAGTTCATAATTTTTTGACACACCATCTTTTATACTAAATTGGCCTTTACTGTTTGTACCACTCACTTCCAGCGCATTCGTTGAGACAATTAATTTTCCGCCTGCTTTTTTATCAACGCCAGTTGCAGTCCCGCCATCCATAACCTCCAGTAAGCCGCCACTATCCACAGTGGTATTATAAGCGAAGTCATTTTCTTCAACTCGCAAACTTCCGCCGTTTTCCAACAGCATATTATTAGCAATACCATCCTTGATATCGAACTGACCGAGACGGTTTGTTCCGAATACCTCCATGGCCCGCGTGGTTGTTTTAATCGCACCGCCTGCTTTCTGATCTACCGCAAATGCTAATCCCCCCTCTTTAACCTCCAGTAATCCTCCCTTTTCGATAGCGGCAAAGACGGTAATCCCATCTTTTTCAATAATTAAGCGCCCGCCTTTAATGGTAGTATCATTCGCTGCGCCATAAACCTGTAGCACACCATTATTGAGGGTAGTCTGGTTTGCCGCGCCACCCATTTGAACAATTTGATAACCGTCATTTAATACTGAGTATTCTGCGGTGCCATTCATTTCAATGTACTGATACCCTCCGTTAATTTCAGTATTACTACTTACACCAAATTCTTTTATATGCTGTTCTCCGCCAGGATTGATTTTCGTATTATTGGCGGTCCCATAAACCAGCTGGATATCTTTTTCCAGGACAACACCATCAACTGTCTCACCATACTCAACTGTTGATGCCAATGCTATGGGTGAATATAACGCTGTAGCCACCAGAACAGATATTGCGGAACGACAAAGAGAAACAGAACCAGATTGATGCATTGAGCTTTCATCCTATGAAATTAATTGCTGTTAAAAGCATTGGGTAAAGAAAATACCCATAGCTCCATACCCGGAGTCAGTTTTTAAAAACTGTTTAAAGAAATGCACAAGTATTGTGATTGATTTTTTAGTTGTTTTTCTTGATGAGAAGCTGATGCAAAATTCCGTCTTTATAATGAAAATGATGCCAAAGCGAACGACAAGGTTGTAGTTTTCACTACATGTCCATACATAAAATGGGGTAACATTCACGCGCCTGGTAGCGTTACCAACGCTACGCTCAAACATAATGATTCTAATAAAACCTCAGGAGACTACTATGCCTGAAGCAACGCCTTTTCAGGTGATGATTGTGGATGATCATCCACTTATGCGACGCGGTGTTCGTCAGTTACTGGAGCTTGATCCTGGCTTTGAAGTGGTCGCCGAAGCGGGCGACGGCGCGAGCGCGATCGATCTGGCAAATAGACTGGATATCGACGTGATCTTGCTGGATCTCAATATGAAAGGTATGAGTGGCCTGGATACCCTCAATGCCTTGCGCAGGGATGGCGTTACCGCGCAAATTATTATCCTGACCGTATCAGATGCCTCCAGCGATGTCTTTGCGCTGATAGACGCAGGCGCAGACGGTTATCTGTTGAAAGACAGCGACCCGGAAGTGTTGCTGGAAGCGATTCGTGCCGGAGCGAAAGGCAGCAAAGTCTTTAGCGAACGCGTCAATCAGTACTTACGTGAACGTGAAATGTTTGGCGCGGAAGAAGATCCCTTCAGCGTGCTGACGGAGCGCGAGCTGGATGTTCTGCACGAGCTGGCACAGGGGCTGTCAAATAAACAGATTGCCTCGGTGTTGAATATTTCCGAGCAGACAGTAAAAGTACACATTCGCAATCTGCTGCGTAAACTCAATGTCCGCTCACGCGTGGCGGCCACCATTCTGTTCCTGCAACAACGCGGGGCACAATAAAAACAGCCCGATGGCATCACCATCGGGCCTCTTTTTATTTACTCTCCTGCGGCGACAAATGTTGCATCGCCTGCGCGATACTACGTTCAATCACCGCACGGCGAGTATCGTTGGCAGGTAAGAGTTTCAACATCATCTCCCACGCGGCAACGGCTTCGCCAAATCGCTGCTGCTCAAAGGCGTTAAACGCATACATGCTTAACACACGAATATTGCTATGGTCCGTTCTCACCAACTGGCGCAGCAGTTCGCCGCCGAGGCGGTTGTCGTTGGGATCAGATGAACGTGTCAACGCTTCAGCGTATCCCAGTGCAGCATCGCTGTTCTTCGGATCGAGGCGATACGCAGTAGCGTATGCATCGGTGGCGATACTGGCGTTACCCAGCGCCAGGCCAACGCGGCCCAACATAATCCAGCCTTCTATATCTCCCGGATTTTTTTGCAGTTGAGTACGCATCCCCAGCGCCAGGCGCGACATCTCTTCTTCGTTGAGCGGATCGGCTTTCGGATCCAGCGCCCTGTCCAGTAACGCCGGAGCCTGTGCCGTGGCCTGCTGCCAGATTTTCACCTGCTGATAGTTGCCAGTCTGGTAGTAGCTGACGCCAGCCACAATTAACGCCACAACAATACCCGGCAGGTAAACAGCAAATCCGGCACGCTTACCTTCCGGCACGCTTTGTTCAGGAAACGCTTCCGGCACCACGCGTACCCGACGCCGCGAACGGGCGTAAATGACCCAACCGCCAATGCCAATAGCCACTACCGGAAGCACCCACAGCAGCACGGTCAGCGGCGTTAACGGCGGATCGTAAGTGACGAAGTTGCCGTAACGCGCCACCATATAATAGACAATCTCTTTCTTACTTTTACCTTCCTGCATCAGTTCATACACTTTCTGGCGCAGGTCGGTGGCAATCATCGAGTTGGAATCGGCAATGCTGTTGTTCTGGCATTTCGGGCAGCGTAGTTCTTCAGTGAGTTGCCGGAACTGCTGCTCCTGCGCTTCATCCTTAAACTGCAACACGTCGATGGTCGCCAGCGCTGAGCCGGAGATCATCAGCATCAGCACGCCCAATAAAAACCTCATTGTGCGGCCTCCTTACTGTATTTCTCCCACAGCGGCTTGATCTCTTCTTCCCAGACGCGAGGATTGAGATCGCCCGCATGGCGATAGCGAATGATGCCGTTGCCGTCGATGAGGAACGTTTCTGGCGCGCCATAGACACCGAGATCCAGTCCTAACATGCCGTCGCCATCAAACAGGCTTAGTGCGTAAGGATTGCCCAGCTCTTTCAGCCAGCTGATTGCCTTCTGGCGATCGTCTTTATAGTTCATGCCGACCACGCGGATGCCCTGCGCAGAAAGCTGATTCAGATATTGATGTTCCGCACGGCAGGTCGGACACCAGGTCGCCCAGACGTTAAGCAGCACTGGTTTGCCCTGAGTCAGCACATCCGCCTGATAAAACTGCCCCGGATTGTCCAGTGATTCGAGACGAAACTTCGGCACTGGCTTGCCAATGAGCGCCGATTCCAGATTGGTCGGATCATCCCCTTCGGCATTACGCGCCAGCTGCCACAGCAGCGCCGCGGCAATCGCCAGGAAGATAATCAACGGAATTAACAATACTTTGCGCTTCATACAGCCTCCGGCGCAGTTTTCTGCGGATTCACGCGCTTACGATAGCGAGGATCAAACAGACACAGCAGCCCGCCCAATGCCATCATCAGCCCGCCCGCCCAAATCCAGCGAACAAACGGTTTGTAGTAAAGACGCACGGCCCACGCGCCGTTTTCCAGCTCTTCACCGAGCGCGGCGTACAGGTCACGCGTGATGCCGCCGTCAATTGCCGCTTCGGTCATCATCGACCCAGCAGTGTTGTAATAACGTTTTTCCGCATACAGCACCGTTTCCGGCTTGCCATCGCGCGTTACGCCGATAGTCGCCACACCGCCACGCCAGTTCGGGCCAGTCACCTCTTTGACATCACGGAAGGTGAAGCGATATTCATGAATATCGACACTATCACCGGACTTCATGCGCACATCACGCTCAACGCTATAGTTCTGGCTAAAGGCAATACCAACAATTGTCACTGCCAGCCCCAGGTGAGCCGCCACCATTCCCCAATAACTGAAGGTGGTTTTCGTGCCGCGTGAAATACGCAGCACAGCTTCCGCAATTGCCAGCACCGCAATCCAGCAGGCCATTGCCAGGCCGAGCACCGTCATCGCCACAACTTTGCTTTCGAACAGCCACGGCAACAGCAGAGACAGCACCAGCGTAGAGATGAAGGCGATAATCAATAAATTGCGGATTTTACGTGGGCGATCGCGCCCCCAGCGCACCAGAGGACCGACACCAAGCAGTAGCGCAAACGGCACCATCAGCCAGGTAAACATGGTGTTGAAGAACGGTTCGCCAATCGAAATACTGCCCAGTCCCAGTTGCTTGTGCACCAGCGGCAACAGCGTCCCCAGCAACACCACCAGCATCGCGGCGACCAGCAAAACGTTGTTCGCTAACAGCAAAGATTCCCGCGACCACAGCGCATTGTTTACGCGTGAGCGAACTTTGTGTCCACGCGCAGCAAACAGCAGCAGCGAACCGCCAATCACCAGCACCATAAAGGCGAGGATAAACATGCCGCGCGCCGGATCAGAGGCAAACGCGTGTACCGATACCAGCACGCCGGAACGCACGAGGAAAGTCCCCAACAGACACAACGAGAAGGCACTGATTGCCAGCAGTAATGTCCACGCTTTGAAGCTGGCGCGTTGTTCAGTGACCGCCAGTGAGTGCATCAGCGCAGTCCCCACCAGCCACGGCATAAACGAGGCGTTTTCTACCGGATCCCAGAACCACCAGCCACCCCAGCCGAGTTCGTAATAGGCCCATGCGGAACCGAGCACGATGCCGAGCGTCAGGAAGATCCACGCTGCCAGTGTCCACGGACGAGTAAAACGCGCATAAGTGCTGTCCAGACGCCCGCTCAACAAAGAAGCAATGGCAAAAGCAAACGCCACCGAGAAGCCGACGTACCCCATATAGAGCAGAGGCGGATGGAAGATCAACCCCGGATCCTGCAACAGCGGGTTAAGGTCGCGCCCTTCAATCGGGAAGTTCGGCAGCGTGCGTGAGAATGGATTAGAGGTAAAGAGAATGAACAGCAAAAAGCCGACGCTGACCATCCCCATTATCGCCAGTACACGGGCCACAATATCCAGCGGAATACGCTGACTAAAAATCGCTACCGCAAAGGTCCAGCCGCTCATTAGCAGCACCCACAGCAGGAGCGAGCCTTCATGCGCGCCCCAGGTGGCCGCCACGCGATACCACACCGGAAGCTGGGTATTAGAGTTGCTGGCAACATAGGTGACGGTAAAGTCGTTGACCACGAAAGCATTGACCAGCACCAGAAATGCGCCAGCCACAGACATAAACAGCAGCCAGGCAAATAAGCGGGAAGACGCCATCATGCGCGCATCTCCGCGCGCCACGCCCCATAGCGGATACACGGACAGCAGCAGCGCAATTCCCAGCGCCAGGCACAGCAGTCCGTTACCAATTTCCGGCATCATGATGCTGGGTCCTTATAAACACTCGCCGGGCGACGGTGGTTAGCTTCCATCGCTTTCTCAACTTCTGGCGGCGTATAGTTTTCATCATGTTTCGCCAGCACTTCTTTCGCGAGGATATGATTGCCTTTTTCCAGCTCGCCCTGCACTACAACGCCCTGCCCTTCACGGAACAGATCCGGCAAAATGCCTTCGTAAGAAACATCCACTGAGCCTTCAGCATCGTAAATGGTGAAGGTCACTTTCAGCGAATTGGGATCGCGCTGCACGCTACCCGGCATCACCATCCCGCCAACGCGCAGACGCTGACCGACTTCCGGCATCTGCTGAGTTTCACGCTTGCCGTAGAGAATTTCCCCCGGCGTATAAAAGAGATCGATATTCGAGCGCAGCGCATACAGCACCAGACCGATGGTCAGCGCCAAACCTGCCAACACAGCACAGGCAATCCACAAGCGGTTTTTACGGCGAATATTCATGCAGCCTCCTGCTGTTGCGCAGCACGTAAACGCGCCTCACGCGCCCGCTGTTGCGCCACACCACGCAGAATTGCGCGATGCTGCATCACCGAGTGCACGACCAAAACCACCAGCGGAATAATGGTCATCACCACCGCCAGCCAGACAAAAAAGGCGTAACCGCCCATTGCGAAAAATTCATTCCAGGAAGCAAATGCAGGGGTCATTTACGGCCTCTTTTCAGTATCAGTTCACTCACCCACGGACGGCGTTTTTCCATCAGCAAAATTAAATTACGCATCCGCATCAGCGTCAGCGTGGCAGACAGCAGCAAGAAGCCAAAAATCGACCAGCGCAGCGGCGAACGCATCGCCGGATCGATACTTTGCTGCATTCGCGTTGATCCCTGATGCAGGGTGTTCCACCACTCCACGGAGTAATGAATAATCGGCAGATTCACCACGCCAATCAGCACCAGGATACCTGCCGCACGGCCCGCCAGACGGCGGTCGTCGAAGGCGTGCCACAGGGCAATTACACCAACATACAGAAACAGCAGCACCAGTTCAGAAGTCAGGCGTGCGTCCCATACCCACCAAGTGCCCCACATCGGTTTTCCCCATGCAGAGCCGGTAACCAGGGCAATAAAGGTAAACACGGCACCAATGGGGGCCATCGCCGCCACCGCCAGGTTGGCCATTTTCATCTGCCAGACAAGGCCAATAAACGCCGCCACCGCCATTGATGCATAAATGCCCATCGACCAGATCGCCGCAGGCACATGCAGGTAGATAATGCGGTAGCTATTTCCCTGCTGATAATCAGCCGGAGCAAAGCCGAATCCCCAGATCCAGCCAACGGTAAGCACGACCACACTGGCAATTGCCAGCCACGGTATAAACCAGCCACAGATTTGATACAGCCGTGGTGGGATCGCCAGTTGATGCAGTGTTTTCCACATAGTTTCGATACCAGACTCGAACAAAAATCAGTAATCCAGCGTTATTGAATGCTGATTCGTAACGCTGCCGCCGTCGCAAAAGGACTTAATGTCGCGGTGCCTGCCAGCAACGCGCCTAAAATTGCCAGATACCCGTCAACGGGCAAATGCATGGAAGCCGCGTCCATCGCGGCGGTGGCAAAGATGAGTAATGGGATAGTCAGCGGTAACACCAGTATGCTGAGCAGCACACCACCGCGCTTAAGTCCCACTGTCAGCGCCACGCCCGGTGCACCGAGAAAGCCAAGCGTAGGCGTTCCCAGCAGCAGCGTCAGCGCCATCACTTGCCAGCCATAAACATCCATTCCCAGTAGCATTGCTACCAGTGGCGAAAGGACGAGTAACGGCAGACCGGTTACCATCCAGTGCGCCATCACCTTCGCCAGCACAACGGCGGGCAAGGGTAACGGCAACAACATCAATTGTTCAAGACTGCCGTCCTGCAAATCGTCACGGAACAGACGCTCCAGTGCCAGCAAGGATGAAAGCAGCGCAGCAACCCAGATAACGCCCGGTGCAATACGCGCCAGCAGTTGCGGCTCCGGACCGATACTGAGCGGAAAAAGGGTAATGACAATCAGGAAGAACCACAGCGGGTTGGCGATTTCGGCGCTGTGGCGAAACGCTACGCGCAGCTCAAGACGGAAAATGCGCCAGAACATCATGCGGCCCTCGTTTGCGTCAGTGAAATGCGGCGAATTTTACTTTCAGCAACGTTGAGCGGCTGGTGGGTAGTCAGAATCACAATCCCCCCCTGCTCCGTATGCTGTGCCATACGCTGGGTCAGACGATCGACGCCGTTAACGTCAATCGCGGTAAAAGGCTCGTCGAGGATCCATAACGTGGCACGGGTCAGCCACAGACGCGCTAAAGCGACGCGGCGTTGTTGCCCGGCAGAAAGTTGATTTACAGGAATATCTTCGAATCCGGCAAGCCCGGCCTGCGCCAGGGCTTCCAGACATTGTGCGGTATCGCCATCGCGATGATAAAAGTGCAGATTTTCTAACGCCGTCAGCCGGGTTTTGATCCCCGGCTGATGGCCTATCCATAACAGGTTTTGATGGTAGCTGTCGCGTACCTGATGCAAGGGCTGCCCTTGCCAGAGAACCTCGCCTGCGTCAGGGCGAGACAACCCCGTCAGCAAACGGAGAAGCGTTGTCTTCCCCGCGCCGTTGCTACCGGTGATTTGTACCCATTCTCCTGCGTTCAGCGTAAATGATAAACCACTAAATAAGGTTCGTTCATCCCGCTCACAAAGTAACTCTCTGGCTTCAAGCATACCCACGCAATAACCCTGTTAAAAACCTGGCTCGACTTCGCGCATATCGGGCAGCTTGTGCGCTATCCCTTTATGGCAATCAATACAGGTTTGCCCATCTTTCACCGCCTGGTCATGCATCTTCGCGGCAACCGATTTCTGGGCGGTTGTATCCATATACTCGAAGTTGTGACAGTTACGGCACTCCTGCGAGTTATTGTCCTTCATGCGCCGCCACTCATTCTGTGCCATCGTCAGGCGATGAGCTTCAAATTTCTGCGGCGTGTCAATAACGCCAAAAATTTTACCATACAGCTCTTTACTTGCTTTGAGCTTGCGTATCATCTTCGGCACAAACTCGTGCGGAACGTGACAATCCGGACAGGTCGCACGAACGCCGCTACGGTTGTTGTAGTGCACGGAATCCATGTATTCCTGATACACCGTGTTACGCATTTCGTGGCAGCTAATGCAGAACTCTTCGGTATTGGCTTTTTCCATCCCGGTGTTAAAGCCGCCCCAGAAGACGATGCCACCGACAAAACCGATCAACAGCAGCGTCCCCAGCGCCAGACGGCTGGGGGTACGCCACCATTTCCACAGGCGCTTAATCAGACCAGGCTTACGGTCAGAATTTCCCATAATAACCTCTTATTTCCCGTAACCTTTTGATGGGGTAAAGGTATTCCCCACGATTGGCGCGGTATCGGCCTGCGGTACGTGACATTGCAGACAGAAATAACGACGCGGAGCCACTTCCGCGCCCACTTTGCCGTCGCTGTCCATAAAGTGAGTAGGACTGATGCGCGGTGCGCCAGTGGTGCGATAGCTTTCGACACCGTGGCACTGCAAGCAGCGGTTGGTATTGGTCGTTACCTGATAACCTTCAACGCTATGCGGGATCATTGGCGGCTGATTCACATAGTTCAGCGGCATCCGTTCCTGCTCTTTTGGCATCCGAATGGCCCCTTCCTGCGTCCCGGATACTTCCGGCGACTGGCTAAAATCGACGCCATTAGCCGCCCAAACCGCGCCGCTCACCACCAGGGCCAGCATCGCCGTCCATTGACACAGCGCTTTCTTCAGGTCATGGCTTTTCATGATTTCGCTCCCGAACTCCATCGTGTAGTTATTGTAAATACATCCTCAGAACAGACATCCACGCAGCGACCGCACGTCATGCAATCGCGGCTGGTGACCTGCACCGGGCTTTGTTCATCCAGCACCGGGGCACGTAGCACATGCGGTTCCGGGCAAACATGAAAACAATCCATACAGCGGTTACATTTCTGCCGATCGGTGGCCGCAACGGTAATGACACCTTTGCTACCCAGCACGCCATACAGCGCGCCAACCGGACAAATGTGCCCGCACCAGCCGTGTTCAACGACCAGTAGATCAAATAAAAACAGCGCGAGAATAAGCAGCGCGCCGCTGCCGAATCCCATTACCAGACTGCGCCCCATCAGGGAAACGGGGTTGATCCATTCCCAGATGAGCGTGCCGGTTAAGGCCGATCCCAGCAGAATGACTACCAACAGCACGTAGCGAATGTGGCGTGGGATCGTCGCAGACTGATTGAGGTCAAAGCGCCTGCGTAACCAGTTCGCTAAGTCGGTAATCGGGTTCAGCGGGCAGACCCAGCTGCAAAATAATCGCTTTCCTGCCAGGGCGTAGAGCACGGTGATAATTACCGCACCGGTCAACGCCACCGTGGCAGGCAGATGACCGCTGGCAAGACTTTGCAGCGTCATCAGCGGATCGGTCAGCGGAACGGTGTCGAATAACAGGCTACTGCTGTAGTTGCCGTGCAAGATCCACACACCAAACCACGGACCGCTCAAAAACATCCCCAGCACGAAGAACTGACAAAGGCGACGTAACACCAGCCAACGGTGGCTGCGCCACCAGCCTTTTTTCTCCAGCGCCTCGCGCCCGGCGTCACGTTTACGATTTGCCATTGTTCCCCTCCAGCCAGCCGAAGCGGTAATGGTGACCTAACTCCCCTTTCGCCAGTGACAGCGGTAACACCTTGATTGCCGGTTGTTCCAGCACGCACACTTTTTCGCACTTACCGCAGCCGGTACAGGCGTCGCTGTGAACCGTCGGCAGAAAGCGGGCGTGCTTACCGGTACGCGTGTTGCGCTCCAGCTCCAGGGTGATTGCCTCATCAATTTTCGGGCATTCGCGATAACAAACATCGCAGCGCAGCCCCTGAAAGTTGAGACAGTTTTCCTGGTCCACCAGTACCGCCAGCCCCATCCGCGCGTCGTCGATCGATTCGATCTCACGATCCAGCGCACCGCTCGGGCACACTTTGGCGCACGGAATGTCCTCACACATTTCGCAAGGAATATCCCGTGCGACAAAATATGGCGTGCCCGCCGACAGGCCAGAAGCCAGCGTCGCCAGTTTTAAGGTGTCATAAGGGCAAGCCTGAACACACTGACCGCAACGCACACAGGCACTGGCAAAGGCGTTCTCGTTTATGGCTCCGGGCGGGCGCAACCGCACGCCAGATGCGCGTGCGGTTTGCTGTTGTAACCCCAGCGCCACACCCACGGCAGCCAGCCCGCCAGCTGTGCGAACGACATCGCGCAGAAAGCGGCGGCGACCATTTTGAGGTTTCGCTGACCGGGACATAATGGCTTACACCTTCTCCAGTTTGACCGCGCACTTCTTGAAGTCCGTCTCTTTCGAGAGCGGATCGGTCGCATCCAGCGTCAGTTTGTTAACCAGCTGTGCGGCGTCGAAGAACGGCATGTACACCAGGCCCTGCGGCGGACGGTTACGACCGCGCGTTTCGACAATCGAGATCACTTCGCCACGGCGAGAAACCACTTTCACTTTGTCGCCACGGCGCAGATCGCGCGCTTTCGCATCCAGCGGGTGAATAAACAGGACCGCTTCCGGGAAGGCGCGGTGCAGTTCCGGCACACGGCGAGTCATACTGCCGGTGTGCCAGTGCTCCAGGACGCGTCCGGTAGAGAGCCACAGGTCGTACTCTTCATCCGGTGCCTCCGCCGCCGGTTCGAACGGCAGCGCGAAGATCACCGCTTTGCCATCCGGTTTACCGTAGAACTTGTAGCCTTCGCCCGCTTTCACGTACGGGTCGTTACCTTCGCTGTAACGCCACTGCGTTTCTTTACCGTTCACCACCGGCCAGCGCAGACCGCGCGCTTTGTGGTAGTCATCGAACGGTGCCAGATCGTGACCGTGACCGCGACCAAACCATGCGTACTCTTCGAACAGCCCTTTTTGCAGATAGAAGCCCAGCTCGCGGGATTCATCGTTCAGCTGATCTTCCGCCAGTTCGGATACCGGGAATTTGCTCACTTCCGGGGTGGCATACAGAACTTCGTACAGCGTTTTGCCACGCAGTTCCGGTTTCTTCGCCAGCAGATCTTCCGGCCATACTTCTTCAGTTTTGAAGCGGCGGGAGAACTGGACTAACTGCCAGAGATCCGATTTCGCTTCGCCCGGTGCCTGTACCTGCTGACGCCAGAACTGAGTACGGCGTTCGGCGTTACCGTAAGCACCCTCTTTTTCTACCCACATTGCGGTCGGCAGGATCAAGTCGGCGGCCAGCGCACTGACTGTCGGATACGGATCGGAGACGATGATGAAGTTGCGCGGATCGCGCCAGCCCGGCATACGCTCTTCATTGATGTTCGGCCCGGCCTGCATGTTGTTGGTACACATGGTCCAGTAAACATTCAGCTTGCCGTCTTTCAGCGCACGGTCTTGTGCTACCGCATGCAGACCGATTTTCGCCGGAATGGTGCCGCTCGGGATATTCCACTTCTTCTCGCAGATATCACGATGTTTCTCGTTAGTTACCACCATGTCCGCAGGCAGACGGTGAGCAAAGGTGCCCACTTCACGCGCAGTACCACACGCGGAAGGCTGCCCGGTCAGGGAGAACGGACCGCAACCCGGCTTGGAAATTTTGCCGGTCAGCAGGTGCAGGTTGTAGACCAGGTTGTTGGCCCATACACCACGGGTATGCTGGTTGAAGCCCATCGTCCAGTAGGAGATGACTTTCTTGTTCGGATCGGCATACAGCTGCGCCAGTTGTTCTAACTGGTCTTTCGGCACGCCGGTCATTTCGGCAGTTTTTTCCAGCGTATACTCAGCAACGAAGGCTTTGTAATCTTCAAAGCTCATCGGTTCGGAGGCGTCAGAACCCGGATTCTTCGCTGCTTTTTCCAGCGGATGGGTCGGACGTAAACCGTAGCCGATGTCCGTCGCCCCTTTGCGCAGGTTAACGTGCTTGCTGAAGAAGTCCTGATTTATCGCATTGTTTTGAATGATATAGTTGGCGATGTAGTTCAGGATCACCAGGTCAGATTGCGGCGTAAAGATGATGCCGTTATCCGCCAGCTCGAAGCTACGATGCTGGTAGGTAGAAAGCACCGCCACGGTGACGTTCTGGTTAGAGAGACGACGGTTAGTGATGCGCGACCAGAGGATCGGGTGCATCTCCGCCATGTTTGCGCCCCACAGCACAAACGCGTCAGCCTGCTCGATGTCGTCATAGCAGCCCATCGGCTCATCCATACCAAAGGTACGCATAAAGCCAACTACCGCCGACGCCATACAGTGACGCGCGTTCGGGTCGATGTTGTTCGAACGGAATCCCGCTTTAAACAGCTTGGACGCGGCATAACCTTCCCAGATAGTCCACTGACCAGAACCGAACATACCGATCGATTCCGGCCCTTTTTCTTTCAGGGCGGTTTTGAATTTCTCTTCCATCACATCGAAGGCTTGATCCCAGGTGATTGGGGTAAATTCGCCTTCTTTGTCATATTTACCGTTTTTCATACGCAGAAGCGGCTGCGTCAAACGGTCTTTACCGTACATGATTTTGGGCAGGAAATAGCCCTTAATGCAGTTCAGACCACGGTTAACCGGTGCGTCCGGGTCGCCCTGACAGGCCACCACACGCCCCTGCTGCGTTCCGACCAGAACGCCGCAACCCGTACCGCAGAAACGGCACGGCGCTTTATCCCATTTAATGGCTTCCTGCTGACCAACAACGGCGCGGGCAACGCCCGGCACGCTGAGACCGGCAGCCGCCGCAGCGGCCGCAACGGCGTTAGCTTTCATAAAGCTACGACGACTGAGTTTCATGGTGTTTCCTCACCTTGCTCTTCCTGCTGGTGATAAACCAGCGACACCGCCAGCACGCCCTCTACGTTGCGTACTGACTCAATGGTTTGAATCAGCGTTTCGCTGTCTTCTGCTTCCACCACCACAATCAACTGACCGCTCGGCGCGTCGCTGACAGCAACTTCACAGCCGGGAAAGGCGTTCAGTTGGGTGCTGATGTCTGAAATTCGTTCGCTTTTGGCCTGCACGACCAGGCTGCAAACTTGCCAGTTAGTGTGCATGGAGATACTCCGCAGTTATGGCTGATACCGGACAGCTGGCTGCACATGCTCCACATCCGTTGCAAAGTTGGCTATTAAGTTGCGGCTGGTAGATCCCGGAGAGCGTCGGGCGAAAGATAATTGCCATTGGCTCACAGCTATCCTGACAGCGGCGGCATTCAACTGACTGATACGCCAGGCACGCCTCCCCGATGGTGAACAGCAAATCCCAGGCCCTGGTGTGGCGCGGAGAAAATAGCGATTCGGGGCAAGCCTGCGCGCAGGCGTAACAGAAGCTGCACTCGTTATTTTTGAAATTAACGCTCGGATAGCCACCCGCGCCGCGTTGCAGAATGTTGTTTTCACAAGCATTAATACAGGCGTCGCAGCGAGTGCAATGGGTCAGAAAATGAGATTCATCACCGGACCAGGGCGGACGGATACCGTTACTGGCTTTGCGCCAGCGACCAGTGAGTATGCCCCGACGGGATGCATCAATCTTCACATTGACCTTCCATCATTAACGCGCTCTGAAAATTGAGAGCGACCAAATAAACCGCATAATTAATAAGCCATTTTTATAGCCGCTAAGATATTAAAGGATGTGTCAAAGATGCATACCCCGATCGGGGTAAAACCTGTAGCAGGATCAAAAGAGTGGCGGGAAGCGTGGCAAAAACGGGCTTTTGCTCACATTTCAAATGGTTATAAACATATTTATATAGCGATTAATTCACCAGAGATATTTATGTCGGTTTGTTCTCTCACCAGAATTTAACACTAAAAGAGCAGGTAAAATTGTCTGAATGTTCTTTAAGTTATTCATAAAGCAAATTAATAAATCTGATGAATATGTTAACCTTCAGCGACATCATCGGTGAAAACCTATAAATGAAGAAGGAAAGCAAAAAAATGAAGACCATTCTACCTGCAGTATTGTTTGCCGCTTTCGCCACCACTTCCGCCTGGGCGGCAGAAAGCGTCCAGCCACTGGAAAAAATCGCGCCTTATCCACAAGCTGAAAAAGGCATGAAGCGTCAGGTGATTCAGTTAACCCCGCAAGAAGATGAATCTACCCTGAAAGTAGAACTGTTAATCGGCCAGACGCTGGAAGTCGATTGCAATTTGCATCGTCTCGGCGGGAAGCTGGAAAGCAAAACGCTGGAAGGCTGGGGCTATGATTATTACGTCTTTGATAAAGTTAGCTCGCCGGTTTCCACGATGATGGCCTGCCCGGATGGCAAGAAAGAGAAGAAATTTGTCACCGCGTATCTGGGCGATGCCGGAATGCTGCGTTATAACAGCAAGCTGCCGATCGTGGTGTATACGCCAGACAATGTGGATGTGAAGTACCGCATCTGGAAGGCGGAAGAGAAAATTGACAACGCGGTAGTCCGCTAAACTGCCGTGAAGTGCTCCACCCCGTAGGTCGGATAAGGCGGTCACGCCGCATCCGACATCCAACGCCCGAGCCGGTTGCCTGATGCGACGCTGACGCGTCTTATCTGCATACGCCACATCCGGCATACCATGCCGGATGTGGCACATCATCACAACGCAATATCCGCCACTTCTTTTTGAACGGGTTGCGGTTTCAACTGCGGTTTCGGCGTACTATCTGCTGCTTGCGGTTTGTCGTATTTCAGCCCCAGCACTTCGCTGGTGTACTGCAACTCGCGTTCTGTTGCCGCTACATCACCGTTCAGCTTGCGTCCATAAGACGGAACGATCGCCTTCAACGTTGCCTGCCATTGCGGGCTGGAAACGCGATCGCCAAATACTTTTTCCAGCAGATTCAACATAATCGGCGCGGCGGTTGACGCCCCTGGCGATGCCCCCAGCAGCGCGGCAATAGTCCCTTGCTGGTCGCTGACCACTTCGGTACCCAGACGCAGTACGCCACCTTTCTCGGCATCACGCTTGATAATCTGTACGCGCTGCCCCGCTTGCCACAAACGCCAGTCCTCTTTTTTCGCCTGCGGATAGTACTCTTTCAACGCTTCAAAACGATCCTCTTCACTCAACATCACCTGACTCACCAGATATTTCACCAGATCGAAATTATCCAGCCCGACGTGCATCATCGGCATCACGTTAGAGGTGGTGGTGGAACTCATCAGATCCCACAATGAACCGTTTTTGAGGAATTTGGTTGAGAAGGTGGCAAATGGCCCAAACAGCACGACGCGTTTACCGTCCAGAACACGGGTATCGATATGCGGAACCGACATCGGTGGTGCGCCAACGGATGCTTTACCGTAAACCTTCGCCAGATGGTGATTAACCACGTCCGGGTTTTCCGAAACAAGGAACTGTCCGCCCACCGGGAAACCGGCGTAGTCTTTCGCTTCCGGAATCCCCGATTCCTGTAACAGCTTCAGCGCCGCACCGCCCGCGCCGATAAAGACAAATTTAGCGCGGATGTTCTGTGCAGTGCCGTTTTTTAGATCGGCAACAGTGACGGTCCAGGTGTTATCGTCATTACGCTTTAGGGCGCGGACTTCGCTGCTGAGTTGCAGCGAAAAATTAGATTTCTTCTGCAAGGAAGCAATTAACTGGCGGGTGATCTCGCCATAGTTCACATCAGTACCAATTTCCGTACGCGTGGCTGCCACTTTCTGTTGCGGATCGCGCCCTTCCATCACTAACGGTGCCCACTCTTTGATCTGCGCGTGATCTTCAGAGTAACGCATACCGCGAAACAGCGAGCTTTGTTGCAACGCGGCGTAACGGGCGCGCAGGAAATTGACGTTATCCTCGCCCCAGACAAAGCTCATATGTGGAACGGTATTAATAAATGAACGTGGGGTTCGCAGCACACCACGTTCGACCTGGTGTGCCCAAAACTGGCGGGAAATCTGGAATGCTTCGTTAATGGCGACTGCTTTTTCAATACTGATGCTGCCATCGGCGTTTTGCGGAGTGTAATTGAGTTCCATCAGTGCAGAATGCCCGGTTCCGGCGTTGTTCCAGCCGTTCGAACTCTCCTGCGCGACACCCTCCAGGCGCTCCACCATGGTCATCGACCATTCAGGCTCCAGCTCGCGTAAATAGGTCCCCAACGTGGCGCTCATAATGCCGCCGCCAATCAACAGTACATCAGTTTCCTGCTCCTCGGACGCTTTCGCTTTTGCCGCCATCGAAACGGCATTAAGCCCCACGGCCATCGAGAAGAGCATGGCAGTCACTTTTTTCATCTTGTTAATGCCTTACTTTTAGTCGCTTTATTGCAGGTGAGATTTGCGCGGCATCAACGGTAACACTTAAGTAACAACATTTAAATAATGTTTATAAATTATATTCTAATTTTAGAAACATTATAATTTCGTTGATTAATTATAGGGTTATTAGAAATGAAGGGATTTTTAGCATATTGACCTGGCGGCAGCAGTCCGCCAGGTCAGCGTCGTAATATTATGCCGTCCGGGCAACGGCATCACGCGAAGCAGCATCGCGCTCTTCGCCTGTCAGCTCGCTAAGTAGCCCGTTGCGCATTTCCAGCAGGCGGTCAGCGTGGATAAAGTAATGATCATCATGACTGATGGCGAAAATCGTTTTACCCATCTCCTGCATCAGCGGCAGCAGCACCTGATAAAACTCACGACGGAAGTGTGGGTCCTGATCCGCCGCCCATTCATCCAGCAGGATAATATCGCGTTCTTCTGCCAGCGCCAGCAACAGCGCCACGCGTTTTTTCTGCCCTTTTGATAACTTCAGGTTAACAATACGCCCGTTGCTTAACTCAAGCTTATGAGCCATTTTCAGTTGCGCCAGCCACTTCTTAATCAGTTGCGGGTTAGCGGGTTGACCCTCCGGCCCCAGCAGTTGATCGAACAGCCAGACATCGGTAAACACTGCCGAAAACAGTTTGCGATAATCTTCCGGTTGTTCGCCGCTGACAGGTTTGCCATCCAGCAAGATTTCGCCGCTTTGTGGCTGATACAAGCCCGTCAGCAACATCGCCAGCGTCGATTTTCCACTACCGTTACCACCAATCAGAAACAGCAGTTCGCCACGTTTGATGGTGAGGTTAATCGGCCCAACGGAAAACGCGTTATCCTGATAAGCAAACGTCACGTTACGCAGCTCCAGCGTTTGCCAGTTGGGAAACGCCTGCGGGCGCGGAAACTCTGCTTTGAAAGGCGCGAGCGCGAATTTGTTCAGCTTGTTAAACGCCACCTGCGCCGTCAGCAGCGTCGGTAATGCGCCAACCGCCGAAAGCAGCGGCGTACGCAGGAATAACAGCGTCAACGAATAGGTCGCGGCAACGTTGGTATCAGCCCAACCGAGACTGTTCGCCATCCAGAACACCAGGCCGATTGCGCCCAGCATCATGATGTTTGACCAGTTCACGGCACTAAGATGGAAGGTGTCTGCGCGGATAATATGATGGCGATACTCTTGCGCATCAGGAATGTAGAGGTTGTTAAACACATACTCGGCGCGTTCCCGGTTCAGAGTCAGCTCTTTGCGCCCTTCGAGTACGGTTTGAAAATCCGTGTACAGCTTGTCTTCGGTTTCACGCAGGGTCGCCATATGTTTGTACACCCGCGCCACCAGCACAAAACCGCCCCAGATGGTGACTGCCATCCAGATAGCCGTTACCAGCAACATTTTGCCCGACAGCATCCACAAGTACGCCGCGGAACCGATAGTGAGGATGATCCCCTGCACCAGTTCCGGCAGACGCACAAAAGCAATGGTGATATTGCGCACATCGCTGGTTAACCCCGCCAACAACGAGGCGCTACCAAGTTGTTCAATGCGCTCAACATGGGTATCCAGAATCCGCTTGATAAATTCGCTACGCAGTCGGTAAACGAAGTGATGTCCTAAAGTGGTGAGCGCCAGTTGCGATCCGAGAGTGACTGCCATCAACAGCAGCAATAATCCCAGAAACTCCGGCAACACCAGCAGACTGGTATCCGCCGTTTCGATAAGGCGCTGATTGATAAAAGCAATTAAGCCAATGCCTAAAGCCGCACTGGCGAGGCTTAGCGCCATCACACTGATAAATGGCCAGCGATACTGCCGCCAGACAAGTACAAGAAGTTCCATGCAGAAAACCCGGACAATGAATTACAGCCCGCAGTTTAAACATCTTCGCGCGCACAGCAATAATAATTCTTATTTTTATTCTTTTTTACCTGCCTGACGGAATGTCAGGTTGTAGCGGCAGTCGGTGGTGAGTGGATGAAACCCCGCTTTCAACGGTTGAATACCGTGATAAAACAGCCGCGATTCACCGCCCCATACCACCACATCGCCATGTTCCAACAACAAACGTTTTAGCGGATCATTTCGTTTCAGGCCGCCAAATTGAAAAATCGCGGGTAAGCCCAGAGAAACAGAAACAATCGGCGCGCGCAGATCCGGTTCGTCTTTATCCTGATGCAGCGACAGTTTCGCGCCAGGAGCGTAGCGGTTGATAAGACAAGCATCTGGCTGGAAATCTGGATAGCCCGCCGCCGTAGCCGCACGTTGACATAAATCATGAAAGCTTTGTGGCATGGCGGGCCACGGTTTATTTGTTTGCGGATCAATGGGCGAATAGAGATAACCTTGCCGATGGGTCGTCCAGCCCAGATGCCCACAGTTGGTCATCGCCACCGACATAGTATATCCCCCGGGGGTGACCATCTGGCGAAACGGCGACTGGCTGGCAACGTCATTAATATCGCGGATCAGTTGCTCCGCAGCATTAAAAGCAAAACGCCGTAAAATTACCGCACCAGCCGCCAGTGGCTCTTGCCACGGTTCAGCATCGGCAAACAGATCCAACATTACCTCTCCTCATTCTCAGCTTCGCGGCGCAGCAGTTGCGCTTTACGCGACACGCCCCAGCGGTAACCGGAAAGTGTGCCATCACCACGGACCACCCGATGACAGGGTATTATGATAGCCAGCTTGTTGGCGGCACAGGCGCTGGCAACGGCCCGTACCGCTTTCGGTTTGCCGATGGCGTTAGCCAGTTGCTGATAACTGACGGTTTCACCGCAAGGTATCGTGCGCAGTGCCTGCCAGACTTGTTGCTGAAAAGCAGTGCCGCGAATGTCCAGCGGTAACGTCAGCGGCGTATCGCGTTGATTGAGGCTGGCGATCACTTCACGCACATGTTGTTGAAACGTCAAATCGGCAGGCGCGTTGTCGGCAGCGGGAAACATCTGCTGCAACTCGCTGATTAATGTCGCGTCATCATCGCCCAGCAATATCGCGCAAATCCCCCGCTCGCTTTCTGCCACCAGGCAACGGCCCAGCTCACAATCAGCCAGCGCGTAACGCACCGCCAGATTTTCGCCACCGTGACGGAATTGTTTAGCCGTCATGCCCAGCGTTTCGTCAGCTTTGCGGTAGTAACTGTTGCTGTCGGGGAATCCGGCGTTAAGAATAGACGTCGTCACGCTCTCCCCTTTCGCCAGCGATTCACGCAAACGGCGAGCGCGCCAGGCCTGTTGCCAGGCTTTAGGCGTCATTCCGGTAGTCGCTTTAAACAACCGATGCAGTTGGAACGGGCTCATCGCCACCTGGTCGGCTAAGGTTTCCAGCGTTACAGGCGTTTCCTGTTCCAGCAGTCGACACGCGTGGGTGATTTTATCCAACCGATGTTGCTGGGCATTGGCTTTATCGGGTTGGCAGCGTTTGCAGGGGCGAAATCCGGCGGTGAGTGCCTCACTGGCATTTGCGTAGAAGGAGACGTTTTCCCGCAAAGCATGTCTGGCGCGGCAAGACGGACGGCAAAAGATGCCTGTGGTGCGCACGGCGAAAACGAATTCGCCGTCGGCATTCGGGTCGCGGGCTAAGACAGATTGCCAGCGTTGATCGTCAGTTAAGCATGTGGCGTTTTTCATAATCAGCTCCCTGGTTAAGGATAGCCTTTAGTCTGCCCGGTCACCATCGCGCAAAAACCAACAATCTTGCGCTTTAATTTTTTTCGCTGATAAGGAAGCTTTTAAACTGTGGCGACATCCAGGTTTTAAAACTATCGTCTTCTTTGGTGATCATATAAACCGCCAGCCCTTCCCGACGAACAACCTCTTTGGCTTTCTCCGGCCCCAGTACCATCAAGCCAGTATCCCAGGCATCGGCTTCCAGCGCCGTCGGAGCAATCACCGTCACGGATACCAGATTGTGTTCGATGGGACGCCCGGTTTGCGGATCGATAACATGAGAAAGACGTTTGCCGTCCAGTTCGTAATAGTTACGGTAGCTGCCAGAGGTACTAATCCCATGACCGTTGATATCCACCACGGCCTGAACCGCGTTTTCTTTATCGGTTGGTTTTTGAATCGCTACCCGCCACGGCTGGCCTGCACCGTTCATACCACGGCTGTTCAGCGCGCCGCCCACCGACACCAGATAGCGGGAAATCCCTTCCTGCTCCATCAAGCGTGCCAGGTGATCCGCCGCATAACCTTCACCGACGGTAGAGAGATCGACATATAAATCCGGCAGGTCTTTTTGCAGATATTGCTGGTGGGACTGATTAATCACCGTCAGGTGCTGTAAGCCGGTTTTGGCTTTCATCGCATCGATCTGTTCCTGGCTCGGAATTTGAACCGGCTGTTGTTCCGGGCCAAAGCCCCACAGATTCACCAGCGGCCCGACGGTTATATCCATCGCACCATCGGTCTTCGCGCCAATGCGTAGCGAGGTGGTGACGATATCGGCCATCGCTTCACTTACTGGCCACGGCGACAAACTTTGCGAGTCGTTAAAGCGCATCAGCGCGGAATCTTTTTTATAGGTCGAAAGCAGCTGATCGTCGGCGTCCAGCTGGGTCTGAATCTTTTCTTTAAGTTCGGCACTGCGTTTGGCGTCAATGCCCGGGATGCTGGCACGCCAGAAGGTACCCATGGTTTTGCCTTCAAGAACGGTAACTTCAGTAGCGTGGGTTTTGGCGGGTTGTGGTTTTTGATCGCAACCAACAAAGAAGAGCGCGGCAGCCAGCAGTGCCACGCGGGTAAAGCTTATTTCCATACGTGATTATCCTCATGCGAACGGTCGCAAGAGTACACCAAAAAACTGAGTTTGTACGCTGAAAACAATGAAAAAAGGGCCCGCAGGCCCTTTGTTCGATATCAATCGAGATTAGAACTGGTAAACCAGACCCAGAGCTACGATGTTATCAGTGTTGATGCCAGCGTCACGAGTGAACTGGTTGTCGTCCAGCAGGTTGATTTTGTAGTCAACATAGGTGGACATGTTTTTGTTGAAGTAGTAAGTAGCACCAACATCAACATATTTCAGGATATCTTCGTCGTCGTAGTTACGACCATTGATGACACCCAGGTTTTTACCTTTAGACTGCAGGTAAGCCAGGGACGGACGCAGACCGAAGTCGAACTGGTACTGAGCAACAGCTTCGAAGTTCTGTGCTTTGTTCGCCCAACCCAGGGAACCTACGCGAGTTGCGTTGTAGGTCTGGGTGTACTGAGCAGCCAGGTAGATGTTGTTAGCGTCGTATTTCAGACCACCAGTGTAGGTTTCAGCACGGTCGCCAGTACCGATCAGACCAGTGTTGTTCTGATCCCAGGTACGTTTGGAGCTGGAGATCGCACCACCGATACCAAAGCCTTCGTAATCATAAGTGATAGATCCGCCAACGCCGTCGCCGTTCTGACGCAGAGCTTTACGACCATTGTTGGTGATGCCATGGCCAGTGAAATCCGGATCACTTTCACCGCTTACGCTACCATTCTGGCCCTGGTACTGAACAGCAAAGTTCAGGCCATCAACCAGACCGAAGAAGTCAGTGTTACGGTAGGTCGCGAAGCCGTTACCACGCTGCTGCATAAAGTTGTCAGAACCGTAAGTGTCGCCACCGAATTCTGGCAGTACGTCGGTCCAGGAAGTTACGTCGTAAACTACGCCGTAGTTACGACCATAGTCGATAGAACCGATGTCCTGGAATTTCAGACCAGCAAATGCCACACGGGTCCAGGAGTTGTTTTCGCTTTCCGGAGCGTTGCCCTGGATCTGATATTCCCACTGGCCGTAACCGGTCAGCTGGTCAGTAACCTGAGTTTCACCTTTGAAGCCAAGACGCATGTAGGTCTGGTCGCCATCTACAGACTTGTCGTCAGAGAAATAGTGCAGGCCGTCTACTTTACCGTACAGATCTAATTTGTTGCCGTCTTTGTTGTAAACTTCAGCAGCGTTTGCTGCGCCTGCTACCAGCAGAGCTGGGACCAGGAGGGACAGTACTTTAACTTTCATGTTATTAACCCTCTGTTATATGCCTTTATTTGCTTTTTTATGCCACTGCATACTGATTAACCCTCATTAATCAGTCGGCAAGTCCATTCTCCCCAAAAATGCAGAATAATCCAACACGAATATGATACTAAAACTTTTAAGATGTTTCATTTATCGCTATAGATGTTTCAAAATGTAAATGCAAGGGAACTTTTTAAGATTATTGTGGAATGGCGAAATAAGCACCTAACATCAAGCAATAATAATTCAAGGTTAAAATCAATAACTTATTCTTAAGTATTTGACAGCACTGAATGTCAAAACAAAACCTTCACTCGCAACTAGAATAACTCCCGCTATCATCATTAACTTTATTTATTACCGTCATTCATTTCTGAATGTCTGTTTACCCCTATTTCAACCGGATGCCTCGCATCCGGTTTTTTTTACCCTTCTTTACACACTTTTCATTATTCTGTGCTACCACAGAAAAACTATAACGCTTGTTAACTATTTCACAAATAATTAACATCAGCATAATTTCCAGCAATCTTCGTTTATTTGCAATTAATTTCTTTGGGCTTTTTGTAGGTTATTTGTACAGCAAAATGGCGCTTGTACATCTATTTCCCCCAATGCAGGATGATAAATATCACGGGAGAATAGAGAATCATCAATCAGGTAAGAGTCTGGAATTTCACACTGTACCCTTTATACTGCCCTATCACTTCGCGAAGTTTTAACAGGTCATAAACACGAATGCGTCAGAAAGAGACAACGGCCACGACCCGCTTTTCACTCCTACCGGGGAGCATTACCCGCTTCTTTTTACTGTTGATCATTGTGTTACTGGTGACGATGGGGGTAATGGTACAAAGCGCCGTTAACGCCTGGCTGAAAGATAAAAGTTACCAGATTGTCGACATTACCCACGCTATCCAAAAGCGCGTCGATACCTGGCGTTACGTGACCTGGCAGATCTACGACAACATTGCCGCGACGACCTCCCCCTCCTCCGGCGAAGGTTTACAAGAGACGCGCCTGAAACAGGATGTCTACTATCTGGAAAAACCACGCCGCAAAACGGAAGCGTTAATCTTTGGCTCTCACGACAACTCAACGCTTGAGATGACTCAACGGATGTCCACCTATCTGGACACATTGTGGGGCGCAGAAAATGTACCGTGGTCGATGTATTACCTGAATGGTCAGGATAACAGTCTGGTGCTGATCTCAACCCTGCCCCTCAAAGATCTCACCTCCGGATTTAAAGAATCGACCGTCAGCGACATTGTTGATTCACGTCGTGCAGAGATGTTGCAACAGGCCAACGCCCTCGATGAACGCGAAAGCTTTTCTAACATGCGCCGCCTGGCCTGGCAGAACGGTCATTACTTTACCTTGCGTACCACCTTTAACCAGCCGGGACATCTGGCAACGGTTGTGGCTTTTGATCTGCCGATTAATGATTTGATCCCACCGGGTATGCCGCTGGACAGTTTCCGCCTTGAGCCAGACGCGACGGCAACGGGAAACAATGATAATGAGAAAGAAGGGACGGATAGCGTCAGTATCCACTTTAACAGTACGAAGATTGAAATCTCCTCGGCACTCAACTCTACCGATATGCGCCTGGTCTGGCAGGTTCCTTATGGCACCTTATTGCTGGATACGTTGCAAAACATTCTGCTGCCACTGCTGCTGAATATCGGTTTGCTGGCGCTGGCGTTATTTGGCTATACCACATTCCGCCATTTCTCCAGCCGCAGTACAGAAAACGTCCCCAGCTCGGCGGTCAATAATGAATTGCGCATTTTACGGGCAATCAATGAAGAGATAGTCTCACTGCTGCCGCTTGGCCTGCTGGTTCACGATCAGGAATCGAACCGCACTGTCATAAGTAACAAAATTGCCGATCATTTGCTGCCGCATTTGAATCTGCAAAACATCACCACCATGGCGGAACAGCATCAGGGGATTATTCAGGCGACGATCAATAACGAGCTGTATGAGATCCGCATGTTCCGCAGCCAGGTCGCGCCGCGCACACAAATTTTCATTATTCGCGATCAGGATCGCGAAGTGCTGGTAAACAAGAAACTCAAGCAGGCGCAGCGTCTGTATGAGAAAAACCAGCAGGGGCGGATGACCTTTATGAAAAACATTGGCGATGCGCTGAAAGAACCTGCACAGTCCCTGGCGGAGAGCGCGGCTAAACTCAACGCCCCGGAAAGCAAACAACTGGCGAATCAGGCAGATGTGCTGGTGCGGCTGGTCGATGAAATACAGTTAGCGAACATGCTTGCGGACGATAGCTGGAAAAGTGAGACGGTGCTGTTCTCTGTGCAGGATTTAATTGATGAAGTTGTGCCTTCAGTGTTGCCTGCCATCAAGCGTAAAGGTCTGCAACTGCTGATTAACAATCATCTGAAAGCACACGATATGCGCCGCGGCGATCGCGATGCCTTACGACGTATTTTGCTGCTACTGATGCAATATGCCGTGACCTCAACGCAATTGGGAAAAATCACCCTTGAGGTTGATCAGGATGAGTCCTCCGAAGACCGCCTGACGTTCCGCATTCTGGACACCGGAGAAGGCGTAAGCATTCATGAAATGGATAATTTGCACTTCCCGTTTATCAACCAGACCCAAAACGATCGCTATGGCAAGGCGGACCCGCTGGCATTCTGGCTGAGCGATCAACTGGCGCGTAAACTGGGCGGTCATTTAAACATCAAAACGCGGGATGGGCTTGGTACACGCTACTCTGTGCATATCAAAATGCTCGCAGCTGACCCGGAAGTTGAAGAGGAAGAAGAGCGTTTACTGGATGATGTCTGCGTAATGGTGGATGTTACTTCGGCAGAAATTCGGAATATTGTCACTCGCCAGTTAGAAAATTGGGGTGCAACCTGTATCACACCCGATGAAAGATTAATTAGTCAAGATTATGATATCTTTTTAACGGATAATCCGTCTAATCTTACTGCCTCTGGCTTGCTTTTAAGCGATGATGAGTCTGGCGTACGGGAAATTGGGCCTGGTCAATTGTGCGTCAACTTCAATATGAGCAACGCTATGCAGGAAGCGGTCTTACAATTAATTGAAGTGCAACTGGCGCAGGAAGAGGTGACAGAATCGCCTCTGGGCGGAGATGAAAATGCGCAACTCCATGCCAGCGGCTATTATGCGCTCTTTGTAGACACAGTACCGGATGATGTTAAGAGGCTGTATACTGAAGCAGCAACCAGTGACTTTGCTGCGTTAGCCCAAACGGCTCATCGTCTTAAAGGCGTATTTGCCATGCTAAATCTGGTACCCGGCAAGCAGTTATGTGAAACGCTGGAACATCTGATTCGTGAGAAGGATGTTCCAGGAATAGAAAAATACATCAGCGACATTGACAGTTATGTCAAGAGCTTGCTGTAGCAAGGTAGCCTATTACATGAACAATATGAACGTAATTATTGCCGATGACCATCCGATAGTCTTGTTCGGTATTCGCAAATCACTTGAGCAAATTGAGTGGGTGAATGTTGTCGGCGAATTTGAAGACTCTACAGCACTGATCAACAACCTGCCGAAACTGGATGCGCATGTGTTGATTACCGATCTCTCCATGCCTGGCGATAAGTACGGCGATGGCATTACCTTAATCAAGTACATCAAGCGCCATTTCCCAAGCCTGTCGATCATTGTTCTGACTATGAACAACAACCCGGCGATTCTTAGTGCGGTATTGGATCTGGATATCGAAGGGATCGTGCTGAAACAAGGTGCACCGACCGATCTGCCGAAAGCTCTCGCCGCGCTGCAGAAAGGGAAGAAATTTACCCCGGAAAGCGTTTCTCGCCTGTTGGAAAAAATCAGTGCTGGTGGTTACGGTGACAAGCGTCTCTCGCCAAAAGAGAGTGAAGTGCTGCGCCTGTTTGCGGAAGGCTTCCTGGTGACCGAGATCGCTAAAAAGCTGAACCGCAGTATTAAAACCATCAGTAGCCAGAAGAAATCTGCGATGATGAAGCTGGGTGTCGAGAACGATATCGCCCTGCTGAATTATCTGTCTTCTGTAACCTTAAGTCCGGCAGATAAAGACTAATCATCTGGCATTTGCACTGAATGCCGGATGCGGCGTAAACGCCTTATCCGGCCTACGATTCCCATTATTTCAATGGATTACAGCAAAGTAGGCCAGATAAGACGCACCAGCGTCGCATCTGGCATTTGCACTGAATGCCAGATGCGGCGTAAACGTCTTATACAGCCTACGATTCCCGCGATTTCCTGACCCTCTCGGCATATACCGTCAGCGTCTGTTTTATCACATCCAGCGTTACCGGCTTCGACAGGCAGCTGTCCATACCGGACTCCAGACACCGCTGCTTCTCTTCAGCCAACGCATTAGCAGTTACTCCGATTACCGGCAACGTCAGTCCCAACTGACGAATGCGTTGCGTCAAGCGGTAACCATCCATATTTGGCATGTTGACGTCGCTAAGCACGATATCAATATGATTCTTGCTAAGTACATTAAGCGCATCGACGCCATCATTCGCGGTTTTACATTGATAGCCCAACGATCCCAACTGATCTGCCAGAAGACGCCGGTTAATCGGATGATCATCCACGACCAGAATCATCATATCGTCGTTATCGCTGACCGCTTTGTCCGTCGACGGCAGAGCGTTAGCAGGATCATCGCTCTCCATCTCGATCAAATAAATACGCGCCAACAATGCCGGTAGCTCATGCGGGGCAGCCACACTGTGTACCCACTCCCCTGGCGCTTTCTCCAGCGGAATACCAATATGGCGACGACAGAAGGTCACTACCGCTCTACCCTGCCATTTTTGGCTCACTACCTCGTCAGTGATTAACACATCTTCGGGAGTCGGTTCCTGCCCTTCGTATGTTGTGACGACGATGCCGCTGCGCTGCAAACTGGTTTCCAGGAACTGACAGAGCGACGCATTGCGGACCGCCAGCCAGCAGCGTTTACCACTCAACCCTTCCACGCCTTTTTTCTGCGGGTACTGAGCGCCGTACAACGGAATACGCACGGTAAACTGGCTGCCCATTCCCGGTTCTGAATCTACCGAGATGTCGCCGTCCATCATGCTGATCAGTTTTTCACAAATCGCCAGCCCCAGACCGGTCCCCTGGAAGTTACGCTGTACGCCCGTTCCGACCTGGAAGAAGGGATCAAACAAGCGCACCACTTCTTTCGCTGGAATACCCACGCCGGTATCGCGAACGCGGATAGAGAGATAATCGCCATCAGCGCGAACATGCAGAACTATACAGCCGGTATCGGTGAATTTTATGGCATTACTCAACAGGTTGGAGATGACCTGCTGTAAACGCATTGGGTCGCCATTTAAGGCCACTGGCACATCCGGTTCAATAAAGCAGTACAAGCCTAGCTGCTTGCGTACCACCAGCGGCAAATAGTTGGCGGTGATGTGGTTCATCACTTCACGCGGTGAAAACTCACGCGGTTCGATCTTCAACTGTTCCGATTCAATCTTCGAGAAATCGAGAATATCGCTGATAATTTTCAACAACAGGCTGGAAGAGTTGTTCATTGCCGTCACCAGACGATCGACGCCTTTCGGTAACTCTTTGGTTTGCAACAGATCCAGGTTACCGATAATGCCATACAGCGGCGTTCGCAGCTCATGACTGACGGTGGCAAGGAACATCGATTTTGACTGGCTCGCCTGTTCCGCTGCTTGTGCCATCTCCTGCAACGACTCTTCCATCTTCACGCGCGAAGAAACATCCACCAGCACACAAATGGCCACGTTTTCATTACGATAGCGCGAATGGACGAAGCTGATTTGCAGATTGGTATTGTTGCTGGTCAGGACATCAACAAAATTGACCTGCTGCCCACAGATAATTTGCGTCAGTCGTTGGCGATCCTCATGCGTAAGCATATTGAGATAGGTATGCGCCAGTTCGTTACTTAAAATATTGACGCCATCAGCGGTACGTAAAATGCAGATACCTACTGGCGCGGAGGCGACAATCTTGCGATTAAACTGCTCATGTTCTTCCAGCCGCAGGGCATCGCTTTCCGCCGGAATGAAAATACGTCGCTCGTACATCCGCGCGAGAGTAAACAATGCAGCTCCGGCAAGCACATTCAGCAAAATTGCGTTAAGGATCAACATGCGAATGCGTTCCAGCACCTTATCAACTGGCACCGAATAAACGATGCTTAGCGATGAGGGTGGCAGATTTTTCTTCAGCACCAGCTCCCGGAACCCTTCCGTATAGCCAAACCAGGAGCGTTCCTGCATCCAGCGAGGATCGCCCTTAATTTTGCTTTCTGGTCCGGTAAGCGAAATCAGGGTATGACCATTTTCATCAAGAATGGTAACCCCCATCGGCAACGTACCAGGTAAGAAAAAGTTCTCCATCCGGATAGTCTGCTCGACACCCAAAAGCGCCTGCAACCGGTTCGCCAGATAAACTGGCGTCAACGCGTAAAAATACCCGACGCCAGGGCGCGGACCTTCGCTAATCCAGTAGAGGTTACTGCCGCTATCATCTTGTGGTGCATTTCGATATTTATTGATGCGTTCATGCAACGCTTTCAACGCGGTATCGCGTTCCACTGGCATATCACGCAGACCGAAATTGGCCATGCAGAGGTTATCGCTGCCGATTAAAAATACCCGGTTGAGATCGTAAGCCGCAGAAAAATTATCGCGCCAGTAGCGCATAAACCACGCCAATGACTCCAGAGAACCTCGCCAGGTGTTACTCATTGCGGAACAATCGGAGTCGGCAAACAGCGGTTCAAACGCAGGCACATCCGCCTGCGTTTCTCGACCACGCGGGGAAAGCACACCGTTTTCTGCCGATAAGCGATTTTCGGCGATGTACTTCAGCTCTTTCATCACATCAGAGGTGCGTTGAATAAAGCGCTGAGCCTGATCGGAACTCAGATTAAATTCCTGACGAATTTCCGATTCTCGCTGATGTAACGCATTCACGATGTAAAAAACGGATGAAAAAGCAATCAACAGCCAGAGCACTAACGCCAATGCTCTGAACATGTAGCGCGAGGCTTTCAGGGTTGTACGAAAAGAAGCAAGGTATTTCAAAGGGGCGAAGCTCCGCCTCAGGTGACCGATGGAGTGTGGTTAAGGTAGCGGTAAAAGTGTGTTACCGCAATGTTCTCTCTTCTCTGGAATATGATACACCGCCGAGAAATCATCACCTTAACCTCTGATAATCGTCATATACCGGACAAGACTAGTGGATTTCAGCATGCATTATATGAAGTGGATTTATCCACGCCGCTTACGCAATCAAATGATCCTGATGGCAATCCTGATGGTCATTGTCCCAACGCTTACTATTGGTTATATCGTAGAAACGGAAGGACGTTCAGCAGTCTTATCTGAAAAAGAGAAAAAACTTTCTGCCGTGGTCAACCTGCTTAATCAGGCACTAGGCGATCGCTATGATCTCTACATCGACTTACCACGTGAGGAGCGTATCCGCGCATTAAATGCAGAACTTGCCCCCATTACCGAAAATATCACTCACGCCTTCCCTGGCATCGGCGCTGGTTATTACAACAAAACGCTGGATGCGATAATCACCTACGCGCCTTCAGCGCTATATCAGAATAATGTCGGCGTTACCATTGCCGCAGATCACCCTGGTCGCGAAGTCATGCGTACAAATACCCCTTTGGTTTATTCAGGCAGGCAAGTGCGCGGCGATATTTTGAATTCAATGATCCCCATTGAGCGTAATGGTGAAATCCTCGGCTATATCTGGGCCAATGAATTAACCGAAGATATTCGCCGCCAGGCCTGGAAAATGGATGTGAGGATTATCATTGTGCTCACCGCCGGTTTGCTGATAAGCCTGCTGTTGATTGTCCTTTTCTCCCGTCGCCTGAGCGCCAATATTGATATCATCACCGATGGCCTCTCGACTCTGGCGCAAAATATTCCCACTCGATTACCACAATTGCCCGGTGAAATGGGGCAAATCAGTCAGAGTGTTAACAACCTCGCCCAGGCACTGCGTGAAACGCGGACACTTAACGATCTGATTATTGAAAACGCTGCCGATGGCGTCATTGCCATTGACCGCCAGGGTGATGTAACCACCATGAACCCGGCAGCAGAAGTCATCACTGGCTATCAACGTCATGAACTGGTAGGGCAGCCTTACTCCATGTTGTTCGACCATACTCAGTTCTACAGTCCAGTACTGGATACGCTGGAACATGGCACCGAACATGTGGCGCTGGAGATCAGTTTTCCAGGCCGTGACCGCACCATTGAACTCAGTGTCACTACCAGTCGTATTCATAACACGCATGGTGAAATGATAGGTGCTTTGGTGATTTTCTCTGATCTAACTGCCCGCAAAGAAACCCAGCGCCGCATGGCGCAAGCAGAACGCCTCGCCACACTGGGTGAGCTGATGGCTGGCGTCGCGCATGAAGTACGTAATCCGCTAACGGCTATTCGTGGTTATGTACAGATCTTGCGCCAACAAACCGGTGACCCAATACATCAGGAATATCTGTCCGTAGTACTCAAAGAAATCGATTCAATTAACAAAGTTATTCAGCAATTGCTCGAATTTTCACGTCCACGCCACAGTCAATGGCAACAAGTCAGTCTCAATGCATTGGTTGAAGAAACTCTGGTACTGGTACAAACCGCCGGCGTACAAGCTCGGGTCGACTTCATAAGCGAACTGGATAATGAATTAAACCCGATTAACGCCGATCGTGAACTGCTCAAACAGGTACTACTGAATATCCTGATCAATGCCGTCCAGGCTATCAGCGCACGAGGGAAAATTCGCATTCAAACCTGGCAATACAGCGACTCACAACAGGCCATTTCGATAGAGGACAACGGCTGTGGCATTGATCTCTCGCTGCAAAAAAAGATCTTCGATCCCTTTTTCACCACCAAAGCCTCAGGAACCGGGCTTGGTCTGGCGTTAAGTCAACGCATCATTAATGCCCATCAGGGTGATATTCGCGTCGCCAGTTTGCCGGGCTACGGCGCAACCTTCACGCTTATTTTACCGATCAACCCGCAGGGAAATCAGACTGTATGACTGCTATTAATCGAATCCTTATTGTGGATGATGAAGATAATGTTCGCCGTATGCTGAGCACCGCTTTTGCACTACAAGGATTCGAAACACATTGTGCGAACAACGGACGCACAGCATTACACCTGTTTGTCGATATTCACCCTGACGTGGTGTTGATGGATATCCGCATGCCAGAGATGGACGGCATCAAGGCACTCAAGGAGATGCGCAGCCATGAGACACGGACCCCCGTTATTCTGATGACGGCCTATGCTGAAGTGGAAACCGCCGTCGAAGCGCTACGCTGCGGGGCCTTCGACTATGTTATTAAACCGTTTGATCTCGATGAGTTGAATTTAATCGTTCAGCGCGCTTTACAACTCCAGTCAATGAAAAAAGAGATCCGTCATCTGCACCAGGCACTGAGCACCAGCTGGCAATGGGGGCACATTCTCACCAACAGCCCGGCGATGATGGATATCTGCAAAAACACCGCCAAAATTGCCCTTTCTCAGGCCAGCGTCTTGATTAGCGGTGAAAGCGGCACCGGGAAAGAGTTGATTGCCAGAGCGATTCACTACAATTCGCGGCGGGCAAAGGGGCCGTTCATTAAAGTCAACTGCGCGGCGCTGCCGGAATCGTTGCTCGAAAGTGAACTGTTTGGTCATGAAAAAGGTGCATTTACTGGTGCACAAACCTTGCGTCAGGGATTATTTGAACGTGCCAACGAAGGTACTCTTCTCCTCGACGAAATTGGCGAAATGCCGCTCGTACTGCAAGCCAAATTACTACGCATTCTGCAGGAACGGGAATTTGAACGGATTGGCGGCCATCAGACCATAAAAGTTGATATCCGCATCATTGCTGCCACCAACCGTGACTTGCAGGCAATGGTAAAAGAAGGCACCTTCCGTGAAGATCTCTTTTATCGCCTTAACGTTATTCATTTAATACTGCCGCCTCTGCGCGATCGCCGGGAAGATATTTCCCTGTTAGCTAATCACTTTTTGCAAAAATTCAGTAGTGAGAATCAGCGCGATATTATCGACATCGATCCGATGGCAATGTCACTGCTTACCGCCTGGTCATGGCCGGGAAATATTCGAGAGCTTTCCAACGTTATTGAACGCGCCGTCGTGATGAACTCAGGCCCGATCATTTTTTCTGAGGATCTTCCGCCGCAGATTCGTCAGCCAGTCTGTAATGCTGGCGAGGTAAAAACAGCCCCTGTCGGAGAGCGTAATTTAAAAGAGGAAATTAAACGCGTCGAAAAACGCATCATTATGGAAGTGCTGGAACAACAAGAAGGAAACCGAACCCGCACTGCTTTAATGCTGGGCATCAGTCGCCGTGCATTGATGTATAAACTCCAGGAATACGGTATCGATCCGGCGGATGTATAACGCCAAAACTTGCTATGCAGAAATTTGCACAGTGCGCAATTTTCTGCATAGCCGCTCATTCTCCTTATAAATCCCCATCCAATTTATCCCTTCATATTCAATTAGTTAAATAACAAAATCCAATAATCTCATTCTGGCACTCCCCTTGCTATTCCCTGACTGTACCCACAACGGTGTATGCAAGAGGGATAAAAAATGAAAACAAAATTGATGACATTACAAGATGCCACCGGCTTCTTTCGTGACGGCATGACCATCATGGTGGGCGGATTTATGGGGATTGGCACTCCATCCCGCCTGGTTGAAGCATTACTGGAATCTGGTGTTCGCGACCTGACATTGATAGCCAATGATACCGCGTTTGTTGATACTGGCATCGGTCCGCTCATCGTCAATGGTCGAGTCCGCAAAGTGATTGCTTCACATATCGGCACCAACCCGGAAACAGGTCGGCGCATGATATCTGGTGAGATGGACGTCGTTCTGGTGCCGCAAGGTACGCTAATCGAGCAAATTCGCTGTGGTGGAGCTGGACTTGGTGGTTTTCTCACCCCAACGGGTGTCGGCACCGTCGTAGAGGAAGGCAAACAGACACTGACACTCGACGGTAAAATCTGGCTGCTCGAACGCCCACTGCGCGCCGACCTGGCGCTAATTCGCGCTCATCGTTGCGACACACTTGGCAACCTGACCTATCAACTTAGCGCCCGCAACTTTAACCCCCTGATAGCCCTTGCGGCTGATATCACGCTGGTAGAGCCAGATGAACTGGTCGAAACCGGCGAGCTGCAACCTGACCATATTGTCACCCCTGGTGCCGTTATCGACCACATCATCGTTTCACAGGAGAGCAAATAATGGATGCGAAACAACGTATTGCGCGCCGTGTGGCGCAAGAGCTTCGTGATGGTGACATCGTTAACTTAGGGATCGGTTTACCCACAATGGTCGCCAATTATTTACCGGAGGGTATTCATATCACTCTGCAATCGGAAAACGGCTTCCTCGGTTTAGGCCCGGTCACGACAGCGCATCCAGATCTGGTGAACGCTGGCGGACAACCGTGCGGTGTTTTACCCGGTGCGGCCATGTTTGATAGCGCCATGTCATTTGCGCTAATCCGCGGCGGTCATATTGATGCCTGCGTGCTCGGCGGTTTGCAAGTAGACGAAGAAGCAAACCTCGCGAACTGGGTAGTGCCTGGGAAAATGGTGCCCGGTATGGGTGGCGCGATGGATCTGGTGACCGGGTCGCGCAAAGTGATCATCGCCATGGAACATTGTGCCAAAGATGGTTCAGCAAAAATTTTGCGCCGCTGCACCATGCCACTCACTGCGCAACATGCGGTGCATATGCTGGTTACTGAACTGGCTGTCTTTCGTTTTATTGACGGCAAAATGTGGCTCACCGAAATTGCCGACGGGTGTGATTTAGCCACCGTGTGTGCCAAAACAGAAGCTCGGTTTGAAGTTGCCGCCGATCTGAATACGCAACGGGGTGATTTATGATTGGTCGCATATCGCGTTTTATGACGCGTTTTGTCAGCCGGTGGCTTCCCGATCCACTGATCTTTGCCATGTTGCTGACATTGCTAACTTTCGTGATCGCGCTTTGGTTAACACCACAAACGCCGATCAGCATGGTGAAAATGTGGGGTGACGGTTTCTGGAACTTGCTGGCGTTTGGTATGCAGATGGCGCTTATCATCGTTACCGGTCATGCCCTTGCCAGCTCTGCTCCGGTAAAAAGTTTGCTGCGTACTGCCGCCTCCGCCGCAAAGACGCCCGTACAGGGCGTCATGCTGGTTACTTTCTTCGGTTCAGTCGCTTGTGTCATCAACTGGGGATTTGGTTTGGTTGTCGGCGCAATGTTTGCCCGTGAAGTCGCACGCCGAGTTCCCGGTTCTGATTATCCGTTGCTCATTGCCTGCGCCTACATTGGTTTTCTCACCTGGGGTGGCGGTTTCTCTGGCTCAATGCCTCTGTTGGCTGCAACACCGGGCAACCCGGTTGAGCATATCGCCGGGCTGATCCCGGTGGGCGATACTCTGTTCAGTGGTTTTAACATTTTCATCACTGTGGCGTTGATTGTGGTGATGCCATTTATCACCCGCATGATGATGCCAAAACCGTCTGACGTGGTGAGTATCGATCCGAAACTACTCATGGAAGAGGCTGATTTCCAAAAGCAGCTACCGAAAGATGCCCCACCATCCGAGCGACTGGAAGAAAGCCGCATTCTGACGTTGATCATCGGCGCACTCGGTATCGCTTACCTTGCGATGTACTTCAGCGAACATGGCTTCAACATCACCATCAATACCGTCAACCTGATGTTTATGATTGCGGGTCTGCTGCTACATAAAACGCCAATGGCTTATATGCGTGCTATCAGCGCGGCAGCACGCAGTACTGCCGGTATTCTGGTGCAATTCCCCTTCTACGCTGGGATCCAACTGATGATGGAGCATTCCGGTCTGGGCGGACTCATTACCGAATTCTTCATCAATGTTGCGAACAAAGACACCTTCCCGGTAATGACCTTTTTTAGTTCTGCACTGATTAACTTCGCCGTTCCGTCTGGCGGCGGTCACTGGGTTATTCAGGGACCTTTCGTGATACCCGCAGCCCAGGCGCTGGGCGCTGATCTCGGTAAATCGGTAATGGCGATCGCCTACGGCGAGCAATGGATGAACATGGCACAACCATTCTGGGCGCTGCCAGCACTGGCAATCGCCGGACTCGGTGTCCGCGACATCATGGGCTATTGCATCACTGCCCTGCTCTTCTCCGGCGTCATTTTCGTCATTGGTTTAACGCTGTTCTGACGGCAACCCTACAGACAGAAGGAATAAAAAATGAAAAATTGTGTCATCGTCAGTGCGGTACGTACTGCTATCGGTAGTTTTAACGGTTCACTCGCTTCCACCAGCGCCATCGACCTGGGGGCGACAGTAATTAAAGCCGCCATTGAACGTGCAAAAATCGATTCACTACACATTGATGAAGTGATTATGGGTAACGTGTTGCAAGCCGGGTTGGGGCAAAATCCGGCACGTCAGGCACTGTTAAAAAGCGGGCTGGCAGAAACGGTGTGCGGATTCACGGTCAATAAAGTGTGTGGTTCGGGTCTTAAAAGTGTGGCGCTTGCCGCCCAGGCAATTCAGGCAGGTCAGGCGCAAAGCATTGTGGCGGGGGGTATGGAAAATATGAGTTTAGCGCCCTACTTACTCGATGCAAAAGCACGCTCTGGTTATCGTCTTGGAGACGGACTGGTTTATGACGTAATCCTGCGCGATGGTCTGATGTGCGCCACCCATGGTTATCATATGGGGATTACCGCCGAGAACGTGGCCAAAGAGTACGGAATTACCCGAGAAATGCAGGATGAACTGGCGCTACATTCACAGCGTAAAGCGGCAGCCGCAATTGAGTCCGGTGCTTTTACAGCCGAAATCGTCCCGGTAAATGTTGTCACTCGGAAGAAAACCTTCGTCTTCAGTCAAGACGAATTCCCGAAAGCGGATTCTACGACTGAAGCGTTAGGCGCATTGCGCCCGGCCTTCGATAAAGCAGGAACAGTCACCGCCGGGAACGCGTCTGGTATTAACGACGGTGCTGCCGCTCTGGTGATTATGGAAGAATCTGCGGCGCTGGCAGCAGGCCTTACCCCCCTGGCTCGCATTAAAAGTTATGCCAGCGGTGGCGTGCCCCCCGCATTGATGGGTATGGGGCCAGTACCTGCCACGCAAAAAGCGTTACAACTGGCGGGGCTGCAACTGGCGGATATTGATCTCATTGAGGCTAATGAAGCATTTGCCGCGCAGTTCCTTGCCGTTGGGAAAACCCTGGGCTTTGATTCTGAGAAAGTGAATGTCAACGGCGGGGCCATCGCGCTCGGGCATCCTATCGGTGCCAGTGGTGCTCGTATTCTGGTCACACTATTACATGCCATGCAGGCACGCGATAAAACGCTGGGGCTGGCAACACTGTGCATTGGTGGCGGCCAGGGAATTGCGATGGTGATTGAACGGTTGAATTAATCAATAAAAACACCCGATAGCGAAAGTTATCGGGCGTTTTCTTGAACATCGACGGCGAAGGTAACCCCATTAATCACCAGTCAAAACTTTTCACCAGCGTCAGCTCGCCAGCATTACGCATCGGTACAATAAATGTTTCCTGTTTCTCATTGACCGATCCTTCATCGGTGATCAGCGTCAGTTGGGCGGTCGTCAATTCCGTTTCGCTGCGTCCGCCATAGTAGTTGATATACACCTGATAACGTCCGTGAATCGGCGCTGGCATGGCGAAAATCTCGGGGCCGTACCCCGTCGTGACATCCATATCCAGTGCACCACTGTTTTTCAGCACGGTGTTACCGTACCAAGCGTGTTCGCCATCAGGTGTAACAACGTGAAGGTCGAGGTCGGTATTGTCCGTATCCCAGGAGAGAACCAGCCGTAAACGCGCGCGGATCACTCCAGCGCCCGGCGTTGAGTAAAACTGCATTTTTTGTCGGCTTTGCCCATCCGGGCTGATGACCTGCACGCTGTTGCTGCCTTCAGTGAAAATATAAGGGCGTGCAAATGAACCATCGGATTCAATTCTCTGCGGCATACTGGCACCGTTGACCACCAGCCGGCCCTGCTGAACTTTACCCGCCGCAGCATAATTCTTTATTTTGCCGCGGATCTGCGCTGAGATATTTTGATCATCTGCCATGTTGACGGACGACGCCGGGTAATTGATCGATTGTGAAAAACTGGCATCTTCGCCCTCTGCCGGATGCCAGCCAGAGAGTGGTGCATCAATCTCGACTTCCTGCACACCTTCGCCATGGGCAACAGGCGAAAGCGCCACCAGTAACAACGGAAGAAAAATCTTTCGCATAGCATTAGTCCATTAATAATTGTCGAGTCAGCGTTTCGATATAGTTCTCATCAAGCCCGGTGGGATAACCATCAAAGGCCAGGTGCAGATACTCATGGGTTAAATCCAGCCGATCCTGAAGCGTAAAGAAGTTACGAATAAACAGCCGTTTCTGCTGCCGATCGGTATAGGGGAAACCTGAGACTAAACGACAGACCGCAAACACGTCTGGTTCGTTGTACCCCGTCTCACCTTGTAATATACGCCGCCACTGCGGCATTTTTTTCGCCAGCCAGGCTTTCGTTTTGGGTAATAACTGGCAGGTTGAGCGTGGCGCTCCCCAGCGGCTAAGGCTGTTGTCGGGATAAGCAAACGCGAGTATCTGGTCGTAACGCTCCCCCTGCCCCGCCTGGGCCATGGATTGCCGCCAGGAAAGCGTCCCTTCGGTAGCGCGACTGCCGTGATAATGAACCGGATCGCCCGCATAGATGAGATCCTGCGTCCAGGCGGTCATCGTTCGCGCCCCCGTGGTCGCTGGCGAAGCAGAAACACGCTGCGTGGCGCTGCTGTCGGGGATGGTCAGGCAATCGCCTTCCCGATTGGCGTTTTGCTGTAAAAAAGTGCGAATCGCCACGGTCATGGCTTTCGCTGCCTCAGGGGGCGTACTTTTCGCCTCGCGATCCAGAACTCTGGCAACGTACTCTTCACGATCGAGATGCGACTGCAATTTCAGTTTGCCCTTTTCGGTCAGTAAGGTCGTCTCACCGTGGCTGACAAACGTAATGTGGTTACCATTGGCGAACGTCACACGATAGCGCCCATTAAGTACGCCGGGTTTTACTGCCGTCGTACTCTTTTCCGCTGTGATTTTCTTCAGCGGATAGCGGGCAAACAGCTCCACCTCTACACATTGCCCACTGGCAACCTGCGTCGGCACTGGCAAAACCCGATTAAGCACCGTCGCATAACGGGTTAGTACCGTTTTGCTGGTGCCACTGCCAGTAACCCACAGCGGTGAACCATCGGTTAACCAGCCGGCAAAACCACCCTGACGGATTTCCTGTTTATCATCGGCAAACCAGCTCCAGGTTTTCACCCGTACCCGACTACCGAGCATGGATGCGACACCGATTTTCGCCTCGTCCAGCACCACATCCAGTAAGACTTCCTGAGCTTTGTTTTGCGCGGGTAACGTCGCTAATGAATCAAGCAGTGATTTAACCGTTACCGAGGTTTCTGGCTTCAGCGTAGTAAGAGACGCTAACCACGCAGGTGCCTGACGCTGTTGCCAGTATTGCCCCCACACATCTGCGCTAATATGCAACCGCTGCGGCGCAAAATAGAGCCCACAGGAACGTACCAGCGCGGTATCGCGCGTTATGCTCTCCCCAGCCTGACAACAATAAACCTCTTCCGGGGAGTTTCCACGACACTGGTAGGGCTGCTCCGGTTGATGGGTATCCTCCAGCCAGGCGTAAACATACAGTTTCCACAAACTCCCTAACGGCGTGGTGAGAGTGTCAGGTAATGCTGAGACTTTGGTCACGCCTGATGACGACAGCTGATACAGTTGATCGTGCTGCGCACCGCGCAGCACCAGTTGTAACGGCGTCTCCTCCGCAAGCGTTGGCAGAGTAACCAACGCCAATAGCCAGACGATTCTGCGCCAGTTCACTTATTTCACCTGCATCCCGGTCCATTCACTCCCTGCCGCAACACGTTGCTGTGCAGGTGCATAGGAACGCACATAACGAGCAGGAGGCAGAACGAATTGCCCTTTTTGCGAGAAGCGCAGCAAATGGCGGAAAGTGACCGTTCCCGTCAGTTCTTTCACCGGCACCATATAGGCCAGTTCGCCCATTTCATTTCGCGCTTTTTCCAGCAATTGCCCCTGCTGTTTCGCGGCGTTGGGTTTATTGATCGAAATGCCCCATGTTGTGCGCTCAACATCGGCTCCCGGCGGGAGCGGTACTTCCACCTGACCGTAGCGCAGAACGGCATCCTGCTCGCTGGTAAGCGTAATTTCATCGAGATACAGCGCATCGCTGTCAATCTCATTGCTGGTCACCGGCTGCAGAGTAAAGCTCATCTCTTCTTCACCGGGGATAAGCCGATACAACTGGCGTTCAACGGTCACCGGAATGTTACTTTGTTGAGCCGTTTTTGCCGGTTCACGCCAGCGGACCTGCACATTTTGCGGCGATAATTCGTCACCAAAAGAGAGAATGTCCGGCACGCCCTGACCAACCCAACGCCAGTATTCGCCCCCTCCAGTTAACTTATGTTTGGCCCATGCGCCCGCAGGCGCAGGCAAAACAACCGGAGGCATTGTCGCCATATATTTCGCCAGCCAGTTCATGGCCAGCGCGCGTTCAATAGTGGATTGCTCAGCGGTCAAACCACTTAAAATAGCAGCCGCCTGGGTAGCGTCGCCCCCGCTATTGAGCAGCACAACTGTGTGCGCCAGCGGCTGATTGCTGTTTGCCGCTTTATCCCACGCGTATTGCTGAATCTGTGGCATCACAGTGGACTTCAACTGCGCTTTTTTCAGCAACATCATGGTTAAGACGTTTGCCACCGCATCTGCCAGTGGAGATTCCGGTGTATCGAGGATCAGGCTGTCATTGATATCGCGGGTGTCTTCCTCAGAGAAATCTTCAGTTTTAGTTCCGCGCCGGGCGATAGCTTCATCCAACCCTTTCAACAACGTTTTGCACGGCAGATTCATCTCCTGCGCCCACGCCAGCACCAGCGCCCGATGCAATAACGGCATGTTATCTGCCTGCTCGGCATAACTGTCGAGCATATGCTGCCAGTAATCCGGTTGCTGCGTTACGCCAAGGGCCTGGCTCGCTTGCCAGTCGGCGTACCATGCCCATGCCGTAAGGAAGGCGTCACCATTGCCATCTTCACCCCACCAGGTAAAGCGCGCTCCGGGCCCCGCCAGTTGCATCAGCCGCAGACGGTTATCCTGAATCATCTGACGAATGTCGTTAGCGGCGGCACTTTGATGATCGGCAAGCGAACGCCAGGCGAGACTGAGCGGGATCAGACGGCTACCGGTGTTGATCACGCCACCCCACGGTTCATCGACTAACGCATCAAGATTGTTACGGAAAATCTCCTGCGGCGTTTCACTACTTTGTAGCCGGATATTGCTCGCCTGCTCGGGCAACATCAGCGCGTTATCGCCACCGGCGAGCATGACATTTTTCTGCTGTTCAACGGGCCAGCTGTTATCCACAAAAGACAGTTTTGTGCTAATGCTGTCCTGCACTTGCCCATTTTGTTGCAGTTCTGCGCTTAACAAGCCAGATTGCTGAATGTTCTGCGTCAGCGAAATATAATTCGCCCCTTTGTGCAGCGTAAGCGTCTGGCGCATCTCAGCGCCTGCAAATTTAGTCACCAGCGCCACCGGTTCGTTATCCTGCTGACTGAAGATAAACAGTCCTGCTGCCGGTTTGTCGCCCATGCGATACACCGTTGGCATACTCCACTTCATGTAGAGATTTTTTTCCGAACGAAGATAAGCACGCCCCTGCCCGACCAGCCCGTCGCCGTTCATCCCTCTGGCTGTAATGCGCCAACGGGTTAACGAATCAGGCATCAGGAACGTGAAATACGCTTTGCCTTGTTTATCGGTTGTGAGTGACGGCATCCATGCCGCGGTATCCACCTCTTCACGCCGTGGACGTTCAAGCATTTTTACTCGCCGCTCGCTGCGGTTGGTCGCGCCAGGCGCAACCGGCTCGCTGGAGAGCGCCTGGTCGTAGCTGATAAACGACAGACTGGAGCTGGTACGCACATTGTTACGCCCCAGCGGATAGAAAAATTTGCCGGTATTCGGCGCGATTTCCGGTTGCAGCGCGTAGATCATTTCATCGACCACACCAACCGTTAGCTGCGCAGAAACAGGTTTACCTTTCAGCGAAGAGGTTAATTCGACATTGACCAGTTCACCAGGCTGGTAATGGGTTTTGTCCGTTTTCACCCGGATATCCAGCTGGGGAACGGCAACTTTGATCCCGGCGTTCTGAAAACTGTACTGACCGTTACGGGTATACAGCACCGAAAAAGTGATGTTAGGCGCAAAGGAATTGCTCACCGGTACGCGGGCTTCATACTGGGTATCGTTTAAACGTTGTAACGTCAGCCAGTTTGCCGGATGCGAAAGCAGCGACTGCTGTTCCACGCGATCGCGTTCCAGCGTCAATAACGCTTCATCAATTGGCTCCGGGAAAGTAATCAGCATCTTCGCGGTTTCGCCTGGCTGGTACAGCGTTTTATCCGCCACGATATCTACCGTACCAGTATGCGCCGTGCTGCCCTTACCGCTGACGGCATGACTTAACCCAGCGAGAATTAAGCCGTCTTCATCGCGTAATGTCAGATTGTAGTTGCCAGGTTTAGAGAAATTGACGGTAAAAGATTTGCCGCCTGACGGTAGCTCTCCGCTATGGCTCGTGCGGTCTTCGAGACGCAACCATTCATACGTAACAGGAACCTGTTTTGAAGATTCCAGCGCGGCATAACGGAACACAACCGACTCGCCGCTATTACTGTATTGTGCGGCAGTACTTAATGAATAATGCGCCAGGCCACGTTCAATGAGGATCTCTTTGGTGGTGGTGACACGATACGCCGCACCGTCACTGGCGGAGACGGTTAACAAATAACGGCTTGGTTTATCAGCGGCGGGGAGATTTAACGCCACATGACCGCTATCGTCGGACACCGTTTCACTGCCTTCCAGCGACACGGGAAAACGTCCGGCATAACGCAAATCGTTGCCCACCATCGACAGTTGTTGAGATCGCAAACTTAACTGCACGCGGGCATCTTTTACCGGCTCTCCATCCGGGTAAAGCAGTTGCAGTTTGCCGCTGACCGCTTCGCCTGTTTTGAACTCTTTTTTGTCGAGAGCTAAACCAATCTCGAAATGTGGCTTGATGTAGTTTGCCACGCGAAAACTGCTGCTATAGACCTGTTTGCGGTAAGCCAGGCGTAACTCATAACCTCCGGCGACGGCATTTTCTGGCAGGCGGAAACTCCCCTGCCCGCCATTACGCGCATCCAGCGTGACATTGATGGTTTGCAACAGACTGCCGTTGGCGTCCAGCACTGAAAGCTTCGCCGGGGCGCTGACGATGGGGGATGAATGCAACGGGTCGTGGAACTCGCGGCCCATCACTTTGACATCAACACGATCGCCTGCACGATACAGAGGGCGGTCGGTAAAGATATACAAGCGGGTGTTGTAGATTTCGCTTTCGTAGAAAAAATTCTCGGAGACAAAAACGCCGCCTTCAGCATCTTTACCCAGAATGTATGAACGTTCCGGCGATATATGTTGTAACTGCAAGGTACCGCTGTCATCGGTCACACCGCGGGTCATCACGCCAAGACCGTCAGTCCACAAGATCTCTGAGCCGGGCTTCGCTTCACCCTGTTTTTTACCCGCGGTCCACACCAGAAGCTCGTTACCTGACACTTTGCTAAGCGCCACGGTATCGGAAACAAACACCACCGTCGTCGCCCGATACCCACCAACCATCGCCTCGACGAGGTACAGTCCCGGCTCTTGCTTGCCTAGCGGAATATAGATGTTACCCGGCTGCGGCGAGATGAAATTGCTGGATGCACCTTCCAGTTTTACCCCTTGCTGCGGCTCGACCGGTTTAGCCTGCCATAATGGGTAACGGAACTGTTCCACCAGTGGATATTTTTTCAGCGGGGAAAACTGGTTGTTCTGTACATAACGGGAAGGTTTAATAATGGCATTGCCGAGATGTAATTCGGGTAATGCCTGAGTCACATTCTGCCGTGACTGAGAAGAGAAAGTACGCTGCATCACGCGGCGAGATTTGCCGTACCAGTTATCCCACAGCCAGGTCAGCGTGTTGTTCAGCCCGTCGCCCAGATATTGCGGTTGCACCACAATGCGATGCAGATTTTTCTGCTGGCGCAAAAATGCCATCGGGTCAGGAATACGATACAGACGAACATCCACACCGCCGTACTCTTCCATCTGATAACGCCGATAATCACGCCCCGGCGCTTCCAGTCGCACTTTCGCCTCTTCACTGCTGCTAAAACTGCTGTCAGCGAGCAAAAAGAATGTTCCCCCGGCGGGCGGCGCATAGTTACTGGAAGGAAGCGAATCATCAGCATTAGCAAGCCCTGTTCCCACAAGAGACAGGCACAAGCACGCTGCTATCGCGCCAGAAAATTTAAACGATAAATGCCAATGAAATTGGGATTGGAATCGTTGGGTATCCATCGGGTGTCCTTCCATGTCATAAGTTGTTGCAGACTGACTGCGCGCATTCCGTTGTCAGTTTTCGTAGCGCTTCCGGTGTGGTAGATGACGTAACGCCCCATCCAGACCATTAAGTGCTGGGCATCGCCCTGATCGAAAAAAATCATATCGACAGGCAGCGCCTGGTTTATGTCCTGGCCAATGAACTGGCTGTTATATTGAATCAAATTAATCGCGGTCACATAGGGGCCGGTTTTTCCGTTCCCCTGATTCCAGTTTTGCGCCAGTTGACGCTGTTCAGGTGTTAGCGTCATTTCAGGCGGCAAATACTGACTTGCTATACCGTTACTTTTTAGCCATTTGCTGTCGTGAATTTTCAGCGCCTCGTTCGCCGAAAATCGCACCAGGCCCGCACAATCCTGCTGATACCAGCGTGGGCTTGGCCCCTGGCGGAGTTGTTCCTGTGCAATGCGTACAAACCACGCGCGAAACAGCCCCGACTGTTCGACATTCAGCATTTCGCTATGGGCAACAACACAACACAGCCAGCAAATCAGCGCCAGCAGCCCGTGCCTCATAGCGGCTGCCAGGTTATGGGTAGCCACTGCCAGGCGGCACCGGGTTCCATCTGGGCCAGCTTCATGACATAACGCGGTTGTTGAGATAAAGCGTCCAGCTTCGGCATTAATAAAGTTTGTGCGGCGTTATAAAAAACCGGTTCGAGATTCTTCGGCAGACTGGTCAACGTTTCGTTACGCAGCAGTTTCGCCACGCCTTGTGGATTGATATAGAGCGGAACGATGCCATCAGTGGGTATTACATCCACCATTGCCGGGCGGGTTTTATTCAGTGTTTGCAGGGCGTTATTAACCAGCGTGTCATCGAGGGAGAAAAGCAGCGTTTTGTTTTGCATCGCCAGCGACACGCGGAAAAAATAATCCGACATTAATTGATCGGGTTGCGCCGCCTGCGCTTTCGGATACTGGCCGTATCGGGAACTCACTTCGCGACGCCAGATTTGCGCTTCGCCCTGCTGAGTCTGGCTTACCGGCAAAACACCTTCTGGCGCTTTGCTTTCGTGCGCACCAATATTTTGCGTGAACAGTTTCCCAGGCAGTTGTGCCTGTTCGGCTGAGCCATCAAATTGACCAACAAATAGCGGGGTTTGTAATTTTGAGTCTTCATACCAGCACAGCCCGGCTGCACCATCTAACGCCCCGTTCAGCTTGTCGTTTTCCTGGCTGATGTGCGAAAGCATCTCTTCGGCAATACCATGCGAATACGGCACCGCCACACAGAAGCTGGCCCCGGCAGGCATACTGTTCCATACCGGCGTAAAATCGAAACTGGCATCTACGCTTGCGGATTCATCATTTAACGCCACAAAGCTATGCCAGCCGTCGTTGCTCATTTCGAAGCGTACACCAGCAAAAGAAGGCATTAATCGCTGGTAGCCAAACCCCAGCAACCTGGCGCTGACCACGATGCGCTGGCGTACTGGCGTTTTTTCAGCAGCACGCTCTTCCAGGCCAAAGCTGGCTTGCCAGCGTTTTTTACCGCTCAACAAATCACTTGCGATCGCCGTGGCTTCGGTATCCTGCTGGTCATCTTTAAACAGCATATCCGTACTGGAAAACACCAGCATCTTGTCCTGATAAGTCGCGAACATCAGGGCGTTATTGCCGTTATAGCGCAACTGATAAACCGGGATGGTTTCACTATTTAGCTTAATACTACTGATTTCCGTTTTGCTTAACTGGCTGTCGCTGGTAGCGGCAAACAACAATGGCTCCAGCAGTTTGCTTAAACCACTGCGCTGGATCAGCACCATGTAATGTGAAAGATGGCCTTGTTTATCGTGCCATAGCGCCGCCTGCGCGGGCTGATCTAAGAGTGACGAAAAGAGCTTATCTTTCAGCGTGAGATCGTGTTCATAGACAATGCGGCGAATGCTGCCTTCAATGCCCAGACGATCGGCATGATTCTGATAATAGAAAACGAAATCTTCACTCAGAACATCGTGGAGAAACGGAATGGTAAGGAGGTCTTTGGGAAGCTGGCTCAGAGAGTCGCTGTCGAGAAAGAGGTCCGGCTCATTGAGATCGATTTGCAGATTGTTGTGCACCACCAGCGGCGACAACGTTTTTTCTGGCCCACTGCCAGCATATTGCAACGCCCAGACGCCAGCGGAAAGCAGTACTATTGCGCCCAAACATACAAGACCATAGAACCGCCAGCCTTTCGCCTTTTTTTCACCACTCATTGCCACATTCCTTGTGTAAAGCCAGCCATTTTTTACGAGCACAGCAAAACTTTACCGCGCCCTAATACGACAAAAGCCCAGACTTTGCAGCCTGGACTTTTCAATTCAAACAAGGGAGATAGCTCCCTTTTGGCATGAAGAAGTAAAATTATTCTTCTTCTGGCTCGTCGTCAACGTCCACTTCCGGAGCGATTTCATCGTCCCCTTCCGCGGCACTGCCGTCGATGGTATCCAGATCTTCCTCGTCAACCGGTTCAGCAACACGTTGCAGACCCACTACGTTTTCATCTTCCGCAGTACGGATGAGGATCACGCCCTGGGTGTTACGGCCCACGATGCTGATTTCCGAAACGCGAGTACGTACCAGCGTACCGGCATCGGTGATCATCATGATCTGGTCGCAGTCATCTACCTGCACCGCGCCAACCACTAAACCGTTACGTTCGGTAACCTTGATGGAGATAACCCCTTTCGTCGCACGCGACTTAGTCGGGTATTCCGCCACTGCGGTACGTTTACCATAACCGTTCTGCGTTGCGGTGAGGATTGCGCCATCGCCACGAGGCACGATCAGAGAGACGACTTTATCGCCTTCGCCTAAACGAATACCGCGAACACCGGTGGTGTTGCAGCCCATCGCACGGACAGAAGACTCTTTAAAGCGCACCACTTTACCTTCGGCGGAGAACAGCATTACTTCGTCTTCGCCGCTGGTCAGGTCAACGCCGATCAGCTCATCGCCTTCAACAAGTTTGATCGCCACTTTACCGGCGGTACGCAGACGGTTGAACTCGGTGAGGACAGTTTTCTTCACGGTACCGTTAGCGGTCGCCATGAAGACTTTCACGCCCTCTTCAAACTCGGTCACCGGCAGGATGGCAGTGATTCGTTCGTCCTGCTCCAGCGGCAGCAGGTTGACGATCGGACGACCGCGCGCGCCACGAGTGGCTTCCGGCAACTGATAGACTTTCATCGAATAGACGCGACCACGGCTGGAGAAGCACAGAATATGGTCGTGGGTGTTCGCCACCAGCAGTCGGTCGATAAAGTCTTCTTCTTTAATACGTGCGGCAGATTTACCTTTCCCGCCACGACGCTGCGCTTCGTATTCAGAAAGCGGCTGATACTTCACGTAGCCCTGGTGAGAGAGCGTCACGACCACATCTTCCTGAGTGATCAGATCTTCCAGGTTGATGTCGGCGCTGTTGGCGGTGATTTCAGTGCGACGTTTGTCACCGAACTGTTCACGAACCAGTTCCAGCTCTTCGCGGATCACTTCCATCAGACGATCGGCACTGCCAAGAATACGCAGCAGTTCTGCGATCTGATCCAGCAGCTCTTTGTATTCGTCGAGCAGTTTTTCATGCTCAAGGCCGGTCAGTTTCTGCAAACGCAGATCCAGAATCGCCTGAGCTTGCTGTTCGGTCAGGTAGTACAGACCATCACGCACACCGAACTCTGGCTCCAGCCATTCCGGACGCGCAGCATCGTCGCCCGCACGTTCCAGCATGGCGGCAACGTTGCCCAGCTGCCACGGATTAGCAACCAGCGCAGTTTTCGCTTCTGCAGGCGTCGGCGCATGACGGATCAGTTCGATGATCGGGTCGATGTTCGCCAGCGCCACGGCTAATGCTTCAAGGATATGAGCACGATCGCGAGCTTTACGCAGTTCGAAAATAGTACGACGGGTCACCACTTCACGGCGGTGACGAACAAACGCCGCGATGATGTCTTTCAGGTTCATGATCTTCGGCTGACCATGGTGCAATGCCACCATGTTGATACCGAAAGAAACCTGCAACTGGGTCTGGGAGTAGAGGTTGTTAAGCACAACTTCACCGACCGCGTCGCGTTTCACTTCAATCACGATGCGCATACCGTCTTTGTCAGACTCGTCACGCAGCGCGCTGATGCCTTCCACGCGTTTTTCTTTTACCAGTTCCGCAATCTTCTCGATCAGGCGCGCTTTGTTTACCTGATACGGAATTTCGTGGACGATAATGGTTTCACGTCCGGTTTTTGCGTCAACTTCCACTTCGGCACGGGCGCGGATATATACCTTGCCACGACCGGTACGGTAAGCTTCTTCAATACCGCGACGACCGTTAATGATTGCCGCCGTCGGGAAGTCCGGCCCCGGGATGTGTTCCATCAGCCCTTCAATGCTGATGTCTTCATCATCGATATACGCCAGACAACCGTTGATGACTTCCGTCAGGTTGTGCGGCGGGATGTTGGTTGCCATACCTACGGCGATACCGGAAGAACCGTTCACCAGCAGGTTAGGAATTTTGGTTGGCATGACGTCGGGAATTTTTTCCGTGCCGTCATAGTTATCAACGAAATCGACCGTCTCTTTTTCGAGATCGGCCATCAGTTCATGGGCAATTTTCGCCAGACGGATTTCCGTATAACGCATTGCCGCCGCAGAGTCGCCGTCGATGGAACCGAAGTTACCCTGACCGTCTACCAGCATGTAACGCAGCGAGAATGGCTGCGCCATACGGACGATCGTGTCATAAACCGCCAAGTCACCATGGGGATGGTATTTACCGATTACGTCACCAACGACACGGGCAGATTTTTTATAGGCTTTGTTCCAGTCATTGCCTAGTACGTTCATGGCGTAAAGTACGCGACGGTGTACCGGCTTCAGGCCATCTCGGACATCCGGCAGCGCACGGCCAACAATGACCGACATCGCATAATCCAGATAGGAGCTCTTCAGCTCTTCCTCAATGTTGACCGGTGTAATTTCTCTCGCAAGGTCGCTCATCTAACCGCTATCCCTCTACTGTATCCCGGATTCAAAGGTCGCAAATTATAACACAGCCGCGCAGATTGAGGTAAACCTATACGCTTTATTCACCTCCAATGCCTGATATACTCGTTTGTCTTGCCAATTACGGAGTAGAAGTGCCAATGAATGCCGAAAAATCGCCGGTAAACCATAACGTAGACCACGAAGAGATCGCTAAATTTGAAGCTGTCGCCTCCCGCTGGTGGGATCTTGAAGGTGAGTTCAAACCGCTGCACCGCATTAACCCGCTGCGTCTGGGCTATATTGCCGAGCGTGCTGGCGGTTTATTTGGCAAAAAGGTACTCGATGTCGGTTGTGGCGGCGGCATTCTGGCCGAGAGTATGGCGCGCGAAGGCGCGACGGTGACCGGTCTGGATATGGGCTTTGAGCCATTGCAGGTGGCAAAGCTGCACGCGCTGGAAAGCGGCATTCAGGTGGATTACGTGCAGGAAACCGTGGAAGAGCACGCGGCAAAACATGCCGGGCAGTATGATGTGGTGACCTGCATGGAGATGCTGGAGCACGTGCCCGATCCGCAGTCAGTGGTCAGAGCCTGTGCGCAACTGGTGAAACCGGGCGGCGATGTCTTTTTCTCGACGCTTAACCGCAACGGCAAGTCATGGCTGATGGCGGTGGTTGGCGCGGAATATATTTTGCGCATGGTGCCCAAAGGCACGCACGACGTGAAGAAATTTATAAAACCGGCAGAACTGCTTGGCTGGGTAGATCAGACAAGCCTTAAAGAGCGACATATAACCGGGTTACATTACAACCCGATCACTAATACTTTTAAACTCGGCCCCGGCGTCGATGTGAACTATATGCTGCACACGCAGAATAAATAAAATTGTTAGCCGGATAAGGTGCTCGCACCACATCCGGCTACAATGCCGGGCGCAAAGCAGCTACCATTTCACCGTCATCGACAAAAACCCTGCCGTCTGGGCAAAATCATCACTCCCTTTCTGCCACGCCACGTTACCACGCAGGGACACTCGCTGACTGATATTGCCCGTGACTCCCACTTTTATTTCACCCCGTTGCTTCACCGCATCGTCACTGATAGTGCTGCCATCTTCTTCAATTTTCGTCGCATGGGGATCGTGATAATAATTCAGATCTAATGTTGGTATGACATGAACAGAGGTACGCCATTCGCTGTGTAAACCCAGCCGCGTTTGAATATCATCACCCTGCGATTGTGACACGCGCGCATGGTTAGCGGCGGTAAAATCATCCTGCTGCACGCCCTGATAAATCACCTGCGCCTGCGGTTCAACCACCACACCACGCCCCGGTAACCACTGATACCCCGCTTCCAGCGAGGCGATAATCCCCGACGAATGGTAATGATCTGTGCCATCGTCTTGTTCGGAAACATCATTGTTAAACCACGCGTATTGCAGCCAGCTATCCAGCCAGGCCCCCTGCTTCTGATTACCGTGCTGAAACCAGCTTGAGGTCAGACCAACGGCATAACCGTGGTTCTGGTTATCGGCGCGAGTTCCGGTCATATTCGAGCGGCTGTCGCCCTGGTTATCACTGTAGCCACCAACCGCCCCAAGCATCCACTCGCCATCCGCGCCCCAGCGCCCGCTAAACAAGTCGCCGCTAAGCTGCACCGTAGAAGTGTCTTCATGCTGAGCCAGTTGCCCCGCTGCTGTGTAATGATAATTTCCGCCGATAACACGTAAATTCAGCGTCTGACCATCGCCACCAGCGTGATCGTGTCGCTCCATCACAAACGCCTGATTTGCCGCCCGCAGGTTATTAAAATATCCACCAACTTTGGCATTCAACACCGGCTGGTAGGCAGGCGTAGGTTCCGGGTCGGGTGTTGGATCAGGAGTCGGGTCTGGATCAGGTGGCGATGGTGGCGTTGCTTCTTGCGATCGCAGATACCAGTCGTTGTTATCTTCCACCAGCGTGTAGTCATACGCTCCCATATTGACGTAGCCGCTGCCCGCCAGACTGAACTGCGCATTGTTTTGAAATTGCGTTGGATCGGCTGCGAAATCAACCACTTTAATGCCTGTAGATGTCGGCTCACCAATACCCGTAATGGGATTAATTACCACGGTCGTGTTGCCAGCAGTATTACCGTTCAACACCAGTTGGTCACTTGCCGAGTCATCGCCGTTTAATTCGCTATCGAGCAGTAGCGTACCACCGCCGGTATAATCACCGTTTACCGTCAGCGTGTCGCCGGCGACGCCATTTTGCAGGCTGACCGCACCGGACGTATTGGTCAGATTGCCATTAACTGTTACGTCGGAAAGATAAGTCAGGCTGTCAGTTTCAAGGTTGGTGTTAAGCTCGCCTGTCAACGTCACGCCATCGGTGGCATTCACCAGCGTCCCATCGCCGTTAAACAGTGAGGCATTAAGGGCGACGGAAGTATCCTGCCCGGTCAGGCGCAAAACCGTACCATCGCTGATGTCGATAGTGCCGCTGGAAGTAACATCAATTGACTGAATATCCTGATCCGCGCCAGTCTTGAACGTTGCCCCGCCACCGACCCACAGCGACGAAGCATAAGGGAAGATATCCGCAACATCGCCTTGCAGCGTGCCTTCTTCGACACGTACCGCCGACTGCGTCGTACCGCTGGCGGTCAGTTCCAGCGTACCCGCCCCCGTTTTCGTCAATGTGCTACCCTCATCCTGATGCTGCCCGCTGCTGTCAGCCATCAGTGCGCCCCACTGCGTGTCTACCCCCGCATCAACTGCCACTTCACCGTCGGCGCGCATTTCAATATCACGCCCATGCTCAGTCGTTGTAGAGCGAGTATCGACATTTGCAGTAATCTCCATCACGCTTTCTTGTTGATTATCGGTAAAGATAACCTGGCGGTTGTAATGGGTATCTCCAAGCTGCGAGTTGTCGCTCACCACCAGCGTACCGGAAGCGATTTGCGTGGTGCCCAGGTAACTATTATTGTTTGCCAGGCTAATCAGCCCGTCGCCCGCATCGACCACCACGTAGACGCCATCTTTCCCGTCGCCGCCGATATGCAAATTGTCGCCACCTGCGAGATCCACCACATCCTGACTGCCGATAACCGTACCGCCGCTGCCGCTGACTGCAAGGCCATCGTTGTATGATGTGCCGCTCTGCCAGGTGGCGAAATCAGAGAGATCAAGCACACCGCCGTTTAACACGATCGACTGCGGATCGTCCTGGAGAGCGGCAAGATCTGCCGCGTCGCCTTCCAGCGAAAGCACCGCACCATCATCAACGACTATATCGCCAGTTAGCGCCATCGACTGTGCCCCTGCCAGCACGTAGCTGCCGTTTTGCGCAATGGTGAGCTGACCAGCACCTTCGATGGTGCCAGCAAAACTGCCCTGATTAACAGTAACGTTGCCACCAGCATCGATATTTAAAGTGCCATTCTGAAAGCCCGTCAATGCGTGCACAAAAGTTTGTTGGGTCGAGCCAACGTTTAGCTCAGCCTGATTCTGATACTGATCAATACTCCCTATCGTCAGACCGTAGCAGTCTTGCGTATCGTCCTGGCAATGCGTATCGCCGACATTCATCAGGGAGTTGCTGCGGCCCAGGGTAACTTCACCGTTTTCAATCTGCATCTCGCCAGTAAAGTCATTGTTATCTGCATTAAGTACCAGATCGCCGGAACCTGTTTTGGTGATTAACCCGGTACCAGCAATAGAGTCAACAGCTCCGTCATTCTCTGTATTGCCGATAACCAGCGTTTTTCCGTCGGCAATATCAAAGGTAACGTCACTTAAGCCGAGATACATAAAGCCACCCGCCGCAGTGGAAGGACCATCTCCATAGCCTGCTGCGCTATTGTTCTCATCCACTAAAACACCGTTGTTCTGGCTGTAGCTGTCATCAACTGAAATATCAATAAGATAGGGAGCCGTCACGCTATTGGTATAAATCGCCCCGCCATATCCCTCAGCAGAGTTATTTGTAAATGCGGTGTTATTTATTATTGTGAAACCTGACGGATGCGTGATATCGCTATTATTATCGGTGACATCGATTGCCCCTCCATCGCCATCACTGTAACTTGTTGATGTATATGCCTGGTTATTGTCAAAAATAACTTCATTTAAATAGACGTCATTGTTGATGGTATAAATTGCACCACCTTTGCCGTCATTAGCGATGTTATTGCGAAACACGGCGTTAGTGACACGTAAATCGACGACACCGGTATCGTTAGTACCAGAAGAATAGATTGCGCCACCATAGCCACCTGCAACGTTACCGGAAAAAATAACATTAGTAAGATTCAGCGTTGAGTTTTCTTTAGCAAATATTGCCCCGCCGTTATTATATTCTCCTGAGACAGTATTATTGGCAAACAGAGTCATTCCAGTTTCATTTTCTGGCGATAGAGAAAACTCCGCTCCTTGTTGCAAAAATACGGCCCCACCGCTGGCGTTATTAGTCATATCCGAAAAAACCAGCCATTGCCCATCGGCGATGCTCCAGTCCTGCGTAATGCCTGAAAGGCTTTGCCTGCTGGCGTGACAACTCGCTTTGATATCATATCCCTGACATGAATCAATGACCGCCGCGACACCGTTAGCAGAGAAAAGAGATGCAATCATTGACGGGAGTAAAGATAAATACTCCTTGCGTAGAAAAATAATCCGCATATTAATCTGACCATCATTTTCTATAAGACGGCATATTTAATCGCATTATACGATATGGGTTATTTTTCTTTTGTAAATTGTTCAACCCGGTGCAATGGCTATTTTGTTATTATTTCATGAATAATATCAGTGCGTCATAATTCAAGTTAATCACCTTAAGGGATATTAGTTATATTTAAACTGAATTAAAGTAATGAATAATTTTCTTATAATATAAGGTAAATTAACAAAATGGCTTCGCATTTAACAATAACCGAAGAGAAAACAACCATTTCGATATCAACAATCGCTTACATTCGCTTATATATTGACCAGAACTGATACATCAGATTATGTGATGACTCGTGCTTAGATCAATTTTTGCAATCATTAGCCAAAAGATTAATAAACCATCTATATCAATTTATCTAACCTATTCTTCCGTTCAAGAAATCGCCGAACAGTTATTTTTAACAAATTTTTCTCTTCCCATTGACTTTCCCGGACACCTTGTCTGACCTAAGGTGCGCGAAAGCCACTTTTTCCTTCCTGAGTTATCCACAAAGTTATGCACTTGCAAGAGGGCCATTTTCACACTATCTTGCAGTGAATCCCAAACATACCCCCTATATATAGTGTTCTAAGCAGCTTCCCTCACTACAGGTAGTCTGCATGAAACTATTGCGGAAAGAATTCCAAAAACAGGTACGACATACATGAATCAGAATCTGCTGGTGACAAAGCGCGACGGTAGCACAGAGCGCATCAATCTCGACAAAATCCATCGCGTTCTGGATTGGGCGGCAGAAGGACTGCATAACGTTTCGATTTCCCAGGTCGAACTGCGCTCCCACATTCAGTTTTATGACGGTATCAAGACCTCTGACATCCACGAAACCATTATCAAGGCTGCCGCAGACCTGATCTCCCGTGATGCGCCGGATTATCAGTATCTCGCCGCGCGCCTGGCAATCTTCCACCTGCGTAAAAAAGCCTACGGCCAGTTTGAGCCGCCTGCGCTGTACGACCACGTGGTGAAAATGGTCGAGATGGGCAAATACGATAATCATCTGCTGGAAGACTACACGGAAGAAGAGTTCAAGCAGATGGACACGTTTATCGATCACGACCGTGATATGACCTTCTCTTATGCTGCCGTTAAGCAGCTGGAAGGCAAATATCTGGTACAGAACCGCGTGACCGGCGAAATCTACGAAAGCGCCCAGTTCCTTTATATTCTGGTTGCCGCGTGCCTGTTCTCGAACTACCCGCGTGAAACGCGCCTGCAATACGTGAAGCGTTTTTACGACGCGGTTTCCACATTTAAAATTTCGCTGCCGACGCCAATCATGTCCGGCGTGCGTACCCCGACTCGTCAGTTCAGCTCCTGCGTACTGATCGAGTGCGGTGACAGCCTGGATTCCATTAACGCCACCTCCAGCGCGATTGTTAAATACGTTTCCCAGCGTGCCGGGATCGGCATCAATGCCGGGCGTATTCGTGCGCTGGGTAGCCCGATTCGCGGTGGCGAAGCGTTCCATACCGGTTGTATTCCGTTCTATAAGCATTTCCAGACAGCGGTGAAATCCTGCTCTCAGGGCGGTGTGCGTGGCGGTGCGGCTACGCTGTTCTACCCGATGTGGCATCTGGAAGTGGAAAGCCTGCTGGTGTTGAAAAACAACCGTGGGGTGGAAGGCAACCGCGTGCGTCACATGGACTACGGGGTACAAATCAACAAACTGATGTATACCCGTCTGCTGAAAGGTGAAGATATCACTCTGTTCAGCCCGTCCGACGTACCGGGGTTGTACGACGCGTTCTTCGCCGATCAGGAAGAGTTTGAACGCCTGTACACCAAATATGAGAAAGACGACAGCATCCGCAAGCAGCGTGTGAAAGCCGTTGAGCTGTTCTCGCTGATGATGCAGGAACGTGCGTCTACCGGTCGTATCTATATTCAGAACGTTGACCACTGCAATACCCATAGCCCGTTTGATCCGGCCATCGCGCCAGTGCGCCAGTCTAACCTGTGCCTGGAAATCGCCCTGCCGACCAAACCGCTGAATGATGTCAACGACGAGAACGGTGAAATCGCGCTGTGTACGCTGTCTGCTTTCAACCTGGGCGCAATTAATAGCCTGGATGAACTGGAAGAGCTGGCGATTCTGGCGGTACGCGCACTCGACGCGCTGCTGGACTATCAGGATTACCCGATCCCGGCCGCCAAACGTGGAGCGATGGGTCGTCGTACGCTGGGTATTGGTGTGATCAACTTCGCTTACTACCTGGCGAAGCACGGTAAACGCTACTCCGACGGCAGCGCCAACAACCTGACGCATAAAACCTTCGAAGCCATTCAGTATTACCTGCTGAAAGCCTCTAATGAGCTGGCGAAAGAGCAAGGCGCGTGCCCGTGGTTTAACGAAACCACTTACGCGAAAGGGATCCTGCCGATCGATACCTATAAGAAAGATCTGGATGCCATCGCTAATGAGCCGCTGCATTACGACTGGGAAGCACTGCGTGAGTCAATCAAAACGCACGGCCTGCGTAACTCCACGCTTTCTGCCCTGATGCCGTCCGAGACCTCTTCGCAGATCTCTAACGCCACTAACGGTATTGAACCGCCGCGCGGTTACGTCAGCATCAAAGCGTCGAAAGACGGTATTCTCCGCCAGGTGGTGCCTGACTACGAGCATCTGCACGACGCCTATGAGCTGCTGTGGGAAATGCCGGGTAACGATGGCTACCTGCAACTGGTGGGTATCATGCAGAAATTTATCGATCAGTCGATCTCTGCTAACACCAACTACGATCCGTCACGCTTCCCGTCAGGAAAAGTGCCGATGCAGCAACTGCTGAAAGACCTGCTCACCGCCTACAAATTCGGGGTCAAAACGCTGTATTATCAGAACACCCGTGACGGTGCTGAAGACGCACAAGACGATCTGGTGCCGTCAATCCAGGACGATGGCTGCGAAAGCGGCGCATGCAAGATCTGATAATCCCCCAGCCTTTGCACCAAACCGTCCCCTCTCCCCTTGCGGGAGAGGGTTAGGGTGAGGGGTAATAAAACCACAGGACACATTCATGGCATATACCACCTTTTCACAGACGAAAAATGATCAGCTCAAAGAACCGATGTTCTTTGGTCAGCCGGTCAACGTGGCTCGCTACGATCAGCAAAAATATGACATCTTCGAAAAGCTGATCGAAAAGCAGCTCTCTTTCTTCTGGCGTCCGGAAGAAGTTGACGTTTCTCGTGACCGTATCGATTACCAGGCACTGCCTGAACACGAAAAACACATCTTTATCAGCAACCTGAAATATCAGACGCTGCTGGACTCCATTCAGGGTCGCAGCCCGAACGTGGCACTGCTGCCGCTGATCTCGATCCCTGAACTGGAAACCTGGGTCGAAACCTGGGCGTTCTCAGAAACCATTCACTCTCGTTCTTATACCCATATCATTCGTAATATCGTTAACGATCCGTCCGTTGTGTTTGATGATATCGTCACCAACGAGCAGATCCAGAAACGTGCGGAAGGGATCTCCAGTTATTACGATGAGCTGATCGAAATGACCAGCTACTGGCATCTGCTGGGCGAAGGTACCCACACCGTTAACGGTAAAACCGTAACCGTTAGCCTGCGCGAGCTGAAGAAAAAACTGTATCTCTGCCTGATGAGCGTTAACGCGCTGGAAGCGATCCGCTTCTACGTCAGCTTTGCTTGTTCCTTTGCCTTTGCAGAACGCGAACTGATGGAAGGTAACGCCAAAATTATTCGCCTGATTGCCCGCGACGAAGCCCTGCACCTGACCGGTACTCAGCATATGCTGAATCTGCTGCGCAGCGGTGCGGATGATCCGGAGATGGCGGAAATTGCCGAAGAATGTAAGCAGGAGTGCTATGACCTGTTTGTCCAGGCGGCACAGCAAGAGAAAGACTGGGCGGATTATCTGTTCCGCGACGGTTCGATGATTGGTCTGAATAAAGACATTCTCTGCCAGTACGTTGAATACATCACCAATATCCGCATGCAGGCAGTCGGTTTGGATCTGCCGTTCCAGACGCGCTCCAACCCGATCCCGTGGATCAATACCTGGCTGGTGTCTGATAACGTGCAGGTTGCTCCGCAGGAAGTGGAAGTCAGTTCTTATCTGGTCGGGCAGATTGACTCGGAAGTGGACACCGACGATTTGAGTAACTTCCAGCTCTGATGGCTCGCGTTACCCTGCGCATCACTGGCACACAACTGCTGTGCCAGGATGAACACCCTTCCCTTCTGGCGGCGCTGGAATCCCACAATGTGGCGGTTGAGTACCAGTGCCGCGAAGGTTACTGCGGTTCCTGTCGCACGCGCCTTGTTGCAGGCCAGGTGGACTGGATTGCCGAACCGTTAGCCTTTATTCAGCCGGGGGAAATTTTGCCTTGTTGTTGCCGGGCAAAAGGCGATATTGAAATCGAGTTGTGATCGGGTACTAGCGCCAGATACGACGCTTACGCGTATTATCTGGCCTACAACGATTACATGGCGTAGTAATACGCTTTCACCTGCTCCCAGTCCGCTTTGGGGATCGGCTCCAGATATTTTTCCAGCTGGCGGAAGTCATGATTAATCGCTTTATCGCGACGCAAGCGGCGACGACTTTTCTCCAGATCAAGAAATCCAGCTTCTGCCTTACCTTCTGTTTTCACATAGATATGGCGAACATAGCAACAGCCATGCTGACGATTAACGCTATGCATTTTCTTAAACGCCAGCGCCACTGCTTTCAACATGGCTTGCCGTACTTCGTCAGAATAGGGCGTTACTGCATGCCGGGCATACCAGTCAGCAATGCTGATGAACCCCGCCATATCTTCAGTCACCAGCAACGCGCGCCATTCCCCCTCAATTTTCACCGCTTCACCAAAAACAATCTTCGGCACGATGACACCAGCCCGTTCCAGTTCTTTAATTACCGCAACCTCACGGACAATCGTTGGTCGGCCGAACGGATAACGTACGGAATGAAACAGATGATGCGTCATGCGCTTTACATATAGCTTTTTGCCGTTGCGCTCGACGCATTGCACCCCGCTCATACCATTACGGCGATAGTTAGGCTCTTCAACCCAGTCGCCCTCTGTTGCCCACCAGTGATTAAATTCGTCGTGCTTTGCTGAAACTGCCATACCCTATCGCCTGTCATTTTTTATTAACGACAATGACTATAGGTGGTTACCTGCGAAAAATCTTAATGAAACGTGTCGTATTAATGAATTTCTTTTGCCACTACTAGCGCGACACCGCTTTTACCCTTCATTTGCAGCGCATAGACTCCACCAGCCACTACCACTAATAGTGCACCCAGCAGATAAATCATTCGGTAGCCAGTATGTGCAACCATCATCCCCATCACACAGGCTCCCAGCGCCAGGCCTGCATCCATCGCATTGAAGAAGAGGGAGTTTGCGACACCGATTTTATGCGGTTCCACTGAACTGATAATCTGCGTCTGAAAAACTGGCGTCACGGAACCATACCCGATACCAATCAATGCGCCAGAAACAACCATCATTATGCTTCCCTGGGTGTAGCCGAGAACCACCAGTCCTACCGTAAAGAACACAAGGCAAGGGTAAACCACATATTTCGGTCCTTTTTTGTCGCAGACATTGCCGGTAAAGGTACGGCAGATCATCAGGAAGATAGCGTAGCAAAGCAGGAAATTACTGGCTGCCGACATCAGGTTAAGTTCGCGTGCATAAAGCGCCAGAAAAGCAGAAACCCCGGCATACGAAAAGGTCATAAAAAAGGTGACCATCGCAAATGGCAACGCCGCGCGATCGAACATGGCGGCGAAGCCCATTTTCGGCGTTGAACCATCAGCATGGCTGATAACCGGCGGCACTGTCATAATCAGCGACAGAATAATCCCCACCGCTGCCACGCCGGTGCATAGCCAGAAAGCCAGATTAAAGGCTTCCCAGCGCGCCATATTCAGACCAATCCACGGCCCGACCACCATTGCCAGCCCCATTGCCAGAGAGAAAAAACTGATGCCCTCCCCACGTCGGGAGGCCGGGATCAGCCGCGCGGAAATCGTTCCTTTTACCGTAGTGATAACCCCGAAGGTAATACCATGAAGCACCCGAATAAAAAGCAGTGATTCAATTGAGTGGCAAAAAGGATACAGCGCAGTGACCACCAAAAAGGCCAGAGAAGAGAGCCCCAGAATAGTTTTATTCGAATATTTACCTACCCATTGCCCGGCAAAGGGGCGAATAACAATGGCGGCAATTAAAAATAAAGTCACCAACAAACCTGCTTTATCAGGAGAGGCATGCAAGCGGTCTGAGATATAAATTGGCAACAATGTTAGTAAAACATAAAAGACGAAGAAAATAATAAAGCTGATGATGGTTATTGCCCAAAAATCCTTCGTCCATAACTTCTCTTTCATACCCTACCGCCTGTCAGGATGACGCACGCAGACAACACTCCCGTTACTGCGGTTGCGTCAAATTGTGATGTACTTTGCAGAACAGAAGTATAAATGGCGGCATGCTATTAGAGAAATTAATCGTTTTAATATTATTGATTAGCAAACTCTAATGACTCTTACCCAAATAAATTCTTTACTCGCCGTGCTGGATTACGGTGGCTTTACTGAAGCCAGCAAGCGATTGTTCATGACGCAGTCGGCGGTAAGTCAGGCAATTGCTGCCCTCGAACAAGAACTTGGCGTGAATATACTGTTACGCGATCGCCGTAAAGCTATACAACTGACCTCTGCAGGTCACCGCATTATGCATCATCTGCGCGCCATTAATCGGGAAGTGAACGCAGTAAAAGAGATAGCCGAGCAGGAAAAGCAGAACCCTCAAAGAACGCTGAGACTTGGTTGTTTCCCCAGCGTCTGCGCCTGTATCTTACCGGTTGTGATTCGCTACTTTGAAATTCATCATCCGAATATAAAAATTATTCCTTTTGAGGAAAATAGCACAGCGATTATTGATTCGCTTCAGAATGAATCCATTGATGCCGGTTTTGTTCATTTTCCGGTGAGCGGAATGTACTCCGTGCCCATTTATCAGGATAAATTCACCGTAGTGTTACCGCCCAACCATGCTCTGGCAAAAAACAGCACTATTACAGTGGAAGAGTTAATGGGTGAACCATTAATTATTAGTAAAGGACGCTATGAATTAAGCATTATGGCACTATTTAAAGAAAAGAATATTACCCCACAGATAAAATATGAATTTAATCACCCGGATACAGCGATCAGTTTTATTCGACAGGGATTAGGCATCGCCTTATTACCAGAGTTAACGCTGAAAACCATTGCAGGTGAATTGTGTTCCGTTCCTCTCGAACCAACCTTCTATCGACAGATTTCGTTGCTGGCTAAAGAAAAGCCGGTAGAAGGCAGTCCACTGTTTTTACTACAAATGTGCACAGAACAATTAGTGGAGAGTGGAAAATTTGATATGAGACAGGATGGCGCATGAACGCCATCCTGCAGTAGCATTACTCTTTATTTAGGAATTTTACTGCCTTATCAGGGAAATCAGTAAACAGCCCATTTACACCCGCTTTGTTATACAGAGCATCATATAACTGATTCACATCAGTAGTGTATTCAGGCAGCTTATCTGACCGCACGGTGTAAGGATGTACTACCAGTTTATTCTGCTGAGCATCTTGCACCATGCCAGTGAGTTTGATATTACCTGGCTGCGATGTCTCCTCAATCAACATATGATAATCCGGACCAATACCATCTGCATATTCCGCCACCTGTTTCATGGCTCCCGGCTTAAACATCCAGTCGTAGTTGTAATTAACCCAGCTTCCGTCCGGCTGTTTCTGCTGAGTTTCGTTCCAGTCGGTATAGGCAATCAGCTGTACCAGATTGAGGTCCATGCCCATTTTAGGTTCCAGCTCATTCTTAATACGCTTCAGTTCATCGGCATCAAAACATTGCAAATAAACTTTGTCGTCCTTACCGCTGTAACCATATTTCTTCAGCACTTCCAGCGTTTTAGCCGCAATATCCTTCCCTTCCTGATGATGGAACCACGGCGCTTTAATTTCTGGATAGATACCGATATTTTTCCCGGTAGAGTGATTTAACCCCTGAACAAATTCAATCTCTTCTTCAAAGGTGTGCACCCGGAAGTCAGATTTACCCATCGGGAAACGCCCCGGATAAGTCTGTACTTTCTTACCGTTTTCAATATCGAAACCTTCGGTAAATTTCAGTGACTTAATTTCATCGAGCGTGAAATCTATCGCGTAGTAACGACCGTCTTTGCGCGCCCGATCCGGGAAACGATCGGCAACATCAGTAACACGATCGAGATAATGGTCATGCAGGACAACCAGATGGTCGTCTTTGGTCATCACCAAATCTTGTTCCAGATAATCCGCTCCCTGCGCATACGCCATCGCTTTTGCTGGCAGCGTATGCTCCGGCAAATAACCACTGGCACCGCGATGGGCGATGACTATTTTTTCGTTGCTATCCGCCGCCATTGCACTGCTTCCCATGATCATTCCACTCATCATGATCGCCATGCTAAGGTTTTTTAGCGTCAATTTCATGCCATTAGCCTCCGTTGCGTTTTTGCAGTAATTCCTGATGGCGACGTTTTTCGCCAATCATCACAATAATCAACAAGATAACCGCGAGAATGCTGCCGCCAATCATTACCATAAAGCCGCCATCCCAGCCGAAGAAGTCCACGGTGTAGCCAACAATCGCGCTCGCCGCCACCGAACCGCCCAGGTAACCAAACAGCCCGGTAAAGCCCGCTGCCGTACCTGCCGCTTTTTTCGGTGCCAGTTCCAGCGCATGCAGACCGATCAGCATCACAGGGCCGTAGATCAGGAAGCCGATAACAATCATACAAATCATATCTACGGTTGGGTTACCTGCCGGGTTCATCCAGTAAACGATAGTCGCGATGGTCACCAGTGTCATAAAGAAGACGCCGGTGGCCCCACGGTTGCCACGGAAGACTTTATCCGACATCCAGCCGCACAGCAGGGTGCCCGGAATGCCCGCATACTCATAGAAGAAGTAGGCCCAGGAGGATTTATCCAGCGCGAAGTGTTTCACCTCTTTCAGATAAGTCGGTGACCAGTCGAGGATGCCGTAACGCAGCAGATAAACGAACACGTTGGCGATAGCGATGTACCACAGCAATTTGTTCGGCAGCACGTACTGCATGAAGATTTGCTTCGCCGTCAGCTCCTGTTCCGCTTTTTCGTTATAGTCGTCCGGATAATCATTTTTGTACTCTTCGATCGGCGGCAGGCCACAAGATTGCGGGGTATCGCGCATCATCGCAAAGGCGAACAGTGCCACCAGAATGGCGCAGAAAGCGGGCATATAGAGCGCCGCGTGCCAGTCATTGAACCAGGCCATCCCCAGCAGGAACAGCAGCGGCGGAATACCACCACCGACGTTGTGTGCACAGTTCCACACTGACACAATGCCGCCACGTTCTTTCTGCGACCACCAGTGCACCATAGTACGACCACACGGCGGCCACCCCATCCCCTGGAACCAACCGCAGAGGAACAACAGTACAAACATCACCGCGATGCTCGACGTCGCCCACGGCACAAAGCCCATAAACAACATCACTGCCGCCGCCAGAATCAAACCTGCGGGCAGGAAAACGCGCGGATTCGAGCGATCCGACACCGAGCCCATGATGAATTTCGAAAATCCATAAGCAATCGAGATCCCCGAAAGGGCAAAACCTAAATCACCGCGTGAGAAGCCCTGCTCGACCAGATAAGGCATAGCGAGTGCAAAGTTCTTACGAACCAAATAGTAAGCAGCATAACCAAAGAATATCCCCAGGAAAATTTGCCAGCGCAATCGACGATAAGTCGGATCGATCTCCGCGGCAGGTAAGCGCGCTTTGTGTGGCGCTGGTTTAAAAATACTCAACATTGATAGCCTCCGTGGCCCGTGGTCTTATTTATGATTAACAGCCTGATTCAGTGGGAGAACATGCCGTTTCTTGAGTTGCCGCGATGTTAAGAAAACATTCATAAATTAAATGTGAATTACCGCACACATTATTAAATACGATGGGTTAAATGTTCATAATGACGCATGAAATCACGTTTCACTTTCGAATTATGAGCGAATATGCGCGAAATCAAACAATTCATGTTTTTACTATGGCTAAATGGTAAAAAACGAACTTCAGAGGGATAACAATGAAAACTCGCGACTCGCAATCAAGTGACGTGATTATCATTGGCGGCGGTGCAACGGGAGCCGGGATTGCCCGCGACTGTGCCCTGCGCGGGCTGCGCGTGATTTTGGTTGAGCGCCACGACATCGCAACCGGTGCCACCGGGCGTAACCACGGCCTGCTGCACAGCGGTGCGCGCTATGCGGTAACCGATGCGGAATCGGCCCGCGAATGTATTAGTGAAAACCAGATCCTGAAACGCATTGCACGTCACTGCGTTGAACCGACCAACGGCCTGTTTATCACCCTGCCGGAAGATGACCTCTCCTTCCAGGCCACTTTTATTCGCGCCTGCGAAGAAGCAGGGATCAGCGCAGAAGCTATAGACCCGCAGCAAGCGCGCATTATCGAACCTGCCGTTAACCCGGCACTGATTGGCGCGGTGAAAGTTCCGGATGGCACCGTTGATCCATTTCGTCTGACCGCAGCGAACATGCTCGATGCCAAAGAACACGGTGCCGTTATCCTTACCGCTCATGAAGTCACGGGGCTGATTCGTGAAGGCGCGACGGTGTGCGGTGTTCGTGTACGTAACCATCTCACCGGCGAAATTCAGGCACTTCATGCGCCTGTCGTAGTTAATGCCGCCGGGATTTGGGGGCAACACATTGCCGAATATGCCGATCTGCGCATTCGCATGTTCCCGGCGAAAGGATCGCTGCTGATTATGGATCACCGCATTAATCAGCATGTGATCAACCGCTGCCGTAAACCTTCTGACGCCGATATTCTGGTGCCTGGCGATACCATTTCGCTGATTGGCACCACCTCTTTACGTATTGATTACAGCGAGATTGACGATAATCGAGTGACGGCAGAAGAAGTTGATATTCTGCTGCGTGAAGGGGAAAAACTGGCCCCCGTGATGGCGAAAACACGCATTTTGCGGGCCTATTCTGGCGTGCGTCCGCTGGTTGCCAGCGATGACGATCCGAGCGGACGTAACGTCAGCCGTGGCATCGTGCTGCTCGATCATGCTGAACGCGATGGTCTGGACGGATTTATCACCATCACCGGTGGCAAACTGATGACCTACCGCCTGATGGCGGAATGGGCTACTGACGCGGTGTGTCGCAAGCTGGGCAACACGCGCCCCTGTACCACTGCCGACACGCCGTTGCCTGGCTCACAGGAACCGGCAGAAGTCACGCTGCGCAAAGTGATCTCCCTGCCCGCTCCGCTGCGCGGTTCCGCAGTTTACCGGCACGGCGATCGCACACCAGCCTGGCTGAGCGAAGGCCGCCTGCACCGCAGCCTGGTATGTGAGTGCGAAGCGGTAACTGCGGGTGAAGTGCAGTACGCAGTAGAAAATTTAAACGTTAACAGCCTGCTGGATTTACGCCGTCGTACCCGTGTAGGGATGGGTACCTGCCAGGGCGAACTCTGCGCCTGCCGCGCTGCCGGACTGCTGCAACGGTTTAACGTCACGACGTCCGCGCAATCTATCGAGCAACTTTCCACCTTCCTTAACGAACGCTGGAAAGGCGTGCAACCCATAGCATGGGGAGACGCACTGCGCGAAAGCGAATTTACCCGCTGGGTTTATCAGGGACTGTGTGGTCTGGAGAAGGAGCAGAAAGATGCGCTTTGATACTGTCATTATGGGCGGCGGCCTCGCCGGATTACTCTGTGGCCTGCAACTGCAAAAACACGGCCTGCGCTGTGCCATTGTCACTCGTGGTCAAAGCGCGCTGCATTTCTCCTCCGGTTCGCTGGATTTGCTGAGCCATCTGCCGGATGGTCAACCGGTGACAGACATTCACAGTGGACTGGAATCTTTGCGTCAGCAGGCTCCAGCCCATCCTTACACTCTTCTCGGGCCACAACGCGTACTCGATCTCGCTTGCCAGGCGCAGGCATTAATCGCTGAAAGCGGTGCGCAATTACAGGGCAGCGTAGAACTGGCCCACCAGCGTGTTACCCCGCTCGGTACCCTGCGTTCTACCTGGCTAAGTTCGCCAGAAGTTCCTGTCTGGCCGTTGCCCGCGAAGAAAATATGTGTGGTCGGGATAAGCGGCCTGATGGATTTTCAGGCGCATCTTGCAGCGGCTTCATTGCGCGAATTGGATCTTAAAGTTGAAACCGCTGAAATTGAACTGCCGGAACTGGATGTGCTGCGCAACAACGCCACCGAGTTTCGCGCGGTGAATATCGCCCGTTTCCTTGATAACGAAGAGAACTGGTCGCTGTTACTTGATGCGCTTATTCCTGTCGCCAATACCTGCGAAATGATCCTGATGCCCGCCTGCTTCGGCCTGGCCGATGACAAACTGTGGCATTGGTTGAATGAAAAACTACTTTGTTCATTGATGCTTTTGCCAACGCTGCCGCCTTCCGTGCTGGGCATTCGTCTGCAAAACCAGTTACAGCGCCAGTTTGTGCGCCAGGGTGGCGTGTGGATGCCAGGCGATGAAGTGAAAAAAGTGACCTGTAAAAATGGCGTAGTGAATGAAATCTGGACCCGCAATCACGCCGATATCCCGCTGCGCCCACAATTTGCGGTGCTTGCGAGCGGCAGTTTCTTTAGCGGCGGACTGGTAGCGGAACGTAACGGCATTCGCGAGCCGATTCTCGGCCTTGATGTGCTACAAACCGCCACACGGGGTGAATGGTATAAGGGCGATTTTTTTGCGCCGCAACCGTGGCAGCAGTTCGGTGTAACCACTGATGAGGCACTACGCCCGTCGCAGGCAGGGCAAACCATTGAGAACCTGTTTGCCATCGGTTCGGTGCTGGGCGGATTTGATCCCATCGCCCAGGGATGCGGCGGCGGTGTTTGTGCCGTCAGTGCTTTACATGCCGCTCAACAGATTGCCCAACGCGCAGGAGGCCAACTATGAACGACACCAGCTTCGAAAACTGCATTAAGTGCACCGTCTGCACCACCGCCTGCCCGGTGAGCCGGGTGAATCCCGGCTATCCAGGGCCAAAACAAGCCGGGCCGGATGGCGAGCGTCTGCGTCTGAAAGATGGCGCACTGTATGACGAAGCGCTGAAATATTGCATCAACTGCAAACGCTGCGAAGTCGCCTGCCCGTCCGATGTGAAGATTGGCGATATCATCCAGCGCGCGCGGGCGAAATATGACACCACACGCCCGTCGCTGCGCAATTTTGTGTTGAGTCATACCGACCTGATGGGTAGCGTTTCCACGCCATTCGCACCAATCGTCAATACCGCTACCTCGCTGAAACCAGTGCGGCAGCTGCTTGATGCGGCGTTAAAAATCGATCATCGCCGCACGCTACCGAAATACTCCTTCGGTACGTTCCGTCGCTGGTATCGCAGCGTGGCGGCCCAGCAGGCACAATATAAAGACCAGGTGGCTTTCTTTCACGGCTGCTTCGTTAACTACAACCATCCGCAGTTAGGCAAAGATTTAATTAAAGTGCTCAACGCAATGGGTACCGGTGTACAACTGCTCAGCAAAGAAAAATGCTGCGGCGTACCGCTGATCGCCAACGGCTTTACCGATAAAGCACGTAAACAGGCAATCACAAATGTAGAGTCGATCCGCGAAGCAGTGGGAGTAAAAGGCATTCCGGTGATTGCCACCTCCTCAACCTGTACATTTGCCCTGCGCGACGAATATCCGGAAGTGCTGAATGTCGACAACAAAGGCTTGCGCGATCACATCGAACTGGCGACCCGCTGGCTGTGGCGCAAGCTGGACGAAGGCAAAACCTTGCCGCTGAAACCGCTGCCGCTGAAAGTGGTTTATCACACTCCGTGCCATATGGAAAAAATGGGCTGGACGCTCTACACCCTGGAGCTGTTGCGTAAAATCCCGGGGCTTGAGTTAACGGTGCTGGATTCCCAGTGCTGCGGTATTGCAGGTACTTACGGTTTCAAAAAAGAGAACTACCCCACCTCACAAGCCATCGGCGCACCACTGTTCCGTCAGATAGAAGAAAGCGGCGCAGATCTGGTGGTTACCGACTGCGAAACCTGCAAATGGCAGATTGAGATGTCCACAAGTCTTCGCTGCGAACATCCGATTACGCTGCTGGCCCAGGCGCTGGCTTAAACTCCTTTCTGATGCCCGGTAAGCATGTTGTTACCGGGCATTTTTGCGTACACGATTCCGTGCCCAATGTATGCGTTGCAACGCAGTGAAAATTCCTCTGAAAACGTCTCGCAAAGGCTGAAACTGGCAGATGTCAAAGGCCTGGGATAACCGTAATGTCGCGTCATCATAAATATCAGGTGACGGACAACCATGACCGAATCAACAACCTCCTCCCCGCATGATGCGGTGTTTAAAACCTTTATGTTCACACCCGAAACCGCTCGGGATTTTCTGGAAATACATCTACCAGAGCCGCTGCGCAAGCTTTGCAACCTGCAAACTTTACGCCTGGAACCCACCAGCTTTATTGAAAAAAGTTTACGCGCTTACTACTCGGATGTTTTGTGGTCTGTGGAAACCAGCGACAGTGAAGGCTATATCTACTGCGTGATTGAACATCAAAGCTCTGCAGAAAAGAATATGGCTTTTCGGCTAATGCGCTATGCCACTGCCGCCATGCAGCGTCACCTGGATAAAGGCTATGACAGAGTTCCGCTGGTGGTGCCATTGCTGTTTTATCATGGCGAAACCTCGCCCTACCCGTACTCACTCAACTGGCTGGATGAGTTTGACGATCCGCAACTTGCCCGGCAGTTGTACACCGAAGCTTTTCCGTTGGTGGATATCACCATCGTACCTGACGATGAGATCATGCAACATCGGCGTATAGCTCTGCTTGAACTGATTCAAAAGCATATTCGCGACCGCGATTTAATCGGTATGGTCGACAGGATCACCACGCTTTTGGTTAGAGGCTTCACTAATGACAGCCAGCTACAAACGCTGTTTAATTATCTGCTGCAATGCGGCGATACCTCCCGTTTCACCCGTTTTATTGAGGAGATTGCCGAACGTTCACCACTACAAAAGGAGAGATTAATGACTATTGCTGAACGGCTGCGGCAGGAAGGGCATCAAATTGGCTGGCAGGAAGGTAAGATTGAAGGCTGGCAGGAAGGTAAAATTGAAGGTTGGCAGGAAGGTAAATTAGAAGGTTTGCAGGAAGGCATGCATGAACAAGCCATTAAAATTGCCTTGCGCATGCTGGAGCAGGGCTTTGAACGTGAGATTGTGCTGGCGACAACCCAACTCACTGATGCTGATATTCCGAACTGTCATTAAAAGGAGAGATTGATGACTATTGCTGAACGGCTGAGGCAGGAAGGTAAGCTTGAAGGCTGGCAGGAGGGTAAATTAGAAGGTTTGCAGGAAGGTATGCGTAAACAAGCCATTAAAATTGCCTTGCACATGCTGGAACAGGGCATTGATCGTGACCTGGTGCTCGCGGCCACCCAGCTAAGCGAAGCCGATCTGGCAGCGAATAACCACTAATTAACACAGGCCCACAGCCGATCCCCATGGGCCTTTGATATCAATAACTACCTTTTATGCGTGGCCCATTTTTGCCTGATTTAAACATCGCCAGTCGTTGATCCAGGGCATCGCTGTAGAGCATCGTGTCAACGCCAACAGCGACAAAGTTCGCTCCCCACGCCAGGCATTGCTGCGCCATATCAGGAGCCACAGCCAGAAAACCAGCCGCTTTACCCGCAGCACGGATCCGCCGAATACTGGTTTCAATAATTCGCTGCACTTCCGGGTGCCCGGCGTTATCCGGGTAGCCCAACGAGGCAGAAAGATCCGCAGGTCCAATAAACACGCCGTCAATCCCTTCGACGTCGAGGATTTCGTCCAGGTTATCCAGTGCTGTTTTACTTTCCACCTGCACCAACAGACAAAGCGAATCGTTGACTTGCGCCATGTAATTCTCAATGCGTCCCCAGCGCGCAGCCCGTGCCACACTGGCCCCGACACCACGCTCACCGTAGGGAGGATAGCGCGTGGCAGACACCACCTGACGTGCCTGATCGGCAGTATCGACCATCGGGATCAGTAGAGTTTGCGCGCCAATATCCAGGACTTGTTTAATCAGCGACTTACTGCCTTCCACCGGACGGATCACGGGTTGGCTGGCATAGGGCGCTACCGCCTGTAGCTGGTGATAAAGATCCTGAATGGTGTTTGGCGCGTGCTCCCCGTCAATCAGTAACCAGTCATAACCGGAAGTGGCGGCAATTTCTGCCATATAAGAAGTAGTCGAGCTTAACCACAGACCAATTTGCACTTCGCCCTTGCGTAAACGTTCTTTAAAGGGATTGGTTAATAATGCGTTCATCGTGTTCCTTAACTATTTAATGATGTGCCACGTCGGTCTGCGCAACAGTGCGATTTACACGCAGAGTGAAAATAATCAGCGAACCGATGACCGCCACCGCTGCCAGCGTCAGTAATCCCGCCGCATCGCTGGCAAATAACGTTTCTGCTTTCACGCGCAGGATCGGGGCAATAAACCCACCCACTGCACCAAACAGGTTTACAAAACCAATCCCCGCCGCCAGCGCCGTACCGGAAAGCAGTTGTGTCGGCATCGTCCAGAACACCGGCTGCACGGCAATAAACCCGATGGCTGCAACACACAGTGCTACGATCGCCAGTACTGGAGAAAGCAGCCCGGAGAGACCAATACCAATGCCCGCCGCCAGTAATGTCAGCGCTGCGACATTACGCCGTTCGCCGGTTTTATCGGAATAGCGCGGAATAAGCCAGGTCCCAAACAAGGCCGCGACCCACGGAATGGCGGTGACCACCGACGCCGTAAAGCCCACTTTTGTCCCCAACAATGCAGCAACTTGCGTCGGCAGGAAGAAAATTAATCCGTAAACCGCCACCTGAATGGTCAGGTAGATAATCGCCAGTTGCCAGACTCGCCCATTACGCAGCGCATCGCTCAGTCGAGAAGTCACTTTCTGTTGTTCTTCACTTGCCAGTTGATTGATAAGCAATGTTTTTTCTTCTTTACTCAGAAAACGTGCTTGCACCGGTGTGTCATCAAGCCAAAAGAATGTGAATACCCCAGCGCCGACTGCCAGCAATCCTTCAATCACAAACATCCAGAACCAGCCGGGATGTCCCATAAATCCATGCATCTCCAGCAGCGCGCCGGAAAGCGGTGATCCCAGTGTTAACGCCAGCGGTGCGCCCATATAGAACAGCCCCATAATGCTGGCGCGATTACGCTGCGGAAACCATTGCGAGGTGAGATAAATCATACCAGGGAAAAACCCAGCCTCCGCAGCACCAAGCAGAGTGCGAACGATCAGAAATTTCGCTTCAGTATCGGCCCATGCCATGGCTGCCGAAAGAAATCCCCACAGCAGTGTTGTCGTACCAATCCAGGTTCTGGCCCCCAGTTTGCGCATCAAAAGATTCGCCGGAACACCCAGAAACGCGTATACCACAAAGAAAATGCCTGCTCCCAGCGCATAAGCTTCATTACTCAGCCCGGTATCAATCTGGTAGGTCTGTTTGGCAAAACCAATATTCGAACGGTCGAGAAATGCCAGCACATACAGCGCCAACATAAACGGAATTAAACGCGCTCGGTTTTTCTTCACCACGGCGTCAAGCAAAGCGGTGCTCATAAAAAGCTCCTTAGAATATGTGGGCGTTACCGTTGTCACAGCAACGCCCGGAATGATTAGTGGCTGTAGGGGCGTTTCAAATTGCAGCCACGATTGAGTTCGACGCCGAAACCGGGTTTATCAAGCACTGATTTATGAATACGACCATTCACCGGCACTGGCTCATTAAGCAGAATCGGATCAAATTGCGGACGCATCGTTGAACAATCCGGGCTGGTCATCAGGAATTCGCTGAATGGCGTATTGGTGAAGGTGATCACCGCATGGTGAGAGTAAACAGACGAACCGTGCGGCACCACCAGTTGCCCTCTGGATTTGGCGATTGCGGCAATTTCCACCAGCGTGGTTAAGCCACCGCACCAGCCAACATCCGGCTGCATAATGTCGATACCGGTTTCTGAAAGCGTACGGAAAGATTGCAGTGTGCCGTGATGCTCACCGCTGGTGACCATCATTCCGACTGGCGCGTTGCGTTTCAGTTCGCGATAACCTTCATACTGCTGTGGCGGCAGGCACTCTTCGATCCATTTCAGGTTATAGGGCGCGCAAGCGTGGGCCAGTTTGGTGGCATAGTTCACGTCCTGACTCATCCAGCAGTCGAGCATTAACCAGAAATCCTCACCGCATTTTTCACGCATATCCGCGACCATAGCGGCATCTTTGCGGATCCCCGCATCGCCATCATGTGGCCCCCAGTGCGTCGGCATTTTGCCACCGATAAAGCCCATCTCTTTTGCCAGATCCGGACGCGCACCTGTGGCGTAGAACTGAATCTCATCACGAACTGCGCCGCCTAAAAGTTTATAAACCGGAAGCCCGACCACTTTGCCGAACAGATCCCACAGAGCCAGATCGACACAGGAAATCGTGTTCATCACCAGGCCACCAGAGCCGGAGTAATACAGGGTGGCATTGAGCATTTGATCGTGGATCAGTTTGATATCACTGACACATTTACCCTCAATGAAACGGTTAAGGTGTTTTTCGACAATAAAACAGCCCATTTCACCGGCTGTCGAAACGGCGAATCCGGTCTGGCCGTTTTCTGCTTCGACTTCAACAATCAACGTGCCAAGAACGTTAATGCCAAATGACTGGCGTGACTGCTCGTAATCGCGGTATTTACTCATCGGGGTGGCAATATGATCGTCAATCCAGTGATTCGCCCCCTGGTCGTGATAATCACCGCCGCCAGCGCCTTTTTCTGCTGTCGCACCGCCAGTAAACCAGGCGCGAACCTGTTTGATTTTTGGTAGGGTCATGCTGTTCTCCATTGTTATGAGGCCTGTAAGTCAAAGGGACTTTTCCATCCCAACAGACGTGAAATATCCCTGGCGCAGGCAATGGCCTTGCCCGCCAGATAATCACGGTATTCTTCATTGATTTGTAAGCGGGTACCGACCACCGAAATCGCAGCGGTAAGCTCGTTATTGGCGTTAAACACCGGCGCAGCGACACAACGGACATCGGCATAATCTTCGCCGTTGTCATAACTCCAGCCCTGACGGCGAATACGCGCCAGTTCTTCGTGAAGTTGCTGTGGATGAGTAATCGTTGTGGGTGTCGCCTGCTCCCAGACCAGCCCTTCGATAATACTTTGCTGTACAGCTGCAGGTTGCCAGGCAAGCAGGCATTTACCTATTCCGGAGCGATAAAGCGAAAGGCTTTTTCCTTCATGGGAACGCACGCTGATAGTGGCTGATGACTCCACTTTCAAAATGTAATAAGCGCTGCCGTTATCAATAATCCCCAGGTGACATAACAGCCCGGTGGTATCCATCAGTTGCGTCAAACGCGGTCGAGCCAGTTCCCGGAGATCCATCTTGCTTAACGCATGACCGGAAAGCTCCACCAGCTTGGTCCACAAACAAAAATTTTCCTGGTGATCAAGGCTAAGAAAACGCTGACGCCTGAGTTCATTAAGCAGCAAATAGGCCGTGCTTTTAGGGATCCCCAATGTGTCAATGATCGTCGCAGCACTACAGGGGCCAATGCGGGCAATCAAATTGAGAATATCAATAGTCCGTGTCAGGGCGGGAACTTTGCTTGATTCCAACATACTGGACTCCAGTCTTAGATACTGGAATCAGTCTCGTTGCTCAGGGGGAGTAAAATTGTGAAGCGCATCAAATCCCACTCCTCGTCCAGCGGACTGGAGAAATTACGCACAAATTTGTGAATCAGCGCACGGATTTTTTCTTATTGAGTACAACAGGTTGGACAAATTTTGCCGGAGGGGGAATGTGCCGGTGCAGTAAACCGGCACAGAGTGGCGGAATCAGACAGATAAAGTCATGGACTCAACAACCTCAATCCAGCCATGCTCACTGGCGATGTCCTGACCGTTTAACCAACGGCGCAGCATATTCAGTGCCATCATTGCGCACACTTCCTGACGGATAGCCAGGCTGTAGCGTGTAGTGCTGAAACGTACACGCAGAGCGAAAGTGCCATCTGGCGTGGCTAGCGCAAAGTTGAGATGCTCGTTCTCGAAACCCGAAACAGCCAGTGCCAGCCCGGCAAAATGGTTGGCCCGCCGTTCTGTAATCCAGTGCGCAGTTTGCGCCAGGGTTTCTTCCTGTGAAGGAACCACTTCACACGCCAGCAATGGAGCACCTGCGCGAGAAAGTTGCAAAGCCAATAAACCGCTGGTGAATTGCTCGCTCAACGTCAGGCTGAACTGGCGGTTTTGCAATTCGCGACTGATCTGCGCGGGCAGTCCTTCGGTGCCTTCGAAAATCACGCTCTGTCCGGCAACACGTTTAACGTCCAGCCACAGTTTTTCCATCGCCTGTTGCTCGCTTGCCGGTCCGGTGAGTTTCAGTTCGATGATAGGCATTGAGGAGCGATAGCCCATTGTTACGCCCGGCGGCAGTTGTAGAGTGTCCAGGCTTTGTGCCAGATCGCTTTCCGAACGACCAAAGGTAGTTAAACGCAGACAAACCGGCGGCTGTGGTAAAGAAAAACGCTCGCGCAGACGCGGCAGGATTTCGTGCTCGACCATCACCTTAAATTCTGACGGTACGCCGGGGGTAAAGAACATCAGGCAACGATTAAGCTGCACGGCAAAACCACAGGCGGTGCCTACCGGGTTATTGATAAATTCAGCACTGGCAGGTAGCTCCGCTTGTTTACGGTTGCTCGGTGCCATTACTCGTCCACGTTCGTGGAAATAGCGTTCCATCTCTTTGAGCCAGGCTTCATGCAACACCAGGCCTTCACCTTTTGCTGTCGCAGCGGCGAGTGCGCTTAAATCATCACTGGTCGGCCCCAGCCCGCCGTTAACGATCAGCACATCGGCGTGCTGACTACGTTCGCGAAGAATGGTGACTAAGTCATCAAGGTTATCCCCCACCGTATTGCGGCGAGTTAAAGGCAACCCCTGATGAAAGAAAAAATCGGCCAGCCAGGCAGCGTTAGTGTCAACGATTTGCCCGTGTAACACTTCATCCCCGGTGGATAGCATTTCCACTTTTAACATGGTTATCTCCTGCTTTTGTTATCGAATCACTATAACGCAAAGGGAGATAAGGCGTAGTAAGAAACTGAATGGCGCGACAGAATGCCGCGCCGGAAGGGATCAGAAACTGGCGTTAACCCCCACATACGGGCCGTCAGCCACGGCGTTGTCGCGGTTACCGTCTTTACCAGAAAGGTTCAGGTAGCGATAGCCCGCCTCAATACTCACTGGACGCATAATGGTGTAACGCGCGCCCGCATTCGCTTCCTCATAACTTTGAATACCGCTGGAGAGCGAATCCGGAGAGTAGTAATACTCGCCAAACAAACGGAAGCTGTTGCCAATTTTCCACTGCAAACCACCTCCTACCGCTGCGGCATAACCTTCATCGCCGTAATTCGGGTTGGTGTAAACGCCTTTTCCGCCAACGGTCGCCATTAACGGCCCGAGAGGCAGATTCAACCCCAGCCCCACGCCCGCGACGTCACCGTCGTCGTCGTTATGTGTCCAGTTACCGCTTAACGCCAGGCCCGTCGATTCAGTCCCAAAACCGACACCAATATTGGTGTATTCTTTACCCGCCTGACCGCTGATGCTCATTGCATTGACCGATGCAGAAACCAACAGCATTCCGGCCAGACCTGCTAGCGCAATTTTTTTCATATCCCCTTTCCCACAAGCAATTAATCAAAATTCCCAAAGCTGCGGGATTGTACTGCCTGGCACAGAGGATTCAATGAGCGAAAAAAGGGATCTAGTCACTTATTGTAACTAAATACTTCTTAAATAATTAAACGCCGAAAAAATAAACACACTTTATCGATACACACAAAAATAATAATAAGTGCAGTTATCATCGCAAAAGAGATTACTGTCACTTTCACATATTTCTGAGTTACCGTATTCTCATGGTTTCTTTTAATTTATAAGGAATACCCCTGTGCGACAACGGACTATTGTATGCCCTTTGATTCAAAATGATGGTGCTTATTTGCTGTGTAAAATGGCCGACGATCGCGGCGTTTTCCCCGGTCAATGGGCGCTTTCGGGTGGCGGCGTAGAGCCTGGCGAACGAATTGAAGAGGCACTACGCCGCGAAATTCGCGAAGAACTGGGAGAACAGCTGCTTTTGACAGAAATCACGCCGTGGACCTTCAGCGATGATATTCGCACCAAGACGTATGCAGATGGTCGCAAGGAAGAGATTTATATGATTTACCTGATTTTTGACTGCGTTTCTGCCAACCGAGAAGTGAAAATAAACGAAGAGTTTCAAGACTACGCGTGGGTAAAACCTGAAGATCTGGCGCACTATGATTTGAATGTCGCCACCCGAAAAACGTTACGTTTGAAAGGTCTTCTGTAATAATGATGACAGCCATTACTGGCTGTCAGATTGAAAATTTAGTGGTTAACGAATTCCCCATCCAGATAAACTTTGCCTTTTTCCACATGCATGACTAAACCATCCAGATAATCAGGTTTAAATGTCGCATCACGCTTATCTTTAGCAATATATGTCAGGCAATGATTATGGGTGAAAATAACGATATTTTTATCAGGCGCTTTGCTTTGTAAGTCCTTAATTGCACTATAAATCTCATTACCGCACTGAAGAAGTCGTTTATCTACCGTCAGCTTTTTACCCGCTGAAAACCAGGTCGCCGACTGAATGGTCCGGACGGTATTACTGGAATAAAGATCGAAATCAGGGATATCAGCACTAAAAGCGTTGCCCAGTTCACGGGCATCCTGGGTACCTTTGACCGTAATACCTGTTTTATCTGACAAGCATTGATTGGTTGAACGATCGCAACGTTCAGCATGGCGAAACAAAACGACAACCGGATGCTGCAGTGCCAGTCTGGCCAGCGTTTTATTGTCGATACGTGGCAAACCATTGCTACTCCAGGCGGCATGAGTACCCAGTCCGGCAATTGCAGCGAGCGCCAGTAAAATGATGAAATATTTTTTTGACTTCAACGAAGAGCGGCAAAAAGCTAACACGTAAACTCCACCTATAGACAAGCGCAACCAGACAATTACCGTGAAATTGAGCGACATTTCTGGCGATAATTAGCAGTTGGTGTAATATTAAAAATCCTGCGATGCCGGCAAAATGCCTCAAAATTTTGCCAAATGCAAAGCCTAAATAAGAAAAAATATAAAAATTTCAATATTTACGTCTAATATTAGTTTCTTAAGGTTAAGTTAATATTCTATCCTTAAAATTTTGCTCCAAATGGCAAAATATACACAACACTCTTTATAGCAAATATAAGTGGACAGGTATTCAATGGCGGAAGGAAAAGCAATGTCAGAATTTTTGCCTTTTTCGCGACCAGCAATGGGCGTGGAGGAACTCGCAGCAGTTAAAGAGGTTCTCGAATCCGGTTGGATCACAACCGGTCCGAAGAATCAGGCGCTTGAACAAGCCTTTTGCCAGTTGACGGGAAATCAGCATGCCATCGCGGTCAGTTCAGCCACCGCCGGAATGCATATCACGCTAATGGCGTTGGAAATTGGCAAGGGCGATGAAGTGATTACGCCTTCCCTGACCTGGGTTTCAACCCTCAATATGATCTCCTTGTTGGGTGCAACGCCGGTAATGGTGGATGTCGACCGCGATACGCTGATGGTCACGCCTGAAACGATCGAAGCAGCCATTACGCCACGCACTAAAGCCATCATTCCGGTGCATTATGCCGGTGCGCCAGCAGATATTGACGCCATTCGCGCCATTGGCGAACGTTACGGCATCGCAGTTATCGAAGATGCTGCCCATGCCGTCGGTACGTATTACAAAGGGCGACATATTGGCACAAAAGGTACCGCTATTTTTTCGTTTCACGCCATCAAAAATATTACCTGTGCGGAAGGTGGCCTGATTGTTACAGATAATGAAAACCTTGCCCGCCAGCTACGGATGCTGAAATTTCACGGTCTGGGTGTCGATGCCTATGACAGACAAACCTGGGGCCGTGCACCGCAAGCTGAAGTCTTAACACCGGGCTATAAGTACAATCTGACCGATATTAACGCCGCGATTGCCCTGACACAGTTAGCAAAATTAGAGCACCTCAACACCCGTCGGCGCGAAATTGCCCAGCAATATCAGCAAGCACTGGCAGCTCTCCCCTTTCAGCCATTAAGCCTTCCCGCCTGGCCGCACGTTCACGCCTGGCATCTGTTTATTATTCGTGTCGATGAACAACGTTGTGGTATCAGTCGCGATGCGTTGATGGAAGCGTTAAAAGAAAGAGGCATTGGTACCGGGTTACATTTCCGCGCCGCTCACACACAAAAATATTATCGCGAGCGTTTTCCCACGCTGTCGTTACCGAATACCGAATGGAATAGCGAACGCATCTGTTCGTTGCCGCTGTTCCCGGATATGACCACCGCCGATGCCGACCGCGTCATCACAGCCCTTCAGCAACTCGCAGGACAATAAGCCATGTTTGAAATCCACCCTGTTAAGAAAGTCTCGGTGGTTATTCCCGTTTATAACGAGCAGGAAAGCTTACCGGAATTAATCAGGCGCACCACAAAAGCCTGTGAATCACTGGGGAAAGAGTATGAGATCCTGCTGATTGATGACGGCAGTAGCGATAATTCCGCACATATGCTGGTCGAAGCCTCACAAGCGGAGAACAGCCATATTGTGTCTATTTTGCTTAACCGCAATTACGGGCAACATTCAGCGATTATGGCGGGATTCAGTCACGTTACTGGCGACTTAATTATTACCCTTGATGCCGATCTCCAGAATCCGCCAGAGGAGATCCCCCGCCTGGTGGCAAAAGCCGATGAAGGCTACGACGTGGTAGGAACTGTGCGTCAGAACCGCCAGGACAGCTGGTTTCGTAAAACGGCATCGAAGATGATTAACCGGCTTATTCAGCGCACCACCGGCAAAGCGATGGGTGACTACGGTTGTATGCTGCGCGCCTATCGCCGTCATATTGTCGATGCGATGTTGCACTGCCATGAACGCAGCACCTTTATCCCGATTCTGGCGAATATCTTCGCCCGCCGTGCCATTGAAATTCCAGTGCACCATGCCGAGCGTGAGTTTGGTGAATCCAAATACAGTTTTATGCGCCTGATTAATTTGATGTACGACCTGGTGACCTGCCTTACCACAACGCCGCTACGTATGCTGAGTCTGCTTGGCAGCATTATTGCGATTGGAGGTTTTAGCATTGCGGTGCTGCTGGTGATTTTACGCCTGACCTTCGGACCACAATGGGCGGCAGAAGGCGTCTTTATGCTATTTGCCGTGCTGTTTACTTTTATTGGCGCTCAGTTTATCGGCATGGGATTGCTCGGTGAATATATCGGCAGGATCTACACCGATGTCCGCGCCCGCCCCCGCTATTTTGTTCAGCAAGTTATCCGTCCATCCAGCAAGGAAAATGAATAATGAAAACCGTCGTTTTTGCCTACCACGATATGGGATGCCTCGGTATTGAAGCCCTGCTGTCTGCCGGTTACGAAATTAGCGCCATTTTTACCCATACCGATAATCCCGGTGAAAAAGCCTTTTATGGTTCGGTGGCTCGTCTGGCGGCGGAAAGAGGCATTCCGGTTTATGCGCCGGATAACGTTAATCATCCGCTGTGGGTGGAACGTATTGCCCAACTCTCACCAGAGGTGATTTTCTCTTTTTATTATCGCCATCTTATTTGCGACGAGATTTTGCAGCTCGCTCCCGCAGGTGCATTTAATCTGCATGGTTCGCTGTTACCAAAATATCGTGGTCGCGCGCCGCTGAACTGGGTGCTGGTGAACGGTGAAACGGAAACTGGCGTTACATTGCACCGAATGGTGAAACGTGCCGATGCCGGGGCCATTGTGGCGCAACTGCGCATTGCCATTGCGCCAGACGATATCGCTATTACGCTGCATCATAAATTGTGCCATGCCGCGCGCCAGCTACTGGAACAGACATTACCCGCCATTAAACACGGTAATATTCTGGAAATCGCCCAGCGCGAAAACGAAGCCACCTGTTTTGGTCGCAGAACACCGGAAGACAGTTTCCTCGAATGGCATAAACCGGCATCCGTGCTGCACAACATGGTGCGTGCCGTTGCCGATCCGTGGCCGGGTGCCTTCAGCTATGTTGGTAATCAGAAATTTACCGTCTGGTCGTCACGCGTGCATTCTCATGCGCCCGCAGCACAACCGGGGAGCGTGATTTCTGTTGCGCCACTGCTGATTGCCTGTGGCGATGGCGCGCTGGAAATCGTCACCGGACAGGCGGGCGACGGCATTACTATGCAGGGCTCGCAATTAGCGCAGACGCTGGGCCTGGTGCAAGGTTCACGCTTGAATAGCCAGCCTGCCTGTGCCGCCCGACGCCGTACCCGGGTACTCATCCTCGGGGTGAATGGCTTTATTGGCAACCATCTGACAGAACGCCTGCTGCGCGAAGATCATTATGAAGTTTACGGTCTGGATATCGGCAGCGATGCGATAAGCCGTTTTCTGAATCATCCGCATTTTCACTTTGTCGAAGGCGATATCAGTATTCATTCCGAATGGATTGAGTATCACGTCAAAAAATGTGATGTCGTCTTGCCGCTGGTGGCGATAGCCACGCCGATTGAATATACCCGCAACCCACTGCGCGTATTTGAACTCGATTTTGAAGAGAATCTGCGCATTATCCGCTACTGCGTGAAGTACCGTAAGCGAATCATCTTCCCGTCGACTTCAGAAGTTTATGGGATGTGTAGCGATAAATACTTCGATGAGGATCATTCTAATTTAATCGTCGGCCCGGTGAATAAACCACGCTGGATTTATTCGGTGTCTAAACAATTACTTGATCGGGTTATCTGGGCCTATGGCGAAAAAGAGGGTTTACAGTTTACCCTCTTCCGCCCGTTTAACTGGATGGGACCACGACTGGATAACCTTAATGCGGCACGAATCGGCAGCTCCCGCGCTATTACGCAACTCATTCTCAATCTGGTAGAAGGTTCACCAATTAAGCTAATTGATGGCGGAAAACAAAAACGCTGCTTTACTGATATCCGGGATGGTATCGAGGCGTTGTACCGCATTATCGAAAATGCGGGAAATCGCTGCGACGGCGAAATTATCAACATTGGCAATCCTGAGAACGAAGCGAGCATTGAGGAACTGGGCGAGATGCTGCTGGCGAGCTTCGAAAAACATCCGCTGCGCCATCACTTCCCACCGTTTGCGGGCTTTCGTGTTGTCGAAAGTAGCAGCTACTACGGCAAAGGATATCAGGACGTAGAGCATCGTAAACCGAGCATCCGCAATGCCCGCCGCTGCCTTGACTGGGAACCCAAAATTGATATGCATGAAACCATCGACGAAACGCTGGATTTCTTCCTGCGCACCGTTGATCTTACGGATAAACCATCATGACCAAAGTCGGCTTACGCATTGATGTCGATACCTTTCGTGGCACCCGTGAAGGCGTGCCGCGTCTGCTGGAAATCTTGAGTAAGCATAATATTCAGGCCAGCATTTTTTTCAGCGTCGGCCCGGACAATATGGGCCGCCATCTCTGGCGACTGGTGAAGCCACAGTTTTTGTGGAAGATGCTGCGCTCAAACGCGGCATCGCTTTATGGCTGGGATATTTTACTGGCAGGTACGGCCTGGCCGGGTAAAGAGATTGGTCATGCCAATGCCGATATCATTCGTGAAGCAGCTAAACATCACGAAGTCGGCCTGCACGCCTGGGATCACCATGCCTGGCAAGCCCATAGCGGTAACTGGGATCGGCAAACATTGGTCGACGATATTGCACGCGGCCTTCGCACCCTGGAAGAGATCATAGGTCAACCGGTAACCTGTTCTGCCGCTGCGGGCTGGCGTGCCGACCAGCAGGTGATCGAAGCAAAAGAAGCGTTCCATTTGCGCTACAACAGCGATTGTCGTGGGGCCATGCCGTTTCGGCCACTGCTCGAATCAGGAAACCCTGGCACTGCGCAAATTCCGGTGACCTTACCCACCTGGGATGAAGTGATTGGTCGGGATGTGAAAGCAGAAGATTTTAACGGTTGGTTACTCAACCGCATCCTGCGAGATAAAGGCATGCCGGTTTATACCATTCATGCAGAAGTTGAAGGCTGCGCTTATCAGCATAATTTTGTGGATCTCCTGAAACGGGCAGCCCAGGAAGGCGTGACATTTTGCCCTTTAAGCGAACTGTTATCAGGGACGTTGCCGCTCGGACAAGTTGTTCGCGGAAATATTGCCGGACGTGAAGGCTGGCTGGGTTGCCAACAAATTGCGGGTAGTCGTTGATGAAATCGGTACGTTACCTTATCGGCCTCTTCGCGTTTATTGCCTGCTATTACCTGTTACCGATCAGCACGCGTCTGCTATGGCAACCCGATGAAACGCGTTATGCGGAAATCAGTCGGGAAATGCTGGCATCCGGCGACTGGATTGTGCCCCATCTGTTAGGGCTACGTTATTTCGAAAAACCCATTGCCGGATACTGGATTAACAGCATTGGGCAATGGCTATTTGGCGCGAATAACTTTGGTGTGCGGGCAGGCGTTATCTTTGCGACCCTGTTAACTGCCGCGCTGGTGACCTGGTTTACTCTGCGCTTATGGCGCGATAAACGTCTGGCTCTACTCGCCGCAGTGATTTATCTCTCATTGTTTATTGTCTATGCCATTGGCACTTATGCCGTGCTCGATCCGTTTATTGCATTCTGGCTGGTAGCGGGAATGTGCAGCTTCTGGCTGGCAATGCAGGCACAGACGTGGAAAGGCAAAAGCGCGGGATTTTTACTGCTGGGAATCACTTGCGGCATGGGGGTGATGACCAAAGGTTTTCTCGCCCTTGCCGTGCCGGTATTAAGCGTGCTTCCATGGGTTGCATCGCAAAAACGCTGGAAAGATCTCTTTATTTACGGCTGGCTGGCGGTTATCAGTTGCGTACTGACGGTTCTCCCCTGGGGACTGGCGATAGCGCAGCGGGAGCCTGACTTCTGGCACTATTTTTTCTGGGTTGAGCATATTCAACGCTTTGCAATGGATGATGCTCAGCATAGAGCTCCGTTCTGGTACTACTTGCCGGTCATCATTGCCGGTAGCCTGCCGTGGCTGGGATTACTCCCCGGAGCACTGTACGCAGGCTGGAAAAACCGCAAGCATTCCGCAACCGTCTATTTGTTGAGCTGGACGATAATGCCGCTGCTGTTTTTCTCCGTCGCTAAAGGCAAATTGCCCACCTATATTCTTTCCTGCTTTGCACCTCTGGCAATGCTGATGGCGCATTACGCTTTGCTGGCAGCAAAAAATAATCCTCTGGCGCTGCGGATTAATGGCTGGATTAACATCGCTTTTGGTGTCACTGGCATTATTGCCACATTTGTGGTCTCCCCATGGGGACCAATGAACACGCCAGTGTGGCAAACCTTCGAGAGCTATAAAGTCTTTTGTGCCTGGTCGATTTTTTCGCTATGGGCATTTTTCGGCTGGTACACCTTAACAAACGTCGAAAAGACCTGGTCTTTTGCCGCGCTTTGCCCGCTGGGGCTGGCGTTGCTGGTAGGATTTTCAATTCCTGACAGAGTCATGGAAGGAAAACATCCGCAATTTTTTGTCGAGATGACACAAGAATCACTTCAGCCAAGCCGCTATATTCTTACTGATAGCGTCGGTGTTGCCGCAGGTCTGGCATGGAGCCTGCAACGCGATGACATCATCATGTATCGCCAGACAGGTGAGTTGAAATACGGCCTTAATTATCCGGATGCGAAAGGGAGATTTGTCAGCGGTGATGAGTTCGCAAACTGGCTTAATCAACATCGTCAGGAGGGGATTATTACACTCGTGCTTTCGGTTGACCGCAATGAAGATATCAACAGTCTCGCCATTCCGCCCGCAGATGCCATCGATCGTCAGGAGCGTCTGGTGCTGATTCAGTATCGTCCCAAATGATCTGGCTAACATTAGTCTTTGCCAGCTTGCTTAGCGTTGCCGGGCAGTTGTGTCAGAAACAGGCAACCTGCTTTGTGGCGATAAACAAACGGCGCAAACATATCGTGCTGTGGCTGGGACTGGCGCTGGCTTGTCTTGGTCTTGCCATGGTGCTCTGGCTGCTGGTCTTGCAGAACGTACCGGTAGGCATTGCCTACCCGATGTTAAGTCTGAATTTTGTCTGGGTGACGCTGGCTGCAGTAAAACTGTGGCACGAACCGGTATCGCCGCGTCACTGGTGTGGGGTGGCGTTCATTATTGGTGGCATTGTGATCCTCGGGAGTACCGTGTAATGGGCCTGATGTGGGGATTATTCAGCGTCATTATCGCCTCCGCTGCGCAATTAAGCCTGGGTTTTGCGGCGAGTCATCTGCCGCCGATGACGCACTTATGGGATTTTATCGCGGCGCTGTTAGCTTTTGGCCTGGATGCCCGGATACTGTTACTCGGGCTGCTGGGTTATCTGCTTTCCGTTTTTTGTTGGTATAAAACACTACATAAACTTGCACTAAGCAAAGCCTATGCCTTGCTCAGTATGAGTTATGTGCTGGTATGGATTGCTTCAATGGTACTTCCCGGCTGGGAAGGGACTTTTTCGCTGAAAGCACTACTGGGAGTAGCCTGTATTATGAGCGGGTTGATGCTGATTTTCCTGCCCACGACAAAACAACGTTACTGAGTTTTCCCTGCCACTTTACACTGCCGTTCCCACTCATCGGGGCTATAACTGCTTGCCGAGAGGACTTTCACCGTATGCAGCTTTTCACGATTAATACAATAAAGCGCATTCTGCAAAGGCGAGAGTAAATCCCCCACTTTCACGGCGAAGTCACTCTTCACTTCGGCGATCATTTTTATCGTGCCACCAGCATCACAAAGCTTAAGTACATGTCTGTTATCTTGTTTATCACAGCATGACTTTTTAACCAGCCATTCCATTGCACCACCCTGCTTGATAAGAATTTTCACATTAATTTACAGATTAACAGATAAACCTATTATCAACGGCAATGGAATGGCAAAATTGCGAAGTGAAACTAATGATTTCTTAATCCTGGCGTTGCACCCACTCTTTTAGCGCCTGACGTGAAATCTTAATGCCGCCGTTTTTCAGTTCAGGCGGCAGCGTTAACCAACGCACCGGTTGCTGAAAACGGGCCAGCTTATCTTTCACCCATTCACTAAGATCAACGGTTTGCTGGTCATACTCCACCACCGCTACCGGCCGATGACCAAACTCCTTGTCGGCAACGGGGACGATAAACACCTGCAAAACCGCAGGATGTGCAGCAATAACGCGCTCGACTTCTTCCGGCTGAATACCCTCACCGCCACTGAAGAACAGATTGTCTAAACGCCCGACAATGGTCAGCTTGCCATTATGCAGCTCACCGCGGTCGCGCGTAGCGTACCAGCCTTCGTCATTAACCAGTGCCACCAGTTGCCCGTTACGCCAGTAACCTTCAGCCATACTGGCAGCCCGCAGCCACACTTCATCATTAACGATTTTCACTTCCCGACCCGGCAGCGGCGAACCAACGTCTGCCAGACCGTCGGCTTCTTTCGCACACACCGTGGAGGCAAACTCGGTCAGACCATAGCCGCAAAAGCAACGAATCCCCTGCTCGCGCGCCTGTTCCGTCAACTCGACCGGGATAGCCGCGCCGCCAAGTAGCACCGCTTTCAGGGAAACGGAACTACGGTTAACCAGCAAACGCCAGAGTTGTGTTGGCACCAGTGAAGCGTGCGTACAGCCTGCCAGCATTTGCTCCAATGGCTGTTTATCACGCACCGTCATCCGCGCACCAGCGTATAACCAGCGCCACATAATTCCCTGACCGGAGACGTGAAACAGCGGTAAAGAGAGCAACCAGTCATCGTGCTCGCCAAACGGTATCAGCGATAACACACCTTGCGCACTGGCAAGATGGGCCTGATAAGTATGAACAGCGGCTTTCGGCAAACCGGTAGAGCCGGAGGTCAACGTCATTGAGCACAGACGCGTCGGCTGCCACGCAGCGGCATGTGCGCCTTCAACCAGCTGAATGTGCAGCGACGTTAACGCCGGAAACGTGTTTTCCCCATCCGGCACCAGCGCAAATTGCAGCGTCAGATTGGGCAGCAATTCTTCAAGCAACGGTTGCGGCAGCTGAGGGTTCACGGGCAGCACCCGCGCCCCGCATTGCAGTAACGCCAGCCAGGCGAGCAGCGTTTGCGGCGTATTCCACGCCCGCAACATCACGCCGCTGCCCTCAACAACGTCCTGCGCCGCAAAGCCGGAGGCTAATTCATCGACGCGAGCACAAAGCTCGCGCCAGTTAAGTTGCTCGTCATTAAGACGTAAGGCGATGGCTTCTCCCCGCACTTGCCGCCAGTGACGCCACGGCCAGTCAGAGAAGATCATAACAGCCGCTCCAGTGCATCAACTTCCACTAACGGTAGCGGGCTACCCGGCCAGCGACGAACCTGCTGCGCCTGCATCAGATCCAGCGTGTCCAGCCCCGGAATGGTGTCTGGCGTTAACCAGGCGGCAATCCGCGCCAGTTGCGTTAAGCCTAAGCTCGACTCAATAGAAGAACTGATCACCGCCGTCAGCCCCAACGCGTGCGCCGCCTGCACCTGCTCGCGTACTTTCTCCAGGCTGCCCGTGAGCGTGGGCTTGATAACCACCGCGCGCACGCCCTCTTCAGCTACAAAGGCAAAATCTGGCTCGCGCAGGCTTTCATCCCAGGCAATGGCAATGCCGGTTTCACGGGCAAACGCTCGCGAATCATCGCGGGTTTTGCACGGCTCTTCGAGAAAAGCAATGCGGTGGCGATAATCCGGGTTAACGTATTTGGCAAACTGCTGGCCTTTCAGCGGCGTCCAGGCGCGGTTCGCGTCAAGACGCAGATGCAGATCCGGAATTGCCTCCAGCAACAGATTGACCACCATGCCGTCGCGCACGGCTTCGTACAATCCCACTTTGACCTTCGCCACTTTCTCGCCAGGCATATCGGCAAGTTTGAGGATCAGATCGTCCGGATCGCCATTACACAGCGGTGCCGCACGGTAGTTGGCTGCTTGCGGCAACGCATCGGTCAGTTCTGCCAATGCACAGCTTACGCCAAAGGCCACGGAAGGCATCTGCGGTAGCTCGCAATCGCCTGCCAGCCAGTTATTTACCCAGGCAAGCAGCACGCTTTGCGCCTCTTCCCAGGTTTCCTGGCTGAAGCCCGGCAGTGGGGAGATCTCCCCCCACCCTTCGCGCTCGCCCTCACGCAGGCAAACGTACAGCCCGTCGCGGGTTTTTAACCGCCTGTCGCGCAGAACCACCCCCGCGTCCATGGGGATCTGCCAGCGGTATACCTGCGCGCTACGCATTACGGATTCCGTTTGAATTTGCTGAAGTCAGGCTGACGTTTCTGGTTGAAAGCGTTGCGACCTTCCTGACCTTCTTCCGTCATATAGAACAGCATGGTGGCGTTACCTGCCAGCTCCTGCAGACCTGCCTGACCGTCACAGTCGGCGTTCAGTGCAGCTTTCAGGCAGCGCAGCGCCATCGGGCTGTTTTGCAGCATTTCGCGGCACCAACGGACGGTTTCTTTTTCCAGATCCGCCAGCGGTACCACGGTGTTCACAAGGCCCATATCCAGCGCCTGTTTTGCGTCGTACTGACGGCACAGGAACCAGATTTCACGCGCTTTTTTCTGCCCGACGATGCGAGCCATGTAGGAAGCGCCCCAGCCGCCGTCGAAGGAACCGACTTTCGGGCCAGTCTGACCGAAGATGGCATTATCTGCCGCGATAGTCAGGTCGCACATCATGTGCAGAACGTGACCGCCGCCGATGGAGTAGCCAGCCACCATCGCGACAACCGGTTTCGGACAGGTACGGATCTGACGCTGGAAGTCCAGCACGTTCAGGTGATGTACGCCGGAATCATCTTTATAGCCGCCGTAATCACCACGCACTTTCTGGTCACCACCGGAGCAGAACGCTTTATCGCCTGCACCAGTCAGAATGATCACGCCGATGTTGTCGTCATAACGCGCATCTGCCAGCGCCTGGATCATCTCTTTTACCGTCAGAGGACGGAAGGCATTGCGCACCTGCGGACGATTAATGGTGATTTTTGCGATACCGTCGGTGGATTTTTCATAACGAATGTCCTCGAAACCTTCGGAGCAGTCGTGCCATTCAACCGGTGCGTAAAGCATTGCTTCATCAGGATAAATCATATTGTGTCCTTTAGTCAGAAACGCAAGATCTGCGCCAGACTTGCGATTACGCCAGCGGGATTTTCCCGATGCGCGTTATGTCCGGCGCGAGGAATGACATGGCATTCGGCAGCCAGTTCCGCCGCCAGGGCGCGGAATTTGCTGTCACGTTCACCACATAAATAATAAAACGCAAATGTGCGGGCGCTAAGGTTAGCACGTAAATCGGGCTGGACGGCGAGAGAAGTCGCCTCCAGCATGGCGGCAAGCGTTGCGCCATTATTGTTGCTGCGCAGCGCAACCAGCTCCCGGCGTTGTTCGTCATTGAGTGAGGCAAAAACAGGCTGTTGATACCAGTCAGCAAATACCGCCGTTAACGGTTCTGTGCGAAAACGCTGCGCCCATTGGCGATCGGAACGCTGACGTTCCGTGCGTTGTTCAGCATTTTGCAACCCAGGATGCCCGCCTTCGACAACAACCCCACAAAGCCCCGCCAGCTCCCGGCAAGCCGCCATCATCGCCACCCGTCCGCCAAGCGAGTACCCCACCAGCCAGAAGTTAAGGATGTTGTAACTAACTAAGGTTTTACGCAGTAAGTCGGTGACATCATCAAATCCATCGACGCTAATCGCCGCCGAACCACCGTGACCTGGGAGATCAACATACAACCGTGAGCAGTCGGCAAACGCCTCGCCCACTTCTTGCCATTCATGGCAATCGCCGGAAAAACCGTGCAAAAACACCAGCCAGGGTAAACCTGGTTTACCGTGTTTTGCCTGCGCGTGCAGGATCATAATTGGCTTACCTGCGCCAGCAGTTGCTGGAGGGTTTGCGCACCATCGGTGTCGTTAACCACCATTTCAATTACCGTGGTGGTCGGCGTGCGCCAGGCGTCGGCAAGTGCCGTTTCAAGTTCCTGCCAGTTTTGCGGACGATGATATTTCAGCTCGAACATCGCGGCGGCGTGCTCAAAATGGACGTTTTGCGGCATCAGATAGAAACGCTCGCGCTCGCTTTGCGGCGTTGGCAACAGCGAAAAAATTTGCCCGCCGTTGTTATTCACCACAATTAATACCAGCGGCGCGGAAACCTGACGCAATAACGCCAGCGCGTTGAGATCGTAAAGTGCGGAGAGATCGCCCACAATCGCCAGCGTCGGTTTGCCACTGGCACGCTGAACGCCGGCGGCAGTAGAAAGCAGTCCGTCGATACCGCTGGCCCCACGGTTGCTGTACACCGGGTAACCTGCTGGAAGTTGCGAAAGCGCATCTATCAGACGTACCACCAGGCTGTTACCAACAAACAATTGCCCCTGTTCAGGCAGATAGTCGCTGATGCGATGCGCCAGTTGCGCTTCGCCAAACGCATCTCGACGGGCAATAACCGCCTGCATTGCCTGTTCCGCCAGGCGCGGGATTTCAACGCACCAGGGCTGGCGTTTTTCTGCCGGATGTTGCTCCAGCCAGTCGGCAATATTGGCAATTAAGCGACGTCCGCGATGGTGTGCCGGATCAAGTCGCCCTTCAATGTCATCTACAATCCAGTACTCTTCGGGTTCACAGCTTGCCTGCCATTGCAGGAGCCGTTTGCCCGTCAGGCTGCTTCCCAGTTGCACCACAATTTGCGCCTGTTGCAGTTCGCTGGTCGCTTTGGCATTGCCTAACCAGAGATCGGCACACGGCAGCGGCTGTCCGGTTTGCGACAGCACATCGCCAATCAGCGGCCAGCCAAGAGTTTGCGCCCACAGTGCGACTTTTTTGCCCTCTTCCGCACTCATGCGCCCGGCAACCACCACGCCGCGCTTTTGTCGCCAGAAGAACCAGTCGCGCTGTTTTTCACTTTCCAGACGAGGCGCTTCACGCAGCCACGGTTTGTCGTCCTGCCACCAGTCGCCCAGCCGCTGTTGCCACATAAGCCCGGTGTCGTCCATTTCGCCATACAGCGGTTCGGCAAACGGACAGTTGATATGGACTCCACCAGCATGAAGCGTACCGAGAGCGTGGTCGATGGTAGAAACCAGCCAACGTGCGGGGATATCCTGGGTCGGGCGCGGCAGTGAAATACTGTGCGTGGGGTGAGAGGCGAACATTCCCGGCTGACGAATCGCCTGATTCGCGCCGCAGTCAATTAGCTCCGGCGGGCGATCGGCGGTTAAGAGAATCAGTTTTTCTCCGGTTAACCCGGCTTCAATCAGTGCCGGATAGAGATTTGCCACCGCCGTGCCGGAGGTCACAATCACCGCCACCGGCTGCTTGCTGACTTTCGCCAGCCCCAGCGCCAGATGCCCCAACCCACGCTCATCGAAATGGGTGTGGTGAATGAATGCGGAATTCTCCGCCGCCGCTAACGTTAACGGTGTAGAACGCGAGCCTGGGGCGATACAGATGTGTCTGACGCCGTGACGCGTTAATGCTTCCAGAATGACCGCCGCCCAGCGTCGGTTAAATGCGCTTACTGACATGAGTTTGTCCGGTATCAATATTGCGGCTAAGTATAAGGAGCTACAAAAATAGATTATTGATATGAATCGGTAATGATGCGACTCATTACTATTCCATTTGTAATAAAGTACGCAGCCCTGCCGCTTTGTTGTCGATTTCCTGCCACTCTTGCTCGGGGTCGGAGCCACGGACAATGCCCGCGCCAGCATATAGCCGCACGATATTGCCGCTGATTTTTGCTGAGCGCAGGGAAACGCAGAATTCGCTTTGTTGTAAAGAGAGATAGCCCGCAGAACCGGCGTACCATTCTCGGGTGAACGGTTCGTGACGGGCGATAAACTGTCGCGCCAGATCGCGCGGTAAGCCAGCAACTGCTGCCGTTGGCTGCAACTGATGTAAACAGATCACATCATCCGCTTTGTTGAGTGCAGTCCAGATACAGCGGCGAAGATGCTGCACTTTACGCAGACGCAGTACCTGCGGCGGTAAAACATCCAGCGTCTGGGTATCGGCCTGCAATCGTTGGCAGATATCTTCCACCACCAACATGTTCTCGCGCTGGTTTTTATCATCCGCCATCAGCCACTCACCCAACCGCTGCGCCTGCTTATCATCAGGATGATTTGCTACCGTTCCCGCCAGCGCTTCAGTACGCAGCGCTTTGTCACGCCGCCGCCATAGCCGTTCCGGTGAAGAGCCAAGAAAAGCATTTTCGCCATCAAAGGCCATGTAAAAATGGTAGCAATTCAGATTGAGCCGACGACTGGCAGCCATCATCGCTGCCGCATTGACCGGACTTGCGAAATGCAGGTCAGTTGCCCGAGCAAGCACCACTTTGTCGAGCTCACCTTCGGCGATGGTTTTCGTTGCCAGTTCGATTAATTGCGTCCACCCCGTTTTGTCCGGCCAGTGTTGTTCTCGCGTGGTGGTTAAATGTAACCCAGGCAAGGGCTTGATACTCACCAGTTTGGCGATAAATTCTTTTGCCTTGATTGCATCGTGCTGAAGGGAGCTTTCGCTGAATAGCGTCAGCCTCAGCGTGGCTTTACCGCCACAGCGTCGCCATTCCAGGCGTGGTAAAAGTAAATTGCCCTGCGACGGGTCAAACGCATTCAGCCCCCAGATGCGTAAGTCGGCGTGTTCCGGGTGCTGACGAAGAAACGTTTGTGCCTGGTCCAAGGACGTAAAACGGGTAATCGCGCCCAGGACGGCAGCTTCTTCATCACCATTACGTTGTTGCCAGTAGAATTGCGGGTACGTTTGCTGACTGGCCAGCCAGCTCAAGGCATCAAAAGCGTCTTTGAGAGGGAAAGGAATATCAATAACCCGAATGCCGGGTGTCGCCGGAATCTCTTGCGACAAATGGCGCAGTAGATTTTCCAGCGCCGTAGTAAGTGATTGCACGCGGACCTCTCCCTGTTAAAAGCCTCACATTATACGGGGTACTACAAAAAAAATGCAGTACCCCGGTGTAGGGAGGTTTTAACGGCGTGCCAGCAACAGTCCTAGTACCAGCCCAACGGCCGCACCCACACCAATTCCTTGCCAGGGTTTTTCGTGGACGTAGTCATCAGCACGATAAACAGCCTGCTTCGCCCGATAGTAATAACTGTCTGAAGCCTGGCTAACCCGTTTTTTCACATCATCCAGCGCTTTTTCTGCACGCGCTTTCAGCTCAACATATTTCTGATCGGCGGGATCGCCAGAGGAGCGGAGCACCTCTTCCAGTGTTTCACTAAGCAGCGTCAGGTCATCATCGATACGTGTATCACCAAACTGATTAGACATTCTCGTTCTCCATTTGCGTAAAACCTGTCACTAACTATAGACAAGGGTTATTGATTACGCCTGAATTACCTCGCGTGCCATCCCGATGTGTGGGATACCATCTTCTTCATAGACCTCCGTCACAGGGATAAAGCCAAAACTCTGGTAGAAGTTTTGCAGATGCGCCTGCGCCCCGAGGTAAACAGGTTTATCAGGCCAGTGACGCATACATGTTTCGAGTGTTTTACTCATCAGCTGCTGCCCCACTTTTTCGCCACGCAACGCTTCACTAACAATCACCCGACCAATAACGACCGGATCAAGATCATCATCACTTTTCAGAATCCTCGCATACGCCACCAGTTCATCATTTTTCCAACCGAGAATATGGCGATTATCCCCCGTCAAATCATCACCATCGATATCCTGATAAGGGCAATTCTGCTCAACAACAAACACCGCGCAACGCAGTTGTAATAAGGCATAAAGCTGGGAAACCGATAATTCAGAGTGATGCAGATCTTGCCATTCAATCATAATGCTCTCCTTTTAGATGTATGACTTATACTAGCCGGAATATTTTTTGAAACGTGATGAACTCATGGAATTAATTTTTTTAGGTACTTCAGCCGGTGTGCCAACCCGTACGCGCAATGTCACGGCAATATTGCTTAACCTGCAACATCCGACCCAGAGCGGTATTTGGTTGTTTGACTGCGGTGAAGGCACCCAGCATCAGCTACTGCATACCGCCTTTAACCCTGGAAAACTGGATAAGATTTTTATCAGCCACCTTCATGGCGATCATCTCTTTGGTTTACCCGGCTTGCTGTGCAGTCGTTCTATGTCAGGCATTATCCAACCCTTAACGATTTATGGTCCGCAAGGTATCCGTGAATTTGTGGAGACTGCGCTGCGGATTAGCGGCTCATGGACCGATTATCCGCTGGAAATTGTCGAAATTGGCGCTGGCGAAATTTTCGATGATGGCCTGCGCAAAGTGACCGCTTATCCGCTGGAACACCCACTGGAATGTTATGGCTATCGTATTGAAGAACATGATAAACCGGGTGCATTAAATGCCCAGGCATTAAAAGCTGCTGGCGTACCGCCTGGCCCACTGTTTCAGGAATTAAAAGCGGGCAAAACAATCATGCTGGAAGATGGAAGGCAGATTAACGGCGCAGATTACTTAGCCGCTCCAGTGCCAGGTAAAGCGCTCGCTATTTTCGGCGATACCGGCCCCTGCGATGCCGCACTTGACCTGGCTAAAGGTGTCGATGTCATGGTGCACGAAGCGACGCTGGATATAACCATGGAAGCCAAAGCCAATAGTCGCGGTCATAGCTCTACACGCCAGGCTGCGACACTGGCCCGTGAGGCTGGAGTCGGTAAGCTAATCATTACCCACGTCAGCTCGCGCTATGATGACAAAGGTTGTCAGCACCTGTTACGTGAATGTCGGTCAATTTTCCCGGCGACTGAACTAGCGAATGATTTCACCGTGTTTAACGTTTAACTCTGCTTACTACTAAAAACAGGGCGAAACTTGCCCTGTTATCGCAACCCGCGCTACATATATCCACCCACACGGGCATATTGAGCGATTTTTGATATTTATTCATCTCCTCACGCACTATATTCAGAGCAATAAGTTGCCTCTTTTTATCTTCATTCAGCACAACCTTTGCAACTAAAAGGAGCCTATGATGGTTACAGTTGTCAGCAATTATTGTCAATTATCTCAAACCCAACTCTGTCAGACATTTGCAGAAAAATTTACTGTGACCGATGAATTACTGCAGTCTTTAAAAAAAACAGCGTTATCCGGGGATGAAGAAAGCATTGAGTTACTGCATAATATTGCGTTAGGTTATGATGAATTTGGGAAAAAAGCTGAAGATATTCTTTACCATATTGTTAGAAACCCAACAAATGAGACCCTATCGATTATCCGACTTATTAAAAATGCCTGTTTAAAATTATATAATTTGGCACATACCGCAACCAAACACCCCCTCAAATCACATGATTCAGATGATCTCCTGTTCAAAAAACTATTCTCCCCTTCGAAATTAATGACAATTATCGGTGAGGACATTCCTCTTATATCAGAAAAACAGTCGCTTTCAAAGGTACTTTTAAATGATAAGAATAATGAACTGAGCGATGGGACAAACTTCTGGGATAAAAATCGTCAATTAACCACAGATGAAATAGCTTGCTATCTTAAAAAGATAGCCGCTAATGCAAAAAATACTCAAGTCAATTATCCTACTGATTTCTACCTCCCCAATTCCAACAGCACTTACCTGGAAATCGCTCTCAATGATAATATTAAGAGCGATCCATCATGGCCGAAAGAAGTCCAGTTATTCCCCATAAATACTGGCGGACACTGGATATTAGTTTCGCTACAAAAAATAGTTAATGAAAAAAATAACACACAACAAATAAAATGCGTCATATTCAACTCATTACGTGCACTAGGCCATGAAAAAGAAAATTCACTTAAGCGTATCATTAATAGTTTTAATTCTGAACTCATGGAAGAAATGTCGAATAATAATATAAAAGTTCATTTAACTGAACCCGAGATAATATTTTTACATGCCGATCTTCAGCAATATTTAAGCCAAAGTTGCGGTGCATTTGTGTGCATGGCAGCCAAAGAAGTGATTGAACAAAGGGAAAGCAATTCTGACAGCGCCCCCTATACGTTATTAAAAAACTATGCTGACAGATTTAAAGAATATTCAGCAGAAGAGCAGTACGAAATTGATTTTCAACATCGACTGGTAAACAGAAATTGTTATTTAGATAAATATGGCGATGCAAATATCAATCATTATTATAAAGACTTAGAATAGAACACTCACAACCCAAAAATAGAGCATCAGGAAAAAGAGTAAGTTAACATCATTGTTAGTCAATTCGACCAGTCAGCAAATATGCTGACTGATCGAACATAGTTTGCTAAAAAGTCATCACTGACCGATGTCAGTCACACCATCCGCCAGTTCAATCTACGGGTATTTCCAGCGTATCGCGGCACGCGATTTCTGGTCTGTTGATGTAGTGGATTGTAGTTGCTGACTTTTCTTACCCTCAGATTTCTGCCCCCTGTCAATTCAATCTGCCAATAAATAACATAATTATATTTTTTTCTCATATGAATTCCTTTTTAAAATAGCGAACCCACTGTAAAAAATACTTTTTGTATATCTCTACCAACCGTAATAAAATAAACACTCACAACTCATTATAAATAATTATAAAATAACGCCTTTTATTGATAATTTACATATGAAAAAAATGACACCTCTTTATTTTATATCATTACTACTATCGCTTCCTTTTATTATTTTTTACCAACCTTGGGTCAATGCATTACCGCCAACGCCCCGACACGCAAGTCCTGAGCAATTAGAAAAAACAGTTCGTTATCTTACACAAACTGTACATCCACGTAGTGCCGACAATATTGATAATCTGAATAGGTCCGCAGAGTATATAAAAGAGGTCTTTGTCAGTAGCGGTGCCAGAGTTACCTCGCAGGACGTCCCCATTGCGGGTGGCCCCTACAAAAACATTGTTGCTGATTATGGTCCTGCCGATGGACCGCTGATTATTATTGGTGCGCACTATGACTCTGTCAGTAGTTATGAAAATGATCAATTGACCTATACGCCGGGCGCGGATGATAACGCCAGCGGCGTGGCAGGATTACTCGAACTGGCACGTTTGTTACAGCAGCAAGCACCGAAAACTGGCGTGCAGCTGGTCGCCTATGCGTCGGAAGAACCGCCCTTCTTTCGTAGCGATGAAATGGGGAGCGCGGTACATGCAGCTTCGCTTGAGCGTCCAGTGAGATTAATGATAGCGCTGGAGATGATTGGCTATTACGACTCTGCGCCTGGTAGTCAGGATTACCCTTACCCGGCAATGTCCTGGCTTTATCCCGATCGGGGAGACTTTATTGCCGTGGTCGGCAGAATGCAGGATATCAACGCCGTTCGTCAGGTAAAAGCGGCATTGTTGTCATCCCGGGATTTATCTGTTTATTCTATGAATGCCCCAGGGTTTATTCCCGGTATTGATTTCTCTGATCACCTTAATTATTGGCAACACGATATTCCCGCCGTAATGATTACCGACACCGCTTTTTATCGTAATAAACAATACCACTTGCCCGGTGATACCGCAGACAGATTGAATTATCAGAAAATGGCTCAGGTAGTGGATGGGGTTATAACTTTGTTATACAACAGTAAATAATAAAAATTTCTCGAGGCGAGTCCAGAAAAAGCGACATGTACATTTTATTTTCCCTCGTCTGTTTTAAGATGCGAAACATGAAATTCAACGGAGGAAAATAAAATGGGAATGATTGGCTATTTTGCAGAAATTGACTCAGAAAAGATTAACCAACTGCTTGAGTCTACTCAAAAACCCTTAATGGACAATATTCATGACACGCTTTCAGGATTACGCCGACTGGATATTGATAAACGCTGGGATTTTTTACATTTTGGCCTGACAGGCACCTCTGCTTTTGATCCCGCGAAGAATGATCCGCTGAGTCGTGCCGTGCTTGGTGAACACAACCTCGAAGATGGCATAGATGGCTTCCTGGGATTGACCTGGAATCAGGAGTTAGCCGCGACAATCGACCGACTGGAAGCTCTGGATCGAAGTGAGCTGCGTAAACAGTTTTCCATTAAACGACTCAATGAAATGGAGATTTACCCTGGTGTGACTTTTTCAGAAGAGTTAGAGGGGCAACTCTTTGCTTCGATCATGCTTGATATGGAAAAGCTGATTAGTGCGTATCGACGTATGCTGCGACAAGGGAATCATGCGCTGACGGTTATTGTTGGGTGATGGGGTCAGGGCACCAAAAAAAAACCGCCGAACATGTCGGCGGCTTTCTGACTTACAAACTGACTGCTTACATCAGCGGCATGGCCAACCGCACAATGCTAATCAGCGGTTGCGGCCATACACCCAGCACCAGTACCAACAGTGCAGAGATCAGCACCACGATACCGCCCGCGCTGTACTGCCAGTTTGATGGTGCATCGCGACCCGGTTGTTCCGGTGCGTGCAGGTACAGGCTCACCGCCACGCGCAGGTAGTAGTAGAGGCCGATTGCCGAACCGACAACCACGGCACCCACCAGCCACCACAAGTGTGCCTGGACACCGACCGCCAGCACGTAGAACTTACCAATAAAGCCCAGCGTCATCGGAATACCGGCCAGAGACAGCATCATCACCGTCATCACCGCCGCGAGGATCGGACGATGCCAGAACAGTCCGCGGTAAGAGAACAGGGAATCAGCATCCGGGCCACGATACGGGCTGGACATCAGGCTGACCACGCCGAACGCGCCTAGGCTGCTGAACAGATAACCGGCCAGGTAAACCCCTACCGCTTCCATCGACATCTCGCCAGTTTGCAGCGCAATCAGCGCCACCAGCAGATAGCCGAGGTGAGAGATAGATGAGTAACCGAGCAGACGTTTGATATTGGTCTGGCTCAGCGCCATCAGGTTACCGAAGATGATGGAGGCAAAGGCGATAATCGCCAGCACCACGCGAATCGCTTCGCTGTCACCCACCGGTGCGTAGAGGAACAGACGCATCACCACACCGAAGATAGCGATTTTGCTCGCCGTCGCCAGGAAAGTGGAAACCGGCGCAGGCGCGCCCTGGTATACGTCTGGCGTCCACAGGTGGAACGGCACCAGAGAGAGTTTGAAGCCGAGGCCAACAATCATCAGTCCGAAACCTGCCAGCAACAGCGGCTCGTTGAGCATACCGTCGCCGAGGTTTTTACCCAGCGCGACAAACGACAGGTCGCCAGACTGCGCATACACCAGCGCCATACCAAACAGCAGGAAAGAAGACGCTGCGGCAGAGAGAATGGTGTATTTGATACTGGCTTCCAGCGAACGTTTCTGGCGGAAAGCGTAACCGACCAGGCCAAACAGCGGCAAAGAGATCAGTTCGATACCGAGGAACAAAGACGCCAGATGGTTGGCATTCGCCAGCAGGATCCCGCCCAGGGCGGCAATTAACACCAACAGGTAGAACTCGTCCTTGTTGTCGTTATAGCCTTCAAGCCACGGGTAGGCGAAAGTACAGGTGGCGAGGCTCGCCAACAATACTAGCCCGGTGTAAAGCATGGCGAAACCATCAACGCGCATCAGTGGCGTAACGTCCATAGCGCCCGCCTGGCCGACAAACCAGAGCGAAACCAGCGCCGCGTTAAGCCCAATAACCGAGAGCGTAGCGTTGAGGAAATGATTGCGTCGCCACGCAATGGAGAGCATCACAACCACCACCGTCAAGCCGACGATCAGCAACGGTAGCAGTGCGATCAGGTTTTGTGGAGTTATTGTCATGGCGATTTACGGCCTTGTAGTAGTAACGGAATTAACAAACCACTGCTGGATATTGCCAATCGCGGAGTGCGAGGTATCCAGAATCGGCTGCGGATAGAAGCCCAGCAGTACCAGCAGCACCACCAGCAACAGGATCATAAACAGCTCACGCAGCGACATCCCTGGCAGTTCCTGGCTGGCAATCTGGCTTTTCGCTTTACCGAAGTAAGCGCGATGCAACATCGCCAGCGAATAAACAGATGCAAAGACCAGCCCAAAGGTAGAGATAACGGTAATCACCGGGACAACCTGGAAGCTGCCGAACAGAATCATAAATTCGCCGACGAAGTTACCGGTGCCTGGCATCCCAAGCGTTGCCACCGCAAAGAACAGCGACAGTGCTGGCAGCCATTTCATCTTGCTCCACAGACCGCCCATCATGCGCATGTCGCGGGTATGGATACGTTCATAAAGCTGACCGCAGAGAATAAACAGACCCGCTGCCGACAAGCCGTGCGCAATCATCTGGATTACCGCGCCCTGGTAGGCCAACTGGCTGCCGGTATAGATAGCAATCAGCACGAAGCCCATGTGGGAAACCGAGGTGTAGGCGATCAGACGTTTGATATCGGTCTGGGCGAAGGCCATCCACGCACCGTAGAAGATGCCGATAACACCCAGCCACATAGCGATTGGCGCGAACTCTGCCGACGCGTTCGGGAACAGCGGCAGGGAGAAACGCAGCAGACCGTAAGCGGCGGTTTTCAGCAAGATCCCCGCGAGGTCCACGGAACCGGCGGTCGGAGCCTGTGAGTGCGCATCCGGCAGCCAGCCATGCAGCGGAACCACCGGCATTTTCACCGCAAACGCGATGAAGAAGCCCAGCATCAACAGATATTCCACACCACTGGACATTGGCGTATTCAGCAGCTCTTCATAGTTGAAGGTCCAGACGCCGGTCGCATTGTAGTGAACAAAAACCAGCGCCAGGATGGCGATCAACATCACCAGACCACTCGCCTGGGTGTAAATGAAGAACTTGGTTGCCGCCGTGATACGCGTTTTACCGTCAGAGGCTTTATGCCCCCACAGTGCGATCAGGAAGTACATCGGCACCAGCATCATTTCCCAGAAGAAGAAGAACAGGAACATGTCGATGGCAAGGAACACGCCGATAACGCCGCCCAGGATCCACATCAGGTTGAGGTGGAAGAAGCCCTGGTATTTTTCGATCTCTTTCCACGAACAGAGTACCGCCAGCACACCGAGCAGACCGGTCAGCACGACCATCAGCAGCGATAGCCCGTCAATGGCGAGATGGATAGAGATACCAAAACGCGGGATCCACGGCATGTCGAATTCAGACTGCCACTGCGGAATTCCGGCGGATTGCGTCAGTGAATAACCGCCCTGCAACCACAGTTGCAGCGACAGCGCCAGCGTCAATCCCATGGTGATCAGCGCGATCCAGCGCGGCACCTTGACGCCAAAGCGTTCGGTCTGCCAGCACAGAAAGCCGCCGATAAAGGGGATTAGTATTAACCAGGGTAATAACATAGCTAAGTATGTCCCTTATATTTACTCCTGCTCAGGCTATCTCACTCGCCAGCCCGAATCCCGGCAGTGCTCGCAATCCTCACGTACTTAAGTACGCTCCGGTTGCTGTGCGCTGGCGGTATCCGGTCTGACTTCGCCGATGACGCCTGTACTTCAGGAACAGTTACCTAAAATTTATTCTTAGTTCACAGACCCGGCGCAACGCCGGGTATATTCACTCAGCCAACAACTCAACGCAGTACCATCAACAGTGCCAGCACCACGACCGCACCGATGCTCATGGATGCCACATACCAGCGCAGATAACCGTTCTCGCTTAACAGCAGACCTTTACCTGCAAAGCGGGAAAGGACAGCCGGGATGTTCATCATTGAGTTCAGCGGATCGCGTTTCAGCAACCAGGCAATACCCAGGAACGGCTTGACGAACACTTTGTCGTACAGCCAGTCAAAGCCCCAGGCGTTGTACCACCAGGTGCCCAGCAGACGGCCCGGCGCACTGTTGGCGATGGAGGTCACCAGAGTACGTTTACCCAGCCACAGCCAGGCTGCCAGCAGAATGCCGACCACCGCGACCACACCAGAGGTAATTTCCAGGGTCAACATGCTGCCGTGCGCCAGCTCCGTCGTTTGCGGGAGCACGCCCTGCAGCGGCGGTACAATCAGTGCGCCAACGAAGGTGGAAAGGATCAGCAGCACAATCAGCGGCAGGCTGTGAGTTACCCCTTTCACGGCGTGAGCGTGAATTTGTTCTTTTCCGTGGAAGACGATGAAAATCATACGGAAGGTGTAGAGCGAGGTCATAAACGCACCGACCAGACCAGCCACCATCAGATTGATATGACCATTCGCCATCGCACCCGCGAGGATCTCATCCTTACTGAAGAAGCCCGCAGTGACCAGCGGCAGTGCCGACAGGGCTGCGCCGCCCACCAGGAAGCAGAGATAAACCAGCGGAATAGATTTACGCAGACCGCCCATCTTGAAGATGTTCTGTTCGTGATGGCAGGCCAGAATGACGGAACCGGATGCCAGGAACAGCAGCGCTTTAAAGAACGCGTGAGTCATCAAGTGGAAAATCGCCGCATCCCATGCCTGTACGCCAAGCGCGAGGAACATGTAGCCAATCTGGCTCATGGTAGAGTAAGCGAGAACACGTTTGATGTCGGTCTGTACCAGCGCGGCAAAACCGGCCAGCAGCAGCGTAACCGCCCCAACAATGCCCACTAGATGCAGAACTTCCGGCGTCATCAGGAACAGGCCGTGGGTACGGGCGATCAGGTAGACACCCGCGGTTACCATGGTTGCGGCGTGGATCAGCGCGGAGACAGGCGTCGGGCCCGCCATCGCGTCGGCAAGCCATGTCTGCAACGGCAACTGCGCAGATTTACCGACCGCACCGCCCAGCAGCATCAGCGTCGCCCACATCAGCATGTTATTGCCGTCAGCAAAGTGCGCTGGTGCCAGTTCCACCATTTCGCGGAAGTTCAGGGTGCCCAGTTCGTTGTAAAGAATGAACAGCGCGAAAGCGAGGAACACGTCACCCACACGGGTCACGACGAACGCTTTCATTGCCGCTGCACCATTCTTCGGATCGGTGTAATAGAAACCGATCAGCAGATAGGAGCACAGGCCCACGCCTTCCCAGCCGAGGTACATCAGCAGCAGGTTGTCGGCAAGCACCAGAACTACCATGCTGGCGATGAACAGGTTGGTGTAAGCGAAGAAGCGAGAGTAGCCCTCTTCACCGCGCATATACCAGGAGGCGTACATGTGAATAAGGAAACCCACACCAGTGACCACCGAGAGCATGGTCAGCGACAGGCCGTCCAGCACCAGGTTAAAACCGATGTTAAAGTCGCCTACCGACATCCACGTCCACAGCGGCTGGCTGTATGCCTGCTCACCGTTAGCGAAGAAGTCAACGCCGATAAAGGCAGTTACCAGCGCCGCCAGGCCCACAGAGCCAACGCCGACGATCGCCGAGACGTTTTCAGACCAGCGCCCACGGGAGAACGCCAGCAGGACGAAGCCAATCAATGGCAAAATAATGGTTAAGGCAAGCATGTTCATCCGCGCATCTCACTTACTGAATCAATGTTCAGGTTCTGGCGACGACGGTGAAGTTGCAGCAGCAGCGCTAGGCCGATACTCGCTTCTGCCGCCGCGAGGCTGATGGCGAGAATGTACATCACCTGACCGTCGGTCTGGCCCCAGTAGCTTCCGGCGACCACAAAGGCCAGCGCGGAGGCGTTAATCATGATTTCCAGACCAATCAGCATAAACAGCAGATTGCGACGGATAACCAGACCAGTTAAGCCAAGAATGAATAAGATTGCCGCGAGGATCAGTCCATGTTGTAAGGGGATCATGCGTGCTCCTCCGTTTTTCTTTTCGCGCTGTCGTCTTTACGATTGCTCAGCACTTCACCCGCACGCTCTTCACGACCGACGTGGAAGGCCACAACCAGACCCGCGAGCAGCAGCATAGAAGCCAGTTCCACCGCCAGTACGTAAGGCCCGAACAGCGTAATACCCACTGCTTTAGCACTGATTGGCGTACCGTCGATACCCTGATCGTTAACACCGAGGATGGCGTAAACAATCACCACCAGCATGATGGCCGACAAAATTGCCGGACCAATCCACACCTGCGGTTTCAGCCACTGGCGTTCCTGTTCAATTTCTGAACCGCCCAGGTTGAGCATCATCACCACGAACACGAACAGCACCATAATGGCACCCGCGTAGACGATAATTTCCAGCGCACCGGCGAAGTAAGCGCCCAGTGAGAAGAACACCCCAGAGATCGCCAGCAGCGAAATAATCAGGTACAGCAGTGCGTGTACCGGATTGGTATGGGTGATCACTCGCAAGGTCGCAAGTATGGCTATCAGGCCACAGATATAAAAAGCGAACTCCATTGCCCCTCTCCTTACGGTAACAGGCTCTTGACGTCGATAGGCTTGGCTTCGTTCTCTGCTTCGCCCTTATCTTTGCCGTCGATTGCCATACCTGCCATCCGGTAGAAGTTATATTCCGGGTATTTGCCCGGACCGGAGATCAGCAGATCCTCTTTCTCGTAAACCAGATCCTGGCGCTTGTATTCCCCCATTTCGAAATCCGGGGTTAACTGAATCGCCGTGGTCGGACAGGCTTCTTCGCACAGACCACAGAAAATGCAGCGTGAGAAGTTGATGCGGAAAAATTCCGGATACCAGCGACCGTCTTTGGTTTCTGCTTTTTGCAGCGAGATACAGCCGACCGGGCAGGCTACCGCGCAGAGGTTACAGGCTACGCAACGCTCTTCGCCGTCCGGGTCGCGGGTCAGAACGATACGACCACGATAACGGGGCGGCAGATAGACCGGTTCTTCCGGGTACATTCGCGTTTCGCGTTTGGCGAACGCGTGCAGGCCGATCATCCAGATACTACGAACCTGGGTGCCGAATCCTACTAACAATTCTTTTAAGGTCATGGTCTTATTGCCCCTTATTGCGCCTGCCAGAGAATGACAGCCGCCGTTACCAGCAAGTTGATCAGCGTCAGCGGCAGGCAGATTTTCCAGCCGAAGGACATTACCTGGTCATAACGCGGACGCGGTAACGACGCACGAATCAAAATGAACATCATCATAAAGAACGCGGTTTTCAGCGCGAACCAGATGAATGGCGGTAACAACGGGCCTTGCCAGCCACCGAAGAACAGCGTCACCATCAGTGCAGAGATGGTCACAATCCCGATGTATTCGCCCACGAAGAACAGACCGAACTTCATGCCGGAATATTCAATGTGGTAACCATCCGCCAGTTCCTGCTCGGCTTCCGGCTGGTCAAACGGGTGACGGTGACACACCGCCACGCCCGCGATGGCAAAGGTAATAAAACCAAAGAATTGCGGGATGACGTTCCACACATGCGCCTGGCTGTTGACGATGTCGGTCATGTTGAATGAACCGGCCTGCGCCACCACGCCCATCAGGGAAAGCCCGAGGAACACTTCGTAGCTCAGAGTCTGCGCAGAAGCACGCATCGCACCCAGCAGCGAGTATTTGTTGTTACTTGACCAGCCCGCAAACAGCACCGCGTAGACCGCCAGACCGGCCATCATCAGGAAGAACAAAATCCCGATGTTCAGGTCGGCAACCACCCAACCTGGGCTGACTGGCACAATCGCAAAGGCCAGCAGCAGCGAGGTAAAGGCAATCATCGGTGCTAGGGTAAAGATGACGCGATCCGAGAATTTCGGGATCCAGTCTTCTTTAAAGAACATCTTGATCATGTCCGCGACCAGCTGGAGCGAACCGCCCCAGCCAACACGGTTAGGTCCGTAACGGTTCTGGAACAGACCCAGCAGGCGACGTTCGCCAAAGCTCATGAATGCCCCACAGGTGACAACCACCAGCAGGATCACCACCGCTTTGAGGATGGTCAGCAGGATCTCAATCAGTTCCGGTGATATCCAACTCATTGTTGTGCCTCCTTGAGATCCTCAAGATGCGCGCCCGCCAGCACCGGAGCAATGCCGGACATACCCATCGGCAAGCCCACCTGCCCTGCCGTCAGCCCTTCGGCGATTTCAACCGGCAGCGTGACCGTGTTGCCATCGTAACTAAAGGAGACGCGTGTACCCGCGTTCACACCCAACTTCGCGGCATCCGCTGGGTTGAGTTTGATGTACGGCTGCGGCATACGGCTCTGGAAGACCGGAGCACGCTGTGACAATTCATCGCTGCCAAACAGGTGGTAATACGGCGCGATACGCCATTTCCCGTCCTGCGGCTGGAAGCGTGCCGGTACGCTGGTGAAGTAATCCAGACCGTTTTCGCTGGTTTCAAACAGACGCACGCCCGGATCGCCAAAGCGCAGTTTGCCGCCCACTTCGTCCTGGAATTTGTTCCACGCCTGCGGGGAGTTCCAGCCCGGTGCCCAGGCAAACGGCACTTGCGAACGGTGCGCGGTCGGCTGGTTGTTACCTTCCATCGAGAAGGTGAACATGGTGTCAATATCCTGCGGCTGACGCGGCTCATGAACGCTGATGTTGGCGCGCATGGCGGTACGACCGCTGTAACGGTGCGGCTCACGGGCCAGTTTCTGCCCACGAATGCGGAATGTCGCATCCGGCGCAGCATCTTTGATACCTGCCAGTTCCGGGATTTTCGCCACAACAGCGTCAATTACATGGTCGAGCTGCGTCCAGTCCACTTCACGGCTCAGCAGGGTGCTGTGCAGCGAGTGTAACCAGCGCCAGCTTTCCAGCATGACAGTTTTACTGTCGTAATAAGCCGGATCGTAAACCTGGAAGAAACGTTGGGCGCGACCTTCATTATTAATTACCGTACCGTCGCTTTCAGCAAAGCTGGCGGCGGAAAGTACCAGATGGGCGTTTTCCATAATCACTGTGCGTTGATGGTCAACCACCATCACCAGCGGCGCTTTCGCCAGCGCAGCATTCACGCGGGTAGCGGAAGCGTGACGATGCAGATCGTTTTCCAGCACCACCACCGCGTCGGCGCGTCCGGTTTCCAGTTCGGTTAACGCTTCTTCAAGCGATCCACCGCCCATAATGCCCAGCCCCATGCTGTTGACGGAACGGGCAATCATGGTGATACCGACGTCAGCGCCGCGACCTTTCAGGGCTTTTGCGACGTTAGCCGCCGCCTGAATCACTTCAGCGCTACCGGCGTTCGTCCCGGAGATAATCAACGGTTTCTTCGCACCTGCCAGTGCCTGCACGATGACGTCGATTTTGCTTTGCAGCTCAGGTTCGATACCGTCAACCGCTGGCGCGGAGTTATCCAGCGCATGGGCGATGGCAAAACCTAAACGCGCCTGATCTTCAACCGGTGCGCGGTAAGTCCACGCCGCGATATCATCCAGACGGGTATCATCAACGTTGGTAACAAACAGCGGATGCTTCGCACGTTGACCGATGTTGAGGATTGCCGCAATCTGCCAGTCAGCCACTTTCTGTGCTGCCGCCATTTCGCGCGCTTTACCTTTCACCGCCTGACGCACTGCCAGCGCGACGCGCGCGCCGGTCTGGGTAACGTCTTCGCCCAGCACCAGTACCGCATCGTAAGATTCGATTTCGCGCAGTGCCGGAGTATAAATGCCGCCTTCACGCAGCACTTTCAGCGCCAGTTGCAGACGTTCCTGCTCACCGTGAGCGATACCGGTGTAGAAGTTTTCTTCGCCCACCAGCTCACGCAGCGCAAAGTTGCTTTCCACGCTGGCACGCGGAGAACCAATGCCGATCACTTTCTTCGACTGACGCAGAATATCTGCCGCGCCCTGCATTGCCTGTTCGGCATTGAGGGTAATGAAATCATCGCCACGACGCTGTACTGGCTGACGCGGACGATCTTTCAGGTTGACGTAACCGTAACCGAAACGACCACGGTCGCAGAGGAAGTAGTGGTTTACCGTACCGTTGTAACGGTTTTCGATACGACGCAGTTCGCCATAACGCTCGCCGGGGCTGATGTTACAGCCGATGGAACATTGCTGGCAGATGCTCGGCGCAAACTGCATATCCCATTTACGGTTGTAACGCTCGGAGTGCGTTTTGTCGGTAAATACGCCGGTCGGGCAAATTTCGACCAGGTTACCGGAAAATTCGCTTTCCAGCGTGCCGTCTTCCGGGCGACCGAAGTAGACGTTGTCGTGCGCACCGTAAACGCCCAGGTCCGTGCCGTCAGCGTAATCTTTGTAGTAACGCACGCAGCGGTAGCAGGCGATGCAGCGGTTCATTTCGTGAGAGATGAATGGCCCCAAATCCTGATTACGGTGGGTACGTTTGGTGAAACGGTAGCGACGGAAGCTGTGTCCGGTCATCACGGTCATATCCTGAAGATGGCAGTTACCGCCTTCTTCACATACCGGACAGTCGTGCGGGTGGTTGGTCATTAACCACTCGACCACACTTTCACGGAACTGTTTCGCTTCTTCATCGTCAATGGAAATAAAGGTGCCATCGGAAGCCGGTGTCATACAGGACATCACCAGGCGACCACGCGTGTCTTCCGCGTTTTGGTATTGCTTCACCGCACACTGGCGGCAAGCACCGACGCTTCCCAGCGCCGGATGCCAGCAAAAGTAAGGAATATCAAGGCCCAGAGACAGACAAGCTTCCAGCAGGTTGTCCGCTCCGTTGACCTCGTATTCTTTGCCGTCTACATGAATTGTAGCCATTAGCATGCTTCCAGTTTTCTCAGTCAGAGACTGAGCGTTAATCGAAATTCGGTTACCAGCGCTCTTTCAGCAGGTTCGGCTGAATCCCATGAATCAAATGGGTATTGCTGAACGGCTGTTTGATTCCCGCCTCAAATTCTTCGCGGAAATATTTGATGGCGCTCTGTAACGGCTCCACTGCACCAGGTGCGTGGGCACAGAAAGTTTTACCCGGGCCTAAGAATCGACACAGTTGCTCAAGTGTTTCGATATCGCCCGGCTGGCCTTCGCCACGCTCCAGCGCACGCAGAATTTTCACGCTCCACGGCAGACCGTCGCGGCATGGCGTACACCAGCCACAGGACTCACGGGCGAAAAACTCTTCCAGGTTACGCACCAGCGACACCATGTTGATCTCATGGTCAACCGCCATCGCCAGCGCCGTACCCAGACGGCTTCCCGCTTTACCGATACTTTCGAATTCCATCGGCAGATCAAGGTGCGCTTCGGTCAGGAAGTCGGTGCCAGCGCCGCCTGGCTGCCAGGCTTTGAATTTCAGACCGTCACGCATACCACCGGCGTAATCTTCGAGGATCTCGCGTGCGGTGGTGCCGAATGGCAGTTCCCACAGGCCCGGATTTTTCACCCGACCGGAGAAGCCCATCAGCTTGGTGCCAGCATCTTTACTTTTCGAGATGTTCTGATACCACTCCACGCCGTTAGCGAGGATCGCCGGAACGTTACACAGGGTTTCGACGTTATTGACACAGGTCGGTTTGCCCCATGCACCGGAGGTTGCCGGGAATGGAGGTTTCGAGCGTGGGTTAGCGCGACGCCCTTCCAGGGAGTTGATTAACGCTGTTTCTTCACCGCAGATGTAGCGCCCTGCCCCGGTATGGACGAACAATTCGAAGTCGAAACCTGTTCCCATAATGTTTTTGCCAAGCAGACCCGCTTCGGTGGCTTCGGCAATGGCACGGCGCAGATTCACTGCCGCTTCGATATACTCGCCACGCAGGAAGATGTAGCCACGGTACGCTTTCAGGGCAAACGCGGAGATGAGCATACCTTCCACCAGCAGGTGCGGCAGTTGCTCCATCAACAGGCGGTCTTTATAGGTGCCCGGCTCCATTTCATCCGCGTTACACAGCAGGTAACGGATGTTCATGGATTCGTCTTTCGGCATCAGGCTCCACTTCAGACCAGTCGAAAAGCCCGCGCCGCCGCGTCCTTTCAGACCAGCGTCTTTTACCTGATTAACGATTTCGTCCGGAGACAGCCCGGTCAGCGCCTTACGCGCGCCTTCGTAACCGTTTTTGCTGCGATATTCGTCCAGCCACACTGGCTGTTTGTCATCGCGCAGACGCCAGGTCAGCGGATGCGTTTCGGGAGTACGGATAATGTTTTTCATTTATACCGCTCCAGCAGTTCAGGGATCGCTTCCGGGGTCAGATGCGCGTGAGTGTCCTCATCGATCATCATGTTTGGCCCTTTATCACAGTTCCCCAGGCAGCAAGTTGGCAGCAGCGTAAAGCGACCGTCAAATGTCGTTTGCCCTGGTTTGATGTTCAGCTTTTTCTCGAGCGCCGCCTGAATACCCTGATAACCGTTGATATGACAGACCACGCTGTCGCAATAACGGATCACATGGCGACCAACCGGCTGGCGGAAGATCTGGCTATAAAACGTTGCCACACCTTCGACGTCGCTCGCCGGAATACCCAGCACATCGGCGATCGCGTGGATCGCGCCATCCGGCACCCAGCCACGCTGCTTCTGAACGATTTTCAGCGCTTCAATGGACGCCGCACGCGGGTCTTCGTAGTGGTGCATCTCGTGCTCAATCGCTTCACGCTCTGCCGCACTCAGCTCAAAAGCCTCGATTTGTGGTTGTTGATTCTCGTGCATAATTAGCGGTCCACATCTGACATAACAAAATCGATACTGCCCAGATAAACAATCAGGTCAGACACCAGGCTGCCGCGGATCGCCGCCGGAATTTGCTGCAAATGCGCATAACTCGGCGTACGGATACGGGTGCGATAACTCATGGTGCTACCGTCGCTGGTCAGGTAGTAACTGTTGATCCCCTTGGTCGCCTCAATCATCTGGAAAGATTCATTGGCTGGCATCACCGGACCCCACGACACTTGCAGGAAGTGGGTGATCAGGGTTTCGATATGTTGCAGCGTGCGCTCTTTCGGCGGCGGCGTGGTCAGCGGGTGATCCGCTTTGAACGGGCCTTCCGGCATGTTGTTGAGGCACTGCTCAAGAATGCGCAGACTCTGGCGCAGCTCTTCCACTTTCAGCATTACGCGGGTGTAGCAGTCAGAAACACCACCACCCACCGGGATTTCAAAGTCGAAGTTTTCATAGCCAGAATAAGGACGCGCCTTACGCACGTCGAAGTCGATCCCGGTAGCACGCAGGCCCGCGCCAGTGGTGCCCCACTCCAGTGCCTCTTTCGCGCCATAGGCGGCAACGCCCTGGGAACGACCTTTCAGAATGGTGTTTTGCAGCGCCGCTTTCTCGTAAGACGCCAGACGTTTCGGCATCCAGTCGAGGAACTCACGCAGCAGGCGATCCCAGCCACGCGGCAGGTCGTGCGCTACACCGCCAATACGGAACCACGCCGGGTGCATACGAAAACCCGTGATTGCTTCCACCAGATCGTAAATTTTCTGACGATCGGTAAAGGCGAAGAACACTGGCGTCATCGCGCCGACGTCCTGAATAAAGGTGGAGATATACAGCAGGTGACTGTTGATGCGGAACAGTTCGGAGAGCATTACGCGAATGACGTTAACGCGATCCGGCACGGTGATCCCGGCCAGTTTCTCTACCGCCAGCACGTAAGGCATTTCGTTAACGCAGCCGCCGAGGTATTCGATACGGTCGGTATACGGAATGTAGCTGTGCCAGGACTGGCGTTCGCCCATTTTCTCCGCACCACGGTGGTGGTAGCCGATGTCTGGTACGCAGTCGACAATTTCTTCGCCATCAAGCTGCAAAACGATGCGGAAAGCCCCGTGCGCCGACGGGTGGTTCGGGCCGAGGTTGAGAAACATGAAGTCCTCGTTTTCGGTGCCGCGCTTCATCCCCCACTCTTCCGGTTTGAAGGTCAGGGCTTCCATCTCCAGGTCCTGTTTGGCTTTGGTCAGCTCAAACGGCGAGAATTCGGTAGCGCGCGCCGGATAATCTTTACGCAGCGGGTGACCTTTCCAGGTTTGCGGCATCATGATGCGGCGCAGGTTCGGGTGACCGTCGAAAGTAATGCCAAACAGATCCCAGGTTTCACGCTCATACCAGTTAGCGTTCGGGAACAGTTTGGTGAAGGTCGGTACGTGCAGGTCGTTTTCTGCCAGCGCCACCTTCAGCATGATGTCGCGGTTACGATCGATAGAAATCAGATGGTAGAAAACGGAAAAATCCGCGGCAGGTAACCCTTCGCGGTGTGTGCGCAGACGTTCGTCCATGCCGTGTAAGTCAAACAGCATGACGTAAGGTTTCGGCAGTTTCTTTAAGAAATCGCCAACTTCCAGTAATTGTTCACGCTTGATCCACACAACGGGAACCCCGGTGCGAGTCGCCTGAACAGTAAAGGCATCCGGCCCAAAACGGTTGCGCAGTTCGCCAATCACCGGATCATCAAGATGATCGCGGGTCTGCCAGGCGGGTTCTTGCGCGGTTAAGTCGGTCATATTGTTCACCATTGCAAATGGTCCGTGGTGACTGTCGGCGCAGTAAGCTTCGCGAAATAGATTTAGGAATAAGCGAAGAAAAATCCCTTTGCCGACAGGCGCAAATTAAATCTCGTCAGGTGTACGCAGGTTGGTTACGGCAATGCGTTCACCGCGCTTGCGTTCGCGCTCTGATTGCATATTGGCGCGATAAACGCCCTGATCGCCAACCACCCAGGAGAGCGGACGACGTTCTTTGCCGATAGATTCCTGCAACAGCATCAGTGCCTGCATGTACGCTTCAGGACGCGGCGGGCAGCCCGGGATATACACATCAACCGGGATGAATTTATCGACGCCCTGCACAACGGAATAAATATCGTACATACCGCCGGAGTTGGCACAGGCACCCATTGAGATAACCCATTTTGGTTCCAACATCTGGTCATACAGACGCTGAATAACCGGTGCCATTTTGGTAAAGCAGGTTCCTGCCACCACCATCAGGTCAGCCTGACGCGGCGAAGCACGCAATACTTCTGCGCCAAAACGCGCCACGTCATGCACCGCGGTAAACGAAGTCACCATCTCAACGTAACAGCAGGAAAGACCGAAGTTATACGGCCAAATTGAGTTTTTACGACCCCAGTTAACCATGTCATTGAGCTTGCCCATAAACACGTTTTTGTTAACTTCTTGCTCCAGAGGGTCGGTTACGATCTCCTGCTTTTGCAGGGGGTAACGGTCGTTCTCACCGTTGGGATCTATGCGGGTGAGCGTATAATCCATCTTAATGCCTCGCGGTTAGCGTTGACGATTAGCGATACTGTTCGTTTCCGGGTTCATACGCTCGCGGCGTGAACGCGCGGGCGTCCAGTCCAGCGCGCCAATACGCACCAGATAAACCAGACCTGCCAGTAACACAAAAATAAAAATTGCAGCTTCCACAAAGCCTACCCAGCCGCTTTCGCGGATAGAGGTTGACCATGCGAACAGATACAGCGCTTCAACGTCGAAGATAACGAAGAACATGGCCACCAGATAAAACTTGGCGGACAGGCGTAAGCGGGCGGAGCCGACCGAGTCGATACCGGATTCAAACGGAACGTTTTTCGACCTTGCGCGTGCGCGACCGCCTAAAAACCAACCGCCTACCAGCATCAGGCAACACAGGCCAATGGCAACGATAAGAAAGATAGCGAATGCCCAGTGATGAGCGATGACTTCAGTGGATGTTGACATACTCATTGCTTACTCATCAAAAGTAGCGCCAGATTCACTGCTCTTCACGGCAGATGGACGCCACATCGATTCATGGGGAGGAATAAAAAAAACCTTACAATCACTGTAGAAATTCTTTTATACAGCTAATTGATGTGGTCTTTTACTCCTTTCTATAACCTTTTGTCAACTTTAACAAAAGTTTCTTCACATTAGTTTACATAATATCAACACCATTAGCATTTAATGCCCTTTCAACCCAGATCCTTGACGACTCCAGGATAATTAGATGTTGTTGAATCGTGTCCGTTGTGAAGCAATGGAAAAAATACGGGTCTATTTTGACAGGAATTTGTGTCGATTCCTCCCCCCAAAAGAGAGTATTTTCTTGATCTGTGACACGCTTTTGTCATTCCATAACAAAAACGCAGCAACAAATTTACGTATTTTTTAACATCATTGTAGCAGGTGATTTTTTTCAGGCGATTATTTGTGCGTTCGGGACGTGAATCTCTGGTGATTGAAAAATGAACAGTTTTGTACGTTCTGCACGATACGAGGAAGGCTTTTTACTAAAAAAAAGCCGCTGGGGTTTAAAACACCCCCAGCGGCTCGTTTTTACACTATTGTCTCAGAAATTATCTATGGTCCGTCGATTACTCGATATCCCTTTCAATCAACAATGAGTCATCGCCTTCCGGAGCAGACATTGGGCTGTATTGCCACGGATTATGGTAGCTCTCCATCGCCTGATAGATCACCTGGGCCAGCTCATTATTACTGGACGGGTCATAGCACAGCAAATATTCGGTATCGGGTAGCGGCGGTAAGCCATCTACTCCACTCAGCACACGCAGGTCTGGACTCATCATCTCGACCGGCCTTGCCGTCACGCCAAGACCGGCTTTTACTGCCGCACGAACTGCCGGAAGCGTCGAGGCGACATAAGCCAGTCGCCATGGAATATCTGCTTTATTAAGCGTCGCCAGCACCATATCGCGAAACGGGCTAGGATCATCCAGCAATACAAGAGGGATCGGCTCGCCTTTTTGCAATACGTATTCCGCTGCGCAGTACCAGTGTGTTGGCGAGGTACGCAGGTTCAATGCCTTAAACGTTGAAGGACGATGGGTGGTTACCATCAAATCCACTTCCTGGGATTCCAGCATTTCTGCCATATAGGCATTACGTTTAACGCGGACATCCAGCGCTAGTTTCGGATAAACCGAACTCACGCGATTTAACAGGAAAGGTAAGATCGTATCGGCAGATTCATCTGAAGCACCGATAGTTAACACGCCCTGAAGATTACTGAACATTAATGATGAGCAGGCCTCATCATTAAAACGCAGAATTTTTCTGGCGTAACCAAGAAGTTGAATGCCATGTTCAGTTAACAGTTTGTTGCGACCGTGACGAGCGAACAGTTCTTTCCCAACGAGTTGTTCCAGACGCTGCATTTGCTGACTTACGGCGGACTGAGTACGACACACAGCGGCAGCTGCGGCAGCAAAAGTGTTCAGATCGGCAACAGCAACAAATGTTCTCAGCAGATCGAGGTCGAGGTTAATTATCGGACGATTTGCACTTATCATATATTATCACTTACTGGCGGCTCATACTGAGCTGGTTAATGCTGTGCACACACAAACAAGCAATTCCATTTGTAATGTGCCTCCCTGGCAGTTTCATCCGGAACCCGGACGAAAGTAAAAATGCATATGAGTTGCACTAAAAAAGCGACTCACATTGTTCCGTTATAATGCCTGAAGTAGATCACAGAATATATCTTCAGGAATCGCATATCTATTAAGTTACTCACTCTTTTGTATTTATGACATGCGCGTGTTTGTATAAATGTAAATGTGAGTCCTTGTTCCACTCTCGTGCAGCATCGCTGGTCATACGCGAACACGTACAAACAGCAATGGTGAGGCGGCATCAAGAGCAGGGATCCGTCATTTATGCGAGCATTTTACCCCAAAAACCTTTTATTTATAAGGGTCATTGCGAATTATCTGATGCAAAGTTATGTTATGTTAGGCAAAGTAATCTTCTATTATTAATAAGCACAACAAAACCTTTTTGAATATTAAATAATAATTAATTAGCATCATCCTCATACATTAATCCCGCTTAACAATAGTTTCACACCTTGCACCCATTACGACACCTCGGAAATCATCACGCTGTTAAACTCTCCGTAATGCGGAAATATCATCATCACGATTCATTAGTGAATTCTTAAACGAGGCATTTTCAAACAATTATCTTACAGATAAAAAAACCACACTCACAATTAAGAATCAGAACAATTCACTACATAACATTAATTACTAAGCATATACACCTCATTATTTTGCCATTATTAAGTTATTAACAGCACAATCGAGTCTTCCCCTCTGGCAAAATCTTATTCTGCAGACCTTCAAAACGCCGTCCTGGGGGAGTACATTGTTCTAAGCTGACTTCCACGGCAGGGAGTGGCGATAACAGCAAAAAAGGTCAAGATTCATGTCCCCCATTGAAAAATCCAGCAAATTAGAGAATGTCTGTTACGACATCCGTGGTCCGGTGCTGAAAGAAGCAAAACGCCTGGAAGAAGAAGGTAACAAGGTACTGAAACTGAACATCGGCAACCCTGCCCCATTCGGTTTTGACGCGCCAGATGAAATCCTCGTTGACGTGATTCGCAACCTGCCTACCGCTCAAGGGTATTGCGATTCCAAAGGGCTTTACTCCGCGCGTAAAGCCATCATGCAGCACTACCAGGCTCGTGGCATGCGTGATGTTACCGTGGAAGATATTTACATCGGCAATGGTGTATCGGAGCTTATCGTTCAGGCAATGCAGGCATTGCTGAACAGCGGCGACGAAATGTTGGTTCCTGCACCTGATTACCCACTATGGACCGCGGCGGTTTCGCTCTCCAGCGGTAAAGCGGTGCATTATCTTTGCGATGAATCCTCTGACTGGTTCCCGGACCTTGATGATATTCGCGCTAAAATTACGCCTCGTACGCGTGGGATCGTTATTATCAACCCAAATAACCCAACTGGCGCGGTATATTCCAAAGAGCTTTTAATGGAGATAGTGGAGATTGCACGTCAGCATAATCTCATTATCTTCGCCGATGAAATTTATGACAAAATTCTCTACGACGACGCTGAGCATCACTCAATTGCGCCGCTGGCACCTGATCTGCTGACTATTACCTTTAACGGACTGTCGAAAACGTACCGCGTTGCTGGCTTCCGTCAGGGGTGGATGGTGTTGAACGGGCCGAAAAAACACGCCAAAGGTTACATCGAAGGTCTGGAAATGCTGGCCTCAATGCGCCTGTGTGCTAACGTTCCTGCGCAACACGCCATTCAGACCGCGCTGGGCGGTTATCAGAGCATCAGTGAATTTATTACCCCTGGCGGTCGTCTTTATGAGCAGCGTAACCGCGCATGGGAATTGATCAATGATATTCCGGGCGTTTCCTGCGTGAAACCGCGCGGTGCGCTGTACATGTTCCCGAAAATCGACGCCAAACGCTTTAATATTCACGACGATCAGAAAATGGTGCTGGATTTCCTGTTGCAGGAAAAAGTTCTGTTGGTGCAAGGGACGGCATTCAACTGGCCGTGGCCGGATCACTTCCGCATTGTCACGCTACCGCGTGTCGATGATATCGAGCTGTCTTTGAGTAAGTTCGCGCGTTTCCTTTCTGGTTATCATCAGCTGTAATCTTAATTTCACTGCCGGAGATTGCATCCGGCAGTGTTATCCCGCCACAATGACCTGATGATGTCATCATACGTAAGGTCACTATGAAACAGAGCCATTTTTTTGCCCATCTCTCCCGCCTGAAACTCATTAACCGCTGGCCGCTGATGCGCAACGTGCGGACGGAAAATGTGTCCGAACACAGTTTGCAGGTAGCGATGGTCGCCCATGCGCTGGCAGCTATCAAAAATCGGAAATTTGGCGGTAATGTCAACGCCGAACGTATCGCTTTACTGGCGATGTACCACGATGCCTCAGAAGTGCTCACCGGCGATCTCCCTACTCCGGTGAAATACTTCAATTCGCAAATCGCTCAGGAATACAAGGCGATTGAAAAAATCGCTCAGCAAAAACTGGTCGATATGGTTCCGGAAGAGCTGCAGGATATTTTTGCGCCGTTAATTGACGAGCATGCATATAGCGATGAAGAGAAATCGCTGGTGAAACAGGCAGATGCACTGTGTGCATATCTGAAATGTCTGGAAGAACTCGCGGCGGGAAATAATGAATTCTTGCTGGCAAAAACGCGACTGGAAGCGACGCTTGAAGCGCGCCGCAGCCAGGAGATGGACTACTTCATGGAAGTCTTTGTTCCCAGCTTCCATCTTTCGCTCGATGAGATTAGCCAGGATTCACCGCTGTAAGCAGCCGGAGTCTGCGTCGCATCAGGCAATAAGCGCCGGATGCGACATCAGGCAATAAGCGCCGGATGCGACATCAGGCTCTTGTCAAAACGGAAACAGCATCGGGATCATCACCACACAAACCGCCATCACGATAATGGTGAACGGTACCCCCAACTTCACAAAGTCACTGAAGCTGTAATTTCCCGGACCTAAAACCAGTGTGTTAACAGGTGAAGAAACCGGCGTCATAAAGGCGGCGGATGCTGCCATCGCCACGACCATCGCAAATGGATAAGGCGACACACCCATCGTTTTGGCAGCAGCCAGCGCAATCGGAGCCATCAACACCGCCGTTGCGGTATTAGAGATAAATAGCCCAATAACCGCCGACAAGACAAACAAACAACCCAGCATCATATGTGGCCCGTAACCGCCGCCAATGTCCATCAGCCCTTTCACCGCCAGCGCGACACCTCCCGTTTTCTGTAATGCCACAGCAAACGGCATCATCCCAACGATCAAAATAATGCTCGGCCAGTGAATGGATTTATAGGCGCTTTCAGCATCGATACAGCGGAATTTCCCCATCAGCAGGCAGGCGATGATAGCGGCAACAGGATTAGGAATTTCATCGGTCAGCATTAACGCCACCATTAGCACCAGACAGAAAATCGCATGGGGTGCCTGGCTGTGCGCGGGCGATGCTTCACTCACCTCTTCCGGTAAGTTCAGCGCTACGAAGTCGCGGCCCTGTTTGGCCAGCATACCGATCAGTTTCCAGTTACCAACAACCAGGATGATATCGCCCAGCAGCAGAGGCTCATCCGCCAGCGAACCTTCCAGCGCCACGCCATTGCGCTTTAGCCCCACCACATTCAGTCCGTAGCGGGTACGAAAACCAATTTCGCGCACCGATTTACCAATCAGTTCTGACTCAGGAATTAATGAAATCTCTGCCATGCCCACATCAAGGGCCTGGTCAGAAAAATACTCGCCGCGTAGTACCATCGGCTCCAGCAACTGCTCACTACAAAATTGCCGGAGATCGACATCAGCCGCAGACATATCAATAAGCAAAACGTCACGCGCGCGAAATTCAGAAACCCCGTTAACATTCACGATAACGCGACGAAAACGCCGCCAGCGTTCAACACCGATGACGTTAGCGCCATAACGCTCACGTAGTTTGAGATCGTCCAGCCGTTGACCAATCATTGGCGAACCGGGGCGAATAGCCAGACGACGCGCACGCCCGGTCAGTCGATATTCACGGATAAGATCGCGAAAGGTTCGACGCGTCCAGCCTTCGCGCTGCGGGGTCTGGGTATCCCCTTTCAGCATGAAACGCATCACTAACATATACAAAATACCCAGCACCAGCACGACCAGGCCAATAGGTGTTACGCTAAAGAAACTAAAACCATGATAGCCTTCACGCAGCAATTCACTGTTGACTACCAGGTTCGGCGGCGTCGCCACCAGCGTCATCATGCCGCTTATCAGCCCGGCAAAACTTAACGGCATCATCAGGCGCGACGGCGACGTTTGCATACGCATGGCAACGCTTAACACCACGGGAATAAAGATAGCGACAACGCCGGTTGAACTCATAAACGCGCCAAGCCCCGCGACGGTCAGCATCAACAAAACCAACATTTTGATTTCACTGTTGCCCGCCACTTTGACCAGCCATGTCCCCATTACAGTGGCAACACCGGTACGGACCAAACCATCGCCAATAATGAACAAGGCGGCAATCAGGACAACGTTAGGATCGGAAAAGCCGGAAAATACTTCGGGGACCGTCAGCGTTCCGCTTAATGCAAACGCGACAATAACAAACAAAGCGACCGCATCCATACGCACTCTGCCCGTCGCAAACAAGATGATGGCAACAGCCAGTAATGAAAGAACCCAAATCAATTCACCGTTCACAACTTATCCTTGTTAATTGAGGGGGATGACTTGATTCTGCCATAAAAAAGCCCCGACGAGACGGGGCTAAATCATGATCAGGTGTTTCACTGAATAATAACATCGCCATTTGGCTGTTTGGTCACAGTAATTTGCTCCAGACTGTGGAGGACCAAATCGACCTCATTCAGGCGCGGGGTATCTGCCGGAGCGTTAACCGCAATGACATGACAACCCGCCGCCAGGCCAGAAAGCACGCCAGCGGGAGCATCTTCCACCACCACACACTCCTGCGGCGCAAGCCCCAGCAGCTGCGCGCCTAACAGATACGCATCAGGTTCTGGTTTTCCACGCTTCACTCGCTCAGCGGTTACAAACACCTCTGGTGCGGGAAGCCCAGCTACTTTATGGCGCGCTCGCGCTACCGGCATGGAGCCAGAAGTCACAATGGCCCACGGAATACCTGCTTTATTCAAATGATTGAGTAAGGCGATTGCCCCCGGAAGCGCGGTAATACCCTCGGTTTCCGTGGCCTCGATTTGCTCCAGACGCGTAAACTCGGCGGCAATATCAGCCTCGGATTTGCCCGCCATAAAATGGCGCAGAGAGGTGATCGCCTGTTTACCGTGAATAAAAGCCAGCACCTCTTCCGGCGCTAACCCATGACGTCTGGCCCAGTTGCTCCACGCCCGTTCTACCGCAGGCAGGGAATCCACCAGCGTTCCATCAAGATCAAACAGAAAACCTTTGCACCGCACGCGGGCCTCCTCAGGCGTTGATAATTTGATTAATTTCGTTGGCGCTCAAATGGTACTGACGCGGGCAGGCATGCCACACATTAAGCATGCGTTGATATTTTTCCCACATTGGCGTCTGGGCGTTAAAACCGTGAGTTCCAGCGTCAAAATGGGTATAGCGCCCTTCCACATTAACCATAAAGCGGACATAACCGAGGTAACGTGCTTCAGTGGCGGCGTCAAAGCCGAGGAAGGTGACACGACGTTCATCGATGGATTGCTGGTCCTGCAAATTAGACCAGGAAACATGCAACGCATGATACATCTCCATAATGTCGATGATAGTGCGGCAGGTTTCTTCTTTCAGCTCGCCAAACTCGCGATCCAGTTCACGCATCTGTAATCCATAACCACGCTCAATGATTGTTTGCAGGCGACGGTAACGTTCAGCATTTGCCGGATCGAGCATAGTCATCATCTTGTACTGGTTAGACAAAATAAGACGTTGCGCGTTGGTCATTTCCATTGTTGACTCCTGTATCACTCTACTACGGTGAAAAAAAAGAAGGCTGAGTATGCCTTCTTTTATATGCGTAATCAGGGGTCAATTACAAATCATCAAGGAAAGTTTTATCCAGTTGTTTGAAGGCGCGCTTAAGCGTGTCAGCTAATGCCTGGTAATCAGGCTTGCCTTCAACGGGTGCCAACACCTGTCCAGACTCCTGCAATTTACCGCGAACTTCATAAAACCAGTTAAGGATTGCAGGGGGTAATGGCGTTACAGAACGTTTGCCCAGCCACCACAATCCCTGCATGGGTAAACTTAAGGCGAACAGCGCAGTGGCAACTGCCGGCCCAAGCTGACCGCCCAGGGCAATCTGCCAGCAGAGAGTAAATACGGCGATCGGCGGCATAAAACGGATCGCATAACGCGTCATCTTGATAACGCGATTTTCGACAAAGACCGGGGCAAGGCGTTTTTCCAGCGGCCACGTCTTTGAGTAATGCTGTCCCCGGCGAAACAAGCTAAAAAAATTAACAGAACGATTATCCGGCGTTGACATGCTTCACCTCAACTTCACATATAAAGATTCAAAAATTTGTGCAAATTCACAACTCAGCGGGACAACGTTCAAAACATTTTGTCTTCCATACCCACTATCAGGTATCCTTTAGCAGCCTGAAGGCCTAAGTAGTACATATTCATTGAGTCGTCAAATTCATATACATTATGCCATTGGCTGAAAATTACGCAAAATGGCATAGACTCAAGATATTTCTTCCATCATGCAAAAAAAATTTGCAGTGCATGATGTTAATCATAAATGTCGGTGTCATCATGCGCTACGCTCTATGGCTCCCTGACGTTTTTTTAGCCACGTATCAATTATAGGTACTTCCATGTCGAGTAAGTTAGTACTGGTTCTGAACTGCGGTAGTTCTTCACTGAAATTTGCCATCATCGATGCAGTAAATGGTGAAGAGTACCTTTCTGGTTTAGCCGAATGTTTCCACCTGCCCGAAGCACGTATCAAATGGAAAATGGACGGCAATAAACAGGAAGCGGCTTTAGGTGCAGGCGCCGCTCACAGCGAAGCGCTCAACTTTATCGTTAATACTATTCTGGCACAAAAACCAGAACTGTCTGCGCAGCTGACTGCTATCGGTCACCGTATCGTACACGGCGGCGAAAAGTATACCAGCTCCGTAGTGATCGATGAGTCTGTTATTCAGGGTATCAAAGATGCAGCTTCTTTTGCACCGCTGCACAACCCGGCTCACCTGATCGGTATCGAAGAAGCTCTGAAATCTTTCCCACAGCTGAAAGACAAAAACGTTGCTGTATTTGACACCGCGTTCCACCAGACTATGCCGGAAGAGTCTTACCTCTACGCCCTGCCGTACAACCTGTACAAAGAGCACGGCATCCGTCGTTACGGCGCGCACGGCACCAGCCACTTCTATGTAACCCAGGAAGCGGCAAAAATGCTGAACAAACCGGTAGAAGAACTGAACATCATCACCTGCCACCTGGGCAACGGTGGTTCCGTTTCTGCTATCCGCAACGGTAAATGCGTTGACACCTCTATGGGCCTGACCCCGCTGGAAGGTCTGGTCATGGGTACCCGTTCTGGTGATATCGATCCGGCGATCATCTTCCACCTGCACGACACCCTGGGCATGAGCGTTGACGCAATCAACAAACTGCTGACCAAAGAGTCTGGCCTGCTGGGTCTGACCGAAGTGACCAGCGACTGCCGCTATGTTGAAGACAACTACGCGACGAAAGAAGATGCGAAGCGCGCAATGGACGTTTACTGCCACCGCCTGGCGAAATACATCGGTGCCTACACTGCGCTGATGGATGGTCGTCTGGACGCTGTTGTATTCACCGGTGGTATCGGTGAAAATGCCGCGATGGTTCGTGAGCTGTCTCTGGGCAAACTGGGCGTGCTGGGCTTTGAAGTTGATCATGAACGCAACCTGGCTGCACGTTTCGGCAAATCTGGTTTCATCAACAAAGAAGGTACCCGTCCTGCGGTGGTTATCCCAACCAACGAAGAACTGGTTATCGCGCAAGACGCGAGCCGCCTGACTGCCTGATTTCACACCGCCAGCTAAGCTGGCGGTGCTGTTTTGTAACCCGCCAAATCGGCGGTAACGAAAGAGGATAAACCGTGTCCCGTATTATTATGCTGATCCCTACCGGAACCAGCGTCGGTCTGACCAGCGTCAGCCTTGGCGTGATCCGTGCAATGGAACGCAAAGGCGTTCGTCTGAGCGTTTTCAAACCTATCGCTCAGCCGCGTACCGGTGGCGATGCGCCCGATCAGACTACCACTATCGTGCGTGCGAACTCTTCCACCACGACGGCCGCTGAACCGCTGAAAATGAGCTACGTTGAAGGTCTGCTTTCCAGCAATCAGAAAGATGTGCTGATGGAAGAGATCGTCGCAAACTACCACGCTAACACCAAAGACGCTGAAGTCGTTCTGGTTGAAGGTCTGGTCCCGACACGTAAGCACCAGTTTGCCCAGTCTCTGAACTACGAAATCGCTAAAACGCTGAATGCGGAAATCGTCTTCGTTATGTCTCAGGGCACTGACACCCCGGAACAGCTGAAAGAGCGTATCGAACTGACCCGCAACAGCTTCGGCGGTGCCAAAAACACCAACATCACCGGCGTTATCGTTAACAAACTGAACGCACCGGTTGATGAACAGGGTCGTACTCGCCCGGATCTGTCCGAGATTTTCGACGACTCTTCCAAAGCTAAAGTAAACAATGTTGATCCGGCGAAGCTGCAAGAATCCAGCCCGCTGCCGGTTCTCGGCGCTGTGCCGTGGAGCTTTGACCTGATCGCGACTCGTGCGATCGATATGGCTCGCCACCTGAATGCGACCATCATCAACGAAGGCGACATCAATACTCGCCGCGTTAAATCCGTCACTTTCTGCGCACGCAGCATTCCGCACATGCTGGAGCACTTCCGTGCCGGTTCTCTGCTGGTGACTTCCGCAGACCGCCCTGACGTGCTGGTTGCCGCTTGCCTGGCTGCCATGAACGGCGTAGAAATCGGTGCCCTGCTGCTGACTGGCGGCTACGAAATGGACGCGCGCATTTCTAAACTGTGCGAACGTGCTTTCGCTACCGGCCTGCCGGTATTTATGGTGAACACCAACACCTGGCAGACTTCTCTGAGCCTGCAGAGCTTCAACCTGGAAGTTCCGGTTGACGATCACGAGCGTATCGAGAAAGTTCAGGAATACGTTGCTAACTACATCAACGCTGACTGGATCGATTCTCTGACTGCCACTTCTGAGCGCAGCCGTCGTCTGTCTCCGCCAGCGTTCCGTTATCAGCTGACTGAACTTGCGCGCAAAGCGGGCAAACGTATCGTTCTGCCGGAAGGTGACGAACCGCGTACCGTTAAAGCAGCCGCTATCTGTGCTGAACGTGGTATCGCAACTTGCGTACTGCTGGGTAATCCGGCAGAGATCAACCGTGTTGCAGCGTCTCAGGGTGTAGAACTGGGTGCAGGCATTGAAATCGTTGATCCAGAAGTGGTTCGCGAAAGCTATGTTGGTCGTCTGGTCGAACTGCGTAAGAACAAAGGCATGACCGAAACCGTTGCCCGCGAACAGCTGGAAGACAACGTGGTTCTCGGTACGCTGATGCTGGAACAGGATGAAGTTGATGGTCTGGTTTCCGGTGCAGTTCACACCACCGCAAACACCATCCGTCCGCCGCTGCAGCTGATCAAAACTGCACCGGGCAGCTCCCTGGTATCTTCCGTGTTCTTCATGCTGCTGCCGGAACAGGTTTACGTTTACGGTGACTGTGCGATCAACCCGGATCCGACCGCAGAACAGCTGGCAGAAATCGCGATTCAGTCCGCTGATTCCGCTGCGGCCTTCGGTATCGAACCGCGCGTTGCTATGCTCTCCTACTCCACCGGGACTTCTGGTGCTGGTAGCGACGTAGAAAAAGTTCGCGAAGCAACTCGTCTGGCGCAGGAAAAACGTCCTGACCTGATGATCGACGGTCCGCTGCAGTACGACGCTGCGGTAATGGCTGACGTTGCGAAATCCAAAGCGCCGAACTCTCCGGTTGCAGGTCGCGCTACCGTGTTCATCTTCCCGGATCTGAACACCGGTAACACCACCTACAAAGCGGTACAGCGTTCTGCCGACCTGATCTCCATCGGGCCGATGCTGCAGGGTATGCGCAAACCGGTTAACGACCTGTCCCGTGGCGCACTGGTTGACGATATCGTCTACACCATCGCGCTGACTGCGATTCAGTCTGCGCAGCAGCAGTAATCTCGTCATCATCCGCAGCTTTGCGCTGCGGATATCTGAACCGGAAATAGTCACTATTTCCGGTTTTTTATTCTCTTAATTTGCATTAATCCTTTCTGATTATCTTGCTTAACTGCGCTGCATCAATGAATTGCGCCATCTCAATTTGCATACTTACCACTTTGTTTTGTGCAAGGGAATATTTGCGCTATGTCCGCAATCACTGAATCTAAACCAACAAGAAGATGGGCAATGCCCGATACGTTGGTGATTATCTTTTTTGTTGCTATTTTAACCAGCCTTGCCACCTGGGTAGTTCCGGTGGGGATGTTTGACAGTCAGGAAGTGCAGTATCAGGTTGATGGTCAAACAAAAACTCGCAAAGTCGTAGATCCACACTCTTTTCGCATTCTGACTAACGAAGCAGGCGAACCTGAGTATCACCGCGTACAGCTGTTCACGACTGGCGATGAACGCCCGGGCCTGATGAACTTCCCGTTTGAAGGGTTAACCTCAGGATCGAAATACGGGACAGCCGTTGGCATCATCATGTTTATGCTGGTGATTGGCGGCGCGTTTGGCATTGTGATGCGTACAGGAACCATTGATAACGGTATCCTGGCGCTTATTCGCCATACCCGCGGAAATGAAATTCTCTTTATTCCTGCGCTCTTTATTCTGTTTTCACTTGGCGGCGCGGTATTTGGTATGGGAGAAGAGGCCGTCGCCTTTGCCATTATCATCGCACCGCTAATGGTCCGGCTGGGCTATGACAGTATTACCACCGTCCTGGTGACCTATATTGCCACGCAAATCGGTTTTGCCAGTTCGTGGATGAACCCGTTTTGTGTGGTCGTTGCTCAGGGGATTGCCGGCGTTCCGGTGCTTTCTGGCTCCGGATTGCGCATCGTGGTGTGGGTTATCGCCACTCTGATTGGCCTGATCTTTACCATGGTGTACGCCTCACGAGTGAAAAAGAATCCTCTTCTGTCACGCGTGCATGAGTCCGACCGCTTCTTTCGTGAAAAGCAGGCGGATGTTGAACAACGTCCGTTTACCTTTGGTGACTGGCTGGTATTGATTGTCCTGACCGCCGTAATGGTCTGGGTGATTTGGGGCGTGATCGTTAATGCCTGGTTTATTCCAGAAATTGCCAGCCAGTTCTTCACCATGGGTCTGGTGATTGGCATCATCGGCGTTGTTTTCCGCCTTAACGGCATGACGGTTAATACCATGGCTTCATCCTTTACCGAAGGGGCGCGAATGATGATCGCCCCTGCCCTGCTGGTGGGTTTCGCCAAAGGGATTTTGCTGCTGGTCGGTAATGGTGAAGCGGGTGATGCCAGCGTGTTAAATACCATCCTCAACAGCATTGCCAATGCCATTAGCGGTCTGGACAACGCGGTCGCGGCCTGGTTTATGTTGCTCTTCCAGGCGGTATTTAATTTCTTCGTGACGTCCGGTTCTGGTCAGGCGGCGTTAACCATGCCGTTACTGGCACCGCTTGGCGATCTGGTCGGTGTTAACCGTCAGGTTACCGTGCTGGCGTTCCAGTTTGGTGATGGCTTCAGCCACATCATTTACCCAACCTCAGCTTCGTTAATGGCGACGCTCGGTGTGTGCCGGGTGGACTTCCGTAACTGGCTGAAGGTGGGCGCGACCCTGCTTGGACTGCTGTTTATTATGTCCAGCGTCGTAGTGATCGGCGCTCAGTTGATGGGCTACCACTAAAAATGTTAAGAGCCGCAATTGCGGCTCTTTTTTCATTCTGCCGTTTCAGTCTCTACGGCTTCATTTTTGGCATTGCGCTTCATCCACAACGCCAGCGCTTTCAGCGAGTCTGGAGTGAACTCATCGCAGCGTGCGGTGATTTCTTCCGGCGTCAACCAGCAAACTTCACTGACTTCATCTTCCTGTAGGGCGAAGGGACCGTGAGAGACGCAACTGAACAACGCGCCCCAGACACGGCAATTTTTATCTTCGAAATAGAACTGCCCGTGCTCGGCAAAGGGGACACCGGCAATGCCCAACTCTTCTTCCGCTTCGCGACGCGCGGATTCCAGCAGTTGCTCATCGGCCTGGACCACACCGCCTGCGGTCGCATCTAACATGCCGGGTAAAAAGTCTTTTGTCTCGGTACGACGCTGGACCAGAATTTTGCCCATGCCATCATGCACGACGATGTAAGTTGCACGATGACGCAGACACTGTGCCCGCATTTGTTCCCGGCTGGCTTGTGCAATGACTTCGTTCTCTTCATTGACAATATCCACCCATTCAGTACTTGCCAAACGACGCTGTTCCATTATCAGGAAACCTTCTTTTTCTGGCGCTCTTACGGCGCATTTTGAGTTGTGGGTAAATTACGGATTAATCGCGACCTGCGCAATGATACTTTGATCATTGAGTGCGATTACACTAAGTACGTCATTATCCAGCATGCCATAACTCGCCGGATGACCGCCTTTCGGAATACTCACCGAGCCGGGGTTGAAGTGGAAAATCTCCCCCCGCTGTTCTGCCACTGGCAGATGGGTATGACCGTACACCAGCACATCGTTCTGGTTTAAAGCAGGTAGGTTTTCCGGGCCAAAAAGATGACCATGCGTCAAAAACAGACGTTGTTTTTCCAGTAATACCTGTTGCCACGGCGCGGTTATCGGGAAATGCAAAAGCATTTGATCCACTTCGCTGTCGCAGTTGCCGCGCACAGCGATAACCTTATGTGCCACTTCATTAAGCCGTTCAGCGACTTTGGCTGGCGCGTAACCCTCCGGTAAAGCATTACGCGGGCCGTGATTCAACACGTCGCCAAGGATCACCAGCCACTGGGCACCGCTTTGGGCAAACAACTCCAGAACACGTTCCGTCGCCGGTAACGACCCATGAATGTCCGATGCAAACATCAGTTTCATCACTCACTCCTCGTCGAAAAAACGTAAGCTATGATACTGGATTCTTTCGTTGCTATCAGCCAGATTGCTTCGCCGAAAGAGCAATAAAACGCTGGACAGACGCTCGCTGCCACTGGAATGTCGCATAATCCACCAGGCGTTCCGGCACCTCATCGCCATGTAGTACCAGGCGGTTAATCATTAGCGCCAGATCAGTATCAGCAATGCACCATTCACCAAATAAATTCGGCCGCCCCAGTGCTAACAAATGTTCTGCCATCGCGAACAGTTTCTCTGCACTGGCTTTTCCCTCGGCCGTTAGTGGCGCTTTTTTCGCCCCCGCAAAGACAACATCCGTCGGACGCTCTTCGCGGATGGGCATCAGATCGCTGCGCAACCAGGCCTGAATCTGTCGTGCACGCGCACGATTTTCTAAATCAAGCGGATAAATACGTTCCCAGGTCGGTGGCGCAAATTGATCTTCCAGATACTCCGCAATGGCAGAAGATTCACTCAACTCAAAATCATCAATTTGTAATAACGGCACACGGCGTGTCTGACCGTAACCTTGCCACGTCGGCTGCAAATGTTCACCGCTGTCGAGGTCGATGGTCTTGATATGAAACGACAGGCCTTTTTCCTGCAACGCCACCCAGGCGGATAACACATAAGGGGAGAAAAAATGGGCATCTGACCAAAGCGTGATAGCGGGTTTACTCATTATGTCCTCGGCAATAAAGGGGGCTGGCTATCAAACTATAGAGCCTTTTTGTCACTGTCACGTGACGAATACTCACGCAAGTCGCCGCGCTTTCTATACTTGTGGTGTTCAGATGATTAGACAACCGGAGCTGCAATGATCGATCTCTATTTCGCCCCGACACCAAATGGTCACAAAATTACGCTGTTTCTCGAAGAAGCAGGGCTGGATTATCGCTTGATTAAGGTAGACCTGGGGAAAGGCGGTCAGTTTCGCCCGGAATTTTTGCACATTTCGCCTAACAACAAAATTCCGGCAATTGTTGATCATTCTCCAGCCGATGGCGGCGAACCGCTAAGCCTCTTTGAGTCTGGTGCCATTTTGTTGTATCTGGCTGAGAAAACAGGACTCTTTTTGAGTCATGAAACGCGTGAGCGCGCCGCCACATTACAGTGGTTATTCTGGCAGGTAGGCGGACTGGGGCCGATGCTTGGGCAAAATCATCATTTTAATCACGCAGCCCCCCAAACCATTCCTTACGCTATTGAACGTTATCAGGTTGAAACTCAGCGTCTGTACCATGTACTGAACAAGCGGCTGGAAAACTCGCCCTGGCTGGGTGGCGAGAACTACAGCATTGCGGATATTGCCTGCTGGCCGTGGGTTAATGCCTGGAGTCGCCAGCGAATTGACCTCGCAATGTATCCGGCAGTCAAGAACTGGCATGAGCGGATCCGTTCGCGCCCTGCCACCGGGCAGGCACTGCTAAAAGCACAACTCGGTGATGAGCGTTCGGATGGTTAACAGAAACAGGTTCTCGTGTATTATTTCATCCTAAGTAAAACAACGGAGAACCTGCAATGGCACAACCTGCCGCTATTATTCGTATAAAGAACCTTCGTTTACGTACGTTTATCGGAATTAAGGAAGAAGAAATTAACAACCGTCAGGATATTGTTATCAATGTGACGATCCACTACCCCGCCGATAAAGCGCGCACCAGCGAAGATATCAACGATGCGCTGAATTATCGCACCGTAACGAAAAACATTATTCAGCATGTAGAGAATAACCGTTTCTCTTTGCTGGAAAAATTAACTCAGGATGTGCTCGATATCGCACGTGAACATCACTGGGTGACGTATGCTGAAGTGGAGATCGATAAACTGCACGCGCTGCGCTACGCCGATTCGGTATCCATGACCTTAAGCTGGCAGCGTTAACCGCCATATCGGGAGGCTGCATGAAGATAGTGATCACCGGAGGGACGGGATTAATTGGTCGCCATTTGATTCCGCGTTTGCTGGATCTGGGCCATCAAATCACGGTAGTGACGCGTAACCCGCAGAAAGCCAGTTCCGTTCTCGGCCCTCGGGTGACACTATGGCAAGGGCTTGCCGATCAAAGTAACCTCAACGGCGTTGATGCGGTAATCAACCTGGCCGGAGAGCCGATTGCTGATAAACGCTGGACTCACGAGCAAAAAGAGCGTCTCTGCCAAAGCCGCTGGAATATCACGCAAAAACTGGTCGATTTGATTAATGCCAGCGACACGCCGCCGTCGGTACTCATTTCCGGCTCGGCAACGGGCTATTATGGCGACTTAGGTGAAGTGGTGGTTACCGAAGAGGAACCGCCGCATAACGAATTTACCCATAAACTCTGCGCCCGCTGGGAAGAAATTGCCTGTCGGGCACAAAGTGACAAAACGCGAGTGTGCCTGCTGCGTACCGGCGTAGTGCTGGCACCGGATGGCGGTATTCTCGGTAAAATGCTGCCGCCGTTTCGTCTTGGCCTGGGCGGGCCGATTGGCTCCGGTCGGCAGTATCTGGCCTGGATTCATATTGATGATATGGTCAACGGCATTCTCTGGCTGCTGGATAACGAGCTGCGTGGACCATTTAATATGGTTTCGCCCTACCCGGTACGCAATGAACAATTTGCCCATGCGCTCGGTCATGCGCTGCATCGCCCGGCCATTTTGCGCGTCCCCGCGACCGCCATTCGACTGTTAATGGGCGAATCTTCAGTACTGGTATTAGGTGGACAACGCGCGCTGCCTAAACGGCTGGAAGAAGCGGGTTTTGCGTTTCGCTGGTACGATTTAGAAGAGGCGCTGGCGGATGTCGTTCGCTGATGTGGTTTATTGCAAACATCCGCCAGTTAACTCCCGGTGTTACAGGGTTAGTGGCTTTGCGCGATAAGATCGTCTGGCGAAAGTCGGGTCAGCGTCAGGATGACTTCGTAGTCAAATCCTTTTTCCAGCATCTCCTGAGCAATACGCAGGGCTTCTTCGTGTTTGCCCTGCATTGCGCCTTCTTCACGTAATCTGTCAGCAATGGTCATCAGTTTCTCCTTTTCTTGTGGTGCGCGTTCCGCTATCTCACCAATAAATGCACGGAAACGCTGGGCATCCCCCGTTTGTAATACGTAATTAAACAGGGCTTTTAGCTGTCTGTCATTAGTGTTCCCTGTAACTAGCAGCGAAACAATATGGTCGACTAATCCCAACAGATCGCGCTGACGAATATGTTTCTGAATTAACTCCAACAGCGCCATTTTGCGATGTTGCATAATCTCGTCATCCGGCACCACGGTAATATCCACCAGCGGAAAAGCCGATGAATAAATTTTGCGGGCTATAGCAGGCTCGGCAAATTCATCAAGCCAGCAGAGTGAATAAGGATAAGGACTTCTGCAACCATGATAAAACAGCATCGGGATCACCAATGGAAGCTCTTTATAGCCCGCATCAAGATGGTTTTGCATTGCCGCAATGGAATAACGCATCATGCGAAAAGCCATTAATTCTTCCGGCTTACTTTGGTGCTCTATCACTACATAAATATAACCCACTCCCTCCTGCGTTTTCACAGACCACAAGAGGTCGGAATAATATTGCCGCAGGTCGTCATCAATAAAACTGTTTGGTTCCAGTTTAAGCGTCGTTAAATCACACAGTTTGCGCAGCGGCGCGGGAAGATGAATATCAATAAAATCCCGCGCGGTGTCTGGATGGCGTAAAAAAGATTTAAATACCGCATCATGCGGCGTGGAAGTTGTCGATATTGTCATGGCGTTCCGTCACCCCTCAAATTTAAGATGACGCGACAATAACCACGATTAACACCCAATGCAGCAGGCAGTTTTTATCTTTGGACAGCGAATTCAGAAGTATTTTTAGCGGACTGCAACTTTTACATTTCAGCGGAAGCTGACTCGCAAATTCCCCATGAAAATACTCCGGCAGCGTTAGCCACCGGAGAGGAAATTATTTCAGCGATCCCTTAAGGAACTGTTGCAGACGAGGGCTTTGCGGGTTGCCAAATAACTGCTCCGGCGCGCCCTCTTCTTCTATTTTCCCCTGATGGAGGAAAATGACATGAGTAGAAACATGGCGAGCAAAGCCCATTTCGTGAGTCACTACCACCATGGTTTTCCCCTCTTCTGCCAGTTGCTGCATAATACGCAACACTTCGCCTACCAGTTCAGGATCGAGCGCCGAGGTAGGTTCATCAAACAGTAAAACTTCCGGTTCCATCGCCAGCGCCCGCGCGATAGAAACACGCTGTTGCTGACCGCCGGAAAGATGCACCGGATATTTCCCCTGCGCACGTTCGTCTATCCCGACTTTTGCCAGATACTTGACCGCCCGCTCGCGCGCTTCCTGCTTGCTCAGGCCCAACACCTGAATCGGCGCTTCCATGACGTTTTCCAGCACCGTCATATGGCTCCAGAGATTGAAGTGCTGGAATACCATCGTCAGGCGTGTGCGCAGTAAGCGCAGTTGATTTTTATCGGCGACTTTGAGTTGACCGTCTTTGTCGCGCACCAGATTGATCGTCTGGCCATTGACCACGATCGACCCTTCACTCGGTTTTTCGAGGAAGTTAATGCAGCGCAGAAAGGTACTTTTCCCCGATCCCGACGATCCGATGATGCTTATTACATCTCCGGCATTCGCTTGCAGTGAGACCCCTTTCAGCACTTCATGTTCGCCGTAGCGTTTGTGCAAATCGATAACGTTTAATTTATTCTCGGACATCGTATTCTCAGTGCGTTGAAGACGGTTTCACATGCTGCAACCAGCGTTTTTCCGCTCTGCGAAAGAGGCTGATCAGGACATAAGAGATGATTAAATAGAGCACCGCGGCAATGCCGAAGGCGGTAAAAGGTTGATACGTGGCGGCGTTAATATCGCGGGCTATTTTCAGCAGATCCGGCACAGTGGCCGTAAACGCCAGCGCAGTAGAGTGCAGCATCAGGATCACTTCGTTGCTGTATGCCGGTAACGCAATACGCAGCGCAGAAGGCAAAATAATGCAACGATACATTTTAAAAGTCGAGAAGCCATAGGCTCTGGCGGCTTCAATTTCCCCATGCGGAACCGAACGTATTGCCCCAGCAAAAATCTCGGTAGTGTAAGCGCAGGTGTTAAGCGTCAGCGCCAGCACGGTACAGTTCAGGCCACTGCGGAAGAAAGCGTTAAGGAATTCGGTTCCCTTAACAATCTCCAGCGTGTACATGCCGGAATAGAACACCAGCAACTGAACATACAGCGGCGTACCGCGAAAAATATAGGTAAATAACCAGATTGGAAACTGGATGTATTTATTACTGGAGACACGACCAATCGCCAGAAACAGCGCCAGGACTCCGCCTATCACTACCGACAAAATAAGCAGCCACAGAGTGATCGCCACACCAGTAAAGCGATAACCGTCGGTCCACAGCAGCGGTTTCCAGTATTCATGTAAGATCTCGATCACAGGTCAGCCCTCTTCACACCCACGGAGTAGCGGCGCTCAAGGAACAGCAGCACACCATTGGAAACAGTGGTGAAAACCAGGTAAATCACGCCACAGACGATGGCGAAATAGAACGGTTCCCAGGTACTTTTGCCTGCCAGTTGGGTGGCTTTGACCACATCTTCCAGGCCGAGTAACGAAACCAGTGCGGTAGATTTGAGGATCACCTGCCAGTTGTTGCCAATGCCTGGCAGGGCGTAACGCATCATCGCCGGAAACATGATCCGCCGAAACACTTGCCCACGAGTAAAACCGAACGCCGTCGCCGCCTCTATATGCCCTTTCGGCACTGCCATAAACGCGCCACGGAACGTTTCGGTGAAGTAAGCACCGTAGATAAAACCGAGAGTGATAATACCTGCGACCATCGGATCAATATCAATCTGCCCGACGCCCATCGCCTCCGTCACCGTGTTTAGTGCAATCTGCAAACCGTAGAAAATCAGCAGCATTAACACCAAGTCCGGCACGCCACGAATCAGCGTGGTGTAGCCTTCGAAAATAAGGCCCGAAAGCCGATTTTGCGAGAGCTTACCGCCAGCGCCAATTAAACCGATGATTACAGCGAGCACTACAGAGCTGATAGCCAGCTCCAGCGTGACGAGCGCACCCTGTAAAATAACACCTGAAAATCCATACAACATGCAGCCTGTCCTGTCGTGTGTGGTGAATTACCGCCTCTTGTCTCCCTCCGGTTACCCGAAGGGAGCGGGCTTTCTTTCACCGATGGCGATTAACCACCATAAACATCAAAATCGAAGTACTTTTTCGCTAATTTCTCGTAAGTACCGTCAGCGCGCATTTCGGCAAAGGCTTTGTTCAGTGCCTCGCGCAGTTCGTTATCTTCTTTACGCAGGCCCATGCCGGTCCCTACGCCAAACAGTTTTTCATCTTTAACAGACGGGCCACCGAATTTGTAATCTTTACCGACGGGTTGTTTGAGGAAACCTTCGCTGGCTGCGACCTCATCCTGGAACGCGGCATCAATACGTCCGGCAGTCAGGTCAGAATAAATGTTGTCCTGCCCCTGATACGAGACGATTTCAATGCCTTTTGGTGCCCAGTGTTCGTTACCGAACGTCTCCTGGGTGGTGCCCTGCAATACGCCTACCCGCTTGCCTTTCAGCGATTCGACTGTCGGCTGAATGTCGGAGTTTTTCGCCACCACCAGACGAGAATCGGCTGCGTACAGTTTGTCGGTGAAGGCTATTTCTTGCTGACGTTTTTCCGTAATGGAAAGCGATGACATGATGGCGTCAATCTTCTTCGCTTTTAAGGACGGGATTAACGCATCCAGTGGGTTTTCGACAAACGTACATTGCGTATTGATGCGTTTGCACAACTCCTTTGCCAGATCGATATCGAAGCCAACCAGTTCACCTTGTGAATTTTTTGATTCAAATGGCGCATAGGTCGGATCGGTACCGATGCGGATGTTTTGCGGAATCGCAGCAAACGCCACAGTTGCGCTGGAGAAGGCCAGAACCAGAGAGAGCGATAGCACCAGTTTTTTCATAATGTCCTCAACTGACAGTCTTTTTATAGGGAATATTTACAGGTTTGTTACACTTATCGTGCCATAAAATTGACCATCAAGGCAAAATATCCCGCCCCGTTAGACGTATTATTTTTCATTAAAAATGCTTAAGTATGCATTTCAATGCACCACGATAGTGCAACAAACCTGGCGTGCACCATGATGATCATTCCATCAGGTACAGCTTCCCTGCGACGTATCAGTCACCGTAGACATTAAAGTCAAAATACTTTTTCGCCATCTTGTCGTAGGTGCCGTCCTGACGCAGCTCGCCAAGCGCCTTATTGAAGGCAGCCGTCAGTTCCGCATCATCTTTACGTAGCCCTACACCGGTGCCGTCACCGAAGTATTTTTTGTCTTTCACTGATGAGCCAGCAAAGGCGAACTCTTTACCAGCAGGTTGCTTGAGGAATCCTTCGCTGGCCGCCACTTCATCCTGCAGTGCGGCATCCAGACGTCCTGCAGCCAGATCGGAATAGACCAAATCCTGGTTGGCATAGGCCACCACATCCACACCTTTGCTACGCCAGGTCTCGTTAGCGTAAGCTTCCTGGGTTGATCCCTGCAGCACACCCACATGTTTACCTTTCAGTGAATCCAGCGTTGGCTGAATCGGCGAACCTTTGGCGGCAATCAAACGAGAATCTGCGGCGTACAACTTGTCGGAGAAAGCAATCTCCTGCTGACGTTTATCGGTAATGGAGAGCGACGAAATAATGGCGTCGATTTTTCTCGCTTTCAGTGAGGGGATCAGCGCGTCAAAGTCACTGGCAACCCAGGTACATTTCACCTGCATCCGTTTGCACATCTCGTTACCGAGATCGATATCAAAGCCAACAAAGTCACCTTTGGCATCTTTCGATGAGAACGGCGCATAGGTGGTATCGGTTCCGATACGTACCGTCTCCGGTAGCGCCGCATAGCTGGAAGCCGCTGCGGAGAGACCGACTAACAAAGACAGAGCGAGAATCGACTTCTTCATACATAACCCTCAAGTGAAAATGGCTTTTTTATGTTGTGTATTGTGTTGTGTGTTTGCAGGCTCTTTCATGCAGGTCTTATGCCATCTTTACGACAACAGTAACATTCAACGTTAAATATGTTAACAAGACGTTGCATTATTGTCCTAAAGTTGAAGATAGCAGGTATAGCGGTTGAATCGCAGCGTTTCGATTGAATGGCAGAAACAAAATGTCGAGGATTTGATCGCGGTTGCAAAATTGCCCTGAAACAGGGCAACAATGAGGTTATGCGCCCTGCCAGCGGGCAAAGAGATCTTCAGGAAGCGTTATGGCGAACTGATCGAGTACACGGTTAACCGTCTGATTTATCACATCATCAAGGGATTGCGGGCGATGATAAAACGCCGGAACGGGAGGCATAATCACCGCACCGATTTCTGCTGCCTGCGTCATTAAACGCAGATGGCCTAAGTGCAATGGTGTTTCACGCACGCAGAGCACCAGCGGGCGACGCTCTTTCAGCACAACATCTGCCGCACGGGTCAGTAAGCCATCAGTATAGCTATGGACAATGCCGGACAGGGTTTTGATTGAACAGGGTAAAATCACCATCCCCAGTGTCTGGAAAGAACCGGAAGAAATGCTGGCAGCAATATCGCGCGCATCGTGCGTCACATCGGCTAATGCCTGCACTTCGCGCAGGGAAAAATCCGTTTCGAGGGATAAGGTCTGGCGCGCTGCCTGGCTCATCACCAGATGCGTTTCAACATCTGCGACATCGCGCAGAACCTGTAATAAGCGCACGCCATAAATCGCGCCGCTGGCACCGCTGATGCCCACAATAAGTCGTTTCATAAATAGTTGCCCTGTCAGACTTGCAGGCAGACTTTGCAGGATTTCGGCGGGAGTTGCAAGTCAGGGTGCCAGACCGGCACCCTGAGCGAAGGCATCATCCTTCGTTATGCATTTCGAGATTTTCCACTTCGTTCTGACGTTGCACGGCTTTGGCGTCGTCATTACGTAAAGTATCGAGGAAATCGAGGTAGCCCTGATCAACATCTTTGGTGACGTAGACGCCGTTGAACACCGAGCATTCAAACTGCTGGATATCCGGGTTTTCAGCGCGAACGGCTTCGATCAAATCGTTCAGATCCTGGAAAATCAACCCGTCAGCACCGATGATCTGGCGAATTTCATCTACTTCACGACCGTGAGCGATAAGCTCCGTAGCGCTCGGCATATCGATACCGTAAACGTTCGGGAAGCGAATTTCCGGTGCCGCAGAAGCGAGATACACTTTCTTCGCTCCGGCTTCGCGTGCCATCTCGATAATCTGCTCAGAAGTGGTGCCACGGACGATGGAGTCGTCGACCAGCAGGACGTTTTTATCGCGGAACTCGGCGCGGTTGGCGTTCAGTTTACGGCGCACGGACTTACGACGCAGCTGCTGACCCGGCATGATGAAGGTACGGCCTACATAGCGGTTTTTAACGAAGCCCTGACGGTACGGTTTGCCCAGAATACGAGCAATTTCCAGCGCGATATCACACGAGGTTTCCGGGATCGGGATCACCACGTCGATATCCAGATCTTCCCATTCGCGGGCAATTTTCTCGCCCAGCTTCGTGCCCATATTCACACGCGCGCTGTAAACGGAAATTTTGTCGATGAACGAGTCCGGGCGAGCAAAGTATACATACTCAAACAGGCACGGATTGCTGACCGGATTGTCAGCACATTGACGGGTAAACAACTGCCCTTCTTCAGTGATGTAAATCGCTTCGCCAGGCGCGACGTCACGCAGGAAATCAAAGCCCAGCGTATCGAGCGCAACGCTTTCGGAAGCGACCATATATTCTGTGCGGTTCTCGTCAATATCACGTTTTCCCAGTACGAGCGGACGAATACCGTTAGGATCGCGGAAAGCAACCATACCGTGGCCGATAATCATCGCCACACAGGCATACGCGCCGCGGATTAAGCGGTTTGTAGCAGCGATGGCGGCGAAAATGTTGTCGGCTTCCAGCGGGTAGTGGCGGAAGTTGTCCAGCTCGCTGGCGAAGATATTAAGGAGAATTTCCGAGTCGGAAGTGGTGTTGATGTGGCGGCGTTTTTCTTCAAACAGTTTTTTACGCAACTCGTGAGCGTTGGTCAGATTGCCGTTGTGGGCAAGCGTAATGCCATACGGAGAGTTAACGTAAAACGGCTGCGCTTCAGAGGCGCTGGAGCTGCCAGCCGTAGGGTAACGCACATGACCAATGCCCATATTGCCCTGCAAACGCTGCATATGGCGAGCTTCAAATACATCGCTCACCAGCCCGTTCGCTTTACGCAAACGGAAGCAGTTATTGGCATCTATGGTGATGATGCCGGCGGCATCCTGACCGCGATGCTGAAGCACCGTTAAGGCATCATAAATCGACTGGTTAACCGGCATAACACCGGCGATACCGACAATACCGCACATACGTCTTTTTCCTCGTTAAGCCACATCTCAGAGCACTTACGCTCTGGGCAAGAAACTTGACGAGCTTTGCAGATAATCAAAAAACCATCTGATGATAAAACTGAACTGCGGGATCAGCTGTGATTTGCTCCAGTCTTCGCTTTTCGACACCCCGGTAAAGGAGTCGAGAAAGAAGAGAATGGCGGCAACAATCAACACACCGCGCAACGCACCGAAACAGACGCCCAGCACCCGATCGGTGCCTGACAACCCCGTTTTCTCTACCAACTGGCCTATCACGAAGTTCACGATAGCACCAACGATCAGGGTAGCGATAAACAGTACCGCGATGGCAATCCCATTTCGAACCAGTTCGTCTTCAAAGCCCGTAAACCAGACTGACAGGTAAGTGTAGTAATGACTGGCAACAAAGAAAGCACAACCCCATGTCACCAGCGATAACGCTTCACGAACAAAGCCGCGGATCAGGCTAACCAGAGAGGAAAAAGCAATCACCGCGATTATGGCGTAATCAATCCAGACCATATGTGTCCCACGATTTTACGCCCTGTCATCCTGTTCGGGGCGCATTCTAACAGAAAAAGAAAACGTTTGCGTAGGGATTTCCTTCCCACGCATCAATAAAAATGGCGCTGAAAAAATATTCAACGCCATCGACTTTTTATGCCTTTGCGGCATCGGGCAATGCGTGTCGGATGCGGCGTGAACACCTTATTCGACCTACGGTTCTCCCCCTGCGCAGGCCTGATAAGACGCGCCAGCGTCGCATCAGGCAAGACCGTATTAATTCGGCGTATAGCCCATTACCACGCCACTTAAGCCAGAAAGTTGCTTCAACTCACCCAGCGAACCTTTCAGCTTATCTTTCGAGGCATCTGGCCCAACCAGAATACGGGTAATTTTACCCTGCACTGGCGTGGATGGCGACGTATAAACCCGATAACCGGCACCGCGCAGCTTACCGACAATCTCATTCACTTTATCGGCATTTTTCAGTGCGCCCAGTTGTACAACATAGGCTTTACCCGTTGGCGCTGCTTTTTCTTCCACGACCGGCTTCGGCGCAGGTGGTGCTTCAACCTTCGGCTTAGGCGGCTCCACCGGTTTCGGCTTCGGTGGGACGACCGGTGCAGGTTCCGGTTCAAACTCGGTGTTATTGGCGGCAATAGTGGCCGGATCGAGCGACGGTGCTGCGGCATCACCAGCCCGCACCTCTTCCGCTGCGCCTTCCGGCGGCTGCGTCGGCAACGCCTGGGTGGCGGCTGGCATCATATCAGGCTCATCGCGATCGCCCGCTTTTGGTACCAGCGGGATAGCCGCAAACTCATCCTGATAATGTTTTTTCTGCCCGTCCAGCAGCCCTGGAAGTACAATCACCCCCAGCGCCACCAGCACGATCGTGCCCACTAACCGATTCTGAAACTTACTTGCCACCGCTTCTCCTCGCGTCAATCACTTCCATGACATGTGCGACCGTGTGGAACGAACCACACACCAGCACGGTATCTTCCGCTTTAGCGTCCGCCATTGCGGCATCCCATGCCTGCGCCACGCTATCAAATGATTTGCCGTTACCCAAATGCTCAAGCAGTTGTTCTGCCGTGGCACCGCGCGGCCCTTCCAGTGGCGCACAATACCAGTCATCAACCACGCTTTTCAACCAGGCCAGAGTTCCGGCAATATCTTTATCATGTAGCATACCGATAACCGCCAGCACGCGCCCGTTTTTCGGTAGCGCTTTCATACGCCCGGTGAGATATTCCGCCGCATGTGGATTATGCGCGACATCAAAAATAACGCGTGGTGACTCGCTCACAATCTGGAAACGTCCCGGCAAAATTGCGCTGGCAATCCCGTCGCGAATGGCAGTTTCACTGACCTCCAGCCCGCTGGCACGCAGTGCCGCCAGCGCCGTTGCGGCATTCGGTTGCGGGACAAGCGGCAACGGCAGATTTTCCAGCGTGCCGTGAGCATCGCTAAACGTCCAGTCATGATCGGTGACGGAATAGTTCCACTCAACGCCCCGACGTTGTAGCAGTGCACCTTTTTCCTGCGCCACATCAGCAATGGTAGAAGGCATTTCCGGCTCACCGACAATTGCCGGTTTTTCGCTGCGGAAGATGCCTGCTTTCTCGCGACCAATGCTTTCGCGATCTGGCCCCAGCCAGTCGGTATGATCCAGCGCAATGCTGGTTACTACCGCGACATCGGCATCGACAATATTGGTTGCGTCCAGACGACCGCCCAGCCCTACTTCCAGAATCACCACGTCAAGTTGTGCCTGCTTGAACAGCCACAACGCCGACAGCGTACCGTACTCGAAATAGGTCAGGGAAATATCACCGCGTGCCGATTCAATCTCCGCAAAAGAGGCGGTGTGGGCCGATTCCGGCAATTCCTGACCCTGCACACGTACGCGCTCGGTATAACGTACCAGATGCGGTGAACTGTAGACGCCCACTTTGTACCCTGCCGCCATCAGAATCGACTCCAGCGTACGGCAGGTGGTGCCTTTGCCATTCGTACCCGCAACGGTAAACACAAATGGCGCTGGTTTCAGAATGCCAAGACGCGCCGCGACCTGGCTCACGCGCTCAAGGCCGAGATCGATAGTTTTACTGTGCAGGTTTTCCAGATAAGAAAGCCACGAAGCCAGAGGCGACGCGGCTTGAGGAGTGCGTTTGATAATCATGGTATCCGCTGATTCGTTACGGTGAGAATAGCAAAAGGGCAGAGCCAGTGGCCCTGCCCTTATCAGTTATCAGGCCTCAGGTTCCTGATCTGGTACCGGTGGCACCACTACGCCTTCACGCGGCGCTTCAGGATTCGGCGCTGGCAGATTCATCAACTTCGCCAGAATACTCGCCAGTTTCAGGCGCATTTCCGGACGACGGACGATCATGTCGATGGCGCCTTTCTCGATCAGGAATTCACTGCGCTGGAATCCTGGCGGCAGTTTTTCGCGAACGGTTTGTTCGATAACACGCGGACCGGCAAAGCCGATTAACGCTTTCGGTTCAGCGATGTTGAGATCGCCCAGCATGGCGAAACTTGCAGAAACACCACCCATGGTCGGGTCGGTCAGCACGGAGATGTACGGCAAACCGCGCTCCTGCATTTTTGCCAGCGCCGCAGAGGTTTTCGCCATCTGCATCAGCGACATCAGTGCTTCCTGCATACGTGCGCCACCAGAGGCGGAGAAGCAGATCAGTGGGCAGTTATCTTCCAGCGCCTGCTCAACGGCACGCACGAAACGTGCACCTACCACAGACCCCATGGAACCGCCCATAAAGGCGAACTCGAATGCCGCAGCGACAACTGGCATTCCATACAGGGTGCCTTTCATCACCACCAGCGCATCTTTTTCGCCGGTTTCTTTCTGCGCAGATGCCAGACGGTCTTTATACTTCTTGGAGTCACGAAACTTCAGCACATCTTTCGGCTCAAGCTCGCTACCCAGCTCCACAAGGCTTCCTTCATCTAACAGGCTATGCAGGCGATTACGCGCTGTCATACGCATGTGATGGTCACACTTCGGACAGACCTCAAGATTACGTTCCAGCTCAGCGCGGTATAAAACCTGACCGCAGCTATCACACTTAGTCCACACCCCTTCAGGAATGCTCGCCTTGCGGGTGGGAGTAATGTTGCTTTTAATTCGTTCAATCCAGCTCATTAGGGACCTTTCTGTCTGAACCTGGTTCGATGCCAGTTTTATCTTTGGGGACGCATAATGCCATTTTTGCCCCCAACAGACCATGAATGTTGCACATTAAAACATAACAGCCCGAAACTTTGGATAAAAAAGTGGTCGAACCGCGGAGTTACTTTTTATTTTGCGGCGCGTGCCGCAGCGCGTTTGTGGCGAATAAATTCGAAAACACCTGGCAATATTGAAACAAAAATAATGCCAACAATCATCAGTTTAAGGTTGCTCTGAATGAAGGGGAGCGTTCCGAAGAAATAACCCGCGTAGGTAAAAATCAGTACCCATAGCAACGCGCCGATGACGTTAAAAGCGGCGAAATGACGATACGACATGTGGCCCATTCCCGCAACGAACGGCGCGAACGTTCTGACGATCGGTACAAAACGGGCGAGAATAATCGTTTTGCCGCCATGTCTCTCGTAAAACTGATGAGTCTTATCAAGATAACTGCGACGAAAGATTTTCGAATCCGGATTACTGAACAGTTTGTCACCAAATAACCGTCCAATGGTGTAGTTCACTGCGTCACCGACAATAGCGGCAATCAACATCAGCACGACCATCATATGGACATTGAGATCGTTAGTTTCCAGTGACGCCAATGCACCTGCAACAAACAGCAACGAATCACCAGGCAGGAATGGAGTTACCACCAGCCCCGTTTCACAGAACAAAATTAAGAACAAAATGGCATAAACCCAGACGCCATACTCCGCGACCAGTTCTGCCAGATGCACGTCAATGTGCAGGATAAAATCGATGAGGAAATAAATCAGGTCCATATTAGCCTATGCCTTGTACTCGTCATCTTTCAGGCTGTAACTACGTTGGCTACAGCCTGAAATGTTCCGAGCATTATTCTTGTTAGTCCGCCAGAAATAGCGGGCCCATTGGCGGTTTTGGAAGATCATACCGGTCAGGGTAATCCACCGCGACCAGATACAGCCCTTCCGCTTTTGCCGTTGCTGCCGCCAGCGTTCTGTCCTTTGCCGCCAGCAACTCTGCTATCCAGCTCTCCGGCTGGTTGTGGGCACCGACTTCCATCAGGCTGCCGACAATATTCCTGACCATATGATGTACAAAGGCATTCGCTTTGATATCTACCACCACATAAGGACCGTGACGCGTGACATTAATATGCATAACGTTGCGCCACGGGGTTCGGGACTGGCACTGCACCGCACGGAACGAGGTGAAATCATTCTCGCCCAGCAAGCATTGCGCAGCCCGATGCATCCGTTCAGCGTCCAGCGGTTCGTAAAAATGGGTTACCCCTTTACTCAGTACCGCCGGGCGCAGCCGATGATTGTAGATGATGTAGCGATAACGGCGAGCCGTGGCGCTAAATCGGGCATGAAAATCATCAGGTACAGCTTTAACCCAACGCACGGCGATGTCACCAGGTAAATTCGCATTTACGCCCAACGTCCACGCAGCGTCTTTGCGCTGCGCGGTCGTTTCGAAATGCACAACCTGCCCGGTGCCGTGTACACCTGCGTCAGTACGCCCGGCGCAGAAGACGGTGATCGGTTCGTTCGCCACCTGGGAGAGCGCCTTTTCCAGCTTCTCCTGCACACTGCGGACTTCGTTCTGCCGTTGCCAGCCGTAATACTTACTGCCGTCGTACTCAATGCCCAGCGCAATTTTATAAACTGGCGGTTGTTGCTGGTCGGACATTAGTACAGATACTCCTGCACCAGTTTCTCGGCGATTTTTACTGCCATCAGCGCGCCGCCAAAGCGAACGTTATCGGCCACCGACCAGAACTGGACTTGCTCCGGCATACCGTAGTCATTACGTACGCAGCCAACGGAAAGATGCGGCGTACCAGAAGCATCCCCCACCTGAGTCGGGAATTCGTTCTCTTCAGAGAGCACAATATCTTCGCCCTGAGCAAACGCATCACGCGCTTCTTCTGCCGCCAGCGGACGCAGTGCTTCAAAGTTGACCATCTGGGCATGACCATAGAATACCGGTGCCTGGACGACGCTTGCCGAAATCATCAGCCCTTCGTCCTGCAGGATTTTGCGTACTTCGTCAACGATACGACGTTCTTCACGCACGCTACCTTCGCTATCCGGCAGTAACGGCAGCATATTGAATGCCAGCTGACGCCCGAAGAAATCTTCTTCGTCAATCGGAATGCCATTGAGTAATTTCGCACTCTGCCCCGCTAACGCATCGACCGCTTTTTTGCCCTGGGCGGAGGCTGAAATCAGGCTGGTAACGCTGATACGCGACAAACCGCCCTGATCGATTAACGGTTTCAGTGCCGCCAGCAGTTGGCTGGTCAGACTGTCCGGTACGGCGATGACATTCCGGTTGCGGTAATCGGTCAGTACAAACGGGTTTACTTCCGGCACCACCAGCGGTACGTCAGGTTCGAGAGCAAACAATCCGCTGCTGTCGATCACCAGACAACCTGAGTTGGTCGCTTCTTCAACCCAGGCAGCGGTAGCTTCTTTGCCTGCGACAAAAAACGCCAGCTGCGCCTGCGTCCAGTCGAATTCAGCGGCATCCTGCACGGTGATTGTCTTACCACCAAAGCGCAGTTGTTCGCCTGCGCTTTCGTTACGTGCCAGTGCATAAATTTCCCCAACCGGGAACTGACGTTCAGCCAGCGTTTCAAGCAGGGCTTCGCCCACAGCGCCAGTTGCGCCCAGGACGGCAATGTTCCAGCCTTCAGACATGGTGGTTTACTCCAGAAATAGCAAAGCTCCCTGCCAATATTACAGCAGAGAGCATGAAGAAGAGATTAACGTGCCGGATGATGAACGGCGTTAAAACCCAGTTTACACAGCAATGATGCCGCGCTGGCGTCATCACAAATCACATACAGAGATGACCATTCACGGCGCTCAAGATAGTTTTTGCGCAGTTTATCGAACTCACCCGGTATCCCGGCGACTTTACGCAGCGGTGCGTCATCGCGGCGCACATCATACACCAAATGCACCAGCCTTTTCAGCGTTGGCTGATCGAGCGGGCCATGCAGCGTAATGCGACCAAACTCTGGCGCGGGCAGTAATGTATCCAGCGCAACGTGCTGTTCATGCCCAATAAACTTGCTATAAGCTTCAAACACTTGCGTAGTACCGCGTGCTTTACCTTCCAGGGTATAGCCTGCGATATGCGGCGTGCCGATATCCACTTTTTTCAGCAATTCCACGTTAAGTTCCGGTTCGCCTTCCCAGACATCCAGCACTACGCTTAACTTCTGGCCTTCGTTCAGGCAGGTCAATAGGGCAGTATTATCGACGACTGCGCCACGGCAGGCGTTAATCAGAATCGCTCCTGGTTTCAGGCTACGGATCAGTTTTTCATCCGCCAGATGCAGCGTTTTGTACGGCCCGTCTTTGAAGAGTGGCGTATGGAAAGTCAGAATATCCGCATGCTGAACTAATTCATCCAGCGAGCGGAAATCCCCCTCATCCCCACGGTCGGCGCGAGGCGGATCGCAAAGCAAGGTTGTAATCCCTAACGCTTCCAGTCGCGCCTGTAAACGGCGACCAACGTTACCAACGCCCACGATCCCCACGGTACGCTCGTGCAGTGAAAATCCATCGCGTTCGGCAAGCATCAGCAGTGAGGAGAAAACATATTCCACCACCGCAATCGCATTACAGCCAGGTGCCGCGGAAAAACCAATTCCCGCCTGCTTTAACCACGCTTCATCGACATGGTCGGTCCCCGCGGTGGCAGTGCCAACAAATTTAATGGGTTTTCCTGCCAGCAAAGATTCATTCACTTTCGTGACCGAACGCACCATCAGCGCATCCGCGTCTGCCAGTTGAGCGACGGGGATTGGACGCCCGGGAACCGCGGTCACCTCACCCAAACGGCTAAATAAGTCGCGGGCATAAGGCATATTTTCATCAACAAGGATTTTCACGTTTGTGTTACCTGTATGAGACGAGAGTTAACCGGACAAGTGTGCCATAATCTCGCGGCCAGGCATACTTGCGAAGATTTCAGGTATAAGGATACGTAATGATACAACCTATTTCCGGCCCTCCTCCTGGGCAACCACCAGGTCAGGGAGATAACCTGCCGTCTGGCGCGGGCAATCAGCCTTTATCCAGTCAGCAACGTACTTCGCTGGAAAGCTTAATGACGAAAGTGACCTCACTGACGCAACAGCAAAGAGCAGAACTGTGGGCGGGTATCAGGCACGATATTGGTCTGTCGGGAGATTCACCGCTGCTTTCGCGTCACTTCCCTGCCGCTGAGCACAATCTGGCGCAACGTCTGCTGGCCGCGCAAAAAAGCCATTCTGCCCGCCAGCTTTTAGCGCAATTAGGGGAGTATTTACGTCTGGGGAATAATCGTCAGGCGGTCACGGATTATATCCGTCATAACTTTGGTCAGACGCCGCTGAATCAGCTCTCACCGGAGCAATTAAAAAACATTCTCACCCTGTTGCAGGAAGGGAAGATGGTTATTCCGCAACCGCAGCAGCGCGAGGCGACCGACCGTCCTTTATTACCGGCGGAGCACAATGCGCTTAAACAGCTGGTGACCAAACTTGCGGCGGCAACGGGAGAACCCAGCAAGCAGATCTGGCAATCGATGCTGGAACTTTCCGGGGTGAAAGATGGTGAGTTAATTCCAGCGAAACTGTTTAACCATCTGGTGACCTGGCTGCAGGCGCGTCAGACGCTAAGCCAGCAAAATACGCCGACGCTGGAATCACTACAGATGGCGCTGAAACAACCTTTAGATGCCAGTGAACTGGCGGCGTTATCGGCATATATCCAGCAAAAATATGGTCTTTCTGCGCAATCATCGCTTTCTTCAGCCCAGGCCGAGGATATTCTTAATCAGCTTTATCAACGGCGGGTTAAAGGGATTGATCCGCGTGATATGCAACCGCTGCTTAATCCTTTTCCACCGATGATGGACACGTTGCAAAATATGGCAACGCGTCCCGCGCTGTGGATACTGTTAGTCGCGATTATCCTGATGCTGGTCTGGCTGGTTCGTTAACCCCGACGAAACGACAGTATCGTGACAATAATTCCCAGCACCGCAGAGATCGCCCCGGCAAGAAATACCGAAGAGTAACCAAACGTGGTCGCCAGCATTCCCGCCAGCGGCCCGGAGACGCCGAGGGCGATATCCTGAAACGCGGCGTAACCGCCCAATGCGGTGCCGCGAACTTGTGAGGGGACGCGTTTAACCACCTCCACGCCCAGCGCAGGAAAGATAAGCGAACATCCGGCTCCGGTTAACGCCGCGCCCGCTAATGCGACCCACGCACCAGGGGCTTGCCAGAGCAGCAACAAGCCCACCGTTTCTACAAGCAGAGAGACAATCGCCACTTTCACGCCGCCAAAACGGTCCGGCATCCAGCCAAACATGACACGCATCACGACAAATGCGCCGCCAAACGCGGTAAGAGTAAAGCCCGCCATCGCCCATCCTTTGCTGGCAAAGTAGAGCGAAACGAAAGTCCCGATAACCGCAAAACCAACGCCTTGTAGTGCCAGACCTAACCCAGGTTTCCAGATAAGCCCGACAACACTCCACAGCGATGGACGTTCTCCCGCCAGGGCCGGTACTTTGCGCACTGTGCCGTTACAGGCCCACGCCAGTAAGGGTAATGCCATTGTGGTGAGCGCCAGTGCGGCAAAACCGTAATGGCTATGAATCAATAGGCCAAGCGGCGCACCAACAGCGAGGGCACCGTAAATCGCCATTCCGTTCCATGACATCACTTTGCCGGAATGTTTTGGCCCAACGATGCCTAATCCCCAGGTCAGAGCGCCCGTCAGTAACTGGCTTTCACCAAAGCCAAGAATCAAACGCCCGACGACCAGCAGGGCAAATTTGAACGGTGCGGAGACGGGCAAAATCGCCGCCAACAGCAGCGCGCCGCCCGCCAGACCACAAGCTAACATTCCCTGAAGCGCCGAACGTTTTGCGCCATATTGATCGGCCAGTCGCCCGGCATAGCCACGCGTCAGCACCGTAGCCAGAAACTGAATGCCGACGGCAATCCCGACCATGGTGTTGCCATAGCCCAGTTCATGATGAACAAACAGCGGGATAACCGGCAACGGCAGCCCTACGGTCATGTAGGTGAGAAAAACCGCAAAAGCGATGCGGAAGAGCGAAAAATTGGCAGAAGATCGTGTTTCTGTTTGGCTTACAGCAGTCATGCATTACTCCAGAATGCAGCGCAAGGCGAGGAGTCTCCCCGTCTCATCTCTCTGGTTTTCAGGGTTACGGTGCGTTGGCAGGATTTAACGCGTACGTCTTTTCAGAAGGAAATCGACAAAGCGGGAAGTTTGCCTGGAACAGGCGGCGATTGTCAATAATGTGAAAAAGGGAACCATCGGGTTCCCTTTGGCGTTAGTGCCGGAGGCCGCATTGGCGCGTAATGTCGGAGGCGACGCTGGCGCGTCTTATCCGACCTACTGCGAATTAATCTTTCAGCTTGCGCATTACCAGCGTGGCGTTGGTGCCGCCGAAGCCGAAGCTGTTAGACATAACGGTGGTCAGTTCGCGATCGGTCGTTTCGGTCACGATGTTCAGACCCGCAGCCTGCTCGTCCAGCTCTTCAATGTTGATGCTCGGGGCGATAAAGCCGTGTTCCAGCATCAGCAGAGAGTAGATAGCTTCCTGTACGCCAGCAGCGCCCAGAGAGTGACCGGTCATTGCTTTGGTTGCAGAAATCGCCGGGCTCTTATCGCCGAATACTTCACGGATAGCCGCCAGCTCTTTCACGTCGCCAACCGGAGTCGAAGTACCGTGAGAGTTCAGGTAGTCGATTGGGGTATCAACACCGTGCATCGCCATCTTCATGCAGCGCACTGCGCCTTCGCCAGACGGAGCAACCATGTCTGCGCCATCAGACGTTGCGCCGTAGCCAACGATTTCAGCGTAGATATGAGCACCACGTGCCAACGCGTGTTCCAGTTCTTCGACCACCACCATACCGCCGCCGCCAGCGATAACGAAACCGTCACGGTGAGCGTCATAAGTACGGGAGGCTTTTTCCGGGGTGTCGTTGTATTTGGTAGACAGCGCACCCATCGCGTCGAATTCGCAAGCCATTTCCCAGCACAGCTCTTCGCCGCCGCCAGCAAACACGATGTCCTGTTTGCCCAGTTGGATCTGCTCTACTGCGTTACCGATACAGTGTGCGGAAGTCGCACACGCGGAGCTGATGGAGTAGTTAACGCCGTGAATCTTAAACGGCGTGGCGAGGCAGGCAGAAACGCCGGATGCCATCGCTTTGGTGACCACATACGGGCCTACCGCTTTCAGGCCGCGCGGGCCGCGCATTGCGTCAGCGCCGAACACCTGAAAACGCGGGGAACCGCCGCCGGAACCTGCAATCAGGCCAACGCGCGGGTTATTCTGGTAAGCTTCCGGGGAGAGGCCAGCATCTGCAATTGCCTGCTCCATAGAAAGGAATGCATAAATGGATGCGTCGCTCATAAAGCGCACAACTTTGCGGTCAATGAGGCCAGTGGTATCCAGTTTTACGTTGCCCCAGACGTGGCTACGCATGCCGGAATCCTTCAGCTCCTGAGAGAAAGTGATCCCTGAACGTCCTTCACGCAGAGATGCCAGGACTTCCTGCTGGTTATTACCGATGCTGGAAACAATGCCCAGGCCAGTAATCACTGCACGTTTCATTCAATACCTCTGTAAGTCGCACATAGAGTAAGTTTCGAATGCACAATAGCGTACACTTGTACGCCGAACAAGTCCGATCAGCCAATTAATAGAGAAATTTGCGCAGCCTGACACACATCGCTAAGATCGAGCCACCGCCTGTAAGACGAGTAACTTACGTGAAACACTACTCCATACAACCTGCCAACCTCGAATTTAATGCTGAGGGTACACCTGTTTCCCGAGATTTTGACGATGTCTATTTTTCCAACGATAACGGACTGGAAGAGACACGCTATGTTTTTCTCGGAGGTAACCAATTAGAGGCACGCTTTCCTGAGCATCCACATCCTCTGTTTGTGGTAGCAGAGAGCGGCTTCGGCACCGGATTAAACTTCCTGACGCTATGGCAGGCATTTGATCAGTTTCGCGAAGCACATCCGCAAGCGCAATTACAACGCTTACATTTCATTAGTTTTGAGAAATTTCCCCTCACCCGTGCGGATTTAGCCTTAGCGCATCAACACTGGCCGGAACTGGCTCCGTGGGCAGAACAACTTCAGGCGCAGTGGCCAATGCCCTTGCCCGGTTGCCATCGTTTATTACTCGATGAAGGCCGCGTGACGCTGGATTTATGGTTTGGCGATATTAATGAACTGACCAGCAAACTGGACGATTCGCTAAATCAAAAAGTAGATGCCTGGTTTCTGGACGGCTTTGCGCCAGCGAAAAACCCGGATATGTGGACGCAAAATCTGTTTAACGCCATGGCCCGGCTGGCGCGTCCGGGCGGTACGCTGGCGACATTTACGTCTGCCGGTTTTGTCCGCCGCGGTTTGCAGGACGCCGGATTCACGATGCAAAAACGTAAGGGCTTTGGGCGTAAACGGGAAATGCTATGTGGGGTGATGGAACAGACATTACCGCTCCCCTGCTCCGCGCCGTGGTTTAACCGTACGGGCAGCAGCAAACGGGAAGCGGCGATTATCGGCGGTGGTATTGCCAGCGCGTTGTTGTCGCTGGCGCTATTGCGTCGCGGCTGGCAGGTAACACTTTATTGCGCGGATGAGGCCCCCGCACTGGGTGCTTCCGGCAATCGCCAGGGGGCGCTGTATCCGCTCTTAAGTAAACACGATGAGGCGCTGAACCGCTTTTTCTCTAATGCGTTTACTTTTGCTCGTCAGTTTTACGACCAATTACCCGTTAAATTTGATCATGACTGGTGCGGCGTCACGCAGTTAGGCTGGGATGAGAAAAGCCAGCATAAAATCGCACAGATGCTGTCGATGGATTTACCCGAAGAACTGGCTGTAGCCGTTGAGACAAATGCGGTTGAACAAATTACGGGCGTTACGACAAATTGCAGCGGTATTACTTATCCGGAAGGTGGCTGGCTGTGTCCGGCAGAACTAACCCGTAATGTGCTGGAACTGGCGCAACAGCAGGGTTTGCAGATTCATTATCAATATCAGTTACAGGATTTATCCCGTAAGGATGACTGTTGGTTGCTGAATTTTGCAGGAGATCAGCAAGCAACACACAATGTAGTGGTACTGGCGAACGGGCATCAAATCAGCCGTTTCAGCCAAACATCGACTCTGCCAGTGTATTCGGTTGCCGGACAGGTCAGCCATATTCCGACAACGCCGGAACTGGCAAAACTGAAGCAGGTGCTGTGCTATGACGGTTATCTCACGCCACAAAATCCGGCGAATCAACATCATTGTATTGGTGCCAGTTATCATCGCGGCAGCGAAGATACGGCGTACAGTGAGGACGATCAGCAGCAGAATCGCCAGCGGTTGATTGATTGTTTCCCGCAGGCGCAGTGGGCAAAAGAGGTTGATGTCAGTGATAAAGAGGCGCGCTGCGGTGTGCGTTGTGCCACTCGCGATCATCTGCCAATGGTAGGTAATGTTCCCGATTATGACGCTACACTCGTGGAATATGCGTCGCTGGCGGAGCAGAAAGATGAGGCGGTAAGCGCACCGGTTTATGACGATCTCTTTATGGTTGCTGCTTTGGGTTCTCGCGGTTTGTGCTCTGCCCCGCTGTGTGCCGAGATTCTGGCGGCGCAGATGAGTGAAGAACCGATTCCGATGGATGCCAGTACGCTGGCGGCGTTAAATCCGAATAGGTTATGGGTGCGGAAATTGTTGAAGGGTAAAGCAGTTAAGGCTGGGTAACCAGCTTTGGCAGTGTTTGTCGGATGCGGCGTGAACGCCTTATCCGACCTACGTGTGACGTGTAGGCCTGATAAGACGCGATAAGCGTCGCATCAGGCATGGTGCTCCAGACGCCGCAACTTACTGCTGTGACGCCTGCTGAAACAGGTTTTCCCACATATCGGTCACCAGCGCCTGGTCACGCGGCGACAATTCACCGGCACCAATGGCTTTTTCCAGACTCTGGCTAACGGTCGTATGTACCGCCTGGGCGGAGTGGTCATCACCACTTTCCAGTTCTGCGATGGCTAATGTCAGGTGGCCACGCAAATACCCACTGGCAAACAACTCATCATCACTGGCATGGTCAACCATACCGTCGATTAATGCCAGAATGCGTGATTCAAACTCCGCGATCATCTTCTTTCCTCATTGTAAAACGTGGCGCTGGCTTTAGTTGAGCGCTTCCGGCCACGGGAACTGTTCCGCCGTAAGTTCCGGCGTGTGATAATAATTTTGTAATGCTTTAATGAAGCGTGCCGGGCGTTCAGGAATGCCGTTTTCCAGATAATCCATCACCTGTGCATGTACCCGCCGTTGAAACACCACACGATCCGGTTCGAAGTCGCCTTCCAGATTGTCGCAACTGACGTTAAACGGATATCCCGCCGCCACACAGAACAACCAGTCCAGCGCCTGCGGCTTCACTTCAACATCTTCAAACTGGCTTTGCGTTTGGGCATCGCGTCCGTCCGGGCAATACCAGTAGCCGAAATCAACCAGCTCACGGCGCGCTTTCCCGGCAATACACCAGTGCGAAATCTCATGAATTGCGCTGGCATAAAAGCCATGAGCAAAGACGATTCGGTTATACGGTACTTCCGCATCAGCAGGAAGATAGATCGGTTCGTCGTCGCCTTTAATCAGACGGGTATTAAAATCATCGGCAAAGCAGCTATTAAAAATTTCAATCAACTGCTCATAGTGGTGTGTACTGTTCATTAGTTCATCCCCAACCAGTGGAGGATCTCCTGTCCGTGGCTATCGTAAAGTAATTTGGCACTCATCACCGCTGAGACAATAACAATCATCGGGCGGATCAGCTTTTGTCCTTTGCTCAACACCAGTCGTGAACCCATGCGCGCGCCGAGGAACTGCCCCACCAGCATCACGAATCCTGTCGCCCAAATCACTTTGCCACCGAGAATAAACAGCAGTAAACCGCCGATATTTGACGTTGCGTTGAGTAATTTGGCGTGAGCCGTGGCTTTGGCGAGGTTGAATCCGCACAACGTAACAAAGGCCAGCGCGTAAAACGATCCCGCTGCCGGACCAAAGAAGCCGTCATAAAAACCGACGCAGCCACCGGCAATTAACGCGAAGGGTAAACCGTACATCCGACGCTGGCGATCTTCTTCACCCAGCTTTGGCATCAGCAAGAAATAGAGGCCGATACAAATCACCAGAATGGGCAAAATCTGCCGTAAGACATCAGCCTGAACATACTGCACCAGCAATGCGCCGCTCATTGAGCCGACAAAGGTCATGGCGATATTGAGTTTCTGATCGCTTAAACTAACCACTTTGCGGCGAATAAAGTAGATAGTGGCGGAAATAGAGCCGCCGCAGGCTTGCAGTTTATTGGTTGCCAGCGCGTTAGCGGGAGACATCCCCGCCGCCATCAATGCCGGAATAGTGAGTAACCCACCGCCACCGGCAATCGAGTCGATAAATCCCGCCAGCATGGCGACAAAAAAGAGAACTCCCAGCAACAGCGGGGAAACCATAAACAGGCTATTAAACGTTTCCATTAGATCACGTGCTCATCCAGTAGCGCCTGGCAGGAAGGCGGCAACGGAGGCGGTGTCTTCTTCTCAGGCTTTGTTGTTCCCGGTTTTGGAGGTTCAAACCAGCTTTGCAGTTCTGCCCCGCAACCATCGCCCGGTGGCGGTAAAGGTTGATCTTCACACTCCAGACTATCGGCAGGACAACGTAATCGTACATGCATATGCGCGCGATGCTGGAACCAGGGTCGCACTTTGCGCAACCAGTCGCGATCGGTGCCCGCATCAAGGCAAAGTTGTTGTTTAATCGCCGGATTAACAAAAATGCGTGTGACGTCTTTGTCCTGGGCGGCGAGTTTGATCAAGCTGAAAATTTCTGGCTTCCACAGCGTCGGAACAACGTGTTTACCGTCGCGGGAAACTAAATCTAACGCTTGCGGGCGCAAGAGCTGCGCGGAGGTCCAGCGTGTTTTTGGCAGTTGCAGGAAGATGTCCACATCCAGTCCGGTCTGGTGGCTGGCGTGACCGCCGTTGAAACGACCACCAGCAGGCATCCCCATATCGCCAATCAGCACCGTGCCCAAGCCCAGATTGCTCACCTGGCTACTCAGACGCTGGATAAACATCACCAGATCCGGGTGTCCGAAATAGCGACGCTGATCGGTACGCATGACCTGATAATGTTCGGACTGTATCGGCAGCGTGTCAGCACCGACGATACAGCCATTAGAAAAACTGCCTATCGATTGTGCGCTACCCGGCACAGGTTGGGTTATTTTTTGCCACGGCGTCGCTGCCAGGCTGGCGCTACTGGCAAGCAGGGCCAGCAGCGCAATCGCGGTTTTGTTCATTTTTTACCAGCGTGGAATATCAGTCTTCACATCGGCATTTTGCGCCCGTTGCCGTAACAGGTGATCCATCAAAACGATCGCCAGCATCGCTTCTGCGATCGGCACCGCACGGATCCCGACACAAGGATCGTGACGACCTTTGGTGATCATCTCAACTTCTTCGCCAAAGCGGTTGATTGTGCGCCCTGGCACGGTAATGCTGGAGGTTGGTTTCAGCGCCATATGGGCAATGATTTGCTGCCCGCTGCTGATGCCGCCAAGAATGCCGCCCGCATGGTTGCTCTGGAAACCGTCTTTGGTGATTTCGTCGCGGTTCTGGCTGCCACGCAGCGCCACCACGTCAAAACCGTCGCCAATTTCCACGCCTTTCACCGCGTTGATGCTCATCAGCGCATGGGCGATGTCGGCATCCAGGCGGTCAAAGACCGGCTCGCCAAGTCCGGCGGGGACGCCACTGGCAACGACGGTGACTTTCGCGCCGATGGAGTCGCCCTCTTTTTTCAGCGCGCGCATCAGTTCATCTAACGCGTCGATTTTGTCCGGGTCCGGGCAGAAAAACGGATTTTGCTCGACCTGCGACCAGTCTTTGATTTCCAGCGGAATGTCGCCCATCTGGGTCAGGCAGCCGCGAATCTCAATGCCAAATTTCTCGGCGAGATATTTTTTGGCAATCGCCCCCGCCGCCACGCGCATGGCGGTTTCGCGGGCGGAAGAACGTCCACCGCCGCGATAATCGCGCAGGCCGTATTTTTGTTCGTAGGTGTAATCGGCATGGCCTGGACGGAAAACGTCTTTAATGGCGCTGTAATCCTGAGAACGCTGGTCGGTATTTTCGATCAACAAGCCAATGCTGGTGCCAGTAGTAACACCTTCAAAAACACCGGAGAGAATTTTGACCTGATCCGGCTCGCGGCGCTGGGTGGTATAGCGCGATGTCCCAGGGCGACGACGGTCGAGGTCATGTTGCAGATCCGCTTCCGTCAGCGGAATGCCTGGCGGAACACCATCGACGATGCAGCCGAGCGCCAGCCCGTGCGATTCGCCGAAGGTGGTTACGCGAAAGAGTTGTCCAATTGTGTTTCCAGCCATCACGGCTCCGTTATTGTTGTGTTTGCGTGTTTACTTAATCTTTATAAATCGCGAAATGTTCACGGGCCGCCAGCAGCTGCTCTTTGGTGAGCATAAACACACCATCGCCGCCGTTATCAAACTCCAGCCAGGTGAACGGAACATCCGGATATTGTTCCATAAGATGTACCATGCTGTTGCCGACTTCACAAATCAGTACGCCATCATCAGCAAGATAATCTGCCGCGTTACCGAGAATGCGACGCGTCAGTTTCAGGCCGTCAGTGCCAGATGCCAGGCCCAGTTCCGGCTCGTGACGGTACTCATTTGGCAGGTCGGACATATCTTCCGCATCGACATACGGCGGGTTAGTAACAATCAGGTCGTACTGCACTTTCGGTAAATCACGGAACAGATCAGAGCGAATCGGAATGACGTTGTGGATCAGACCGTGTTCTTCGATGTTCTGTTCAGCAACCGCCAGCGCGTCGGGAGAGATATCCACCGCGTCAACTTCCGCATCCGGGAAGGCATAAGCACAGGCAATGGCGATGCAGCCGCTACCGGTACACATATCTAAAATATGCTGCGGTTGCTTGCTGATAAGTCCGGCAAATTTATTGTTGATCAGTTCACCAATCGGCGAGCGCGGCACCAGCACGCGTTCATCGACGTAAAATTCATGACCGCAGAACCACGCTTTGTTAGTCAGGTAAGCCACCGGAATACGTTCATTGACGCGGCGGATCACGCGTTCAACAATACGGTGTTTTTCGCTGGAGGTCAGACGCGCGGTGCGCATATCTTCCGGGATATCCAGCGGCAGGTAGAGTGAAGGCAACACCAGTTGCACGGCTTCATCCCACGGGTTGTCAGTGCCGTGGCCGTACCAGATATTCGCCGCGCTGAAGCGGCTCACCGACCAGCGCAACATGTCCTGAATGGTTTGCAGCTCATTTACTGCTTCATCAACGAAAATTTTATCCACGTATTCCTCCAGGGCATGATCGCAATAATTTCGGCGGCTAGTTTGCCATGAAGATGACGATAAATCAGCATTCACGCGCGGTGAGTGAGGAAAAATACGTTTAAAACGATCGATTGCGCTACGAGTCGGGTAAACTGTAGGAAAATTAGAAATAGAGACAGATAAATGAAAAAGAAAACAACACTTAGCGAGGAGGACCAGGCGCTGTTTCGCCAGTTGATGGCGGGGACTCGCAAGATTAAGCAGGACACGATTGTCCACCGACCGCAGCGTAAGAAAATCAGCGAAGTGCCGGTGAAACGGTTGATTCAGGAGCAGGCCGATGCCAGCCATTATTTTTCCGATGAATTTCAGCCGTTATTGAATACCGAAGGTCCGGTGAAATATGTTCGCCCGGATGTAAGCCATTTTGAGGCGAAGAAGTTACGCCGTGGCGATTATTCACCGGAGCTGTTTTTGGATTTGCACGGTTTGACGCAGCTGCAAGCCAAGCAGGAGTTAGGCGCATTGATTGCCGCCTGTCGCCGCGAACATGTGTTTTGTGCCTGCGTGATGCATGGTCATGGGAAGCATATTTTGAAGCAGCAAACGCCGCTGTGGCTGGCGCAACATCCGCATGTGATGGCATTTCACCAGGCACCAAAAGAGTACGGTGGTGATGCGGCATTGCTGGTGTTGATTGAAGTGGATGAGTGGTTGCCGCCGGAATTACCGTGAATGCTGGCATCGAATGCCTGATAAGACGCTTCAGCGTCGCATCAGGCATCAGTGCACAACGACGAGCTACTACAGCATATTCAGTACGTACTGGAATCGACAGGTAGAATCAATAGGTTGCCGCGAGGTGGTATCCACGCGAAGCACCATATCATGAAGCTCTTTGTCGGTAATGGGGTGACGATTTGGTGTTACCGTCACTTTGGCATTGTCACAGCCCGATGAGGTGAAGGTGAGCATCTGCGACACCCAACGACAATAAGCACCACGATCGTCAGTATCACCAAATTTGCTGCCGTCACACAGTTTGCCGTCTTTCATCAGGTAGGTGGAGAGCGTTTTTTCAATTATCCCGCCGGTAGACTGGAGCGCTAACGTCTTATCATGCACAACCCGACTTTCATTCCAGGAGACATCATAAGGCCCTAACGGTATAGGTGGACAAGAAGAGTTACTGACTGTGCGTCCGGAATAGGTTCCCGGAGCAGGATCAATAAGATCAATGCTATCTGCATGTGTCGATACCAGCCACGGGCAGCCATGAACGCTGGAGTCTTCCTTCCAGACTTCCATTCGTATTTCATAACAAGTCCACATCGTCCTTTGCGCACGGCTGTCATACTCTGCAAGCCCCGGACAAGATGATTGTGATATCGCTGTCATCGATATGACTTTTAATGATGGTGCAGGGCCAGGTCCCGTCCAGCTTTTCAAAGGTATCCATCCAGTGATTAAACCGGTGTTATTTGGTGTCTCATAAACACCGTGATTGACGCTATCGGGGGTAAGAACATCAAGATAATAAGTTATCTTCGTAGAATAGCTTGCATACCCTATCGGTGTATACATTGTTGCAACAATGACATTCGCCTGAACTGCTGTACTGAAGAAAAGTGATATCAGCAGGCCCAAAATCCAGCGCATTATTTTCATCTTAAATATACTCAAACGTTGCGGTTAACTGGGCGGTAAAATTACCAGGTGTTACATCACGCCCCTCTTTTGCCTGTAACCATGCTCTGAAATTAAGACTGTTATTGCCATCATTCAGCACAAAGGTCACTCCCGTCGTGTTATTAATAGCAACAGCAGTACCATCAGTAGTTTCCATACCAATGCCTACGCCCTGTGCACCAGAGGTATCATCCAGAGCCAGAAATCCCGGTTGCCCACTGTCTTCTGTTCCGGTCAGAGTAACTTTTACGCTGTACTGCGCTGGCCCACGGCAATCTTTCAGGCGAAAAACCACCGGTACACGATCGGACTGACCGCGCACCATCAAATCTTTGTGGCTAATATTCGCAAACTGTACCTCTGCCAACGTTCCAGCCTGTTCCACCGGAGTACAGGTTTTGCTCATCAGGTTGCCGTAAAAATGCAAATTATTAGCTGCCAGTGCTGAATGACTCGCCAGCACCAGCACACCGCCCAACAGAAAGGTTTGCACCCTGATACATTGATATTTCTTCAGTTTGTTCATTGATAATCCACCTGCAATGTGGCGTAAGCGGAAAAGTTACCGTCAGTCAGCGTGGCATCGGAAGCTTTTACAGGTGCGGCCTTCAACTTCGGCAGGTTGGCGGGTGTCACGTTAAGCGGGGTATTCAGCTTAAAGGGCTGACCGTTTTGCTGGAGTTCAATCCCTAATCCCGTGACATCCGTCTGAATCGCCGCATCGTTATAGTTGGTCTGTGTACCGGTCCAGGTTAGCGTCATTACCCAGGCGTCATCGGTAATATCAGGGTCACACGTTATCTGGTACGGAACATCTTTGCGGTAATTAACCCCGTCAATATTGTCGATAATGACGTCGATAAACTGGATCTCAATATCATCACCATTGCTGACGGTGCAGACCGGAGGTTCGATCAGCGTACCCGTGAAGGTGATATCTTCCGGTGCGGCATGCGTTATGGTGCAAAAAGCGGATAATAAAATTAACGAGAGTCGTTTCATTGGTAATCCACCACCATTGTCATGCTGGCGTTAAACTGCGCGCCTGTCAGCGTCACGCCATCCTGTTTGACTGGCACTGCTTTGAGTTGTGGCTGGCTACTGACGCTAAATGGAGTCCAGGTATTGTCGCCAATCGCAAACAGAGAGTTATCTGCTGCATTTTCAATACGAATGCCAAACCCGGTAATTCCCGTGCTTAACACCGTTTCGCCATTGATCGTGGTGGTTGTGCCCTTAAACTGCATCTGAAGGTCATCGCTCAGGCTATTGGCACAGTTCAGGGTATAACCTGCATCTTTGCGATATTCAGTACCATTGATTTTTTTGATGATCACATCACCAAAATCGACGTTACTGCCTTTTACGGTACAAGGAGGTGGTGGGTCTACCAGTACGCGCAATGTTAATGGCACACTTTTCGTTTCACCGGCAAGAGCACTGCCCGTAAGCAGCACTCCTCCCAGCCCGGCCAAAAGTAGTCGTTTCATCTCACACTCCCGGCCTCAGCCTTTGCGGCTCTGCTCTTCATCAACCTGGCAACTATTGCCGTTGCAGGTGAAAAAGAGCGGCATCCGAGCGCCATAGTCGTTGACATAGGTCAGTACCGGCACACTCCCCATCTTCACATTCAGCGGTGCAGAGGTTTTCGGCGACATCACTATAGGCGAGAAACCGGCTGCCGGATTGCCATTTTTCTGTGCGCTGGCATTACTGAAAATGACGTAATACGGCGTCGGGTTATTGACAGTAAATTCCTGACCGTTGCGGGTTAAGGTCACTTTATGCTGCCACGGGTTTTGCGTGGTGTTTTTTTCCAGAGCTTTCGGTCGCCAGAAAAGTTTGATACGCGTCTGAAGAGCGATTTGTAGCGTGTTGGATTTGTTCGATTTCGGCGGAATTTCGCGCACGTTGAAATAGAACATCGATTCCCGATCGGCAGGTAATTTATGAATATCCGGCAAGCCCTGAATTTTAACCTGGCCATTCATCATTGCTTCAATGCGCTGTACAGGCGGCAATACCGCCAGCGGCGAGCTGATCTTGACGCCCTTTTCATCTTCAATCCAGCTTTGCGCCAGATAAGGCAGTTTGGGGTCGTTATTACGCAGCGTCACACTGATAGATTTATCGCTTTCATTAAAAATCAGGCGAGTACGATCGGGCGTTACTGACGCCTGGGTAGAAAAACTTACCGTTGCTGCCAGTAACGACAGTACCGTTGTCAATGTTTTGGCAGAAAGATATTTAGTCATGGATCATTCCTTAATCACGTTATTGGTTCGATGAAACAGACATCGGCGGTTCCATTGGTGTCACCTGTTGTGTCTGCTCCTGAATGACGGGTTGAATATCATGCGGTATGACGGGAGAACTTCCCCCCTTTTGCTGGCATGGCAACAACAAGCCATTGAACAGGTCATTCGGTAACGGGTCTGGCAGGCTGATATCGCAGTGAGATTCACCCTCCCAGAAAACGGTCATATGTTCACCCGGTTTAACGCCTGCCAGATAAACATTACCTTCGTCATCAACCAACCCTACTTGTTGTTGATTATCGTTTTTCACTTCCGCCCCAAATGGCGGATGGCTGCCATCCTGCAAGCGCAGCACTGCCATCGCCTTCTCACCGCTGATTACCGCAAATTTACGGTAGCCAATAGCGCCTTCCGTCAGCGTTGCCTGAACCACTGATTTTGTAGCTTCAGCGTTTTCCGGCAGTTTGTTCAAATCGATATAAGCCTGGTTGCGGTAGTAATCATTAACATCTGCCACCACCGCTTTGCCGAACATGTTGGTATAAACGGCGGAACCATTACCTTCAACCGGCACATTAGCAATGCCATCAGCGTCGATTAACAGACGTGTACCGCCCATGTTTTGTGTACGATGCAGCGCCCCGCCGTGAGCGGTCAGCGTTGCCCCGCCCTGTAAAGAGATCCCTGCTGAGGTGTATTGCCCTTCATGGTAGTTGGCACTGAGATCCACTTTTGCCAGAGTACCATCGTGGCTGTAGTAGCCATCCACGCTGCTGTGGTTTTCGCTGGTTCCGGCGCTTAACGTGTAGTGGCTGGCGTCATCAATGCGGTGATACAGACTCACCTGATTGCTGTCGGCACCGCTGCCATAGTTGCCGTTGTAACTGATGGTGCTGTTGTCGCCCCACGGCAAACTTAAGGACAGATAAACCCCCTTGTCGGCACTTTTATCGTATTCGTAGCGATAACCGGTCAGAGAAACGCTCAGGTTGCGAAGGCTTCCTAAATTAAAATAATGAGAAAGCATCATGTTGTAGCTGGTCTGATCCTGGCGATCCCAGTAGGTATGGTGGGAATAGTTGAGATAGACCGAAACGCGCGCATCCGTGAAGTTCTGGTTATAGGTGACCGTATACATCTCTTTGTCGTTACCGGTGCGCGCCCGGTCGTCGTCGTTCGCATCCAGATACTCGCTCATGGTCATGTAGTTTTTTTCAGAGAAGCGGTATCCAGCAAACGTCACCCGACTGTTGAGTTCATCGAAATCTTTGGCATAGCTGACGCGATAAGAGTTGCCGTCCAGCGTTTTGTTGCCATACACGCTGTTATCGTCGAGTTGAACACGAGAGTGAGTGACATCAAACGCTAACGCGCCTAACAGCGCCAGGTCACGACCGAGGCCCAGCGCCGCCGACTGGTAGTTTTCATCGGCTAACGCACCGCCGTAGAGCGACCAGCCATTGGCAATCCCCCACGACGCCTCGCCGCCCGAGAAGAAGCTACCTGCAACCTGATGGTCCCAGTTTTGTGGACGCCCCATTGTCACTTTATAACGCACCTGGCCGGGGCGAGTCAGGAACGGCATGGACGCCGTGCTGACGTCGTATTCTTGTACCTGGCCGTTTTGTTCTTCAATGCGGACATGCAGCGTGCCAGAGACGGAGTCGCCAATATCCTGAATGCGGAATGGACCTGCGGGTACCTGGGTTTCGTAAATGACACGGCCCATTTGGGTTACAGTCACTTTAGCGGTAGTGTGTGCAACACCTGAAATATCGGGGGCGTAGCCGCGCAGGTTTGGCGGTAACATTTGATCATCGGTACTGATGCTGCCGCCAATGTAACTGAAGCCATCAAAAATATCGGAGTTGAGATAATCTTCGCCCAGCGAAAGTTTGGCTTTTAATGACGGCAAGGCGCGCCAGGCGTAGTAACGACTCCACTCCCAGTTTTTTTGCGTACCGCTATCGTCAGTGTCGCCGTCATCGTTACTGCGGGTATGCTGATAATCGCTCTGCCAGTCAGCTCGTAAGCGCCACGGCCCAACGTTAACGCCGACCGTACCATTACCGCTGATGTCGTTAGTGTCATCACCCCCATTTTCATGTCGGGTTTGCGCGTTGATACTGTAATCGGCAATAAGCCCAGGGATACCGTCATCCCAGCGCGAAGGCGGATCCCACTCGCTGTCGGTATATTCCAGATAAGCCTGCGGTACAGAAACAAGGAGTGCAGACTGGCCTAAATCGCCGCTAATTTCTGTACCTGCTAAAAGTGCCGTATTCAGACACTGACCATCGCGGATCCATTGCAAATTCTTTGCAATATCTTCCTTCAGACCAAACTGGGCAACCAGCTCTGGCGATAAGCAGGCATATGATTTATTCGGATCGTTTTCAGTTGCGTACCAGTAGATATCGTAGTCGTCAGGTAACGGCTGATTATTTACATGAACGCGTAAGTTATATTTTCCCGGTTCTACATAGCCTTTTTGCGAAAAACGGCCCAAATCAATTTTGGTATTGCCTTTTAAATCAAGAAATCGGCCATCAAACTGAATGGTATCGTCTGCCAGGGCATTAAATGGACTTCCAGAAATTGCCAGAGCAATCCACCACGAAAGCCCCCGTAAACGGAGAAAAGAATGTTCTGGCATCGGCGTATCCATCCATGATTTTTTATAATTTAGTTATTTGGTAGTTATAAACCCCATAACTTTGCAGCTATGGGGGAAATACATTAGAGATACGTGATCTGGAACGTCGTCAGCGTTTCAAACGGTGCCGGTGTTGGTGTTACAGCATCCGTTTCACCCACTAACCATGCTTTAAAGTTCAGAGTTTGTTTAGGCTTGCCTTTTCCCGTTGAACTGTCCTTCACGATAGGTTGCTTAATCTCTGCTCCCAGTGCATAACCTGTACCGTGCTGGTCACCGATAACCAGGCTAACGTTTGGAATTTCAGTTCCATTATCCATGTTAGACAGAGAATAGTTATCTGCGTTAGTGGAGTACGGATTACCGGTGAATGTGGTAGCCATTGTCGTTTCTGTATTGAAATTACAGTCCTGTAAACGAATCTGGAAATCTTTTGGTGTGGTTGTTTTGCCGCCGGTTAAAGAACCCGTACCGATGCTGCCCATATCCACTTCCAGTTTATGATCGTCAGGAACAATTGAGCACGGGGAGTCTTCAATTGTGCCGTAAAATCTCACTGTACCGTTGTTCCCTGCGGCAACGACTGATGCTGAAGTCAGCGCCCCCATGAGCATTGCCGTGGCAACTGCTGCTTTTACAAACTTACTCATTATTTGTCCTTAAATCATAAATAATTAGAATATAAGCCAACTGAAATATTGACGTAGAGCTTCTGCAATTTTTACAGCGACTTTTAAGCAGCCAATGAACAGATTTTCAGCTCCTGAAAAAACAGGTTCCTTGATATAATATTCTTTGGCGTGCCGAACATGTTGATATTTTAATATGACTGATGCAATTTAAATTTTCTAACATTCAAAGTTAGAAATACTTAATTAATGGACGGGGATAATAATTACTGAAATTTTTCATCTCAGTTATGAAGAATGAGTTCAAAAAAACGGCAAATGCAAAAATTCAGTGAATAAATCAAAGTCAAAAACAATCACATGGCAATGACTATCTTGTGATATTAATTTCGCAACGATATAATATTAAAACACTATAATTAATATAAAATCAAGACCCAATAATATTTTTCACTTTAGTCATTATTTACCTAAAAATGCTTCCAGAAAAATAATTTATGAATAAAAGCAAATTCTCTTTCAATATGTAAATTTTTACAAATAAAAGCGTCATGCCGTATAAAATAAAGACCATTCGATCACAAGCGGATCATTGTTAGTACAATAAGCTTGCATAAATTCAACATTGCCAGAAAAAAATAAAGGCCCGATAGATTACACCAGCGGGCCTTGTGCATGCGTATTAAATCGCTTTTGCCATCTTCAGATTACACGGGCTCATCTGCCAGTTGAATGTGCCGTTTCCGCTTTCATCAAGCGTTACGCTGGCAATGGCCGAGGTGGTAAACATAGGCGGCGTTTCGCCCGGACATAACTCAGCAACCAGATACCCGACTAAGGGTAAGTGGGAGATCACCAGTACCGAAGCAACACCTTCATTGGTCAACGCCTGTAAATAGGCACTGACCAGACCAACATCGCCGCAGGGCGTTAACTCCGGCAGAACTTCTGCACTGGAAGGCAGGTTCAGACAATCCCCTACTTCTTCCAGTGTTTGCTCGGCTCGCAGGAACGGGCTCACCAGAACGCGTTCGATTTCCACTTTTTGACCTTTCAGCCAGTTCGCCATCAGGCGAGATTCGTCACAACCGTTAGTAGTCAGAGGACGAACCGAATCACTGGCGGCATCGAGGGCTGCGTCGCCGTGACGCATGATAAAAACTTGCATATTGCACCGCTTTTGTTAACCAGATTCGCCCGTTTTCTTTCATCTGAAACCAGAGAAAGAAAACGGTGGCCGGCATTGTGCCTTATCCATTCACCGAATGAAACGCTGTTTTTTACCTCAATGGCGTAAGTATAGTCAATATGCGTTTACATTTTGAGCAACACTCCGCCATTCAGCGCGGATTCATATAGCTTTGACCTTCTTATTGCAGGTCAGTTGCAGTTGTTTTCCAAAAACTTTCCCCACGCTTGCTCATCTCGACTAAACGCTCGCAAGGGGTAAAACGGGAACCATACTGCGTGGCCAGTCGTTGCATTATTGCAACCACTTCACCCGCACCGAGAGAATCGATGTAGCGGAACGGACCACCGAGAAATGGCGGAAAACCAATGCCAAATACCGCGCCAATATCTCCGTCACGCACGCTACGGATAACCTGCTCGTCCAGACAACGTACTGCTTCATTCAGCATCAACATCACACACCGTTCAGCTACCTGCGGTGCGGAGAGTCGCCCCTGCCCTTGTGTGCCAATCAGCGGGTAAATGGCGGGATCGACCTGTTTTTTGCTTTTACGCCCTTTCTGACCATAAAGATAGAAACCCCGACCATTTTTTCTGCCTTTGCGATCGTCGTTCAAAATTGAAGAAACAACATTTGCAGGCGCGCTAAAACGTTCTCCATAAGCGGCTTCCAGTACAGGAATAATTTTAGTCCCGGTGTCGATTCCTACCTCATCCAAAAGTTGGATTGGGCCTACCGGAAAACCAAATTTCACCAGCGCGGCATCAATGTGCTCTACCCGTTCACCTTCGGTCAACATGCGGATAGCTTCATTAATGTAAGGCGCTAAAATGCGATTGACGTAAAACCCGGCTTTGTCACGCACGACAATTGCCGTTTTACCCTGTTTTTTCGCCAGTTTTACTGTGGTAGCGATGGTTTGCGCCGATGTCCCCGCATGAGGAATAATCTCCACCAGCGGCATTTTTTCCACCGGACTGAAGAAATGCAGGCCAATAACTTGCTCAGGTCGCGTAGCGTGAGCGGCGATATCACCAATCGGTAAAGATGACGTATTCGAAGCAAAGATGGTATGAGCGGCGCAATTTTGCTCAACTTCCGCCACCATTTGTTGTTTTAATTCGAGATTTTCAAACACCGCTTCAATAATCAGATCGCGATGGGCAAAGCCGCGATAGTCCGTCGTTCCGGAGATTAATGCCAGCTGTCTGTCACGTTCGCTGGCTTTGAGATGACGACGGCGAACTTTGCCCTCCAGCTGATCCCAACTGTACTTCAGCGCATGATTTATGCCCTGCGGGTTGATATCTTTAATTCTGACCGGAAGCCCCGCTTTACAAGCAGTGACATAAGCAATACCACCGCCCATCAGGCCGCCACCTAAAATCCCCACACTGTTTAATGGCGCAGGCGGCGCATCACTGCCGGGATCTTTCTTTACTTCCGTACTGGCAAAAAAGATATTGCGCAGCGCCTGCGATTGCGGCGTCATCGCCAGTTCGCCAAAAGCACGGGCTTCAGCGTCATAGCCGCTACTGGTGCCTTGCGCTAATCCGTTTTCGATAACTTCAAGAATGCGTTCTGTCGCCGGATAGTTACCCTGAGTTTTGTGTTCTGTTTTCTTGCTGACCATTTTGAACAGCAGCGCACGACCTAACGGCCCCGCCAGAATACGCTCGCGTACAGGTAGAGGGCGTGAAGATGGACGATCCTGCTTTGCCAGCTCAACAGCGGCTTCCAGTAAAATGGATTGCGGAACGACGTCATCCACCAGCCCCAGCTTTAATGCCTGTTTCGCCCGAAGTTGTTTTCCGGTGAGGATCATCTCCAATGCTGTGCTGACACCTATCAGGCGCGGTAAACGCTGGGTGCCGCCTGAACCGGGTAATAATCCAAGTTGTACTTCAGGCAAACCGAGCACCGTTTTAGGATAATCAGTACACACGCGACCGTGGCACGCCAGCGCCAACTCCAGCCCACCGCCCAGGCAAGCGCCATGAATAGCCGCGATAACCGGAACGGGCAAAGCATGAATCTCCGCCATTAACTGTTGGCCCTGCCGCGCCAGTGCTTCCGCTTCTTGCGCCGTTTTGCAGTTGGCGATCATGTTGATGTCTGCGCCAGCAATGAAGTTGTCCGGTTTCGCGGAGATAAACACCACGCCGCGCAGATCTTTATTTTCGCGGAGTTGTTTAATAATGGCGCGCACCTGCGAGGCAAACTCCGCCTTCAGGGTATTCATTTTCTCACCCGGTACGTTGATGGTGATAACAGCAATGTTGTCCAGACGGACATTAAGGGTAAACGCTGATGCCATTTCCATTATTCCGCCTCCACAACCATTGCCGCGCCAAGCCCACCCGCAGCACAGGCGGTCACTAAACCAAATCCACCGCCGCGACGGCGAAGTTCATGCAATGTCTGGGTAATCATGCGCGCGCCGGTCGCCGCGAAGGGATGCCCATAAGCAATCGAGCCGCCAAGCACGTTAAATTTGCTATCGTCCACTTCGCCAGTGGCATGTGCACGCCCCAGTACATCACGAGCAAAACGTTCGCTACCCAGCAACTGAATATTCGCCAGTGTCTGAGCTGCAAAGGCTTCGTGCATATCGATCAATGTCAGATCGCTCATTGTCAAACCGGCACGTTCCAGCGCCAGCGGTGTTGACCAGGCTGGACCGAGCAACATGTCCTGCCAGACATCTATCGCAGTAAATGCGTAACTGCGCAGATACCCCAGCGGTACCAGCCCTAATTCTTTCGCCCGCGATTCGGTCATCAGGATCACCGCCGCTGCGCCATCGGTCAGCGGCGTACTGTTTGCTGCCGTTACCGTCCCGTGTTTACGATCAAACGCCGGACGCAACTTTGCGTAATCAGCAAGCGAGGAATTACCGCGAATATTGTTGTCTTCGGCAAGCGGTTGTTTATAAGGAGGGATAAAGGCAGTCATCACCTCTTCTTTGAGTTTACCGTCTGACCACGCCTGAGCGGCTCGCTGATGCGAACGGTGCGCTAATGCATCTTGCTGTTCGCGAGTAATACCGTAGGTTTTCGCCATTTGTTCAGCGGTGTCGCCCATCCGCAAGCCAGTAGAGTATTCCGCCACTGCCGGAGGCACCGGCATTAAGTCGCGCAAACGCAGGCGAGAGAAGAGTTTCAGGCGCTGGCTCATGGTTCGAGCTTTGTTGACATCAACCAGCACGCGCGCCAGTTTTTTACTGACGCCAATTGGCAATACGGAAGAGGAATCGGCCCCACCGGCAATCCCCGCGCGAATAGTTCCCGCCATCAGGCTTTCTGCGACGTTTGCAATCGCCTGGAAACTGGTAGCGCAAGCGCGGCTGACGCTGTAAGCATCGGTATGCACATTCATTCCGGTGCCGAGAACAATTTCACGCGCAATGTTGGGGGCTTCCGGCATTTGTACGACCTGACCAAAAACCAGTTGTTCAATCACTTCGGCGGGGATCTCGCTGCGTGCCAGCAGTTCGCCTACCACCATCTTCCCTAAATCAACCGCGGGAATGCCATGAAAAGCCGTCGCCTGGCGGGCAAAAGGCGTACGTAAACCGCTAACAATGGCGATACGATCGCCCTGGCGGGTAACCAGCGGTAAAACCTGACCCATAACACTCCCCTGTAAAAAAATAAATAAAGTGGTCTGACCTGATCATAGTCTTAACCATTTTTTTACATTTAGCCAAGTGGAGAAAAGGGAAAGTGGGAGCTATGACACAGAGAGAAAAGTAGAAGAGAAAATAAAACGCCCCTGCCAACAACTGACAGGGGCGTACGTACCGAGAGGAATTAACGCAGACCCAGCTGGAAGATCAGCATTTCAGCTTCGCAGGCAAAAGTGAAATCGATATCCAGGCGCACACCGTCAGACTCTTCAGTGAAAGTCGGGGTGATTTTGCACGGTTCGGATTCCACGCTACGGGCTTTTTCAGTCAGCGCCGCCAGCGTTTGTTCTGCTTCTGCGCGGTTTGCAAACACGCGGCTGTAAGACGCGGTGCAGTCGGAGTTGTCCATAATGGTGCCAACATCCATACAGCAGCAAACCGGGGTTTCATCAGCACTACATTTACTCATCGTTGATTTCCTCTGTATGTGCACCCAAGGTGCCAGATAAACGTTGTGGATATTTTACGCTTCCGGAAAGTGCTGCTCCAGTTGTTAATTCTGCAAAATCGGATAAGTGACCGAAATCACACTTAAAAATGATCTAAGACAAAATTCACCCGAATCCATGAGTGCGCCACCTCCAAATTTTGCCAGCTGGATCGCGTTTCTTAGATCATATTTGAAAAAAGATAGAAACATACTTGCAACATTCCAGCTGGTCCGACCTATACTCTCGCCACTGGTCTGATTTCTAAGATGTACCTCAGACCCTACACTTCGCGCTCCTGTTACAGCACGTAACATAGTTTGTATAAAAATAAATCATTGAGGTTATGGTCATGAGCCAGAAAACCCTGTTTACAAAGTCTGCTCTCGCAGTCGCAGTGGCACTTATCTCCACCCAGGCCTGGTCGGCAGGCTTTCAGTTAAACGAATTTTCTTCCTCTGGCCTGGGCCGGGCTTATTCAGGGGAAGGCGCAATTGCCGATGATGCAGGTAACGTTAGCCGTAACCCCGCATTGATTACCATGTTTGACCGCCCGACATTTTCTGCGGGTGCGGTTTATATTGATCCGGATGTAAATATCAGCGGAACGTCTCCATCTGGTCGTAGCCTGAAAGCCGATAACATCGCGCCTACGGCATGGGTTCCGAACATGCACTTTGTTGCGCCGATTAACGACCAATTTGGTTGGGGCGCTTCTATTACCTCTAACTATGGCCTGGCAACAGAGTTTAACGATACTTATGCAGGCGGCTCTGTCGGGGGTACAACCGACCTTGAAACCATGAACCTGAACTTAAGCGGTGCGTATCGCTTAAATAATGCATGGAGCTTTGGTCTTGGTTTCAACGCCGTCTACGCTCGCGCGAAGATTGAACGTTTCGCAGGCGATCTGGGGCAGCTGGTTGCCGGTCAGATCATGCAATCTCCTGCCGGGAAGACTCCTCAAGGGCAAGCATTGGCAGCTACCGCCAACGGTATCGACAGTAATACCAAAATCGCTCATCTGAACGGTAACCAGTGGGGCTTTGGCTGGAACGCCGGTATCCTGTATGAACTGGATAAAAATAACCGCTATGCACTGACCTACCGTTCTGAAGTGAAAATTGACTTCAAAGGTAACTACAGCAGCGATCTTAATCGTGCGTTTAATAACTACGGTTTACCAATACCTACCGCGACAGGTGGCGCAACACAATCGGGTTATCTGACGCTGAACCTGCCTGAAATGTGGGAAGTGTCGGGTTATAACCGTGTTGATCCGCAGTGGGCGATTCACTATAGCCTGGCTTACACCAGCTGGAGTCAGTTCCAGCAGCTGAAAGCGACCTCAACGAGTGGCGACACGCTGTTCCAGAAACATGAAGGCTTTAAAGATGCTTACCGCATCGCGTTGGGAACCACTTATTACTACGATGATAACTGGACCTTCCGTACCGGTATCGCCTTTGATGACAGCCCAGTTCCGGCACAGAATCGTTCTATCTCCATTCCGGACCAGGACCGTTTCTGGCTGAGTGCAGGTACGACTTACGCATTTAATAAAGATGCTTCAGTCGATGTTGGTGTTTCTTATATGCACGGTCAGAGCGTGAAAATTAACGAAGGCCCATACCAGTTCGAGTCTGAAGGTAAAGCCTGGCTGTTCGGTACTAACTTTAACTACGCGTTCTGATAACGCGTTCGCCTGGATAAAGTCACCTGCTATGCAGGTGACTTTAACTCCCCCTTCACCGAAAGTAGTTTCCTCATTGCTTGCCTCCTGAGTTTTGCAAACAGCCTGATGGTAGCTTGCCCTTTCAAATCATTAAGTGGTATCCACAGACAAACCTGAAGGGAAAGGCATATTTTCAGGCGTTCTGCTCGTCTTTCTCAAAGAGTTTACTTTTCTGAATTTCCAGGATACTCAAACCACCCTGGCTATTGTGCGCTCATACACTCAAATTAAAGATAGGGTCTAAATAAATGAGCGTTTTTTGATAGTCTATTTTATTAGGTAATATATATTTGTAACAAATCAATCAACATGGAATAAAATCATGCTACCATCTATTTCAATCAACAATACCAGCGCAGCTTACCCAGAATCCATCAATGAAAATAACAATGATGAAGTTAATGGATTAGTACAAGAGTTCAAAAACCTTTTTAATGGTAAGGAAGGAATAAGCACCTGTATTAAACATTTGCTTGAGCTTATAAAAAACGCCATGCGAGTAAACGACAATCCTGATAGATTTAATATTAATAATTCCTCAGTTACTTATATTAATATTGATTCCAATGATACAGACTATATTACTATTGGTATCGATAACCAAGAACCAATAAAATTACTTGCGAGCTATAAAGACAAAGAACTCGTCCGTACTATCATTAATGAGAACATAGTTGAGAAGGCTCATGATGATATAAATAATGCTGAATTTACTGATGGTATTATTGTTAGTGGTATTGATGATCGTAGTGATATTGGCATTGACTCCAATGATACAGACGATATTACTTTTGATATTGATATTGATATTGATATTGATATTGATATTGATATTGATATTGAAAATCAAGAACCAATAAAATCACCTACGAACGATGAAAACAAAAAACTCGGCCAAACCCTCATCAATGAAAATGTAGTAGAGAATACTCATGATATCAATAACAAGAAAATGATCTTCAGCGCATTAAAAGAAATATATGATGGAGATCCTGGTTTTATCTTCGATAAGATATCACAAAAACTCAGACATACGATAACGGAATTTGATGAGAATGGGAAAAGCGAACCAACGGATTTATTTACCTGGTACGGTAAAGATAAAAAAGGCGATTCTCTCGCTATTGTAATTAAAAATAAAAACGGAAATGATTACTTATCTCTCGGTTACTATGATCAGGACGACTACCACATTCAAAGAGGAATTCGTATTAATGGTGATAGTCTCACCCAATATTGTAGTGAAAAAGCCAGGAATGCTTCAGCGTGGTTTGAAAGCAGTAAAGCTATCATGGCAGAATCATTTGCAACAGGTTCCGATCATCAGGTTGTAAACGAGCTCAACGGGGAAAGACTGAGAGAGCCAAACGAAGTTTTTAAACGTTTAGGTCGAGCAATAAGATATAATTTTCAAGTGGACGATGCAAAATTTAGACGCGATAATGTAAAAGAAATAATTTGTACTTTAGTCGATAACGAAGTTGACCGTTCTCAAAATAAATATGACCACTTTAAGGAAATCGAAGATAAAGTTGAAAAAAGGCTTCAAAATCGCCAGGCTAAATATCAAAATGAAATTAATCAACTATCTGCATTGGGTGTTAATTTTGATGATAATTAAAATTGTCCAGTTTTTTTGATTTTTCAACGCTTGAATATCGGAAATAGTCAGTGACGAACATCAGTATTTTTACATAATTATGTCCAGGTCATTGTCGGTTTATCTTCTTTTACTTGGGGTAATTGAGGGATAACAACAAAAAAGGTGAGTTTTGTGACTCACCTTTTTTATTTGTTTCTTATTCAGAATCGATATCTTTTAAATCATCCTGAATCGCTTGCGCGTTCGGATTTTCCTGCGGTTTGAGTTCGCCGCCATTAGCGATGAAATCATGACGCTGGAAGTACGCTTCGCGCACCATAATATAAGGATCGGACGACTGACGCAGCAGACCATCGGAATCCAACAACTGCGCACGGGTTTCTATCCCTTCAAGCGTCCATTTACCCACAGACATCGGCCAGGTCAGCCAGGAAAGAACCGGGTAAAGACCATCCGCCATATCACCACCGTCATCACGCAGCGTGAAGCTACCGTAGAACGGTAACTGAACGTATGGCCCATAACCCACACCATAATGACCAAGCGTACTACCGAAGCGGTGAGGTTCAGTCCGTTGCAGTTTCGGGTTCGCCATCCCTGCAACATCAATAAAGCCGCCCATCCCCAAAATGGTGTTCAGGAAAAAGCGGGTAAAGTGGACCATCCCCTGATAAGGGTCGCCCTGCAAGAAGTAGTTAACCATCACCGCAGGTTCTTCAAGGTTGCCAGTAAAGTTGCTCAAACCGTTACGCGCCGGTTGCGGAACATAATCACGCCAGGCGACAGCGACCGGTCGAACAATATACGGGTCTAATACATTGAAGTTGAAGTTGTACATGGTGCGGTTGAACCCTTCTAACGGGTCAGAACGCCCTTGCTGATCTGTACCGGAACTCGCACACCCCACCAGAAGCGTAGTTCCCAGAGCAAGCGCCGACAGGCGAAGCTTCATAAATGTCTCCCTGTTTTTTTATGGCTTATGCAGTTTGCCATCCATGACGGAACGATACCGTATCCGCCTGTTTAGGTGTGGGCGATTGTAACAGCACGTCAACTGATGTCCAGACGCCCTGATTTGCTGATTTGATCATAGCCTGGTAATCGCCGCCCTGTAGGCTACTTGATTCTATAGAAACAGAAAAAGGCAAACGCGGCCTTTTCTACATTTTCAGAGTAACTCCCGCCAGTTGCGAGCAAAAAAGCCGCTACGCTTTAGCTATACGTGCTAATTCAAGAGAAGAGACCATGGACAACGACAAAATTGATCAACACAGCGACGAAATTGAAGTTGAGAGCGAAGAAAAAGAGCGCGGCAAAAAAATAGAAATAGATGAAGACCGACTCCCCTCCCGGGCGATGGCAATTCATGAGCATATCCGCCAGGATGGTGAAAAAGAGCTGGAACGCGACGCAATGGCACTACTGTGGTCAGCCATTGCGGCGGGTCTGTCGATGGGCGCTTCATTACTGGCAAAAGGGATATTTCATGTCGAACTGGAAGGTGTGCCGGGCAGCTTCTTGCTGGAGAATCTCGGTTATACCTTTGGTTTTATTATCGTCATTATGGCCCGCCAGCAATTATTTACCGAAAACACCGTGACTGCGGTACTACCCGTCATGCAAAAACCGACAATAAGCAACGTTGGCTTACTTATGCGGTTATGGGGCGTCGTGCTGCTGGGTAATATTCTCGGGACAGGTATTGCGGCGTGGGCATTTGAATATATGCCAATCTTCAATGAAGAAACTCGCGATGCATTTGTCAAAATCGGCATGGATGTGATGAAGAACACCCCCAGCGAGATGTTTGCCAACGCGATCATTTCCGGCTGGCTGATCGCCACTATGGTTTGGATGTTTCCTGCAGCGGGTGCGGCAAAGATTGTGGTGATTATATTGATGACCTGGCTTATTGCCCTGGGTGACACCACTCACATCGTTGTCGGTTCTGTTGAAATCCTCTATCTGGTGTTTAACGGTACGCTGCACTGGAGCGATTTCATCTGGCCCTTCGCACTACCTACTTTAGCGGGGAACATCTGCGGCGGCACCTTTATCTTCGCGTTAATGAGTCATGCACAGATCCGTAACGACATGAGCAACAAGCGCAAAGCAGAAGCACGCCAAAAAGCAGAACGTGCGGAAAACATTAAGAAAAATGATAAAAACCCGGCATAAATGGCGAGGGTTTAAGCAATCGAGCGGCAGCGTACTTACCCCGCAGTCCATTAGCGGGTATACTCATGCCGCATTGTCCTCTTAGTTAAATGGATATAACGAGCCCCTCCTAAGGGCTAATTGCAGGTTCGATTCCTGCAGGGGACACCAGATACCCTTCAAACCAAATCTACCTTCACCCCGTAAAAGATGGGTTTGGCAGCACACTTGCCCTATATCTACTCATTTTTACTGCAACAGGTTGAAATCTCAGCACTGTCAGAAAGCGCTGATGACTAAACAGCCCTGGGCCGGGCGATGTAACCATCATACAGAATCCTGATAGCGAAATATGGCGTGACTCGATACTTCACTCTGCAATGCATTCCTTGATGAATTCGCAGGCCCGTGATACTCGGGACAGGTCGCTGAATGACGACAATGTCCTGGAAATCAGCGAACCGCGTATCCGGAGTACATTTGAGCGACTGTACCAGAACATGAATGAGGCGTTTGGATTAGGTGATTATTAGTTGGGCTAAGCATTTTTGTATTATTATTTTCCGGTTGAGGGATATGGAGATATCGACAACAACCGGAAAAAGTTTACGTCTATATTGCTGAAGGTACAGGCGTTTCCATAACTATTTGCTCGCGTTTTTTACTCAGGAAGAAAATGCCAAATAGCAACATCAGGCAGACAATACCCGAAATTGCGAAGAAAACTGTCTGGTAGCCTGCGTGGTCAAAGAGTATCCCAGTCGGCGTTGAAAGCAGCACAATCCCAAGCGAACTGGCAATTTGAAAACCAATCAGAAAGATCGTCGACGACAGGCGCTTATCAAAGTTTGCCACGCTGTATTTGAAGACGGATATGACACAAAGTGGAACCTCAATGGCATGTAACAGCTTCACTAATGAAATAATCCAGGGGTTAACGAACAACGCGCAGGAAAGGATACGCAACGCCATAATCACAACACCGATAAGTAATGCATTTTTTGGCCCTACCCGATTCACAAAGAAAGGAATAATCGCCATGCACAGCGCTTCGAGTACCACCTGGAATGAGTTGAGATAACCATACAGGCGCGTTCCTACATCGTGTGATTCGAATAAACCTGCATAAAAGACAGGAAAGAGTTGTTGATCAAAAATGTTATAGAAAGACCACGTCCCCACAATAAATATGACGAAAACCCAGAAGTTTCGATCCTTGAAAACTGCGATAAAATCCTCTTTTTTTACCCCTCCTGCATCCGCCGCTACACACTGGTGATCCTTATCTTTAAAACGCATGTTGATCATCATAAATACAGCGCCAAATAGCGAGACCAACCAGAAGTTGATATGGGGACTGATACTAAAAAATATACCGGCAAAGAACGCGCCAATAGCATAGCCAAAAGATCCCCAGGCGCGCGCTGTTCCATATTCGAAATGAAAATTTCGCGCCATTTTTTCGGTGAAGCTGTCAAGCAAACCGCATCCCGCCAGATACCCCAGGCCAAAAAAGAGCGCCCCCAGAATTAGACCTACAGAAAAATTGCTTTGCAGTAACGGTTCATAAACGTAAATCATAAACGGTCCGGTCAAGACCAGAATGAAACTCATACACCAGATGAGCGGTTTCTTCAGACCGAGTTTATCCTGAACGATGCCGTAGAACATCATAAATAGAATGCTGGTAAACTGGTTGACCGAATAAAGTGTACCTAATTCAGTCCCTGTTAATCCTAGATGTCCTTTCAGCCAAATAGCGTATAACGACCACCACAGCGACCAGGAAATAAAAAAGAGAAATGAGTAACTGGATGCAAAACGATAGTACGCATTTCTGAATGGAATATTCAGTGCCATAATTACCTGCCTGTCGTTAAAAAATTCATGTCCTATTTAGAGATAAGAGCGGCCTCGCCGTTTACTTCTCACTTTCCAGTTCTTGTCGACATGGCAGCGCTGTCATTGCCCCTTTCGCTGTTACTGCAAGCGCTCCGCAACGTTGAGCGAGATCGATAATTTGTCGCATTTCTCTTTCATCTGTAGATAATCCCGTAGAGGACAGACCTGTGAGTAACCCGGCAACGAACGCATCTCCCGCCCCCGTGCTATCGACACAATTCACAGACATTCCAGCAAAATGGTGAACTTGTCCTCGATAACAGACCACCACCCCTTCTGCACCTTTAGTCACCAACAGCATGGCGATCTCATACTCTTTTGCCAGCGCGCATATATCCCGATCGTTCTGTGTTTTTCCACTGATAAGTCGCCATTCTTCTTCCGAGAGCTTGACGACATCCGCCAGTTGTAGCGCCTGCCGCAAACACAAGCGGAGCAAATGCTCGTCTTGCCATAGATCTTCACGAATATTGGGATCGAAGCTGACAAAACCTCCGGCATGCCGGATCGCCGTCATCGCAGTAAATGCGCTGGTACGCGAAGGCTCGGCAGACAACGCAATTGAACAGAGATGTAACCATTCGCCATGTCGCCAGCAGGGCAAGTCTGTCGTCTCTAAAAAAAGATCGGCACTGGGGCGGACCATAAACGTAAATGAACGTTCTCCTTGATCGTTCAGATCGACAAGCACCGTGGATGTCCGGTGCCATTCATCTTGCTTCAGATACGTGATATCGACACCCTCAGTTAGCAGCGTTCTTTGCATTAACGCACCAAAAGGATCATCACCGACCCGACCTATAAACCCACTTGTTCCGCCTAATCTGGCGATTCCCACCGCAACGTTAGCTGGCGCGCCGCCAGGACAAGGCAGTAGCCGCCCGTCTGATTCTGGCAAGAGATCTACGACCGCATCCCCTAAAACCCATACTTTGGCTGACATTTTTTTCCCTTAAATTCATCTGACTTACGCATAGTGATAAACCTCTTTTTCGCAAAATCGTCATGGATTTACTAAAACATGCATATTCGATCACAAAACGTCATAGTTAACGTTAACATTTGTGATATTCATCGCATTTATGAAAGTAAGGGACTTTATTTTTATAAAAGTTAACGTTAACAATTCACCAAATTTGCTTAACCAGGATGATTAAAATGACGCAATCTCGATTGCATGCGGCGCAAAACGCACTAGCAAAACTTCACGAGCGCCGAGGTAACACTTTCTATCCCCATTTTCACCTCGCGCCTCCTGCCGGGTGGATGAACGATCCAAACGGCCTGATCTGGTTTAACGATCGTTATCACGCGTTTTATCAACATCACCCGATGAGCGAACACTGGGGGCCAATGCACTGGGGACATGCCACCAGCGACGATATGATCCACTGGCAGCATGAGCCTATTGCGCTAGCGCCAGGAGACGAGAATGACAAAGACGGGTGTTTTTCAGGTAGTGCTGTCGATGACAATGGTGTCCTCTCACTTATCTACACCGGACACGTCTGGCTCGATGGTGCAGGTAATGACGATGCAATTCGCGAAGTACAATGTCTGGCTACCAGTCGGGATGGTATTCATTTCGAGAAACAGGGTGTGATCCTCACTCCACCAGAAGGCATCATGCACTTCCGCGATCCTAAAGTGTGGCGTGAAGCCGACACATGGTGGATGGTAGTCGGGGCGAAAGACCCAGGCAACACGGGGCAGATCCTGCTTTATCGCGGCAGTTCATTGCGTGAATGGACTTTCGATCGCGTACTGGCCCACGCTGATGCGGGTGAAAGCTATATGTGGGAATGTCCGGACTTTTTCAGCCTTGGCGATCAGCATTATCTGATGTTTTCCCCGCAGGGAATGAATGCCGAGGGATACAGTTATCGAAATCGCTTTCAAAGTGGCGTAATACCCGGAATGTGGTCGCCAGGACGACTTTTTGCACAATCCGGGCATTTTACTGAACTTGATAACGGGCATGACTTTTATGCACCACAAAGCTTTGTAGCGAAGGATGGTCGGCGTATTGTTATCGGCTGGATGGATATGTGGGAATCGCCAATGCCCTCAAAACGTGAAGGCTGGGCAGGCTGCATGACGCTGGCGCGCGAGCTATCAGAGAGCAATGGCAAACTCCTACAACGCCCGGTACACGAAGCTGAGTCGTTACGCCAGCAGCATCAATCTATCTCTCCCCGCACAATCAGCAATAAATATGTTTTGCAGGAAAACGCGCAAGCAGTTGAGATTCAGTTGCAGTGGGCGCTGAAGAACAGTGATGCCGAACATTACGGATTACAGCTCGGCGCTGGAATGCGGCTGTATATTGATAACCAATCTGAGCGACTTGTTTTGTGGCGGTATTACCCACACGAGAATTTAGATGGCTACCGTAGTATTCCCCTCCCGCAGGGTGACATGCTCGCCCTAAGGATATTTATCGATACATCATCCGTGGAAGTATTTATTAACGACGGGGAGGCGGTGATGAGTAGCCGAATATATCCGCAGCCAGAAGAACGGGAACTGTCGCTCTATGCCTCCAACGGAGTGGCTGTGCTGCAACATGGAGCACTCTGGCAACTGGGTTAACATAATATCAGGTGGAACAACGGATCAACAGCGGGCAAGGGATCCGCGTCACTCTTCCCCCTTCACGACCTTCAATAATATGCAATGCAGCTTCCCGCCCGATAATGTCATGTGGAAGCTGAATTGTGGTCAGCGGCGGTAAAAACAGATGCCCGACGCCAACCAGATTATCAAAGCCCATTACGGCGACATCCTGCGGGATACGTACCCCCTTCGCCAAAAGAACCTGATAAGCCACAAAGGCTGCGCGATCGTTACCACATATCAGAACATCAAAATCTGGTTTGCCCGATTTGAAGTGGGCATTGAGTAAACTTGCGAGATCGGTGTAGTGATCATCACCTGTTGCCATGTGAAATTGTTTCACCTCAGCCAGATCTCGTCCAGCATCACGCCAGGCCTGCTCAAATCCCTGCCGACGATACCCTGTTGCCAACGCACTTTCCGGTAGCCAGAAGCATAACGGTTGACGATAGCCCGCCGCGAGCAAATGCTGTGTTGATTCATATTGTGCAGTGTAATCATCAGGGATATAACTGGGTAACGCTGGGTCATCCGCCACACAGTTCGCCAATACAATATTTTCACCATACAGAGACTCAGGCAGCGTGATATGTCGCAGCCCCATTGTAGTATAGATAATGCCATCCGGACGGTGGGCAAGCAGCTGACGTGCCGCGCGGGCAGCGTCATCTTCAGAAAAAATATTGATTAAAAAACTATTCCAGCCGAACTCGCTGGCGGTTTGCTCAATGGCAAGCAGAATATCAACAGAGAAAGGAGTGGTAGCAGTGTCCTGCGCCAGCACGGCGAGAGTCGACGGCTTACGTCCTTGAGCGCGCATCTTACGGGCGGAAAGATCAGGAACATAATTCAGGGTCTGGATTGCCTGCAATACGCGGTCACGCGTTGCAGGACGCACAGATTCTGCATTATGCATCACCCGGGAGACTGTCATCATCGACACTCCCGCCAGGCGTGCGACATCCTTTAATGAAGCCATACCCAAGCCGTTTGCCGTAAAACGGGCACTGTAGCAGAAACAGACGTCACTGGCGAGATCCAACGATATTCTCAACGCCCTATCACCCGATACGGCAATACAATAAAAAATAACAATAATTCCCGGACAATTGTACCCAATTCCGCCTCTGTTCTCGCCAACGAGTAACCATGTAGGCAAGTAGGTAAAACATGCCAACTGGCATCGCCAATCTGGAGAAGAAAATATAAATATGGATCATTGTGCTGCCGCTGTATCCCGACATCAGCCCGGAAATTATTGCGATTGCTATCGGTTCAGGTGCGATTGGCTGCACGATCGTTACGGACTCGCTTTTCTGGCTGGTGAAGCAATATTGCGGCGCTACGCTCAATGAAACATTTAAATACTATACGACCGCGACATTTATCGCTTCGGTCGTCGCTCTGGCGGGCACATTCCTGCTGTCATTTATCATCTAAGCGCAAAGAGACGTACTATGGAAAACGCTAAAATGAATTCGCTCATCGCCCAGTATCCGTTGGTAGAGGATCTGGTTGCTCTTCAAGAAACCACCTGGTTTAATCCTGGCACGACCTCATTGGCTGAAGGTTTACCTTATGTTGGCCTGACCGAACAGGATGTTCAGGACGCCCATGCGCGCTTATCCCGTTTTGCACCCTATCTGGCAAAAGCATTTCCTGAAACTGCTGCGACTGGGGGGATTATTGAATCAGAACTGGTTGCCATTCCGGCTATGCAAAAACGGCTGGAAAAGGAATATCAACAACCGATCAGCGGGCAACTGCTACTGAAAAAAGATAGCCATTTGCCCATTTCCGGCTCCATAAAAGCACGCGGTGGGATTTATGAAGTCCTGGCACACGCAGAAAAACTGGCTCTGGAAGCGGGGTTGCTGACGCTTGAAGATGACTACAGCAAACTGCTTTCTCCGGAGTTTAAACAGTTCTTTAGCCAATACAGCATTGCTGTGGGCTCAACCGGAAATCTGGGGTTATCAATCGGCATTATGAGCGCCCGCATTGGCTTTAAGGTGACAGTACATATGTCTGCTGATGCCCGGGCATGGAAAAAAGCGAAACTGCGCAGCCATGGCGTTACGGTCGTGGAATATGAGCAAGATTATGGTGTTGCAGTCGAGGAAGGACGTAAAGCAGCGCAGTCTGACCCGAACTGTTTCTTTATTGATGACGAGAATTCCCGCACGTTGTTCCTTGGGTATTCCGTCGCTGGCCAGCGTCTTAAAGCGCAATTTGCCCAGCAAGGTCGTATCGTCGATGCTGATAACCCTCTGTTTGTCTATCTGCCGTGTGGTGTTGGTGGTGGTCCTGGTGGCGTCGCATTCGGACTTAAACTGGCGTTTGGCGATCATGTTCACTGCTTTTTTGCCGAACCAACGCACTCCCCTTGTATGTTGTTAGGCGTCCATACAGGATTACACGATCAGATTTCTGTTCAGGATATTGGTATCGACAACCTTACCGCAGCGGATGGCCTTGCAGTTGGTCGCGCATCAGGCTTTGTCGGGCGGGCGATGGAGCGTCTGCTGGATGGCTTTTATACCCTTAGCGATCAAACCATGTATGACATGCTTGGCTGGCTGGCGCAGGAAGAAGGTATTCGTCTTGAACCATCGGCACTGGCGGGTATGGCCGGGCCTCAGCGCGTGTGCGCATCAGTAAGTTACCAACAGATGCACGGTTTCAGCGCAGAACAACTGCGTAATGCCACTCATCTGGTGTGGGCGACGGGAGGTGGAATGGTGCCGGAAGAAGAGATGAATCAATATCTGGCAAAAGGCCGTTAATAACGTTTCAACGCAGCATCGCCATCCTTTCCCTGGGTGAGCGATGCTGCCGATGACGCAGACTTAAGATTCTGCCGTTTTACCTGCTATAGTCTCCTCTTTTTCCATCACCCAACGCCTTTCGCTGTAAACGGCGGTTTCGCAAACCAAACCAAAACCGTAAGTAAGATAAAAGCAATAGCCGCCATACGGAAAATCTCATTTGCAGAAATTGAAAGTGACTGCTGAGTTATTTCATTATTAATTTCATTAAGAACCCCTGAAAGCGAACCATAGTATTTATCCATAATTTGTGACGATGAATTAAACACGGGGTTAAATTGATCGATTGTTGCTGTCAACTGACTATGGTGTAATGATTCTCGGCGTCCCCACAGCGTCATTGTCAACGACGTACCAACTGATCCTGACAAGGTACGAAAAAAATTACTCATACTCGAGGCATTGGCAAATTTATTATCTGGCAAACCTGAAAACGAAATCGTTGTTAAGGGTAAAAAGAAACAGGCGACGGCGAATCCCTGAAAAAACTGTGGCAAAATGATGCCTGTAAAATCAATCGTTGGCATAAATGTCACAGAACGCCAGTAATAGCAAACCGCATACATTAAAAAACTAAATGTCACCAACAACCGCATATCAATTTTGTTGCCATAACGTCCTATCAAAGGTGATATTAATAGCGGCATGATGCCGATGGGCGCATAGGCAAGTCCGGCCCATATCGCATTATACCCCATCGTTTCCTGGAGTAACTGCGGCATAAGGACTATCGCCCCAGAGTAAAATAAATATGCGCATGTGATACTCACAATACCAATGGTGAAATTACGGGACTTAAACAAACTGAGATCAAGAATCGGATTCTCTGAGGTCGACTCCCAAATGACTAAAGAAATCAGAGAAATAACTGACACTACTGTTAGTATTATTATTGTACTCGAGTTGAACCAATCCAGATCGCGCCCTTTATCAAGCATTATCTGCAAGCCACCAACACCGAGCACTAACAGGGTCAGTCCTGGTAGATTCATTTTGACCGGTGAAATCTCAGTTTCTCTTCCTTTAAGTAAGGTTAAGCATAATGTCAGGACGATAATCCCCATTGGGACATTGATTAAAAATATCCAACCCCAGCTAAAGTTATCGCAAATGTAGCCACCCAATATCGGCCCACATATCGGAGCGATAATTACGGTCATTGACCATAATGCCAGAGCAAATGTTCTTTTTTCTGGCGGATAATTCCTTAATAATAAACTCTGTGACAGTGGAATTAACGGCCCCGCCATTAACCCCTGAACGACTCTAAAAAATATCAGCACATCAAGATTGGTCGATAGGCTACACATTAATGAAGATAGCGAAAAAAAGGTTACTGAAAGTAAAAATAATCTTAATTCGCCTATTCTTTGTGCCAACCTGCCGGTAACAGGGATCGCAATGGCATTTGCTACACCAAACGAAGTGATAACCCAGGTGCCTTCGTCTGTTGATGCTCCCAGAAAGCCAGATATTGTCGGTATTGCGACGTTAGAAATAGTGGAATCCAACATTTGCATAAACGTCGCTAAGGACAATGCAATAGTGACGCACCATAACGTCCCACCGGTTAATGGTGCCGGAGTTGATTTAGTGATTGCCATTAAAGTTGTCCATTATGCGAAATAATGTTGCTAATTTCTTTTTCTATCGGACTGGTATCGATAACTAAAGCCTTACTGGTATAAGCAGGCATGGACGTCACGGTTGAAGCCAGATCGGGCATATCGGCAATGTCTTCGTTCCTGGTATCAATAGTTGCAGTCATCGATAAACCAATACGCAAGGGATGTTCCATGAGTTCTTTTGGATCAAGAGAAACCTCAACCGGTACACGCTGAACGATTTTGATCCAATTCCCTGTCGCATTTTGTGCAGGTAATAAGGAGAACGCATTGCCGGTTCCCATATTGATCCCTGTCACCCGACCATGAAACACAACATTTTCACCATAAAGATCGCTGATAATATTGACCGATTGACCAATCCGTACATCCGTGAGTTGTGTTTCTTTAAAGTTAGCATTAACCCACATTTGACGTGCCGGTACGACAGCCATTAACGATTGTCCGGGACTCACTGTTTCGCCGACCTGAACACTTCGCTGGGCAATATAGCCGGTAACCGGACTCTTAATATCCGTACGTTTAAGCGCCAACCAGGCTTCTTTGGTTGCATCCGCAGCTTCAACGACTTGTGGCTGACGGTTTAATGGTGTGTTCATTACTAAAGCTTTATTCGCTTTATAAGCCTGAATAGCAGCATTCAATGCCGCTTTGCTACTTATTAACGTATCTTTGGTATGCTCCAGCGTTTCTTTTGAAATAATCCCCTGCTTCGCTAAAGGTACACGACGGTTATAATCTTCTAAAGATTGTTGATACTGAATACGTGCTGAAGCGACTTCGGCACTGTATTGTTTATCCTGTAAGTACAGTTTATTCGTTTGCCGAACAATATTGGCCAGATTATTTTTAGCTTTATTGAGTGCGATAGTGGCATCAGTCTTATCCAGTGAGACTAAAATGTCACCCTGTCGAACGTAGTTCGTATCTTTATGATTAACGACAGTGACGCTGCCTGAAACTTGTGCAGAAATTGGATCTGCATTCCCCGTGACATAGGCATCATCTGTACTAATCATGTCTTCTAATTCCATTGACCAATAGGCATAGGCACCTGAAAACGCAATAAATAAAACTACCGCCAATAAAGAAAAGTATTTTCTTCTGTTAGAATGTTTTTTATTTGAATTAATCTGTTCCACTATTATCTCTCATTTCGCATAGATGAAATTTATGAATTGAATGAAAAGAGTATTCATTCTTCATATCAAACACAGTGCATGTGTTGCACATTGTCCCAGGAACGTTGGAGGCCTAATTTAAATGAGGTGCAAAAAAAACAACAGAGGACTAAACCGTGGCTTTTGCAATACAATTCTTACGCATGTAGGATTAGTGAGAAGACTTATAGTGCTAATGTGAAACTATAAATCATCGGTACAATCCCTGATTTTATTGTTGACATTTCATTTATGCCGACTATTTATATGGTATACTTGTCGAATTATCTTAAAGGAAGCTCAAATTTTCTTATTTTTATTGAGAAAATGAGATGATGCCTTATGTCTGTATTACTACAGGGAGAAGGGAGATGCTTCATTGCAAAGGGAATAATCTATGAACGCAATAATTATTGATGACCATCCTCTTGCTATCGCAGCAATTCGTAATTTATTGATCAAAAACGATATTGAAATCTTAGCAGAGTTGACTGAAGGCGGAAGCGCCGTTCAGCGGGTGGAAACACTTAAGCCTGATATCGTCATCATTGATGTCGATATCCCCGGAGTTAACGGTATCCAGGTGTTAGAAACGCTAAGGAAGCGTCAATATAGCGGAATTATTATTATCGTCTCCGCTAAAAATGACCATTTTTACGGGAAACATTGTGCTGATGCTGGCGCTAATGGATTCGTGAGTAAAAAAGAAGGCATGAACAATATCATTGCGGCTATTGAAGCTGCAAAAAATGGCTACTGCTATTTCCCCTTCTCTCTCAACCGGTTTGTTGGAAGTTTAACGTCCGACCAGCAAAAACTCGACTCCTTATCGAAACAAGAAATTAGTGTCATGCGGTATATTCTTGATGGCAAGGATAATAATGACATTGCTGAAAAAATGTTCATCAGCAACAAAACTGTCAGCACGTATAAAAGTCGCCTGATGGAAAAATTAGAATGTAAATCACTGATGGATCTTTACACATTCGCACAACGTAACAAAATCGGCTAACCACATGAAGTTTTTACCCTATATTATTCTTCTCTGTTGTGGTCTTTGGTCGACCATAAGTTTCGCAGACGAAGATTACATCGAATATCGTGGCATCAGTAGTAACAACCGTGTCACGCTTGATCCACTACGTCTGAGCAACAAGGAATTACGTTGGTTAGCGAGCAAAAAAAATCTTGTGATTGCAGTACACAAGTCCCAAACGGCTACTTTGTTGCATACCGATTCGCAGCAACGGGTTCGTGGTATTAATGCTGATTATTTAAATCTTTTAAAAAGAGCGTTAAATATCAAATTAACACTCCGGGAATACGCAGATCATCAAAAAGCAATGGACGCGCTTACAGAAGGGGAAGTCGATATAGTGTTATCACATTTAGTTGCTTCGCCGCCTCTTAATGATGACATTGCTGCAACCAAACCGCTGATAATTACCTTTCCGGCGCTGGTCACCACCCTTCACGATTCAATGAGACCGCTTACCTCATCAAAACCAGTAAATATTGCTCGGGTAGCAAATTACCCTCCAGATGAGGTAATTCATCAATCATTTCCAAAAGCAACAATTATCTCTTTTACAAATTTATATCAGGCATTAGCATCCGTCTCAGCCGGACAGAATGATTACTTTATTGGTAGTAACATTATTACCAGCAGTATGATTTCCCGCTATTTCACTCACTCCTTAAATGTAGTGAAATATTATAACTCGCCGCGTCAATATAACTTTTTCTTAACCAGAAAAGATTCAGTCGTTCTTAATGAAGTACTCAATCGATTTGTTGATGCTTTAACAAATGAAGTTCGCTATGAAGTATCACAAAATTGGCTTGATACAGGAAACCTGGCCTTTCTGAACAAACCATTAGAACTCACTGAACATGAAAAACAGTGGATTAAGCAGCATCCCGATTTAAAGGTGCTGGAAAATCCTTACTCGCCACCCTATTCTATGACAGATGAAACTGGCTCAGTTCGGGGCGTGATGGGTGATATTCTTAATATTATTACCTTGCAAACAGGTTTAAATTTTTCTCCGATCACCGTTTCACACAATATTCATGCGGGGACACAGCTTAACCCCGGTGGATGGGATATATTGCCCGCCGCTATTTATAGTGAAGATAGAGAAAATAATGTTTTATTTGCTGAAGCCTTCATAACAACGCCTTACGTTTTTGTCATGCAAAAAGCGCCTGACAGTGAACAAACATTAAAAAAAGGAATGAAAGTTGCCATTCCCTATTATTATGAGCTTCATTCGCAATTAAAAGAGATGTATCCGGAGGTAGAGTGGATAAAAGTCGATAACGCCAGCGCTGCATTTCACAAGGTCAAGGAAGGCGAACTTGATGCTCTGGTCGCGACACAGTTAAATTCACGTTACATGATCGACCATTACTATCCTAATGAACTTTATCATTTTCTTATTCCCGGCGTTCCGAATGCATCGCTTTCGTTCGCTTTTCCTCGCGGAGAACCGGAACTTAAGGATATTATTAATAAAGCACTGAATGCAATTCCCCCAAGCGAAGTTCTGCGCCTGACGGAAAAATGGATTAAAATGCCCAATGTGACCATTGACACATGGGACCTCTATAGCGAGCAATTTTATATTGTCACGACATTATCCGTTTTATTAGTTGGCAGTAGCCTTTTATGGGGATTCTACCTGTTACGCTCAGTTCGTCGTCGTAAAGTCATTCAGGGTGATTTAGAAAACCAAATATCATTCCGAAAAGCACTCTCGGATTCCTTACCGAATCCAACTTATGTTGTAAACTGGCAAGGTAATGTCATTAGTCATAATAGTGCTTTTGAACATTATTTCACTGCGGATTACTACAAAAATGCAATGTTACCATTAGAAAACAGTGACTCACCCTTTAAAGATGTTTTTTCTAATGCGCATGAAGTCACAGCAGAAACGAAAGAAAATCGAACAATATACACACAGGTATTTGAAATTGATAATGGCATCGAGAAAAGATGCATTAATCACTGGCATACATTATGCAATCTGCCAGCCAGCGATCATGCTGTTTATATTTGTGGTTGGCAAGATATTACCGAGACGCGTGATTTAATTCACGCTCTCGAAGTAGAGAGAAATAAAGCGATCAATGCAACTGTCGCAAAAAGTCAGTTTCTGGCAACAATGAGTCACGAAATAAGAACACCAATAAGCTCCATTATGGGCTTCCTGGAACTTCTGTCGGGTTCTGGTCTTAGCAAGGAACAACGGGTGGAGGCGATTTCACTTGCCTACGCCACCGGACAATCACTCCTCGGCTTAATTGGTGAAATCCTTGATGTCGACAAAATTGAGTCGGGTAACTATCAACTTCAACCACAATGGGTCGATATCCCTACTTTAGTCCAGAACACTTGTCACTCTTTCGGTGCGATTGCTGCAAGCAAATCGATCGCATTAAGTTGCAGCAGTACGTTTCCTGAACATTACCTGGTTAAGATCGACCCTCAGGCGTTTAAGCAGGTCTTATCTAATTTACTGAGCAATGCTCTCAAATTTACCACCGAGGGGGCAGTAAAAATTACGACCTCCCTGGTTAACATTGATGACAACCACGCTGTAATCAAAATGACGATTATGGATTCTGGAAGTGGATTATCACAGGAAGAACAACAACAACTGTTTAAACGCTATAGCCAAACAAGTGCAGGTCGTCAGCAAACAGGTTCTGGTTTAGGCTTAATGATCTGCAAAGAATTAATTAAAAACATGCAGGGCGATTTGTCATTAGAAAGTCATCCAGGCATAGGAACGACATTTACGATCACAATCCCGGTAGAAATTACCCAACAAGTGGCGACTGTCGAGGCAAAAGCAGAACAACCCATGACACTCCCTGAAAAGTTGAGCATATTAATCGCGGATGATCATCCGACCAACAGGCTATTACTCAAACGCCAGCTAAACCTATTAGGATATGATGTTGATGAAGCAACTGATGGTGTGCAAGCGCTACACAAAGTCAGTATGCAACATTATGATCTGCTTATTACTGACGTTAATATGCCGAATATGGATGGTTTTGAGTTGACTCGCAAACTCCGTGAGCAAAATTCTTCCTTACCCATCTGGGGGCTTACAGCCAACGCACAGGCTAACGAACGTGAAAAAGGGTTAAATTGCGGCATGAACTTATGTTTGTTCAAACCGTTGACCCTGGATGTACTGAAAACACATTTAAGTCAGTTACACCAGGTTGCGCCTATTGCACCTCAGTATCGCCACCTTGATATCGAGGCCCTGAAAAATAATACGGCGAACGATCTACAACTGATGCAGGAGATTCTCATGACTTTCCAGCATGAAACGCATAAAGATCTACCCGCTGCGTTTCATGCACTAGAAGCTGGCGACAACAGAACTTTCCATCAGTGTATTCATCGCATCCACGGTGCAGCTAACATCCTGAATTTGCAAAAGTTGATTAATCTTAGCCATCAGTTAGAAATAACACCTGTTTCAGATGACAGTAAGCCTGAAATTCTTCAGCTGCTGAACTCTGTTAAAGAACACATTGCAGAGCTGGACCAGGAGATAGCTGTTTTCTGTCAACAAAATGACTAAATAGCGGCTCCCACAATATTCAAATGTGGGAGCTATTTACCAGCACATCTTACATTTATGATGAGAACTCCTGGCGAATTTGTTCCCCATGTTGGTCGAGCGTTGCCGCTCCCGGCATAACATGCGGGTCCGCGCAGCCGCTGATTTTTATCGGATTACCTGGCATCATTATTCCCCCGGCTTCAATCAACATATTTCTCGCCTGAGTTTGTGGCAAATTAATGGCCTCAGCCACACTTAATAACGGCGCGACGGGCACACCAACTTCATGTATTTTGGCTAACCAAACTTCAGCTGCCTGCGTTTTTAACGTTCGCTCAATATATTGTTTAAGAATAGCCTGGTTTTGTACGCGTAAAATATTGCTGCTAAATCGGGGATCATTAACCAGTTCCGTAAGCTCCAGTGCCTGGCATAACGCAGAAAAAAGCTTGTCATTACCACAACAAATAGTAATCGGCTTATCCTGAGTATCAAAAACATCAAAAGGTGCCATGTAGGGATGGCGATTTCCCAGGCGTTGTGGTGACTTCCCTGTCGCAATATATGCCATCAGACCATGCTCCAGAAAACTCAGCGTGGCATCAAACATCGCTATATCGACATGCGCCCCTCTCTGGCTCTTTTCGCGGCCATAAAGTGCACTCACTATTCCGCTGAATAAATAGACACCGCCACATAAATCCGCAAGAGAGGTACCCACGCGCACTGGCGGAGCATCAGGGTACCCTGTTTCCATCATTATCCCGCTCATTGCCTGAATGATGGTATCGTAGGCTGGAGCATCTTTTAGCGGGCCGGTATGCCCAAAACCTGACGATGAAGCATATATGAGACGCGGGTTGATTTCTTGTAGCGTTTCCCATGAAAACCCCAGTTTTTCCATTGTACCTGGGCGAAAATTCTCAGCTAATACATCAGCTTGTTTAAGCATATTTATAAATATACTTTTATCGTGATCATTCTTTAAATCAAGAACCACACTCTCTTTGCCATGATTAATAAAACTGTAATAGAGTGACTGTCCATCCACATAGGGACCAAATGTGCGGGTATCATCACCATGACCCGGCGGCTCAACTTTAATTACCCTTGCGCCCATATTACAAAGAAGTTGAGTTCCGAAAGGTCCATTAAGGACATGTGTCATATCGATAACTAATAAGCCTTCAAACGGCCCTTTGCATTCATTATTTGTCATTTGCTTATGCCTTGAAAAAAGCCGAAGGTGAAAAGACACTTCGGCATTTATGTAAAATCAATAACATGATTAATTATGAAACCAGTCGACTGACATAAATCCACAAAGGAGCCGTGACGACAAAGCCCAGTACGCTCACAGCCAATGATGCTGTACCAGTGCGGGTGTAGACATTAAACCGGCTGGCAATAATGATTCCGGAGAATGCCGGCGGTAAGGCGCCTGCCAGTACCATCATCTGCAAATGTTCGCTGTTCAAATGACATGCCATACCCACGAGAAGCAGCGCCAGTGGCATCAGAATCAGCTTCAGGAAGGTGTTATAAGCAATTTCAGCACTGAACTCGAATTTATGTGCAGCCAGAGTCAACCCCGCAGCGAATACCGCTACCCCTGAGTTAGCCTTCGCAATCAGATTAAAGGTTGGGTCCCATGCTGCCGGAATTTTTACCCCAACCAACACCAGGATCGTTGCCAGAACAGGTGCCCATACTACTGGCTCCTTTGCCGCAGAAATTAATGCGCTCAGATTACTATTCTTCTTACCATCTGCTCCTGAGGAAGGATTCAGCAAATACAGACCAATAGGAATAGTAATTGCGTTAACAATAATAGAAATAATTGCTACAACTAAACCTGTTGATACGGAATCACCATAAATAGGATCGAGAACTGCAAATCCCAGGAATCCGATGGTAGGTGAACCTGCAATTAATGCACATACTGCTGCTTCTGCATGAGTACGTTTAAAAAATTTGTAGCAACCAAACCAGGAGAAAAAGAAACATCCGACAATAACCACAAGTGATACAAGGGTCAGGCGAGTGTCCGCAAAAATCATTTCCCTGTTTGCCCGGGTAATAGAAACAAATAGGGCCGCAGGAAGAGCGTAGTTTAATACCAGTTTATTAAATGCCCGGGCTTGATCTTCTGAAAAAGTTTCTCGTCTGCCGCTAAAATAACCCAACAGCATGATTACGATAATAGGCAATAAATCGCCAATAAAAAATGTTAGCATAATAGTATTTCCGATAAGGGTCCCCTCACCATCGATAATGAGTTGGCAAGAGGAGACGATGTCAGTATTTAATTACCAGCGACTTGTTTTGGGTTAAGTTTGGTAATATGGCCACTTTCAGTTCCTGCTGCAGGGTCGATGACCACATTAATAATGGTCGGTTTGCGCGACTGAATACCGGTGGTTAAAGCATGACGAAGTTCATCTGTCGTAGTGACGTTATAGCCAACGCCACGAAACGCATCCATTAATTTGTCATACCTTGCATGGTGCAATAGATCTGTTGGTGATGGTGCACCAGCGCCACTGAGATCAACACCGTCTCCTCTGTAGATGCCGCCATTATTAAAAATAACGATCGTCACCGGCAGGTTATATCGACAAATCGTTTCAATCTCCATCCCACTGAAACCAAAAGCACTATCACCTTCAATGGCGACAACCGGAGAACCAGAGGTCACGCTAGCACCGATGGCATAGCCCATACCGATGCCCATGACACCCCAGGTACCACAATCCAGACGGCGACGTGGTTTATACATATCAATAATATTTCGTGCATTATCCAGGGTATTTGCACCTTCATTAACTAAATAAATATCCTGGTTCTCGCGCAATACATCGCGCACAGCACTTAATGCATTAAAGTAATTTAATGGTTGAGTATCTGTACTTAATTTTTCATGCATTTTTTGTGCATTTTGCTGCTTGTGGATATTTAAAATATCGCGCCATACCAGTGGAGTCGTAAATGTGTTTTGTTTCAGTTCTGCCAGCATACCTTGCATACTGGATGCAATATCGCCAACGACTGGCACAGCAATGGGGCGGTTGCTGTCAATTTCCTGCGGTTCAATATCCAGTTGAATAAACTGTGTATCTGCCGCCCATCCTTTTTTACCGTGTGCCAGTAACCAATTCAGTCGTGCACCAACAAGCATGACAACGTCAGCATTTGCCAGGGCAAACGAACGCGCAGTTGCCGCAGAAAGTGGATGTGTATCTTCGAGGATCCCTTTCGCCATAGACATTGGCAGGAATGGAATCTGGGCACTTTCAATAAATTCACGAAGCTGTTCATCCGCTTGTGAATACGCCGCGCCTTTGCCAAGGATAACTAATGGTCGTTCAGCTTTTGCTAAAAGCGAAATTGCGCTAGTGACTGACTTCGGGCATGGCAATAATGCTGGCGACGGATTTTCAACTTTTACAATCGTGGTTAACGCTTCGTCTTTTTCCATCGTCGCGGCCAGGACATTTGCTGGTAAATCAAGATAAACTCCGCCAGGGCGACCCGATACTGAGACCCGGATAGCGCGTGCCAATGCAATGCCAAGATCCTGCGGCTGATTAACGCGAAATGCTGCTTTGGCATACGGTTTTGCCGCATTCATTTGGTCCAGCTCTTCATAATCACCTTGCTGTAGGTCGACGATCGCGCGGTCGCTGGAGCCGCTAATCATGATCATCGGAAAACCATTTACCGTTGCGTTGGCCAATGCGGTCAAACCATTGAGGAATCCTGGCGCAGACACTGTCAGGCAGATCCCTGGTTTTTGGGTAAGAAAACCGCTTGCCGCAGCGGCATAGCCTGCCGACTGCTCATGACGAAAACCAATATAACGAATGCCTTCCGCCTGGGCATGGCGTGCCATATCCGTCACAGGAATACCTACAACACCATAAATAGTGTCAATATTATTCTGTTTTAATGCTTCAACGATGATATGCATACCATCTGTCATTTGAAGTTGATCTGACATGATTAATAACCTCGAAATTTTTATAAATTGGGAGCCAGAAGCCCCCGTTAATATCAGATGGCGTGGTTTTGCTTCATTGCAGCAATTTCATCGTCGCTATAACCCAGCTCCTGCAATACCACAGCGGTATGTTCACCTAATAGCGGCGCAGCTTTAATATCCGGCGTAAAGGCAGAGAATTTCATTGGACAACCAACTGTCAGATATTTTCCACGCAACGGTTGTTCCACTTCAACAACACTGCCACTTTGGCGCAAAGAGGGATCAAGTGAAATTTCTTTCATACTTAAAACCGGTGCACAAGGAATATCAAACTGAGTCAAATAGGCCACTGCTTCATGTTTATCAATAGTGACAGTGTATTTTTCGATTTCAGCAAAAATATCGAAAATATGTGGCTGTCGGGCATGGGCTGTACTGTATGCCGGATCGGTAATCCAATCTGGTTTGCCGATGGCTTTACAGGTGTTTTCCCAGTTTTGCTCCTGAATAGTGAAATAAATATAGGCATTAGGATCGGTTTCCCAGCCTTTACATTTCAGGATCCAGCCAGGCTGACCGCCACCACCCGCATTACCACCGCGGGGAACTGCATCACCAAATGTGCCATTCGGATACTGCGGGTATTCTTCCAGATAACCCAATTTATCGAGACGCTGCTGGTCGCGTAATTTCACGCGGCAAAGGTTCAATACGGCATCCTGCATTGACATGGTGACTCGTTGCCCACGCCCCGTTTTTTCGCGATGCAGCAAAGCAGCAAGTAAACCGATCAGTAAATGCATTCCGGTGTTGCTGTCACCCAACGCTGCAGCGCTTACCAGCGGCGGACCGTCCCAAAACCCCGTAGTGGATGCCGCGCCACCCGCTGCCTGAGCAACGTTTTCATAGGCTTTTACATTCACATAAGGCGAACACTCATCAAACCCTTTGATCGAACCAAAAATCAGACGTGGATTGATTTCTTGAATATGCTCCCAGGTGAAGCCCATGTGATCAATGGCCCCTGGATGAAAGTTCTCGACTAAGATATCAGCTTCGCGGATCAGCTTTTCCATTACCTCTTTGCCTTCCGCTGTTTTGGTATTTAATTCAATAGAACGTTTGTTACTGTTAAGCATGGTGAAGTAAAGCGCATCGATATCAGGAATATCTCGCAGCTGGTGACGCGTTACGTCACCAACGCCGGGACGTTCAATTTTAATGACGTCAGCGCCAAACCAGGCCAGCATTTGAGTACAAGATGGGCCAGATTGCACACCGGTGAAATCGAGAACTTTAATTCCTTGAAGTGGAGTTGACATAGCAATACCTATTAGTTAATTAAATATATGTTAATTTAGCGTTTATTTAAGGCATAACGCCCTCTATAAATAATCCGCAAAATATCGTCGTAGCTGCACTCGATATTTTTAAATTCCTGTATCAAGTGCTGAAAATCATTTCATCGCCACTTCCAATTCCTTTCTGCATGGTAAGTAGTGAGGACGAAAAGAAGAATATGATAAATATTGGTTCGCGGTAATCAGAGAGAGCCGCGACATTTGTGATGTTATTCTTACAACTGTAAGAAGCGCCGGTGATTTACAAGTAAGGGTATGATTACGCCTTTTAAAGCGTACCATAAAACATAACATAATAAATGATTTGTGATGACACGGGATTATTGCGGTTTACTTTGAGGAAGATAAAATGCGAGTTTATAGAACCGCGAGCGCCAAATAATTTTATGACCACAACCTGTCGTATTGTGGTCATAAAAAATTGTCGGCTGGAGGGAGTTAAATCCTTTACCTCAATATACTGCCTGTCAGCGTTAGTTCACAAACAGTGCTTCGCTATCGACGATGATTCCATCTTCCGCACCTTTAAGCGCCAGGTTTGCCTCGTAGTATTGCTTTTTATCAAGCAGTTTCTGCGCATCAGCAAGTGCATTACGAGTCTGTTTGAGCGGCATCAGATATTGGTTTTCCATTACGCCAACACCGGCCAGGCGCAGCTCTTCCATTGCGCCCTTTTTATCCCCTTTCGCCATTTTTTCGTTGGCAATTTTTATCGCGGCTTCTTTTTCGGGTGTCGCTACATAACTCTCAGAAATTCCGACAGATGCATTAATGACAATATATTGGTCATCATTGACATTGGTCTTTTTACCTGGCTTAGCGAACTTTGCCCATTCGGTACTGTCATCTGACAACAAAGCTGAAGCTTCATTGGTCAGTTCTTTTGCCTTTTCCGGATCGCCATGAAACAGAGCCAAGCGCGCTACCTGCACGTCACGCATCGCATATAAACCTTGTTCAGAGATACGCTCTGCTGCTGCCGTTTTCTGGGTTTGCTGAACTTGCTGAGTTTGCTGTTGTGCCGCTACCGGTGCATTATCAGCCGCCCATACAGTTGAAGATGCCAGAATTGCTGTGACCATCGTAGCCATAATTAAACGTTTCATACTTACCTCATTCTTTAACAGTTTTAGAAAACGCCGCCATCATATTGGGTGAGCATGAAATGAGAAATCAGAGAGCAACGGTCATTTTGAAAGGGTTATCTTACAGTTGTAGTTATTATCGCAAGAAGTATTTTAGTCTTACAATTGTAGGAATATGCTTCCTGTCACAGAGAACTATTCTTATATACCAAAAAGAGATGTCATTTATTATATCGATGTAAATACTGATTAATTATATGTAAATACAGCAATAACGTCGTAGGTTTTCAGTGAACCATTTTCAGGATAACTTTCTATGAAAGTAAACTTAATGCTTTTTAGCTTATTTTTATTGGTCTCTATTATGGCATGCAATGTTTTTGCATTTTCTATTTCTGGTGGTGGTAGTGAGGCGAGCTATAAAGAGACGGAAAAAACGTCAGCGATGACGACAACTCACTCTACAAAATTTCAGCCATCACAGGCGATTTTGTTAAAAATGAGAGAAGATGCGCCACCATTAAACCTCACAGAAGAAATTCCGCCCCCTTTTCCGACAAAGGCGAATTATCTTATCCATCCTGTGCGATAGCGTCTGTCACACGGCAGGTGAACAATCATGTCTGATGCTGATGTGAACACCTGCCCAAATGAGCCATCCTGACCCACTACCGCCTGCCATATCCCACCATAAAGCGAATCATCAAGCCACAAGCCGGGGCAAGAAACATAAATATCCCCGTCACCAGTTCATTACCGCCAGTTAACCACATGGTGAAGTAATAAATGAGTGCAGCGAGGATCACCATGCCGAAGAAAGAAGAGACCGCCGATACCACGTTCAGTACCTGACCGATGTATCCGCTTACGCAGACAATACACAGGGCGAGAAACATCCATAAATAAATCATAGCTCAACCTCCTGCCGCGCTAAAAAACCTGTAACTTCAGTCACTTTAATAGTAAGACAATCCTTAACCTCTGGCAATTTTTGCTAAGCATCAATGAAAACAGCATGTTAAATGCAAGACTGTTGCGTACGGAAAAATATTTACTTTGCACGATTAATAATCAGTAGCTGAAAGCAGTCAGCGAGTGATAAAGTACAGATACCGCATTCATGCTCCTCGTGGTTATGTCCTGACTAGTCTTTACACTCTTTACAGGAACCATTGTCGTACATGATGGCCTAATCAATTGAGTGTACCGCTGTCGACATGGAATCTTCTGCGATACAACAATTCGTATCTACAGAAGGTAACTATGTTTCCAAAATGCAAATTTTCCCGCGAGTTTCTGCATCCTCGCTACTGGCTCACGTGGTTTGGGCTTGGTGTACTCTGGCTTTGGGTACAGCTTCCTTATCCTGTTCTCTGCTTTCTCGGCACGCGTATTGGCGCAATGGCGCGACCATTCCTGAAACGGCGTGAATCTATCGCCCGTAAAAACCTGGAACTTTGTTTCCCACAGCATTCTGCGGAAGAACGCGAGAAGATGATTGCCGAAAACTTTCGTTCACTCGGCATGGCGCTGGTAGAAACCGGCATGGCGTGGTTCTGGCCCGACAGTCGCGTACGTAAATGGTTTGATGTTGAAGGGTTGGATAACCTTAAACGCGCACAAATGCAAAATCGCGGCGTAATGGTTGTCGGCGTCCATTTTATGTCGCTGGAACTGGGCGGCCGCGTGATGGGACTGTGCCAACCAATGATGGCTACCTATCGTCCACATAATAATCAGCTGATGGAATGGGTGCAGACCCGTGGGCGCATGCGCTCTAACAAAGCGATGATCGGCAGAAATAATCTGCGCGGCATTGTCGGTGCACTGAAGAAAGGTGAAGCGGTATGGTTTGCTCCCGATCAGGATTATGGTCGTAAAGGCAGCTCCTTCGCGCCGTTCTTTGCGGTGGAAAATGTTGCCACAACCAATGGTACGTATGTCCTTTCACGTCTCTCTGGCGCAGCCATGTTAACCGTAACGATGGTAAGAAAAGCGGATTACAGCGGATATCGTTTGTACATCACCCCAGAGATGGAAGGCTACCCGGCAGATGAAAATCAAGCCGCTGCCTATATGAACAAGATTATCGAAAAAGAGATCATGCGCGCACCGGAGCAGTACCTCTGGATCCACCGTCGCTTTAAAACGCGCCCGGTGGGAGAATCGTCGCTATACATTTAACAAACTGCTCTTACTCTTTCCCTCCTCAAATCAGCCATAATAACCTCATGGTTTTTATGGCTTTTTTCTTAAGGTTTTTTCCTTCGCTGAATCTCTAATTATTACCGTCAGAAATTAAACTGTCGCCGATATGAGACACCTGTAAGTTACTAAAAGTAAATAAGAAAATGCCTCTTGTCTCGTTTTAGTTTTAGGCGTACATTAGCGCCGTCTGGAGCAGTTTAGCTCAGAATTCTGGGGTGATGCCCACGGTAAAATACAGGACTTTTAAGGTCGTTTTGCCCGGTGTCAACTCACTGTATCAGGTGTAATGAAGTCATTCAGGCGTAACAGTAATTACGCGGAGAGATGTAAAGTGAAATATTTCTTTATGGGCATTTCTTTTATGGTCATCGTTTGGGCCGGTACTTTTGCCCTGATGATCTAAAAGCAAACTGTGCAATGAAAAACAGGAGCCATCTGGCTCCTGTTTGCATTTCTGGCGATGGTGTTTATTCCGCGTTTTCGTGAATATGTTTGCTGCTGGCGGGTAGTAAACCGTCGGCACGGAACATCGCTTTAATTCCACGAATCGCCTGACGAATACGGTCGCGGTTTTCAATCAGTGCAAAGCGAACATGCGTGTCGCCGTAGTCGCCAAAGCCAATCCCCGGAGAGACACAGACCTTCGCTTCGTTCAGCAGCTTCTTGGCAAATTCCAGCGAGCCCATGGCAGCATACGGTTCCGGGATTTTCGCCCAGACATACATCGAAGCCTTCGGCATTTCGACCATCCAGCCCGCTTCATGCAGCCCTTTAACCAGTACATCACGGCGGCGTTTGTACTGTTCGGCAATATCGCGCACGCACTGTTGATCGCCCTCCAGCGCCGCAATCGCTGCCACCTGCAACGGCGTAAAGGTGCCGTAATCGTGATAGCTTTTAATACGTGCCAGCGCGCTGACCAGCGTTTTGTTGCCAACCATAAAGCCGATACGCCAGCCCGCCATGTTGTAGCTTTTCGACAGCGTAAAGAACTCGACCGCCACATCGCGTGCACCCGGCACCTGCATGATTGACGGCGCTTTCCAGCCATCGTAGACGATATCGGCATAGGCCAGGTCATGGACCACCAGCACATCGTAGCGTTTCGCCAGCGCCACAACCTTCTCAAAGAATTCCAGTTCCACGCATTGCGCGGTTGGGTTCGACGGGAAGCCGAGGATCATCATCTTCGGTTTCGGATAACTTTCGCGAATGGCGCGTTCCAGTTCGTTGAAGAAATCGACACCTTCCACCAGCGGCACTGAGCGTACCTGCGCCCCGGCAATCACCGCGCCGTAAATATGAATCGGGTAGCTTGGATTAGGCACCAGTACAGTGTCACCATGATCCAGCGTCGCCAGCATCAGATGCGCCAGTCCCTCTTTCGAACCAATGGTGACGATAGCTTCTGATTCCGGGTCGATCTCGACGTCGTAGCGATCCTGATACCAGTGTGAAATGGCGCGACGTAGCCGCGGAATGCCGCGTGAAGTGGAGTAACCATGCGTGTCCGGGCGCTGGGCCACCGTACATAATTTTTCGACGATGTGCGGCGGAGTCGCACCGTCCGGGTTACCCATACTGAAATCGATAATATCTTCGCCGCGCCGACGCGCAGCCATTTTCAGTTCAGCGGTAATATTAAAAACGTAGGGCGGGAGACGATCAATGCGCGTAAAGCGACGTTCAGGGCGAGTGTCAGCCATAATTTCCTCAGATTAACGTTAGCGCCCGGACCGTCCGAGCGACGCTGCCACGATGGTGGCTGTTTTGAAAATAGCCTGATTAATTTCTGTCTGTCCAGCGTTTTAGAACATTTTTATCAATGGCTTTAAATGAGGAACGCCACTTCAAAAACAGGAAATTTATCTGCGCTAACAAGAAAATTACCACTCATTTTATTAACATTATAATTTCAATAAATTTACCAAGCAGATGTGCATTATCAAGAGATGCATTGCTAATACACCATTTATCTTTCAATCCCCTTTTAAAATTGTGGTTTTTCCTCAAAAACGGCCTGCTGGTCATCAGCCTTCAGGTTACCTATCATAGAGGTTTAATCCTTATTCAGAGTCACCCGTGCACGAAATATTCAACATGCTGCTGGCGGTCTTCGATCGGGCAGCGTTAATGCTTATCTGCCTGTTCTTTCTCATCCGTATCCGCCTGTTTCGCGAACTGTTGCACAAGTCGGCGCACTCCCCAAAAGAGCTGCTCGCTGTTACCGCCATTTTCTCGCTGTTCGCCCTGTTCAGCACCTGGTCCGGCGTTCCCGTAGAAGGCTCGCTAGTGAACGTTCGTATTATCGCGGTGATGTCAGGCGGGATTCTGTTTGGCCCGTGGGTAGGCATCATTACCGGCGTGATTGCGGGTATTCACCGGTATTTAATTGATATCGGCGGCGTGACGGCGATCCCCTGCTTTATCACCAGCATTCTGGCGGGTTGTATATCGGGCTGGATCAACCTGAAAATCCCCAAAGCACAGCGCTGGCGCGTCGGTATTCTCGGCGGCATGTTATGTGAAACGTTGACCATGATTCTGGTGATTGTCTGGGCACCAACTACCGCGTTGGGGATCGATATCGTCTCTAAAATCGGCATTCCGATGATCCTCGGTAGCGTCTGTATCGGCTTTATTGTGCTGCTGGTGCAAAGCGTTGAGGGCGAAAAAGAGGCCAGCGCCGCGCGGCAGGCCAAGCTGGCGCTGGATATCGCCAACAAAACGCTGCCGCTGTTTCGCCATGTCAATAGCGAGTCATTACGCAAAGTTTGTGAAATTATCCGCGATGATATTCACGCCGATGCGGTGGCGATTACTAATACCGATCATGTGCTGGCCTATGTCGGCGTGGGCGAACACAACTATCAGAATGGCGATGACTTCATTAGCCCGACTACCCGACAGGCGATGAATTACGGAAAAATCATCATTAAAAACAATGATGAAGCCCACCGCACACCAGAGATTCATTCCATGCTGGTGATCCCATTGTGGGAGAAAGGCGTTGTGACCGGAACGCTGAAAATTTACTACTGCCACGCGCATCAGATCACTTCCTCATTACAGGAAATGGCGGTCGGTCTGTCGCAAATCATCTCCACGCAACTGGAGGTTTCACGCGCCGAGCAGCTACGTGAAATGGCAAATAAGGCAGAGCTTCGCGCCCTGCAAAGCAAAATTAATCCCCATTTCCTGTTTAACGCTTTGAACGCTATTTCATCGTCAATCCGTCTGAATCCGGATACCGCTCGCCAGCTGATCTTTAATCTGTCGCGTTATCTGCGCTATAACATTGAATTAAAAGACGATGAGCAAATCGATATCAAAAAAGAGCTGTATCAAATTAAAGACTATATTGCCATTGAGCAGGCCCGCTTTGGCGACAAGCTGACGGTTATCTATGATATTGATGAAGAGGTGAATTGCTGCATTCCCAGCCTGCTGATCCAGCCGTTGGTGGAAAACGCCATTGTCCACGGTATCCAGCCTTGCAAAGGTAAAGGCGTTGTCACCATCAGCGTTGCAGAGTGCGGTAATCGGGTACGTATTGCGGTGCGAGATACCGGGCACGGCATCGATCCAAAGGTGATTGAGCGGGTCGAAGCGAACGAAATGCCGGGCAATAAAATTGGCCTGCTGAATGTCCATCATCGCGTGAAGTTATTGTATGGCGAGGGGCTGCATATCCGCCGCCTGGAACCGGGGACGGAAATTGCGTTTTACATTCCTAACCAACGCACCCCAGTCGCCTCACAGGCTACGTTATTGCTTTGAGCCGGAGTGATATTGTGAAAGTCATCATTGTTGAAGACGAATTCCTGGCACAACAGGAACTGAGCTGGCTAATTAAAGAGCACAGCCAGATGGAGATTGTCGGCACCTTTGACGACGGTCTGGACGTGTTGAAGTTTTTGCAGCATAACCGCGTCGACGCCATTTTTCTGGATATCAATATTCCGTCGCTGGATGGCGTGTTGCTGGCGCAAAACATCAGCCAGTTCGCCCATAAACCGTTTATTGTGTTCATCACCGCGTGGAAAGAACATGCGGTAGAAGCATTTGAACTGGAAGCGTTTGACTACATTCTCAAACCGTATCAGGAGTCACGCATTACCGGGATGCTGCAAAAACTGGAAGCGGCCTGGCAACAACAGCAGACCAGCAGTACGCCTGCCACGACGGTAACGCGTGAGAATGACACCATTAATCTGGTGAAAGATGAGCGAATCATTGTCACGCCAATTAACGATATCTATTACGCCGAAGCGCACGAGAAAATGACCTTTGTCTATACGCGGCGTGAATCCTACGTAATGCCGATGAACATTACCGAGTTTTGCAGCAAGCTGCCGCCGTCGCATTTTTTCCGCTGCCATCGCTCATTTTGTGTCAATCTGAACAAAATCCGCGAGATCGAACCGTGGTTTAATAACACCTATATTCTGCGGCTGAAAGATCTGGATTTTGAAGTGCCAGTCAGCCGCAGCAAAGTTAAAGAATTCCGCCAGTTAATGCATCTTTAATCGGGAACTTTCATGAAAGCACCAGGCTTGCCCGCCGATCAACAATTTTTCGCCGATCTGTTCAGCGGCCTGGTGCTTAACCCGCAACTACTGGGGCGCGTCTGGTTTGCCAGCCAGCCTGCCTCGTTACCGGTGGGCAGTTTATGTATTGATTTTCCCCGTCTGGATATCGTGCTGCGCGGCGAATACGGCAATCTGCTGGAAGCAAAGCAGCAACGTATGGTTGAAGGAGAAATGCTGTTTATTCCAGCGCGCGCGGCTAATTTACCGATCAACAACAAACCGGTGATGCTGTTAAGCCTGGTGTTCGCACCGACCTGGCTTGGGTTATCGTTTTACGATAGCCGTACCACGTCGTTGTTGCATCCTGCTCGCCAGATCCAGCTTCCCAGCCTGCAACGCGGCGAAGGTGAAGCAATGCTTACTGCCCTCACCCATCTTAGCCGTTCGCCGCTGGAGCAGAATATCATTCAGCCGCTGGTGTTAAGTTTGCTGCATCTTTGCCGCAACGTGGTGAATATGCCGCCGGGTAATTCGCAGCCGCGCGGCGATTTTCTTTATCACAGCATTTGTAACTGGGTTCAGGATAATTATGCCCAGCCGCTCACCCGTGAGAGCGTGGCGCTGTTTTTTAATATCACGCCCAATCATCTGTCAAAACTGTTTGCGCAGCATGGAACAATGCGTTTTATCGAATATGTGCGTTGGGTGCGAATGGCGAAGGCGAGGATGATTTTGCAGAAATATCATCTGTCGATTCATGAAGTGGCGCAGCGTTGCGGCTTTCCGGACAGCGACTATTTTTGTCGCGTCTTCCGGCGTCAGTTTGGTCTGACGCCGGGAGAGTACAGCGCCCGCTTTCAGGGCTAACTTCAGAAGGTTAATTCCGTTTCCAGCAGCGTCAGGATGCTTTGCGCATCTTGCGCGGCGAACAGCGACTGGCGGAAGTTTTTATTCACCAGTTTACGCGCCAGCTGCGAGAAGACTTTCACATGATTCATCCCTTCGTTAGCGCCCAGTGTCAGCATGATCACCAGTTCGACTTCGCCCATTTCTGACTGCCAGTCAACCGGTTTCACTAGCCGGGCAATGCTGATACTGGAATGACGGATCCACTGAGATTTGGTGTGCGGGATCGCTACGCCAAAACCAACGCCTGTGGTAACAATCTCTTCCCGCTGCCAGACATCCTCTTCCAGCTCGAACGGATGTTCAGTGCGCCCGTTAACGCCGAGGTTACCGCACAGGAACTGGATCGCCTGCTCTTTATTGCTAAAGGACTGATCAACAAAGATATTCTCCAGCGCCAGCAGTGGGCGAACGTCTTCTTCCGGCGTAAAGGCGGTGAGTAACGCTTCAATTTCCTGCGCGCTGCGGCATTCACATGCCTGACGCGCCAGTTCCCGACACGCCTCGCTATCCAGTTGACGAAGCTGGCTTTTCACCGCCGGAATGCGCGGGCTACTCATACTTAACTCGTCCAGGCCCAGCCCAAGCAGTAGCGGCAGATAACGGCTTTCACCGCCCAGTTCACCGCAAATGCCTACCCATTTACCCCGCTGATGCGCAGTGGTAATAATCTGCTGCAACATGCGCAGGAACGATGGCGTAATCGGGTTATACAGCGGCGATACGCGCGGGTTATTACGATCGACCGCATACAGATACTGGGTCATATCGTTAGAACCGATACTGAAGAAATCTACCTCATCGCAAAAGTGATCGATGATGTAGCACACCGACGGCACTTCCACCATGATACCCAGCGTAATCGTCTCTGCATGACGCAGGCCATCGCGCTTAAGCTCAACGATCGCTTTTTGGATCTCGCCCTTCACCCATAAGATCTGATCGAGGCTGTGAACCATTGGGATCATCAACTGGGCGTTGCCGAAACTGGCGGCGCGCAAAATGGCCCGCAGTTGAGTGCGGAACAGGCCAGCAAATTCCGGGTAAATTCGTACCGCACGATAGCCGAGGAACGGGTTCTCTTCCTGGGGAATATTCAGATAAGGAATGCTTTTATCGCCGCCGATGTCCATTGTGCGGAAGATAATCGGCTTGTCGCCCGCTGCCAGTAGCACCTGCTGGTAGGCTTCAAATTGCTCCTGCTCGTCCGGCGCGCTGTCGCGATCCATATAGAGCATTTCAGTACGGAACAGCCCGACGCCTTCCGCGCCGTTGGCAAACGCGCCAGGCGCTTCCAGAGCGGTGCCAATATTCGCCGCGATATCAATACGCTTGTTATCACGGGAATAAGCCAGCTGCGCGGCAGCCTGCGCCTGCTGCTGCTGACGTTTATCTGCCAGCGTCTGCGCAACCTGATAATAACCGCTCACCGCGTCATCAGGATTAATCGCCAGCACGCCGCACTGGGCGTCAAGCACCGCCGGTTGCCCGGCATAACGCGCGATCGCATCCTGCGGCAAGCCACTCAGTACCGGGATCGCCGAGGCACGGGCCAGAATCAGGGTATGCGAGGTGCGCCCGGTTTTCTCCAGAATCATGCCCGCAAGATTTTTTAAATCGAGGCTCAAAAACTGGCTTGGGGTTAAATCCTCGGCCACCAGAATAGTCGGTTTTTCCAGCACCAGATTGTTGCGCGGCTTCAGTTCCGGCCAGGTGATATGCAGCAACTGTTCGCTGATATCGCGAATGTCGCTGACCCGCTCGCGCAGATAATCGCTGGCAGAAGCAGATAGTTTGGCGCAAACCTGCTCCATATTGCTGATGATCGCCGCCCCCAGTCCCTGATGCTGTTCTGCCATAAGGCGACGGATATTGCCTGCAAATTCATCATCCTGAATCAGCGACAAATGGGCGCTGAGGATAGTTTTGCTTTCGCCGTCACGCTCACGCAGCTGCTGGTTCAGTTGCTCGGCAAGCGTTGCCAGGCTGTGCTCCAGCCGGGTGGAGTCTTGCGCACTGGCAGGGATTACCCGATAACTATCGAGGCTGTCGCTCTGTAACAGGGTCAGCGTACCCACGCCGACGCCGCTTGCCAGCACATTGCCGTACAGTAAATCAGGATTCAGACGGCTTAATGAACGCGGCAGCGGATGCGCCGTCAGTTCTGCCTGTGTTGGCTGGATGCTGTCGCTGTCGATAAAGCGCACCTGGATGTACTCTTCCAGCACGCGCCGCGCCTGCTCTTCATCGCTGCCGCTAATGTTCAGGCTGCAACTGTCATTAAATAAAGTGCCGGTGCCAATCAGCGCCAGCGAACTTTTCGCATCGGCCTTTGCGTTCTGGCGATGGTTGATGAAGGTGATTTCGCTTTGCCACTGGCTGCACTGTTCTTTAAGTTCCCACGCCGGACGAGCATGCAGACCGTTTGGCAAAGGACAGAGAAATTGAATCGTTAACATAACCGCTCCGGGTTAATCAGGAGATCATCTGAAATCCGTCAGTTGAACAACCGTCTCACGGGTAAGACGTTGAATAAGGGCAGATAAAAGTTGCTGCATCTGCAAAATGTCGCGGCAATCGGCAATCGATGCCGCACAATGTCCGTGGCGCGTCGCTGGCCCCATCACCACCGTGGGTACGCCGGTGTCAGTTAAATGCACCGCTCCACCGTCCGTGCCGCCGTTGCTGAACATATCTGCCTGTAACGGCACGCCAATTTCTGCCGCCACGGTTTCAATCCACGCGGTAAGTTTTGGCGGCGCAATCAGCGACTTGTCGCTTAATACCAGCATCGGGCCGTTACCAATCTGGCGATGGTTAGCCGCGCCATAATCAAAGTTTTTCGCCCAGCAGGCGGTATCCAGCACAATCGCAACGTCCGGTGAAACCGCACGGGTAGCGGTTTGCCCGCCGCGTAATCCCACCTCTTCGCTGGAGCTGGCCACCAGCCACACCTCCGCAGGCAGTTCGGCGTCGTGCAGCTCACGTAGTAACGTCACCAGCAGATAGCAACCGAGGCGATCATCAAAGGCTTTCCCCATCACCCGCTGGTGAGGGAGAACCTGAAAAGTTGTATCAAAGGTGACGCGATCGCCTGGACGAATTCCCGCCTGCATCACTTCGTCATACGAGCGCGCACCAATGTCCACGCGCATGGCGCTGACGTCATTCCCCTGCCGGTCGCCGTCAAGCAGGCCTGGAATTTTGCACTCTTCACGGGTAGTGATACGCACCGACTGAAGCTGGCGGGCAGCCATGCGTACATTGCCAACCGGCAACACATCGATCGCCCCTTCGCGGGAGATGCTGCGCACCATAAATCCCACTTCATCCATATGCGCACAGATCATCACCTTCGGACCTGTCGATTCATTGAGGCGGATCAGCACCGATCCCAGGCCATCAAATCGCACTTCTTTTTGCAGGCGATCCGCTTCTTCCAGCAGGATCTGCCGTACTTCCTGTTCCGAGGAGGCGATCGCATCTGCCTCGCTCAACGCTTTTAATAGCGATAAATCCATTATGCCTCTCCCGTGAGCAACACTGTTTTCGGCATGGCGTAGAGCACTTCTGCGCCTTGCGGGGTAACCAGCACAACATCTTCGATGCGCACGCCCCCTTGCCCTGGCAAATAAATCCCCGGCTCCACGGTCAGCAACATGCCTGGCTGTAGCGTCGTGGTGTCCCGCGGTGAAAAACGCGGATCTTCATGGACTTCAATACCGATGGCATGACCGGTGTTATGACCGAAATAGTCGCCAAATCCAGCCTCGGTAATCACCCGGCGCGCGGCGTCGTCAACCTGCTGGCAGCGCACGCCGGGGCGAATCGAGGAGATTGCTGCGAGCTGTGCCTGCAAAACAATCTGATAGACGTCAAACAGCGGGTGAAATTCGGCGCTCACCCCTTCGCCATTCACAAGCAAGGTACGCGTCATATCAGAGCAGTACCCCTGATACAGCGCACCGAAATCGAGAGTGACAAACTCGCCCGCTGCAACAATCTTGTCGCTGGCTTTGCCGTGCGGCAGCGCCCCACGCCAGCCGCTGGCGACAATGGTATCGAAAGAGGCTTTTTCTGCGCCCTGCTGGCGCATAAACCACTCCAGTTCAGCGGCTATCTCGCGCTCGCTCATCCCCGCCTGAATAAAGCGGCGAATATGCTCAGCACCGCGATCGGCAATCCCACAGGCGAGGCGGATTTTCTCCACCTCCTCTGGCGTTTTGATTTGCCGCAGCACATCCGGCGTGGCGCTAACCAGTTTCGCATTGAGTTCAGACTGCCAGCGGTGCGCGGTTTCCCAACATACCTGCTGGCCTTCAAAACCGAGCGTTTGCAACTGCTCATCGGCAATGATTTGATTGACGATAGTGGTAAGCGTGTTCGTCGCGTCAAGCAAATGCAGCTGGTAGCCTTGCGTGCGGGCTTCTACATCCGCGTAATAGCGCGAGTCCACCAGAATGTGCGCACTTTCACGGCTAATCAGCACATAGCCTGATCCGGTGGAGATCCCCAGATGCGGCTGTTTGTTCTGCCGTGAGGAGAGAAGCACCGCATCCAGTTGTTGCGCCTTAAGCCAGTCACGCAGCGAAGCGAGTAATGTCATCTGGATTTTCCTTCTTACAGGCTATCGATTAACAATTTGCCTTTACGGAACATCATCAGACGCAGGAACACCACCATCAGCGCAGTTATGACTGCCCCCAGCGCGATCCCCGCCATGTAGACGCCGAGGTTAGTGACCAGCGGCCATGCCCAGATAGCGGACTCCGGGAACCATTGCACTGCGCCCAGCCAGACTGCAGCGGTTGAGCCGACAATCGCGCCGACCATATAGGACGGAATGGCGGTGATGGGGCTTTCCAGTGCAAACGGAATCGCACCTTCACTGATCCCCATAAAGGCCAGGAACATGGCGGTTTTACCCTGCGGATAAAGCTGAGCGTTGAACAGGCGTTTGCCGGTTAAACGGCGGTCGATAATGGTCGCCAGACCCAGACCAATCGGCGGAATAACGATAGCGATAGAACGTGCGGTGACCGGTAATACGTGGTCCGTGGTAAAGCTGAAGGCAACGAAACCAGCTGCTTTGTTGATCGGGCCACCAAGGTCGATTGCTGTCGCCGCGGCGATCCCCATCGCGTACATCAGCGCGCCCTTCTCACCTGCGGCAGTCAGCACGGTACGGATACCGCCGTTGATCCAGCCGCCAAAGGGGGTGATGACGTAGTACATCGCCAGCATGACAAAAATGGCGGAAAGAATCGGTAGCAAAAAAGTGGTTTTGAACGCTAACAGGAAATCCGGTAACTGGATTTTCTGGTTCATCCATTTCACAAGGTAACCAGCAACGATAGAAATAATCAGGGCACCAATGAAGGTGGACGGCACCGGCGAAGAGGTCGCCCATTGCATAGTGCTGGGATCGAAGTTCAGCAGTTGCGTCGGCTGGGTAGACATCAAGCCGCCGATAAAACCAGCCGGGAACGCCAGTTTGCCACCGATAGAGTTCGCCACAAATGCAGCAAACATCGGAATGGCGAAACCAAACAACACGCCGCCGAAGGATTGCGACAGCCAGGCAAATTTCAGTAAGGAAAGGTCGAAACCGGAGAATTTCCCGCTATTAAGAGCATCCATGATGCCGATATCAGCAGGAATTTTAAGCCAGCTATAAGCAATCAGCTGGCTGAAAGCGAGGATCACACCGCCCATAATTAAGGTCGGCACCATGCGTGAAATCCCTGACATCACATGCTGCGGGAGTTCACCCCAGAAGCTGCTTTTAGAGGCCTGCGGATTCTTAACTGCCGCTGCCGCACCGGATGCGCCAGGCACAACGGTTGCACTGCGTTTTTTAATGGCCATAACAATTATCCCTGTCGAATATTACTGTTGTTCAGAGGCAATCATCTCTTCGATTTCTTTGATGATGCCCGCAGCGTTTTTAATTGCGTCCTGCAAAGTGATTTCATAAACGTCGCGTGATTCGAAACGTTCGTTATCTTCCGGGGTAACCGCCACGGAGTGGATGATGATGGTCGCTTCGGCGATATCCTGCGCGGTCAGACGATTCTGGATACCGTCCGCACCCTGGGTTTCAATTTTCACTTCATAACCGGCTTCTACCGCCGCTTCTTCCAGCGCCTGAGCGGCCATAAAGGTGTGAGCCAGGCCCATTGGGCAGGCACATAAGGCAATCAGTTTCTTACTCATCGTTAATTCCTCGTTCAGTGATAGTTGACGAGTGAAATTATGAACGTGCAAAACAAATCGCCGTTACCAGACAAATAATGCATTTACTGGAGAATTAATCCCGCTGTACGGAAGTGTGACGCAGGTCGGCCTTGTGAGGAGGACGCAAAGAAAAATTGAATTAACTGTATGATTTAAAAGATTATCGGGAGAGTTACCTCCCGATATAACAGGAAGGATTTACAGAATGTGACCTAAGGTCTGGCGTAAATGTGCACCGGAACCGAGAAGACCCGGATTGTCATGGACGATGAGATACACCGGAATATCATGGACATATTCTTTAAAGCGCCCTTTATCTTCAAATGCGGCACGGAAACCGGAGGCTTTGAAGAACTCAAGGAAGCGCGGCACGATACCGCCCGCAATAAACACGCCGCCAAATGTCCCGAGATTGAGCGCCAGATTGCCGCCAAAACGGCCCATAATGACGCAAAACAGCGACAATGCGCGGCGGCAATCGGTGCAGCTGTCAGCCAGCGCGCGTTCGGTAATATCTTTTGGCTTGAGATTTTCTGGCAGGCGGTTGTCGGCTTTCACAATTGCGCGATACAAATTCACCAGCCCAGGGCCAGAAAGCACACGTTCCGCCGAAACATGACCAATTTCCGCACGCAATATTTCGAGGATAATGGCCTCTTCTTCACTGTTCGGCGCAAAATCAACGTGACCGCCTTCGCCTGGCAAGCTTACCCAACGCTTATCTACATGGACCAGATGCGCAACCCCAAGCCCCGTTCCGGCACCGTAAACCGCAATAGGCTTACCTTCGACCGGTTCTGCGCCACCAAACTGAATCAGATGCTCTTTTTTCAGCATCGGGATCGCCATCGATACAGCGGTAAAATCGTTAATAATTTCCAGATGGCTAAAACCGAGATTCTTTTTCATTTCGGCAATTGAGAACGCCCAGGTATGGTTGGTCATTGCCACCCAGTCACCGGTAATTGGGCAAGCGATGGCAATACAGCCGTCTTTCACCTCGACCTTATGTTCTTCAAGATAAACGCGAATGACCGCTTCGAGGCTGGGGTAATCAAGCCCTGAATAGGTCTTAGCCTGCGAGATTTCACCACTGGCAATATCACACAGAGCAAGACGTGCGTTGGTGCCGCCCACATCACCGACTAATGCATACTTTGTCATTCTTCAACTGCTCCGCTAAAGTCAAAATAATTCTTTCTCACACTGTAAATACCTGGGGGCATAACAACAACGCCGGAAAGGCAGGCTCCCTGTAAATATCGATCTGGGTCACACAATTACTTTATCGTTTCAGCACCAATTGCAGCGATGCCTTTTTGCAAGCTGGGCAAACTAAGTATCTGACCCCGCATAAGGAATAGAATATGCTCCATCCGCGAGCCAGAACCATGTTGTTATTATCGCTCCCCGCCGTGGCAATTGGGATTGCGTCCAGTCTTATTCTGATTGTGGTGATGAAAATCGCCTCGGCATTACAGAATTTGCTCTGGCAACGACTGCCGGGAACTTTGGGGATAGCCCAGGATTCACCTTTCTGGATCATCGCCATATTAACGCTAACAGGTATTGCGGTGGGGTTGGTTATCCGTTTCAGCCAGGGGCATGCCGGACCAGACCCCGCCTGTGAACCGCTGATCGGCGCACCGGTTCCGCCCTCTGCGCTACCAGGGCTTATCGTAGCATTAATTCTTGGTCTTGCTGGTGGCGTCAGCCTGGGGCCAGAACATCCGATCATGACCGTCAATATCGCCCTTGCGGTTGCCATTGGCGCTCGTCTGTTACCGCGCGTCAACCGAATGGAGTGGACTATTTTAGCCTCTGCCGGAACCATCGGCGCGCTGTTTGGCACACCTGTTGCGGCGGCGTTGATATTTTCGCAAACCTTAAATGGCAGTAGTGAAGTTCCGCTATGGGATCGTCTTTTTGCGCCGTTAATGGCGGCAGCAGCTGGTGCACTTACTACCGGATTATTTTTCCATCCCCATTTTTCACTGCCCATTGCGCATTACGGACAAATGGAAATGACCGATATTCTCAGCGGTGCAATTGTCGCGGCGATTGCCATCGCAGCAGGGATGGTCGCCGTATGGTGCTTACCACGGTTGCACGCGATGATGCATCAAATGAAAAATCCGGTGCTCGTGCTGGGTATTGGCGGATTTATTCTCGGTATTCTGGGGGTTATTGGTGGACCAGTTTCGCTGTTTAAAGGGCTGGATGAGATGCAGCAGATGGTGGCAAATCAGGCTTTCAGCACCAGCGATTACTTTTTGCTGGCGGTGATTAAACTTGCCGCCCTGGTCGTTGCTGCCGCCAGTGGCTTTCGCGGTGGGCGAATCTTCCCGGCAGTGTTTGTCGGGGTGGCATTAGGGTTGATGCTGCATGAGCACGTTCCCGCCGTTCCAGCGGCAATAACCGTTTCCTGCGCTATTCTCGGCATCGTGCTGGTGGTAACACGCGATGGCTGGTTAAGTCTTTTTATGGCGGCAGTCGTTGTACCCAATACCACATTGCTACCGCTGCTCTGTATCGTCATGCTTCCGGCATGGCTGTTATTAGCAGGTAAGCCGATGATGATGGTCAATCGTCCGAAGCAACAGCCACCCCACGATAACGTTTAGCAAAAAATGCTCTCCTTTATGATTTAAGAGTTATGGCGATGATACGGGGCTTTACCTCCCCGTAATATTGCGTTAACAGGCCGCTGACGGCTTCGATCGTGAAGGAGAATAACAATGTTCAGGTCACTGTTTCTGGCGGCCGCCCTGATGGCATTTACCCCGCTTGCGGCAAACGCAGGTGAAATCACCCTACTGCCATCAATCAAATTACAAATTGGCGATCGCGATCATTACGGCAATTACTGGGACGGTGGTCACTGGCGCGACCGTGACTACTGGCATCGCAATTATGAATGGCGTAAGAACCGCTGGTGGCGTCATGATAATGGCTACCACCGTGGCTGGGATAAGCGTAAAGCGTATGAGCGTGGCTATCGTGAAGGCTGGCGCGATCGTGACGATCATCGCGGAAAAGGCCGCGGACATGGACACCGCCATTAAACACATTCGCCAATGGAGCACAATGCCTGATGCGACGCTAGCGCGTCTTATCAGGCCTACAAACCGGCTCTTTAACGCGTAGGGCGGATAAGGCGTTTACGCCGCATCCGCCAATAGTGCCAGATGCGACGCTCATTCAACTACAATCCCAGCGCCGTCCCCACCAACAACCAGATATTCAGCGCCACGACCAGCACCACAATCACCCAGCCTGTCTGTTTTACGCGTTTACTGTTCACCAGATCGCCCATCAACTTACTGTCACTGGTAAAAATCAGCAGTGGAACCAGCGCCAGAGCGATACCAAAACTTAACAGCACCTGACTCATAACCAGAATCCGTGTCGGATCTAATCCCATCAGAATGACAATAAATGACGGCAGCATGGTGACTGTACGACGCACCCACAGCGGGATATGAAAGCGAATGAAGCCCTGCATCACCACCTGCCCCGCCAGTGTCCCCACCACCGTTGAGGACAGTCCGGCAGCAACCAGGCTTAATCCAAAGACCGTTGCCGCAGCATGGCTTAACAACGGTTGCAGCGTCAGGTAAGCCTCATCAAGATCGGCAACACCAGTATGACCTGAAAAGTGGAACGCCGCCGCAGCTGTAGCCATCATCGCCAGATTGACAAAACCGGCAATAGTCATGGCGATAGCCACATCCCATTTGGTGGCGGAATAACGTTGTTGACGAGAACCGCCATGTAAATGTTGAGTGAGCGAAGAGTGCAAATAAATCACATGCGGCATAATCGTCGCCCCTAACACGCCTGCTGCCAGGAAGACCGCCTCCGAAGTAGGTAAACTCGGGATCACCATTCCTTTACCCAGCTGCGCCAGGTTAGGCTGGGAGAAAATCAACTCGACAATGTAAGCCGCGGCAACAAACAACAGTAACCCGCCAATCACTTTCTCCAGTGGTTTTTGCCCGCGACGTTGCAGCATTAAAATCAGGAAAGTCGCGATCCCCGTCAGCACCGCGCCCTGCAACAACGAAACACCAAGAATGAGTTTAAAACCGATCGCCGCACCAATAAATTCCGCCAGGTCGGTTGCCATCGCAATAATTTCTGCCTGAACCCAATAGAACCACACTACGGGACGCGGATAGTGATCGCGAATCTGCTCCGCCAGATTTTTACCGGTAGCAATCCCCAGTTTGGCAGAGAGGATCTGAATCAGCATCGCCATCAGGTTGGCCCAAACGACAACCCACAGTAGCTGATAGCCGAAGCTGGCACCCGCCTGAATATTGGTCGCAAAGTTACCGGGATCGATATAACCAATCGCCGCAATGAACGCAGGTCCCATTAATGCGAGCCTCATCTTGCGTGCCGCCCGTCCGCTGCTACTCTCAACGCGATAGTTCGTCATCTTGTGCCTCTAAAACATAGCCTTTGCTATGTTTCATGCTATGCCAAACGAGAATGATTATCAAATTCATTTAAATGGGTTGTGGTGATTTCTCTGATAGACCAGGATTATGACTACGAAAAGATTGATGACTTGAATGTTATGGTTATGTTTAATGTTAGCACATTTACATAACTTTCAGCTTCCATACACAACATAGCAGAAATGTATGACAGCTCACTATTTTTGAAGCTTGTCACAGGACGTCATTATAGTGTGTGTCAGATCTCGTTTTCCTTAACCATGTTACATAGAATGTGCACGGAAATTTAACCTGCCTCATATTTGGAGCAAATATGGACCGCGTCCTTCATTTTGTACTGGCACTTGCCGTTGTTGCGATTCTCGCACTGCTGGTAAGCAGCGACCGCAAAAAAATTCGTATCCGTTATGTTATTCAACTGCTTGTTATCGAAGTGTTACTGGCGTGGTTCTTCCTGAACTCCGACGTTGGTCTAGGCTTCGTGAAAGGCTTCTCCGAAATGTTCGAAAAACTGCTCGGATTTGCCAACGAAGGGACTAACTTCGTCTTTGGTAGCATGAATGATCAAGGCCTGGCATTCTTCTTCCTGAAAGTGCTGTGCCCAATCGTCTTTATCTCTGCATTGATCGGTATTCTCCAGCACATTCGCGTGTTGCCGGTGATTATCCGCGCAATTGGTTTCCTGCTCTCCAAAGTCAACGGCATGGGCAAACTGGAATCCTTTAACGCCGTCAGCTCCCTGATTCTGGGTCAGTCTGAAAACTTTATTGCCTATAAAGATATCCTTGGCAAAATCTCCCGTAACCGTATGTACACCATGGCAGCAACGGCGATGTCCACCGTGTCGATGTCCATCGTTGGTGCATACATGACCATGCTGGAACCGAAATACGTCGTTGCAGCGCTGGTACTGAACATGTTCAGCACCTTTATCGTGCTGTCGCTGATCAACCCTTACCGTGTTGATGCCAGCGAAGAGAACATTCAGATGTCCAACCTACACGAAGGTCAGAGCTTCTTCGAAATGCTGGGTGAATACATTCTGGCAGGTTTCAAAGTTGCCATTATCGTTGCCGCAATGCTGATCGGCTTTATCGCCCTGATCGCCGCGCTGAACGCACTGTTTGCTACCGTGACTGGCTGGTTTGGCTACAGCATCTCCTTCCAGGGCATCCTGGGCTACATCTTCTATCCGATTGCATGGGTGATGGGTGTTCCTTCCAGTGAAGCACTGCAAGTGGGCAGTATCATGGCGACCAAACTGGTTTCCAACGAGTTCGTTGCGATGATGGATCTGCAGAAAATTGCTTCCACGCTCTCTCCGCGTGCTGAAGGCATCATCTCTGTGTTCCTGGTTTCCTTCGCTAACTTCTCTTCTATCGGGATTATCGCCGGTGCGGTTAAAGGCCTGAATGAAGAGCAAGGTAACGTGGTTTCTCGCTTCGGTCTGAAGCTGGTTTACGGCTCTACCCTGGTGAGTGTGCTGTCTGCGTCAATCGCAGCACTGGTGCTGTAAGACCATACATAAAAAAGCCGGGGATCATTCCCCGGCTTTTTTACGCCTGTTAATCAGCTAATGGCTGCGGGCGACCAATCAAATACCCTTGCAGATATTGCACCCCGAGCTTATGCAATAGCGCCTGCTGCTGTTGCGTCTCGACAAACTCCGCGACCACACTCAATGACTTCGCTTTCGCCAGATCGGTAATTGATCTCACAATCATCGCATCCAGCGTATTCGTGACGATATCTTTCACAAAGACGCCATCAATTTTGATGATATCAGCCTGCAAACGCTTTAACCGTTCGTAGTTGGCATAACCGGTGCCAAAGTCATCAATCGCAATCCGGAAACCAAACTTATGCAGTTGCTCGATGTTGTACATGCTGCTTTCTGCGTTAGAAAACGCCTGCTCCTCGGTGATCTCAAGAATGACCGCCTGCGGGGAGATGTTATAACGCTTAAACAGACGAATAATCCGCCCGGCAATATTCTTTTGCAGCAGCGTGAGCGGCATTAAATTGACTGAAAAGCGCGGGCCTTTTTTGTCGCAAGGATGTGTTGCCAGCCACTTCAACAGGGATTCCAGCACTTGCAAATCAAAACGCGCGCTAAGGTTAAACTGAGCAATAAGGGGCAGAAACTTATCCGGGGTCATAATGCCACCGTCATATTTCAGTCGCGCGAGGATCTCATCATAACCTTCACCCTCTTTGTTGCGAATTGGCTGGGCGTAGAGCAGCAAATCACCCTGATCTAACGCCGTGCGAATGGTATTCAGCAATAGCACCTGTTTAGTGGTCTGCCCGGAAACCATCTCCTCTCTGCTATCCAGCGCCAGCACATGGTGATGTGCGCAGGATTGCTCCGCCAGCCAGCTTAACTGCCCCAACAAGGGTTGCAGGGTTTCCTGATTTCCATCAAAACGCCCCCAGGCAGCACCATAGCCCATATCCAGCCCAGTATTGTTCCAGTGAATTTGCCGACTATTCAGGATGTTAACCATATGCTGGAGTCGCCCTTCCGTTTCCGGTCCACTCAGCACTAACAGCAGTTCACTACCCGGCAATTGATACAACTTTTCGTTTTCCTGCATCAACGGCAGCAGCGTACGGTAAATTGAGCGGATACAGTGAACGCGCATCATTAAGCCGTAATGACGACTCATAAACTCAAGATTATCAATGCGCAGGCAGCAAAAACTCTTGCCCGCCTCTTGCTCCGGCGCTTGCTCCAACGCACGAAAGTTGGGTAGGAGCGTTAACGGATCGGTCAGCGCCTGCAAATGCCAGCGGCGATTAAGCCATTCACTGCGATGATAAATGCGCACCATATAGAGCAGGCAAACGCTAAAGGAAATCAGCACCGCGAGAATAAATGCCAGCGAATATTCGGTTAGTACCCCTTGCAAAAAGTTCTGGTTGTAATTCAGCAGGCAAAGCGTTGAAACAGCCCAGGTGAGATTTAAAAACGGATAGCGAAGCTTACCGACACCGAGGGTAAAGATGATAAAGAAAACAGGTACCAGGTAACCGGCAATAAAGTCATTCTCATACGGTGTGCACATCAGAAGTAGCAGCACGCTAAGAGCTGCCAGCCAGCTTAAGGTAAATGCGCGTTTCTCTTTGCTCAACGACGGAGCGATATCCCTGCGCCACAATATCTGCGCAAAGTGGGGACTTACAATCATGCGAGTGAGATAGTAGAAAAGCATGTTGTAAATCAGCACAGCGGTGAAAAGGCTTAGTAAATCAACGACTGTGAAAATGGCATCCGCATCGCCGAAAAAGGTGGATATCTTTAGCGGGAAATCAAAAAAGCTCCCCACAAGATACATGCTGCATTTGATGCCGATCGGCGTCACCAAACCAAGCCAGAAAAGACGTTGCCAGACATATCGGCTGGTCAATCCATAACGCCAACGCGTCCCCAGCTGCCAGCGTAATATTGCGCAGGCACACAACACAACAAACGTCTGGCTGCCGAGCATGACCGCGGTCTGTAAAAAAGAGAGATGAAAGTTCCACAGATTGGTGCAAAACATCCCGCATAAAACGGGAACGACACCGCGCCAGCCAAAGATAAACAAGATTGACAGCATTACGCACAGTGGCATCCACGCCAGAAAGATATAACTGGAATGGATAATGGCAAGTGGCGAAATAAAACGGGATAGCTGAATAAGTACCACGGTGAGCGTAAACGCTAGTGTGAATATCTTGATATTTTTTATCAGGTTATGCTCCACAAACATGAGTACACTACTCTCACTGATCGGGGTTTTCAGGCACACAAATAATAAGTTTATTCGCATCGCGAAGCAAACAGGGGCCAGCCTGTTGCCGATTTTTCATCCAATGATGCTTTCACCAGGCGGCGCTAACCCGGACGTAGACTGTATTACAAAAGCGGCAAAAAGCAGAGACAAAAAACCCCCGCTTTGCAGCGAGGGTTGGAAATTTGGTGGAGCTAAGCGGGATCGAACCGCTGACCTCTTGCATGCCATGCAAGCGCTCTCCCAGCTGAGCTATAGCCCCACGATGCGTTTACGTACCAAATTTGCTGGGTGCAAAATTTGGTGGAGCTAAGCGGGATCGAACCGCTGACCTCTTGCATGCCATGCAAGCGCTCTCCCAGCTGAGCTATAGCCCCGTCACGTAAAGCTTGTCGAGTTGACGGGCGGCATCATATGAATTCCGCCCGAATGTGTCAACGGCAAATTGCAACGTGTAGTTTCAATCGCTGAAAAATCAGGCAAATGAACAATTTTGGAAAACCGCTCGCATTCAGTAGTTATTCATGTCACGGTTTCCTGTAAAGTGGTGTTATAAAATGAACTACTAATAGACCCACATACATTCAGGGAATTGTTATGTTCAAGGAGAGGATGACGCCAGATGAACTTGCCAGACTGACCGGCTATAGCCGCCAGACCATTAATAAATGGGTACGCAAGGAAGGCTGGACAACGTCACCAAAACCAGGCGTCCAGGGTGGCAAAGCCCGACTGGTTCACGTCAATGAACAGGTTCGTGAATATATTCGCAATGCTGAACGTCCAGAAGGTCAGGGAGAAGCGCCTGCCCTGTCTGGTGATGCGCCGCTTGAAGTGTTGCTGGTGACACTGGCGAAAGAGATGACGCCAGTTGAACAAAAACAGTTTACATCCTTGCTTCTGCGGGAAGGGATTATCGGATTATTACAACGCTTAGGGATTCGCGATAGCAAATAATATGAAAAGATTACGCAATAAAATGACCACCGAAGAACTGGCTGAATGCCTCGGTGTGGCTAAACAAACTGTTAACCGTTGGATCAGAGAAAAAGGCTGGAAAACGGAAAAATTTCCTGGCGTGAAAGGCGGTCGTGCCAGACTTATTCTGGTCGATACGCAAGTTTGCGAGTTTATTCAGAACACGCCAGCCTTCCATAACACGCCGATGCTTCTGGAAGCCGAAGAACCCCTTGCCGAATACGCACCGGGGATTCGCACTCCTGCTTATCGGCAAATCATCAGCGCAATAGACAACATGACTCACAGTGAGCAGGAAAAAGTTGCGCAATTTTTGTCACGCGAAGGAATTCGTAATTTCCTTGCTCGTCTCGACATAGATGAATCAGAATAAATAAATATCCTCCGGCATAGCCGGAGGTTTTTCAAATGCGCCTATAAGGCTCTC